>ERZ795048.78-NODE-78-length-99089-cov-9.835713_pt1 | contig 99089 bp, 98 predicted proteins | sample MGYA00375132_ERZ795048 | MGnify/ENA primary metagenome ERZ795048 (study PRJEB30177, sample SAMN05720225) | activated sludge metagenome | isolation source: Anaerobic digester | place: Hong Kong | collected 2014-12-17 ...
CATTCTCAATGCCGAACGAGGACGTCACATTCAGCGGTTCCTTTACACCGGCAACCGTCAATTATACGGTCAACTACTGGCTGCAGAACCTCAACGGTACAACCTACACGCTGGGCGCCAGTGAGGGCAAGACCGGTACGACCGGAACAGCAGGTTCTTATGACACGGGTAAGGCCTTCACGGGCTTCACCTTCCAAAAGGCCGAGTCCAACCTTATGGATAACACGGACTTCACCATTCAGGGCGACGGTTCGTTGGTGCTCAATGTCTACTATACGCGCAACAGCTACGAGGTGAAATACACCTACACAGGAGTCGTACCTGCGGGCGTTACGCCGATTAAGGATTACACCATCGGTGCGTCTTACGGTGCTGACGTAACGGTTCTGACGGCCACTTATCCCAATACGCACACCTTCAGCGGCTGGACACCGACAGGGATCGGCGTTTCGAGCGGAACATTCACAATGCCCGCCAATAACGTCGTCTTCACCGGCTCGTTCTCACCGGCGGCCGCAAGTTATACGGTTAAGCACTACACGCAGAATCTTGACGGCGTGAACTACACGCTGGCTGACACCATCGGTGCTTCCGGCAACATCGGAACAGTGGCTTCCTACACGCCGAAGACCTATACCGGATTCACCTACGAAAACAGCCTGACGACTTCAACCAATACGATCGACGATGATTTCATCGTCAAGGCCGACGGCTCGCTGGTTATCAGTCTCTACTATCTGCGCAACAGCTATAATGTCAGCTACAGCTATACCAACACCGTTCCGGGTGCTTCGGCTCTCCCGCTGACTCTCGGTTATTCCTTCGGCGACAGTGTGACGGTTGAACCTGACGGTTCGGCTTCCGGCTATACCTTCAGCGGCTGGACCACACTCGGCGCGAGCGTCACGGGCGGCACCTTCACAATGCCCGCCAAGGATGTCGAATTCAGCGGCGGCTTTACCCCCAACAGCAATACCGAATATAAAGTCGAGCATTATAAGCAGACCCTAAGCGGAACCTATAATGCCACACCTGATGAAACCCAGAACCCGACCGGCACAACCGGAACAACGGCGGCGTATTCGGCGAAGACCTATACCGGATTCACCTATGACAGTTCCGCCACGACTACCAATACCGGCAACTTCATCATCAAAGGCGACGGTTCGCTGGTCATCAAACTCTTCTATACCCGTAACACCAATTACAGCTACAATGTCGAATACCGCAAAGACAGCACCACCGGTACGCTGCTTGACTCCAATACGGTCAGCAACCGCATGTGGGGTCAGACCTACACCGAGAATGCCATCGCCATCACCGGCTATACGGCACAGGCGCCGCTGTCTCAGAACATCACCATTGATGCCGACGGCAAGACATTGATCTTCATCTACAAAGCCAACCAACACGACGTTACCTATCAGCTGACCGGCACGATTCCGACGGGCTTTGATACCTCGGTGCTCGCTGCACTCGGTGCGTCCGGTGTGGAATACGGTACCGCAATGACACGGGCAGGCAACCTTTCTGCCGAAAATTACAACTTCACAGGTTGGGTCACAGGTGACGTTACAGTAGGCGCTTCGGGCGAATATACGATGCCTGACAAGAACGTCGTCTTTACCGGCTCGTTCACACTCAAACCCGCGTGGGTGGTCTATGAATACACCGGCGACGTGCCCACAACGGCGGATGCGCTTCCCGCAACGGCTTACTACAACATCAACGATTCCGTGACGATCGCCGCCAACCCGGCAGCCGTTACCGGCTTCACCTTCGAGGGCTGGACCTACGGCGGCACTCCGACAACCGGATTTACGATCGGCGCAACCGGTGAATACAAGGTCATCGGCAACTGGGTTCGCAACTCCTACAACGTGACCTATCAGTATGATTCTTCAGCTCCGACAACGGCTCCGGCAGTTCCGGGAGCACAGGTCGTGCCGTTCGAAGACACCGTCTTCGTCGATACCACAATCGGAGACATTACGGGTTACACCTTCAACGGCTGGGTACCCACATCGGGTCTCACCGGCGGAGATATCACCAGCGGCAGCTTCTCGATGCCCGCCAACGACGTGGTCTTCACGGGCAGCTGGACGATTAACAAGCATAACGTCACCTATCAGCTGACCGGCGAAATTCCGGAGGGCTTCGATACCTCGGTTCTGGCCACACTCGGCGCGTCGGATGTCGATTACAACACCGCGATGCTCGTTGCGGGTTCGCTCTCGGCGACCAACTACGAGTTCCACGGCTGGACCAGCGGTCAGGTTATACCCGATGGCAGCGGCAATTATCTGATGCCTGACAGCGACGTCCTCTTCACCGGTTACTTTACCAAGAAAGTCTTCAACGTCACCTATATCTATACGGGTGAAATTCCGGCGAATGCGCCGGCGCTTCCGGCAGGCGGTTCTTATGAGGTCGGCACAGAGGTCACGGTTGCCACACCGATCGGCGTGATAGGGTATGCCTTCTATGGCTGGACTTCGTCCGATGTTGCGGTTGTTTACCATAAGTTCATTATGCCGGATCACGACGTCACTTTGGTCGGCAGATGGGTTAAAGAGACCTCCTCGGTGCCCTCAAGCGTTCCGTCCGAACCGTCGAGCACGCCGTCCTCGGTGCCTTCCAGCGTTCCGAGCAGCGTTCCGTCGAGCACACCGTCCAGTTCCAGAGTCACTTCCTCCAAGCCCACGGTGTCCATTAACGACAACGAGGCTCCGCTTGACGTCATCAATATGGGCGGAGACGACGATATCATGGCGACCATCGTGATTGCAACCTTCTCGGTACTGATGCTTGGCGCAGTGATCTTGGTCGGTAAAAAGACCCGCAAAGTCAAGAAATAATTAAATCCGGCAAATATACGGCAAAGAGAGCGCTGAAAGGCGCTCTCTTTCTTTTTGGGAATTTATCCGTAAAAGAGGATAAAAAACGCAAAAACGACAAAAAATAGCACAAAACCGCGAATTCTACGCGTTATAAAGGAGAACATTATGCCGTATCGAACAAAAGCAAAACGACTGGCGGTTTTTGTAACCGCGTTAATTTTGTGCATATCCATGACGGCGACAGGGCTGGCATTTACTGCGGGCGCCGTTGTCTTAAAACAGGGCAGTACCGGTTCTAAGGTAAAAGAAGTACAGACACGCTTGAAAAACTGGGGGTATTACAGCGGGAGCATCGATGGGATATTCGGGCCGAAAACAAAGGCGGCGGTCATCTGGTTTCAACGTAATAACGGTCTGACGCAGGATGGTATTGTCGGTGTTGCGACTTTCCGGGCTCTGGGGATTTCCTCCGGCTCGACCAGCACAAGCGGGGTGGCCGGATATTCCGACAGCGACTATAAACTGCTTGCGCGTATCATCTCAGCCGAGGGGCGAAGTGAGCCTTATACGGGCATGGTCGCCATCGGCGCCGTCGTGCTGAACCGCGTCAAACACTCGTCTTTCCCGAATACCATCAGCGGAGTGATCTATCAGAGCGGGGCCTTTACCGCGCTCACCGACGGCCAATTCAATCAACCCGTTGTGGACGCCGCTTACAACGCCGCAAGAGACGCTTTGAACGGCTGGGATCCCAGCGGCGGTGCAATCTATTATTATAATCCCGCCAAAACCTCAAACAAATGGATGCTCTCACGTCCTGTAATTGTCGTTATCGGGGATCATATATTTTGCAGTTGAGGATTCGAATGTTATTGCAAGGAGGATATTGCGCAAGCGATATCCTCTTTTATATGAATCATATATATGACGGCGTGTGAAAAGAGAGGTGATATTGACATCACGGCCTCGGTTTGATAAAATGGACACAGCAATTTTTTATCGGAGGGAAAGCAGATGAAGTGTCCAAACTGCGGCAGAAAAATTCCGGACGACAGTCAAAGCTGCCCCGGCTGTAAGACGAAATTTAAAGCAAGTTCGATCGGAACCGCCGCTTTACCGGGGCCGAAACTGGGTCGGCTGCTGTATGCCGCACTGTTTATCTGTGCAATTCTCGTCACGATATTCATCTATTTAAAATGGCAGGCAACCAGTATCGGTGAATCCTATACGCTGGCTCAGATGACCGATATGTATTCCCTTGAGACCGATTTGGCGAACTGGTTCACTTACGGAACTTATATTGTGTTATGTCTGCAGCTGCTCGCAATGATCATGTGGATTGTCACTTTTTCAAGGCCTTCACCTGTAATTCCGCTGCTGGCCGGCGGTGTGACTTTCCTCGGCGCTTTTCTGTTTTTGTTTATAGCGATTTTCGGGATCAGTGCGGCATTTGAACGCATTTCGGATTTCACCAGAACCGCAACGGTGATTCCGTATTTAACGCTGCTGATTTCAGCCGGAGAAATCGTCTGCGCAATGCTTGTGCCTAAATTGCTGGTTCCCGTTTCAGCGGAGACCGTCAAACCCGAAAAACGATCAGTCAACGTGAGCAGCAAAAAACTACTGGACGAACTGGACGGCACTGTCACCCGCGACAACGCAAAAAAGAACGAAAAATAATCTGCAGATAAAACAAATCAAAACGGTTGACATTAAAATTTTAATGTGGTATAATGCGGTCTGTTCGCGTGAGCCATTAGCTCAGTTGGTAGAGCACATGCCTTTTAAGCCTGGGGTCCGGAGTTCGAGCCTCCGATGGCTCACCAATAAGAAACACCCACTATTTTGCGGGTGTTTTTTGTTTTGAAAACCCTCGCGGCTTCTCGTTTTACGGTTTCATGCGGAGCGACGAAGGTTTCGCTTCTCACTTGAGACCATCCCGTCCTGCGGGACACAAAAAGAATGTCGCGTAAAAGACATTCTTCAAGGAAATTCATTTTTATGAATTCCTTCCCTCCACAGAGGGGAATAGGGGTAAAAGCGCGGCTGCGATGAGATAAAACTAAAAATTCTGTAAATATAGTGACGCACATAAGTCTGAAGCGCGTGCTATCAAGTTAACGCACAACCGATTCTATGAAGCGTTTGTAAGCGGCTTTAGCCGCATACGGGCTCTACCCGCCGCGTTCTTCACCCGCGGAGTCTCCCGGAAGCGACTACTGAAAACAGCACCGAGGTAGGAAGCGCGCGCTATCAAGTTTACGCACAGCAGCCTCTATGAAGCGTTTGAGACACGGGAAACCGATTCGGTGGTTTCCCGATAGCATCATGTCGTTCCGTTTGACTACAGGTGAACACCGAGGCTGGAAACGCGGCTACGAGATAAAACTAAAATATCTGTAAATATAGTGACGCACATAGGTGGGAAGCGCGCGCTATCAAGTTAACGCACAGCAGATTCTATGACGCGTTTGAAACCGGCATCATGCCGGATGTTAACCGCCGAAGAGAGAGGTCAGCGGAGCGATGGCGTTTTGAAGGTCTTCGATGATCTGTGCGAGTTGGTCGAGATTGAATTTTTCCAGACTGTCGGCGACTTTATCCACGTTGTCGACGAGGCCTTTCCAGTCGACCGCGTTAAGGTTTGCGGTGACTTGATTGAGGTTATCAATGGCGGTGAGGGCGCGGGGTACCAACACGACCGCCGTTCCCACCAGCAGAAGCATGACCACCACCGCGCAGAAAGCGCAGACGCGGGTCGAGGACAGGAGCTTGCGCGCATAATCGTCGTTGTCCATGATGAGCATCCTTTCTTGTTACAGATATAAATAGATATGGATCGATTGGCAAAGGTATGCTTTTAATAACTAAAATGATGCGGGAACCGTTCGAAAGAACGGTTCCCGCATCTCATGATTTATTTTGTATCAGGGTGATTGTTTGAATCGATTTTTGCGTGTCTGACCTTTTTGCGGTGCACAAGCCACAGCACCAGCCAGGTAACGAGGCCCGGAATCACGAGGAACGGCAGCGCCGTAACGAGGGCCACAACGCACCATTTGGCGAATTTCCACAGCGCCTTGATCGAATTGACAAACCCGTTGCCGATTCGCTGCCAGAAGGTCTCGGGATTGGGCTGGGTGGTCTCCCCGACTTCCTGCAGATAGACGGTCACGGTCGAATATTCGACCTGAGAATCATACCGCTGAAGCGTGCCGGTCAGGGACTCGATTTGGTAGCGTACGTTGGAGAGCGCCTGTTCAATGGTGATGATGTCCTCCATCGAGTCGGCTTTTTCCAGCAGCGCCAGATAGCGTTCCTCCTGAAGCTGTAGGGTTTTCAGATGCGCATCGACGTCGTAATAGCTGTCCGTGATGTCCTGTGTGCCTTTTTCATTGGAGATGACATTGCCCATCAGGGAGACATCCTCAATGAAAGCGTCGAGATTTGCGGCGGGGATACGCATTGTCAGCGTAGCCCTGCGTCTTCCGGTCGAGTTGAGGTTAATGCCGGTCTCCGAGGAATTTTCGATGTAACCGCCTATCGCCGTGCAGCGTGCTTTAAGCGCCGGAAGGGTCTCCTCATATTCCAGCGTTTCCATTGTGATTGAGACGGTGTAGATCAGCTTCCGCCCCGCCGTCATTTCAAGTGCGTCGGTGCTGGAAGCGGCCTGTTCCGTTGTTGTCATGCCGCCGGCTTTGTCATAACTGTAACTGTAATTATCATTTTCGGGCATGATTGATTCTTCCGCCCGTGCCGCGCAGCCGCCTGTTAAAACCAGCAGCGCCAGCAGCAATATCAATGCCTTTTTCATTGTGACCATCCTTTCCCTGTGTCCGAAACGGTTTGTGTGATGAATCCGGCTTTTGCCGAAACCATATAACTTGTGAAGCGGCATTCGCCGTTTTTTGCTTGAACAGAGTTCGGTCTCATGTTAAAATGAGTATGAGGGGGGAGAAAATGTTACAGGCATATTACGCAAAAATTTCCAACATTGATATAGAAGACCCGAAGAACATCCGGTTGTGCGGGGAAAAGCTGACCGGAATGCACAATAAAAAGGCGATTCGTCAGTCGATGGGCGCACGGCTGCTGTTGTGCAGAGTGCTTTCCGAGCAATACCCAGGGATTCCGCTGCCGCCGCAGATGACCGAAAACCAAAACGGGAAACCGTATTTGGCGCAGGGCGGGTTGTATTTTAATCTCTCGCATTCCGCGGATTACGCCGCACTGGTGTTGTCGGATGAAGAGGCGGGTATTGACATTGAAAAACTCGAACCGCCCAAAATTGCCGTGGCAAAGCGGTTTTTCTCAAAACCGGAATACGATTGGCTGGCAAAACATCCGATGAATTTTTACGATTTGTGGGTGTTGAAAGAGAGTTATGTAAAGGCGCTCGGGACCGGCATGACCACGCCGATGTCGGCGTTTTCAATCGTTATCGGAGATGAAATTTCATTGGCCGGGGATGCCCGGGGCGCTTTCGGATTTTATCTGTTCAATCAGCCGGAAGGGTATCGGCTGGCGGTCTGCAAGCGTGGCAACCGCGAGGAGTGCGGTTTGACCGAGATCAATATTGGTCAAGAGGGCCGGTATATTCAGTCGTAACCGCTGCGCTGCAATACCCCATAATAATCGGGTCTGTCACTGCAATTTTACGGCGGCGAACCTGACTGATTTCGTCTTCAGGAATGTTGCCCTCGATGGTGGTGATATAGGTGATGCCGCCCTCGACCACAGTACCGGTCACAATGCCGATGTGATTGGGATAGCCGGCGTATACGCTGTCAAAGATGATCAGATCACCGCGCGACGGAATAAAGCTGCCGTGGGCGTCGAAATAGCGATTTTCTCGTTTAAACCAAAGTCCGGTGGCATAGGCTGAATCGCGCCAAGGATAGATGGTTCCGATAAATTCAGTGCCGAGTTGATTGTCGGCCTGTTTGAGGCAGTACATTACAAACTCGGTGCACCACTGAGCATATGGATTATTAAACAACTCCCCGTAAATTGTCTTGCCGTCTTGGACCGGATACTGCGGCTGTTCTTCGGCGATGCCGATAAAGGTCTCGATGAACTCATCGAGGGTCACTTCCTGCGGTTCTTGTGAAGCGGCAGCCGAAGAAGGCGGCATGGAGGGCGCTGTGGAGAACGCAGATGAAGATGTTTCTGCAGAACTCACGGAGACGACGGAAGACACTGCCGAAGAAGATGAGGCAGACGAGAGTTGACCGAGTGTGATTTGACCGGGTGAAGATGAAGTGTTTTCGCTTTTGGAACAGCCAAACGCGCCCGCCGTCATCATAAAAGCGGCGAGCAGCGTTATTGTTTTTTGGGTAAATTTGTGCATCAGCGTTTGACGATGCTCTCGATCTCGATTAAAAAGTCCTTGGGCAGCCGCGAGACCTCAACGCAGGAACGCGCCGGCGGGTTACCGGTAAAATAAGAGCCGTAGATCTCGTTGACTTTGCCGAAATCATCCATGTTTTTTAAGAAGATCGTGGTTTTGACGATGTTGTCGAGCGTCAGTCCCTGAGAAGAGAGTAACCCTTTGATGTTTTCCATGATCTGGCGGGCCTGCGCTTCAACGCCCTCGGGTGCGGTGTTGGTCTCGGGATTGACGCCGACCATGCCGGAACAGAAGACGAAACCGCCGGTTTCGACCGCCTGACAATAGGGACCGAGCGCTTTGGGCGCTAAACTGCATGCAATAATTTTTTTCTCCATGATAGGTTTCTCCTTGTTTTTTCGGCCGCGTAGGACGGCCGTCTGTCTTGAAATTATTTTATCACTTCATATAGAATTATGCAACAATGAAAGCGCAAAAGAACCGCCGCAGCGGTTCTTTTGCGTAAATTCGTGACGACCCAACAAGATGATCACCTTAAGGCAAGATGATCACCTTAAGGCAAGATGATTCTAATCCGCGTTTGACAGCGGGTTCTCACCCGCTAATTACTTGGGCCGATGACTTCTTCGGGAACAACGGTCGGTTCGACAATCTCACTCTCGATATTGACCGGCATCGAGACCTCTGCTAAGGTTGACGCCTCGGTGCGTTCGGGCGAGAAACCGTGCATAAAGCCGCCTAGCGCCTTGCAGCAGACGTCGCCGCCGATGACCTCACCGTCATGCACAATCACGTTGATGACCACTTTGTCGTCGATGCCCGGGTAGTTGGTGATGACATAGGTGTAGCGGGTGGCTTTTTCGCCGCGGTATTTGGTCAGGTCGTAACCTTGATTTTTCTGAATCGTATTATACCGCTCGAGCACCGTGTCGAAATTTTTCGGAATGTAGATCGCAATTGTCTCCTCGGATGTCTCGTCAATCTCCCAGCCGAACTGTTTGATAAATTCGACCAGATCGGCTTTGGTCGTCACGGCATTGCTGCGCGAGGAGGTCTGCTCGGGACCTTCGACCCTGCCGCCGGTTGCGATTAAAACCACCACAATGATCGCCGCGATCAAAATCAACGCAAAGGCGAGGATCTTCTTGTTTAGTTTGAAAGACCATACCATCATATGAAAACGCTCCCTCTCCGATACTGTCAAAGTATATTGAGAGAAAGCGTCTGATATGCATATTGAAAGTCGGAAATCAGAGCGGAAACAGGGAAAATTCGAAATAACACCGAGGTTGGCAACGCGGTTATGAAGCGAAACAGACGCAGATTTTAATGCGCGTATTGTGAGCGGCGACTCGCCGCCGCTTAACGCGGCAGAATCAGCCGGACGGCGTGGTGCAGATTGACAGCCTTGCAGTCGGTGTATTCGCCGCCGCTTTCGCCGTCGAGCGTCCAGGCCAATGGAGTTTGCGACTCGAAACGAATTTCGGAGGCGTGGTGCAGGGCAATCAGTTTTCCGTCGTAATGCCGGTTGACCGTCTCGTCGATCAATTGACCGATCTGTGCGGCGTTTTCGGGGTTTCGTATCAACATGACCTCGAATTTACCGTCGCGCAGGTTGACCTGATCGTCGGAGAGCCGCATCACACCGCCGACCGAAGTCGAGTTGGTCACCGCGCCGAAGATGAAGTCACCCTCGCTGACATTCCCGTCACAGGTGACTTTGACCCGGAACGGTTTGATGTCTCCGATGCTGCACAGGCCGCCCATCAGATAGGCGGCGTGACCGAAGAGGTTTTTGTCTTTTTGCGGGGTCTCGTACGAGACTCTTGTGAATGCGCCGAATGAGGCCACATAAGTGAAATAGCGGTCTTGGAATTTGCCGATGTCCTCGAAGTAGGGCTCTCCTGTCAGGAGGTTGAGCGTCGCTTTGATGATAGAGGTTGAAAGGCCCAGCGATTTTGCTAAATCATTGGTCGTACCGCTGGGGATATAGCCGATCGGGACGTCCTTGCCCGACAGCAGCACGCCGCTGATGACTTCGTTGAGCGTGCCGTCGCCGCCGCAGCAGCCGATGACGTCATAGTCACCCGCCGATGCCGCGAGCAGACGGGTGGCCTCGGCGCGCGCCGAGGTCATATGTACCGAGACGGAGTATCCGCCGTCGGAGAGGATCTTTTTGATTTTACCGATATATCGAACCACACGCATGCGGCCCGCGGTCGGATTGACGATTAAAAGTAGTTTTTTATTCGCACAGTCCATATCAGTTCACCCCGCTGTTTCAGCGGAACAGATAGGCCGAAATACCGCCGATCAGCGTCAACGCCATCAGGATTGCAAGCATAATCGCCAGCACTCGTTTTTTCATCTGTTTTTTACCGCCTTTCGATGCTGTTTCGGTTTCATTCATTATATCGCTCCGGCTTCGTTGTGTCAATCCGAAAAATGCCATGGAGAAATTCGGGCGATTTTCATGGTAAAATTCGAACAATCGCTTTACGAGGGGATTATTAAATGCTGTATTGCTTTTTTCGACAGGGTGGTATATAATGAAATCACGCTTTTAAGCGTAAGTTGAATAGATGTTTAGGAGGGTTTTTATGAGAAAAGCGCTTTCTGTCTTGCTTGCCGTCGTGATGATGGTGACGCTGGCGGCCTTTGTCGGCTGCTCAAGCAAAACATCCACACCTTCGACGACGTCGTCGGTGGAATCTTCCGTTCCGGCTGAGTCTTCCGTTCCGGCCGAATCTTCCGTTCCGGCTGAATCTTCCGTTCCGGCTGAATCTTCCGTTCCGGCTGAATCTTCCGCTCCGGTCGAGTCTTCCGCTCCGGTCGAGTCTTCCGCTCCGGTTTCGTCCGAAGCCACTGAGCCCACGGAGACATATGATCTTGCAATGATCACCGATCTCGGCACAATCGACGACAAATCCTTTAACCAGGGTACTTGGGAAGGCCTTGTCCAATATGCCGAAGAGCACAACATTACCCATAAGTATTACCAGCCCAAAGAGGGCAGCAACGCTGCTTATCTTGATGCTATTGATCTGGCCGTTCAGGGCGGCGCCAAGGTTATCGTGACCCCGGGCTTCTTGTTCGAGGTTCCGATTTATGAGGCACAGACCAAATATCCGGACGTCAAATTCGTTCTGGTTGACGGACAGCCCCACACCGAGGATTACGGCACCTATAAGACCGAGAGCAACGTTCTGTGCATCCTTTTTGCCGAGGAGCAGGCGGGTTTCTTCGCCGGTTATGCGGCAGTTAAAGACGGTTTCACCGAAATGGGCTTCCAGGGCGGCGTCTCCGTTCCGGCCGTTATCCGTTACGGCTACGGCTTCCTGCAGGGTGCCGAACAGGCCGCAAAGGAAATGGGCCTTGCTGAGGGCTCCATCCATGTGAAATACAACTACTCCGGTGATTTCGCCGCGACCCCCGAAAATCAGACGCGTGCAGCCGGTTGGTATTCCGCCGGCACACAGGTCATCTTCGCCTGCGGCGGTTCTGTCGGTAACTCCGTCATGGCCGCAGCTGAGGCACAGACCGATAAATGGGTCATCGGTGTCGACGTCGACCAGTACAACGAGTCCGCGACCATCATCACTTCCGCGTTGAAGGAACTGGGCGTATCCGTGTATCAGGCCCTTGAGTCCTATTATGCCGGCACCTTCGAGGGCGGCACAACCTGGACCCTCAATGCCACCCGCAACGGCGTAGGCCTGGCGATGGATCACAACAAGTTCCTCACCTTCAAAGCAGCCGATTATACCGCTTGCTTCAACAAGGTCGTCGACGGTACTTATGTTGTCAACAGCGCTTCCGATATCGCGATCGCTGATCTGGGTCTGAAGTACGTTGTTGTCACTGAGATCACAGACTAAACTAAAAACTCTATCCGTACACAAACGCATGTGCTCGTTACGCAAAATGCGTTAAACCGGCAGGCGGAAAGGCGTTTGATTAAAACGCCTTTCCGCCTCTCCTTAAACAGGAAAAACTTCGGAGGATGGGGATTTCCGATTGAAAGGGAATGGCTGAGATGGATTATATCATCGAAATGCGGGGCATCACCAAAGAGTTTCCCGGCATCCGGGCAAACGACAATGTGACACTGCAGGTGAAAAAGGGCGAGATTCATGCACTGCTCGGGGAGAACGGCGCGGGGAAATCGACTCTGATGAGCGTACTCTTCGGGATGTATGAACCGGAGGAGGGCGAGATCTTCCTGCGTGGTGAAAAGGTGAAAATCACCGGACCTAAGGCTGCCAACGATCTCGGCATCGGCATGGTGCATCAGCACTTTAAACTCGTCCATAACTTTACGGTTTTACAAAATATCATCCTCGGAGATGAGACCACCAAATTGGGCTTTCTCAAAATGGAGCAGGCCCGTAAAAAAGTCATCGCGCTTTCAGAGCGTTACGGCCTCAAAGTCGAACCCGACGCGTTGATCTCCGACATTACAGTCGGGATGCAGCAGCGCGTTGAAATTTTAAAGATGCTTTACCGTGACAACGAAATTTTAATTTTTGACGAGCCAACCGCGGTTTTAACGCCGCAGGAGATCACCGAGCTGATGCAGATTATGCGTGAGCTGATCAAAGAGGGAAAATCGATTTTGTTTATCACCCATAAGCTCGAGGAGATCAAAGCCGTCGCCGACCGCTGCACGGTATTGCGGTTGGGGAAATACATCGGGACCGTCAACGTGAAAGACGTTACGGTCGAGCAATTATCAGAGATGATGGTGGGCCGCAAGGTCGACCTCGTCGTCCATAAGGACCCGAAAAAGCCCGAATGCTGTGTGCTGCAGGTTGAGGGATTGACCATGAAGACCCGCGGCAGCACCAAGGAAAAACTGAAAAATATCAATTTTGAGGTACAAGCGGGCGAAATTGTGTGTATCGCCGGCGTCGACGGCAACGGTCAGAGTGAGTTGATTTATGCGCTGACCGGATTGATGAGTCCCGACGGCGGTAAAATTTTATTTAAGGGTGAGGATATCACCCGCCGCAGTATCCGGTACCGCAACACCCACGGCATGTCGCATATTCCCGAGGACCGGCACAAATACGGCTTGGTGCTCGATTACACGCTGGCTGAGAATCTCGTGCTCCAGCAATATTTTGAACCCCGCTTTTCGACCGCGGGCTTTTTGAAAAAACGTGAAATAAACGCTTACGCCAAGACGTTGGTCCAGCAGTTTGACATCCGTACCGGTGCGGGCATTTCGACCAAGGCGCGCAGCATGTCCGGCGGCAACCAGCAGAAAGCCATCGCCGCACGCGAGATCGCGCGAGATCCCGAATTGCTGCTGGCGGTCCAGCCCACACGCGGCCTCGACGTTGGCGCAATTGAATATATGCACCGCCAGATCGTGCGGGCGCGTGACAACAATAAAGCGGTTTTGGTGGTCTCGTTTGAACTTTCGGAGGTTATGAATCTGGCTGACCGGATTCTGGTTATGTTCGACGGGCAGATCGTCGCTGACGTGAAACCCGAGCAGGTCACCGAAAACGAACTCGGCCTCTATATGGCAGGCGCGAAAGGGGTGGGGAAGAAATGAAAGAGCAGAGAAGCATCATCAAAACGCTTGCAGCCCCCGACATCTCCAAGGCGGCCGGCGCGATCTCTTCAATCATCGCAATCGCAGTTGGCTTGATTTTCGGATTCTTCATTATGCTCATCAGCGATCCCCAGCAGGCCTGGGCCGGATTTAAGATGATTCTGACCGGCGGCCTGTCCTCGGGCAAGGACTTCGGCAACGTCCTGTATTATGCCACGCCGATCATCATGACCGGCCTCTCGGTCGCGTTCGCGTTTAAGACAAGCTTGTTCAATATCGGCGCTTCCGGGCAATTCATCATGGGCGCTTACGGAGCGGTTCTGGTCGGTGTGAAACTGTCTTCATTGGGACAGATACAGTGGTTCGTCGCACTGTTGGCCGCTATGGTATTCGGTGCGGTTTGGGCGATTTTACCCGGTGTTTTAAAGGCGTTCTTCAATGTCAATGAAGTAATTTCGTGCATCATGCTCAATTACATCGGCATGTACACGGTCAATATGCTTGTCAAGGAAACCGTATTCCACCAATATACCAACCGTTCGCTTCCGGTTGCCGAGACCGCCAACATCCCGAAGATGGGACTGGATAAGCTCTTTCCGGAATCGATGGTCGGCGGCGGCATCATCGTGGCAATTATCGTTGCGATTATTATGGCGATCATTTTGAACAAAACCACTTTCGGTTATGAACTCAAGGCCTGCGGCATCAACCGCAGCGCCGCCAGATACGCCGGCATCAATGAGAAAAAGAGTATCATTCTCGCCATGGTCTTCTCCGGTGCGCTCGCCGGAATCGGCGGCGGGCTGCTTTATCTGTCGGGAACGGGCATTTATATCACGGTTGTTGATACGATGGCGCCGCAGGGATTTGACGGTATTTCGGTGGCCTTGCTCGGGATGTCCAATCCCATCGGGGCGCTGTTCGCCGGTCTTTTTATCGCCTATATCACCGTCGGCGGCTCAAAAATGCAATTGGTCGGATTTGTACCCGAAATTATCAGCATCATTACGGCAATCATCATCTACTGCGCCGCTTTCTCGCTGATGATCCGCAACTTCTTTGTCGACCGCAGAATGCGTAAGCTCAACAAACAGGACGAAGAAGAAAGCGTGAAAAAGGAGACTTTGAAGTCACCACCGGAGGGTGATTCGAAAGGAGGCGGCAACGTATGAACACGGTGTATTTTTTGTTCCAGCAGACCATGTTCTTTATGATCCCTCTGATGATTGTCGCACTCGGCGGCATGTATTCGGAGCGCAGCGGCGTCATCAACATCGCGCTCGAGGGCATCATGATCATGGGCGGTTTCTCGGGAATTCTGTTTATTAACAGGATGCAGGATACGATGTCGGGGCAGGGACTCTTGCTACTGGCACTGCTGGTTTCGGCGGTCAGCGGGATGATCTATTCGCTCCTGCACGCCTATGCTTCGGTCAATATGAAGGCTGATCAGACCATCAGCGGTACGGCGTTAAATCTGCTTGCGCCGGCGTTCGCCATCTATACGGCCCGTTTGATTCAGCCCTCCCACGTCCAGCAGATCAACTTCACCAACACCTTTCGGGTAGAAAAAGTGCCGGTGCTCGGAGATATCCCCGTCATCGGCAATCTGCTGTTTCAAAACACCTATATTACAACCTATATCGGATTTGCAATTCTGATCATTGCCGCCGTTGTCCTGTATAAGACCCGGTTCGGACTGCGGCTGCGCTCCTGCGGCGAACATCCGCAGGCGGCCGATGCGGTGGGCATCTCGGTCTACGGCATCCGGTATGCCGGCGTGATGATTTCGGGCGCGTTAGCCGGAATGGGCGGCCTGATTTTTATCATTCCGACTTCCACCAATTTCAATGCCACGGTTTCGGGCTACGGCTTCCTTGCATTGGCCGTCTTGATCTTCGGTCAGTGGAATCCGTGGAAAATCGCAGGCGCGGCATTATTCTTCGGTTTGATGAAGACCGTTTCGGCAGCTTATTCCTCGATTCCGTTTTTGATGAGCCTCAATATTACCGGATATGTCTATAAAATGATTCCGTATATTGCGACGCTGGTCGTGTTGGTTTTCAGCTCACGCAGTTCACAAGCCCCGAAAGCCGAGGGCATCCCCTACGATAAGGGTGCAAGATAAAAATTTATTCCTGCTCTTGCTGGCTCTTGATTTTATTGCGCCAGCAGCGGTGGCACATGGCGACATAGCTTTCGTTGCCGCCCAAAAAGACCTGTTCGCCGCTGGTGATAACGTTGCCGGCGGCGTCCAAACGTGCGTTGACAATCGCTTTAGCTCCGCAGGCGCAGATGGTTTTGATTTCGGTGATCGATTCGGCAACTTCCATCAGCCGCTTGCTGCCGGGGAACATATGCGTTAAAAAGTCGGTGCGAAGCCCGAAACAGATAACAGGTACATCATAGTCATCCACGATTAAGCGGAGCTGATCGACCTGTTCGGACGTCAAAAACTGTGCCTCGTCAATGATAATCACCGAGGTCTCACCGGGTTTTCGGGCTAAGAAAGCCTTGAGAAGATCAAAATAAGCCGGTACAACTTCAGCTTTGGCTTCAAGTCCAACGCGTGAGCAGACAAGATCGTCACCGTCGCGGGTATCCACCGCGGGTTTCATCAGCCAGACCGACATGCCGCGTTCCTCGTAATTAAACTTTGTAATCAGCGCCTGTGCGGATTTGGAACTGCCCATTGCACCGTATTTGAAATAGAGCTTCGCCATGAAGGATGGCCTTCCTTTCTTCTCTGTTGCTTCGCAGTCATTATATCAGTGGCAAACGATGAAGTCAATCGGCGTTTTTCACGAAAATCGGCTTTGAAAATTTGAAAAGAAAAGATTTTAATCTGCGAAAGGCGGTTATAAACAGCATGTCCCAAGTTCTAATGATCGGCATCGCCGGCGGTACCGGCAGCGGAAAGACCACGATCACGCGCCATCTGTGCGAGCGGTTCGGCGAAGATGTGGGGGTGGTCTATCATGATAATTATTATAAACAACACGACGAACTGCCGTATGAGGAACGCTCTAAACTCAATTACGACCACCCGAACGCATTCGATACCGATTTGATGATCGAACACCTTCAAACACTCAAAAACGGCAAGGCGATTGAGTGTCCGGTTTATGACTTCTCCATCCACAACCGCATCGACCGTACGGTTACAATTCCGCCGGCAAGGGTGATTGTCGTCGAGGGTATTCTGGTTTTCTGCGAAAAAGCGCTGCGGGATCTGTTGAATATCAAAATCTACGTCGATACCGATGCCGACGTACGGGTACTGCGCCGGGTGATGCGTGACGTCAAGGAACGCGGACGCAGCATCGAGAGCGTGGCGGAACAGTATCTGAAGACGGTCAAACCCATGCACGAGGCCTTTGTCGAACCGAGCAAGCGTTACGCCGACATCATCGTACCCGAGGGTGGCTACAACTCGGTAGCCCTCGAGATGATTGTTAATCGGATTGCAAAGCACTTGAACGGTTGAAATTCGGTGTTAATTTATAATAGTGAAAATCAGTCATTTCTCCGTCATAATCAATACGGCGTTCTCCGTCGTACTTGAAACCCAATTTGCTGATAACACGATTTGAAGACGCGTTATCATGCTTGACGATCGCGATAAGGTAGGGGATTTTTGTGTTTTCAAATGCCCACTCAATAAGCGTTTGCGCGGCTTCGGTTATGTAACCCCGGTTTTGAAATTCATCTGACAATGAGAATAATATTTCGATTTCTCCGTCGAGTTCCTGTTTGGGCGCAATACCGATTAAACCCGCACATGTGCGGGTTTCTTTTATTTCAACAGCTAAAACGATACAAGGGATACCGATATCGAACTTTTTCTCGTTGACCCATTTAATCCATTTCAAAGCTTCTTCTTTTGTTTCGAGAACCATATCCGACATATAATGCGCTACGACAGGTTGCTTGCTGTTTTGACTTGCTGCTTCTGCATCTTTTTCGGTAAATTGTCTCAGGATAAGACGATTGGTTTCAATAGATATACACATGATGATTCTCCTCCTTTTTTAATCAGCGATACGGTTTCCGATCTACAATTTTGCTTTCGGTAAATAGCGCAATGTCGCTGCGGCAATCGCGCCGGTGAGAAGGCCGGTCAGGACTGCTGCGATCAGCAGCCAGGGTAAATAAGCCCAGACGGCCTTTGAGGCGGTCATCAGCTGTGCCGCAAACAGCTGCCCGACAATATGCACCGAGGCTGCCGCCACGCTGACCCCTGCAACCCCCAGTCGCTTGATACGTGACAGCGGGATTTCGATTGCCATCGCCAAAAAAGCGCCGAAAAAGGCATAGATAAAGCCGGAAAGCCCGCCGAACATCAGATTGACAAGAACGATGCGCAGAAAATTGATCCCTACTGCGGGTTTTATTCCGTCATGATACAGCAGCACCAAAATCGCCGCATTGGCAAGCCCAAGCTTAATTCCGGGCACCGGAAGCGGCAGCACAATCAGTCGTTCCAGCCAGCCCATCAGAATGCAGAAGCAGAGAAAAATCCCGTAATAAGCAACTTTTTTGGTGCGTACCGTCATTCGGCAACCTCCTTTCGAATCGGATGTAGGGGCGCACCTATGTGTGCGCCCGCCGGCATGATACCGGTTTAAAAGCGTCATAATCTATGGACCGTTTGCCTTAGCGAGTGTGCTGCTAGTACCCCTACATTATCCTGCTATTGCGTCAGGTGTATTGCCGGAAATAATTTCGACGACAACGCGGTTTGGGAGGCAGATGATGCTGCCGCGTGTGATCTTACCCATCTTCAGGCAGTAGCCATCGGGACAGTCGGCGTGGTCCATCCAGACCTTGCCGCCTTCAATGCGCACCGAGTTGTGTTCGTCGACGACGATTAGATTGTCCTGATTGATCGGGTAGATGCCAACCAATTCTCCGTTTTTAGTAATTTTAACACTGGTACCGGAACCGCCGTCGGCAGAGAGCAGCAAAAAACCCGCAGCGGAAGCCACGAGAATCAGGATGACAATGAGAATATCCAGTTTTTTAAGAAACGGCTTTTTCATCTTCCTATGCGCCTTTCACCTTGACAAACAGCTGGTTTGGTTTTACAATAACTACATATTATTTCGGAGGTGTGCGATGCGCCGCTTTATCTGTCTGCTGTTTTGCGCTTTATTGCTGGTTGTTCCGATGAGCGGCTGCGGTTCGACTACACTGATGTATACCACAACGGTGTTCGGGCAGACCCTCTCGGTGAAAATTTTTCGGCAGACCGATGATTCGATTTTAACACAGATTGCCGAGGTGTGCAAGCGGGATGAATTGATCTATTCCGCCGAAAATCCCGACAGCGAGTTGTATGCGCTTAACCTGACCGACGATGAAGCCACCTCTGTTTCGGACGAATTGATGCGAATGATCCGGCTTGCGGTTTATTATAACGAACTCTCGGGCGGTATGTACGATTTTACCGCCTCTCCCTTGGATGCGCTTTGGGATTTTTCACAGGCGGAGGTTCCGAAAGAGAAAGATCTTGACGAGGAATTGGAGCGTGTCGGCATGATCAATGTCACACTCGGAGCCAATACCGTCACACTTGACAACGGCGTGGTCATCGATTTCGGCGGGCTTGCAGAAGCCAAATTGATCTCTGATTTATCCGAGCTGCTCTCCGGGCTGGAGGTACGCGCCGAGATTACCATCGGCGACCTGATCTGTGTCATCAACGAGGAAGAGGGCAAAAAAATCGGTTTGGAAATGCCCTATAACGACGATATCGATTCACTGGGTACGATCACATTGACCGGCAGCCGTACTGCGGTAACGCTGCGCGCTGACGACGGATTTTTACTCGAAGGCGTACGTTATCATAAATTCCTCGACCCGACAACCGGGATGCCTGCGGCGACCGATTTGCTGGCTGTAACCGTGATTGCACCGACTGCCACGCAGGCCTATGCCATGGCGCAGACCATCATTCGTACCGGTCTTTACTCCGGCCTTGAATTGACCGGGAAAGTGGTCGGAGGGGACGCGCTGATGATTACTGACGGACTTGAAATCAGAGTGACCTCGGGCTTCACCGAGACTTATACGCCCGACTTCGCCATCGCCTATACCGAACAGGTCAGATAACCGAAAGGGAGAACATTTTTCATGGTTGACACACTTGCGCTGCTCAAAGCGGTAGCGCTGATGATATTATTCATCATCCCCGGTTTCGCGCTTCGAAAACTGGGTTTTGCCGACGGTACCGTTGCCAAGGGCTTTGCCAACACCATTTTATACATAACGCAGCCCGCGATGCTGATCGTGCTGTTCATTCGTCCCTATGACGCCTCCATCATGAAAACGGCGGCTTGGGTCTTCGGGTTTAGTATGGTGGTACACGCGTTTTTTTATTTGATTATGATGCGGTTTTTCAAAAAGGCGCCCGAGAAGATCGCTAAAGTCAGCCGCTTCGGCGCGATATTTTCAAATGCCGGTTATATGGGCATTCCGGTTATTGTGGCTGCACTCGGAAACGAAGCCGGTATTTATGCTTCGGTTTATATCATTGCGTTTAACATCTATGCGTGGTCATTGGGCGCATTGGTTTACAGCGGAGACAAGAAATACATATCCGCTAAAAAGGTCTTCATTAACCCCGCAACCGTGCCGATTTACATCGGGCTGCTGTTTTTCCTGTTGCCGATCGATCAATATGTGCCGACGCTTGTGGTGGACGGTCTGACCACGCTGAAAGAAACCGTGGCACCGATGGCGATGATGCTGATCGGTATTCGGCTTGCCGACGTTAAAATCAAGTCCGCGTTCAAGGATAAATGGATGTGGCAGACGCTTGCGATTCGTCTGTTTTTACTGCCGGCGATCGCCTGGGGCATTATGCGTGTGGTCGGTCTGACCGGATGGTTTGCCGATATCACCGCAATGACCGTGGTGTTGATCTGCGCCTCGACGCCCTGTTCCACGATCACCAGCATGTTCGCCGAAAAATTCGACTGCGAACCTGTCTATGCCAGCAAAATCGTCTCAATCAGCACGGTGTTTTCGGTACTGACGATTCCGTTGGTGTCGCTTTTGTTGAAAATATAGACTTTTACGGATGAATGGCGTTCGCTCATAAATCATTCAAGCGTAAAGGAGTGGGCTTCACGATCGCCTAAAGTTCGTTTTCTGTAATTAAACTGACGATTTTTAAAAAGGCTTTTGCCCCATCGCGCATGGTTTTAATATCGTCCTTTGCGTTTTGTTCGATAAAAGAGTCGATATACTGCATGCGGTTCATGATATTCTCGGCTGCAGTGAGTCCTTTTTCGGTCAGGATTAAATTGACGACGCGTTCATCAACCGAACTGCGTTCGCGGCGTAAAAATCCCTGTTGTTCCAGACGCTTGCACAGCGTGGAAGCATTACCCTGATACAGCGAAGCATGTTCAGCCAGACCCCCGACCGTTGTGATTTTACCGTGTTTAATTCCCATCAGAACCCGCGACTGCAAAAAGGTCAACCCCTGTTTTTGCGCGTATGGTTCCAAAATGTTTTCGTTAAAGGCTTTTAAAGCGCTTAACATTTCCCAAATACCGCTGTGCAGCTCTCCGTGTATTTTTTCTTTCCGGTGTTTATCTTCGTTTTCCATAAAAACCTCAATTTCCATATTCGGCAGAATATATTTATGATATATTCATTTTAGCAGTTTTTCGTAAAAAGTCAATTTGCTTTTTTTATAATTGCGTGATATAATAAATCGCTGCCGAAATGGCAGCTGTAAACCATTCTTTGATTGGTTTGACGGGAGGGTTATTATGAGGCGTTTTGTCCCCGTGTTATTATTGGTTCTGGTTTTGGCATTAGCGGCATGCTCCGGTACGGCGGAATCCACGCCCACATCCTCGCAGACCTCTTCTGTGGTCCTGACCGGTATGGTGGATGTTTATGACGCCGATACCCTGATGAATGCGGTACGCAGCAGTGATACGACCGGCGTCAACATTAAAGCTGACATCACCATCGGGCTTTCGAGCATCGAGGAGTTTGAAAAACAGGGCTTTTTGATGGTGATTGACCAAGGTGTAACTGTTACGATGGTAGATAACTTCATGCCGGTCTATTTCGGCACAGACAGCATCAACGGCATTATTAACAACGGAACGCTTGTTATCACCGGCACATTTGAATTTGCCATGTTGACTTTTGAAAACAACGGCACCATGCGTATTGCGGCAGACGGCATGCTGGCACCTTGTTACAGCACGATTGTCAATAACGGCGAGGTTGTGATCGATGACGGCGGGGAATTGCGACTGGAACGCGATACTACGTTCAACAACGCCGCGACCGTGACCAATAACGGGATTCTCAAAATCTCCAGCGACGGCGGCGTGTTCAATAACCTGGAAACCGGAACAATTGTCAACAACAAAACGGTGGTCAGCGTCGGTACCTACACCAACGCAGGCCAGTTCATCGGCGAGGGCGAGCCGATGCAATAAGTTTTTCCCCATAGGGAATAGTCTCGACCATCTATTTTAAGATAAAACAGATCAAGAGATCCGAAGAATTACACTCATTAATTTAAAATAGTAAGAAGCTTTTCAGCAGCGTCTGAAATATTTCCAATGAATCGCTTCAGCGATTCCTAAATTTAATAGATCCGCAGCGTAACGCTCCTAAATTAACAGAATACAGAAATATTTCAGCAACGTCTGAAATATTTCAAGAGAATGCGAAGCATTCTTTGCCGCCGTGGCGGAATTGGTAGACGCCAGGGACTTAAAATCCCTTGATGGCAACATCGTGTCGGTTCGAGCCCGACCGGCGGCACCACGCATGAAAAATCTGTCGACTATGTCGGCAGATTTTTCGTTTTTTATCAGGGGATGAACCATAAAAGACCAATAAAATGGTTGAAACGGCGCGTCAAGGATGCCGGCCCTACACAGGTTAAATTTTCTGAGAATTTTTCGAAGAGAGATAATAAAACGGGATCGCTGCAAGCTGCGCAGCGATTGAGACGGCGATCATTGCCGGAATGCTCACATCATATAAAACGCCCAGCAGCCAGCTTCCCATAAACCAGAAGATGCCGAAAGCGAATTCAAAAATCCCGTAACCGGTGGCGCGGCTGTCCTTTGGGATTATCGTAGAGACGACGGCTTTCAGAACGGACTCCTGCGCGCCCATGCCGATACCCCAGAGGATGATACCGGCAAGCAGCATCGGAACGGATTTGAATGCGAAGATGAAAAATGCGAAAGGCGCGGAGATCGCGGTGGATAAAATCAACGCACGATAGCCCTTTTTGTCGTACATGATTCCGAAAATCAGGGCGGAGAAAGCGTCCACCAGCATGGCGCCGGCATACAACAGCGGCAGCGTCCCGCTGTTGACCAGCGCGGAGGTATCCGACAGGCCGGAAGTCAGATTGGTGAATTCCCGCGAGACATGCATGAGGACCAGCGAATAATCAATGAAGCCGAAGGCAAATAAACTGATGCCCGCGATATAAAAAAGGAAGCGTTTTTCAAATTTAAAGGGCGCGCTTTTTTCGGGTTCCGGCTCGAAGCGTTCCGGATTGGGGAATTTGCGCTTCGTCACAAACAGCATGATGATCGTCAGCGCCGCCGGAACAGCCAGAACCGCAAAACAAAACGCATAAATCCGATAGGTCGAGCCGCTCGTTTTGAACAGCATGATCAGATACAGCAGCACCGGCCCTAAAAAAGCGCCGATCTGATCCAACATCTCATGAATGGCAAAACTCTTACCGGCGCCTTCCTGAGAGGCCGCGAAGGACAAAAGGGTGTTTTTAGCCGGTTTTTTGATGGCCTTTCCGGCCCGCTCGGTGATGATGAACACGCAGGCGAGAATCCAACCGTTTTCACCGACCAGCGCAAGAGCCGGCACCGCCAGCACGTCGATGATATATCCGATGATTGTGATCGGCCAATATTTTTTCGAGCGGTCGGTCAGGCGTCCGAACAGATAACGCAGGGAATAGCCCACCAGTTCGCCGAGACCGGAGATAAAACCGATCGTGGCGGCCGAGGCGCCGAGCAGCGTCAGATATGCCCCGTTGATGCTGGCCGCGCCTTCGTGCGTCATGTCGGAGAACAAACTGACCATGCCGAACAATAGGATGAACAGCATCGCCGGAGTCAGTTTTCGCAGTTTTTCTTTCAATCGCTCAGATCCTTTTAGTTATATTCCGTCTCTCGTTTATTATGGGTTTCGGAGCAGAAATTGAATGTTTTCTGTGGATGATCTGGCTGGATCAGAAGAAAAAGCACAAAGCAAAGCGATCGGCTTGCCGTTTTCAAATATCAGCTGCGGGCGGTCAAGCAAATCCGCATGCTGTGTCTTGCCGTCTTCCCAGACCACGTCAAGCGTATACGCGAGTGGATTCTTTGAAGGCTGCCAATCGACCCCATCAACTGACTCAAATAAAGCGATGCTGACGGTTCCGGTCTTGGTGAAATAACCGTGAAAGTCCTTCACGAGGGCATAAAAGCGGTCGTCTTCATACCAGATGAAGGGGTCTTCAACCGACCAGGCATTTTCGGGATTGACCATAATCGACCCGTTGAATTTTTGAAAAGGACCTTCGGGATTTTGCGCCCATGCTGCTCCGCAGACGACGGCTCCGCCGACCGGAGGGACACCTTCGGCTACGCTTTTATAGACCATATAAATGTTTCCGTCGCCTCCTGCGGTCACCGCCGGATTGCTGACCATCAGCCCATCATAAGAACCCGGCGTCACGTTGATAACCGGATTGTCGGATGAATGCCAAGGGCCTGCCGGGTGCAGCGCCCATGCGGCGCCGATGCGCTGGTTGTTTCGATGCGCCCACCAGTGTGTCTGCCAATGGGAATCGCCCCATTCTGTTGAAAGGGCATCTTTGCGCTCACCCTCGGGGGTTCCGCTGTTTTGCATAAAATAAAGCCAGTATTTACCCCCATGTTTGATCATGGTGGGATTGTGCAGAACTTCGGCGCGATTGCCCAAAAGCGTGATATCGTGCATATAGCGATAAGGGCCGTCCGGGGCATTGGATACGGCATAACCGAATGAGGAATCGGTTACCCATCCTTTAAATCCTTTTTCCTTGGGCCACTTTGAAAAGATCATATGATACAGGCCGTCGCGGTCTTTTTGAACACATGCACCCCAGACATAAAAACCTTCGAGCGAAAACACGGAGCGATATTTTAACGGCAGAATTTTCGAAGCAAAATCCATATGTTCTCCTTTGATGATTAAAACGAGTACTGCTTGCCGATGATCCATTCGGCGAAAAAGATTGCGGCGATGCAGCACAGGACGCTTGCCGCAATATAGGCGGCGGCGATGCCCGTTTTGCCCGATTGAAGCAGCTGAACGGTCTCGTGCGAAAAAGTCGAAAAAGTTGTAAAACCGCCGCAGAGACCGATTCTGAGAAATAGTACAAGTTTTGGATTCAATCCTGTTTTTGCCGAGAGCGCGGCGACAATTCCGATTAGAAACGCCCCGACGATGTTGACAAGCAGCGTGATGACCGGGAATCCGTTCTGGGACCGGATCGGCAGAAATCCCGCCAGATACCGCAGAACCGCACCGAAAAATCCGCCCATACCCACAAATAACAAATCCCGCATAAAATCCTCTTTCTACACAAAAAGAGCCGAAAGCCCCCTGTTGGTTTTTTGCAGAAGTCATCAGCCGTTCGGCGGTTTCGGTTGCCCGCGGGAGCACTTCATTCCCATTGAATTGATTTTATCATAAAAAATCGTAAAAGCAATGATAAATCTTGGTTAGGGGCTGCAAACCGCAGAGGTTTGTGGTATAATAAAGTCAATCTATTTCCACATTCAGGGTGATAACATCACGGAGAGAGGCATCCGGAGGTGGTAAAATGAGACCAAACCAAAACGAAGGAGGGTTTGTCATGGAAGAAAACAACACATACAAAATGCCGCTGATCGGCGATCAGGCGCCGGCTTTTCAAGCGGTTACGACGCAGGGAAAAATCAATTTCCCCGAGGATTATAAGGGAAAGTGGGTCATCTTGTTCTCCCACCCGGCGGATTTTACGCCGGTCTGTACAACCGAATTTATGACCTTCACCAGCATGATCGACGAGTTCAAGGCGATGAATACCGAGCTGATCGGGCTTTCCGTCGACTCGCTGTATGCCCACATCGCGTGGCTTCGTAAGATCAAAGAACTCGAATGGAAGGGTATGAAGAATCTTGAGGTCACCTTCCCGCTGATCGAGGACATCCGTATGGAGGTCGCCAACAAGTACGGCATGATCCAACCGGGTCAGTCCAATACCCAGGCCGTCAGAGCCGTGTTCGTTATCGATCCGAAGGGTATTATTCGCCTGATTCTCTACTACCCGCTGACGACAGGTCGCAACTTCGACGAGATCAAACGCGTCATTCAGGCATTGCAAAAATCGGATAAAGACGGCGTGGCAACCCCCGCCGACTGGCGTCCGGGCGACGATACCATCGTCCCGACCGCGGGTTCCTGCGGTACCGCCAAGGAGCGTATGGAGAGCAAGAGCGACGACACCTACTGCCTTGACTGGTTCATGTGCTTCAAGAAAGAGAAAAAATAAAAGTTCGGAGGGTTTGCTATGCCTGAATTCGGAAAACCGTTTGCGGGACTTGCAAAAGACCGCAAACTGACAAAACCGGAACTGATCCGCGCCATCCGCTTTATGGTGGCTGCGGAATACGAAGCGATCCAGTTGTATATGCAGCTGGCCGAATCGACAGACGATAAATTGGCGATCGAGGTTTTGGAGGATATCGCAAACGAGGAGCGCGTGCATGCGGGCGAATTTTTGCGGCTTCTGAAAGAACTCGCACCCGACGAGGAGAAATTCTATGCCGAGGGCGCCGACGAGGTCGAAGAGGAAATCGAAAAACTGAAAAAGTAATTTTTCACAGAGAGAAGCGGCGAAGGAAATTTCCTTCGCCGCTTTTTTATTGCGTGTTTCGATACAGGGTCATCAGTCGTGTTTGATGGTTCTTACGGCGGTAATCAATGTTTCGAGAATCAATGCGACGAACACAATGCATACGAGCAGGACGTTGAGATTTTGAAGCGGCCATGAGATGAAATGAATATCTCCGAAAGAGATTAATTGTCCGATGTTTGCGATAAAGTCGGGATTCATGAGGTTTTGGTTCAGGAATACGATGGGGAACGCAATCAAAGTCACGGTGTTTGCCACGGCGGTGACGATTGCAAGCCGGGGGGTGTATTGTCCGTCCACCAGTTTAATCGCCCCTTTGATGAGAGCAAAGACCGACCACAGCAGAATCAAAAACCAAAATCCGCGCAGCACTTCGGCGTTAAATACCGGAACCCAGCCGACGTCTTGCAGCCACGCGCCTAAAATCTGCGGGAATCCGATCAAAACCACCGCAGCGAAAAGCGCCCATATCATGTCGAAAACGGGTTCATAGGGTTTGATCTGTGCGTTTACTTTGGGCACGGGCAGCAAATTCGTGAACATATCGTCCGTTTTCAGCCCCGCTTTCTTGCGCTCCAAAACGGCAAAGATGATGGTGATGACGCCGAAGGCCTGGAATGCGCCCGCCAAGGCGCCGCCGAGAATTTTGACGAGGGTCTCACCGACAAACAGATAAGTGACAGATCCCGGGTTCCATTCCAAAAAGGCGGCCAGCAGACCGGCAAAGGCGATGCCTGCCGCTGCGATGGGCAGAACCAACCGCAAAATCCGCCGATACAGCATCAGATAGGCCCCAGAGATCAGGGCTTTGTTTTCGTCTCCGCTGTATTTGGCAGCGAGTTCTTCGGGTGTGCCGAGTTCGGTCAGCACAGCGCGGATGTCGGCTTCAGCGGGGGTTTTATCGCCGCAGTGCGCTTCGAGCATTTCGGCGATTAGACCGTCGAGTTCTTTTTCCACATCGCTCCGCGCTTTTTCCGGCAGATAGCGCGTGACCGCATAGATATAACGTGCAATCAAATCATTTTGCATATCAAGTTCATCCTTTCTGATATTGAAACTAATTTCCCAAAATACGATTCAGGTCTGTTACAGTGGCTTGCCAATGGCTTTTCAATTCAGCCAATACGTCTTTGCCGAAGTCCGTGGTGTTGTAATATTTACGGGGCTTGGCGCCGTCGGTATTCCAGACGCTGAACAAAAGCCCCTGGCTTTCCAGCCGCCGCAAGAGCGGGTAGAGGGTGTTGGCTTCGATTGCAATGCCGGTATCAGCCAGTTCGGCGATCAGGTTGTAGCCGTAGGTCGGTTCACTGAGCTTGGCGAGTACGCAGAGGATCAGCGTCCCCCGGCGCAGTTCCAGTAAAAAACCGGATATGATTTCATCGCGTTCCATAATCATCACCTCACACACGATGTTGTAATTTGAATTATACAGTGTATCGCACACTATGTCAATAGAGAAAATAAAAAAATATTAAAAATTATTTTTTAGCAAAGAAAAACCCCGGGGGTTTTTCACGCTCAGGGGTCATTTGACTTCCAAAAGATAATGGGTTTCGGTTTCGCCGTATATGGTAAATCCGAGTCGATGATATAAAAATCGGGCGGGGTTTTCTTTATAAGTTTTTAAGTAAGTTCGAACGTTGTTGATTCTATTCTCTGCCAGCTTGTCTTTTAAAATCGCGGATCCGATCCCCTGATTCTGATATTCGGGCAGGATCGCAAACAGACCGATACAACAATCGCCGTTTTCATCGGTATAGCAAGTGAACAGCCCGATATCTTTACCGCCGACTTGTATGATGTTCATATCATCTATGAGTTTGTTCATTTCTTTTTGCAGTGCGCGTTTTTGATATTCGTCTTCCCAGCCGTAAATAATTTCGACATACCACCGAAAGCACTTTTCCTTCAGCGAATAAAGAAAATCATAATCCGATTGGGTGCATTTTCTGAAACCGTATTGCATGATGGTTATCCTTTTTTGTTTTTGAGAAAAAAACGCGTACTATTTCAAATAATGCACATTGACGTTCGGGCAGCCCTCAAAGGCCTTGGGGTTGATTTCAATGCTTTTGCTATGTACATAGACATCCCGTAGGGAAGTGCAGTTTTTAAAGGCCCAGGCGAGAATTTGGTCGGTACCCGCAGACAGATAGACCGATTTCAGATATTTGCATTCGTTGAAGGCGAACATACTGACCGTTTTAACGCCCTCGGGCAGCTCGACGGTCTCTAGCCCGCATCTAGTGAAGGCATACTGCCAGAGGTTGACAAGTGATTTGCTGAGGCGCAGTTCTTTCAAGCTCCAAAGCCCGTCAAAGACGAAACCGCCGATATCGGTGACGGTATCGGGCATTTCAACATGGGTGATCTCGGGGTGGCGCTTGAAAATATCATCAAAAATTACGGTGAGCTTTCCCGCGCATTCGGGAATGACGACGGAGGCGTCGTTGCCGACATACCCGGTGAGGCAAAAGCTGCCGTCGTCGATCATCCGATAATAAAACTTGCTGCTCATAGTTTCCCCCTGTGTTTATATTTTTAATTATTTCTATTACGTCAGCGGGAGAGTAGGAAGCGCGCGCTATGGGGTTTTGGGTGGGATGTTTTATGACGCGGTCGTGAGCGGGCGCTGCCCGCCATCGATCATCCGGTAACAAAATTTGCGCCCATATGGAACCTCCTGCCAGTTTGCGATTATAGCTTATCGCTTTTCCCGGCGGCCGTCAAGGGGTAGAGCAAGAGTGATTTTTGACGGGGCGGTCTTTCGAGGCCTTAAATATGAAGATCCTTTTTGCTGAAAACGGTGATTCCCGCAATAAACAAGACAACCGCGCCGGCAAGTAAAATCAGCATTTCGATAACGGCGGATTGATCGCCCGCCAGGATTTTATCCGAGTTGAACAGTGTGAAAAACGTGAGATATTTGGCTTTTTCGAGGTCGCCGCCCATGTTGGCCAGCATCCGGATGACATACATCAGCACGGGCACCCCCGCACCCACCGCGACGCTGTATTTGGCGTCGGAGAACAGGCACGAGGCGAAAAAGCAGATGCCGCCGATGAACAGCTGAAGGCAAAGCAGCCCGGCATTCATCAACAGGAGCTTGCCGATGTCCAGCTCGCCCGGAAACTGCGCTTGTGCGGCAATGAGCTGCATGGCGGTGATATAGGCAACCAATGCGACGATGCAGGTTCCCAGCACGGCCATCTGGGTGAACGCGACGGTTTTGCGCTTGACAGGAGCCGCGAGCAGGGCGACCATCGAGCCCCTGTCGACGTATTTGGCGATCAGCGCGTTTGCGCGGATGATGGAAAACACCATCGGAAAAACCGAGAACAGCATGCCGTAGAGGTAAGTGGCCATAAAGCCGAGCAGCGTCGAGGTATCGCCTTTCATGCCAACGGCGTTCATCAGATCCGGCATCACTTGGGCAAATTCGTCGAGCATATCAGACAATTCGGGGTTATACATCCCGACGATCATAACGATATACATCGTCAGCACCGCGGCGAAAATCACAAACAGCTTCCAGCTGCCCTTAATCTCGCGCCTGTATAATGTCGCGTTAAACATTATTTCGCCTCCCCGTAATACTGTAAAAAGATTTCCTCAAGGCCCTGCGTCGGCGCGGCTAGATTTGTGACCGGATAACGGTTCAGCGTTTCGATAAATTTGCGCAGGTTGTTCTGAACGGTCACCGCGACCCGGTGATGAGTCAGAACCTGGGACTGCAGCGGTTCTTTGGTAAAGTCGGCAGCCGCCTTGGAGGTTTCGAAGGTGACGACATATTTGCGGACCTGCTTGGCTTTGAGCTGATCCACCGAGTCAATTGCGGCGAGTCTGCCGTCCCGGATGATGGCGATATGGTGGCAGGTTCGCTCGACTTCCTCAAACATATGGCTTGACATCAAAATGGTTTTGCCGCGTTCCTTTTCTTCGGCGACAAGGTCGATGAAGCGGTTCTGCATCAGCGGATCCAGACCGCTGGTCGGTTCATCGAGAACCAATATATCGGGGTCGTGCATGAATGCGGCCACGATGCCGACTTTCTGTTTCATGCCCTTGCTCATCTTCTTAATTTTACCACGCGGGTCCAGTTCAAATCGATCCAAGAGAACCTTAGTGCGGTTTTCGGCGTCGGTTTTGCGGTATTTCGTAATGAATTTCAAAAAATCCGTTCCGGTCATATCATCGAAAAAGCTGATTTCACCGGGGATATAACCCAGCTTTCCTTGAATTTTGTCGCTGTATTTCCAACAGTCGAGTCCGCCGATGGTACAGGTTCCGCTCTGTGGTTTCAAAAACCCCATCAAGTGGCGGATGGTGGTGGTTTTGCCTGCGCCGTTCGGACCGAGGAACCCGAAGGCTTCTCCCTGTTTCACCTCGAACGACAGGTCGAATACGCCTTTCCCTCCGCCGTAATCACGAGTGAGATGTTCAATGCGGATTACACTCACAGATATTCCTCCTTATATAGTGCTCTTTTCAAAATGTTCAAATAGACCTCTTCTTCGGCGGCGATCTGCTCCCCGCTCATTTTTTCCTCATTTGCATACCGACGGACACAGCCCTCCGTGACCCAGTGGACCAGATTCATAATCACAATTCGACTGTATTCGGGTTTAAAACGTTCCCAATCCACTTTCGAAAACAACAGCGCCTTTTTACGTTCGACTTCGGCTTGATTGACAGCTACCAGTTCCGCGATCAACTCGCTGTTTTCTTCGGTGACGAGCGAGAACAGAAAATCATAAAGCCCCGGATTTTGCTCCATCACCTGCAATCTGCCCTGCATATTAAGCGTAATGCATTCGAAAAAATCCTCGGTTCCCTCGGTTATGGCCTCTAAAATCGCTTTGCTTGCGCAATCATAAAGAAAGTGGTAGAGCTCCTTTTTCGTTCCGAAATAGTGAAAGATCGACGCTTTCGAAATTCCCGCCTTCTCTGCAATCTCGGAAATCGCGGTTTTTTTGTATCCGTCCCGCCCGAAGCAGGTATACCCGGCGTTGATGACGGCACGCTGTTTTTCCTCGGATAATTTTTCAAAGTTGTCGGTATTCATCTGTTTCCAGTCACCTCTCACCAAGCCATTGACCGCATCGGTCAACAACAGTATAACACCGTTGACCGATGCGGTCAATAGATTTTTCAAATTTTTTATATTTTGATTTAACCAATCCTTTGAAATACAATTTTCACACTGTCGTCTTCGACGAATATGGCTTGAGAGTTGCTGATAGGTATTAACGGAAGATCGGATTCATACTTTGCAATAATTTTTTCAACTGTTTTCTTGAAAGGGAAACTGTTTCGGTGCGGCAGAGGATAAAACGGAATGAGATTTAATGCGTCAAATGTAAGCAAATTAAGTGCGGCCTTGGGGTTATCCATCTGAGTCACATATTCAATATTCGGCGACAAAATAATGATTCCGGCTGATTCGCCGATATAAAATTTCCCCGATTCTACCTGCTCACGGATCATTTTATCCGCGCCGCTCCTTTTCAATTCTTGAAGCAGAAAAAACGTATTTCCCCCTGAAATATAAATAAAATCGGTTTTTTGGAGCTTGCATGAGATCTCTGATGAAGTCGCAGTAGAAATATCCAACTCGTCGACGACAAGCCCCGCTTTCTCAAGTGCTTTTTTGCCGGATTTGACAAAAAAGTCGACCTTTTCGTGTTTTGCTGCCGTTGGTATGAAAGTCACTTGCTTTCCTTTCAAATCACAGCTTGCATATGTCACAAACAAATTCGCAACATTCGTAAACAGAGAAGATAAAAACAATTTTTTCATACCAATTCCCCCCGCTTATTTGATTCTATTATATCAAAATAATGTCAGTATGTCAGCAGTATAAAATAATCATAAACAGATGATCGCGTCGTCCTCCCACACCCCGGTTCGAGTCCCGAAAGATAAAAACATTGTTTCGCAAAATCAAAACACCGCAATTTTTCTCTTTTCACTTTTATCTCTTCACTTCGAAAAGGCGCTTAATGAAAATAGAAGAGAGAAGAATGAAAAGAGAAAGGCACCAAACAAAAAACGTTCCGATAAACGGAACGCCTTTTCGTTTGGTGGGCGTTGGGGGACATTATCGCGCTTCGCTTGGAGTCCTAAAAAACAATCCCCCGGATTGTTTTTGGTCAGATTTTGCTTCTTGTGGTCGCACAATCTTCCCACGGACTGGTTCGAGTCTCCGCAAAAAATCTTACCATAAAAGAGAGACCCCTTTCAAAAGGGGTCTCTCTTTTATGGTGGGCGTTGGGGGACATTATCGCGCTTCGCTTGGAGTCCTAAAAAACAATCCCCCGGATTGTTTTTGGTCAGATTTTGCTTCTTGTGGTCGCACAATCTTCCCACGGACTGGTTCGAGTCTCCGCAAAAAATCTTACCATAAAAGAGAGACCCCTTTCAAAAGGGGTCTCTCTTTTATGGTGGGCGTTGGGGGACTCGAACCCTCGACCTCCCGCATGTGACGCGGATGCTCTACCAACTGAGCTAAACACCCAAAGCAGGACATATTCTACCACATCCCTGCCGAATTTTCAACCCTTTTGCATAGAGTTTATTTTGAGGTTTGACATTTCAAGATGATCAAGTTAATCTTTGCGCCAGAAGGTTGTGCCGGTCTCTCGAATGATAATTTTAATTATATCGCATAAAACGGGGCCATACAAGAGAAAAAACCGAAAATGGATATTGAAAGGCAACCCGCGATATGCTATAATTCCACATTGTGTGAATCCGGTAATCAGTTGTAATAGTTCCGATTAAATGTGAAAGGGTGCAGGATATGAAAACGCGCGAACCCGATTTCTCCCAGCTGCAAAAAGTGATGAGGCGTGAAAAACCGGACCGACCGGTATTATTCGAGTTGTTTATCAGCGAACGGCTGATGGAGTTTTTCGCCGGTGAAAAATTGAATCACAACGATCCGGCAAAAGAACTGCAAACAATGATCAAGGGTTACGCGGTCGGCGGGTATGATTTTACCAGTGTCGTGGGCGGCAATTTTTCTTTTCCCACGATGGAACGGGCACATGCCGAGAGCGTCTCGATGCGCGACGGCACCATTAAGGACCGAGAGAGTTTTGAAAAATATAAGTGGCCGAACCCGGAGGACTGCGATTACAGCCTGCTGGCCAAGGCAAAAGATTGGATGCCCGACGGCATGAAGCTGATTGCGCGCGGGCCCTGCGGCGTGCTTGAAAATATGAACGCAATCATCGGCTATGACAACATCTGCATGATGTTATATGACGACCCCGATCTGCTCAAGGAGATTGCGGATCACATCGGCAGCCGGCTGGTGAAATATTACGATATCTGCGCTTCGTTTGACACAGTGGGCATGTTTATGGACAATGACGATTGGGGATTCAATACCCAGACATTCCTCTCGCCGGCGGATATGCGCAAATATGTGTTCCCGTGGCACAAGAAGATTGTCGAAGTGGCGCACAAACATAACATTCCGGTCGGGCTGCATTCCTGCGGCAATCCGCTGGAAGTCATCGAAGACGTAATTGAGGACATCAAAGTCGATGCGCGGCACAGTTACGAAGACAAGATCATTCCGGTCGAGGAATTTTACAAACGGTATCACGACCGGCTGGCCGTTTTAGGCGGAATGGATTTGGACTTTTTGACACGCAGTACACCGGAGCAGATAAGCAAGCGTTGCAAAGCGATGCTGGAAGCGGCGCCGACGGGTTATGCGCTGGGAACTGGCAACAGCACACCGGACTTTTTGCCGTTGGAAAACTATCTGGCCATGCGCAACGCCGTGATGGAGTAGTTTCGGCAGAAAACATAAGAGTTTTAATCAACTTTTTTCATAAGGTGCGGGGTTAAGGGGCGGCGCCCCTTATCGTGTTCCGCAGAACACGAAATTTTTTCCCCTTATAAAAACAGGGGGGATTGACAAGGGGGTCTGTTGCTAACCCCCTTGTCAGGGGTTCGGGGAACAGTGTTCCCCGTCTTGAACTGAACTGCACAAAGAAACCGGAGAGACATGTCTCCCCGATTTTTGTTTTGCAATGTCGCAGTCAAATCATTTATGATAAAATTTTAATCGTCATTGCGAGCGAAGCGCGGCAATCCAGATATGAGGTAATCGGATGCTTATATTTCTGGATTGCTTCGTCGCGCGTAGGGCTTTGCCCCACGCTTTTCCTCGCAAAGACGGAGATGAGTTTCCTTTGGATATGTGAAAGATATACGGACGATTGCGAATCGCCCCTACGTAATGTCTTTAAGTTCTCTAATACTTTCAGTTATATATCCATGAGGGTTTAACGATTCAAGACGGGGGCTCCCAGCCCCCGAACCCCCATTAAGGGGGCTGTTACGGCGAAAAAGGTATCATCGCCCTCTTGCAACATGGTCGTCTTGCTCGTTATTCACTTCGCGATACTCCCTGTTGCAGCGCCTTGAAATTTTCGCTGTATCCGCCACTGGCGGCGCTCAAATTTCAAGCCCTTAATAAGCCCCGTTGTTTTTATGGGAAAGAAGTTTCGCGCTCTGCGGAGCGCGACAAAGGGCTTTGCCCTTTGAACCTACCGCCTTTTAAAAAAGGCGGGCGAAAATTTTATGTTAATAAAACAAAACTTCTACTTATCAAATCGCGTGCGATAACGGCATCTACGACACAGGGGTTCCGAGATATTCCCGCCGCAAAAGCCCGCGACCAACGCTTTGTAACGCGACGAAGCCATAATCTCTTCAAGGTCGGTTTTAAAAATGTTTCCCAATGCGATTACACCGCCATCGTCCAGACAACAGGGCACCACTGTGCCGTCACATAAAACCCCCAGCATCTCTTTTCCGCCGAGACATTTCCCGCGTTTGGCAATCTCTGGTGCGCTCATCGTCGGCCACTCGAACTGTTCCTCAAACGCCGCATAAACGTTTTGGGCGAATTTTGCCGCTTCACGTCCTCTTTTCGGATTATCGATTTGCTGCCCGAAATATGATGCAATCATATTTAGTGCAGACAGCGAATTTTGATCCATCCCTTTACCGGTTTCACCGTTCCATAGGCGATAGGAGATGATCGGGCGGCCTTGTTTTGCTGCGTCAAACCCGAACTGTGCGGCTTCTTTGAGATAATCCGGGTCATATCCGTTTTCCTGCGAGTGCAGCGAAATGTTGACCTGACGCAGAGCAGGGGTGTTGAGTAAAAGCGTGTGATTTTGCTTTAACAGCGTACCGTTGGTAGTCAAATTGACCGGCATGCCGTATTGATGTGCAAGCGCCAGAAAGTCGTCGAGAGCAGGATGAAGCAGCGGTTCGCCCTTGACATGAAAATAGACCTGCGCACCGGTCGGCACAATCTGCTGAATGATATGTTCAAACTCCCGCACAGTCATCATACGTTTTTCACGCGGACAGTGCGGGCAGAAGCTGCAGTTCAAATTGCAGATATTTGTGATTTCGATATAAACGCGTTTCAGTTTTTCCACAATATTCTACATGACTCCTCACAATTTCATAACATCTTTTGGGTATTATATACAACGGAACAGGCGATAAGTACCGATCGCTTGTACCAATTTCCTTTCTGTTTATATTTTCCTCATTTTTCACTCCTTTATTTTCGGTGATCAAAAACGATGCGATCGTTTGAGATCACCATTTGTTTTTTTAAAGGCTTTATAAACAGAAAGTGACATAACCGGATTTAACACGGGAATGTCACTTCAGTTTTGCTCGCTGCATTTTGATTTTGTGTTTACAGGTCTTGGGATTCCTCGAAATAGGTCTCGTCGTTGTTCATGGTGTCTTCCATCAGTTTGAGCATCTCAAGAACACTGCGGAAGTCGCTTTGTTTGTTGCCGTTCATCCAGGAGACCGTGCCTTGCCAAGTGCCGTTGCGACGGTAACGAACCTGTACGACAAAATTGTTGGTGCCGATGATTTGATTAGGGTCGTCCATGCTGATGCCTCCTAACTTTTTATATCAGTATAATCATATCACATTCGAGTTATAATTTCAAATCCAATTGTTTTTTTAAGAATGCGATCGAAAGTTCGAACCATTTTGCCGCTTCGGGGTTGATCATATGGGGCGAATTCGGACCTGCACTCTGATATCCGCAGGTCGAAAGGCCATGGCTGCCTTCTGCGAAGATATGCAGTTCAAACGGAATTTGCTTTTCCCGCAGCGCCGACGCCATTAAAAGAGAATTCTCAACCGGTACACCGCCGTCGTCAGCCGTATGCCATAAAAAGATCGGGGGCGTATCTTTCGTTACCGCGGTTTCAAGCGACATCTTTTTAACCAGCGCCGCATCGTCGCCGCAGAGGTTGTCAAAGCTGCCCCGATGGGCTTTTTCACCGCCGGTGATGACCGGATAACCTAAAACCGCAGCGTTCGGTTTCAGATTCTCGGATGCAGTATTTAAGGTTTCGGCGAGAAAGGCTTCATTCCAGAAACAAGCCAGGGAACCTGCCAGATGGCCGCCCGCCGAAAAGCCGCAAATTGAGATTTTATCAGGGTCTACGTGGTATTTGACGGCGTTTTTACGGATAAAATCCACCGCCGCTGCCGCTTGAAGTAAGGCGGAGGGATAACGTGCGGGCGCGACCGAATAAGTCAGCACAAAGGCGTTAAAACCGGCAGCGAGGTAATTTAGGGCGATCGGCTCGGCCTCACGGTCGGAGACGAATGAATAGGCGCCGCCCGGGCAGATCAGCATCACCGGGAATTTACGCTCGGGATCGATTTCGCGTGATACGTCTCGGCAATAAGCTTTCAGAATCGGATGACCGCTTTCGGCGGACAGTTGCGGGTAAAATCTCCGCAGATTTAAAGTGTCGAATTTCATTAATAACGCTCCTTAAGGCCTCTTTCGATATCGCGGTCGGCCGATTTTCTGGCCTCGGTATCGCGTTTATCGTGCAGTTTTTTGCCTTTGCAAAGCCCGATTTCGGCTTTGATCCGGCCGTTTTTAAAATAAAGTGATAAAGGAATCAGGGTGAGTCCCTCTTGCTTAATGCGCCCGAATAATTTCATGATCTCATTCTTGTGCATCAGCAGCGGACGGTCGCGGCGCGGGTCCTGATTGAAGATGTTGCCCTGTTCGTATGGGCTGATGTGAACCCCTTTTAAAAGTAAAACGCCCTTATCAACATCGCACCAAGCGTCTTTGAGGTTGACGTTTCCCGCCCGCACCGACTTGACCTCGGTACCGGCAAGCGAAATTCCGGCCTCGTATTTTTCGAGGACGAAATAGTCGTGATATGCCTTGCGGTTTTCCGCAATGGTGCGGTTGGTCTTTTGTTGCATAATGTTTTCCCTTAATCGTTGCCGGAAACCGGCGGGTGGCGAGATCCTTCGGCTACGCGTATAAATGCGCTCCGCTCAGGATGACACCTTTACGATTGGTTGTGTTTTAAGTTTTGGACGGGCGGATGATATCCGCCCCTACAGAGAAACACCGAGGTTGGCAGCGCGGCTACGAAGTTACAAAATCGGCAGATTTTAACGCGCGTAATGACCGCGGGTTCTACCCGCCCAGTTCGATGCGGCCTTCGATGGCGCGCAGCATGGTCATCTCGTCGGCGTATTCGAGTTCGCCGCCGACCGGAATACCATAGGCCAGTCGGGTGATTTTGACGCCGATGGGTTTTAACAGGTTCGACAGATAGATCGCTGTGACCTCGCCTTCGGCGGTCGTGCCGGTGGCTAAGATAATCTCCTTGACCGTGCCGTCGCCAAGCCGCTGAACGAGCTGCTTGATGGTCAGATCGGAGGGCTTGACGTCACAGGACGGAGAGAGTACTCCATATAATACGTGATATAGCCCGTTGTATTCACCGGTGCGCTCGACCGCCAGCATATCCTGCGGGTACTGCACGACGCAGATCGTGGAACGGTCGCGGTCTTCACTCTTGCAGATCGGGCAGACATCCTCGTCGCTCAGGTTTTGGCAGACCGAACAGCGACGGATGCGTTCGGTGCAGGTAAGAATCGTGTCGGCCAGTTTTTTCGAGTCGTCTTTGGGCAAACCGAGGATGTGCAGAGCAATGCGGCGTGCGTTTTTACCGCCGATGCCCGGCAGTTTCCGAAACTGCTCGGTCAGCTCTTCAAGAGCCGTGATCTCGTAACGCATTAAAGTTGGGGCATACCGGGGATATTCGGCATGCCGGGCATGTTCATGCCGCCGCTGATCCCGGACATGGTATTTTCGCTGTCCTCGTCGACCTTGCGGGTGCATTCGTTGACCGCGCCGATGAGCAGATCGGAGAGCATCTCGACGTCCTCGGGATCGACGACCTCGGGAGAAATTTTCAGGGCGGTGACCTGATGTTTTCCGTCCATGGTGATTTCGATCGCGCCGCCGCCGACGCTGACGCTGTAGTTGCGTTGGGCGAGTTCTTCCTGCGCAGCAGCCATTTGTTCCTGCATCTGCTGGGCCTGTTTGAGAATTTGGTTCATGTTGGAGGGCATGCCGCCGCCCTGTTTGGGAATGTTGGCTTTCATCGGTTTGATGTCCTTTCTTTTAAAGGATGGTTTATTCTTTCACGCTGGTCTTGATATTCTTCTCACGCGCCGTCTCGATGAGTTTGTCGAGCGGGTCGGCAGACTTTTTTTCGCAGTCCGAGGCCGAGTAGATGCCGATTTTCTTAAACTCGTTGTCGGGGCCGAAAACCGTGTCGACCGCACCACGCAGCTTGGCCAAATTGCTGTCGCGCATTAAAAGCGTTTTTAAAAACTGGTTGGGGGAGTCAATTAAAATTTTCCCACCGCACTTGTAAGCGCTTGAACCGTTCAAAATGCCGTATAAAGCGGGTTCATCGGAAGAGATTCTGGTCAGAATGTCCTGCCATTCGGCAAGGGGCTCGGTTGCGCCGTCGTCTTTGGGTTCCTCTTTTTCCGTTTTGGCGGGTTCGGGATTTTCAACAGGTCTTGATTCGGGCTTTTGCGGTTCTGGTGTGGGTTTGGCAATGGGCGCTTCGGCGGGTTTAGGTTCGGATTTGCGTTCTGCGCCCCGGCAGAGTTTGACGATTAAGAGCTGGACGTCGAGCCGCGGGGCGACACTGCGCCCGATGCGCTCAAAACAATCCTGTATCGCAGCCACGCAGCCGCTGATCTCATCATAACTCACCTTGGCAGCCAGTTTGCGAGCCTCGTCGCCGCGCACGCCCTCAGGTCCGGCAGCGCCGATTTTGGACAATAACAATTCCCGGTAAAATTCAAGCAGTTCTTCGCACAGCCGTTCGGGATCGATGCCGTCTGCATAGACGCGTTCAAAACAGGCAGTCGCTTTTGCGAGATCTTTTTGCGAAAACGCCTCGGCCAGTTCCGCGATGTGTTCGCCCGAAGCCACACCGAGTGTCTTAGCCGCCATCTCGGCGGTGATGGTCTCGCCGCTTCCGGCGCACAGCTCCAGCATTGAGATCGCATCGCGCATCGCGCCGTCAGCGGAGGAAGCGAGCAATAATGCGGCGTCCTGTTCCAGCGGAATCTGTTCCTGCTTGGCGATATTCATCAATAAATCGGCCATCTCTGATGCGGGGATGCGGCGAAAATCATAGCGTTGGCAGCGGGAGAGGATCGTCATCGGAAGTTTTTGTACTTCGGTTGTCGCAAGAATAAATTTGACGTGTTCCGGCGGTTCCTCGAGGGTTTTTAACAAGGCGTTAAAGGCCGCCCCCGAAAGCATATGCACTTCGTCGATGATGTAGACGCGGTATTTGACCTGCGCCGGGGCGAAAATCACCTCATCGCGCAGTTCGCGGATATAGTCTACGCCGTTATTGGAGGCGGCATCTACTTCGCAGATATCGGCAGTCGAGCCCTCAGCGATGGTCAGGCAGCTTGGGCATTTGCCGCAAGGTTCACCATTAACGGGCGTTTGGCAGTTGACGGCTTTGGCCAGAATACGGGCGCAGGTGGTTTTGCCCGTACCGCGCACACCGGTGAACAGATAGGCATGCCCGGTCTGGCCCGCTGCGACCTGATTTTTCAACGCGCGGACGATATAGGGCTGCCCGATGACGTCGTCAAACGTCTGCGGACGGTATTTACGGTAAAGCGCTTTGTACATGTTAACCGTCCTTTTCAATACAAGAATATAGTCTTCTGTCTAGCCTTTTCGATTCCATGGATCATTCGATTCCATGGATCAATCTTTGTTTAATATCCGGATACGATTCTTTGCGGGCGGCTACATGGGGCCGCCCCTACGGCATATATTTAAAAATGCCGCTGCTAACAACAGACGGATTCGGATTCATCTATAGAGTTTAAATGAATATGTCCGCTCGTATGGAGATGCAAGCACACCGCATCGCACAGACACTGGCGTTTAATGCTGCTCGGTTCCCCGCCTGACATGGTTCACGCCGGTCTGCCGCGCAGGGCCTGCACCCCCGTACCGGCGGACATTTTCATCTTCTTCATTATAAATGATTCTACCTCATTTTGCAAGCGTACCCCTTTACATTTTGCAATTCATTATGATAAAATAAAAACGCATGACGAATCGTCCGGCGCCGCTTTGACGTGCGCGCGGAATGGCCGGACAGACGGCGGCATAAACTTTCCTGCACAACCCGTTTTTCATCGGGCGGATTTTTTAAGGAGGAGAAAACATGACGATCACAGTTGAGGCCATCCAAAAGCAGATTGCAGAAAAGAATGCACAGCTCCCCGAACTGCTGAAAAAGCAGTATGCAGCTTTGGCCGATATCGGGACAAAGGCGGTCGAGGAGGAGAATCCCGAACGGTTCGGCGACGATTATACCAAATACAGCGAGGCAAAAACCGCAATCGGCACCTTGAAAGCCGAACTGGAGACCCTGCAGGCCGACCTGGCGAAAGCCGAGGAGGAGAAAAAGGCGGCACTTGAAAAGTCCACCTGCAAAGCCTGTGGTTTTGTCAATCCCGAGGGTTATAATTTCTGCCGCCAGTGCGGAAAGAAACTCGGCGAACCCGCTCCGGCTCCCGCCGATGCTCCGAAGCCGCAATTCTGCATCCACTGCGGCGCACCGGTTCCTGCGGGCGCAAAATTCTGCAGCGGCTGCGGAAAACCTTTGGCCTGAAAAATCGACCTCAATCGGCGGGCACGCATAAACGGACGCTGCGGTCAGGCGCTGCGGAAGTTCCGCAGCGCTTTATTATTTAAAAAAGCCACTGTAAATTTATAGGAGCAATGGAATGGATATTTCAATACGAAAGCTGACACCGGATCTTGCGGAAGATTATGTACGCTTTTTTGATGCGACGCCGCATGAGGACAACGTAGATGAACACAAATGTTATTGCGTGTGCTGGTGTAATGAGGACAGCAGCAGCGGCGGTTACGAAAGTAAAAACCTCTCTTCGCGGGAAAAAAGGCGAAATTACGCCATACATTGTGTCAAAGGCGGTCACATACAGGGTTATCTCGCCTATTGCGGCGATGAAATCGTGGGGTGGTGCAACGCCAATACGAAAGCGGATTGCCTGAGGTGTTATTCCTGGCGGCGTTTTATGAGCGACATACCTGTGGAAGAATCGAGTTCGGGAATAAAGGTGAAATCTATATACTGTTTTATGATTGCGCCTCCGATGAAAAGAAAAGGCATTGCCACGCGGCTATTGGAGCGGGTGTGTGAAGACGCGGCTCAAGAGGGTTTTGATTTTGTTGAGGCATATCCATACAAAGAACACGGCGATCAATCCTCTGATTTCAATGGTTATACCGAGATGTACGAAAAATCCGGATTCACCGTGTTTTTTGAAACGAAACAAGGACTTGTCATGAGGAAGCAATTAAAGTGATTTATGACCGGAGGTGAGAGATTTTGAAAAATGGGAACATCGTGATATTGAACGGTGTGACAAGCGCGGGGAAAAGCACGCTGTCAAGAGCGCTCCAAGCGGCCTTTGACGAGCCGTACTATTACGTAGCGTTAGATACCCTTAATGATGTTATATGTCCGTTCACGGCAAACAGACAAAAGTTTCAAGACCCTCAGATCATGAACAGGGCGGTGCCCGTGATGCATATGCTGATCCGTGATTTTTCACAAAAAGGGCTTAACGTCATTGTTGACCATATTTTATGCGACGGCGGCGATTGGTTTTATGATTGCGTTGATGCATTATTCGAATATCCCGTTATGTTTGTGCGGGTCGATTGTGACCGGGACGAGTTGTTCAAGCGCGCTAAGAAACGGGGATATAAAACGCCGGAACGGTTAAACCAAATCGACCGTCAGTTGGCTCAAATGCACAAACACGGGTTTTATGACGTTGTAATCAGCACTTCAACCAACACGACGGAGGAAAATGTACAAAAAATAAAGACCGCCTTATTAAGACAGGATGAATGGAGGGCGTTCAGGCAGCTGAAACAGATGATGGAAAAAACCCGTTGCAACGGACGCGAAATATGCGAATACGAAAAATAAAAGCAACCACGGACGCGCAATGCGCGCCCCTGCATTAGAAGGAGTAATTAATATGAGCATCACAACCATACCCGAGGGTTACAAATCGGCGCTGTCGCTGTATGACACCCAACGCGCCATCAGTTTTGTCAAAAGGGCGTTTGAGGACAAGCTGTGTTCTTCGCTCAACTTAAAGCGCGTGTCGGCGCCGCTGTTTGTCGATCAGAAATCCGGTATCAATGATGACTTGAACGGCGTGGAACGCGCCGTGAGTTTCGACATCAGAGACGGCGATTTGACAGGCGTTGTGGTACACTCGCTTGCAAAATGGAAACGGCTGGCACTGTGGCGTTACGGCTTCGGAATGCTCGAAGGTCTTGTAACAGATATGAACGCCATTCGCCGCGATGAGGAACTGGATAACCTGCATTCGGTCTATACCGACCAGTGGGACTGGGAACTTGTGATCGATAAAAAACACCGCACGGCGGAATTTTTAAAGCAGATCGTCGAAAAGGAAGTCGGCGCAATCTGTGATACCCTCGACGAGTTAAAGGCATTGTTTCCGCAGATCACAGTGAATTTGTGCCGCCGGGTCAGTTTTGTGACGACCCAGGAACTGGAGGATTTATACCCGAATCTGACGCCGAAACAGCGTGAGAACGAATATTTGAAAGCCCATCGGACAGCCTTTATCATGCAGATCGGCGGTAAAATGAAGTCCGGTCAGCGCCATGACGGGCGGGCGCCCGATTATGACGACTGGACTTTGAACGGTGATATCGTGTTTTATAACGATCTGCTGGGCTGTGCGTTCGAAATTTCTTCGATGGGTATTCGGGTGGATAAAAAAATGCTCGAAAAGCAGCTTGAAGAAGCCGGCGCAACCGACCGTAAAAACCTTTATTTTCACAAACTTTTACTCGAGAATAAGCTGCCGTTGACGATGGGCGGCGGCATCGGCCAGTCACGCTTGTGCATGCTGCTGCTGGAGAAAGCGCACATCGGCGAGGTACAAGTTTCGCTGTGGGATAAGAAAACAATGGATACGTGTGAGAAAGCGGGTGTGATCTTACTATGAAACCGGATTATTCGAGTGGTGGGGTTCCGGAGCTGTTCGGCAGCATGGTCTTCGGCGAGGATGTCATGCGTGAACGGCTTCCCAAAGATATTTACGACTCGCTGCAGCGGACGATTCAGGACGGGCGCGAACTTGATATCACCGTCGCAAACGCGGTCGCCGCCGCGATGAAGGACTGGGCACTCGAAAAAGGCGCGACCCATTTTACGCACTGGTTCCAGCCGATGACCGGCATCACCGCCGAGAAACACGACAGCTTTATCTCACCGCGCAAAGACGGTAAAGTGCTGATGGAGTTTTCCGGCAAAGAGCTGATCAAGGGCGAACCGGATGCCTCGAGTTTTCCGTCGGGCGGCCTGCGCGCCACTTTTGAGGCCCGCGGATATACCGCCTGGGATCCGACTTCTTATGCTTTTATAAAAGATGATTCATTGTGCATTCCGACCGCATTTTATTCCTATGGCGGTCAGGTGCTCGATAAAAAGACGCCGCTGCTGCGTTCTATGGAAGCACTCAGCAGACAATCGCTGCGAATTTTAAAATTGTTCGGAATGGACGATGTCAAACGCGTCAACGTCACGGTCGGACCGGAACAGGAATATTTTCTGATCGATAAAGAGGTCTGGCGTAAACGCCGGGATCTCGTCTTGACGGGACGCACGCTGTTCGGCGCGAAATCGCCTAAGGGTCAGGAACTGGAAGACCACTATTTCGGGGTAATCAAGCCTCGGGTGATGGCTTTTATGCAGGAGCTCAACCTCGAGCTTTGGAAGCTTGGCATCTACGCCAAGACCGAACATAACGAAGTCGCACCCGCACAGCACGAGCTTGCGCCGGTTTTTTGCGGCGCCAACAATGCCACCGACCACAACCAGCTGACGATGGAATTGATGAAAAAAGTGGCGGATAGGCACGGAATGGCCTGCCTTCTGCAGGAAAAACCGTTCGACGGCATCAACGGCAGCGGCAAGCACGACAACTGGTCGTTGATGACCGGCACCGGCATCAATCTGCTTGACCCGGGCAAGAAGCCGCAGGACAACAAGCGGTTTCTGCTGTTTTTATGCGCCGTGGTTGAGGCGGTCGACAAGCATCAGGACTTGCTGCGCATCTCGGTTGCAAGCGCCGGAAACGACCATCGCTTAGGTGCAAATGAGGCCCCTCCGGCCATCGTTTCAATGTTTTTGGGCGATGAGCTGACGGGTATTCTCGAGGCGATAGAGTGCGGCGGAATCTATGATAAATGCAGACCCGGTGATATGGATACGGGTGTCAATGTGCTGCCCAATCTCAAAAAGGACACCACCGATCGAAACCGTACTTCGCCGTTGGCTTTCACCGGAAATAAATTTGAATTCCGTATGCCGGGCGCACCCCAATCAATTGCAGATCCCAACACGTTTTTAAATACCATCGTCGCCGACGTGTTGGCCGGATATGCCGACCGGTTGGAAAAGGCGGGCGATTTTGAAGCGGAAATCGACAAGTTGTTGAATCAGGCCGTCAGAGAACACAAAAGAATCATCTTTAACGGCAACAGCTATGCCGCCGAATGGGTTGTCGAAGCCGAGAAGCGCGGATTGCTGAACTTGCGTACGGCAGCCGATGCGATTCCCCGTCTTGACGATCAAAAAAACATTGATCTCTTTGCGCGGCATAAAATTTTCACCGAAAGTGAGCTGCATTCCCGCTGTGAGATCATGCTGGACTCGTACTGCAAAGTGCTGGGGATCGAGGCACAGACGATGCTCGAACTGGCAAAGCGGGATATTCTGCCCGCCGTCAACGCTTACACGCGCAAGCTCTCCGAGACCGCAGCGGCAAAGAAGGAGATCGGGATTTTGGCAGGGGAGGACTGCTGCGTTGCACTTTGCAATAAGCTGTCGAAGTTGGCCAATCAAATTTATAAAGCAACGGAGGAGCTTGAAAATGCGATTGCGGATGCACCGAACGGTGACTTGAAGAAGCGCGCCGAATACAGTCGCGACCGGATTATTCCGGCGATGACTACACTGCGTTCCGCAGCCGACGAGGCCGAGACGTTGACCGACCGCGAATTTTGGCCGTTCCCGAGTTACGGGGATGTCCTGTTCAGCGTGTGAATTTCGGCGAAAATCTTCAAAGTTTTCGCCCACCTTTTTTTGAGTCCTCGGCGCATTCCGAAGAATGCGAAATCCCTTCCCTATAAAACGACAGGGGGGATTATTAAGGGGGTCTGTTGCTAACCCCCTTAATAGGGGGGAGAGGCCAGCAGGCCTCGGGGGCTGGGAGCCCCCTGTTCCACCTTTGCCGTATGGCCAAACCCCTGTTAATTAAAGTTCAAGACGGGGGACACTGTCCCCCGAACCCCCGTCAAGGGTGCATTCCTGCCCCTTTGACAATCCCCTCAGGTTTTTAATTAAAAGTATTTCGCGCTCTGCGGAGTGCGGTAAGGGGCGTTGCCCCTTAACCCCACGTCCTTTTGAAAAAGGTCGACGAAAACTTTTAAAGCATAAAAAGAAAGGAAATCGAACATGAATTACCGCGATTTTGACAACTACCTGAAAAATTTCCCCGACAAGGACGGGCGATTCGGCGAATACGGCGGACAATATCTGCCGCCGGAGCTTATCCCCGCATTTAAGGAAATTGACGACGCTTATGAGACCATCTGCCGCAGCGCGCAGTTTATCAACGAACTTCGCCGCATTCGCCGCGAATTTCAAGGCCGCCCGACCCCGGTTTATCATTGTGAGCGGTTATCGCGGAAATTCGGGCACTGCCAGATTTACCTGAAGCGTGAAGATTTGAACCATACCGGCGCACATAAGCTCAATCACTGCATGGGTGAGGGTCTTTTGGCCAAATATATGGGTAAGAAAAAGATTATCGCCGAGACCGGTGCGGGTCAGCACGGCGTCGCACTTGCCACAGCGGCGGCCTATTTCGGCCTTGAATGCGATATCTATATGGGCGAGGTTGATATTAAGAAGCAAGCCCCCAACGTCACCCGCATGAAGATGCTCGGTGCGCGCGTGGTGCCGGTTTCGCATGGTTTGAAAACCCTGAAAGAAGCCGTCGACGCCGCGTTCGAAGCCTATTTGAAAGAATATAACGATGCGATTTATTGCATCGGATCGGTGGTCGGACCGCATCCGTTCCCCAAGATGGTGCGCGACTTCCAGATGGTGGTCGGAATCGAAGCTAAGGAACAATTTCAGGAGATGACGGGCATGCTGCCCGATGCCATCACCGCGTGTGTGGGCGGCGGTTCCAACGCGATGGGCTTGTTCACAGCGTTTTTACCCGAGCCGGTTGAGATCTACGGGGTTGAACCCATGGGTCGCGGGCTGGCTGTCGGCGATAACGCCGCGTCGATCACGCTGGGCAAAAAGGGTGTTCTGCACGGCTTTGAGAGCTATTTATTGCAGGATGAAAAAGGCGATCCGCAGCCGGTTTACTCAATTGCGAGCGGATTGGACTATCCGTCGGTCGGGCCGGAACATGCCTATCTGCACGACTGCGGACGGGTCAACTATGTCTCTGTCACGGATGACGAAGCGATGGAGGCGTTTTTCAACCTCTGCCGTCTGGAGGGTATTATCCCTGCCGTCGAGAGTTCGCACGCGCTGGCCTATGCGATGAAGTATGCCAAAGAACACGGAACGGGTTCGATTCTCGTCAACCTCTCGGGCCGCGGTGATAAGGACATTGATTTCGTGGAAGAGAAATACGGCTACGGGGATCAGTTTTTTAAATAGGCACTGTAGGGAATGGTCTTGACCATTCCGTTTGATAATTTGGATTACAATTCAAGACGGGAACATTTCCCCGTCTTGAGGGGGAGTTGCATGCATATAATTCCATACGAAAATTTTCTAATTAAAACTTCCAAAACAGCCGATGAAGTGTATGCAATTTTAGCGAATATTGCAGAGCCACGGAAATTTTTCAAGCAAGACAGAGAGAAACCGTTTTGCGGCAGTTTTTCGAAGGATAAATTTAAACTGATGCGGTGTATTCAGTATCGTAATTCGTCTCTTCCTGTTTTAAACGGTAAAATTTCTGCCGATGGTGAAGGGGTCAATATCGAAATCCGAGCGCGTATAGCGATTTATGCCTGCGTTTTTTACGGGATCGGCATGGCGTTTTTGTTATACGCAACGGTTTCGGGGTTGATCGAAAGGGAATGGACACTTTCTTTGATACCGTTCGGGATCGGCGTGGCTTTGTATTTGCTGGTTATGCTTCCGTTTGATACGGAGATCAAGGCGGCAAAGAAAAAGCTGAATGAATTTTTTGTTTGATAAGTTCAAGACGGGGGCACTGCCCCCGAACCCCCAGTAAGGGGGCTGTTACGGCCCCCTTACTAATCCCCCCGTTATTTGAAGTATTAGTTTTTCGCGCTCTGCGGAGTGCGATGAGAGGCTCTGCCCCTCAACCTCGCAACTTTTTGAAAAAAGTTGATTAAAACTTTCATGTTTAGAAAGGCATTTTTAATGACAGATTTTTTGCCGGTCAGCGCAAACGACTTAAAAAAACGCGGGTGGGACAACGTCGACTTCGCCTTCGTCATCGGCGATGCCTACGTCGACCATTCCTCTTTCGGACATGCCGTCATCAGCCGCGTGCTTGAACACGCCGGTTACCGCGTCGGTATCATTCCCCAACCCGACTGGAACGATCCGAAGAGCATCGACATCTTCGGTAAACCTCGGCTGGGCTTTTTGGTCATGAGCGGCAATATGGACAGCATGGTCAACCACTATACCGTCAACAAGACCCGCCGCGACCATGACGCCTACACCCCCGGCGGTACCGTCAGCAAGCGTCCCGACCGTGCACTGACCGTCTACTGCAACCTGATCCGGCACACCTATAAAGACGTCCCGATCATCATCGGCGGCATCGAGGCCAGCTTGCGCCGCATGTCGCATTACGACTTCTGGTCCGACAGCGTCCGCAGATCGGTTTTGCTTGACTGCGCGGCGGATTTACTGGTATACGGTATGGGTGAAAAGGCCATTGTCGAGGCTGCCGACGCGCTCAAAAACGGCGGCGATCTTACGCATATCCGTGGTACGGTCTACAGCACCCACGACATGACCGGGATGCGCGGGCATATCACCCTGCCGTCGTTTGATAAAGTCAAAACCGATAAACAGGCGTTTGCCCGCAGCTTTGCGCTACAATATGAAAACACCGACCCGTTTTCCGCCAAACCGCTCGTCGAGGCCTACGGAAACGGGACCTATGTGGTACAGAATCCGCCGCAGTTTCCGCTGACCACGCCGGAACTGGATGCGGTGTATGAACTTCCCTATATACGCAACTATCACCCGATGTATGAATCTGCGGGCGGCATTCCGGCGTTGACTGAAGTCAAGTTCAGCTTGACGGTCAACCGGGGCTGCTTCGGCGGGTGCAGTTTTTGCGCACTCACGTTCCATCAGGGGCGGATTGTGCAGAGCCGCAGCATCGAATCGGTCGTGCGGGAGGCAAAACTGATGATCGCCGACCCCGAATTCAAGGGATATATCCACGATGTGGGCGGTCCGACCGCAAACTTTTTCCGCCCGGCCTGCGACAAACAACTCAAAAGCGGTGCTTGCAAAGACCGGCAGTGCCTGTTCCCGCAGCCCTGTCCGAATCTGAAAGCCGACCACAGCGGATATTTAAAGATGCTCACCGAACTGCGAGCGCTTCCGGGCGTGAAAAAGGTGTTTGTACGCTCGGGCGTACGGTATGATTATTTATTGGCCGACCCGAATCCGGCATTTTTCGATGCACTGGTCAAGCACCATGTGAGCGGACAGTTGCGCGCCGCGCCGGAGCATGTGTGTGATACAGTTTTAAAACGCATGGGCAAGCCGCCCGCGAAAGTGTATGATAAGTTCTGTAAAGAGTTTGAGAAGCGTACCGAAAAAGAAGGGAAAAAACAGTATGTGGTGCCGTATCTGATGTCGTCGCACCCGGGCAGCGGGTTGAAAGAGGCCATCGCGTTGGCGGAATATCTGCGTGACCACAAATTGAATCCGATGCAGGTGCAGGATTTTTACCCGACGCCGTCGACGGTTTCGACCTGCATGTATTACACGGGTATCGACCCGCGGGATATGTCGCCGGTATTCGTGCCGACCGACGCGCATGAAAAGGCGATGCAGCGTGCGTTGATTCAATACAGGGAGCCGAAAAACAGGCCGCTGGTGAAGCAGGCGCTGGAAAAAGCGGGGCGCAAGGATTTGATCGGCATGGGTAAAAAATGCTTGATTAAGTAAGGAAACCAAAGCATAAAATTTTTGCCGCTCTTTTTTCAAAAAGAGCGCAAGATTCAAAGGGACGGGGTCCCTTTGTCGTGCTCCGCAGAGCGCGAAATCTTTTCCCTATAAAAAATATGGGGCTTATTAAGAGGGTCGTTCTAACCCCCTTAATGGGGGTTCGGGGGTCACTGACCCCCGTTTTGAATCGCAATGAACGATGTTACATCTTTTCTGAAGGCGAAATCCCCGTCTTAACAATTACAGAAATGACTAAAAACGCGGCGGGCATTTGCCCGCCGCGCCTTATATATTGATTTGCTTAAATTCAATTTACTCCGCTGCTTTAGGTTTGGAGGCAAGAAAGGCGAGGAACATACCGGTGGGAAAGAGCAGATAATATAGCAGGATGAAGCCGAAACGGATATAAAGGGGATCAAAAGGTGAAATGGGGTAATTGGTATAAGCCGACAACGCAATAATATGCGAATATGTCCCCGCGATGAATACCGCACCGAGCAGCACCCCGATGATGATTAAAACGGGGCGCTTTTTAAGGGCGTTGAAAGCATAAAGAATTGCAAAGACTGCGGCTGCGACCGGTATTGCATAGATCAACAGAATATAATAGGCCATCAGTAAATCATATTGCCGCAGTGTTTGGACAAACCCGTAAATGGCAGCGGGCAGCATAAACAGCGTGCCCACGCCCCAGATCAGCGACGGAGTTTTTAAATTCCTCCCTGAAGCACGCGTTGTGAAAAGCAAAATTGATACGGTCAGCAGCGCAAGGGCTTCGAGGAGTTCAAGCCCGCGAGAAAATGACGTGAAATATTCCCAAGAGAAGCTGAAATTGATCGGGTCAACCAACCGATACCCCAACAATCCGAGCGCGCCGATCAGCGTGAGAACGGCAGCCCATAGCGAGAGGCGGGATTTGGGTAAGACGGCGCAGCCCGGTTTCGGGGCGAATGCGGTATTGCTCTTCGAAAGATTTTGCACAAGTTTTTCATTCTCTGGCATATCTATTTCTCCTTTTATAATTTACTGTCCGTTATGTAAACTCGTCTTCTCCTTGGCGGAGAGGATAGTAAGGAACATACCGGGCGCACAACCGAGAATAAAAATAACACCGAAAAGGAGTGTCAACGGGTGATATAAATCATCTAAAGTGGGATTCGAAACGGAAATGACATAAGGATAAAAACCAACCATATAATATATTTTCTGACAAAATTGAATCGCCATTAGAGTGAACATCAATATTCCTGTTGTAATTGCGGTTGTTGATCTTTTAACCAGACGGAAAGAAAAGAGCAGCATCATGACGGTTGAAATAAAAGGAAAAACACCATCAATAACGAAAAGATAGGGAGAGAAACCCGCGCGGAAGAGAGAAGAAATGCTTTTAAAAAGTTGGATCGCGGGCTGCATATTAAATATCAAATTAGAAACAGACCAAGAAAAGAGAATGAAAAGCGGGATTTTAATTGTCATACCGGTAAAACGCGAAATAAGCAGCGCAACAGCAGCAGCTAAAAGAAATAATGACATTGTTCCCCATAATAATTCACTGATCGTATGATTGTTAATTAGGTAAAGGAGGTATTCCAATAAATGGCCGACAGCTCCAACCAGTAAAAGGATCACAGCCCAAAGGGAACACTTGCTGTTTCTGGGCAGAATCAGTGAACCCTTTCGCATAGACACGGCAGTTGTATTTTCGGGAATGTCGCTTTGGCCTTTTCCGCATTCGGGGCAGAAGACGTCATCTTCAAAAAGTTCTGTTCCACAGTAAGCACAGGTTTTTGGCATAACGATTCTCCTTGATGGATCATTTTCCTTATAATACCACTTTCTTTTGCTTTGGTCAATCGCCTGAAGGGAGTTTTATCGGGTTTATAATCCGGGAAACAGGTTTAATGAATTGCAATTCGTAAAAATCCCGTGGAGAGGGCTTGTCAAACGGGGATTTTTGGTATAAAATAAGGGCGTGTATTTTTGCATACGGCAAAAGGTATATATTTTTGCCTTTGGCATAAAATTTTTGCCTGTGGCACAAAATGAAATTCGGAGGGTCAATATATGATCAGTGCAGGCGACTTCAGAAACGGCGTCACTTTTGAAATGGACGGAAACGTCTTTCAGGTGATCGAATTCCAACATGTCAAACCCGGCAAGGGCGCCGCGTTCGTACGCACCAAATATCGCAATGTTATCACCGGCGGCGTGGTTGAGCGTTCGTTCAACCCGACCGAAAAATTCCCCACCGCGTTCGTCGAGCGCAAGCAGATGCAATATCTCTACAGCGATGACGATCTGTATTACATGATGGACAAAGAATCCTATGAACAGGTCCCGATCGGCAAAGCCGTGGTCGGCAATTCTTTCGACTTTGTCAAAGAGAACATGGACGTCACGGTTTTGTCCTATAAGGGCAACGTGTTCGGCATCGAGCCGCCGACATTCGTCGAGCTGCTCATCACCAAATGTGAGCCCGGTGTGCGCGGCGATACCGCCAACAACGCCACCAAGCCCGCCACACTCGAGACCGGCGTCACGATCAAGGTGCCGTTGTTCGTCAACGAGGGCGAGACCATTCGCGTCGACACCCGTACGGGCGAATATATGTCGAGAGTATAGTAAAACTAACGGAGGTTTCAAATGAATCTGACTGAAAAAGCTGCGTATATCAAGGGTCTGATCGAGGGTATGGGTATCAAAGCCGATACCAACGAGGGCAAAATCTATGCTGCGATCTGCGATTTGCTGGCCGAGATGGCGCTTGAGGTTGAGGATCTATCCGAGGGCATCGAGGATTTGTCGGAGAGCGTCGAGGAACTCGACGAGGCCATCGGCGTAATCGATGAGGATCTGGATGATCTCGAGGGCTTTGTCTATGAGGACGAAGACGAGGAAGAGGCCGACAACGACCTATACAAAGTGACCTGCCCGAAATGCGGCGACGAGGTCTATTTGGACGAAGACACCATCATGACGGGCAAAATCGACTGCCCCAACTGCGGCGAACCGCTCGAATTCGACGTCTGCGGCTGCGATTGCGACGACTGCGATTGCTGCGGCGACGATGACGAGGACGAAGAAGATAAGGAAGACGAAGAGTTTTTCAACGAATAATTCCCCAACCCCGATTCTTTAAGCGGGCAGGGCGGTTGCTCTGCCTGTTTTTCATACAAGGAAGGTAATCAACATTGAGCATCCCCGTCTATTGTTCCACCGGCACGTTTTTGGGCCGTTATAACGGCCGTGAGTGGCGGATTTTACCTGAATTGGCGTCCCATATAGAAGCCGACGGCTTTGAACTGATGGTCTTTTCCAACTGGTACGGCGAATTTGATGAACTGGCTCACGCGTTGAAAGCCAGCGGATTGTTTTTCGGCAGCATGCATACCGAAAAGGGTATCGGCAGCGACTTGTCCGAAGAAGACCCGGAAAAGCGTGCGGACGCACTGCGGCGGTTAGAAGAAAACTGTGCATTAGCCGAAAAACTGGGTATTCAAATTGCGGTACTGCACCTGTGGGGTGCGCCGAATTCGGACCGATACATCAGCCGGAATATCGAGTTGTTCGGAGAATGCAAAAAAATCGCCGATCAGCATGGCGTGACGCTGGCGGTCGAGAATATCGTCTGCGCTGCGGGCGATCCGCTGGAAGTTTGGAAAGAATTGATTGCTCGTTATCCCGATGTGCGGTTTACATTTGATGCGCGCATGTGCGCGTTTCACAAGGAATTCGACGCGTCGTATGCACTGCCGTATTGGACAGACGGGCATATCGCTCACGTCCATTTCGCCGATTTTTCGGGCGGATTCAAAGAGTATGAGGCGATCCGAAAGATCCTGCATCCCGGTGAAGGCGAAGTCGATATTGCCCGTCTGGCAAATCAGCTGAAGACGACCGGATACAGCGGCGCGGTCACGATGGAGTCACCCGGATTGCGTCAGGACGGCACAGTGGATTTTGAGAAATTAAACGCGAGTTTACAGACGTTAAAAACGGCGTTTCAAGGGTAGTCTTCATTTTTCATGCCACCCCGGCCTGCGGAAACCCCGCTAAGGAGGGGAATTTTTGCGGGCGGCCACATGGGGCCGCCCCTACGGTAACATAAGGGTCGGAAGCCCGAGTTATTAGGGTTACGGGTTGTAGATTCTATGACGCGTTTGAAACCGGTGTCTCGCCGTCGGAGCGACGGGGGCGTCGCTCCCTACAGAGAAACACCGAGTGGGGAAGCGCGCGCTATCAAGTTTAAGAAACGCAGGTTTTAGGACGCGTTTGAAACCGGCATCATGCCGGCATGGATTGATTACGGGGGGCGAATGTGATATAATGGCAACAGCGCCGAATATTGGGCGCTGACCGGCAGAAAATAACTCTTATCCCGAGTTTTCGGGGTCCGATTTATTCGGATTTTGTCTGTGAAAACAGACGGGGAGGGAATTTGTCGGTGACAATTTCAAATACGAGAATCAAAGTCGTGCTGGCCGCGTTGGCCATCATGGCGGCCATTATCGCGGTGACGTCGGCGGTGCTGTGCAGCTCCAAGCCGTTTTCGGTCGGGCAGACCGTGGCACCGGAGAGCGAATCCACGCCGGTCAGCAGTAAAGCGGAGAGCGTGCCGTCCGAGGTAAAAACGCCCGATGTAAAGAAGTATCTCATCATCGGTGAGGACGAAAACGGTCTCACAGATACGTTGATTGTGGCATTCTGCGATCTCGAAAACGGGACGGTCAAACTGCTGTCAATCCCGCGCGACACCTATGTGGGCGGTGATATTCCGACCGGAAAGATCAATGCCGTCTATGCCCACGCCAAATACCCCTACACACAGAACCACGATATCCGCAATCTGGCCTGGGTTCTGAAAACCCAACTCGGCGTCGAGCCGGACGGTTATCTCAAACTGACCTTCGAGGGATTTCGAAATGCGGTTGACGCCATCGGCGGCATCCCGATCTATCTGCCCAAGGCGCTTTATGACACGCACAGCAAATCAGTGGTGCTGACGGCGGGCGAGCATGTACTCGACGGAACCACGGCGGAACTCTTTGTGCGATTTCGCAGCGGGTATTTTCAAGGCGATCTGGGCAGGGTAGAGGCCCAAAAGCGGTTTTTGGCCGCAGCGATGAAGCGGGCCAAAGAGCTTTCGGCAGCGGAGCTGACCGCATTGATGACCGGCGAAGTGATCTCCGAGGTTGAGAGCGATTTAACAGCAGGGCAGCTTGTGGAACTTGCTCGGTTTTTACGCGAAGTTTCATTGGAAAACGTCAATGGCTATACACTGCCCGGTGTAGAGTTCGACAGTGTCGAGGGATTGGCTTGTTACGCGGTCAATCGAAAAGCCCTTTTATCGCTGCTGAACACCGAATTTTACGGAGAAGACGAGCAGCTGACACTTGCGGACATCGGCGCGACGGTGGTTTCCGGACTCAATTACGGCGAGACCTATCAGAGCGAGAAGAATAATTTTGCGGACTTGATTGATTAAGATCGGAGGGAAAGTATGAGCAGCCAATATCATAAGCTGAATATATACTCTTTTTCCTCCGGAATCAGATCTCATACCAAATCGAATTCCGGCTGGAATCCGATTCCGGTTGGCATTCGACTATGAAAGCCGGCTGGAACCGAAACTTGCATTGAAAGGACGGTCAAGAAAATGACGACAATGGAACTGGTGAAACTCGCGGTCAAGACACTCGACGACAAAAAAGCAAAGGACATTGAAGTGCTCAACGTCACACAGCTGTCCACGCTGGCTGATTACTTCATCATCGCGTCCGGTTCGAGTTTTACGCAGGTCAAGGCGCTGACGAATGAAATCGACGAGGCGTTTTCCAAGGCCGGACACGAGCCGAAACATATCGAACGCGACACCTCCTCCAACTGGATTCTGCTCGATTACGGCGACATCATCATCCATGTGTTTTACTCCACGGCACGCGACTTTTATAACCTGATCGGCATCTGGGGCGACGCGCCGAAATACAGCGCGGAGCAGATTTTGAATCAGTGACATAGATATCATAAATCAGAAGGGATTGTTCATTGTCATGGCTGAACGCTACGACTTTACCGCCACTGAAAAGAAGTGGCAGGATAACTGGGAGATCACAAAACCTTATCATGCGGTTCAGGGCGGGGAAAAGCCGCCCTATTACGTGTTGGTCGAATTTCCGTACCCCTCGGGAGAGGGCTTGCATATCGGCCACCCGAGACCCTATACCGCGATGGACATCGTTGCGAGAAAACGCCGGATGCAGGGCTATAACGTCCTGTTCCCGATCGGTTGGGACGCTTTTGGCCTCCCGACCGAAAACTACGCCATCAAAAACAAAATTCACCCCGCTAAGGTCACCAAACGCAATATCGACCGGTTCCGTAAGCAGATCAAAGCACTGGGCATGTCGTTCGACTGGGACCGCGAGGTCGACACTACCGACCCGTCCTATTATAAATGGACGCAGTGGATCTTTTTGCAGCTGTACAAGCACGGGTTGGCCTATAAAAAAGAAATTCCGGTCAACTGGTGCACCAAGTGCAAAATCGTGTTGGCCAACGAAGAAGTCGTCGGCGGCGTCTGCGAACGCTGCGGCGGCGACGTCGTGCGCAAGGTCAAGAGCCAGTGGATGCTCAAAATTACCGCTTACGCTCAGCGTTTGATCGACGATTTGGCCGACCTCGATTTTGTCGAGCGGGTCAAGACCCAGGAGATCAACTGGATCGGGCGTTCCGAGGGTGCGGAGGTGAATTTCGAGACCACCGAGGGCGATACCGTCACGGTCTTTACCACGCGTCCGGATACGCTGTTCGGGGCTACATACATGGTGATGTCGCCCGAACACACATTAATCGACAAGTGGAAGAACATCTTAAAAAACACTGCCGATGTGACCGCTTATCAGGAAGAAGCGGGCAAAAAGTCCGATTTCGAACGCACCGAACTGGTCAAGGACAAGACCGGTGTGCGGCTGGACGGCGTCGAAGCCATCAATCCGGTCAACGGCGAAAAGATCCCGATTTTCATCTCGGACTATGTGCTTGCGGGCTACGGGACCGGTGCGATCATGGCGGTTCCGGCGCACGATGAGCGCGACTGGGATTTCGCCAAGAAGTTCAATCTGCCGATCGTCGAGGTCGTGGCGGGCGGCGACGTTCAGAATGCCGCTTATACCGACGTTGATGACGGGATATTAATCAATTCCGGTTTGATCAACGGCCTCAAAGTGGCCGACGCCAAGAAAAAAATCACCGAATGGCTCGAGCAAAAGGGGATCGGCAAAAAGACAATCAATTATAAACTGCGCGACTGGGTGTTTTCGCGCCAGCGGTACTGGGGCGAACCCGTGCCGATGGTCTACTGCGAAAAATGCGGCTGGGTGCCGGTTCCCGAGGATCAGCTGCCCGTGACGCTGCCCGACGTCGAGGCCTATGAGCCGACCGACAATGGCGAGTCGCCGCTGTCCAAAGTGGACGATTGGGTCAATACGACCTGTCCGAACTGCGGCGGTCCCGGTAAGCGTGAGACCGATGTCATGCCCAACTGGGCAGGGTCCTCGTGGTACTTTATGCGCTACTGCGACCCGCATTGCGACACCGCACCGGCCTCGTATGAAGCGCTCAAATACTGGATGCCGGTCAACTGGTATAACGGCGGCATGGAGCATGTCACACTGCACCTGCTGTATTCACGTTTCTGGGCAAAATTCTTATACGACATCGGCGTCTCGCCCTGCAAAGAACCGTATCTCAAACGTACGGCGCATGCAATGATTTTGGCCGAGAACGGCGAAAAGATGTCCAAGTCGCGCGGCAACGTCGTCAATCCCGACGACTATATCAAAGACTACGGCACCGATGTGCTGCGGCTGTATATCATGTTCATCGGTGACTTCGAGAAGGATGCCGTCTGGTCCAATCAGGGCGTGCGCGGCTGCAAGCGCTTCATTGATCGGGTCTGGGGTTTCCAAGACATTTTGATTGACGGCAGTATGCGTCCGGAAATGGAATTTGACTTCCATAACTGCCTGAAAAAAGTCACCGAAGACACGGAGAATTTGAAGTTCAACACCGCGATTGCCGCGATGATGACACTGTCCAATACGATTTACGAAAAGGGCTCAATTACAAAAGAAGAATTAAAATTCTTCCTTTCGATGCTGTGTCCGTTTGCACCGCACATCTGCTGCGAGATGTGGGAGATGTTCGGATTTGAGGGCATGGCAGTCAACGCGCCGTGGCCGGTATTCGATCCGGCTAAGTGTGTCGCAGATACGATCACCGTGGTCGTTCAGATCAACGGCAAACTGCGGGCTGATTTACAGATTCCGGCCGACAGCGACAACGCCGCAATGCTGGCTGCCGCCAAGGCCAATGAAAAGGTGGCCGCACTGCTTGAAGGCAAACAAATTATCAAGGAGATCTGCGTACCCGGCAAACTTGTGAATTTTGTAATCAAATGATCAAACTGCTTGCGAAAATTTTTATCAAAGACAGCGAAGACGCCTCGTCGGAGCGGGTACGCCGCACCTACGGGGTACTTTGCGGTGCGGCGGGCATCTTTTTCAACATTCTGCTGTTCGCCGGGAAATTTATCGCAGGCACTATGTCAGGTTCAATCGCAATTACGTCCGACGCGTTCAACAATCTCTCCGACGCGGGTTCTTCGGGTGTGACGCTGCTGGGATTCCGGCTGGCGGGGCAAAAACCCGATCTGCAGCACCCATTCGGGCACGGGCGGTTCGAGTATATCTCCGGATTGATCGTCTCGATGGTCATCGTGGTCATGGGTTTCGAACTGCTGGTCAGTTCGGTCAAAAAGCTGATTACGCCCGAGACGCCGGAGTTTTCCCTGCTTGCCATCGGAATTCTGGCTGCTTCGATTCTCATCAAGTTGTATATGGCCTTTTATAACCGCCGCTACTCCAAAATGATCCATTCACCGGCTCTGTTCGCCGCGATGATCGATTCGCTGTCGGACTGCGTGGCCACTGCGGTGGTGCTGATTGCGACCCTGATTACTAAATTTGCGGGTGTAAACCTCGACGCCATCGGCGGTTTGCTGGTCTCCGGATTCATCCTGTATTCCGGTGTGCGCGCAGGAAAAGAGACGATCAGCCCGCTGCTCGGTGAGCCGCCTACCCGGGAATTGGTCAAACATATCATCGATTTGGTATTGTCACACGAGCAGGTCACCGGTGTTCACGATTTGATTGTACATGACTACGGTCCCGGCAGATGCATGGTCTCGCTGCATGCCGAAGTTCCTGAGAACGGCGATATGGTGACCTTGCACGACGTCGTCGACAACATTGAACACGACCTTCGAAACGAACTCGGCTGTCTGGCGGTGATTCACATGGATCCGATCAGCTGCGACAACGAGAATGTCAACCGGCTTAAGGAACAGATCGAAGAAAAGCTGAAAACCCTCGGCGACGGCATCACGACGCACGACTTCAGAATTGTGCGCGGGCCGACGCACACCAATGTGATTTTCGACGCGGTGATCCCGTTTGAATTGAACATCAGCATGAAAGAAGCACGCGAAAAAATTACAGCACTGGTGAAATCCGTCGATCAAAATCTCAATGCCGTCGTCGATATCGACAGGCCGTATGCCTATGAAGACGAGGCAGATAAAAAGTAAGGGAAAGGACAATTGTGCAATGCTTGACATCAGAAACCTGACGAAAACCTATGGAGATAAAAAGGCGGTCGACAACCTGTCGCTGCACATCTATCCCGGAGAAATCCATGGTTTTATCGGCCACAACGGCGCCGGAAAAACCACGACAATCAAGGCGTGCTGCGGCATTTTGGGATTCGATGGCGGTCAAATTTTTGTCGACGGCATCTCCGTCGCCGAAAAACCGCTCGAGTGCAAAAAAAAGATTGCGTACATCCCCGACAATCCCGATCTATATGAATTCATGCCGGCGATCAAGTACCTCAATTTCATCTCCGACGTGTTCGGCGTCTCCAAAAAGGAACGCGAGGAGTCGATTGCGCGGTATGCCGATCTGTTTGAACTGACTTCCGATCTGGCGCAGCCCATCAGCGCCTATTCCCACGGCATGAAGCAGAAACTCGCCATCATCGCCGCGTTGTTGCACAAACCCAAATTGATGCTGATGGATGAGCCGTTTGTCGGCCTTGATCCGGTGGCTGCACATACGGTCAAAGGGCTGATGCGCGATATTTGCGACAACGGCGGGGCGATTTTCTTTTCGACCCATGTCCTCGAAGTCGCCGAAAAACTCTGTGACAATATCTCGATCATCAAAAACGGGCGTCTGATTATGACCGGAAAGACCGCCGAAGTACGCGGCAACAGCTCATTGGAAGATGTCTTCCTGGAGCTGGCGGAGGAGAAGTTTGAAAAATAAATTTTCAAACTCCGGAGTTTGATCCTTTTAACTTGAGTAAAAAGGATCAAACGTCCCTAAAGCTACGAGAGGGAGGCAATATTGATGTTTAAAACACTGCTCTCCACCCGCCTGTCCATGCTGTTTTCGATCATGTTCGGGCGGCTGAACCGGGGAAAACAACCTACAAAAACGAGAAAAGTTCTGATAGTTGCGCTTGCGGTCTATGTCGTGGGCATGCTGCTGTTCTCGTTTGGATCCATGTTCGCTCCGATGGCGCAGTCCTTGCCGCAGATCGGGTTTGCATGGCTTTATTTCGCGATGGTCGGGCTCATGGGATTTGCTTTCGGTTTTATCGGGAGTATTTTTATGACCGAGAAACTGCTGTTTGAATCCACTGACAACGATATGCTGCTGGCCATGCCGATTCCGCCGTCCTATATCCTCGGCTCCCGGCTGCTGACGCTGGTCATCCTTGAATACATCTACAGCGCAATGATTTTCATTCCCGCAGGTGTGGTCTATGCGATGTATGCTTCCACGTCGACTGCGGGCTGGATTTTTTATGCGCTGACCTATCTTGTTTTTGCGCCGTTTATCACCGCCCTGACGTCTTTCTGCGGCTGGGTGATCGCATTGATCAACTCCAAGGTCGCCCGTAAAAACATCGTCAGCACGGTATTCATGCTACTCTTTTTCCTCGGATTCATGGCTGTTTACATGAATCTCAATGCCTACCTTTCCGGCGTGATCACCAACAGCAGCAGCTTGGCCAACTCGTGGCAAAACGGCTTCCCGCCGATTTATTGGCTGGGTACCGCCTGTGCCGACGGAAACGTCGTTAACTTCCTGCTGCTGGCGGCTTTCTGCATCATACCGTTCGTAATCGCCTATCTTTTGCTGTCGGCGAACTTTTTCAAGATTGCAACCGCAAGAAAGAGTGCGGCTAAAATCAAGTACGTCAAAAAGGAACTGAAAGCGCAGTCTGCGCGTAAGGCGCTGACGGCGAAAGAGATCAAGCGGTTTTTCACATTGCCGATCTATTTTCTGAACGCCGGGTTCGGCGCGATCATGCTGATTGCGGCGGCGGTGTTTATTGCCGTCAAAGGCGCGGATTATGTCTCAATGATGTCCGCCGAGATCCCAATGGAAGGCGCGGTCTGCGCCATCGTCTGCTTGGTCATCGGTTTCTGCAATTTGACCATTGCACCCGCCGCGAGTGCGATTTCGCTTGAGGGCAAGAACATCAATCTGCTAAAATCGCTGCCGATGGCGGCCAAAGATATCTTTGCCGCGAAGCTGACCCCGAATCTTGTGATTGGCCTGATCCCGTCGTTTCTCTGTTCGGCTGTGGCTGCGATTTTTCTGCCGATGACGGGACTCGAAATTGCCGCCGTGTTTGCCTTTCCGCTGGCAGCTCAGACCTTCATCGCTTTTCTCGGCCTGTTTTGCAATATTAAGCTGCCGCGTTTCGATTGGACTAACGAAACCCTTGTCGTCAAGCAGAGCGGCGCCGTGATGATTGTGACACTCGGCGGGATGGCGATGCTGGGGGTGCTGGCACTCGTCTATGCACTGGCGCTGGCGCAGATTATGGCGGTGAGTGTCTATCTGCTGATCGTGTCGGCGGTACTGCTTGCCGTCAGCGCGGCCCTTGAAGGTGTTATCGCCAAAAACGCAGAGAAATATATGCTTGAGTTCAGTTACAATTAAAAACGAATAAGCTAAAACTCCGCCCTCCGGTTCGAATCCGACCGGAGGGCGGAGCTGTTTTAAGTGAAGAGTGAAGAGGTAAGGTACCGCCGCGGCGGGAAATTATATTTCGTAGGGGCGCACCTGTGTGTGCGCCCCTATACGACCATCCCGCCTTTAAATTGGGCAACCCCCTAAAGTGATGCAAGCGACGCCATGCGGCGGGGAAGTGATCGTGTTCAACCGTCATTGCGAGGGGCTTCAGCCCCGCAGCAATCCAGACTGGCGGGCAATACGAACGCCTTGTTTCCGGAATTGCCGCGCAATTTGATTGTTCCGTCGGCACGGCGTTTTACACCGCGCTTTGATTACTTTATGAATGAATTGCCAATACTTGCAATATAAATGATTGCAGGGGTGTGAGGCAGATGGACAACAGGAGAATATACGAACAGCTTCGGGAAGTCGAATTGGCGCTGCGCAGCGCCTATAACCGTTTTGAGCAGCTTTGCGAACCCGATCTTGTGGAATCCGAGATTTTTTTGATTAAATGTCTGGAGGCAAAAAGAAATCATCTGATCAGGGAGGCGCGCATCATAGACGCTGAAACCGAAAATGCAGGAACCGGAAAGGTCGTGTCCGAAGCGGCAAAAACGGCTGAAAATGGGGCAACAGCAGGGGCAATTACCCCCGGAGAAAATTTTCACATAGGGAGAGAAGTCAAATGGCGAAATTGAAAAGCTTTTTCTTTTCGGCGGTCTTGGGTGTCGGGGCACTGGCGCTGTTGAACTTCACCGCGCCGTATACCGGCCTGTCGCTCGGGTGGAATGTATGGACGATCGGAACGGGCGTTTTGCTGGGTCTGCCGGGCACAGTACTTATGGTTGTGCTGAAAACCCTGTTGTAATGGCGGGGTAAAGATGGTATAATTTTTTCCGTCGGAATTTCCCGGCGGAGGTGTGTCATGATTTACGAACAAACCGAGGGGCTGTCGCAGCAGCAGCTCGAAAATGCGCTTGCCGAATCACTGAAGGGCAGGCGGCTTTCGCGTGTCTTGATTCTGCCGCCCGATTTTACCCGTATGTATTCCGGTGCGGGAAAACTGACGGCGATCTATTATGATTTGCTGAAAGATAAGGCGAAAATCGACGTGATGCCGACACTCGGCACCCATGTCCCGATGACCAAAGAGGAATGCGATACTTTTTTCGAGGGCCGTGTCCGGCATGAAGACCTGCTTGTGCACAACTGGCGCAAAGACGTGGTGAAAATCGGCGAAGTACCGGGCGAATTCGTGTCCGAGGTCTCGGACGGGTTGGTGACTGATAAGATTGACGTCGAAGTCAATAAACGCATCGTCAGCGGCGACTATGATCTAATTATTTCAATCGGGCAGGTTGTGCCGCACGAGGTCGTGGGCATGGCCAATTACTCCAAGAATATTTTCGTGGGCTGCGGCGGCGCTTCGATGATCAACTCCTCCCACATGCTCGGCGCATTTTACGGAATGGAGCGGGTGATGGGCAAAGATTTTTCACCCGTGCGCAAGGTCTTCGACTATGCCGAGGAACACTTTTTAAAGAATCTGCCGATTTTATATGTCCTCACTGTCACCACCAATTCCGGAGACGAGGTCAAAATCCGCGGGCTTTATATCGGGCGGGAACGCTCCAACTTCGAAAAAGCGGTCGGCGCAAGCCAGACCTATAATATCAACCAACTCGATAAGCCGATCAAAAAAGCGGTCGTCTTTTTGGACGGGCGGGAGTTCAGAAGCACCTGGCTCGGAAATAAGGCGATTTACCGTACCCGCATGGCAATGGCGGACGGCGGCGAATTGATCGTATTGGCGCCTGGCGTCGACAAATGCGGCGAGGACCCCGAAAACGACCTGCTGATCAAAAAATACGGCTATGTCGGGCGCGAAAATGTGTTGAAACTGGTCAAGGAACACGCCGACCTGCGCGAAAACCTCTCGGTGGCGGCGCACTTGATTCACGGCTCTTCGGACGGCAGGTTCAATATCACCTATGCCGCGCCGAAACTCGGCAAGAAATTGGTTGAATCAATCAATTTCCGGTACGGCGATTATGACGAACTCATTCAAAAATATAACCCCGCTGTTTTAAAGGACGGCTGGAACATGGTAGACGGCGAAGAGATTTTTTATGTCTCCAACCCGGCACTCGGCCTTTGGGGTTTGAAATAAGTAAGGGGAACATCTCGCAAAATGATTGACTTACACACGCACAGCACCCGTTCCGACGGCTCGATGTCGCCGATTGAATTGATCGACCACGCGAAAAAGAGCGGTCTGGAGGCAATATCACTGACCGACCACGATACTGCCGACGGCGTCAAAGAGGCGATGACACGCGGCGCCGAAATCGGGATTGAAGTTGTGCCGGGAATTGAACTCTCGGCGCAGAGCGATACCGAGACGCACATTCTGGGTTATTTTATTGATATCGATCATCCCGCGCTTAAAGAGGCGCTCGTGAAAATCAAGGAGACACGTTCGATCCGCAGTCAGCGCAACTGCGAAAAGCTGCGGGCGCTCGGTTATGACGTGAGCATGGAGGAGGCCAAACAGGTCGCCGGAGGCGCACTGGTATGCAGGGCGCATTTTGCGCGGTTGCTGGTCGATAAAGGGTACATGCCCTCGGTCAAGCTGGCGTTCGATACGCTGCTTGCAAACGGGAAACCCGCTTATGACGATACGCAATATCTGACCGCAGCACAGGCTGTGGGATTGATCAATGAGATCGGCGGCATGGCGTTTTTGGCACATCTGCACCTGACCCGCAAGCCGGATGACGTGCTGGAACAGTTCGTGATTGAACTCAAAGAAGCCGGACTGGCCGGGATTGAGGGGTATTACACCGAATACACGCCCGAACTGCAGGATAAATATCAAACCATGGCAAAGCGGTTGGGACTGCTGATCTCCGGCGGCACCGATTTTCACGCGGCGATGAAACCGCATATCTCGATCGGTGTCGGGCTTGGGAATTTGAATATTCCGTACAGCGTACTTGAAAATATCAAAAAAGCGAGGTCAAAGAAATGAAACTGAGACAAAACTGCAAATACGCACTGATGACGGCGACCAGCATGGGCGTGCGCATCACGCCGGTCAATCACGGACCGGTGCATACCGCGACCATGTACGAGATGCAGGCGACCAGCGCAGAGAGCAACGTGTTAAGCATTTCGGCGGGATTGGGCCTGCCGACCAAGGTGCTGACCGCGTTTGTCAAGGACAGCCCGATCGCCGCGTTCATCAAGAGCGATCTGCGCCGTCGCGGCGTCGATTACGAGGGCAGAGAGGTTGCGCAGGGCGGGCCGTGGGGCTACCGCCATCAGTTCAACATCGCCGATACCGGTTACGGCATGCGCGGGCCTCGTGTTCACAACGACCGTGCGGGAGAAGTCGGTCGGACGCTTTCTGCCGACGATTTTGACCTCGACCGCATTTTTGGGGACGAGGGCGTTCAGATTCTGCATCTGTCGGGACTGGTTGCGGCGCTGTCGGAACAGACCATCGGCTGCTGCCTCGAATTGGCGCGTACCGCAAAAAAATACGGCACCCTGATCTCATTTGACCTCAACCACCGCGCATCGTTTTGGAAGGGCCGCGAAAAGGAACTGCATGAGGCGTTTTCCGAGATCGCCTCGATTTCGGACATCCTCGTCGGCAACGAAGAGGACTTCCAGCTTTGTTTAGATATTAAGGGTCCGGAAGCCGGCGGACAGGGACTTGCCGGAAAACTCGATAGCTTTAAAGGCATGATTGACGAGATTCGCAAGGTCTACCCGAATGCCTCGGTGTTCGCTACGACATTGCGCGAGGTCGTCAGCGCCAATGCCCATCTGTGGGGCGCGACGATGCTGTGCGACGGCGTCTGGGAGACGGTCGCCCCGCGTGAAATCGGCGTGCTCGACCGCATCGGCGGCGGCGACGGATTTGTCGGCGGGTTGTTATACGGCATTTTAACGGGCAAAACCCCGGCGGATGCTTTGCATTTCGGATGGGCTTGCGGCGCTTTGGCCGTGTCCTTGATGACCGATTATGCGTTGCCGGCGGACGAAGAGCAGGTTTGGTCGATCTGGCAGGGCAATGCCAGAGTAAAAAGATAAAATCCAATATCTATTGTGGCGAACTCTTTTCGCAGGCGAATAGCCCGCACGGACTGCGGTCCGCTCGGCGGGCCGGGTCGTCCCGCCCTACAGGGGGGAACGCTGCGATTTTTATTACTCTGCGTGTTATATTAAACGCATATCAACATTCCTAAGCAAGAGAAAGGACAATAAAATTATGAAAAAAGCGGATATCGGACTCATCGGACTGGCGGTCATGGGCGAAAACCTCGTGATGAACATGGAGAGCAAGGGTTTCACGGTGGCGGTCTATAACCGCACCGCCGAAAAGGTGACCCATTTTGTCGAGGGCAGAGCCAAGGGCAAAAACATCATCGGCACCTATTCTCTGCAGGAATTGATTGATAATCTCGCCGCTCCGCGCAAGGTAATGATGATGATCAAGGCCGGGCAGGCGGTCGACGATATGATCGAGAAATTGATCCCGCTGCTGTCGCCGGGCGACATTATCATCGACGGCGGCAACTCCCACTTTCCCGACACCTCCCGCAGAACCGCCTATGTCGAGAGCAAGGGGCTGCTGTATATCGGCACCGGCGTCTCGGGCGGCGAAGAGGGCGCATTAAAAGGCCCGAGCATGATGCCCGGCGGCTCCAAAGCGGCGTGGTCGTCGGTTAAGCCGATTTTCCAGAGCATCTGCGCCCACACCGACGGCGAACCCTGCTGCGACTGGGTCGGAGAAAACGGCGCGGGGCATTTTGTCAAGATGGTGCATAACGGCATCGAATACGGCGATATGCAGTTGATCTGCGAGACCTACCAACTCTTGAAAGACGGCTTCGGACTGACGGCAGACGAACTGCACGAAGTCTTTTCCGAATACAATAAAGGCGAACTCGACAGCTATCTGATTGAGATCACCCGCGACATCTTCGGCTACCGCGATAACGGCGAAGTGACTGTGGATAAAATCCTCGATACCGCCGGACAAAAAGGCACCGGAAAGTGGACAGCGATTGCGGCGCTCGACGAGGGCATTGCGCTGACGCTGATCTCCGAAGCGGTCTTCGCGCGCTGTTTGTCAGCGGTCAAAGAAGAACGTGTCGCGGCTTCGAAAGTGCTGACCGGCCCGGATAAAAAGATCAACAGCGACCGCAAACAGTTTATCGCCGATTTAAAAGAAGCGCTGTTTGCCTCCAAGATCGTCTCTTATGCGCAGGGGTATTCGTTAATGCGTGCGGCGGCGGCGACTTACGGCTGGAACCTCAACTACGGCGGCATCGCGCTGATGTGGCGCGGCGGCTGTATCATCCGCAGCGTGTTTTTGGGAAAGATCAAAGAGGCGTTCGAAAAGAACCCCAATCTCGACAATCTGCTGCTCGACGATTACTTTAAAGCGGCGGTCGAGAAAGCACAGGCGGGCTGGCGCAGGGTCTGCGGCGCGGCGATTGCGGCGGGTATTCCGATTCCGGCTATGGCAGCGGCGCTCAGCTATTACGACGGCTATCGTTGCGAGCGGCTTCCGGCGAACCTTTTACAGGCGCAGCGCGACTATTTCGGCGCACACACCTACGAGCGGGTCGACAAGCCGCGCGGGGAATTTTATCACACCAATTGGACGGGTCACGGCGGCGATACGGCGGCCTCGACTTATACGGTGTAAAAATAATTGCATGAATAAAAAGGCAGATTCATTTAATGAATCTGCCTTTTATATTGGAATTCCGCATAAATCGATCAAATTATACAATTTGGATTACGGTAACAGCTGCCTTAAAGCCGCGATGATGGTTTGATCGTATTTGTCGCCGTCTTTTCGGATGCTTTCGAGCGCTTTGGGCATGCTCTGCGCAGTCTTGTAAGGCCGGTAAGAGGTCATCGCATCCAGAGAATCGGCGACCATGACGATTTTTGCACCTTCAGAAATGTCATCTCCCTTTAATCCCTCGGGATAACCGCTGCCGTCAAGGCGCTCATGATGCTGCAGAACGATGAACTTGCTTTCGGGGGAAATGTCGCTGTCGAAAATCATATGATAGCCCGACAGAGAGTGTCGGTATATCAAAGCCATTTCTTCTTGATCTAAAGCTGCGGGCTTTTGCAGGATATGCCCGGGGATCACCATTTTTCCGACGTCATGCAGAAGTGCACCGGTGATGATATTTTGTATTTTGTGTTCTTCTAAGCTGAGACATCGGGTGATGATAAAAGAGAGAATGGCTACATTGACGGAGTGTCGCAGCAGCCAGGTTTGTTTTATTCTCATAATGTGAAAGATCTCAAGCGTTTCGGGGGTCATATGGGGATATATATTATAGAGAATTTTCGGTTCTTTATTAAAAATATCAATATCAAAATTTTTGAATTTATTCCCGATATTGCCGATGCAAGAGTCTGTTATCTCGTTTAAATCATTCATCCATTGATTGCAGACCTCACGGGAAATATTCACTTTTTTTCTGTTGGGCATTTTGGGCTCCTTAAGTGTTTTGGAAAAGGGAAACTTTTAAGGTAACAAAATACGAAAAAGTAACACTAATATACATATATAATACTTCAAATGCTCAAAATGTCAACTATTATCTCCCGCATTTTTCATCTTTTTCATCACGCTTTCCGCGGTATGGAAAAAGACCCGCTTTTGAAATCAATGCAAAAGCGGGTGGTTATATAGCGGTGTTAAAACTCGTTTTTTCGTCGGCAGTCGGGACAAAAACCGTAGAGATCGAGTTTGTGTCCGGTGATGGAAAAATGGGTTTTTCCGGCGAGTTTTTGTTCGTAATCACCGAGCGGGCAATTCTCGATGGTCAGGATTTTTTTACATCCCAGGCAAATCAGATGGTGGCGATGCAGATTGTTGTTGAATTCAAACAGTGCCTTTGCGCCGCCTTCAATGGTCAGCTTTGTGATAAGCTCCTTTTCGCATAGGATGTCCAATGTCCGATAGACCGTTGAGAGGTTGACCGGGATGTTTTTGGAACGCATCTCGGCATACAGCTGTTCTGCGGTCACCGGCTGGTCATTTTGTTCCAGCAGTTCAAGGATGGCCGTTCGGTGTTTGGTGTTTTTCAATCCGCTTTTTTGAAGCAACGCTTTCAGATGTTCATCCATGGCTTCTCCTTTAAGCGGCGCCCTTTTTCTTCGGCTTAATCAGTGTCCGCAGCCCGTAGGCGACCAGACAGCTGACAACCGAGAGTATCACGATCATAGCGCCCGATGAAAAATTGAACGTATAAGACAGCCATAATCCCGCAAGGCAGAAGACCAGCCCCAGCAAAACCGAATAAACCATACGCCGTTTGAAATTGGCGGTCAGAATCATGGCCATGGCCGCCGGAGCGGTCAGAAGCGCAAGCACTAAGATAATGCCGACCAAGCGGATCAGCACGACCACCGTCATCGCAACTAAAACCAGCAGCAGATATTCCAAAAAAGTTGTTTTGATACCGATGATCGCGGCGAATTCCTCATCGAACAGGTAGGCTTTCCAGTGCTCAAAGAAAGCAGCGATGACCAGCACCACAATCACGGTGAGGCCGATGGTCAGCCAGAGTTCGGCTCTCGTTACGGATAAAATGCTGCCGAACAGATAGGAACTCAGATCCGGCGGATAACCGGGGGTGAGCGCAATAAAGAGGATGCCCAATGCCATACCGAGCGACCAAAACAGCCCGATCACGACGTCCGAATTGCCGCCGGCTTTACGCTTGATCACGCCGATGCCGAACGCCGCACCGACCGCGAATAAAAACGCGCCGAGAATCGGTTCGAACCCGAGCAGATAACCGAGTCCCACACCGCCGTAGGCCGTGTGGGCGATGCCGCCGCTCATCATCACGAGCTTTTTCTCGATGATGATCACGCCGATCACGCCGCAGACGATGCTTGCGAAAACACTTGCCAGCACCGCTTTTTGTAAGTATTCGTATTGTAACAGCGCTGTCAGCATTCGTGTTCCTCCCCATTATGCTCTTTTAATACCCGGTGCGGTACGCCGTGAGCGATCAAGTCGACCGGGCAGCCGTACAGATGGTTGACGACGTCCTGCGTGAGTTCGGGTTCTCCGTGATAGACGAGCCGCCCGTTCAGGCAGGCCAACCGCTGAATCTGCGACGATACGGCCAGCAGATCATGCGTGACTAAAACAATTGTCATATGTTGATTTAAATTTGCGAGCAGTGCGTAAATCTGTTCTCTGGAAGCGGCGTCGACGCTGGCGGTCGGTTCGTCAAGCAGCAGCAGCTTCGGTCGGACGGCTAACGCCCGTGCGATCAGCATACGCTGAAATTCGCCGCCCGAGAGCTCCGAGATTTGGCGCCCGGATAGCGCTTCGATACCGACTTCCGAGAGGGTTTTTCGGGCGAGGTCTCTGTCTTCGACCGTATAACGGTGAAACGGAGTAAGCCCATTTTTCAATGTCCCGGTCAGTACGACTTCAAGTACCGTAATCGGAAAACGCCGGTCTAACGCGGCAAACTGCGGCACATAACCGATAGTCGTTTGACGGGATTTGACGTCTTCTCCATAGATTTGAACCGTGCCCGTTTCGACGGGGATCAGACCCAGAATCGCCTTGAGAAGCGTCGATTTTCCGCCGCCGTTCGGGCCGATAATACCTAAAAATTCGCCGTCAGCCACATCGAAACAGACGTCTGTGAGTGCGGGCGTCCGGTTGTAAGACACCGTAAGATTATTAATGTGTATCGCGGGGGTTTTTGATACGGGTTGCACTATTGCATAACCTCCGCCATCAGATTTGCCATTGCCTTTAAATTGTTGATATAGTCTGCCGAGAGCGGTTCGAGTTGGATGGTGCGTCCGCCGATCTCCTCGGCAAAGGATTCGGACTGGCTGCTGTCGATTTCGCTCTGATAAAAAATCACTTTGATGTTCTCCGCCTTTGCCATGTCGATCACTGCCTGAAGGTGCTGGGCGGTGGCTTCTTTGCCCTCCTCCTCGAGCGCGTACATGGTCAGACCGTAGTCATCGGCCAGATAGCCGAAAGCGGGGTGATAGACGATGAATTTTTTCACTTGAACACCGTCAAGTGCTGTTTTAATCTGGGTATCCACCTCGTCGAGCTGTGCAAGGTAAGCGTTTGCGTTTTGTGCATAGATCGCCGCGTTATCCGGATCCAGTGTGCTCATCTCACGGGTAATCGCGGAGACCATCACCCTGACGCGTTTGGGTGAGAGCCAGATATGCGGGTCGCGTTCTCCGCTTTCAAATGTCCGGTCGGGATAGGCTGCCGCGACTTCGTCCGCCAGTGAAACCACTTTGACGGTGTCCGCGACATTCGGAAGGATATTGGCCGATTCGGTCGGAACGCCGATCGAGAAGTACAGCGACGCCTTTTCAAACTGGGCCATGATATCCGGTGTGGGTTCATAGTTTTCGGGGCTGCCTCCCGGGGGAATGAGTGTGACGACGTCGGCCAGTTCACCGCAGACGGCTTGAACGAAGGTGGCCTCCGGGACAATGGAGACGGCGATGATGGGCTTTCCGGCTTGTTCGGGCACAGACGAAGATGTGCCGGAACAAGCCGAAAATAAAAGTAAACTCGAGAACAAAAGTGCGATGAAAAGCGCAGGTTTAAAGGGATGAGATGACATGTTGTTTCCTCCTGCAAATGCAAATCATTTGCATATATAGTATAGACCAGAAAGGATGCTTCAGTCAATACATTAATTAAAAATTTTACCCCTTTATTAAATTTTTATCGGGATTATGGGAAAATCGATTAACAAAATTCAAAAAATCTTGAAATTTTCATATAGTTTTTATTTTCGGTGTGCTATTCTGTTACCGGACACCGAAGAAGTGTCGGAATTTTTAGATTTGATTTTGATTCAAATATAAGGAGGAACTGACGATGAATCCTAAAGAATTATTATTCGCTGTTTTGCAGCATAAAGAGACCCCGCGGACCCCTTGGGTGCCGTTTGCGGGCGCGCATGCCGGAAAACTGGTCGGTTATGACGCCGAAGAAGTACTCACCGACGGCGACAAACTCTTTAAAGCCCTGACAGAGGTCAACCGCCTGTATAAACCGGACGGCCAGCCCGTGGTGTTCGACCTGCAGATCGAAGCCGAGATTTTGGGCTGCGAACTGGTCTGGACCAAGGACGGCCCGCCTTCGGTTAAGACTCATCCGCTTTCCGAGACCACGCAAATCCCCTGCCGCTGTACATTGCCCGACGAGACCGACGGACGCATTCCGATGGTGCTCGACGTGATGCGCCGCATGAAGAAAGAAGTCGGCGACACCACCGCGCTCTACGGTCTGATCTGCGGTCCGTTCACATTGGCTTCGCATCTGCGCGGCAACGACATCTTCATGGACATGTTCGACGACGAGGAATATGTCAAAAACCTGCTCGGCTACTGCGCCGACGCCGCCAAACGGATGATCGATATGTATGTCGCGGCGGGCATGAACGTGATCGCCGTTGTCGACCCGCTGGTTTCGCAGGTCTCACCGGCCCATTTCGAGGAATTTTTGGACGCGCCGTTCAAAGAATTGTTCGATTATATCCGCGCCAAAAAGGTGTTTTCTTCATTCTTTGTCTGCGGCGACGCCACCAAGAACATCGAGGTCATGTGCAAAACCGGCCCCGATTCGATCTCGATCGACGAAAACGTCAACATCGTGGCGGCCAAGCAGATCACCGACAAATATAACATCACCATCGGCGGCAATATCCCGCTGACCACTGTGATGCTGCACGGCACTCAGCAGGACAATATGAAATGCGTCGTCGATATCCTCGACAGCATCGAAAATAAAAAGAACCTGATCATTGCCCCGGGCTGCGATATGCCTTATAATGTCCCGGTCGAAAACGCCATCGGCGCGGCGCAGGCCGTTTTGCAGACCGAGGAGACCCGCAAGATGATCGAGAACTATGTCGCGGTCAAGGACGACATCGAGATCATTCTGCCCGATTACGCCAACCTTCCCAGACCGCTGGTCGAGGTGTTCACGCTCGACTCGGCGACCTGCGCGGCCTGCACCTATATGCTCGATGCAGCCCAGAAAGCCAAAGACCATTTCGACGATAAAATTGACATGGTTGAATATAAGTACACGATCAAAGAGAACATCGCCCGCTGCATCAAGATGGGGGTCAAAAACCTGCCGTCGATCTATATCAACGGGCAGCTTAAGTTCTCGTCCATCATCCCGAGCCGCGAGGAGCTCTTCGGCGCCATCGAAGCGGTGATGTAAACGCTACGCGTAAAAAGGAGGTGCGGGATATGATCGGACTATATCTGATCACCGGCTTTCTCGGCGCGGGCAAGACCGTATTCTTAAAGGGATTTATCCGGCGCAATCCCGATATCCGCCTCAAAATCATTGTCAATGAGTTCGGGCGGGAGGGTATCGACGGCGCGTTAATCCGCGAGACCGGCGCGAAGGTCGAGGAGATCAGCAACGGCTCAATCTTCTGTTCCTGCCGCATCGATCAGTTTGAAGATGCGCTCAGCGAAGCGATTTCCGATCAACCCGAATTGATTTTGGTAGAGGCCTCCGGCCTTTCCGATCCGACCTCGATGCAGGCGATTTTGAAATCCGACCGCTTTGTCGGAATTGACTATCTCGGGTGCGTGTGTCTGGTGGACCCGAAGACCATTCAAAAGGTGCTGGCGGGCGTTCGGGTCGGCAAGAAGCAGCTCGAAGCCGCCGATCTGATATTGATCAACAAAGCCGATACGGTTTCGGAGCAAGTCATGGCCGAGACAGAGGCAATGATTCGCGAACTGCGGCCAGATGTGCAGATTCGCAGAACGACGTTCGGGCGGATTGAGCCGGAGTGGCTGGAGAATCTCCATCAAAAACAGGAAGCAGGCGGCCCCGCATACCACTTGAAAGATGTGGGATTGCAAAAGCTGACGATCAAAATCAAAGACACGATGAATTATCCGCAGCTCGAGGCATTTTTGGTGCAGTTCGTCGGATTCACCTTCCGGGTCAAGGGTTTTGTGCTGTTGGACGGCAAGCTGTCACTGGTCGACTGCGTGGGCGAAAAGGTCTCCGTCAGCCCGTATGCGGGAGAAGCGGCGCACCCCAACCGGATTGTGGCGCTCGGCGGCGCGAATATGCCAATGGAACAAAAGGTCTGCGAAGCGGCAAAAGGGTTTTCCGAATACATTGAATCAATCGAGTGGGAATGATAGTTTTTCACACATCATTCTAAAATTCTTCAACGTATGTCATCCTGAGCGGAGCACCGCTCACGGTGCGAAGCCGAAGGATCTCTTTACCGTCAAATCTATAAAGCTGTTTATTTAAAATCATTCTGTCCGAGATTCATCGACTTCGCGCGCAAAACGTCAGGTGCGACGTTTGTGCACTTCGCTCAGAATGACAAAAACCGGCGGCAGGCTTTCCTGCCGCCGGTTTTTGTCGACAATCGGGAATGAATATGATATAATAGTGGCGATTCGAGCGATGTGAAATTTGCTGTAAGGATGGTCTGAAAATCATGCAAAATCTGATGGACGGATTGAGAAACGGAAACCAGAAACCCGGTAAGGGGATCATTAAAAAAGGGACATTGGACATCGGCGTGGTCGAGACCACTCCGGTGGTTTGGAAAGACCGGCTGTACCGCTTTGAGTGGATTCGCAACAACGAATGGGGCGGCGGTTATTGGAACAACAAAACCAATCACGGCTACTTCCGTTTTACCGATATGGAAACCGAGGAAGTCACGCCAACTTTCGGCGTGGATTATTCATTCGGAAGCGCGTTTATTGAACGCACTCCGGAGGGTGAAACCGCCTATGTATACGGCATCAGGGGAAAAGGCGGCGGAAACCGGCTCGATGTTTTTTGGTCGGAGGATTTAAAAAACTGGGAGACCAAAAAGGTATTTGAATTTCCCGAGAGCTGGTCTTTGTTCAACTCTTCCGTCTGCAAAGGCAAAGACGGCTATGTGATGGCACTGGAAATCGGCAGCCCGAAAGAGATCTGCGGTGCGCCTTTTACCATCGTTTTTGCCGAGTCGAAAAACTTGATCGACTGGGTCATGATGCCGGTCGAAGACCATATCTATACCAAAGAGCGGTATTCGGCCTGCCCGGTGATTCGGTTTGTCGAAGATTGGTATTATATCATTTATCTGGAGGGCATTCCCGGCTATCGATGGGTGCCCTATATCGTCCGCACCCAAGATTTCGTGAACTTCGAAATGGGCATCAAAAACCCGGTGATGTTTTTTAACGATGAAGACAAAATCGTTCAGCGCCCGGAGAAGTTTTCCGCAGACCAATTGGCGTATATCGAAAACGCGGTAAACAGCAACAACAGCGATATCGATTTGTGCGATTTTAACGGAAAAACCGTGATCCTATACAGTTGGGGTAATCAGTTGGGCAAGGAGTTTTTGGCCGAAGCCGAATACGACGGACCGATGGATGAATTTTTAAAATCGTTTTTTAATTAAAGGACGGATCAGATGCTGAATTCAGATGTAAAAGTGCTGTGGCTCTCCAAGTGCACCTATCTGCCCGCGAACGGCGTCGATGTCCACAGCCACCCGTTTTTCCATTACCTCTATATCGTCGACGGGTCGGCGCAGATGACGGTTGGTGAAAATGCTTTTTCGGCATCGGAGGATGAATTTTATCTGATTCCGCCGGGCGTTGGGCATGGATTTACCGCCGATAAAATCAAGGGGCTCAAGATGATCGAGATTAAGTTCACGGCGGCAGGGGAAATGGAAAATCATTTGACCGATTTAAAACAGAAAATGCGCCTGCCCGATAGGAAGGTGCGCCACTTGGCGGAAAACCTGATCAGCGAGGGCGTGAATAAGGCCGCCTACTGGAACGACATCGTTAACCTGCGTTTTTCCGAGATTTTGATGCACCTGCTGCGTATTGCCGAACAAAACAACTCGGTATGCGACGCCCATGATTTGATACACGAATATGTACATGAAATACATGGTTCGGATAAATCCGGTATCGGGTTGACGCTCTCCTATATGGAGAAAAATTTAGACCAAGCGATCAATCTGGATATGCTGGCAAAAGTGGGCGGTATGGGTCGATTCCAATTCAACCGCGCGTTCAAGAGCGCTTACGGGGTCACGCCGATTCAATACCTCGGCGATCTGCGGTTTGCCAAGGCCAAGGAACTGATGCGCTATTCGGACAAGAACGTCACCCAAATCGCCTACAGCGTCGGGTTCAACGACGTGCATTATTTCAGCCGGTTCTTCAAACAGCGGCAGAACGTCTCACCCAACGAATATCTGAAAAAGGCGCGTGGTTCGTTTTATATTTACCTCGACGAAAAAGAAAAGTAATCGTCATTGCGAGGGGCGTTAGCCCCGCGGCAATCCAGACCTCCGTCGTAATCAATATACTTGCTCTCTGGATTGCTTCGTCCTGCGCGGAGCTTGTCTCCGCGCTTTCCTCGCAAAGACGAAACAGGGGATCCTGTAGTAGGGGCGATTCCTAATCGCCCGCAAGATGGTACATGGCGTACGGGTGATTGCGAATCGCCCCTACATTTGATAATGTGATTTTGTGTAACAAATCCGCAAAAAAGTGCATGGAAAACCACCTCAGGCAGTGTTAAAATAACATTAACCATGTTGAAGGGAGTTTTACTTTCATGAATAAAGTCAGAGTTGCTTTGGTGGGCTGCGGCAGCTTTATCCGCGCCATGCATATCCCGATTTTAAAAGCGAATCCCAAATACGAGATTCGTGCGACCATGGACATCAGCGAGAGCGCTGCCGCCGACACCGCGAAAGAGGTCGGCGCGGTCTATTTTACAACAGACATCGATAAGATTTTATCCGACAGCGAAATTGACGCGGTCTTTATCGGCACGCGTCATGACACCCACGCGGCGCTGTCGGTCAAGGCGGCCAACGCCGGCAAGCATGTGCTGTGCGAAAAGCCGATGGGATTGAGCCGTGAGGAATGCCAAGCGGTTGTTGAGGCCGTAAAAAAAGCAGGCGTCAAATATACGGTCGGCTATAATCGCGGCATGGCGCCGATGATTGTCACGGCAAGGGATCTGCTCAAAGACAACGACCATAAAAAGATGATCTATCACCGCATTCAGGCGCCGTTTCCCGCAGATGTCTGGACGCACGACCCCAAAGTCGGCGGCGGGCGTTTTATCGGCGAGGGCTGCCATATCTTCGATCTGCTCTGTGAGATCGTCGGCAAGCCGCCGGTGAGCGTCTATGCGTCGGGCGGAACCTTCCTCGACCCCGAAAAGGTCAAAATCCCCGACAGCGCCATCGTCACAATCACCTTTGCCGATGGTTCGGTCGGTACGACCCTGATCGCCAGCGCGGGCTGCTCGGCTTTCCCCAAAGAGTCGACCGAGATTTACTGCGACGGCAAGGCCATCTGGGTCAACGACTTCACCGCAATGGAGTATTACGGCTTCGAAGGACACGCCAAGACTACGCTGGCATTTGATAAAGTCGACAAAGGGCATACTTCCGAGATCGACCAGTTTGCCGATGCAATTTTGCTCGGAAAAGACAGCCCCAACGGGCTTGTCAAAGCTGCGCGCGCGGCGGTGCTGAGCTATATGGTCAACGAATCACTCGCGAGCGGAAAGCCGGTCGCGGTGTCGGAAAAAGACTATTTGTTTTAACAGACAATGAATATTGTACTGCTTTTTCCGTCCAATCTGATTTCCACGCTCTTCTCGCCCGATGCCGTCACTCGGCTTGTGGCGCTCGGAACGGTGATAAACCACGCGGATTCCGCCGATGTGGCGGATGCGGATATCCTCATCACTTCATGGGGCAGCCCCGCAGTCGGCAAAGAGATTTTGGACCGCTGTCCCAATTTACGGCTCGTGGCCCATGCCGCCGGCAGCGTCAAACCCGTCGTAACCGAGGAATTGTGGGAGCGTGGTGTGCGCGTCACCAATGCGGCAAAGGCTCTGGGAATCGGTGTAGCCGAGACCGCGCTCGGACTTACCATCTGCACGGCTAAGAACATCTTTACACTCAACGCCAATATCCATAACGGCGGATGGGATGAGGGCAGGGAAGACGTGCGGGAGCTGTATAACCTCACGGTCGGGGTTTTGGGTTCCGGCCGGGCGGGCGGCCATTACATCAAACTGCTGCAAAACTTTAGTGTGCGCGTGCTGTGCTATGACCCTTACTTAAGCGACGAAAAAGCGGCGGCATTGGGCTGTGAAAAAGCTTCTTTGGAAGAGGTTTTGAAAAACAGCGACGTCATCTCCGTTCACGCGCCCTCTATTGAGGCGACGCACCATATGCTCAACGCCGATACGCTCAAACTGATGAAAAAAGACGCGGTGCTGATCAATACGGCACGCGGAACCATCATCGACGAGAGAGCGCTGTATGACCATATGGCTGCGGGAAATCTGCGTTATGCCTGCTTAGACGTCTTTGACCCGGAACCGCCGGAAGCAGAAAACTCGCTGCGAAAGCTGCCCAACTGCATTCTCACGCCGCATCTGGCGGGGCTTGTCAACAACGGGCGGCAGCGCATCGGAATGCACATCACACAGGAAATCGAGCGGTTTGTCCGCAGCGGAAAATTGGATTGTGAAGTTTTTCAAAAAGATTTAGAAATAACAGCTTGAAAGGATCGATAGAACATGATCAGAATCGGTGTTGTCAATATCGACGTCTCGCATCCGAAGGCGTTTTCGGAATATCTGAAAACCGGAGACCGCGCGCGCTATGTCGCGGTGTATAACGACGGCTTCCGGGGCGACGACGAGGTCGAGGGATTTATCAAAAATTACGGGCTCGAAAAGCGGTGCCAATCGGTTGAGGAACTCGCCGATACCGTGGATATCGGGTTTATACAGGGCTGCGACTGGGACAAACACCTCGGATACGCGATGCCCTTTATCGCGCGTAAAAAGCCGGTCTTTATCGATAAACCCATCGTCGGCAATCTCGCCGACTGCCGCAAGATCGAACAACTGGTCAAAGACGGCGCGGTGATTTTGGGCAGCTCGTCGGTGCGCTATGCCGAGGAGATTCAGGACTTTTTAAAGATTCCCGAAGAAGAGCGCGGCAAGATCGTCACGGTGTTTGGCACCTCCGGCCTGGACGAGTTCAACTATGCCATCCATGTCGTCGAGGCCATCGGCGGACTCATCGGCACCGGTGCGGTCTCGACCCGTTATGCGGGGCGCGGCGAAGTCAACGGGCAGGCCTGCGAGACCTTTTTAATCAAATATGCAAACGGCGCGACGGGCGTTTACAACGCGTTTTTGGGCGTTTGGCAGCCCTTTGAGGTCGTCATTATGACCACCAAATCCACCTATCAGTTCCGCATCCAGACCGGCAGGGTCTACGGGCAGCTGCTCGACCGCATCTGCGACTATATGGAGACCGGAAAGAACGCACTCGCGCCGATCACGACAATCACCGAGTCCATCCGCATCATGCTGGCCGGGCGCATCTCCCGCGAACAGGACGGAAAAGAGATTAAAATCGCCGACATTCCCGACAATGATCCGGGTTTTGACGGCGCCGCATTTGCGCGCGGATATGCCAAGGCCGCGAGCAAGATTTATTTATAAGTATGATTCGGATTAAGCGCGCCGACTGCAATTTCGAACGGGAACCGTTGGTCGCCCCGTTCGGATTCAAGGGCGGTTATGTCAATGAGATCTGGCAGGCGGCGGCACGGCTCGAGAGCGAATCGGGTCAAAGCGGGGTCGGGCTTGCGATACAGAGCATTCTGTGGTCGGATGCGGCGGTGTTCGCCGCCAATCTGCCGACCGCGGGCAACGCACTGATGTACCTGATGACCGCGTTCGCACTGCAAAAATCCAAGGAGATTCCGTTCGAGACCCCGACGGATTTGCTTGAAAAACTCTATCCGCTGACGCTGGAATACGGCAAGAAAATAACGGGCAACCCGAACCTGCGCCCGACTTTTGCGCTGAACGCGCTGGTCGCGGTCGATAACGCCGCCTGGCTGCTGTATGCCCGCGAAAAGGGGATTTCAAGTTTCGATGACTTGATTCCGGACGACGTGAAACCCGCGCTCACGACTCGGCATGAAAAACTCGCCGCCATCCCGCTGATTACTTACGGCATTGCGATGCCCGACGTGGTCAAGACGCTCGACGAGGGCTATTTCTTCCTCAAAGTCAAGATCGGCTCCGACCCCGAGAAGGACGGCGACCTGAACAAGATGCTCGAGTGGGACAAAAAGCGGCTTTCGGCCATCCACGAAGCGGCTAAAAACCGCACGACGCCCTATACTGCCGACGGCAAAATCCCGTATTACCTCGACGCCAACGGGCGGTATGACAACAAAGACCGGCTGCTGCGGCTGCTCGACCATGCCGACAAAATCGGCGCGCTGGAGCGGATTATGCTGCTCGAAGAACCGTTCCCGGAGGATTATTTAGACGATGTGAGCGACATTCCGGTACGGCTGGCCGCAGACGAGAGCGCCCATTCCGATGTGGACGCGAAAGAGCGCATTGATCTGGGGTACAAAGCCATCGCGCTGAAACCGATTGCCAAGACCCTGAGCATGAGTTTTAAGATTTTAAAGATCGCGCACGAGCGCAATATCCCGTGTTTCTGCGCCGATCTGACCGTCAGTCCCGTGATGGTCGACTGGAACAAAAACGTCGCTTCCCGTTTGGCTCCGCTGCCCGGTATGAACATCGGCGTGATCGAGACCAACGGGCACCAAAATTATACCCGCTGGGAAACGTTGAAATCCTTCCACCCGTGTTACGGCGCGCCGTGGACCGAGGTCAAAGGCGGCACATTCACATTGGACAAAGATTTTTACGACCGCAGCGGCGGCATCTTTTTACGCAGCGAACACTACGAAACATTAGTAAAGTAAAGGTGGTGCAGTATGGCGAATTACGTCAAGATCAGCGCATTGGGACCCGACCGCCGCGAGATGGATCCGAATATGGATCTGGATCTCTGCGTTAAAGACATGATCGATTATTGGGACAGGCAGTTGTCAAACGTCCTGCCCGACAAGCCCGATCTGATCGTGCTGCCCGAGGCCTGCGACCGACCCGCGAACTACGACCGCGAACAGCATAAAGAATATTATGCCGTGCGGGGCGACCGCGTCCGCGACCACTTCATGCAGGTGGCGCGTGAAAACCACTGCAACATCGCCTATTCCGCCGCACGCACGCTGCCCGACGGCACTATGCGCAATTCCACCCAGTTCATCAATCGCAAAGGCGGCGTCGACGGCATCTACGACAAGAACTATCTGATGGTCACCGAACACACCGAGGGCAAATTGGAATACGGGCGGGATGCCTCCATCGTCAAAACCGATTTCGGCACGGTAGGCGGTTTGATTTGCTTTGATTTGAATTTCGACGAGCTGCGCCTGCGCTATCAAAAGACGCCGCCCGATCTGCTGGTATTTTCGTCGATGTACCACGGCGGCATGATGCAGAACGTCTGGGCGTATTCCTGCCGGTCGTATCTGGTCAGCGCCATCGCGGGCCCGCCCTGCCAAATCATCTCGCCGCAGGGCGTTGCGGTTGCCGCCTCGACCAATTACACCAAGTATGTCACCGCGACGGTCAATCTGGATTACAAACTGGCGCACATGGATTTCAATATGGACAAGGTGCGTGCGCTCAAGCAAAAATACGGTGCCAAAGTCAAGATCACCGACCCGGGGTATCTCGGGAGCATTTTGATCACGAGCGAAACCGACGAGTGTTCCGCCGCCGACATGGTCGTCGAATTCGGCATCGAACTGCTCGATGACTATTTCGCCCGCTCGACCAAGGCCAGAGAGGACTCGTTGGGGGAGAAATAAAAAATTCCACTCTGTGAAGGGGATGTGGTTCAATATAAAAAGGAGAGCCGGTTTCCGTTCGGAAACCGGCTTTTATAATGATAATGTAGGGTCGGATGACCACATCCGGCCGAGCGGGCGAATAGCCCGCAGAAATGTTAAGATAAACACCTTGATGTGATGAGTTCCAACGGCAAATAGAACAAGAGCGGTTTTCCACAAAATAAAAAAGCCCGCAATTTGCGGGCAATAATAGGTTATTGTGAAATTAATTAAATCTGCTTTTCAAGCGCGTCAATCCGCTTGAGCCAGGAGGCCGCGGAGGCGTCGGAAGGCATTCTCCAGTCGCCGCGCGGGGACAGGCAGATGCTGCCCACTTTGACCCCGTCGGGCAGGCAGCTGCGCTTATACTGCTGCGCAAAGAACCGCGTATAAAACACCCGCAGCCATTTCAAAATCGTCTTTTTGTCGAAATCGTCCTTGAACGCCAGCGTCGCCAGATAAAAGACCTTTTCGGGCGCAAAACCGAACCGCAATACATAATAGAGGAAGAAGTCGTGCAGGGCATACGGCCCGACGATGTCTTCGGTTTGCTGCGCGATCTTGCCGTCCGCATCCGGCGGGAGCAGTTCGGGGCTGATCGGGGTGTCGATGATGTCCTTGAGCACCTCGGTGCTCGGTTCGAAGACGCGGTATTGCATGATGCCGTCGATCATCCACCGCACGAGCGTCTTGGGGATGCTGGCGTTGACGCCGTACATGCTCATGTGGTCGGCGTTGTAGGTGCACCATCCGAGCGCGAGTTCGCTGAGATCGCCCGTGCCGACCACGATACCGCCGTTTTTGCCGGCGTAGTCCATCAGCACCTGCGTGCGCTCGCGGGCCTGGGTGTTTTCAAAGGTGAGATCGTGCGTATTCATATCATGGCCGATGTCCAGATAGTGCAGGGTGCAGGCCTGCTTGATGTCGATTTCCTCACTGGCGACCCCGAGAGATTTCATCAGCGCGAGAGAATTGTTATAGGTGCGGTCGGAGGTGCCGAAGCAGGGCATCGTGATGCCGATCACATCGGTCAGCGGCCGTTTCAATTCCCGAATGGCCTCTGCGCTCACCAGCAGGGCCAATGTGGAATCAAGCCCGCCGGACACCCCGACGACGGCTTTGCCTTTGGTGTGGTCAAGCCGCTTTTTCAGCCCGGCGACCTGCATCCGGAAGATGTTCATGCAGCGCTCGAGGCGGTCTTTCTGCGAGGACGGGACAAACGGCAGCTTGCGGATGGGATACAGCGTGCCGTCGCCGTAAAACTCTTTTTGATCGGCAGTGCAGTCCATCGTGCGGACGGGTTCATAGCCGCCATAAAGCGCAACGCTGTCTTTGAAACTCTTGTTTTTCAGGCGGTCTGCGCGGATTCTGCCGAGGTCGATATCGGAGATTAACAGGTAATCAGTGTCAATCAACTGTTCGTTTTCTTTTAAAAGCGCGCCGTTTTCTGCAATCATCGAATGGCCGGAGTAAATCAGGTCGGTCGTCGATTCGGTGCCGCCTGCGGAGCAGTAGATATAGCCGCAGAAGTTGCGGCCCGATTGTTGCTTGACGAGGTCGCGGCGGTATTCCCGCTTGGCAATGGTCTCGTTGCTGCCCGAGATATTCACGATCAATTCCGCACCGCCCAGCGCCAAAAACGTACTCGGCGGCAGCGGTACCCAGAGATCCTCGCAGATCTCGACGCCGAACCGGAGCTGATTGTTCAGGTTAAATACAAGGTCTCTGCCGGCGGGGATGTCGTATTTTTCGGCGATACCCAGCAGGGCAGAGGATAAGGATTTTTCGTTGAGGTCGCAGGAGGTCGAAAACCATCTGCGCTCGTAAAATTCGTTGTAGTTGGGCATAAAGGTCTTGGGTACGATACCGCCGACCTTGCCTCTATTGATAACAACGGCGCAGTTATAAAGTTGATTTTGAACGGCGATCGGCATACCGACCACCGCTGTGAAATCCCACGAAAGTGAAGCCTGAAGAATTTTTAAAAGCCCCTGTTTGGCTTCTTCAAGCAGTGTAGTTTGAAAAAACAGATCGGCGCAGGTGTATCCGGTGATGCAGAGTTCCGGAAACACGAGCAAATCGACCTTTTGCGTTTTTGCCTGCTGTGCTTTCGAGAGGATTTGTGCCACATTGTAATCGACGTCGCCCACCCCGATGTTCGGGACGGCGCTTGCGGCACGGATAAAATCAAACATATCAACGACCATCCTTTACAGACAGTTTGGATTCTTCATGATATCGGCATATCGAAGAGCATAGCCCTTGATATTTCCATAATGATTATATCATATTATCACAGAAATTGCACCATTTGGCGAAATGAAAGAGAAAATTGACATGTGGCAATAAACGCTGATCGGTTTTACGGGTTCTTCGACTTTCAATAAATCAAATTGCGAAAATCCTTTACAACATGCAGCGTGATCAGGTTTCCGTTATGGGGACTCTGGGCGCGTTCATCCCCGGAGCGGCTCACGATGAATAAATCCTTATCCATGATGCACATCGAGGCATAATGCCTGCTGGCTTTTTCGATATCACCCATATCTACCAGACCGGCGAAGCACCAGTCGACGCAATTTTTCGAAAAATGCAGCTGCAGCCGCCTGCGTTCGTTATCCGGAAGCCCGTAGCGATCTTTCGGCATTTTTTCGGGAATAACCATACTGTCGGTGCTCTGCGTGCTCAACAGCCAATAATAACCGGAGACGTCGTCATGCAGAATATGAAACTTCATCTGCCCGCCGGGGATGGGCAGGTATACCCAGTGCCTGCCGGAAGGCGCGGTCTCCAACATCGTGGTGATGGAGCCGTCGGGATTTTCAACCGCTTTCGATAAACAGCCGTAATTGGTTCGCCCCGTGTGTGCGCGGGAAAGCATATGAAACGTGTGCCCGTCGGGATCATACCAGATATGGGCGGGGTCTGTGATCTGCACGACATTGGTTTCCAGCCATCCGAAAGGCGCGCATCTTCTTCCGCCGCCGATATCCGCATCCTCGCTGCGCGGCACCGTGTAAAACGGAATGCCGAAATAATCCGTCTGCGAAAGATCCACCGTGTCGCGGAACACCATTTCGCTTGCGAACGTCCAGTTCTCTCTTTTTGTCAAATCCGCATCCAGCCTGCCGCGCATTAGAACCGGCGCAATAACCGATACGCCCCAGGCCTTGCAGTCGTGAGGCGGGCGGTGTTCCATTACAATATAAATACAGCCGTTGGCGTACAGATAATTGCAGGGCGCCTGATGCCAATCTTCCCCCTCGGTCAGCCGGCAGACATCCGTCCAGGTCTCGCCTCCGTCGTCCGAGCGAATGATCATCAGGTCCATTGCCTGACCCAGTACATACAAACTTTTCCCCGCAGTAAAAGGTCGGGCGTGCATAAACGGGAAATCGGTCACCCATCGCCAAGTGTCGCTCCGGTCATCCGATACATGTACTTTGCCGTAAACAGGTGCACCATATCGGATATTGGTTTTAATCCCCGGTATCTGTTTCACGCCTTCTCCGCTTATGTCGTTGGTGACGACCAGACGCCCATTGTTAAGCGCGCATATTCCCGGACTGCCCGCCATCATATCATTCGGATACGGGACTTCGTATACCACGGTGTGCACAGGGGCGATCGGTTGAATACGACACATAATGTTCTTCTCCTTGATCATTATATCAATGCCCCTGAATGCCAAAGCCGTGATTTTAACGGATTTATTCAGCGGGTATTATTTATGAATCATTATATATTATGAACATTTATATGTAAAGCCAAGCGATCTTTTGCTTTTATTTCATATTGAGATGGTTGACGGTAATTGCAATTATCTGCAAAATCCGTTATAATGATTTTTATGGAAAACGGTTCGAAAAATCAGTTTCGGGCGGGGTTTTTCACAAGTAATTGCCTGCCGGAGATACGAGGAACATTAAGATGATTCAAAAAGAACGTTTGCTGGACCTGTTCGGGCGGCTTGTTGCCATTGACAGCCCTTCATTGGGAGAGCGGGAAGTTGCCGATTTAATCAAAACGAAGCTTATTGATTTGGGAATCTCACCCCAAGAGGACGATTCAGCCGTAAAAACAGGCGGAAACTGCGGAAATATTTATGCCTATATCGACGGCGCAGTAAAAATGCCACCCCTGTTATTCTCTGCCCATATGGATACGGTCGAGCCCTCGTGCGGCAAAAAGATGAAAATCGACGAAAACGGGACTATTACCTCGGACGGGACGACTGTTCTCGGCGCGGACGATTTTGCCGGTATCGCAGCCATTCTCGAAGCATTGACCACGCTCAAAGAATCGGACCTGCCGCATCGTCCGATAGAACTGCTGTTTACAGCGGCGGAGGAGATTTACAGCGTCGGTCTCAAACAGTTTGATATCGCCAAGCTAAAGTCTCGGGAGGCCTATGTGTTCGACCTCACGGGTCCGGTCGGCAGCGCGGCCTATCAGGCTCCGACCATTATTTCCTTTAAAGCGGTTTTTAACGGACGCGCGGCCCATGCGGGGTTTGCGCCCGAAAAAGGGATTCATGCGGTCAAAGCGGCGGCGGAAGCGGTCACGCGGATCGTATGCGGCAGGATCGGAGACGTTACCGTGAACGTAGGGGCGATTTCCGGCGGCGGCGCCACCAATATTGTGCCCGATCGCTGTGCGGTCACCGGCGAAATTCGAAGCAATTCGGATGAAAAAGCGCATCGGAAGTTGGATGAGATTTCTGATATCATCCGAAAAACAGCCGAAATAAACGGCGCATCGGTCGAATTTGAAAGCACCACACACATTACGGCGTATCGTACGGATCTTGAGCATCCCGTTGTGAAGCGATTTCAAGACGCCTGCAAACAGATGAATTTAAGAGCGGATTTACAGCCGACTTTTGGGGGAAGCGATCATAATTTGCTTGCTTTACATGGCATTTCGGGCATCGTACTGGCGACAGCGATGAACAACTGCCACTCCTGTACCGAGTACACCAGCGAACAGGAGATATGCAGAGCCGCCGAACTCGCACTCGCTTTGATGACGGCGAAACAGTGAATGTGCGGGGTTCAAATCGTTGATTATTTAAAGAAGTAGGAGAGATTGCAATGAAACAGATGAATACACTGAGATGGTTCGCTGCCGTATTGGCCCTGTCAATGATCCTTTTTACAGGATGCAGTACTAAAGCCGGAGAAACCGACATCAGCTCTTTTTCGTACAGCGACGGCATTGATGAAAACGGATTTTGGGAAGGAATTAAAGCACTGAAAAAAGTGACACTTTGTGACTATTCGGCCATCACGATCCCAAGTGAAACCTACACGATAACCGAGGATGCCATTCAGACGGAAATCGATGATATTCTCGCGGATTATACCACCAGCGACCAGGTGACGGATCGTGCCATAGTAGACGGTGATACCGTCAACATTGACTATGTCGGAAGCGTGGACGGCGTCGAATTCGAAAATGGCAGCACCGAAGGCGCCGGAACCGATGTCGTCATTGGAGTGACAAACTATATCGATGATTTTCTGCAGCAGCTCATCGGGCATAAACCCGGCGAATCGTTTGACATTGAAGTGACGTTCCCCGAGGATTACGGCGTCGATGACCTCAACGGAAAAGATGCGGTTTTTGCGATCACCGTCAATTACATCACCGAGACCTCTGTTCCCGAACTGACCGATGCGTTTGTTTCTGAAAACCTGTCTGCTTCGAAAGGATGGACAACCGTGGAAGAAATGAAGGCGGATATCTTAAGCGATCTTCAGGATTCGGCAATTTCAGAGTACATTCAAAACTATGTTGTCGATAATACCACAGTGAAATCGCTTCCCGATTCGATTTTTGAATACCAGGAAAACGCAACGGTAAAAAGCTATCAGGATTATGCCGATTATTATCAAATGGAATTGGATGACTTTCTCTCAACCTACGTGGGATATGCTTCTAAAGAGGAATTGTTAGAGAGTAATCTTGAGGCCAACACCAACTATGCAAACTACAGTCTGATTATGCAGGCCATTGCGGAAGATGCCGGCATCACGGTCAGCGACGAGGATATCAGCGCGTTCTTTGTCAAATATTTTGAAACGGACGATTATTCCGAATATGAAACGGAATACGGCATGAATTATCTGAAGCAGGTCGTGCTGTATCAGAACGTTCTGGATTATATTAAGAGTACCGCAGTATTGGCCTGACGGCAACCTGATGGATAAAACGATGAAACACATCGTCGTTATCGTCGGCAGCCCGCGAAAAAACGGAAACACGGAACTCTTGGCGGACGCGTTCATCAAGGGCGCGCGCAGCGTCGGAAATACCGTCGAAACCATTTCGGTGATCGGTAAAAAGATCGGCGGGTGTCTCGGCTGCAATGCGTGTTATCGGGATGCACAGCACCGGTGTGCGCTGCATGATGATATGGAAGTCTGTTATAAACGTCTATCGGAAGCCGATGTCATCGTGATCGCCACTCCGATCTATTTCTACGGCGTCAGTTCGCAGCTGAAATGTCTGATCGACCGTCTCCACAACCCCATCCGCAACTCCTTCAAAGTGAAAAAACTCGGCCTGCTCGCGGTATGCGCGGACGACAGGGAATCGGTTTTCGATTCGGTGGTCACCATGTATCGCTCGATACTCAATTATTTTTCTCTTTCCGACGGCGGCGTAGTCACGGTTTGCGGCGTTTCGGAGAAAGGCGATATCAAGGGGAATCCCAAGCTGAAAGCGGCACAGGAGATGGGCAGAACAATTTAAAAAAATCTTCATTTGGCCTCATCAATAATCGCATGACATAATTTTGCCATAATTCGTACCGATAATATTTTGGTGAACTTAACGAAAGCAGGTGATTTGATGGTTTACAACATATTGATTGTTGAGGATCAGCCCGAGATCAGCGGCGTGGTCGCAAAATACCTTGATAATGAGGGGTATAAGACTTTTGTCGCAAAAGACGGGTTTGAGGCGCTGAAGATTTTTAATAAAAATGAAATTCATCTCACTTTACTCGATGTCATGATGCCCGGTATCGACGGATTTGACGTACTCAAAGAGATTCGCAAGGTGTCGGATACGCCAGTGATTATGCTGACCGCCAGAACCGAGGAAATCGATCGGCTCAAGGGCTTTGACACAGGTGCTGATGATTATGTCGTCAAGCCGTTCAGCGTCAAAGAGGTCGTAAAACGAGTCAACGCGCTGATTAAACGCACCTACCACAACACCGACGAGATCGTGTTTAAATTCGACAATTTGAGTTTACACGTCAAAAGCATGAAACTCTATAAAAACGAAGAGGAAATCCCGATCACGGCCGCGGAATTTGAACTGCTGCATGTGTTGTTCAAAAACAGGGGACAGGTTCTTTCCCGCGAACAGCTGATCAATTCGGCCTACGGGTTCGAATACGAGGGTTATGACCGGAATATCGACAGTGCGATCAAACGACTTCGTCAGAAAATCGAACACGACCCCAAGAATCCGAAGATTTTGCTGACCAAATACGGCGCGGGCTATGTGTTGGGAGGTGTGTGAACTTGACCATCAGGCGGCAGTGGCTTCTGGTGCTGACCATGACGGCGGTGTTGGCCGTTTTGATCAATTCGCTGATTCTGTCTTCGTTGATCAATAAGTACTTTTTAACATACAGCACCGAAAATTATAACAATCATATCAGCCAGATCGAGCAGCTTGCGGCCAGCGCTTTAAAAGACGGCGGCATTACGCAGCAGCAGCTCTCGGTTCAGCTTGAATCGCATTTGGACGACCCGATTGTCAGCATCAAATTATATGACGCTGACGGAACGCTGGTTGCCGAGGCGGAGAATAAACCCGGCAACGGTTACGGGATGGGCAGCGCGATGCGCAAAAACTCCGAAGAGACCGAAACCTATCAGATCACAGACGGCGATACGGTTTTAGGCACCCTGAATGTTGCGCGGTACAGTTCCCTGAGAGATTCACAGGTCTCGGTAATGTTTAAAACGTCTCTGCTTCAAAACAGTTTAATCTCGTTCGCAGTCGTGTTTGCGGTGCTGATTGTCATCGGTTTGTTTGTGAGCCGGAGACTGAGCCGCGATCTAACAAGTACGGCGTCGCAGGCGTTGAGTATCGACATGGAGGGTTATGAAGCGCAAAAGCCGTCAAAAGTGCGGGAGATCCGGGTGATTCAATCGGGACTTGACACGCTGCACGACCGGTTGAAAATCAAACAGATCGGCCGGAAAAGAACCGTGGACGAATTGGTTCATCAAACCAGAACGCCGCTGACGATTTTACAGGCCCATTTGGAAGGTCTTGAGGACGGAATTACAACCTGGTCGGACGACGAGATCAAAGTGTTCCGGGCACAGATTGACAATATCTCGTCCATCGTCTCGAACATGAGCATGCTGATCGACGCCGACAGACCGGTGCAGGAGCTTCATTCCGAGGAGATCGACCTGCACGCGCTGCTCGGGCAAATCATCGACGGTTTAAAAATCCAATTCGAGAAAAAGCGAATTGACCTTAGAATATTGAATAGTCAGAAAATTTTAATAAAAACCGATCAATATAAACTGAGCCAGTGCATCTACAATCTAATTACGAATGCCTATAAATTTACGCCGCCGGACGGCAAAGTCGAGATTTCCTATGAGACGGCAGATGCGAATATCTTGATTCACATTAAAGATACCGGAATCGGAATTGCCGAAGAAGATCTTCCGCACCTGTTCGACGCCTATTACAGAGGGCATAACTCCGCCGAGAGCAGCGGAGACGGTCTGGGGCTTTATGTCGTGAAAGAAAATCTGGAGCAGATGGGCGGCACAATCGGCGTTCAGTCAAAGCCGGGCGAGGGCAGCACGTTTACGATTGCGTTACCGATATAAATCATTATATAGGATGAGACAGCCCCGCTTCCGATCGGAAGCGGGGCTGTTCAACTTATTAAGAGGCCGAGTTTTCATTTATAAGTAAAGGACCTCTGAATGTTGAAAGCTAAAATAACCGCATTAAATAGGCCATTTAGCCGGATCTTAAATTTTTTGAAAAAATTTTTTAAAATATTTTTTGTGAGCATATTTCTGCCACAGTTGGATTTTATCATAGAGCCATAACACCGGAGACGGTGGAAATTCAAGGAGGTAAATACCATGTCTAATTTCAAGATGAAAAAGTTTTTTGCAGCAGGAGTTGCGGTCCTCGCACTGAGCGCATTGTCCATCACCGCTTTTGCGGCATCCGCATATAACAATCCTGCAGAAGCCGCTGCCGCGCTGACCGGCCAGACGGTTGAAAGCGTCGTTGACCAGCGTCAGGAGACCGGAGACAGCTATTGTACCATCGCCGAAGAAGCTGGCGTTCTGGACGAATACAAAGCGGCTGTTCTGGAGATAAAAAAGGATGTTCTGGATGCGCGGGTTGCCGCGGGAACAATGACTCAGGAAAGAGCCGACGAGATTATGGCGGCCCTTGCGGCGGCCGATTGTGACGGCAGCTGCGATAACAGCGGCGCAGGGCTGGGACAGAGTTACGGCGTAGGTTTCGGCTTCGGTAACGGCGACGGAACCGGCAGCGGCCTCGGCAATGGTAACGGTTTCGGCAACGGCAACGGTGACGGTACAGGCAACGGCACCTGCGACGGTGATTGCACGGCTGATGGTCTCAGCGACGGCACGGGCAATCAATTCGGCGGTCAAAACGGCGGTCAGAACGGACTGCGCACACAGCTTCAGGACGACTCCTGCGTGGTGAACGGCTAATCAATATCTGAATCGACTAATTTAAATCACGAAAAACGAAGCGGATGCCTTTGCGGCATCCGCTTCGTTTTTGTGTAAGGATTTACACCTGCTTTTTATTGAACACAAGAATTGCGGCTGTCAGGAACAACGCGATCAAACCGCCACAGACGATCATCGCGGGATAAAAGTCCGCCGGTGCGACCTGTCCGGAGAGCAGACCTGTGTTTAAATTGCCGCAGCTGATGGGATTATATTTATTCCAAGTCGGCGCGATGCTTACGAGCAGAGTGACTGCAACGAGGCCGAAGGTGAACAGCAGGCCGCCGTAATTTCCTTTGAACAATATGCCGCCTAAAATCAATTCTGTGATCAGCAGCACGCCGTAAACCCAGAGACCGGCTGTCGACAGGAACAGGTTCGAGACATTATCCATACTCCAAAAATAGGCCGTATAGGCATAGGCAACCCCGAAGCAAAGGGCATAAATTGCCGTCCAGATCAATACCGCGGAGGTGAATTTGGACAGAATCACAACGGGTCGGGAGAGCCCTTTCGTCAGCATATTGACCAGAGTGCCCTTGCTGAATTCACCGGCCATGATGCCGCCGAAGACGAGCACAACGACGATCAGCCCCATTTGGGAGACGTTTTTGAAAAATTGACCCCAGGAATCGAGCGCTGTGGGTGTCGGCAGCGTGAGAATCATATCTTCGGGCATCACCGAACTCATGATATCCGGCAGGATTTTGGCCGTGACGGGGCTCATGATGCCGAACAGCAGAAATACGATGACCAAGATTAACAGCTTGTGTGTTCTGGAACTCTCCGTGAGTTCTTTTTTCAAAAATGCAGTATACATTATTTCACCGCCTCCATAAACAAGGTCTCGATACTCGGTTCAAGCAGCTCAAATTTGACGGGGCGCAGCTGCTTTTGCGACAGGATATCAATCGTATCTTTTTGCGCGCGGGCAGCGTCCGCGGCCCTCAAAACCACCGATAGGCCGTTTACCTCGGTTTTATTTAAGTAGTCCGGCGTATCGATTGCCGAGAGAAAGACCTTTATGTCGTCGGGTGAGCTGAATTCGATCAGCAGACCGTCCTCGCGGTGTTGCTTTTTGATGTCGGCGATGGTGCCGCAGAGTGCCAGCTTGCCGTTGTTGAGCAGGGCGATGCGGTCGCAGATACGCTCCACGTCCGAGAGAATGTGGGTGGAAAACAGCACGGTGGTTTTACCGGTGACCCGCTCGAGAATGTCAAGCAGTTCTTTGCGGCCGATGGGGTCGAGCGCGGATGTCGGCTCGTCACAGATCAGCAGTTTCGGTTCGTTGATCAATGCCTGCGCAATGCCGAGCCGCTGCTTCATGCCCCTCGAAAATCCGCCGATCTTTTTATTCGCTTTTTCAAGCCCCACCAGATGAATCAGCTCATCACAGCGGCTTTTCAAGGTTTTCTTATCAAGTCCTGTGATTTCTCCGCACAGCGTCAGATATTCCCGCGGCTTCATATAGCCGTAGAACTCGGGTACGTCGGGCAGATAGCCGATAAAGCGGTTTGTCTTGGTCTGGCCGTACCGGACGGGCTCGCCGTTGACCCGGATGGTGCCGGTGTCCGCTTTCAGCAGGCCCAGAATCATCTTCATGGTCGTGGTTTTGCCCGCTCCGTTTTGGCCGATAAAGCCGAAGATGGATTTTTCGGGTACTTCAAACGAAATGTCGTCGATGACTTTGTGGTCGCCGAAGCTCTTTGAGACATGTTCAATCGTCAGAATGTTCATTATCATGCCATCCTTTTGTAAATTAAGAGATTTAAATCTTATTCTTCTTCGCCTTTTCCGAAAATAAAGTAGATGACCGGGCCGATGATCTGGATAAAGCACATGATGATCCAGAAGACCTTGTTCCCGAAACGGTAGTGGGGGTGTCTGAGGACATGTACGAGGGCCACGACAGTGAGCGTCAGTTCCACAATGAGAATCGGGATTAAAAACGGGAGATACTCGATCAGTTTTTCCATGTTGACAGCATCCTTTCTTTATTTGCGGGGATTTACCCCAAATTGGCTTCAAGCGTTGACAGGATTTTTTGATAGGTTGGGTTTTCGGCTAAGAAGGCGAACGCGGGGTTTTTTTTAATCAGGTTCACAACGTCTTCGCGGATTACTTTGATGTCGCGGGGGACGCTTTTGTTGAGCACGAATTCCTCCAGCCAGTCGTCGAGCTGATCGAAGAACTTGTCACCGTGCAGCGTCACCGCAAAACTGTCTGATGTGCACACCTTTTCGTAACCGCACAGCATTTCCAAGGTCTTCTCCGTGTCCTGCTTTCCCGAATAAGTCAGCGCGGCGATGTAGTAAATCGGCGCTAAAAGATCGGGCCGGAGTGCGTCGAAACCGAACGCCTCGGCGAGTTTCAAGAACCGGTTCAGCAGAGGTTCAAACCGTTCGTCGTTCATGTACAGCGAGAGATAGGACGGGGCGATGCCCAAGATAATCCCGAGATACTGATAGACTCCAACCTGCATGACCATGGTCGCCTTTTTAAAATCGCCCTTCATCTGATAGGCGCTGGAGAGCACGACCTCGGTGCTCATCACGGGTTTGAAGGAGCCGTCCAAAAGTTCCAGCACCTCCAGCGGTTTTTGCAGACCGAGGTAACAAAGCGCCTGCATCGAGTTGGCCTGCTTGGAAAGCCAGATGTCCTCGCCGTCGCTCTTAATGTGTTCGCACAGGGCGATGATCTTGTTCAAAACTTCCTGCTGCTTTTCGGGTTCCTTGGCCAGCGGATAGTGGTTAAACAGCAGCGCCGCGATTTCGAAGATCAGCGGAAAGCAGGAGTAATATTTTTTGACGAGCTCTTCGCATTCGGCGTAGACCTCCCAAAAGGGCCTGCGGCTGAACTCATGCGCCAGCCGGTTATAGTTTTTTTTAATGTCCTCCGCGGTCATTTGGGGGAGATAGCCGACCAACTCGTCGATGCTGATATTGAAGTAGGCCGCAAGACGCGGCAGAAATGTGATGTCGGGATAACTTTGGCCTGTTTCCCATTTGGAGACCGAGGCCTTCGAGACACCCATGTAGTCGGCGAGCTCATCCTGGGTCACACCTTTTTCGCGCCGCTTTGCGGCGATCACCGTGGAAATGTTAATCTCTTTCAAGAAGAATCACCTCACGAGAAACATTATCAACCATTCGAAAGGGGAATGCAAGGGATTTGTAGTTGATTTTGGTTGATAAAATCAACCAATGGGAAACCAAAGAGAACAAAAAAGCGTTCCGCAAACGGAACGCTTTGAGAAGCAGAATAATTTCAAAGACTGTGCGTGGTCTATTCTGTCTAATATTATAAATAATCACTTCTCATAAATCAAGCAGGCAATCGGCGTCAGATCGTTCCTCTCGGGTATTTGAATGAAACCTCTTTGATATAATGTTTCGTTGAAATATATCCCGGCGTAAAACGCGATCCATGTTTCGGTGTAGCCGTTTTCATATGCTTTGAGCTGTTCCGGAAGCGTTGCGGAAACGATTCTCGAAATGTTTGCACGGATGTCACCGCACAATTTTTTTAATTCGCTTGAAAGTTCCACGTTAATCCGATGAAACAATTCGCGGCTTGCTTTCGTTGTGACGGCTACATTGCAAAACAGCTTTTCGCCGCGTTTAATGACATAACCCTGTTCGATCAGTTCCGCGTAAATTTCTTTATCCGTTTCTTTGACATCTCCGCAGAAAACATCGTAAAGAGCCTGCGCCTTACGCTTATCCCGCAGTTCGTTTTGGCGATGAAATTTGCCGAACGCAAGCACGTCGCATGGATGAACGTCACATTTTTCGAGGAATGTCGGTGTTTCTCCCATTGCCCAGACGGATCCTTTTGCAGCTTCGGCGAAGATGATGCTTTTCGAGCCGCAGGACAGTATCCGAGGATAATCATCTGCCGTGAGTTCATACCCTTCATAGGCGAACGCAGGGATATTTCTGATAAAATACCATGCCCATTGATTCGGTGTTGCGTCAAATTTAAAAACACCGCATTTCAAAAGTTCCGACTTGTATTTCTCATATGCTTTGAGCACGAGCGAAACATACGATTCGTACAAACGTTCGAATTGTTTTCTGATTTGATACACCGCATTTTCTTTCAGGATATGAAAGTTTGTACGATATTTACCTTTAACGGGATTGGTCATAACACCGGCGTCCAGAAGTAATCCGATCTCATCTTCAATGTAGACGGACGGCGTACCTGTTCCAATTGAAATTTCGCCCACGGTTTTAGCGCTATCATGGCAGATGATTGCGATCTGACACGGCAGTTTGCGTTTAAAAACTTCCCATATGTTTACTTTCGAAAGGTCAAGCCCGGATTTGTATACCGAAAATTCCAACGGATTATAACTCTTTTCACCTATTTGGTTCATGTCAAATGCCTCCTTCAATTTTTGCTTGCCCGCACGCAGATAGAACTTGACCATCTCTTCGCTAAGCAAAAGCCGCTTTGCGGTTTCGCGGATGGACAGTTCGTCGTAATAAAAGCATACAAGCGTTTGACGGTAATCCTTTGTCAGCCGGGACAGCGCAAGGCGTATTTCATTTGTTTCTTCATCGCTGATTATTTGTTCAACGGCGGGAACAGTATCGCTCATGATATTTGTGAAAGTATCCATATCATCATCAAGCGGAAGCGGCGTTTTTCTTTTACACCATCTCTTGAACGTATTGTGCGCAATACTCCAAATATACGAGTCAAAGTTTTCATTGATATTACCGCGATTGACAGCGGCAACGGCTTGAAACGTGATCTCTTGAGCCAGTTCCTCGGCTTCGGAAATATTACCGATCTTGTTGACGGCGAATCCGAGAAACGCAGAAAGGTATTGCTCTGTGATTTTTCGTAGTTGCTCTTCCCTTGTCATTGCGTTTCCTCCTCGCTCGTTTTGTAAGCGCTTACGTCAATATAGTAAAATCAAAAAGTGAAAAGATAAGTGATTTTAAAACATTATACAACTTTTTTGCTTGAGAAGATAATAAAGGTCAATCCGATCTCTCCTCCTTGCCAAATTGAACTTTACGGTGATATACTGAAAAGGAATGAGGCAAAGGAGTTGTTGGTTTTGGCAGAAAAAAGACGGGTCGTGTTTATCATGACCGACACACAGAGAAAAGATATGCTCGGGTGCTACGGAAACCCCGATATGAAAACGCCGAATCTTGATCGGCTCGCCGCCGGAGGCGTCCGCTTCGACAGGGCTTATACCTGTCAGCCTGTGTGCGGTCCGGCACGGTCAGCGATTTTTACCGGAACATACCCCCACTCCAACGGGATGTGGGGCAACAGCATGCCTTTGGGCGATAACGTGAAGACCGTCGGACAACGCCTGCGGGACAACGGCGTTCACACCGCTTATATCGGCAAGTGGCACTTGGACGGCGGCGACTATTTCGGTCTGGGCCGCTGTCCCGATGGTTGGGATGAGCGGTATTGGTACGATATGCGCTGTTATCTGGAGGAGCTTACGCCGGAGGAGCGCTATGCGTCCCGGCAGCCTGAGACGATGGCCAAACAGAATATCACGGAAGAATTCACCTATGCCCACCGATGTTCCGACCGGGCGCTTGATTTCCTCTCGAAGAGCAGCGGCGAAGATTTTTTCCTGGTCGTTTCCTACGACGAACCGCACCACCCGTTCCTCTGCCCGGAACCCTATGCCTCGATGTACAAGGATTATGAGTTACCCAAACGCCCCAACGTCTGGGACACGCTGGAGGACAAGCCGGAGCACCATCGCGTGTGGGCGGGCGATTCCGTTAAAGAAGATAAAGACGCGCTGAAAATTAAAAACCCATATTATTTCGGATGCAATTCTTTTGCGGATTACGAGATCGGACGGGTGTTGGACGCAGTGGACGAATACGCCCCGGACGCGCTGGTGATCTACACCTCCGACCACGGCGACATGCTCTGTTCTCACTCCATCAGCAATAAAGGCCCCGTCATGTATCAGGAGATCACAAACATCCCGCTCTTGGTTCGGTATCCCGGTGTTATTCCATGCGGTTCGGTTTGCACTAACACGGTTTCCCACATTGACTTGACGCCGACCATTCTGGAAGTCATGGGGCTGCCGGAACCGAATCTGTTGGAGGGCGAGAGCATTTTGGAACTGTTGAGCCATCCGGAAGCGGAAAAAGCGCGGGACGCGTTTATGGAGTTCGGACGCTATGAGATTGACCATGACGGTTTCGGCGGATTCCAATTGATCCGTGCCGTCTGCGACGGGCATTATAAATTTGTCGTGAATTTACTCACTACCGACGAACTTTACGATTTAGAACAAGACCCCTACGAGATGAAAAACCGGATCGAGGATCCCGCATATCAAGTAATTCGAGACCGGTTGCACGACCGGTTACTGGCGTGGATGAATGATACCCGCGACCCCTTCCGCGGTTACTATTGGGAGCGCAGGCCGTGGCGGACCGATGCCCATCCGGCCACATGGGATTTTGCCGGTATGACGAGACAGCGAGAAAACGAGGAGTACGAACCCCGCCAGCTGGATTACAGCACCGGTCTTGCGATAACCGATGCCGTGCGGAAAAAGTAGCTAAGGGAAAATTTCACTTTTCATTCTTATCTTTTCAATTTAAAAAGGCGCTAAGTGAAAAATGAAGAGAGAAGAGCGAAAAAAGAAGAATACAAAACAAAAAGGCGTCCACTTGCGTGAACGCTTTTCGTTTTGGCGGAGAGGGTGGGATTCGAACCCACGTGGAGTTGCCCCCAAACTGATTTCGATTGTCAGCACCGCGCGCTTTGCGCGCTTTACCCGTCAGGCTGCGCCTGCCACCCGTTATGACCACTTCGATTGAATCTTATTAAACAAAAAGGCGCTCACTTGCGTGAACGCTTTTCGTTTTGGCGGAGAGGGTGGGATTCGAACCCACGTG
>ERZ795048.88-NODE-88-length-95094-cov-9.288240_pt1 | contig 95094 bp, 77 predicted proteins | sample MGYA00375132_ERZ795048 | MGnify/ENA primary metagenome ERZ795048 (study PRJEB30177, sample SAMN05720225) | activated sludge metagenome | isolation source: Anaerobic digester | place: Hong Kong | collected 2014-12-17 ...
GGGATGACAACAAAATGTGTTATGAAACGGTTGCCCCTAAAAATAATTTGCTATCGTATCCCTTTGCGTTTACAATAAAGTCACCATAATGCACCCGGGGGCCTCAATGGGACTTAAGGAACTTTTTTGCGGGACCGGCATGGACCGTATGCCTGATGTTGCTTTCAGGGGGATGTCATTTTTCTTCGTGATCAGTGATCTCTTTTTTTCGCCGGACAAAAAGCTTGACCGCTTCGGCATCAGAAAAGGGGACACCGTTATTGATTACGGGTGCGGGCCCGGCAGATACGTCGCCAGGGCGGCTTCCCTGGTCGGGCCCGGGGGCGTGGTGTACGCGGCCGACCTTCATGAACTCGCGGTGAAATCGGTTGACCGCAAAATTGCGCGGCTGGGCCTTGCCAATGTGAAGGCCTGCCTTATCCGCGATTATTCATGCCCGCTTGAGAATGGGATCGCTGACGTCATTTACGCACTGGACATGTTTCACATGGTAAGCAGCCCGGATGTTTTTCTGGCGGAGCTCAACCGCCTGATGAAAAAAGGGGGAAGGCTCATCCTTGAGGACGGCCATCAGCCGCGCGCTTCTACGCTGTGCAAGGTCACTCAGAGCGGCCTGTGGGACGTGGCCGGGGAAGCGCCGGGGTGGCTGGTATGTTCTCCACGGAAAAATTAATCTTGACCGGGGGGCATTGTTTTTATAGGATGAAATTGGTCGAACCACTGGATCACTGAGCCATAAGGGGGTGATCATGAAAGAGAAGGTCATTGTCAGAAGGATGCGCTCCCCCCACCAGGAGGAAAGCTTTACGCGCTTCAGGCCGCTCAACAACGGCCTTGCGGGGGAGATCGATGCCGCCGTAGCATCGATTTTCGATGGGATGGGAGGCGCGGGCCTTCTAAAAGAAAGCGGCGAGGTCTACATCAAGCCCAACGCGGTTGACGCCAAGCCTTACAGCCACACGAGGGTCGAGGTGCTGGCTTCTGCCGTGCGCTACTGGAAGAAAAGGGGCGCGAAAAAGGTCTATCTTTTCGAAAACTCGACCCAGGCAAACTACACCCGTCTCGTTTTCAGGGCCACCGGTTACCGTGCCATGTGCAGAAAAACCGGGGCTGTTCCGGTTTTTCTGGATGAAGAAAAAAGTTTTCCCCTTGGGTTTACGGGCAGGAACGCCGCGGGCGCGGACGAACCCCGGGGATATGACCTGACCTCATTCCGGATGCCCGCCACGGTCATGCGCCTCATCAGGGAAAGGGACCGCCATCTGTACATAAACATCCCCAAGCTCAAGACCCATTCAATGGGAGTGGTGACCCTGGGGGTCAAGAACCAGTGGGGGTTCCCCATGCAGCGCAGCAGGGGCTTTGACCATAACTACAACCTGCACCACAAGCTCGTTGACATACTGGGCTATATCAGGCCCGACGTGACCCTCATTGAAGGCATAGAGGGCACCATACACGGCCATTATTTCGCCACGGCCCTTGCCGATGTGCAGGTGCGGCCCTTCAGGGTGCTCATCGGCAGTACGAATGTGGTCGCGGCCGATATCGCCGGAAGCCGGGTATTCGGCCTGTCCGTGGATGATGTCCCCCACCTGAAACTGGCGATCGCCAGGGGCCTGTCCGGCGGCGTGCGGGGAGTAGATGACATCGAGCTGTCCGGTGACCTTGACTCGCTTGACAGCGTGGACCTTATGGGCGACATGCCCGAATCAGGCCACTATGCCTGGGACCTGTACCCGAAATTTCCCGATGACGTCAGGCTCGTCAGGGGCCGGGACCTCCTGTGCCGCGAGGGCTGCCTGAACAATCCCCTGTGCGTGCTTCAGACCATGAGCCTGGACAACAACGGCAGGGGAGGCTGGACCCTGGTTGCGGGGAAAGGCCACCTGCCGGAGGAGATAGATTCCATACAGGGCAGGGTCCTGGTTGCCGGGCACTGCGCCATAGAGGAAGTCGCGGAAAGGCTCATACAGAGGCTGGGACGCAGGAATGTTTTTCTCAGCGGTGAGTGCAATAATCTATGTTCCACTGTGGAGGCCATGTTTAACCTGATGAAAGTGAATCCGGTCAGGTATGTTCCGGTGAACCCGCTTGTATCGACATACGAGTTTGCCATGGCCAACATCAGGGGGTCGACATCGCGCGTTCCCAGTCCTTTTTCGCATATCATAAAACGGGTGTAGCGCTTCAATGAAGCGCAGTGAATATTTTTATTACACGAGGCAGACATGAAACACACAGAATTGATCCTTTCAATCGATGCGGGGACCCAGTCAATAAGGGCCGCGCTGGTTGATCTCAACGGCAACATACGCCATATAGTCAGACAGCAGATCGAACCCTATTTTTCCCGGAACCCGGGCTGGGCCGAGCAGGACCCCGATTACTACTGGAAAATGCTGTGCCTCGCGTGCAGGGGCCTTCTGGGCAAGAAAGACTCCCTGAAGGGTGCGCTCGTCGGGGTGACGCTCACGACCCAGCGCGCGACCATGATAAATGTTGATGAGCAGGGCAGGGCCCTGAGGCCGGCCATTACCTGGCTTGACCAGCGCAAAGCCGACCCGCACGGGATCCTTCCCGGGTTCGCGCGGCCGGTACTCAAGGCGCTGAACCTCCTTCACACGGTTGAAGAGGCGGTGCGCAACTGCGACGCGAACTGGATGCAGCAGCACGAACCCTCTGTGTGGAAGAACACCCACAAGTACCTGCTGCTGTCCGGATTTTTTACGCACCGGCTTACGGGCGAGTTTGCCGATTCCGTCGGCAACAACGTGGGATATCTTCCCTTTGACAATAAAACCTATAACTGGGGAGGCAAGTGGGACATCAAATGGCGCCTCTTCAAGATCGAACGGGAAAAGCTTCCCCGGCTGGTCAAGCCCGCGGAAGTGCTGGGCCATATAACGAAAAAGGCATCGCGGGAAACCGGCATCCCCGAAGGGCTTCCGGTTATTGCCGCGGGAACGGACAAGGGATGCGAAATACTCGGTGCCGGCTGCCTCACGCCGGAGAAGGGCTGCCTGAGCTTCGGCACCACCGCGACCTTTAACACCACCATGCAGAAATACGTGGAGCTGTTCCCGCAGCTTCCGCCGTTTCCCGCGTCGGTTCCCGATTCATACTATACCGAGATCATGATATACCGCGGTTTCTGGATGGTGAGCTGGTTCAGGGAGGAGTTCGGCCTTCAGGAAAAACAGATAGCCGCGAAAAAGGGCGGGGTCCCTGAGAAGCTCTTTGACGCCATGATCGAAAAGGTGCCAGCCGGGTGCAACGGCCTCATGCTCCAGCCCTACTGGTCTCCGGGGCTCAACACCGACGTGTACGCCAAGGGATCGATCATCGGCTTCGGGGACGTGCACAACCGCGCGTACCTGTATCGCGCCATTCTCGAGGGGCTTATGTACGCGCTGAAGGAAGGCGCCGAGTACACGTGCAGGAAAACCGGCATGCCCCTGAAAGAGCTTCGCGTCTCAGGCGGAGGGTCACAGAGCGACATGGCGATGCAGATCACTGCCGATATTTTCGGCATGCCTGCAGAGCGGCCGCACACGTTCGAGACCTCGGCGCTGGGAGCGGCGATTGACGCCGCGGTTGGGTTGAAGTTTTATCCTGATTTTGCTTCAGCCGTGAAAGAAATGACCAGGGTGGGAAGGGTGTTCGAGCCGGTCGCGCAGCATACCCGTCTTTATGATGAGCTGTACCGGAACGTGTACCTGAAAATTTACTCGAGGCTGCGCCCGCTCTTTAAGACGATCCAGGAAAAGACGGGCTATCCTGAATAATTACATTTAACGAAGGTATATTTATCAGGTGTCTACTGGTTGTTATTGCATATTGAGCTTGACTTTTTTTGTAGTGTTATAGAAAAACAGATTCTTGATATAATTGGGGTTATTATTTGAACTTTAATTCAATTATCTATAGCAGCCACGCGGTGCAGAGAATGTTCGAAAGGTCTATTTCAGTTGATGAGGTTGAGGGTATAATAAATGACTGGTATGTTATTAAATCATATCCAGAAGATAAACCTTTTCCCAGTGTTTTGATTCTGGGTAAATCAAAGAATAAACCCATTCATGTTATTGCCGGTACTGATAATGATCAGAAAGTATGTCATGTGATTACTGTATATCAGCCAGATCCTGAATCGTGGTCAGAAGATTTTACTGAAAGGAGGAGTATATGAAATGTGCCCTGTGTAAAAATGGAGAAACCCGTGATGGAAAAACCACAGTGACTCTGTCGCGGGGCGATTCTGTGATTGTTATTAAGGAAGTGCCTGCTTTCATATGCGATAATTGCGGTGAATATTTTTTATCAGGTGAAGTGAGCAGGTCTGTGCTCGCCAAGGCTGAAGAGGCATATAAAAAAGGCGTCGAAGTTGAGATCATGAAGTTCGTCGCATAATACAGCAAAAGACGGGCTACCCTGGATAACGCCCTATTTCTTTCCGGTCTTTTTCCCATATTGTTTTTTTATTTTTGCATGGCCCTGATTATGAGGGCCTTTCTTTTTTTGGTCCTTGCCGGAATGGCTGCCGGTGGCGACTGCGCGGCCCTGCGCCTTTTTTTTCTTCCTGTCAGTGTTTTTCTCTTTTTCCCTGCTGGCGGGATGAATAAGGGGCGCCTTGTTCCGCTCAGTGTTTTTAAAGTCCCTGAGGATTGTTTCGGCTTCGGCAAAGGGAACGGTCAGAAACGAATAGCTGTCCTTGACCGTGATTTCACTGATCTTTCCCGCGGAGACTTTTGACCCGTTCTGGATCAGCTTGACCAGTTTTTTGGGAGTGAGGCCGTCCTTTTTCCCGAGTGAAACGAACAGCCTCGTTGTGCCTTTCTTTTCAGGAAGAACTTCGCTGATTTCGTTGTAGGCTTCGGCGTCCAGCTCTTCCCTGAACGAATGCTGGAGCAGGGCCGCGACGATATCAAGGGGGTCGTTGCCGCTGAGCATTACGACCGCTGTTTCGATGAAGTCCCTGCGCAGGCCTTTCTTGATCAGCCTGTCCAGTTCCGCGGCGAGCCTGTCTTTTCTCGCGTCAAGAATGTCAGAGACCGAGGGGACGCGTTCTTTCCTGATATCGCTCCGTGTCGCCCTGCTGATGGCAGAAAGCTTTCTGAACTCCGAAGGGCTGATGAACGTGACAGCGACCCCTTTCTTGCCCGCCCTGCCGGTGCGGCCGATGCGGTGCACGTACGCCTCGGGGTCCTGGGGCAGCGAGTAGTTGATCACATGGGTCAGGTCGGAGATGTCTATGCCGCGCGCCGCGACATCGGTCGCGACAAGTATGTTCGCCCGCCTTTTCCTGAATTTTTCGAGGCAGCGCTCCCTCTGGTGCTGCGAGAAATCGCCGTGTATGCTTTCGGCCTCATATCCGCGGTCGATCAGTTTGCCGGTCAGCTCGTCCACGCTGACCTTGGTGCGGCAGAAGATAAGGCCGTAAAATTCGCTCTCGATGTCTATGATCCTGCACAGCGACTCGAATTTGTCCTGGGGCGAAACCTCGAAGTATATCTGGTCGGTCTGTTCAACGGTGAGCGTGTCTTTTTTGACGGACACGATTTCGTATTCCTTCATGTAGTTGCGCGCTATCTTCATTATGTGCTCGGGCATTGTCGCCGAGAACAGCGCGGTTCGCCTGCCGGGATTGGTCAGTGACAGGATTTTTTCAATGTCTTCGATGAATCCCATGCTGAGCATTTCGTCCGCCTCGTCAAGCACCGCGAAGGAGACCCCTCCGAGGTCGAGGCTTCCCCGGTCTAGATGGTCCAGTATGCGTCCGGGTGTGCCCACGACTATGTCAACGCCGTTTTTAAGCCTGCGTATCTGGTCCGGTATCGACTGTCCGCCGTACACGGGGAGCACCTGGATGTTTTTGTTTCCTCTGAGCGAATTGATCTCTTCCGATACCTGGAGCGCGAGCTCGCGCGTGGGCACCAGTATCAGGCACTGGACACGGGACATCCCCGCCTTGAGCTTTTCAAGGATCGGAAGGCCAAAGGCCGCGGTCTTGCCGGTGCCGGTCTGGGCCTGCCCGATGAGGTCTTTTTCGGTGTTCAGCAGAAGGGGGATGATTTTTTCCTGGATTTCGGTGGGCTCTTCAAATCCTTTTTTGGCGATTTCATTAAGGGAGCTCTGCGAAAGCCCCAGCTCGTCAAATTTTTTTCGTGTCATAGTTATTCCTTTAACGCATGCCGGTCATTTTTGACAGGCGCTATTCAATTATAATATTTCGAATGGTTACGTCGCAGTCAGGTTTCTCTGAGTAATGGTTTTGCATAGTGTTTCGTTCATCACGTGGAGAACAGGTGTGCGGCACTTTTATTGTTATGACCAGAGAGGGCAGGGCCCTGAAATAGTCCACTATTATTTTAACGGCCGGGAATATTTTTCAGTATTGCATTTTCGCAACCAGTCGGCCAGGCATGGGCGTAAAAACTTCTGGATGATATTCTGCATATCCTGAATCTGATCCAGTAAAAACAGGCCCCTGCGGAATCATAATCCGGCAAGCATTTTCACGCGGCATGTGCCTATACTGTGTCGTTTTCCATAACAGCACTCACGAGGTATGAGCACATGAAAAAAATACTGTTTGTCAATCCCACCATTAACAGCACGGTGTTCGGCAAGATGAAAATGCTTGCCCTGCCCCCCATGGGCCTGGGCCTGCTCGCGGCAGGGACCCCGGACCACTACGAGGTTTCCATTGTTGATGAAAATGTCGATACAATCAATTTTGACACTCCCGCTGACCTTGTCGCGGTAACGGCGACCACGACCCAGGCCCCCAGGGCGTACCGGATAATGGATGAATTCAGGAGACGGGGGGTCCCGGTCGTTATCGGCGGGATACACGCATCGGTCATGACCGAAGAGGCCATTCCGCACGCGGACGCGGTCGCCGTGGGTGAGGCTGATGACATCTGGCCGGTCATGCTGCGCGATTTCGAGGCGGGGAAGCTTCAGGGAGTGTACCGGGCCGAATCGTTCCCGAGCCTGAAAAACATCCCCAGGATAAACAGAAAGCTCTTTTCAAAAAAATACATGATACATTCGGTGCAGACGTCGCGGGGATGCCCCTGCAACTGCAGCTTCTGCTCCGTGACCAAGTTCAACGGCGCGCGCTACCGGTTCCGCTCGATCGATGACGTGGTGGATGAAATTCGCGGAATCAAAGACAAACGTTTTTTCATCGCGGACGACAGCATCGTGGGCCTGGGGACCGAGGGCATTGACCACGCGAGGGAGCTTTTCAGGCGCCTCAGGGGCCTGGGTAAGTCATGGGGCTCGCAGGTGTGCATTACCATCGCGGAGCACGATGAACTGCTGCGCGATGCTGCCAGGGCAGGGGCAAACACCTTTTACATCGGGTTCGAATCAATCGAGGCCGAGGCGCTCAAGTCCATGAACAAGAACATCAACCTGCGTCCCATAATTAAAAATTACAAGGAGACCATAAAGAAGTTCCATGAATACGGCATTGGCGTGATCGGCGGTTTTATCCTGGGGACAGACGCTGACACCAGGGACATCTTTGACAGGACCATCGAATTCGTCCACGAGACCGGCATTGACGGGTGCCAGTTCACCATCATGACCCCCTTCCCCGGGACCAGGCTGTATTCCCAGGTCAGTGAAGAGGGAAGGCTCCTGTACACGAACTATCCCGATGACTGGGTGAAATACAACGCGTATGAGGCGGTCATCCGCCCCCGCAACATGAGCGTTGAAGACCTGCAGGCCGGATGGCGCAGGGTTTATGACGCGACCTCTTCGCTCGGCATGTCGCTGAAAAGGAGCCTGAAGACCCTGGTGAGCACCGGGAGCCCGGTTAACGCGACGATCAACCTGTTCTGGAACTATTACAACTACAAGGCGATCAGGGACTACACGTTTTAACAGGGAATGCGGCCGCCGGGATTTTACGGCAGCTCCCTTTCATTTTTTCTTCGGAATTCGGCCGGGGTCATCCCGGCCATTTTTTTAAAGGTCGTGTGAAAGGCCGAATACGAGTTGAAGCCCACGGCGAACGCGATCGAGATGATCTGCCGCTTCGGCTCTTCAAGCAGCATTTTTTTTGCTTCATCCACGCGGTAGCCGTTCACGAAGCAGTTGAAGTTTTTTCCGTAGTACGTGTTCAGGAACTGCGAAAGCTGGTTTTTCGACATTTCCAGGGCCTCGCTGAGGCGGCCCAGCGAAAGGTCCTCGTCGCAGAAGAGTTTTTCCTCGTCCATGATGATGGACATCTGCCTGCTGATATTCTTGGTGTTGATATTGTCGATGTACGACTTGGCGTATTTTTTTTTCTTGGGAGGGATGGTCCCGAACTGCATGAGGTACGGATACCGGAATGAGACCAGGTAAAAGCTGATCACGATAAGGCTTATTATGATGCAGTCCAGCTCAAGGAGCCTGGGCGAAAAGGTCACTGACCCCGCTGCGCCCACTATGCCCAGGAAGAGCCAGATGATGAGCAGGGTAATGAGCATGACCAGGGGCCGGTACGCGAGGTTTTCGCTGGGCCGTCGGAACCAGATGTGCCAGATGGAGAGTGAAAGGTAGAAAATCGGAAGAAGCACGGCCGCGACCAGGGAAACCAGTATCTGTATGAACTTGTATTCCTCTTCAAGGAGAAACATCCTGACCAGGTCTTTCTTTGTTTCATCGGGAGCAAAGGCAAAGGGGATGATAACGATCACTGATATTAAAAAGGGAACGAAATTGACGATATCATGATAATAAAATTTTTGTTTGTTCTTGATAAAACTCAAAACATACAGGTACAGGAACGGTCCGATGGTCAGCTCGACCGGGATGAGAAAAAGGAAATAGTTGGGATAATTAAATATGAGGCGCGTGTTGAGCAGGTAAATAAAAAGGGTCAGGTACCCGAGTTCGGCCACGAATAACGCGAGGACCACGTTCCTGAAGCGCCACGGCCGGAGAAGCAGCCCCAGTGCCATCAAAAAGCTCAGGAATATACCCGGATGAATGATGAAAGATATGTCCATTGCGCTTTTGCCACGTTTAACTGGCCGTGTACCGGCCTTTTGAATGAAGAAGCTATTGATTCCACAGGGAAAAACCACTGTCAAGATATTTCCTTTTTTTTCAGGACACGCTTTTTTTAAGAACGGTTTCCCCGGGACCGCTGTCTATAAGGCAAAACGAAAACAAGGAGAAACCCATGAAAGCACACAATTCATCACTATCAGCGTACTGGCTCCATGGCCTGTGCCCGGTTTTGTTTCTGGCGTTCCTGGTAATATTCCCCGGGTGCGCCCGCGAAACGAAGGAGGAAGCGCAGCTTCCGGCCAGGGACCTGAAGGTCGCCCGTGCCAAGGACAAGCAGAGCGCCGCAGGGATTGTCCTGGCGCCCGCGGAGAAACGCAGTATGGCATACAACGAGACCGAGTGCATGGACTACATGCCCGTTGAGTATAACACCGAGGAGTATGACCATATCAGCGAGAACGAGTTCAAGAGCGCGGTCCGGAACCCGCTGTCGACCTTTTCAATCGACGTTGATACTGCCTCGTATTCCAATGTGCGCCGTTTCATCACCTACAACCAGCTCCCGCCCGTTGATTCGGTGCGCATCGAGGAGATGGTCAACTATTTCACGTACGATTATCCCCAGCCGCAGGGAGAACATCCCTTTTCCATAACTACCGAGATGTCCCGGTGCCCGTGGAACAGCGGCAACAGGCTCATCCATATCGGGCTGCAGGGAAAAAGCCTTGACTACAAGAACCTGAAGGCCTGCAACCTCGTGTTCCTGGTCGATTCGTCAGGATCAATGAGCGACAGCAACAAGCTGCCCCTTCTCGTGAAGTCATTGAAGCTCCTGGTCAATGGGCTCGGTAAAAACGACCGCATCGCCATTGTCGCCTATGCCGGGTCTGCGGGCCTTGTGCTTCCGTCGACTCCCGCGACAAAAAGAAATACGATCATCAGCGCGATGGAGTCCCTCAGCGCGGGCGGGTCAACCGCGGGCGGACAGGGCATTGAGCTCGCGTACAGGGTCGCGAAAGAAAACATCATCGCCGGAGGGAACAACCGCGTTATTCTCTGCACCGACGGCGATTTCAACGTGGGCGTGTCTTCGACCGGTGACCTGGTGCGCATGATCGAGGAAAAAAGGAAAGACGACATCTACCTGACCATTTGCGGTTTCGGCATGGGAAACTACAAGGACGGAAGGATGGAGCAGATCAGCAATGCCGGGAACGGGAACTATTTCTACATCGACAGCATCAGGGAGGCCGAGAAGGTCTTCGTGCGCGACATGAGGGCGAACATGTTCACCATTGCGAAGGACGTCAAGATACAGATCGAGTTCAACCCGCTCAAAGTCAAGGCGTACCGCCTGGTCGGCTATGAGAACAGAATCCTGGCCAAGGAAGATTTTAATAACGATAAAAAGGACGCCGGGGAACTCGGCGCGGGCCACACGGTGACCGCCCTGTATGAGATCGTTCCCGCTGGCTCAAAGGAAAAGATCAATGAGGCGGACGGGCTGAAATACCAGCAGACACAGGTCACCAAAAACGCGTCATCAGGCGAGATCATGACCGTGAAGCTGAGGTACAAGCAGCCTAAAAGCGACACCAGCATCCTTATTGCGGTCCCGGTCAGGGACGCGCCGGTGAAGCTTGAAAAGAGCAGCGACAATTTCAGGTTCTCTGCCGCGGTAGCCGGGTTCGGCATGCTGCTGAGAGATTCGCAGTTCAAAAAAGACCTCACGTTCAGCGACGTTCTCACCCTTGCCAGGGCCTCGAAAGGCAAGGACGCTGAAGGATACCGCGCCGAATTCATCAGCCTCGTTGAAACCTGCGCTTTACTGAAGAAGTAACATCCCATGCAGCCGGCCCTTCGGGGGGCCGGCTGCATGATTGCCGTTGCCAAAAATCAATTGACTTCTCTGTAAATTCATACTACCTATACAGTCCGAGATTTATGAAAAAGAAGGGGTTCAATCCATGAACCATTGCTGAAAAGCCCGGGTCTAAGTATGGTTGTCACGTTTATGGTCTTTTGATAATAACGCGGGGCTTTAAGGAGGAAAACATGAAAGTGAAATTATGGCATCTGTTTTTTGCTGGTATCTGCTTTATGGCGTTCATGCTGATACCCGGGATCCATAAAAGTTCGGGGCAGGCGCTTGCCATTGAGAACAGCGACGTTGATGAGATTCTTGAGGCAATGCCCGAAGACATCCCGGAAAATTTCAGCGATGAAGACATTGATGAATTGATGAAAGACATCGATAACGTTGATGACGAGGCCGACGCGGCCAACAAAGAAGACGCAGATGCCCCTGAAACAACCGAGGAGGACAGGGATACCGCTGAAAAGATCAAGAAAGACCCTGAAGAGTACCACTCGTGGCTGAGGGACGAACTGTGGCTTGCCCGTCATTACGCTGTTGTGTGGCTGCTTCTTTCGGATTATGAATGGGTGATGGCCCATCCGCGCACGGCAATCATACTGTACGTGAACTACCGCTACTGGCAGCAGTACCCTCAGATAGCGTATGTCATCGTGGCGAACCGTCCCTTTCTCGCGCATTACCCCAGGGTGTGCCTCATGGTTTACCGTCACGACACATGGTTTCTCGGTCATCCCTTTATAGCGCGCGAGATCTATCTGCACCGCGTGTTTTTCGTGAAGTATCCTTCCGCGGCAAGGCGGTATTACCGGCACCACGCCTGGATACACCGTCATCCCCGTGTCGCCCGTGCCGCCTACGGCAACAGGGATTTGCTCAGAAATTATCCGGCTTACGCGAGAAATGCTTACCAGTATCGAAGGCAAGCGGTCAAAAACCGGCAGATTAATCAGGACCGCCTGCACTACATGCATCAGCGCAGGGACCATTACCGCACATGGCGGGAAAAGGACAGCGGCAGAAAAAGCGGTCAGGTAAGCGGCGGCAAGGCCCGGCCCCGTGACACGCGGACCGACAGGGGGGTCAGGAAAAAAACCGGGAGCGACACCGGCCAGAAAGGCAGGGTTGGCCGGGACAGATCAACCGGAGAAAAAACAGTCAAAGGGAAATCATCCGGCACTAAAACGGTAAAGGATAAATCAACGGATGACAGGCACGGCGGCGGCAAACCAACAGGCAGCCAGTCGACCGGAGGGAAATCAAGCATGGGCAAAAGCCGTTCCGGCGATGAGGGGGGTCAAGGCAAGAGGAGAACCGGCGGGTCAACGCCCGCAACCGGCCCTGCCTACCGGGACAGGCCGGGGCACGGCAGTGACGGGTCAGTAAAGCTGAGGCCGCAACAAAGCGGTGACTCTGGAAAAAGCAGCGGCTCCGGGAGCGGCGGAAAAGGGAAAAAGAGGTAAAGCGATTTCATGAGTAATAGGATGACTGACTGGATCTATAATGAAACAAAACTCTGCGGTGTTGATTACGCTGATGCTGCTCAGGCTGAGAATTACGACGGGCAGCACGGGAAATTCAGGAATTACGAAAAGGAGTTTCTGGATCTGCTCGATTATTTATCACTGGACAGCACCGCTGATAAGACACTGGTCGATTTAGGCTGCGGAACCGGTGCCCTCGCGTTATACGCGTGCGGGAGCTTCAAAAAAGTTTACGCGGTCGACGTGTCTGACGCGATGATAAAACTGGCCCGCGGGAAGGCAGAAGAGAAGAATATCGGCAATATCGAATTCATTACTTCAGGATTTCTGACCTACAGCCATAAAAGCGGACCGGTTGATGTAGTGCTGACCAAGGCAGCCTTTCACCACCTCCCCGATTTCTGGAAACAGGTCGCCCTGTTGAGGATCAACTCCATGCTGAAAAAGGGCGGGTATTTTTACCTTCATGATGTTGTGTTTCATTTCAGACCGGTGGAGTACGCGTCCAGGATCGAGGCGTGGATTTCTGGTTTTGAGAAAGCCGCGGGTAAGCAGTTCAGGGCCGAAGTCGAAACACACATAAGGGACGAATTCAGCACCTTTAGCTGGATCATCGAGGGCATGCTCGCGAGGGCGGGCTTCGAGATAATAAAGAGCGGCAGCCCGGACGGTTTCATTTCCGAATATCTCTGCAGAAAAATTGAGGACGCTGTTTTTTAACTTCCTCCTGTTGTCATTCAATAAAAGCAAGGTCGAATGGCGGAAGGCCCACATATAACGGCTTTCCATCGTTGAGTTCACGATCTTCATCGTTCGTGTCGTATATCCTCACTCCCGGTTCAAGGGCGTTGCGGTCGCACAGATACAGCATCCCGGAACCGTCAAGCCCGAGAGTCCAGAGGTATCCCCATTCTCCATCATCGACCCGTACTGTTGATGTTATGCTTCCGTCCTGCGGATTGAACTTGATGAGCTTTGAGTGAAAGTTTTTATCCGACGTAGTCGCATACCCCTCGGTGCCCGACTTAATGACGAACTCGGTGATCTCGGTGCCCGCCGTTTCTTCGCTCAATACATATCCCTGTTCACAGCTCATTTCGGTCACGTCGATGGCCACGATGCCGCAATCGAGCTGGAAAAAATAACCGAACTCTCCCACGCAGGAAATAAAAAGGTGGTCATGGTGGTCGTCGCCTGTGGGGGGATCCCACCATGAATCGGGTACATAACGAAAGTTCGTGTAGGGATTGGTGGCATTAATTGTCTCTGTCCCCTCATCCCAGGTGAGCTTTATTTCCCTAATGACCTCATTGCAGGTGGGACTTGATTCATCCGTGTCAATGACAATGACCGAGCTGTACTCAGACGGGTGCCATGAGCTGGCAAGCCGCTGGACCGCGACAAACAAGCGTTTCAGTCCGTCATGGTGATAGAGCCGTGACATGCGCGGTATGCCGTTCACCGAGCTGTCCCCGTAGCCGGACAGGTCCACGCTTCCGGTAATCTTTCCGCTTGAAGGATTCATGATCAACAGGCTCGATTCACCGTAGCGGCTGACATAGGCCCGTTCAGGGTCCACGACCCAGAGGTCATGGGGATTGGATGAATTTCCGGTGGAGACCTGATAGACCGTTGAATAGTTCTCATTTCTGTTCAGGGCCTGAATGTTGTCCTGTCCCAGACGGTTTATGATATAGACATAGTCGGGCACGGATGAAAAGTATCGCACCATCGCGTCAGAGTGGATTTTATGCTTACCAATATCGTTGTAGGTCTCCAGTATGTCAGGATCGATCACGGAATAGCTTCCGGTGCTGTAATCAGTGGTGACCACAAAAATTCCCGAGTCCGGCGCATAACATGAATCATCGGGCCGCGGCTCGCACGCGCCGAACAGGAAAAACAGGGCCACATCAATGAGAAACAGTGGTAACACCGTGTTAAACCGGCCTCGCTTGATTTTTACGTGTGGTGGTTTTTTCATTATGGAGCTCCTTTATGGTTTAAGGCCGTCATCCGAAAATGATGCCGATACCGTGCCGTAACATGAAATTCCGGGAAGGGGGTAGCCCAGCAGGTCTTCGACCATATTGTCATCGACGTTCTTTATTTCGAGAACAAGGTTGATCCCGCTGTAAGGGGTTAAGGTGATCTGCATATTGTGGATCAGCCGTTCATACACGTAAACTTCGGCGGAGTTGTAGCGGTCCCTGAAATTGGCTCCGGTGTAGCTCAACTCGTAGCGGCATGAAAGGTTTGCGCCCCTGGCCGTGACGCTCAATGAAGCCTCGTGAATCGGCCGGTGGGGAAGGTATTTGTTGCGATAGTACGGGATTTTTCCTTTGTCAATGGCCTGCTGGTACGTATAGTTGCAGCTCACCATGAGGTGTTCGAAAAGCCCGAGTGAAAGGGACAGCTCATGGCCCATGATCTCCGCTTTGTCAATGTTCTGGGCCTTCATGGTAAACTGTGAATTATGAAGAAAGATGATGCGGTCTTCGACAATGATATAGAAAAAGGCGTACTCCACAAATATCCGGTCAAGGATCGATATTTTGTTGTTATAATCATAACCTATTCCCGCATCGACATTGATCGAGCGCTCCGGTTTCAGATGGGGATTGCCCAGAACATATCCCCGGTCGCCGAAAAGCTCGGTAAAGGTGGGTGCCCGAAAGCCCCTTCCCGCGTTGGCCTTGAGGTACAGGTGGTCGTCAAAGGGATAGTATTTCAGGCCGAGCTGTCCGCCGATGTGATGGCTTTCGTCTTCTGCTCCCAGTTCAATATCGGAGTTGCCGAACACTGCATCTTCTGTCATGAAGCGCTGGTTCCAGTATTCATACCTGAACTGCGGGATGATGCGGAGGCGGTCCCTGACAAGAGAGATTTCGTCCTCAAGTGCGAGGGTAAAACGGTGCCGGTGCTGGAGCGGCGACCATCTGTTTTCATCGGCGGTGTAGTAGCTGTTTTCCCTGTTTTTATAGGATTCATATTCATATGAGGTGAGCAGGGTCAGGTACTGGTATGCTTTCGGAAGGATGAGTTCCCATACAAGGTCAGTACCCACGGAATTAAAATATCCTTTTTGCCGCATTGCCCCGCCCAGGCCGATGTCCTCTCCGCGGGAATTGTTAAAATCATCCTGCCTGAGCGAGTAGTAGAGTTTGGCGTCGGTATTGATGTTTTTATGGATAAGACCGGTTGTTGTAAAACCGACGTTGATGATGTTCCTGAGTGTTTCAAAGCGTATTGAGGTAATGTCATTGCTGTATATTCCCGGGAGCCCCTGGTCTTTGTAAAAGAAATCATTCATCACGGAAACACGGCAGCGGTCTCCGCTGTATCCTCCTTTTAACGTGGCGTTGTATGACTGGTGATCGTTGTTTTTTCTTTTCACACGGCGGTCATCGGCATCGTTCTGCGGGGTGCCGTTGTCGTCGATAAATTCGAAATCGCCGTCGCTGCCGGTGCGGTTGAAAAAGAGCAGGTAATCAAAGGCCTTTATTTTTTGCGACCGGGACGCGGTCACCTTGGATGTATTAAAGCTGCCGTAGCTGGCCGACAGAATATTGCTGGAGTAGTCCTTTGTTTTTTTCGTTACCAGGTTAACAACACCGCCGATTCCGGAAACGGCAAAGCGCACCGGCGTGAAGCTCCGGTACACCTCGATCCGTTCGAGGTTGTCTATGGGAAGGTTCTCCAGGTTTACCTCTCCGAATTTCGCGTCGTTCAGCGGCATGCCGTCAAGGTAGATGACGACCTGGTTGGGGTTTGAGCCGCGGATTGAAACCGAGCTCTGGCTTCCCAGTCCGCCGAAGCGCTTGGTCTGCACTCCGACCCTTTCCGAAAGCGTTTCGGAAACCGACTCAACGCTTTTATAAGCGTTCTCGGTGGGGATGATGTCAACAAAGGTCGTTGACCGGTAAATGGCCTCGGTTTCGCTGACTTCTGACGCTATGACTTTGATCACGTCGTTGTTATTTTCCACGGCATTATTCTCCTGCCGGGGAAATGCACTGCGGACCATGATTAATTGCATGATCAAAACAATTATCAACCTCCTGATCGTAAGTCTCGGAGGGTGGTTGTTTTTAAGGGAGGGGACGTGCCGGTCGGTCCGTCCCCTCTGAGAATTTTTCTTTTTGGTCATGGATAGGGAATATCGAGATTGAGTGTCGGCTTGCTCGTGTCGAACCACCATATCAGGTTGATGCCTTCAAGCTGTCCGTCGGCGATGTATTCGTCCGTTATTCCCGCCTGATTGGCTTCCCATTCGCCCAGCATGGTCCAGTCAGTGCTCATGTCGCCCCATTCGGCGTTGACATCGTCCGTGCTTCCCAGGTTCCAGCTTCCCTCTTCGGTATGCTGGTGGACGTCCCCGTCAGCATCATTGTAGTACAGGTTGTTGACGAAGGCGCCGCCGTACCCGGTGCTGATTGAAAGGTCTCCATTGGCGCATATTGAGTCGATCATGCCCGCGACCGTGGTTTCGGAGCAGTCCCAGCGGTACCCGAACGCGTGTGAGGGGCTCGCCCAGTCGCCGGCGTTGTTCCAGTCCACGACCAGTATGGTTTCACATGATCCGGTCCCGGTCCAGTAATCGACCGTTATCCATTTACTGTTGCCGCTGGCTGACGTGAAATAGTATGAGCTGGTATCTTCAAGGTCGTCCGCGGTCAGGTCGATGACCAGTTCCCTGGTCCCGTCAGCGGGGATGGAGATGCTCCTGGTTTCAGCCCATACGGCGGACCCGTTTTCCAGAAGCTTAAGGGAGAGATCACCGTCTCCGGCGGTAATGCCCGTACCGGAAAAGGACGCGGAGTTGTCGCTCAGGATGAAATCGAGGGTCTCGGCAGTGCCGCCCTCCGGCGTGAGTTCCGCTTCAACAGACGGGCTCATGACCTCGTTCTCCGGCCAGGTGATCGTGACCGAAAGGGAGCCCTGTGGCGTTTCAATGTCGTCCTCATCAAGGGCGATGGCCACTTCGGTTGTTTCCCCTCCGGTGATGGAGATGTCCCTGGTCCCGTCCCAGGCCGTTTGCGTGCCGTCAAGAAGCTCCAGTGCGAGCGTGTAGCTGCCCGCGTCAAGGCCGCTTTCCGTGCAGGACGCGGAGTTTTTCCCGACAGTGAAGTCAATTGACTCGGCGGTCCCTTCGTCAGGGGTCAGATACGCGGTTACCGAGGGGCTGGTTACCGAGCCTGAAGGCCAGGTGAGAATGACATCAAGGGAACCCCGGGTTTCAACCGGGTCAGTGACATCATCCCCGCTGTCGTTGCTGTCGCTGTCATCGCAGGCGAGCGTAAATGCGAGAAAAAACGTGAAGAGAAGTGAAATAAACTTTTTCATACTGTACCTCTTTCTGGTAGGTTTTTTTAACGACGTTCCGACTTTTACGGTTGCCAGTCAGTGAGGGAATTCCGCCCTGCTTCAGCCGTTATGTGCGATGTTATTTATTGGGCTTCATTAATGACCCCAATTGCCTCCAGATCGACTCCGCCGGTTCCCCATGTCCTGAAGGCGTCATAAATAACGTTGCCAAAGGAATCATAACAGGGAAAATAAATCGAAGGCGCATCATAGTTCTCCGTATCGCTGATGAGGTCGCCGTCAGCATCGGCCTCTTCGCCATTGCCGGGGATGTCAATGATCCTCACATGGGTGATGTTGTTAAGGTCAACGGTGCCGTCAACAACGCTTTTCTTGTTTCGCAGCCACTCAAGGTCAAAAGGCGTACCAAGATAGGGTTCGCTGTACGCGTTGGGATGCATGCCGCAGAGTCCGTAGATGTCGTGTACGCAGACGCATCCGTACCCGCCTGGAGGGGACGCGGTGCGCGACACCGAGTCAAAGCGGACGAAATTCACGCCGTCCGAGCTTGCTTCGACGTACGCGAGCTCCGCGAAGAATGAATCGACCGAAGGGGTGCCAAAGCCGTTTTCCCAGACAGCGAAATCAAAGCCCTCGCCGTTGCCGATACCGCCTGAGAACGTCAGCGTAATATATCCGTGGTTTCCCAAGACGACCACGTCGAAGTTGTCGCCTGTTGCCGGTCCGTACGCGCGTTCCGGGTAATCCAGGTCGCCGTAGACCGTGGGATTATCGTATATGCTGGTGCGGTCATATCCCCGTTCAAATTCGGAATAACCGTCAGCCCAGGCAACCAGGGAAGCGTCATCCTTTGATACGCCTTCTTCGTCATACCAGGGATAGTCCTCTACAACCTCATAGGTAAAGGTATATTCTTCGCCGGCTGCCTCATCATTCACAAGGACTCGCGCGAATATCTTTACAGTACCAGTATCGTTAAAGATGAAGGTGTCTGTTTCTGTCCACAGGTCAGGCGCAGTCGCATTTGAATTTGCAGCTGAGCCGATAGAGATAATACCATTTGTTTCTTCTGTAGTGAAGGTTATGGCCGCTCCCCTGTGGATGTATTGTGATTCATAATTGCAGAATACCCGCAGGTCTTTTTCATAAGATTGTTTTTTGCTGCTTTTTCCTGAATTTCTGCCGGTGTCGCTGTCATCACAGGAGATTAGGAGAAGAAAAAAAATAAGAGGAATAAGAAAGTTTATTCTTTTCATCGCAGTACCTCATATCTGGAAGGATTTTTTAACGACGCTCCGACTTTTACGGTTGCCAGTCAGTGAGGGAATTTCACCCTGCTTCAGCCATTGATATCATCACGTTCAAAAGAGAAACATTCGTCAAGAATAATTTTTTAATAAATTTTTTAATTCAGGACCCGTTAAGTTTATTTCATTGATGGTATAGTGACTTATTTTTAATTTTATTATTTTTGCATTATTTGTGAAATTTATATAAAATTAGGTTCTTATAATAAAATTAGTAATAAATAACATTTTGATTGACAAATTTATTTATGTATAGGTAATGGATATAGTAGCGGAGGACATTGAGTGGAAGTTTTTTATAATCATTTATATGAGTACAAAAAGGGCATAAGAAACCTGATATTACATACAACCAGCATTAAGTACAAAAAACAGATCATCAGAAAGCTCAAAAAGAACAGCATTGATTTTCTGATACACCACGTATCGGACAATGTTATAAATGTATATTTTGGTGATTGCCTCTGCATGGAAATGGTACGCAATCTGAATAAGCCAAAACTCAGTGATCTGTCCCATGAGGAGGATTTCATACTGGGTATATTGTTGGGATACAGTATGCTGCATCAATGCAGACGATATCTTGACCGGGTAAACAAAGGGGGTTCTTTATGGATGGGAAAGGCCGTGAATTTAAAGGGTTCTGGGGAGGCGCCAGCTATGACCGCCTGACGTCCATGGTTGGGATGGGGCCGGATTTTTACCGTAAAGCTGTCGGCGAGGTGCAAGTTCCAATGGACAGCGTAATTCTTGATCTTGGATGCGGTACAGGATCACTGAGCATAGCTTTTACAGAAAAGCTAAAAGGCGTTAAAGCGGTACATGGAGTTGATATATCAGATGACCAGTTGAATCATGCAAAGAAAAAAACGGATTATTTTCAACAGGTCTTTGAGTTTCACCGATGTTCGATGGACGCTCTTCCTTTTCCAAACGAATATTTTGATGTTGCCGCGACATCCATGGCCCTGCACGAAACCCCACCCATGGTGAGAAGAGGCGCTATACGAGAAACGGCCCGCGTGCTGAAAAAGGGAGGGCTCTTTGTGCTTGTTGACTGGAGCAGGCCCTGGCGGAGAATTCTGGCCGCATTATGGTTCCCGTTTCTTATATTTGGAAAATGGCAGGACAACTGGCGAAACACGTATGCCTCTCTGTGTAAAGACGCGGGTATGTACCTCGTAGAGGATGGTTATATCAATTCAATAACCAGGCGTCAGGTTTTTAAAAAAGGATAGTAATTGCCAGTGAGGGATTATAATGCAGCAAACAAGCATCAAGGAGGAACAAGGCATGTCCGGGAACAATAGAGAGTCTTCTCCCTCAACATTTTCTGCTGAACAATATATTAAATCACTTAAATTAGCAAACAGCTTGACCGAGAACGCGATTCGTTCTGCGATTGACTGTTTTGGTATAACAGAGGGAAGTATGGTTCTTGACGTCCCCTGTGGGATTGGAAGGCATAGCATCTGGATGGCTGAGCAGGTCCCGCGTCTGACCGTTATTGGAGGTGATATTTCAGAAGAACATCTTGCCTGTGCAACGGAAATGATTCAGAGTAACAAAACAACTGGATCCATTAATTTTGAAAAACGTGAATTGCATAGTCTCAGTGATAAGAATGACCTGTATGACTTTATATGGTGCTGCGACGGGCTGTGGATCGGAGATCCGGAGCAGGGCGCCATTGATACCACCCCGTATAGCATTCTCAATGAATTCAAAAGGGTTCTCCGTTCAGGCGGAAAAGTTGCCATTCTTTTCTGGTCGGATCAGAAACTGCTTCCGGGTTATCCTTTTCTTGAAGCGGCACTCAAGGCGACAATGAGTGCTAACAGGCCGTTGAACCCCTCAAGCGCGAGGGAGTTCCACAGCTTTAAGGCAGGAGCATGGCTTTCCAGAACCGGTTTCACTGGAATCGCGTGCCGGAATTTTCCTGTTGACCTCAGCGGTCAACTTTCAGAGGACCAGAAAGCAGCACTGTTGATGTCCCTGAATATGCTTTATGGGGCAGCTGCTAAGGAGATATCTGCTGATTTACGTGAACAGTATCTGAACATCACTGATCCCACAGGCGGTGAATATATATTATCTGACGAAAATTATGCGGGTTTTGTGATGTACACAATGTTTGTCGGTCTGAAACCGTCATAAAAATATTTTAATAAGGTGTTTTGCCGTGAAGCCTGAAAAAATCAAGCCCCCCGTTTATGTGCTTTTCTGCCTTCTGGTCATTGTGTTACTGGTCCTTTTGTTTCCAGAAATGAAAATTCTCGGTTTACCTTTTCTGCTTACGGGGATCATTTTTATTCTGCTGGGCGTAGGCCTGAACCTGTGGGCCTGGGCTTACTTTAACAGGGCAGGAACACCGGAAAATTATGAAAAGCCCACCTTTCTGGTAAAAGAGGGGCCATATCAATTTTCACGCAATCCCATGCACCTTGGAGGCATACTGCTTGTAGCGGGTATTTCACTGATCACCGGTAATGTGCTCACGCTTGTTGCGCCGGTCATTCTCTGCGTCATCCTCAGAGTAATTTTTATCCCCTTTGAGGAAAAAATGATGGAAGATATTTTTGCCAGGGAGTTTCTTGACTACAAGGAGAGTGTTCGGCGATGGTTGTGACGTGATGATAGAATCCTGTTTTTACTCTGAGGAAGCATTTATTTTTATTATTTTCCCCCGCCAATCGTATAACAGTAAAGGCCTTAAACAGGAAGGGGAAAGTATGGCACAACCACGACGAATATGTTTACCTGACGTAACGTATCACACCTTTTCACGATGTCACAATAGAGATAATTTGATGACCCTTGACAGGATGAAGGACCTCCTTCTTGAGGTGATCAATATGGCAATGGAAAAATATATTTTTCAGCTATCAACTTATGCAATTATGGATAATCATTTCCATTTTGTTATAAAAACAGTTAAAAATGAGGCAGATATATCCCATATTATGCAGTTTATCAAGGCACAGTATGCCAGACGTTACAATAAAATAACAGGTAGAACAGGCGCATTCTGGAATGAACGTTTCGGAGATACCATTATTGAGATGAGTGATGATCCTGAAGGGTATTTTATGTGGCTGAAAAATTATATTAACCACAATCCCGTGCGGGCCGGTATTGTTTGTGATCCCAGGAAATATAAATATTCAAGTATCCATGCTTATCTTGATGAAAACTATCTATCGCCGGTGAAGATTACGATCCATGAATACTATTTGAAACTTGGAAGCACCTTTCAGGAACGGGTTAAAAAATTTAAACAGTATGAGGATGCCTACAATAAAAGGTTGAGTCTTTCTTTTCTGTAAAGCAAACGAGATTATTTTATTAAATACATTACAGGATTGTTAACTATTAGTTTTTTGTCGGAGTAGTTAATGCATTCAAATAAGTTTATTATTTTTTTATTACTTTACTTTTAGCTAGATTGTCTATATATGAATTGATTATAAAGGTAAATATGGCTCTATGTATCCATGCCAATTGTTGTTTTATTATATTTACTCTGAGGGTAAAATATAAAATGTATAAACCTAAATATTTACTCTGAGGAAAATTATTTGATTCAGTATCAATAGCCTGCTTTGAGCGTAGAATAACATCGACATTACTGAAAGTTAAAGCTGAGAAAAACTTTTATATCCCGGCCTTTGCCCCATATATACGAACCATAAGGATGATACCGGGTATCCAGCAGGTTTTTAATAGCACAATTCAACTTAATTTCCTCAAGTCCCTGCCATGCTTTAAAGATCGTAACACCTGTTTTTATATTAAGCAGGGTATAGGCGTCGGTATCCTCGTTGCTCCAGGCAGCCTCGGATACGGTTCCCGGTACGCGGTACTTTTTAAAGGAATAATCAACTTCAAATTCCAGAAAATAGTTCCATATTTCACCCGCATAGGAATAGCGTATATAGCTTTTCAAATGCATGGGAGGGATGCCGTTTAATACTTTTCCCGATTCCCATATTTCCCACTGGTTTCCGCTGCTTGTAAAATCATCCCCGCGGTAAGCAGTGAAAACAATCCCCGGCTTCAGGTGCATGCCTTTTATGATAATATCCCTTATCTTGTAAGAAAGAGAAGCCTCGCCGCCGATTATGCGCGCTTTTTCTTTGTTCATCATCTTATAGGCTGAGCCGTCAGCGACTTTAACAATGAGATCGGAATAGTAGTTCGCAAAAAGCGCCAGGTCCCATTGCAGATCTTTCCAGTATCCCCGGTAGCCGATATCAAAGTTCCAGCTGTATTCCGGGTCAAGATCGGGATTAGCCGCAACCGTGCCCGCGCAGGTGGTCCGTTCGGTAAACATGTCAATAGCATCTGGCATTCTAAAGGTGCGGCCAATATTTAAGGTTATGCTGCTCCAGTCCGTTGGGTTCACGATAAAACCGATATTGCCACTGGGAGCATGACGGTCTTCATTTCGTCCGTCAGAACCGTCTTTTTCCCCTTCGGTAACATGGGCATAATCATAGCGAACACCGGCAACGAGGTGAAAAATTTTATTGATGTCCCATTTGTTTTGAGCGAAAACGCCCACATCAACCGTGCCCGCCCCCTGTGCGCCGTCCTTTTCGCTTTTTGAATCTGTTATATGGCTTGTTGTTTCTTCCGGGCTCCAGATTCTGAAAACGTAACCGTCCACGCCAATGCTGAGATTATTAGACGCGGGAAGGTCAAATGAGCAGAGCAAACGTCCTCCCCCGTACTGGTCTTCATAGGAAACCTTCGTTGTCTGACTCAGAGTACCGGTGGTGGTATATATTTTTTTGAAGTAGTCCCTTGTCTCGTAATTGTAATAGGCCGAAGCGGTGATGGTGTTAACAACCCCGAGTTTCCGGGCCTCGTAAAAGAGCGCTCCGTGGCAGGTGGTGTCATTTTCGTTGCGGGCCTTCATATACTCATTCTTGTTAAAGCCCGCAGGTTTTCCCCAGGGGCCGCCAAAGTGTGCGGAGCTTTCAAGGATGAGCCTGTTTTTTTCATTAACCTTAAAGCCGAGTTTCATTACTGCGTCCTTGTCTTCGTAAAAGCTGTTATCGGCTTCTTTGCCGCCGCCGTAGTGCATGTTTTCCGCCTTGCGGTATCTCCCGCTTAACTGCATGGCAAAAAGCTCTCCGGTGTTCCAGTGAAAGCTGCCCAGCGCCATGCCTTCATTGCTGTTGGAACCGTATGAGCCTGACACGGAGCCGCCGATGCCTTCTTCCTTAAAAATATCGCGGTCAATGATGTTGACTATACCGGTATTGGCCCCTGAGCCGTAAATAACCGATCCCGGCCCGCGGATCACCTCAACCCGGTCTATGCCGTAAACATTGACGTTTTGTCCCATGAATCCCTGGGGCATCGACCCCATAAGCCGGTTCCCGTTGTGCAGCATAAGCATGCGCGATGTGGCCGATCCCCTGAGGATCAGGGGGGAATGGTGCTCATAGACCTGGCTAAAGCCGGGAGTTTCGTTAAGAAGGTCAGCCATGGAGACCATGACTTTTTCCTCAATGTATTTATTGTCCACAACCGAAGCAGCAAGGGGGATGTCGGTAAGTTCCTTGCCAAGCCTGTCCGCGGTGACAATGATGACCTTTTTCGATTCCTTATCTTTTTTTGATGCGCCCTCTTCAGCGTCGTCCTCATCCGCAACTTCTACGGTAAAATCCTCGCCCTTTTGAGCCTTTGTCTCATCAATCTCCTTGCTATAGAGACCGGGACGCTGTAAAAAAAGGGCACTCAATAAAAAAATAATTAATATGATATATTTTAGTGGTTTCATTTGATTCTCCATGACTGGGGGGATGAAATCCCCCCGGCCTCTGGCCGACCCCCTTTTTAACAAAAGGGGGTAAGTATAATGTAATTTATAGAGGTTCCCTTTTATTAAAGGAGGGTCAGGCATGGATTTACTCAAGTACTTCCCATCTGATCCTTATATATCCCGATGTGGTGGGGACGTCACTTCCTGATGCAGGGAATTCCTCAAGCCAGAACTTTACCACCGTTTCCTGGTCGGTTTTAATCACGTAAAGCGGCGTTGCGAATGAGCCTCCCGACCACCAGTATTCAAAGCCACCGTTTGTCCCGTAATTGGCGAGAGCAAAGGAAGCGTTGTATACTTCCCTCAGAGTATTATCGCTTTCCGCGTCGCTGTCATAATCGGTTGAATTAAAAGTCCCTGCATAGACATATCCGGTTTCTGATCCGTTACCGTCACTGTGGTCATAGGTGATTGTTTCGACATTGCTTATGTCATAGCCGTCAACAGGATCAAAGGCGAAACTGGAATCAACAACATCAGAGAGCCCAAAGGCCCCATAAGCGGTTTCATCGACGCTATTGCCGTGGCGATAACCGGAGGCTCCGCCAGACGAAGTCCCTGCAAGGTCGATAACAGGACGTCCTTTGTGGCCAAGCCGCGGATTGGCGTCTTTATGGCCCTTGTGTGTCATTATCCTGAGGTCCCAGTCCATGTCGGGATTCTCGTCGAGATTGTAGGCAATGCCCGAGTCAAAATCAAATCCAACGCCACCGGGATTACGGTTTACGCAGATCAGGTAGGGGCTTTCAACTGGCGAAACCTTTGAACTGTCATCATCACTGCTGTCATCACAGCCGGGGACCATCAGTAGTGCAAAAGCCGACAATAAAAGTAACAGATTTTTTTTCATAATTTTCCTCCTTTATCAATGGAAATTTCGAATTTGTTTTTACAGGGCAGGGCGGCCAAATTTATCTCAACATCAGTGCGGGCTTTTTTGACCCTCTGCGCGATGCCCTTTTCCCCTTTATGCATTCTTGACCGGAGATCGAGGAATTCACCGTAAATCTCCTTTTTCCCCCTCAGAGTAACTGTCCTTCCGTCCGTGAGCCTGAATGTGTACCAGCAGTCCTTGACGGCAAGCTCGTCATGCGAGGCGGATCCGGGCGCTATGATTATTTTTTTCTCTGGCATGCCCAGGGTTTCCTCAAAAAATTCATAGGGCCCCTCTGAATTCCAGCCTGTCGTTATGGACTCAATTTCATGGGTCCTGAGAACGTTGTCCTTCCACAAAGCCGCTATGATCTGGGACATCCTGAAACCCACAGCACGGCAGAGACATATCTTCGGCAGGCCGTCCGTGCCGATCTCTTTAACAGCCTTTGAATAATCCAGGGGCTTCACTTCACCGTTTTTTGATGACAGAAAAAGCAGGGTATCGGTCCGGATGTTTGCGTCAAGGCCGTACTCCCCGCCTCCCCTGGAGCATGAATTGAAAAGCATAAATGCAAAAAGCAACAAAACTGTTTTTTTTGTCATTACCTTTCGCCTCCTCCTATATGTGAAATAATGTGCCGGTCATCGTGGACCGGACACGGTAGTAATTGTTCCCGTGATCCAGAAGTCGGGCCGCGACCTTCTCTTTGATCATGAAGAGATATGGCAGGGGCGGAATCCATACTGCGCCCCTGCGCATATAAAAGAGATATTTGATTAATGAACATTCGTGATTGATCGGCGATTTTATAGTCCGCATCATTGCCGCACCCGCGCCTTATTAGTTTGACCGGCCGTGGATGAACGCTTCATGTAATTCCCTTGAAAAGCTCGATAGACCGGAACTGCGAAGCATGACAAATTCCTTGTTGTGCTGTCTGCACAGTTTTTTGAGCTTCAGGCTCGCATTGTGACTCACGCAGTCAAGCGGGCAGAATATGGCGTCGGCTTTGCCGATAATGTTATGCAAGCCGGGAAGATTGTCTTCAATGCCGCCGTCGTGGTGTATAAACGAGCCGCCGTTTTTTTCAACTATGGCCCTGCAGTGGGGGATGACTGCCGTTTTTCCGCCGACATATAACACTGATTTACCGGTCATCATTCTGCACTGGCACTGGTCGTTTGAACAGGAATCGCATGACTGCTTTTTATCGATGAAGCTGTCGAGTTCTTTTTCAAGGTAATAAGCTTCTTTTAAAAGTGTTTCGTTTTCATGTTTCAGGGCCTGATGCTTTTCAGTAAGTTCGGCAAGTGCCTTTTCCAGATGTTTTACCTTTTCGCCGGCCTTCTCTTTGTTGAATTTTTCAGTTTCATACATGTTCGCCATCACAAAGAGTTCGTCAAAAAGCCTTCCCATTGTTCCGTCTGATTTCAGGTCAGCTATCTGCTGTTCATAATGGGAGATCGTTTTTTTATCTTCGCTTTTCATATGAGAAAGCGATTGCATCATCCCGGTGTTTCTCTCAAGCTCCCTTATCCGTTTTTTGTAATTGCTTTTTTCGGATTCAAGCACTTTGAGTTTTGATTCCAGATAGTTGACCCTCTGTATGTTCCCGGCCCGCGACGCGCCGTTCAGATGGGAAAGCATGTGAATCTTCCCGAACGCTTCGTTCAGTATATCTGTTGTCGAGCAGGGGTGGGTCATTACTGCCCAGTAGGGCCCGGGGATATTGCCCTTTTCCAGGGACTCTTCAAAGGAATTCCTCAGGTCATTGGCGTTCGAGATCCGGGAATAATACTGTATGTCCATTTTGAACTTGTATTCGAGAGTTTTTTGTATGATTGAAGAAAGCTTGTTTTTTATCCCGGCATTTGACACCGCAGTACCGTGGATCATGTAATCGGATGTTTTCGGAGTCAGCGGATACCCGGCCTTGATGAGTATTTTTGCGGCTTCTTCAAGGGTGAGGCATGTCCCGATGATTGAGCAGTGGAAATTGGTGCTGACGTCCCATATTTTTTTTCTCTGCCTGGTTGATGTAAAGAGTTGTATGGCCGGATGATTCATGACTGACCTCCTGGGCAAAGTAATTAACTGCAGGAGATCATATGTCGGGCCCTGTTTTTGTCAATAAAAAATTAGTATAAACTAATAAAATTATATAGATAAAATAAATTTAAATAAATAAAACTTATTTTATTGTCAAAAGCTTTTACGGGCTCCCTGTATTATGTTTTATTTCTTTCGGGATCATTTTCCGTCCTCGTCCATGAGCCTCTGTTCGAGTGTTTCTTTAAGCGATTCGATCTCTTCAGGGGGGACGTTTTCCGGTGTGCCGTAGAGCGCGGACATCTCCTGTACGGCCGCAATGTCATTGATGAACAGCCCGTAGTAGTACCAGTCACCCATGAGACGGGCGGCGAAGAGCACCTCCTCGTCGGTGAGGTCGTCCCAGGCCTTGCAGTAAAAGTTTCTGCACGTGCCGCGGAAGAAGCGTTCGACGTCATCCCCCCGGTCAGCTTCTGAATAAATAAGGCAGCACACGCATCCCGCATCGGAGCTGTCCATGCCCACGTGCGGGCACTGCATGGCGTCGGCGAAGAGTTTCGTTTCGGTTGAGCCCTCCTGGTATCTGAACGGCAGCTGCGGATGCAGGCACGCCCGTTCATAAAAGAGATCGCCGATCTGCTCAGGTGCGCGCGTATAGTTGTGGCTGCCGCAGCACAGCGCGCATGAGGCGCCATGTCCTGGCCTGCAGCGGTTAAGCGTGGTATTTCTTTCTTCGTGTCGCATAATTCATTCACCGACAGTAAGCCAGGCAGGGGCGTGTTTTGTCGATAACATTTAGAATTGAAAAGAAAAAATGCGGGTGACGGAGGGATGAAAAGCGGATGACGATGATTCATGTGCAGGCGCGTATCGCGATACGCGCCTGCACATGAATCATCGTCACGAGGTATCCCGGCGGTATATTCTGGAATTGTTTCGATAGCAGGTTTGGTATCGGTTTCCTGCACGCGATTTTTCATCCGTCCCGAGATATAAAGGATTTCACCGGTCAGGTCCCAGGAGAAAGAGGATAAATTGCGGGAGGTCCTCAATGGTGAAGTCCTGAAAAATGTCTATGCCGAGCACGGACTTCAGTGCGTACAGAAAAAAGAACAAAAACACTGTCAACAGGCCATAGAAAAGAATTTTTTTCGCGATTACAATGACGAAGGCCGAGATTTTTTTCAGTTCCATGGCGGTAATATATGAACAGCGTCGTAATTGGACAATATAATTTTTTTGAAAATATGTTATAGAACGATTCGGTGTATAAAATTCAATGCCTGATGTTAATGCGTATTTTGACGGATAAAATTCGATATCGTAAGTTAAATCGTATGTCGGTGGCTGCTATAATGCCTGATTCCATGGCTAGGGAGTGAAGCAATGTTTTGCGTATGCCTGTTCACGTTAGAGGCTTAGCCTGGAAATGGCACGACATAAACCAGTGACAGCGGTTCAGCCAACGAACCGGCGTTATTCTTTAGGAATATGTGTTAAGCGCCCTGAGAAAAAATTATTGACATTGGTGCTCTATAATAGACATTTTCACCAAACAAGCACACTACTGATATCGGGTAGAGGGATGAAGGGAATAAAATTGTTTCCACTGGCATTTGTGGTATGTATTTGCTGCAGCAATCTTTTTTATCATGATATTGATTCAACACCTGATTCCGAGCCGGTGATCCAGACGCCTGTTGTTGACAGTATCATTCCGGGTAACGATCAAAATGACGTGGCGCTCAACAGGAACCCCGTTGTTTATTTTTCATGTGAGATTGACGCGACAACTATTACTGATGAAACAGTTATTCTTGAAAAAATTGATGAGACGGGATTTGGAAGGGAACGGGTCCAGGGTTCCTTGACCGTCTATAATAACGGGATTGGCGTGGTCATGTTTCATCTTCCTGAGGGAATTTTTTTTGAAGCCCAAAAAAAATATTGTGTGACTGTCAAACGGGGAGTGAGAAGCATTTATGGCAAAATACTTGAAGATGATTTTCAGTCGTTTTTTAATACCGGCGGAACTCTCGACTCTGATCCACCCGTACTTGATTATATAAGCCCCGAGTACCTGGTCAACGCGGAGAATTCTCTTAAGTCATTTGATATCAGGATAAATTTTAATGAAGCATTAAAATCAGAGTCTCTCAGAAATATAGAAATTGTCCTGAGCAATTCGAACCCGGACTTCAATACCAAAATTTTTACCGAGGATTTCGTGATGCATGATCCCCGGCGGCCGAATATTATTGTGGTCAGACTGGATTTTAATCGTGCACTGGTGCCGCCGGGCGAGTATCATCTGGAATTATGCCGTCCTTCTGATATTGAGGACCTCGCGGGAAACAGCTTTTCCGGCACGATAGAGTTCTCTATCAGTTATCTTGTAAGCTACAAACATCCCTGCTATTCTCCCTGTTTTACATCCGATAAGGGAAAGAACTGCTGCCGGTGATATTTTATGTAATGGGCAATCAGGATTTATTTGATGTTCTGGAAAAACAGAAAGTTCGCAGAGGTCTTCAGTGATCATTATTCCATAGTATTCAATGTGGTCTATTCAAAAATTAATAATATTCACGAAGCGGAAGACATCTGTCAGGACCTTTTTATTAAACTTTACGAAAAAATGGATACAGTTGAAAATCCGCGCAAATGGCTCCTCGGCGCAATCCGTTTCGCGGTATTGAATTATTATAAGAGCAGAAGGGCCGAGCCGGTTGATATTGAAGAACTGTTTCAGGACATGAACCTCGCTTTCGTGAACGGGTTCAGGGACGCCCGCATAATCATCAACGATGTTCTTGAGAACGAGTGCAATTATGAGAGCGAGAAGGACATCCTGCTTTTTAATCTGATAGCGGTGAACAATTATTCTTATGAGGAAGCGGGACGGGAGCTGGGCATGTCAAAGAGGCAGGTGCGATACCGCTATGGGAAGACTGTTAACAGGCTCCTTGATTCTCTGTCTAAAAAAGGAATAAAAAATATTGAGGACATCCTGTAATGAACCGGACTGAACTCTTTGAAAAATTTCTGGATAACTACAGGTTCACCCGGCCCGTCCCGGTTGAGGTCAGGCGGCATGTTTTAATACATAAAAACAGCCAGTTTGCTGTTATTTTAAAAAAGGCGGGCGGATACAGCCTCGCGTTTGGACTTGTCACCTCACTGTTTTTTTCTCTGAAAAAGCTTGGTTTGGGTGTGACTATCGTTAAGAGCGCGGTCATCCTCGCTGCCGTGACCGCGGCAAGCGTGGCGGTTATCGGCCTGGGCGCCTATGCATCCGCTCAGTATATCATCAGGATCATTGATAAAGAAAAAATTTCTGTTGAGGCCGATAAACATCCCCCCTCGAATATTGAGGAGTCATTTGACCCTCGGGAGTCGGCTGAAGTTGCCGGCAGGATCGGCATCCAGGTTTTTTCCGCTGAGAATACTGAAAAAACACTTTCAGCTGAAGTGACTGATATCATTGCCGGGGAACTGGCTCGACTCAGGGGCGAGCAATACACGGTTAATGTGCGAAAAACCGGTAATATAAAAAGATACCGAATGATGTTGATCGGATCAGTCGAACAGAAGGATGATTCCTTCATTGTGGTTGCCCGTGTTTCTGACGTGACGGATTCGCGACTTCTTTTCTACACATCCGAGGAAATTCAATCGAGGGAAAAAATTAATGCAGCATCTAAAACGATCGCGCGAAAGATCGCAGAGGCGTTGCCGGTCAATTCACGGTAAAATTATTTTACAACGTATTATTTTCATCCTGTCTGTCTTCGGTATTGTTTTTTTTCAATCAGGGCGGATGGATGCTGCTGAACAAAAGAGAAAAAAAACTGCGCCTAAAAAGCGGATCGCGGTCATGAATTTTAGCGCCAACAATAGCGGTGCGGACACGGCCCGGATCGCGCGCAATACTATTGAGCTTGAGCTTTTCAAGACCGGCCTGTTTGACATCCTCGAAAAAGAGCATATAAATCTCATCATGGCGGAGCGGAAAAGACAGATTGCCGAATGTCATGACAGGGACTGCGCTGTGACGATAGGCAAGCTGCTTTCCGCGAAATATGTGATTTTGGGAAGCGTTGATAAGGATGTTTCCTATGTAATTCAGATAAAGGTCGTTGATGTTGAAAAGAAACGGATTGTTATCGCTGACAGCACGGAAGCATCTGACATCGGGAAGATTCGCCGTGCGGCAGAGCGGATTTCGCGGAGTATTTCGCGCAGGATGGAACGCCTGGACAAGGCAGGGGAAACGGTTGTTTTTTCAACGGCCTTTAATTTCCTGACCCCGGTGGATTACCTGGCACGGAAAGTTGGCCCGGGTTTCGGCTTTACCATGACCTGCATGGTTGAAGATCTGTTGGTTCCGGGCTTTCAGGCAGGGGGCGCTGCCAGGTTCATCTACTTTACCGGCAAATCACATGAGTCCCATCACGCCATGATGGTTCCGGTTAACGCTCTGGCGGGATACCGGTTCAGTATCGGAGATTTTTCTGTTAACCCGGTTCTGGGATTCGGTGGTTCATACAATATTGTGTATTATTACCGCAACAGGGACAGCTCTGATTACTCGGCACACGACGCTTTTCAGCCCATTCTGCTCTTCGGCTTGGATCTGGGATACAGTTTCACGCACCTGTTCCAGCTCCAGCTGAAACCTGAATACGCCATTATTTTTGAACAGGACGGCATTGTTCAGTTTTTTTCAGCAGGGATAGGATTTTCACTCTTTTTTTAAAATATTTTTGTCACGTAAATGTGTTTGATCACGCTATAGAGTAGAACCTCGTAACCTGAACTTATCAAATATGTTTTGTGTTAAAAGAGGAATTAATAATACTGGAGGATGAGTTATGTGTAATCTGCTGAAGAATTTCGGTAAAATGTTTTTATTTAGTCTCATGTTTTGTATGATGATGTTTTTTGTTACCCAGAATTATGCCTATAGCCAGACGTTGGAAGGAACAGGAATTGTTATTAATACAACTGAGTCAGGGCATGAAAATGAGGATTATTATATTTTTCCATTATGGGGGGGGTTGCAATTGAGTGCATTTGAAAATGGAGAAGGTAAAAGAAATTTGTTACGTTTGCATTGGACAACAGGAATATGTAATTTTTATGGCACGGTAATTGCCCAGGGTTACTCATGCTCTTCAGACGGCCGCTTTAAACACAATATCACCCCGGTATCCCACGCCCTTCAGAAAATAATGGGACTCCAGGGAGTGGCCTATGACTGGAACAGTGAAAAATTTAAGGACCGCAGTTTTTCCAAAGACCGACAGATAGGTTTTATCGCGCAGGATGTTGAAAAGGTAATCCCGGAACTGGTTACAACCGATAATGACGGCTACAAATCACTGGATTATTCAAAACTTTCAGTGATACTTGTTGAAGCCATGAAGGAAATGAACCTCAGGACCGTTTCCCTTGAGAAAGAAAACGCGGTATTGAAAAAGCGCCTCGCTTCTCTTGAGAAAATCAGCGAGCGTGTCGCGAAGCTGGAGAACATGATTAAAAGTAATACGTCACTGGCATCACGATAATTTTTTAATCCAAATAAGTTTCATTGAAACTTAATCATCTATTTTTACCCATCCCTGTATAAAGGGATTCCCGGACCAATAATCAAAATTAAAGGTTTCATGTAACTTTCTTTTATAGAAGGGCGGGGGGCTTTTGCTGAATTTTTTACATGATTACCGGGGCGTTTCAATAAATTAAGCAGATGGAGTTATGATATGAAAAAGAAAAAATTATTTGTTCCGATATGTGTACTGATTACCGGGGCGATAATAATTCAAATACTCCAATACACAAAAGAAAATGCGGAACCGGTCTGCTCAAGAAAGAGCTCAATTAAAAAAGAACAATCATTAAAAAGTATTCCCCGGTTTTTTTCATCTTTGTTTGAGCATTTTCATGAACCGGAAACTGTTCAAATTCATAAAGAGACTTATATCAGCAACATTGTTCTGGAAAAAGAAACGGTGTGTGTTGATGAGGAAGTTGAAGTATATGTTGAGGCGTCTAATCCCGGCGGACTTGATTCCAATCTTTACTATCAGATCGGCGTGGTTTCGGGAAACCCGGCCGTGGTACGTTTTACTGAAGAAGGAACACAGACCTTTAATGTTTTAGTGAAGGATTTTACGGGAACAGGTATTGATAGTAAAGAAGTCTCAATCAATGTTGTCAGTTGTGAGCCAAAAGCTTTTCTTGCATTCAAGTTTATGCATTCAGCGGAAAATCAGGAAATACTTGATTTTGAGATATCTGACTATGACGGACTGTCGGAAGACTGTCTCTATACCTGGGATTTCGGCGATGGAACGACTTTTTCCACAAGAAAGAAATTTGTTTCCCATGATTATCGTGGCAGAAAATATGACCGGTATGTTTCTTCCTTCGTTGTTTCTGTCACGGCTCGTGATGATGGAGGGAATACCGCAAAAACAAGGCAGACCGTATCAATTCCCAATATCCATTATATCTCTAACCAGATGGGGAATCCCACGATCCCGGTCAAGTACAATCGCTTTCCTGATATCAAGGGGAATTCATATGATGCTGAGGTGACCATGTATAATATCTATGACGAGGACATCCAGTTTACCGAAGCTGTGATGAGATTTATTTCATGTGCGTCAAACAATGACACCGTTGAAGAGAACGCGGGGATATCGAATCTGTTAAAAACGTCGAATATCCCTGCGGGTTCTTTTATCAACGATATAATTAGTATCGATCAGTCAGTGTTTAATGATACGATCTGTGTCGTGGGAATCGAATTCAGGGGTACCCTGGGTAATGACAGGACTGTCAAAGCCAACATGTATCTTGATATCCCGCCTTCTGGCAGGACGGTCGTGGCAAGCGATAAAGTGGTCGCCGATGAAAGTATGATCGAAAAGCTTAACAGGGCTGAAGCGATATTGGGAAAAGGAAAGCCAATTACTCCCTCTGACCTGAACCGCCTTGAGAGAGAAGGAAAGTTGTAAAATTGATTTTTACCGATATTTCATTAATTATATCTATCAAAGGAGATGAAGAAATGAAAATTAAAAGAATAATTTTATTATTGATATTAATGCTATTTTCTGTTTTTCAGACGGGTTATTCAGTATGGATGTTTAAACCAGAAGAATCCAATGCTTTAAAAGGTGATATTATACTGAGCAGTGATCCCGACAGTGCTATTGGAAATATTATGAATTGTCTTGGACATTATTGGGACCATTGTATGATGATTACTGATGATAGTGGTTCAGAAAAAAAAATGACACATAATACATTTAATATGTCTGATTTAGAGAGAATTGTTGATTATCACAGGTATTATGTCGTTGGAAAAAAAGTAAAACTTCCTTATAGATTTTATCCTGTTCAGCTAAGTAATGGATCTCCGGGAATTCTCACAGAAGAGGCAAGAAGCGAAGGTGCCTTTAAAGCCCGATTAACAATACAGAATGAAGATAGCCGAGTGTATGTGCATGAAATTGCAGATTATATGAAAGATTTCAGTGGCTATTATATTCTTAATGCTTATGCGAAGGTCAAGGAATATGAACCGGTATATTGGGGTGAACGTTCATATGGGAATGGAAGCCATTGTTCTGGTACTATCTGGTGGGCCAGTAAATATTCCGGTAAACTGATGTCTCTTTTCAGACTTGATAATAGTGAAGGAGTTATTTCATCTTGTGCAAGTGTGATGCATACTTATGTAAGAGATAGTGTCAGAAAAATGATAAAAGATAGACTTAGGGGAAATTATACAAAGGAAATACGAGATGAAGCATATCGTCAAATTACTAGTAAGAATGGTTATGACTGTGATGATAAGCTCGCTCATCAGGTGGTTAATACATTCCTGTTCAACCGTTCAGATCGAACAGATGATTATTGGAAAAAACATATCAATAGTCTGGTCATTGAATCAATAGCGCCTGACCATCTGTTAATGATGGGTATGCCTGATAAAAATGGAAAATTCGCTCTTGACAGTGCCATGGGGGGACGTCAGCAAAGTTTTACATCATACTATGACGCTATAACCGATTATTCGAAAAGTGGCGGATACTATTATAATATTGAAAACGGTACAAACTCTCCACCGGTTGATCCAATCTATCAAACAGTTTTTGATACCCCGTGTGAGATGGGATTGGGTGTCCAGTGCTGTGAATAATTAATGGTTACATGTTTCAATTACCCTACACACCTTCCATGAGGCCGACTTCGTCGGCCTCTTTACTGCGTCTACAAAATTTTTTCCAGTATATACCCCACACCCAGCAGCACATGCGTGAGCATGATAAAAATCACATTGTCCCCCAGCGCGGGAACGAGCCTGCTCATGTCATGATACTGCTTCGAGCCTCGCATGGCTTTTACCGCGAAGGGCAGGCTCAGCAGCGCTATCAGGCAGCAGGCCGGCATCACCACTGTTCCGGTTACCTGTGTCGCTATAACACATCCGACGATCCAGACGTAAACCATTACGGTCGCTGCGATATATAATCTGCTTGCCGCCTCGAGGCCGAACACTACCGGTGTAGTCTTTCTGCCGCCGGTACGGTCCGCTTCGATATCGGGAAACTCGTTTATGAGCAGCAGGTTATGCACCATGATGCCTGACGGGATTGAGGCTATTAAAACTGTCCAGGTGTATTCACCGGCCTGAATGAAATACAGGCCCAGTATGGGCAGTATGCCCAGGCCCAGCCCCGGTGACCATTCGGGCCAGTGGGTTTTGAGGATCACCGGCGTATACAGGACCATGCACAGGGCCGCAGCCGCTATGAGCGGTATGAGCATCCACCCGCTGACGATTATAAAAAAGATGCCTATGGCCAGGGCGGCAACCGAGGTCACGACACCGACCGCAAGGGCCTGCTTCAGGGATATCTTTCCTTCCGGGATAAGTCCGCTTCCCCCACTGAAGGGGGTCCTGGTGACATTTAAATCAATGCCGCTTTTATAGTCGAAGTAGTCGTTGATGGCATTGACGCTTCCATGCGTGAGCGTGAGGCCGAACCCGGCGAGAAGGGCGTACCAGATATTGAAACTGCCGTAATACCAGGCCATGGCTGACCCCAGAAACGTCAGCACAAGAGACAGGATGAGAAACTGGGGCCTGGTTTCCTTGATCCACAGGATTAATCGTAGCATGGCTTTGCCTCCCTATAGCTCAGTCTTACCGCATCATCATCCAACATTACGCGGGCTTGTTATCAGGCTGTCAAGAAGTTAGTGTTTTAAACCTCAGTTACCGGTGATGATTTTACGGCATCATATTATCATTGACAAATTAAATATCAGAGGTTAATTCTTCAGTTATATGGAAGCCCCGCACAAAACAGATTTTAATCTTGCGTGAAAAATGTGGAGAATAGGGACGATAAAAAAACATTCAGCCAGCTCATCCGCTATTTACAATCAATAGCCGAAATTCCTGAAGATGAAATGAAGCTGATCGGCAGATTTGTGCACATAATGCATTTGAAAAAGGGTGATCTGTTCATCAGAGCCGGCGAAGTTCCTGAATTAAGCGGTTTTATCTGTAAGGGGCTGATGCGGGTATTCTATATCGATGAACACGGAAGAGACTTTACCAAGCTCTTCAACCTCGAATTTGATTTCATTACATCATTTGGTGCTTTCATAGAACGGAAGGTATCTCATTTAAATGTCGAGGCCCTTGAGGACACTACGCTATGCGTCATCAGCTATGATACATTCAGGATGTTCATTGACCGGCATCTCTGCTGGCTTAAGATATATACCAGATCGCTTGAAAAGTTTTATGTGATAAAAGAGCGAAGGGAGGGCGAGCTTCTCTGGAATGACGCAAAAAGCCGTTATGCCCAGTTTCTTAAAGACTTCCCCGGTATTGAAAAGAGGGTCAGGCAGTACCACATCGCCTCATACCTTGGCATATCACCGGTATCGCTAAGCAGGATCCGCGCATCATATGCGAAAATCACCGCATGATACTGTTCATATGCTCTCTGCGATTTTAAAAAATTAACCTATGTTAATGCATATACCGCGACAATCAGGTATTATGACCCAACATTGTCCCTGAATGGAGAAAAAAATGGCCCATCAAAGCAGATCGAATAATGCATTTGGAGGTGTGTTCCCCGTGGTCCCCACGCCTCTGCGTGAAGATCAGTCCGTTGATTACAATGGTCTGGAACAACTTATCAATTTTTATATTAACGAAGGCTGCCACGGTCTGCTCGTGCTGGGGAGCTATGGCGAGCATCCCTATTTCACCTTTGAAGAACGATGTGAAATTATCAAGCATGCCACACGGGCCGCCGAAGGACGGGTCCCGGTCATTGCCTGCGTGGGATTTACCGGCCTGCGCGAAGCAGAGTCCTTTCTTGAAAAAACAGCCCCAATGCCGGTAGACGCCTACCTTGTTGTTTTGCCGACCTACTTCAGGGTTGAGCACAAAGACTGCCTCGATTACTACTGTAAACTGGGCGAACACGCTGACCGCCCTCTTCTCTACTATCATATCCCGCAGTTAACCGGGATAGATCCATCACCGGATGAAATGTCCGAGCTGCTTCATCTTGACTGTATTGCCGGCGTTAAAGACAGTTCCATGAACCTGGGCTCCATGAAACGTGTTCTCTCATTAAAAGAAGAAGCAGGCCTTTCTTATTTTGCCGGGAGCGGCTTACTGCTTCTTGAGACCCTGAAGCGGGGAGGGGCCGGTGTCATGTGCACAGTTGCTTCATTGGTGCCGGGGCTTGTCGTTTCCTGCTATGAAGCCTACCTCGCGGGTGAGTTCAAGAGAGCAGGGCTCCTTCAAAATAAAATTTTTGAATTTCTCCCGGTAATGAATTCGTTTTCTTTGCCCGCAGGGATTCAGAAGGCGGGCTTTAAAGTGCTTTCAAAGATAACCATGAGCGCCATAGCCCCGAGGCACGCCATTTCAAAAGAATTTCTCAGGCAGAGCGGGTTCCCGATTACATCCATGGTAAGGTCGCCGCTGCCTCAAATCACCGAAAAAGATAAAATCTCGGTTACCAATTATATAAAAACTCACGGAGTCAAAAAATGAAAAAGAAGAGAAGCGACGCGATTTTTGATTTATCAGATTACCCTATCAGCTTCCTGCGCGCCGGTGTATGCAGAGGAACAGGCGCTGACCCGGATGAACTCAAGGAAAAACCGATGATCGCTGTTGTCAATTCTCAGACAGATTTCAATCCCGGCCATATGCACCTGAAAGAGATCGCGCTGCGCGTGAAAGATGGAATTAATGCCGGAGGAGGCGTTCCCTTTGAGTTCAACGTGCCCGCGCCGTGCGACGCCATGACCGAAGGGCACGAGGGTATGCGTTATGTCCTGCCCCAGCGTGACCTTATCGCGGACATGGTGGAGACCCATGTCAACAGTATGATGTTCGACGGACTGGTGTTGATCGCAAGCTGCGACAAGATCATACCCGGCATGCTCATGGCTGCCGCGCGCCTTGACCTTCCCACCATATTCGTCACCGGCGGGACGAATCTCTATAATATCCGTTTCCTTCCCTCCATGAATGGCTCCATTGACCATAAGGACTATGAAACCGATTACATAAGTAAAAACGCCTGCGCCACCTGCGCCACCTGTGGCGCCTGCGAAGTAATGGGAACCGCCAATACCCTCCAGTGCATAGTGGAAGCCATGGGCATGTGCATGCCGGGATCGGCAAATATTCCCGCCTACCATTCGGAAAAACTTCTTCTCGCCCGGAAAAGCGGCATGCACATCGTAAAAATGGTTGAGCAGGGGCTTACGGCCCGAAAGATCATGACAAAGGAAGCCCTTATCAACGCCCTTATTATTGACCTGGCAATCTGCGGTTCAACCAACGCGGCCCTCCATTTGCCGGCCATTGCGTACAACCTGGGCATTGACTTCCCGCTTTCACTGTTCAATGAATACAACAAAAAGATACCCACTCTCTGCGCAATAGCCCCCAGCGGCCCCCACGGCATGCTCGACCTCTATAAAGCAGGCGGCACTCTGGGAGTAATGAAGGTGATGCGGGACGACCTGAACCTTGACTGTATTCAGGTGTACAATATGAAAATAAGCGAAATTCTTGAGTTCGCCATTGTAAGGGACGAAACCGTAATACCTCCCAGGGACAAACCCTTTAGAAAGGAAGGGTCAACTGCCGCGCTTTTCGGCAACCTGGCGCCCGAAGGATCCGTCGTTAAACAGAGCGCTATTGTTCCGGAAATGCTTACCTATACCGGCCCTGCGCGGGTCTTTGAATCCGAACAGGAAACGCTCGCGGCCTTCAGGGAAAAGACCATAGAGGACGGCGTTATCATAGTCATCCGGAATGAAGGGCCCAAGGCGGGACCGGGCATGCCGGAAACACTGGCCATCAGCCTGGCAATGGACGTATCAGGACTGAAAAGCCTCGCCATGATCACTGACGGACGTTTTTCAGGCGGTACCGGCGGCCCGTGCGTCGGCCATATATCACCGGAAGCCGTTGACGGTGGCCCTATCGCTGCTGTCCGTGACGGAGACATGATCACCATTGACATACCGAACCGCACGCTCAGCATTGACCTGACCGATGATGAGATAAAAAAACGCGTTGCAGAATACAAAGCGCCCAAACGGGAAATCAAGGGTTCTTTCATGCGCCGCTATGTCAAGCTCGTATCATCAGCGGCTAAAGGTGCGGTGCTCATGGATTGACCGGGTTGAGCGAATTCAAAAAGACCGGGGATTTTTTAAGAAATGCCGCTTTATTAAAAAATTAATATATGATAATGCATATAAGCGAATAATCAGATAGAATAACGTAAATAATTTAGATTACACTTAAAGAAGGATACGCTCATGATTGAATTAAAAGGAAAAACCGCCATTATTACCGGGGCATCGGCAGGAATCGGCGAATCGATTGCCAGATGTTTTGCCGATGAGGGCGCGAATGTCGTATTGATTGCCCGCAGCAAAGGGCCCCTGGAAAAACTTGCAGCTCAACTGGATCCTCAGCGGGTGGCAGTCTATGCCATGAATGTCACTGATTATCCTTCATTTTCACGGGTTCTCAGCGAAGTTAAGTCGCGCTGGGGCACTGTCGATTACCTGATTAATAACGCCGGAGCGCATAGCCGGGGCACTGTTGCCACGGTCGACCCTGATGGCCTCATTCAAATGGCCCGGGTCAATTTCGAGGCCCCGATTGTGCTGACCCGCATGGTTCTGGATATCTTCAAAGAGCAGCAATGCGGAATGGTCATCAACATTGCCTCACTCTCAGGCAGGACACCGATTGACGGCATGGCTACCTATTCGGCGACCAAATTCGGCCTGCGTGCCTTCAGCTATGCGCTTGCCGAAGAACTGCGGGAAACATATCCACACATCAAATGCTGCCTGGTTTCTCCAAGCCCGGTCAGCACGGGCTTTATCATGGACGACATTGAACATGTGTCGGAAATCGCGCTGTCCCAGCCTCTTGTTACGGCCGAGGTGGTCGCGGAAAAGGTCCTCAAGACCGTCAGGGACGCTAAGATGGAACGGATCACGGGTGGCGCCCTTTCAGGGATCATGACCACCCTGGGCTATCTGTTTCCGCGAGGCAGGCGCGCGGTCAAACCCCTCCTGAAGGCGAAAGGAAGGAGAGTACGGGAAAAAATTTTGGCGCAGGGTGGTTGTCCGCAACAATAACGTCCGCAACGGCACTCTCCATCGGGCGGATGGTGAGACAGGGGTGTTTGTGTTTAATCAACAGGGATCAACTTCCCGACTCCCGTGTCTTGAATCGTTCCTGTTCCGCGATCAAGTGAAAAAGAAAAATCGTCCCCTCTGCCTTTGATAGATATATTGTGGTTTGACCTGTAAGTCATGAAACAGGTCAACATCCTGCCTGAAAAAGAGAAAAGACAGATAACCCTGCCTTACGAAAAGTTTAAGATATTCTGTTAAGATGTCAGAGGACGTTTGAAAATCGGGGCATTAATAACATTATTTCGGATTTGACAAGGTGTCTGATTAAGAGAGATAATTTTTTAAATGCCGGTTTTTTTATTAAAAATATTGATCATTGCCAATATAATGAGTAATTTAACGTTATTGATTAACAATAGTGTTAAACTAAAAGGTTAAACAAAAGTGTTGGCAGGATGCAGTTTTAATTTCATATAATAAGGCTTATGTGCCGGTTTTGATAATAATGGTTTTATATCGATTTTAAAATTAACATTTAAGGCAGAATGTTTATGAATCGTATTATCCATTATTTCATAAATCAGAAACTCCTGGTAAATTTTATTGTAATAATAACTGTTGCTTTTGGAGTATATGCACTATCAGAAATAAACCGTGAATCCATTCCAAGTGCCAGCATGGATATGGTTTCGATCGTTACTGTCTATCCGGGAGCTTCACCCAATGATACTGAAGAGCTGATTTCCATCCCGATTGAAAAAAAGCTGCGGAGCGTTTCCGGCCTTGACAAGGTCAGGTCATATAATGTTGAGAATGTTTCTTTTGTCATGGTTTATATGGGTGACAGCGCAAAGGATAAAAAGAAGGTCATCCAGGACATCAAGGATGCGGTTGAAGCCATAGAGGGCCTGCCGGCAACTGCTCAAACGCCTCTTGTCAGGGAAATCTCCCTGGAAAACACGGTCCTTACCAATGTCGCATTTACGGGAAAGGACGGTGATGTTTCCTATGAAAAGATCCGGGAGTTTGCCAGGCAAATGGAAGATTTTTTTTACGGTATCAACGGCATTGCCCAGATCGATAAATTCGGATATTATGACCGCGAGTATCTGGTTGAAGTAGATCCTGACGCTCTTGATAGATATAGAATCGGGATCAACACTATCATTAATACTCTCAATGCGCGTAATATTGACCTTCCCGGCGGGCCTCTCCGGTTAGGCAAAAAGGAATTCGTACTCCGCGTCGATGCGCAGTTCAAGAACGCGGAAGAGATACACAATACGGCTATCAGGGGCAATGACGTTGGTTCCGTAACCAGGATCCGGGATGTGGCACAAGTGACCGATACCTACAGGGAGGCCGATGTTTATCATCGCTTCAATGGGAAGAAGTCCGTGGTTTTCAGACTCTGGAAAACAGGGGTCGCTGATGAAATAGAACTTTCAGGCCGTCTCCGCAAGGCGGTGGCGGAATATTCGATTCCTGGCTGTGAAGATATTTCAATAACGTTCTTTGATGATCAGAGCCTTCAGACAAAGCGTCGGGTTTCCGCGGTTCTTGAACAGGCGGCACTCGGCGCAGTTGTGCTGGGCCTCTTTATGCTGTGGCTTCTGGGAAGGCGGATTTCAGGCCTGGTAATACTTGGCGTGCCAGTTTCTTTTATGATCGCCCTTGTTGTGATATGGTATCAGGGGCATACGATAAATATCATCAGCCTTTTCAGTATGATCATGGTACTCGGGATGATTGTTGATTTCAGCATCGTTGTAGCGGAAAACAGCCATCGGTATATGGAAGGCGGCCTGGGGAAAAAGGAGGCCATTGAAAAGGGTGTTTCGGAGGTCTTTCTGCCCGTGACCATTACCATGATTTGCATCATTACCGCCTTTATGCCGCTCATGCTGGTAACGGGATTTCTGGGCAAGTTTATCAGGATAATCCCTATTGTGATAATCACCTGTCTTATCGCGTCATGGTTTATCGCCATGTTTATTCTTCCTGCTTATATGGATTTTTTTCTGCATGAAACGAACGGGAAGGAAGGAGATAAACTCGAACTTTCTATTCCCATGCGTGTATTCAGGTTTATTATCCGGATATTCAGGAGAAAACCGGGACAGGGTTCAAAGCGCATGAGAAAGGCAGGGGAAGCCGGGTTTCAGAGGGACGAAGGGAATAATGCAAAGGGCGGGTTCGCGTATTTTCAGGGGAAATACAGGAACCTCATACTGATTTTTCTCAAGTATCGATATATCACCGTAGCCCTGTTGATTGTCGCGTTTTTTATTACTCTCGCGGTCATCCCCGTTCTTGGTTTCAGGTTTATTACGCCCGGAGGAGAGGAGCTGATACGGATAAAAGTCAAATTTCCCTATTCCACCAATCTCCAGGCGAACCTGAATGAGACCAGAAAACTGGAAAAGGTCGTGAGCGCGCTTCATGATGATGAATTCGTGGGTATGCATACCTATGTGGGTGAAGAATACAGTGAAATACACGACCCCAAACCCGGCAAGGCAACATATAATACAACAGTGCATATTTATCTTACGCCTGAACAGGAGCGGGAGCGCACCGCGTCCGAGATTTCCCGCGATATGCGAAACAGGATTGATACCGCGCGAAAAAAGAGATTAATTTCTGATGAAATGCAGACCAGGGTCGCAGTGATCGGATATGGTGAAAAACTGGCCGTGGGAAAGCCGGTTAGCGTTGAAATTCGCGGCAAAGACTATAAGATTATTAAACAAATTTCCTCAGAATACTACACCTTCCTTTCCACGGTCGAAGGGGTGCGTGATCTTTCCATTGACCTTGAAGAGGGAAAGACCGAATACCGCTACAACGTCAATGAAAAGATGGCGGCCATGACCGGCATATCGGCACGGGACATTGCCATTTCTCTGAACGCCTCCTTTGCCGGAGCTGTCTCCACAAAAGTGAACCAGAATGAGGAAGAGGTTGGTGTTCGTGTCAGATTCAATGATAACGAACGTACTCACAAGGGAAGCCTTGGTGAGGTCAAGGTGGCAAATAAGTCAGGCGGCCTGGTTCCCCTTGCTCTTGTTACTGATGTTAAAAAGGTAAAGGAGTACTCCCATATTAACCGTCTTAATTCAAGACGTCTTGTGCAGGTTCAGGCTGAAATAGAAGATTCCCGAATAACACCAGGGAAAGTTACGGATCTGCTGCAGGAGAAGTTCGCAGACATTGAAAAGCGGTATCCCGGATATCTGGTCGCCTGTGGCGGCGAGCAGGAATATAGTAACAAAAGCATGGCAGAGCTCAAGGTCCTCTTTATCGGGGCCCTGCTGATTATTTTTGTCGTGCTCGCTGTGTATATGCATTCACTTGTCATGCCGGTTGTTGTGATGATCGCTATTCCCTTTGCCCTTATCGGCGTGGTGTTTGCCCTTGCTGTTCACGGACAGCCCATGTCCTTCTTCAGTGTTCTCGGGCTGTTCAGCCTTGCGGGTGTGATTGTCAGCAACACGCTTGTGCTCGTCCAGTTTATCAACAAGTTCAGGGACGAGGGCCTCGGGCTGAAAGACGCCATTGCGGAAGGTGGCGTGGTCAGGCTTCGTCCCATTATCCTTACCGCCGGTTCGACAGTTCTCAATCTGATGCCGGTTATTTATGGCTTCGGAGGCAGGGACTATATGGTGGCGCCTCTTGCCCTGGCATTCGGATACGGGCTTATTTTCGCCACGGTAATCACGCTCATTCTTATACCCTGTTTTTATCATATAGCCGAAGATTTAAAAAGGCTGCTATCGCGAACCGGCGTAAGGATCGGTGTCACCATAAGCCCGTTTATATATGATAACTCCGGAGCGGGAGATAATTGAATACTATCAGTATATTCTTGTGAAAAAGGGAATCAGGGAATACCCTCCCGTCCTCCCCCCTGGCAAGGGGGAGGTGGCTGAACGTTAACTGAAGCCGGAGGGGGATTTGTCGCCAGGTCTTAGCTGACAGCGGGAGTGTGAGGATGTTTAGTGACGGGATCAGCCGTAACTATATAATATTTCAACGTTAAATCGGCAGGGAGAACACGTGGAAACTGACAGCAAACAAAACATTATCAACGCGGCGATTAAGATTATTGCCAGGAAGGGAAGACACGGCTTCAGAATGGAAGAGATCGCTCATGAGGCAAAGATCAACAGGGCGATGCTGTATTATTATTTTTCAACTAAAGAAAATCTTTATCTCGAGGTTTTGCATGCCATTTTTATTCATTTAAACCGGGAATCATCTTCTGAGATACGTGAAGACATCGAAAAAGGCAAAAGCCATGAAGAGATTATCACCAATTATATTTACAATACCTTCCTCAAACGCTTAAATGAAAATCCTGAATACACAAGAATAATAATGGAAGCCATTGCGAATGATGATGAAGATCTTCGTAAGACAAAAACAGTTATCCTTTCCACTTACTCCCGGGAATCTACCGTGCATATTGTAGATGTTATCCGGGATGGAATAAATAGGGGAGTCTTCAGGGATGTCGATCCGGGCCAGACCCTGGTCAGTATTATAGGAATGATACTTATTTATTTTTTATCCCCGGGGATGATTAAATTTTTTCATATAGAGGTTGATCAGGTTGATGATTTTGTAGAGAACAGGCTGAACAGCATTACGGATTTGATCATGAACGGGATCAGGAAAAGATAATCCGGCACGTGCTGGTTATTATTGCAACCTGGATATTTGCGTTCACAGTGCCTGGCAGGGATATTCCTGAAAGAGGGGTGCGGCGTTTTTTCGTATGAGTAATAAAAAAGGCGGGTCTTAAATCCGCCTTTTTTTGTTATGCAGGTGACGAGGGACTCGAACCCCCAGCCTGCGGTTTTGGAGACCGCTGCTCTACCAATTGAGCTAGTCACCTGTGTGTCAAATCGTGAGTGTATTAAAAATACCAGTCCTGACACGTCAAGTATTTTTATGAATAAAATCCTTCCTGGTTATCTCATTTTTATTAATAAGGGGGGATGTTATTCCTCGTGCACCAGCTCGATGACCGTTATTTCGGGCGGTGACAGGACCCGTATGGGCGGCCCCCAGGTGCCGGTGCCCCTGCTTACGTATATTTTCGTTCCCTCGTCAATCGTATACAGGCCGCAGAGATAGGGAAACGCGGCCCTGACCAGGGCGGTAAACGGAAAAATCTGCCCTCCATGGGTATGGCCCGAAAGCTGCAGGTCGTAAAATTTCGTGTTCTCTTCTATTATTCTGGGCTGGTGTTTCAGCAGTATGGTGTAGTTCTTCGGGTCGCAAGCTGAAAGGACCTCGCTTTCTGATTTTTCCGGCACAATGCCGTTATGACGGCCGGACGGGTCATCCACCCCGGCAAGCGTCACACCGGCAGGGAGCGTGACCGATTCATTGCGCAAAAGCCTGAACCCTGCAGCGTCAGTAAACCGCTCGCTGTACTCCAGGCCCGAGTAAAATTCATGATTGCCGGTTACCGCGAATTTGCCCAGCGGAGCACTGATGGTCCGCATCATCGAAACAACGTCACTGCTGTTTCTTATTGCCCGGTCAAGCAGGTCTCCGGTGGAGACGATGATGTCGGGATTTTCTTCTGCCGTGAGCCGGCAAATATTTTCCGCTGCGGCAGTGCTTATGATCGGGCTGAAGTGCACATCACTTATCTGGACTATTTTTACGGTGTCATGCCCGGCTTTAAGCTTTTTCGTCGGGATAGTGTGCCGCTCGACCCGTATCGTTTTTGCTTCATGAAATCCATAGGCCAGCACGGATATGCTGATCACGAGCGTAGCGGTGAACACTGCCCGGTTGATGTATTTTGAAGGGGCAAGGCCGATTTTTTCCGCCGCGAAGAGAATGATGTCAACAGTCCCGTGTATTACCAGGAAGAGAAAGAGAAAGGCGAGCCAGCTGTACCCGGTAAATCCCGTGACCGCGGCCCAGAACGGCAGTTCTTTCATGGTGAAGACCACGGTCGCCACAGGAGTCAGTATGACCGTGAACAGCACGAGGCGAAAAAGGATCGCCGGCAGTGACCGGAGCGTCATCACGTTCTGGTGTTTTTTAATGAAATAATAATTCATCAGGCTGTACAGCGAAATGGTCACACAGATGAAGATGATAAAACGAATGCTGTTGTTCATGGGCAAACTCCGCGGTAAATGTCATTCAGCGTGAACGCTTCGTGTAAAGGGAAACGCGTGAGAAATTTTTTAGTAATATTCGTTCGTCACGCAGTCTTCAAAGAGGTACTTCTGGTTATCATCCCCGCATTCTTCAAGCTCCGAAGGGTAGTCGCCATCGAAGCAGGCAGTGCAGAATTTTTTCTCCGGCCTGTTCATCGATGAGAGCATGGTCTCGATGGACATGTAAGCGATTGAGTCAACGCGGAGATATTTTTTTATTTCTTCAAGCGTGTGCGTTGAGGCGATAAGCTCTTTATGCGTGGGGATGTCGATGCCGTAAAAGCAGGGGAATTTGGTCGGGGGGGATGCTATCCTCACATGAACTTCAGTCGCGCCGGCATTGCGGAACATCTTGATTATCTTCCGCATGGTCGTACCCCGCATAATCGAATCGTCGACCAGTATCACCCGTTTGCCCTTCACGCTCGAGGCGACAACGTTGAACTTGATCTTGACGCCGAAGTCCCGTATCTTCTGCTGGGGCTCGATAAAGGTCCTGCCGATATAGTGGCTTCTGATCATGGCCATCTCATAGGGGATGTTCGCCTCACGCGCGTATCCGATCGCGGCCGAAACCGAAGAGTCCGGTATCGGGACCACGAGGTCCGCGTCAACGGGCTCGGTGCGCGCCAGCATGCGTCCCATTTCGATGCGCATGTCATGCACCGATTCCCCGAAGATGATGCTGTCGGGCCGGGAAAAATAGATGTATTCAAAAACGCACAGGGCCTGGCGTTTCTTTTCAAAGGGATAGTATGACTTCATCCCGTAGGCTGAAAGCGCGATCATTTCACCGGGTTCTATTTCACGCACGTACTTGGCGTCAATGATGTCAAAGGCGCAGGTCTCTGATGCGACAACGTACGCGTCGTTGAGTTTGCCGAGCACCAGGGGCCTGAACCCGTGAGGGTCGCGAATCGCGTAGATCATGTCGTTGTTCATGACCAGGAGAGAATACGCGCCTTTGACTTTTGAGAGCGCGAAGATCAGGGCCTCGGTGAAATCTTTCATCCCCGACCTGGCCATAAGATGCACGATCACTTCAGAGTCAATGGTTGTCTGGAAGATGTGCCCCCGCTCTTCAAGGTCATTCCTGATTGAGCCCGCGTTGGTAAGGTTGCCGTTATGGGCCAGCACGATCGGGCCCAGCACTGACGATGCCCTGAACGGCTGCGCGTTGCGGAGAAACGACGAACCCGTGGTTGAATAGCGGTTGTGGCCGATGGCCATATGGCCGAGGAGGTTTTCTATATGCTGCTCGGTGAAAACATCCAGCACTTTTCCCATGCCGGCGTATCGATAGATGTGCTGCCCGTCAGAAGAGGCGATGCCTGCAGATTCCTGGCCTCGGTGCTGAAGGTTATACAGGCCCAGATAGGTCAGGTTCGCTGCCCTGGAATTGCCGTAAATGCCGAAAATACCGCATTCTTCCCTGGGTCTGCCATGGTTCAGAAAATGTGAAATATCATTACTGTCCATCTGGGTTTCCGGAATGGCTTTAAATACAACACGAACATCCTTAGTTTCCAGGTAAATAAATGTAAAGCATTTTCTAAAGACTGGCAATTATTTTTATAATTGCAGGGCTGAAATAAATTTTACTTAATACAATAGTGATATTGATTTTCGTTTTTCTCTTGAACAGTTGTATAAATACAGTATAGTGGTGATAAAATTTCAATGGAACGTTAAATTCAGGTTTATTTATTATGTCCAGATCATTAATTCAGTTTGTTATATCATTTTTTACCGGCTGTCTGATTTTTTTTGCGGTTGTAGGGGGCCTCGAGGCTTCGGAAATTATTATTGATGACACCCTGGATAAAAAATCCATTGAAAAAAAAGTAAGCTATTTTATCGACCGGTCCGGTACTCTGAGCATTGATGATGTTTCTTCAAAAGATTATTCATCACGTTTTATTAAGAATACGAGGAAGGCACGCAGTTTCGGCTATGATCCGTCCGTTTTCTGGATCAGGATCGCAATAACGAATCCGACCGGCCATGATGTTCCCTGGGTCCTCGAATATGGATATACACATATGGACAGTGTTGCGCTTTTTATCCCCGAAGGCAAACCCTCCGCAGCCCGTATGTTCAGTGTGATACAGACAGGGGACCGTTACCCCTACAGCACCAGGAAAATGCCCTACCGTAAATTCTCTTTTCCACTGGCCGAGAAACCCGGGTCAGCGGTCTATTATCTGAGGCTGCAAACAAGGGGGGCTGTTCCCCTCAGGCTGACTGCCTGGAAAATGGAAAGCCTTCATGCTTCAATAGTCCGGGAATATATTTTCTTTTTTGTCTATTACGGCCTTTTCCTGGGATTGATATTATACAATATCTTCATATTTTTTTCAGTCCGGGACAGGTCCTATGTTTACCTGGGCGTTCTGCTGATCAGCTATGTGCTTGCCTCAATGACCCAGAACGGTCTTGCCGCGCAGTTCCTGTGGCCTGATGCACCGGTGTTCGCCAATTACGCCCATCCGTTCGCTGTTATTCTGTGCGGTTTTCTTGCGGTTCTGTTCTCCCGGGTATTTCTTAACACACGGGAATATCTTCCCCTCATGGATAAAATATTGAAGGGCCTGATAGCCCTGTATGTGGCCGCGCTGGCCGCCTGTTTTGTCACGGAATATCATTTCAGTACTCAACTTTCGGTGCTTATTTCAGCGCTCAATATGCTTGTCCTTTTTGTCCTTTCAATTGTTGCGCTGTTTCATGGCGGGCGAACCGCGCGTTATTATTTTTTTTCCTGGGTGTTCATGATCGTGAGTATGTTTATGCTCATGCTGCGCACCTACGGGGTGATCCCTGATTTCGTGTGGATAACCTGGCTCTATCACCTGTCATCCGCCCTGATGGTCTTGCTTCTTTCGCTGGGAATTGCTGACAGGATGAACATCATCAGGGACGAGCGTGAAAGGGCCCTCAAGTCGTTGAAAGAGGCTGATGACAAGTATAAAACCCTGGTCGAAAGCGCGCATGAGGGGATCATTATGGTCGTTGATGAAATTGTGGTATATGTGAACAAAAGCATGATCAAAATGACCGGTTTCGGAGAAGATGATTTCCTGGGCCATCACCTCTCAGAGTTTCTGCCTGATACTCCCCTGGGGCGGGAACTGGTGCTCTCCCGCTACCGGGACAGAATGGCGGGGCTTGAGATACCTCCCCAGTATGAAGCGGAGCTGCTCACCGAGGGCGGAGAGGTGATTTCAGTGATAGTATCCGCGTCCCCTATTTACAGCCAGGGACAGAAGGGAATCGTGGCGACCATTACTGACATTACTGACCTGAAAAAGGCGCATGAAATCATTACCAGCCAGTTTCATGAAATCCAGAGCCAGTGCGAAGAAGTTGAAATGGTGAACGAGGAACTCAAACAGGCCCATACCGAGATGGGCCGCGCGAATGAAAGCCTTTCCCGGGAAACCGAAAAACTGTCAATAACCCTGAAGTCGATCGGGGAAGGGGTTATTACCGTTGATGCTGAAGGCAGCATAGACATCATGAACAGGGCCGCTGAAAAAATAACCGGGTACACGTACGATGAGGCCCGGGGCAGGCATATCTCTGAAATTCTGTTTATCGAATCTTCGGACGGCCCTGTCGGGCTTGCGGGTTTCAACAGGGATTCATTTGCAGGAAGCAGGCTTTTTGCCGCTGATAAAGACATTGTTGTTATTGATAAAAACGGGCAGAAGAAGTTTGTTCTCCCGATATTTTCCGAGGTCCGGGACATCAGGGACACGGTGATCGGGGCGATTTTTGTGCTGAACGACATTACCCAGCGAAAGAAAATGGAAGATGAACTGTTCAAGAGCTCAAAGATCGAATCGCTGGGGGTTTTTGCCGGCGGCATCGCGCATGATTTCAACAACCTTCTCACGGCAATTGTGGGGAATGTCTCACTGGTCATGCTCGATATGGACAAAAGGGACCGGCATTATAAATACCTTTCTGACGCGGAAAAAATGACCGGCAGGGCGGCTGACCTTACCAGACAGCTCCTGACGTTTTCGCGGGGCGGGGCGCCGGTGAAAAAGACGGCTTGTGTCCGTGACCTCCTGTCTGATACGGTCGAGTTTGTTCTGAGCGGGTCAAATGTCAAAGCCGAATTCAGCCTCGCGCCGGACCTGTGGAACGGAAATATTGACGAGGGCCAGATAAGCCAGGTCGTGCAGAACCTCATCCTCAACTCGGTACAGGCGATGCCCGGTGGGGGCACGGTACATGTTTCCGCTGAAAATTATCTCGCCGCGGGAAATGATCCCATTACAGGCAGGGGCGGTGAATTCATCAGGATCGTTATCCGCGATGAGGGCCCGGGGGTTCCGTCCGAAAACATCGCGAAAATTTTTGATCCCTTTTTTACCACCAAACCGGGAGGGAACGGTCTGGGCCTTTCGATCTGTTATTCAATAATCAAAAAGCATGACGGCAATATTGCTCTCCTCCCGGCAGGGGATGGCGGAGCGGTTTTCGAGCTCATGCTTCCCGCTTCCAGGGATGAGCTGAACCCGGTTGCAAGGCAGGCTGTTGAAATGAAGTATTCAGGAAGGGTGCTTTTTATGGATGATGAGAAAATCATCCTTGACGTGGGCGAGCGGATGCTCAAGAGGCTCGGCCTTCACGTCGAGACTGCCTTTGACGGTGAAGCGGCCATTGACCGCTATAAAAAATCAAGGGACGAGGGCAAGCCCTTTGATCTGATTATTATGGATCTGACTATTCCTGGCGGCATGGGGGGAAGGGACGCCATTGTCCGCATAAGGGAGATGGACAGCGATGTGAAGGTGGTCGCGTCAAGCGGTTATTCAAATGACCCGGTAATGGCACATTTCGAAGATTACGGCTTCAACGCGGTAATAGGCAAACCCTATACTCTCGACCAGATGGCCGACCTGGTGCGGCGGTTGCTTCCCGGATATAATCAGGGCGCGATATCTTCGAGGTAATTGACGTTGATAAAGATTTTTTCAGGGTCCCCGTAATACTGGATTTCCTCCTCATGTATCGCCCTCACCGAAACCTCATTAAAAAAAGCGATAATTTTTTTTTCGCCGCGGTCAATGGTTTTTTTGATGGGCTCAAGACACGCGGGCCCGTAAATGGCGAGGAGAGGTTCGTACCGGTTGTTGATGAAGGGGACAATGACGTCATAGCCGCCTTGTATCATTGTCATGTGGCTGAGAAATTCCGAGTTTATAAAAGGCATGTCGCAGGGGACGGTGATGATCCTGTTCCCCTTCGCGTGAATCAGGCCCGAGTAAATTCCTCCTATCGGGCCGAGCCCGGGGATGATGTCCGGGATGGTTTTAATTCCAAGGAAGGAATATTTTTCCAGGTCGTCTCCGGCGATAATGATATCGCTGGTAACGGGACTCAGGGCCTCAAGGGCGTACTGTATCAGGGGTTTCCCCTCATACATGAAAAGCCCTTTGTCCTGCTTGAATCGCCTGCTCTTGCCGCCGGCAATAATACATCCGATTGTTTTCTTTTCAGCGTGCGTCATGGCTGTTTATTGCTTATTTTCATCTAAATGGAGTTATTTTATCAATTCATTTTTATCGGTCCCGGTAAAAATGGACAGTTTTGTTTTAATAATTGACCTTTTTTCGTAATAGTACTGAGTATGCACCATACGATATGGTAGAGAATGACTTTCTCTCTGAAATCGGTTGTTCGGGGAAGGTGCCTGTTGATGACAAAACCGTTAATAATAAATATTGTTGGAAGATCCGGTTCCGGGAAGACGACCCTTGTCGAAAAATTGATTCACAGGTATACTGCCAGGGGGCTCAAGGTCTCTGCCGTGAAGAGCATGCGCCATGACTTTGATATCGATTATCCCGGAAAGGACAGCAGCCGTTACCGAGAGGCAGGGGCCTGTACCTCAATAATCACCAACAGAAAAAAATACGCTCTTGTTTCTGATCTTGAAAACAATGAGAGCCCCCTGGAACTTGCCGTGGCGCACTGCCAGGGTTCTGATATTGTCATAATAGAAGGCTTCCGCGAAGGCAATTCAATCAAGGTGGAAGTGATCGGTGATTCAACCGAGGAGCCGCTTTATAAATCCGGGATTGAAAATATCGTGCTGCTGGTATCGGACAGGAAGATCGATTCAGGGCTTCCCTGCTTCAGGCGGAATGACCTGGAGGGGATTGTCTCTGCTCTTGAAGATATTTATTCCGCGCGGTAAATCTTACGTCAACTCAATAAGCGCGGGAAGGTATTCTTCAGGCGGCTCGAAGTTCATCAGCTTTAACAGGGTCGCGGCGACATTTCCCAGCCCGGGTTCGCTGGCATCCGCAAGCCGGTACTCGCCTTTGAATTCAGGATCATAAATAATAAAGGGAACGGGGTTGAGCGTGTGGGATGTTTTTTTCTTGCGTTCGCCCGTTTTTTTATCGATTTGTATTTCGCCGGTCTTTTTGTCCTTCTCGAACATTTCATCGAGGTTGCCGTGGTCGGCGGTTATAACCGCTATGCCTCCGAGTTTTTTCACGGTTTTAAGAAGCCTTCCCATGCAGAGGTCAACGGTTTCCGCCGCGATGATGGCAGCGTCAAGATCGCCGGTATGGCCGACCATGTCACCGTTGGGGTAATTGAGCCTGAGGAAACGGTAAGAGCCGCTTTCCAGTGCAGCGATCATGGAGTCGGTAATTTCGGCTCCCTTCATCCACGGCTTGATGTTAAACTCGATTTTATCGGAAGGGATTTCTTCATAGGTCTCTGTCTTGTTGTCGAATTTCCCGCTCCTGTTCCCGTTCCAGAAATAGGTCACGTGCCCGAATTTCTGGGTTTCTGAAACCGCGTACTGGTGCACGCCTGACTTCGCAAGATATTCGCTGATTGTCCTGTCTATTGCCGGAGGGCTGACGAGATAGTTCTTCGGGATCATCATGTCACCGTCATACTGCATCATGCCGGCGTACATAACGTCGGGCCTGCGCACCCTGTCGAAATATTCGAAGCTGTCCAGTTCGAATGCTTTGGATATCTCAATCGCGCGGTCACCGCGGAAGTTGTAAAACACAACCGAGTCTCCGTCTTCAATGGTTCCTACCGGGCCTTTGCCGTCAACTATGGTGAACGAGGGAAGGTACTGGTCGGTGATCCCTTCTTTTTCTTTTCTGAACGTTTCAAGGGCCTCCAGGGCCGAAGCGAAGGGGCGCGCTGTTCCCAGGACATGCGCCTCCCACCCGCGCTTGACGATGTTCCAGTCGGCCTCATAGCGGTCCATGGTGGTGACCATCCTGCCGCCGCCGGAAGCGATCGCATAATCAAGGCCTTTATCACGGTATTTTTTAAGCCATTCCTCAAGCTTTTCAATGTACAGCGGCGCCGATGTTTCAGGAACGTCCCTTCCGTCAAGAAGGATATGCAGTTTTATCCGCTTTATTCCCTCAATGCTGCATTGTTCAATCATGCGGAACAGATGGTCTATATGCGAGTGAACATTGCCGTCTGACAAAAGGCCGATGAAATGAAGTGTCGATTTTCCGCCTGCGGGTTTTTTAACGAGAGATTTCCAGATGTCCGTGGTAAAAATGTTTCCTGTTTCAATGGCGCTGCTTACGAGCTTGGCTCCCTGCGAAAAAATCCTTCCCGCTCCCAGGGCGTTATGGCCGACTTCTGAATTGCCCATATCGTCATCACTGGGCAGGCCCACCGCGGTGCCGTGGGCCTTGAGCCTGGTGTTCATATATTCTTTCAGCAGGTTGTCATAAACCGGGGTGTTCGCCAGGAAAAAAGCGTCCCCCCTGTCGCCGGTTCCGATGCCCATGCCGTCCATTATAATAAAAACCAGCGGCCCCCGGCGTTGTATGTGATTGGTGGTTTTAAGTTTTTCCATGGCAGAATCCTGGTGGTAGACTCCTAATCGAGAAGAAATGATTCAAGCCCGGCAAGTTCGAGAACGCGCATCACTCCTTCATTGGGATTAATGAGTTTTAATTTTCTTTCATCTTCGGTCAATTTATTTTTTATACGGATAATTGCGGCTATTGACATTGAGTCGATTTTGCTGATGTGGTACAGGTCAATGGTAACGTTTCTGTGGTCGTCCCTTATGAAGTTGTTGAGCTTTTCTTCAAATTTAAAAACATTTACCGCGACAAGTTCGTCTTTGGGGATAAATGTTCTTTCATCTGAAGAATCCTGAATATCTATTTCCATGACGGCCCCGTTATTTAGTTTTTTGAGCATTTTTATAACTGGCGCACCATTCTAGTACATGGTGGTTAATTAATATTTATTTGTCAATTTTTATTCAATCAGCTATAGTGATGAGTTTATATTTTATGGGCACCTCTAAAAATCAGGAGTTTCATTATTATCAAATATGATAACTCCTGATTTTATCAGATAATGTGCCCACAAGGGAACATCAAAAATGTAATTTATAGAGGTTCCCTTATCGTATTTTGTCAAGTTCCTTTTTAAGGGCCTGTTTTGCTTCTTCAGTTTCCGGTGATAATGTCACTGCGGAAGCGCTCGCTCCCTTTTTTATGTCATCGAGATAGGATTCTCTCAGGGTATTCATGTGCCGGTCAAGCGTTATGAGTGATTCAACTGCTTCTTGAGAAGAGAGGGGGATGTTTTTTTTCTTCGAAAACAACAATGGTATTTTTTTTACGGATTTTTTTATGCCAGGCGCGATGCCGGTCATAACGGCAACCATCATAAGGGGCAGCAGCAGCAATGCATTGCTTTTAAGCATGGCAGGCAGAAAAACTCCGGGTTCCGTGTTCATGGCTTTTTCCCAGGCAAACCAGAGAGAGTCTGCCGCGGCAAGTGAAATCAGAAAGGACATTTTCCCCCTGGGTACTCCCACAACGTTAAGGGCTGCAGAAAATAGCGTAACCATGAGCAAAAGGACCAGGGTGTTCAGCCCGGTGATCGTGAGCACTGATTTTATTACAGAGAAAAAATCGGTCAGTGCGGTTACTATTTTTCCGAGATGATCAAGTGATTCACTGAAACCGCATGACAGGCAAGAAGGGGGAGCTGTAAAGAAAGAGAACAGTGATACGATGTTGCAGGCCAGTATCAACGAGAGGAAGAGCGTAATCTGGCAACGCTTTTTCATCCGCAGGCCTTGAAGAAGAATTTAAGGTTTACGCTGTTGCCTTTTTTGTTCCAGGTCGCTTTGCAGAGGCGGGTCATAAGATACAGGCCGTGCCCCCGGGGTTTCAGTTCCCTGACATTTTTTTCGGTATTCAGTAAAGGTTTAAAGCCGTCACCCTCATCCGTGATACGAATATTTATTGATGATGAATTGGATATTATTTCAATATTGATTTTTTTCTGCGGGTCCCAGTTGTTGCCGTGCTCCATCGCGTTGGTGATGGCTTCATCCACGGCCAGGATTATTTCATCTCCGGGCAGTAATAATGAAAGGTCCAGGGAGGCGAGGGCGGCTGATACCGTTTCGAGGATTTTTTTCCGGATGTTTCTTTCTGAAGGGAAAGTGTACGTAAAAAGGACCTCTTTTTTCATAGTGGTGATCGTTATGGTAGTATTAAGATATATTCGGGATGGGGAGATTCGAACTCCCGACTTCTGCGTCCCGAACGCAGCGCGCTAACCGGACTGCGCTACATCCCGTATATTAATACGGCCAGTGGGCCATAATATGGCTTTTTTGGCAAATATTTTTTAGTGCGTATTATTTTTTTAATTACCGTCATTGCAGGAATAATTATACAAAAGTGTTATAGTGCTTGAAAAATCGGAATAACTGTCGTATTTTTTCAGTGATGTCTCAATAACCCCGGGAGCGGAGCATATGAACATTAAGCATGATTTTGATAACGAAACTCTGGTTATTCTCCTTGAAGAGAACAACGGCGTTGTCTGTATTGAGGATATCGATCTTTATATTAAATCGCTGGCAGGGCTCATTAATAGTGTTTCGTCTCGTGAGCTTTCTGAAGTTTGCTTTGATCTCTCAAAAAAATTATTTCTTAACAGCACGGGCCTGTCCCAGCTGGTAAAGCTGAAAGATTTTCTTGTCGACAGGGAAAAACAGATTTCCATAAAAAACGCTTCGCAAAAGGTGCTATCCCTTTTTTCAATGGTGGGCCTGGACAATTTTATCACTGTTCAGCGCTGAAGGTGTCGCCGTACAGGATGAATGATCATGAAGCAAAACGGCAGTTATGATTCACTGATGCGTTATCCGGGAAGATTTCTTGAGATCAATGAAAAGGGATTTCTCATCAGGCTGATCGGCTTCCTTTTCAAAAAAATCGATTTTGACGCTGAGAGCATGGCCACCCTTGAACATTACTCCGGCATGGGCAAGGCCGTGTATGTCTCCTATCAGCAATCCAACATGTCGCTTCTGCTCCTGGCCAGCCTTTTGAAAAGGCATTCCATGCCCATTTCAATCATCGCCCTTGATTTCATGGCGTATTTTTTTAAAAAAATGAATTTTCGCCGCGGCAGAATGGCCGCATCGGTCCAGCGCCTGATGTCCAGGAGGGTTTTTGATTCCCTTACCGAGACAGAGATCATCCTCAAAGAGTTGAGGTCCCGAAACGGCCTTGCCCTTTCCCTGCTGTCCCGGGACATGTTCGTGCGCCGGTATATTGACATAAAATCCGATTCGCTCCAGTACCTCGTCGAGGCACAGAAGGAGCTTGAAGAAACCATTTATCTCTTCCCCCAGATCATGTTCTGGAACAGGAACCCCGAGCGCACAAAAACGTTCTTCACCCCAAGGGCAACCGGCGACCGCGGACTTGTGTCCGCCCTTTTCACGGTCCTGACCAGCGCGACTCCTGCCTTTATGAGAATAGCCGAGCCCATTAATCTTAAAGAGGAGATTGAACGATCACCTTCAGCGGACGCTAAGGACATAGCGCGGCGCGTTCGCACCAGGCTTCTCGATATTTACAGCAATGAAAAAAGGGCGATTCTGGGCCCGGTTATCAAGTCGCAGCAGGAGATGATGGAAAAAGTGCTGTACCATGTCTCGGTGCTTGAAGTCATCGAAAGGCTTTCCAGGCAGGACAATGTGCCTGAAATGAAACTGCGCAAAAAGGCCTATGCCTTTTACCGGGAAATAGCCGCTGATTTTTCCATTGTTTATATTCGTTTTTTCGAGCGGGTCATGCGTTCCATTTTCAACCGGGTCTTTGACGGCGTGAATTACCGCATTGACGACATCAAGAAGATCCGCGAGGCCTCCCAGCGCGGCCCACTTATTGTTCTGCCCGCGCACAAGAGCCATATGGATTATCTCATCGTGTCCAGTATTTTTTACCGTGAGAAAATCATCCCCCCTCATATCGTGGCAGGGTCAAACCTCACCTTTTTCCCCATGGGAAAAATATTCAGGAAATCAGGCGCATTTTTCATGCGCCGCTCGTTCAAGGGGCTTGACCTGTATTCCGCGGTGTTCAGGCAGTACCTTAAAACGCTGATCAGCGAAGGCTACAGCATCGAGTTTTTTATCGAGGGCGGCAGGTCCCGCACCGGGAAGCTGGTGCTGCCGAAGATGGGAATACTCAAATACCTGATCTCGGCAATCGAGGAAGGTTATAACCGTGACATGATTCTGCTTCCCGCGGCGGTCAACTACGACCGCATCCTTGAGGAGGCCTCATACGAGAAGGAGCTCGGGGGTTCGGAAAAAGAGACTGAATCAACGTCCGTTTTTTTCAAAAGCAGAAAGCTTTTAAAGAGGAAGTACGGCAAGGTGTACCTTTCATTCGGCGAGGCACTGAGCTACCAGGACCTCAAGGCGCGGTTCACGGATGACCCGGACATCACCGCGAGCATCGGCAACCACGTCATCAGGAGAATCAATGAGATCGTTATGGTGACCCCTTTCGCGATCACGTCCGCATCGATTCTTCTCGCGCCGTTCAAGGGATTTACCGCAGAGATCGTTAGGGAGAACCTGCTGCTTCTTCGTGACTGCCTCGCCAGCCGCGGCGCCCCGCTGCCTGATTCTCTCACCGGAGACATCAACGCTGAAAGCATCGTGGATTACGTTGTTTCATCGTACGCTGACGACAGGATCGTCATGCCCGTGCAGCTTGACCGGGAAGGCGAGTCTCCGGGGGGAAGCGGCCTTTTCCGCATAAGCGAGGAGCAGCGCGCGCGGATCGCTTTTTACAAAAACAGTATCGTCCACTATTTTCTTCCGGTTTCTTTTGTCTCTGTTTCACTGGTGTCGCTTTCGGAAAAGAAAGCGATCGCTTATGCGGATGTCATCGGCCTGTACCGCGACCTCATGGGACTTTTTTCGCGCGAGTTTGTGTTCCCTGAATACATGCTGGAACAGGAGGGCACTGTCGGTTCGGTGCTCGCTTACTTCGAGGGAAGGGGCGTTGTCAAACTGAAAGGCGCGACGGTCGGCATCGTCCCCGGCAAAAAGGAAGAGCTGGTCTTTTTCGGCAGGCTGATCAGTGAGTTCCTGCAGTCGTATCTGGTTGTACTCAGCACTGTTGAAAAGACAAAAGGGCGGATGAACCGGAGAGACCTGGTCATGGAAATCAGAAAAAAGGGCATAGCCATGTATCACCTCGGGGCCATAACCCTTTCGGAATCGCTGTCAATCCCGATTTATAACAATGCCCTTGCGTGGTGTGCCGACACCGGGATTGTCCGCGAAAACGAGCGGACCCGAAAATCGCCCGATGTCGAGGTGATTGACCCGAACAGGGCCGCACTGTTTCGCGAAAAGATCGCTTCAATACTCAGGATGCAGCCCTGACTTCTTCGGCCTTGGGGGCGGCCTTTACCGCCATCGTGATCGCATCGAAATTGCAGGTTTCAGCGCACCACCCGCACCCGATACAGGCTTTTTCATCGGTCATGACCGGATACTCGGTGTACTGATTGTTGCGGTTATACTTCAGTTCCGGCTTGGTCATGGTTATGCATCCGACGGGGCAGACGTCCGCGCAGTTGCCGCATGAATAGCACTGCGCAAGTTCAATGACCGGTTTCGGCCACTGGCTCCTTTTAATCCGCGCGACTTTGATCCCGTGGGAATCAATGACCGCTTCCTTGACGCATATGCGCCCGCACGCGCCGCAGTTCATGCACAGGTCCTGGTCGATGCGGTGCATCTTCCCTTTTTCTCCTGAGATGGCCCCTGCGGGGCAGACGGTCTTGCAAGTTGTGCATCCGGTGCACATTTCGCTAATCTGGTGACTCATGATAGTATCCTGGTTCTGTTAAAATTTTTGTTTTTTCGGTCCTTTTTTGATTTTTTTCAGGTCAAGGGGCACGCCTTCCCAGGCGGCCTCTATGACCATGATGTTGTCTTCGTAGCTTTGCTCTTCAGGGTTGTAGATTTTTGCCCCGTCACCCATGGCGTTCTTCGCGATTACGGGGATCGCGTCACGGGGAACCATCTGTTTGCCTTCGCGGTCAACAATGTCCTTGAGCGCGGTAGCGTGACGTCCGCCCGTTGCTTTTTTCAGCTTTTCATTCATGCCGCGGATGTACTCGATCGTCGCCAGCGGCCTCTGTTTTTTCGGGGTCTTCGCGAACACCTCCGCCCCGGCGAGGGGATAAAGTATCTCGCCGATCAGGTCACCGACCTTGTGCAGGTTGTATTCCAGCCCGTAGGGAAGATAGATGCTCATGCACACGCCGTGGGGAACATGGCATACCGCGCCGGTGGCGTGGCCCAGGTTGTGGACCAGGCCGACCATTGAATTGGAAAAAGCGATCCCGGCCAGGGCCGCGGCGTTGGCCATGGCAAGCCGGCTTTCCATGTCGCCGGGGTTTTTCACCGCGTTCATGATATTGTTGCTGATGAGCTGTATCGCCTTGAATGCGGTGGTGTCGCTCAGCGGGTTTTTCCCGAGGCAGAAGTACGCCTCGACCGCGTGGGTCATCGCGTCCATTCCCGTGAAGGCCGTGATCGCCGCGGGAAGGGTCTTGGTCATGCGCGGGTCGAGCACCGCGATGTCGGGAAGAAGGAAGTACGAAACAAAGGTCATTTTCACGTGCCGGTCATGGTCTGCTATTACCGCGACCAGGGTCATCTCTGATCCCGTGCCAGCCGTGGTCGGCACCGCGACCAGCGGCTTGAGGCGCTGCTTGACCGCGCCCGCGCCTTCATAGTCGAGAAGATTGTCTCCGCCCAGCGAGACCAGTATGTTCACGCCTTTTGCCGTATCGAGAACCGAACCGCCCCCGACAGCGATTATGGCGTCGCACTTTTTCTCTTTGTAGACCTTCGCAACAGCATTGACCACCTTGTAGTCCGAATCAGGAGGCGTATCGTCGAAAACGGCGCCTATTGTAAGCCTTGATCCCTTTCCGGTTATGGCCGCTTTCACGATTTTTATCAGCCCGGCAGCAACGACGCCCCTGTCCGTTATGATCAGGGCCTTGCTCGCGTTCAGTTTTTTCAGCTCGCCCGGTATGGCTTCCAGGGCGCTGGCGCCCGATAGGGTCTTCACTCGTCCGCAGAATTCTGAATATCTTGGAAGGATCATGTTTTTCTCCTTTTAATTCTGATTTTGTTGAACGTCATGTTCGGCTCCCATTAAAACGTGAAAGTGCGGATATAGATCAATACACGGTTGACGTACTTTCGCACGGGAGAGAACTCTGACCACTTGTGATACCGCTTTACCGCGAGTTTGGTGATGATCTTCGGCAGCAGGTACAGCTCGACGATGTTCAGCACCCTCACGATCGCCAGGGCGTAGCCGAGGTCGCCGTTAACGATAAAGCGCTCCCTGGCAAAAGCAACTGACGTCGATTCCTGGAAGCTGAATACCTTGAACGCGGCCTCGATGTTCTTGATGTTCATTTCAAGCGGCAGGCTGTTCCTTCCTTTTTTCCAGCCGTCGTACTTCGCCCGCCCTTCGCCGTCTTTGCTGATGATCATGAAAGGGCCGGTCGGCAGCACTCCCAGGCTGAAGGAGAAATGTTCGGGCAGCTCGGCGAATTCTTTTTTTATTTCTCTGTCAACCCTGCAGGCGGCCTGTATGGCGCGGCCCACGATCCAGAGCATTACCGCGATATAAATCCTTTTAATGTATTTTTTACCGGGTTTTATTTCAGGATATTTGTTTATGTTCATTGGTTCCCCCTGTCGCTTTGGTTACGCGAGTCCCATTCCTGACATGGTCAGGATGCTCTTGTAGTCGTTATAGGTAAACCCCTGGGAGTCTTCGGATTCCGCCCTTCGGGCCGCGTCCTCGAGAATGTACCCGGGAATTTTCAGGCCGGCAAGGCTGGCGGGGATGTATTTCCCTGCAAGGGCGGTCAGGCCGCCCAGTATCTCCACGGCTTTTGCCGCCCGTACTTTATCTGGCGTTTGCGAATATACATCAATACCGGCCTGGGCAAGGACCAGCTCGTCGCGCACCGGTATTTTTTTCTCTATTTTATAACGCAGGGCGTTGGGCAGAATGATGCCCATGCAGAGCCCCGGTTTAAGGCCGGTAAGTTGTGAGAGTGCTGAGCCCAGGTTGTGTACCACTCCGGATGGCGCGTTCGAGAACGCTGCCGCGGCCATGGCGGACGCATAGGCGAGGGCGAGCGCCGCGTGTTTGCTCCCGGGTCGTTTAAGCGTTACCGGGAGATTCTCATGGATGAACTGGATCGCAGCAAGGGAATACGCGTCGTTGAGCGGGTTCTGGTGCCTGGTCTCTGAAGCTTCCATGGCATGGGCCAGGGCGACAAACGCGGACTCTACCGTTTTCTGGATGTCGGTTACCGCGGTCATCCTGGGGTCAAGGCAGACCACTTCAGGGAACAGGTAGTCTGATTTGAACATCCGCTGCTCGATCACGGCGATGTTCGCCATGTCGTAGCCGCACGATCCCGCTGTGGGAACAGTAAAAAAAGGCTTGAGCGGATGTTTAAGCGTGTTTTCTCCCGCAAGCGAAAGAATATCGCTCACGCCGGTTGACACCGCCATATTCAGGCCCTTGGCAGCGTTCATGACCGCGCCGCGTCCCACCGCGATGATTGAATCGCATCCGCGGTCATGAAAGAGCGTCGCGAGGTCGCGTATCTGGTCAATGCCCGCGGTGTCGATTATGTCGTCGTAAAATCCCCCCAGAGTGATGTCGGAATCGTAAAAAGCCCTGATAAAGGTTTTTTTCAGGCCCTGCAGGGTAACGTCTTTTGTCGCCAGAACAAGGGGCCTGGCCGCGTCATAGCTTTTAAGATCCACCGGGATATGTTCCAGCGCCCGCGCCCCGGCGAGGTACTTCGACTGGTTAAAAAACGAATAGAAATCTTTTTTCTGCATTTCCCGCTCCTGGTTATGATTATTTTTTCTCGATGCCGAGTTTTTTCAGTGTCCGGTCTTTGGGTATACCGTTTTTATCGTATCCCCGCACGCTGTAGTATTTAGGCAGCATTTTTTCAAGGGGAACGGTCCTTCCTTTGGGGTCATTTTTTCTTCCTTCTTTGAGAAGCCTTCCGGGGAGGGTGTCGTCCTTTTTCGATATGCCTTCCCGCGTGTTCATGTAGCGTTCGAGCACGTGCATCCTTCGTCCGATTTTGAGCATCTGCCACATGTTCAGCCGGTGGCCGGTTATTGACGACCAGAGCCGCGACCATATCGAGAGGTCCATGACTTTGATCGCGATCGGGGACATCGCTGAAAGCGAAATCTTCAGCGTTATCGTTGGCAGAACCCTGATCAGCGGCGGCTGGAGAAAGACCGGGAACGCGGTGAACTGGCAGATGTGAAGGCTGTTCGCCACGTTAAAGCACTCTTCGGCAAACGCGGTGTAGGTCGCCTTGCCCCAGGTGGTGTAGGGGGCGTACATGTTCAGGTAGGCTTCAAGGGCGAAAAAGGCCGCGGAAAGGTGGCACGCGCCGCGGTTCGCGACCGCGAAGGCGAGCCCCTGGCCGAAAGCGCCGCGCGGGTCATAGGCCGCGAGCTCGAGCCCCTTTACGTGCATGGCGAAATCTTCGCCGCCGTATTTTCTGGAAAGCCATTTGCTTCCCATGGCCAGCTCTTTGCCGATGCCCCTGCCCATAGCGATGTCTTTTATCGTCCGGTCTATATGGTCAGGGCTGCCGAATTTCAGGTCTGATTTAAAAAGCCCTTTTTCAGTGGCCTCCATGGTCCAGGCAATGGTGCCCGCGGCGGATATGGTGTCCATGCCCATGAGAGAGCAGGTCTCGTTCCACTGTGAAATAATGACCGGGTCGAATATTTCAAGGTTCGGCCCGAAAAGCCCCATGGTTTCGAACTCGGGCACGATCCTTTCTTTTCCTTCGAAGGTGGCCTTGTGGCCGCAGAGGATGGCGCAGGGCTTGCAGGTCGCCTTTGTGGCGTTGAACTTGGTCAGCACTTCTTCAGCTGAGACTTTGTGTGCCTCGCCGTGTGAGCCGGTGGTGAAGTTGCGGACCGGCAGAATGCCCGCGTTGTTGGACAGCATCACGTGGGAGTTCGTTCCCAGGTTCCGGTACTGGTTGCCGCTGACCTTGTTGGCGTTGATGTAGGTCAGCAGGCGCTTGCGGGTCTTGGTGAATTTTTTCTGGTTTTTCGGCACGATCTTGTATTCTTTCCCCTTGGCGACCACTGCCTTGAGGTTTTTAGACCCCATGACCGCGCCCATGCCGCCCCTGCCCAGGAACCGGTGCCCTGAACAGATATTGGCGTACCTGACCAGGTTTTCGCCCGCGGGCCCGATTACCACTGAGCCGCTTCCCAGTTTGTCAAGTTCTGCCTGCACTTCGTGCGTGTCCATTCCCCATATTTTTTTGGCGTCCCTGAACTCGACGCCCTTTGAGTCGATGTACAGCAGAACGGGTTTGTCCGATTTGCCTTTAACGATCAGTCCGTCCCAGCCCGAGGTCTTGAGCGCCATGCCGAACGGGCCCCCGCATGACGCGGACACCATGATACCGGTCAGGGGCGACTTGGTCACCGCGTCGAACCTTCCGGAACAGGGTGCTCCGGTGCCCATGACCACTCCCATCATGAAGGCGATCATGTTGTCCTCTCCCAGGGGATCGATCCGGGCCGGCATGCGGTCATAGAGCATTTTAAGGCCCAGGCCTTTGCCTCCCATGTACATTTTCAGGTCTTTTTCTGAAACGTCGGTGACAATGAAGGATTTTTTACTGAGATCGACCTCGAGAACTTTGTTGCTGGTTCCTGAAATTTCCTGCATGGTTTTTTCCTCTCATTGGTAACATAGTAGATTTTTTTATAGTTACCCGGTAGTCTGCAATCTGGTGTATTATAACACCCAGTACAAATATAAGCAATTACCGTGGTTTTTAAAAGGCATTTTTATGTGCCGGTTTATTATCGCATTAATGCCTGATACGATTTTAGTTTTGATCTTATATCAGATAAAAAACCGTCCTGTCGACCGGATTTATAATTCAGGACTGCCGGACTCTTTCTTTAACCAGGTTTTCTTTTCGATACTGGGTCGGGGTCATGCCCGTGAACCGGGCAAAAGCCGCGTAAAAGGCTGATTTCGAGCTGAAACCCACCTCGTGCGCTATGGAAATTATGGAACGGGATGATTCTTCAACAAGCATTTTCATGGCTTCCTCAACGCGAAAGCTGTTGATAAAATTGTTGAAGTTCATGTTGTAATTTTCGTTGATCAGGTGGGAAAGCTGATGAATGGTCAGGGAAAGCTCATCAGCAAGGTCCTGAAGGGTTATGTCTTCTTCGGAATATATTTTTTCATCGGTCATGAGTTTCATGAGCTGGCCGTTCACCTGTTCGGTTTCAATGCCCGAAATGGGTGAGCGGCCTTTTTTCTTTACCGCCTTGATGAACAGGAGTTGCAGAAATTCGGGGAACCTGAACCCGACCAGGTAGGCGCCGATCAAGAGCAGGCTTGCGAAGATGCCGCCGGAACACAGCAGCGCGCGTGAGCTGAACACCGCCCCTGAAACCAGCACGATGTGCGCAAGCATTGATAGTGCCGTGTACACGATATCGACCGTCATGATGTTGCCGTATTCGCCCCTGCGTTTTTCTTTTATCAGGATAACCAGGAGTATGCTGAGCAGGATGATTATCTGGATCGATGAACCCAGAATAATGGCTTTTACCGGCATGACCAGGGGACCGGGTTTTCCCGAGAAGACGCCTTCAAGAATGCGTATCTGCTCGGCGCGGGGCAGCATCAGGTAATAGATGTCCACGATGAACGAAACCATTGAGGGGATGAACAGCAGCACTTTTTTTACCGGAAAGGTCTCGACCGGAAAAATCACGTAGTAATACGCGATAAAGAGGATCGGGCCGAGAAGGTAGGCGAACGTCATGAACATGAAAAGCAGCTCGGGTGTTTCGAACATCAGGTTGTTGTTGACGAAGTCGGTCTGCAGCAGGCACATGCCGAGCACGCTGAAGAGGAAAGCCAGGTTGATGTTTTCCTCCCTTCGCTCCCTCAGGCTGAGCTGCCCTACCGCGGTAAGAAGGGACAGGCCTCCCCCGAAGAGGAGAATGATATCGCAGATGAGGTCGATCATATCAGGTCATCTGTTCCAGTTTCTTCAGGAGTTCATTTCGCCTCTGGATCAGCTCTTTGCCGTGGAACGTGTCCTTTACCTTTTTCGGACGGTCGAAGTTGTCGATTTCCTCGAACATCAGCTTGGGGGGCTCTTTCTTGTTCCAGGCATCGGCGATCTCGTCAGGAGTCGGAAGTATTATGGCGTATATCGCATATGGTGTCTGTATGAGTGAGTGCCCGCGCGCGAGGTATGCTTCTGAAAAGCCGCCGTCGATGTTAATGGCCCTGCCGTCAGGGGTGGCGATCTTTTCTCCCTTGAGGACGTTAACCGGCGTATGCCCGAATACCACGCGCTCAGCGCCGAATTCAGCCTGGATCAGGTCCATGAATTCTTTCTTCTTGATGTTTTCTCCCCAGTGGAGGGTCTTTTCCTTGTGGGTGTCCTTGTCCCTGAAAAAATAGCGCTCGAAGGTCTTCATCGCGTGCTTGCCGAAGAACGGCGATTTGGGGCCGCACCACATGTAAAACATGACCGCGAGCTGAAAGTGCTCCTGCCCCTTCCCTTCGAGGTAGTTTTTACCGACTTCTTTAATGGTCCTTTCAAGATGGTCGAACAGCTCTTTGCCTTTTTTGCCGTACATGGTGTCGAACTGGCCGTCAGGGGTGCTGGGGATCAGCGCGTGCACGTTCATGATGTAGTTGTTTATGTGATAGAGCTTGCCTTCTTCAAAGAGGTATTTCATGAGCCGCTTGATGGGGGCACTCGAGGTAAACTGCACTGCCAGGTCGTCGATCACTTCGCGCTCCTCGGGAGTGAGCTCGCCGGGGTTGTTGGGGTCGATCGTGGGGAAGTGCGTGTCAGTCAGGCCCGCGGTGTCGCCCGCCCTGAGCATCTCGCCCAGGCGGTCAAGGTTCAGGCGGGATTCCATGTCAAGCTGCGGATACTGCTTGATGGTTTTTTCTTCAAGCTTGAACTGTATCACGGCCAGGGTCTTTTCCATCTTTTTGGAAAGCTCGAGCTTGGCCTTGAAGTTGCCGGTGATCTCCCCGGGGTAGAGTTTGAGCGCGAAATCGGTAAGCCGGGTCAGGTCAATGCCGAGCCTTCCCAGGAACTCGAGGTTGTCATACCGGGTGCTTATGCGCAGCGCTTCGGCGATGAGCGATTTGTTCCCTGCCGCGGCGCCCATCCACAGAATGTCGTGGTTGCCCCACACATAGGTCACGTACGGGCGGATGTCGTTCTGCATGAGGATCCTGAGTATTTTGTCCGGCTCGTCGCCGCGGTCGAAAACGTCCCCCAGCACGATCAGCCTGCTCAGGATTACCTGCTTCACCACTTTGGCCAGGGAGTTGATCACCTTGTCCGCGATGTCGTCGTTTTCGTACACGATGTTGGGAACGGGAAAATTGAGGATGAAGTTTTCGATGATCAGCTTCAGGTCCTTGTTGATGTTGCCCCTGATCTTGTCGAAGTCCTTGACGTCCTGCACCTTGTATCGGATGATTTTGACCAGGGACGAGATGACGTCCTGGCGCTCCATGGCGTATTCTTCGCCGGGGATGTATTTCTCTTTGCGGATGATGCGGTCGAGGTGTTCGAGCTTGTCCCTGGGGAAGGTCTTGGGCAGCGCCTCGTACGCGGTCTGCCAGACCAGGCCGAAGCGTCCTTTCAGTATCGATACAAAGCGCTCACCCGCGCCGTGCGGGTCACTGATCCACAGGGTCGTGTCTATATTGCGGTCGAGTTCAGACTCGATGCCGGTCAGTTCCTGGATAATACGGTTATATTCAACCAGATTTAATGCGGCCATGGCGTCCCTCGTTTGGAAGATGTCGGCCACTGCCCGGATGCTGCAGAGTCCTGTCGTTCTGGTGAGTTCCCGGGCAGGATCGAGCACGAAATTACTACAGCAAAAGAATAAATACGGGCCGTCAGCCTGTCAATGGAATTTTATGTAAGGGTTGAAAATCAGGGGTAAAATCGTTTTCTGAATGCGGCGCCGATTGCGGTTTTGTGGCTTTTAAGGGCCGGAAGCCGTGTAAAAGGCCCGGTTGCGGCTATCTGAGGGGGATGGATACGGGCGAGAGGTCAATGCCGTTTTCAGAAAATGAGGCCCGGTAATACTGGCTGCAGCGGGAGCAGCGGTCTTCCCTGTTGAACCCGCCGCACCCGGAATTGATATACCGCACCCCGTCTTTTTCCAGAGAGTAGTACACGGGCTCGCTCCCGGAAATTACCGCGGATGCCGGGTGCTCCTTTAATAGCCCGTGTACGGGCCCGCTCCAGGTGAACCGGTCAGTCCCTTTTCGGTCAAAGGGGCAGTAGTGGGTAAACACAATGACCCGTCCGCCCCGCGCGCTTTTAAGGTCGTTTTTGAGCCATGCCAGGGTGTTTTTCAGGTTTGCCGGGCCGTTCTCGTCAATCAGCGTGTTCAGAAAGACCATGTGCACGCCGCTGATGGCGCACGAGTAGCACAGCTCCCTTTTGAGCCGGTTTTCGTACAGCACGGCGCTGTCGTTATGCAGGTCGCGCGCGCCTGCCAGGGTGTACAGGGGCACGGGAAGGCCTTTGAACGCGGCCATGAAGAGGGCGAACTGGCGCGTGAGGTCTCTTTCGATAATGCCCACGCGCTCTGACCCTCCCTGGACCAGGTTGCCGGTGTGCACCACGAACAGGGGGTTCTCTCCGGTGATGCGCGAAACGAGCGCCGGCAGGGCTTCAGTGAACCCGTTAAAGGGCGATTCAGGGTAGGTGTTTCCCGTGACAATAAAGGTGAAGGCCGCGTCCCGGTCTTGTGCCGGGGCCGCGGTCATGAACAGAAACGAGGCAAGGGCCAGTGCGGCCATGGTTGCGGCGTGCCGCGCTCTCACTGCCGGTCCCTATTGTTGCCTTCTTACGAAAGCCTGAGAAAGTCGGTGGGGAAGGCCTTGCATATCTCGGCAACTTCGCCCTTCGCCCTGGCGAGCACCTTGTCGTCTTCAATATTGTCGATGACGTCGGCGATCAGGGTCCCCACTTTTTTGAAGTCGTCCTCTTTGAGGCCGCGGGTGGTCAGCGCCGGGCTGCCCAGCCGGATGCCGCTGGTGACAAAGGGAGACTTGTCGTCAAAGGGGACGCCGTTCTTGTTGCAGGTAATGCCGGCCTGGTCGAGCCTGTTGGCCGCGTCTTTTCCGGTCACGTTCTTGTTTCTCAAATCGATGAGCATCAGGTGGTTGTCAGTGCCGCCCGAGGTCACGGTAAAGCCGCGCGACAGCAGGGTGTCGGCGAGAACCCGCGCGTTTTTGATCACCTGTTTCTGGTATTCCCTGAACTCGGGCCTGAGCGCCTCGCCGAAAGCCACGGCCTTGGAGGCTATGGTGTGCATGAGCGGGCCGCCCTGGGTCCCGGGGAACATGAATTTATTGACGTCTTTTTCGTAGTCGTTTTTCGCGAGGATGACGCCGCCCCTGGGCCCGCGAAGGGTCTTGTGCGTGGTCATGGTCACGTAGTCCGCGACCGGCACGGGTGAGGGGTGCTCGTCCGCGGCTACCAGGCCCGCGATGTGGGCTATGTCGGTCATCAGCTTGGCGCCGATGCTGTCCGCTATCTCTTTGAATTTATTGAAATCGATGATCCTGGGATAGGCCGATGCCCCTGCCACGATCAGTCTGGGACGGTGCTGTTTTGCCATTGCCGCGACTTCGTCATAGTCGATCACGTGCGTGTCTTTTCTCACGCCGTATGAGACCACGTTGAAATACAGGCCAGAGAAGTTGACCGGCGAGCCGTGCGAGAGGTGCCCGCCGTGCGAGAGGTTCATGCCCATGAAGGTGTCGCCGGCTTTAAGAAGCGACATCATAACCGCCATGTTCGCCTGTGCGCCGCTGTGCGGCTGGACATTGGCGATGTCGGCGTTGAACAGCTTTTTAACGCGGTCTATGGCGACGGTCTCCACTTCATCCACGTGGCCGCACCCGTTGTAATAGCGCTTTCCGGGGTAGCCTTCGGCGTATTTATTGGTCATGGTCGAGGATGAGGCCTCGAGCACCGCGCGGGAAACGTAGTTTTCGGACGCGATAAGGATGAGGTTTTCCTCCTGGCGGACGTTTTCGCGCTGCAGTATGGCGTAAACATCCGGGTCGCTCTGTTTCAGGTATGACGTGTTGGACATGGCAAGCTCCTTGTGGTGGTTTCTCGTGTGAACACTAAAAGTCAAGGCCCGTGACTGTCAATGATTATTCTTCGGAAAATTCAGGCGCGGGCGGCCCTTTTTCATCCCCCCAGTTCTTTAACGACAAGGTCGCCCATTTCGGCGGTGCCGACCTGTTTTTTGCCCGCTGACATGATGTCCATGGTGCGGTACCCCTTTGCCAGAACCCGTTCGATCGCGGCAAAGATGTCGGAATAGGCGCTGTCAAGGGAGAAGGAGTATTTCAGCATCATGGCCGCGGAGAGTATCTGGGCTATGGGATTGGCGATCCCTTTGCCGGCTATGTCAGGGGCCGACCCGCCGGCGGGCTCGTACAGGCCGAAGGTCCCGTCGGTCAGGGAAGCGGAGGGGAGCATGCCCAGGGACCCGGTTATCATGGACGCCTCGTCAGAGAGAATGTCGCCGAACATGTTCCCGCACAGCATGACGTCGAACTGCCGGGGGTTGCGCACGAGCTGCATCGCGGCGTTGTCGACGTACATGTGGTTCAGCGCCACGTCGGGGTATTCCTTCGCGATGGCGTTGACCCGTTCGCGCCAGTACACCATTGAGGCGAGCACGTTCGCCTTGTCAATGGAGGTCACTTTTTTGCCGCGCCTGCGCGCTGCCTCGAACGCCACGCGGGCGATGCGGTCTATCTCGGGGCCGGTGTACACCAGGGTGTCGAAGGCCCGGTCGCCCTCGCGCCCCTTGGGCGTGCCGAAGTATATGCCGCCCGTGAGCTCGCGCAGGATGAGGATGTCGAAGCCGTCCCCGATGATCTCGGGCCTGAGGGGGGACGCGTCTTTAAGCTCGCCGAATATGATCGCCGGGCGCAGGTTCGCGTACAGGTTGAAGTGCTTGCGCAGGGGAAGCAGGGCGCCGCGTTCGGGCTGCTCATCCGGGGGGAGTGTTTCCCATTTGGGCCCGCCGACCGAGCCGAAGAGCACCGCATCGGACGATTCGCAGGTGCCGAGTGTTGACTGCGGCAGGGCCTTTCCGTGCCGGTCTATGGCTATGCCCCCCACGTCGGCTTCGGTAAAGGTGAAGGTGATGTTGTAACGGGACGAGACCGCCCCCAGCACCTTGACCGCTTCTTTCATGACCTCGGGGCCGATGCCGTCTCCCGGAAGGAGGGCGATTTTTTTTGCTTCCATGGTTTGCTCCTTGCGCCGGTATGGGTCTGTTTTAGCCGGCAAGAAGGCAAACTGTGCCAGAACCGGGCGTGCGTGTCAAATGAAAATATGGCTATGGCGTCACCGGCGCGCGGTTTTTGTCACCGGAGAGGCCGAATATGCTGGAGCTAGAACAACCATAGAACGTGAGACGGAGGGGTATAGAAGGTGAGAGGGAAGGGAATCCGGTGGCAGGCGCGCAGCGGTTTTCTTCCGCAGGCGCGTAGCGCGCTACGCGACTACAGGGGATTGTTGGCGCGGACCATGGCGGGGGCATTCGGGCGGACGGGATTCAGGGCTCGCCTGAAAAAAATGTCAGCCTCTACCTTCAGGGTCTACCTTTGCCGGGCGATCTGTAGTATGGTGAATGGTGGGCGGCGCACTATCATTTTTTTAATATTTTTGTTGCGAAAATAATCTTTATGTACACGATAATGTAGAGCCGTGGCAGATGACGGGGGATTTTCTCTCTTGTAGGCGCAGGCAAAAATAACCATATGTTGCGTATTACGCAAATATACGGAAATAATATGATATTCAATGTAAATAACAGGAGCGGTCATTGCGGTTAAAAAAATGGGATTACCGAAATGATGGCCATTATTTCGTGACCATGATAACGAAAAACAGGGAGCCCCATTTTGGTGAAATAATCAGGGGAGAAATGCTCCTGTCTGCAATGGGCAATATCGCAGAAGAGGAATTGTTAAAAACCGGAAACAACAGGGAAAACGTGTTCATTGATGAATTCTGTATCATGCCTGATCACGTGCATTGCATTGTTATTATATCGGATATGGAATACGATTCCCCTGTTTCTTGCAGGCGCGCAGGGAGACCTCTTCGTAGTCGCGTAGCGCGCTACGCGACTACAGGGGATACGGGAAGCGCCCTGTTATCGCCCCGACCCGGATCATTGTCTGCTGTCATTCGCGCGTATAAATCAGCGGTGACCAGGCGCTGCCGTGAATCGGGTTATGAACAATTCGCCTGGCAGCCGCGGTTTTATGACCGGATCATCAGGGACCAGGACGAATTGAACAATGTGCGCCGGTATATCAGGAACAATGTGAAGAAATGGGAGATCAACCGCGGGGAGGGAAAAGACCGGGGCGAATAATGGTACACCCGGTCTCTTTTGTAGGCGCTACCGGGTTCTCCCGAAACGGAAGCCCGTGTTGTCGTATTCCGCATACGGCAGATAGCCGGGCAGGGCCCGTACACACAGGTTATAGGCAGATCCGCTCCAGCAGCCGCCCCGTGGGGAACGGCAATTATTGGGCCTTAAGTCAAAGCACCACTCCCTAACATTGCCGCTCATATCGTACAGGCAAAGGAGATTCGGCTGTTTGCCCCTGGCTGCCTGGGTGCTTACGGTGTTTCCGTCTCCTATGGTTGTGCTGCCCCCGAACCAGGCAACTGAATCAGAAGCGCCCCAGTCATTATATTCTCCTGCAGCGCCGCTTGGCCAGTAATCCGGTGTCCACCAGCAGCCGCTGCCTGCCGGACATTCATATAATCCATTATCGCTGTTTGCACCGCAATACCGTGCCGCAAGCTCCCATTCATTGATCGTGAGCAGCCTGAAGCCCTTCGCTCCGGACTTGACATAGGGATCGTCAAATCCTCCCGGATCGGGATTAACGCTGAAACCATAGCTGCCGTCCCTCGAATCGCGTATGAGGGTGCTGTACCCGCTGTCACTGTAGTACACGCAATCATAAGCCGTCCCGGTCTGGGCGTTGCACCACTCGGTCAGGGCGTTGCACCACACCATGGAGTCGCGCCAGTTCACCATGGTCACCGGATGCTGTTCCGATTTTGATGCGTCCCCGTCATTTCCTTTCAGTCCGGTATTGGCAAAATAATACAGTTCGCCTCCGTCAGCGCGCATGCCGCTCCCCGCATCGGTAGTGGCCCAGTCATATACTTCCTGCCACAGCTCGTAGGTCACCTCGGTCTTTCCTATCCAGTAGGCGTTATCGATTGTGGCGGTGACGTCAGTGCTGGTGCTCGTGGGGAAGGTGATCCCGCCGGGCACATAGACCATGACGAAGGATACGCCGTTCGCGGTAACTGTTTGTTTGTCACCGGCAGACAGCGCTCCGCCGTTATCGCCTGACCCGCCCTCGTCGTCACAGGCGGCAAGGCCCAGCGCCGCAGCAAGCACAAGCGTTCCTAAAAACCGAATGGAATATTTCATGAAATCCTCCTGGCAATGCATAAATCAATGAATGAAATTGCGTATTTATTTCACTGAGTTTTATAATCGTTTCATTGGTGTCTTGTCAATTGGTTTCTTTACTTTTATGAGTTCCCTGATGTTTTTATTATGCATGTGAGGAAGCAGGTTTCACCTACAGGGGATTGTTGGCGCAGGCCATAACAGGGGCATTTCAGAAAAAATGCCAACCTCTACCTTCAAGGTCTATCTTTGCCGGTCGATCTGTAGTATGGTTGAAGACGGGTGGCACACTATCATTTTTTTAATATTCTTGTTGCGAAAATAATCCTTAATATACACGATAATGTGGAGCCGTGGCAGATGACGGGGGTTTCTCCTTCGTAGTCGCGTAGCGCGCTACACGACTACAGGGGATACGGGAATCGTCCCGTTATCTCCCCTTCCCGGTTCATTGTCTGCTGTCATTCGCGCGTATAAATCAGCGGTGACAAAAAGGTGCCGTGAATCAGGCTATTCTGGTTTCGCCTGGCAGCCGCGGTTTTACGACCGGATCATCAGGGACCAGGACGAATTGAACAATGTGCGCCGGTATATCAGGAACAATGTGAAGAAATGGGAGATCAACCGCGGGGAGGGAAAAGACCGGGGCGAATAATGGTACACCCGGTCTCTTTTGTAGGCGCGTAGCGCGCTACGCGCCTACGGAAGATAATTGGCGCGGGCCGTGGCGTGAAAAAAATGGGAAACATTGCATTAAATCCCTGAGATAAATATTGCACACGTGCCCCCTATGGGGCGATGCACTGAGCAGTTCGGCATTTCGACAGGCTCGATGCGAAGCAGGCTCACCGTACCACCTGTCGAAGTGGACAGGGGGGGAGCGCGCGTTACATGTCTATAATGGGAGCAGATGTCCTCTCTGCTCCGCCCCCCGCTGTTTTAATGCCGTCACTTATACGCCACAACTCCCATGAATGACCTGCCCATAAGGCTGACCGTTTTCACCCGCGCGAACCCGCTCCTTTTAAGGGCATTGACTATGTCATCGATATACGGAAGCGGGTACAGCCCCTGTGTCGCTGAGAATATCAGGTCATAATAGGATGACGACAGGCTTCTGGCCTTGAAGCCGGTCGCGAGCATGAACCTTCCGTGTTTATTCAGCAGCTTGTAAATCATGCTGAACTGCCCGGCCCTGTCGTTATCTGAAAAATAATGCATGTTTGAGTAAGACGTTACAAGGTCGAATGTTCTGTCCCTGACGGTTTGAAGTGTAATGATGTTGTCCCTTTCCACGGTGAAATTGCTTTCCAGCTTGTTTTCTTTGATTTTCCCGCGCGCGATTGCGACAGCAGAAGGGTCGATGTCAATCGCCGTGCCCCGGCTGTTTCTGTTGATGTCGGCGTAGTATTTCAGGTACTCACCCGCGCCGCAGCCGAGCTCGAGTATGGTCAGGGGGGACGATTTTTTTATGGTGTGATAAATAAACCCCTTGATCAGCGGTTCCAGTATCCGTGATGATTCTGCGATCACCCCGCCGAAGTCTTTCAGGTAGTCCCCTTTTCTGTTTTCCAGAAGATAGGTGCCGATACTTCGCGCGACGTCCGCATGGTACAGGACCGTTTCCCTGACAAGCTCCCGCAGCGGCACATTGCCTGCCAGCGCTTTCGCCATTGCCCCTTTCAGCCGGTATTTCCCGTTTTTGCGGGTTATCTCCCTGAGTGAACAGCCGAGGTCAAGCAGTGAAGCCAGAAGCCGCTTATCGGTGATGCCTGATTCGCGGGCAAGCTCGTCGAGGGTTTTTGGTTTTTCCAGTATTTTGAAGATCCCGGTTTCAAGGACCGCGTGGTAAAATATCAGGCCCCCCTGATGTTTCATGATTCTCGCTGTTTTAAACTGCGCATATAAGTCTTTTGAAGCAAGGTAATGTTTAATTACGTGAAGTATCATGGTATGTCCTCCAGTGAAAGAAAAATTGAACTGTCATGTGCCGTGTCCCGGCATCTGCATCAGGGACATGATTGTCACCTGATCACTCTTAATAGATATAGTACCCGGTACGCCCGGTCGCCCGGGTTACTGAACTCATACTCTTTTTTTATTATGCGGCTTTTTTAATCGGATAAATCTGCGCGAAATTCTTTGGGGGTCTTGCCGGTGAATTTTTTAAACATGGTGTTGAAGGTCGACTTTGAATTGAACCCGGCGCTGTAGGCGATTGAGAGGATGTTCCGGTTCGCGTAATCGGGGTTTGCCAGTTTCTGTTTCGCGTCATTAACGCGGTAGCTGTTTATGAAATTGTAAAAGTTCTGTTTGAAGTGGATGTTCAATATCATGGAAAGGTGATGCGTTGACACTGCCAGTTCGTCGGCCAGCACCTGAAGGGTCAGTTCTTCATTGAGATACGGTTTCTTCTCGGCCATGTGCTCCAGCAGTTTTTTTACATGCGCTTCTTCGTCCTGCGCGGGGAGCCTGAATTTTTCATACTTCGGATAAGATGTTCCTTCGTCGTGGGGAACAGCGTTTTCAATAAGCCTGATCCGGTCGAATATTTCAGGCTGGAGGATGGCAAGAAAAGCGATCGCGAATATGAACCCCAGGCCGCAGAGAATGGCGATGACATCCAGGATCCCGTGTTCATGCCTTATGTTGCCGCGGGTGAACTGCATAAAGATAAAAAGCACCGTTAGAATCAAAACCGCAAGCCCCGCGCGGATGAAAGACAGCTTCAGCGCGTCTATGTCGGAAAAAAATTCTTTCAGCCGGCCGATGTATTTTTGTACTGTTATAAGGGAGAGAACATACAGCACTGCTTCAAAAAAAAGCCCGCCGCCGTTGATTATGATATTCGCGTAAATAACGGCGCACGGCAGTTGAACCGGATCAAATGCGGCGAACAGGATGATATTAATGGTGAGGGCAAGCGCGAATGGCGCGTAGAGCAGCAGGTATTTCTTCGAGAACGCGTTGATCCGCGCCGTGAGAAGGGCGATATATAAAAACATCGACGGGCCGAACATGAATGAATACGGTATTATGCTGAGCTGGTACGGACGCGCTGAACTGGTGAAACCCCTGGCGCCGAGGTACAGTTCGAACAGGTCCAGGAACGAGAAAAACATGATAAGGGAAAAAAACCGGTTTGCCCTGCGGTTGTTTTTTTTAATGAGCAGCACCAGAAATAATAACAGGGCCTGGACCGCGCCTGCCAGGCAGATTGTTCCAAAGATTTCCCGCATGGTGTTTTTTTCCCTTTTTAAAAAAGAAGCTTGCAGACCGCGCTGTTGTGTCAAGAATTATTAAGGGTTAAGACCTTGGGTTGAATGTTTTCTCGAGTCTTAAACAGGGATGAAGCCATTGGCCTGCATAAAACTTCCGGGAGGTGGTTTATGATAAAAAGGAACATAATTGCCTTTGCTTTGATTTTTATTTCATGGTTAATCATTGATTTTATACTTCATGGAGTTTTGCTGTGCCGCATCTATGAATCAACCGCTTCATTGTGGCGGCCTGCTGACCAGATGAATATTCCACAATTCTGTAACAACTCCTTTTCATTGATCATCTATTTAAAGATGATAAAAAGATAAAAACAGGAGATCTTTCGTGAAACATAAAAAGCTGTTCTTCGGCTTTGTTGCGCTTGCCGGCATTCTGCTTGTTTTGTTTGCTTTATTATTCGGCAAACTGTTTCCGTTTTCACCTTTGGCGATCGGTTTTACCAGACATGAACTTAGGAATGTAACAGTATACCTTGAAGACGGGAGTGGCTTCAGTGATTATAGCCGGTTTGACACGTTCACATCGGGTGTCGAAGCCTTTCACCGGCTTAAATTCCTGGACAAGCCCCGGATATATATTTTTTCAGACAGGGGTTCTTATTTAAGGAAAAATTTTACAAAGGCGCGCTTCTGTGCCTATCCGAACAGCAGACTGGTGGTTTCGCCATGGGCGGTTGAAGAAGCAGGGAAGGGGATCATATCCCTGGAGATTTATCTTAAACATGAACTCTCGCACGTCCTTTTATATCAGCACATGGATTATCTTTCCGTTTGCCATTATCCCCAATGGCTGATGGAAGGTATTGCTGTTTACAGTGCCGGGCAGATGGGCTCCTCGTGGTATCCCGATAAAAAAAAGACTTATGAGATCATCAAAAAAGGAAATTATTTCCCTCCTTATCTGTATAAAACATCCGGGGAGGATGAGGTAAAACTCTCTATCGATAACCGCATAGCTTTCATGTATTCCGAGTTCGCGTGCGTTGTTGATTTTATTATTAAAACATACGGCAACGAGAAGTTTTATCACTACATGCACGGCCTGCTGAAGAGCCGCGACCACGATAAATTATTCAAGGATATCTTCAATATCGATTATTACGGGTTCCTTGATGCCTTTGTCAAGCATGCGAGTAGTTTAAAAGATTAAATAAATTTCTACTGCTAAATATACACACCATGAATCTCTTTGCAGGCGCGTAGCGCGCTACGCGCCTACGGAAGATAATTGGTGCAAGCCGAAATAGGTGTATCTGGCGCGCTGCGCGCCTGCGGAAAATTATTGGCGCAGGCCGTGGCGTGAGAAAAATGGGAAACCATTACGTCAAATTCCTGAGATAAATAGTGCACACGTGCCCCCTGGCATCAGGATGATAACGTGCAAATGCAGTACAGGATGTACTAATAAGCATTTGCCGCTGGGGCGATGAACTGAGTGGACAGGGGGCAGGCGCTACGCGCCTGCGGAAGATTATAGATGTAACCCATAAATCAGCAGAAAAATGGCCTGGAAAACATTTCCGCAGTGCTCCCCATATATACAAAATTAAAAAAAAGTGTTGCATGCCTGGCGTTTTAAATATTTTATTCACCGGGAACAGGTTGTTAATTCCTGCCCCGCCGAGGATATTAGTTAGACGCAGTCTGTTTTCTGCATGGCCCGCTTAAGCGGCACGTTAAAACATCCAGGGAGGGGCTCCTCATTCGCGGTGTCAGTATAAATTGATGGTACGGAAGGTCAGGGTCGGTTGATGGTAGCGAAACAGTTCGCGGGATATACGGACATTACGCAGGTCGGCGAAACACGCCGTTCAGTCACTTACAGCGCCCGGCCCGAAGGGAAGGATTATCCGGTGATCATCAAGGCCTTCAGGGTCGACTACCCGACCGAGGCCGAAACGGCGCGGTTCAGGCATGAATATGAACTCATCCGCGCGATCTCCCTTGTCGTTGACGGCGTTGTCCGGGTTGTCGACATCATCGATGCCGGGGGAAGGCTGGCCGTGGTCCTCGAGGACTTCGGCGGGGTCCCCCTCAGGGAATTCATCCGCGCAGGTTTTTCCACCGAGCGTTTTCTTGAGCTGGCAATCTCCATTGCCGAGATTGTGGGAAAGGTGCACCAGCACAATATATCCCACCGCGACATCAGGCCGCAGAACATCATTGTCGACTATAAGGGCGACGCCGTCAGGATCACCGGGTTCGGCATCGCTTCCGAAATAACGCGCATCAGGGAGGAGATCTACAATCCCGAAGTCATACAGGGGATGCTGGCGTACATGTCTCCGGAGCAGACAGGGCGGATGAACTGCGCTGTTGATTACCGCACTGACCTGTATTCACTGGGCGTCACCTTTTACGAGATGCTCACCGGAAGGGTCCCGTTTCTCTCGTCCGACTCTATGGAGATCATCCACTCCCACATAGCCCGGATGCCGGCAAGGCCCGATACGCTCAACCCCGAAGTGCCGGCTCCCCTGGGCGATATCATCATGAAGCTGCTTTCCAAGGCGCCGGCTGACCGCTACCAGAACTGTTTCGGCCTCGCCGCTGACCTGAGGCAGTGCCTTGACCGGGTGCGCGCCGCGGGAACGGCCGCGCCCTTTGAACTGGGCCAGGCCGATATTTCACTGCGCTTCATCATCCCCCAGATACTCGTGGGCCGTGATAGAGAGCTGGACCTCCTGCATTCGGCGTTCAGCCGCGTGAGCCGGGGCGGCATCGAGGCAGTCCTGGTGACCGGTGAGCCGGGAATCGGAAAGTCCGCCCTGGTGAACGAGATACATAAACCGATCGCCGAGAAGCGGGGCTATTTCATAGCCGGAAAATACGACCAGTTCCGCAGGGACGTTCCCTACAGCTCCATCATTCAGGCGTTCCAGGGCCTCGCGCGACAGATCCTGAGCGAGAGCGAGGAGCGCGTGAGCGCATGGAAGGAGCGGATCCTTCGCGCGCTGGGGCCCAACGGAAGGATCATAACGGACGTTATTCCCGATATTGAACTGATCATCGGCAGGCAGCCGGATGTCCCCGAGGTGAGCCCCGAGGAGAGCCAGAACCGTTTCAACCTGTTCTTTAAAAACTTCGTGCAGGTGTTTGCCGATAAGGAACATCCCCTTGTTCTGTTTCTTGATGACCTCCAGTGGGCGGACATCGCAAGCCTCAACCTGGTCCGCACCATAACCACCGACCGGTCGCTGCGCTACTTTCTGTTCATGGGGGCCTACCGCGACACCGAGGTTGAGGCCCACCATTCCCTGATGCTCACGCTTGACGAAATGCGGAAAGCCGGGCTGAAGGTCGGCACCACGACCCTGGGCGTGCTCAACGCCGATGACGTCAACGAATTCATTTCCTATTTTCTGCGGTGTGACGCTGACGCTTCCCGCCCGCTCTCGCGCATCATCCATGCCAAGACCAGGGGCAATCCCTTCTTCGTCAACCAGTTCCTGAAAAACCTTTATGAGGGAAGGCTCATTGCCTTTGAGCCGGGCCGCGGCTGGTCATGGGACCTTAAAAACATACAGGACCTGCAGGTGACCGACAATGTCGTTGAGTTCCTGGCCGGGCGGCTGCGCTACCTTCCGGAGGAGCCACTGGATCTCATCAAGGTCTGCTCCTGCGTGGGGAACCGCTTCGACGTCATCACCCTGGCCGCGGTGACCTCGCGGCCCGTCGAGGAAATATTTATCAACCTGGATCTGCTCATCAGGGAAGGGCTGATCAACCGCAGGGACGAGCAGTACCGCTTCCATCATGACCGCATAGAGGAGGCCGCGTATTCGCTGCTCACGCAGGAAGACCGCGATTCCATGCATTACCACATCGGGACCCTGGCCCTGCGGAACACCTCGCCTGAAGACCTGGTCAACAGTATTTTTTACATCGTTGACCAGATGAACCAGGGCAGGGGCCTGATTGCGGACGAAGGTGAGCGCATTGCGCTCGCGGGCCTCAATGAAAAGGCGGGCGCCAAGGCAAAGGAGTCGACCGCTTACAAGGCAGCAGTCAATTATTTCAAGCAGGGCCTTTCGCTGCTTCCTGAACACGCCTGGCAGTCCCACTATGAGCTGGCGTACACCCTGCACCTGGGGCTCATGGAATGCGAGTATCTTGACCGGAATTTTTCGGAAGCGGAAAAACTTTTCGATGAGATACTCGGCAACGCGGCGAACAATATCGACAGGGCGCGGGCTTACAGCGTGATGGTCGTCCTGTACACGGACTCGCGGCCCGCGATCGAGGCGGTCAGCCTGGGCCTCAGGGCGCTGAAGCTTTTCAACATAAACATCCCCCTTGACATGGGCTCTCTGCCGGTAACCAGGGAGTACCTGAAAGTGAAGCTGGCGCTGCGGAAAATCCCGCTGGAGAAAATTTCCGGCCTTCCTGACATGAAGGACCGGGAAAGCGTCATTCTCTTCAATCTGTTGACGGCCATCGGCACGCCCGCCTATTACGTGAATACGAATATCTTCGCGTACGTTTCCCTGTACGCGGCCAACAATATCCTGAAATACGGGCACACGCCCAATTCCTCGGTGATTTTCATGGCCCTGGCCTGCATTGTCCAGGTCGCCGAGGGAGACTATGAGACCGGCTACCGCATCGGCGAGATCGCGTTAAAGCTCCATGAAAGGGCCGACCGCAACCCCCATACGCCGGGGATGGTGCCGCACATGTTCGCCATCTTTATCCAGCACTGGAAGAAACACGCCCGCCATAACGCCGACGTTTATAAAAAAGTCTATGAGATATCAATTAACGCCGGTGATTTCATATACGCCGGGCTTGCCGTGTCAGCGCTTGCTGCTACGCGTATCGGGATCGGCGACAGGCTGGATGACATTTATGACGAGCTTGAGAAGTACCGGGGCCTGATGGAGATCATCAAAGACCCGGTTGTCCTGGCGACCTGCAAAGAGCATGTCAGGTACATTAAGGCCCAGAAGGGGCTTACGCCGAAGAGATACAGCATGGACGGCGACGGGTTCGACCATGACCGGGAGATAGAGCAGCTGAAAGCCGAAAAGAATTTTTTCGCGCTGTGCGGGACCCAGATGTACAAGACCAGGCTTCTTTGCCAGTATGGGAAATTCAAGGAAGCGCTCGAAACGGCCGCTGATCTTGATACCCATATCAGGCTGCGCACCGGAATGCTCTATGTTCCCCTGCACTATTTCAACTATTCGCTGGTCCTCACGGGGCTTCTGTTCGGAGGAGAAAAGAAACTCAGGCGGCAGTACCTCGGGCTTGTCAAGCGCAACCAGAAACAGTTGAAGATTTTCAGCGGGCTCTGCCCCGAGAATTTCCGGCATAAATATGATCTCGTCAGGGCCGAACTGGCTGCGCTGAAGGGCCGTTTCGAGGACGCGGTCAGGCTGTATCACGAAGCGATTCTCGGCGCGCGGCGGAACGGGTACCTGCACGAAGAGGCACTCGCGTGCGAGCTCATCGCGCTCTTCTACATCCGGCTCAACTGCAGAGACGAGGCTTCTGTTTTCATGAACACGGCCTGTGACTGTTACGCGCGGTGGGGCGCTTCAGCCAAGGAACAGGACCTTCGGGAGCGGTATCCTGATCTCCTGGGGGCCAGGGCCGGAGACGGCACGGGCGATACGGTGTCGTCCGTTTCAACGTCGGATCTTCTGGACCTCTCCACGATCATGCAGGCGTCACAGGTCATTTCAAGCGAGATCATGCTCGAGCGGCTGCTCCAGAAGATCATGCACATGTCGATAACCAATGCCGGCGCGCAGCGGGGCTATCTGCTTCTCGAAGAGGAGGGAAGGCTCACGATCGAGGCCAGTGAAGACGTGGACAGCGGGGAAAACAGCGTGATGCAGTCAGTGCCTGTCGAGGAGTGCGACGACCTCTCCAGGGCTGTTGTTAATTACGTGTTCCACAGCGGCAAGCCCCTTATCCTCGGCAACGCCATGGCCGAGGGGACGTTCATGAACGACCCTTATATAGTCCGGGGCCGGTGCAAGTCAATCCTGTGTTCGCCGATACTGTCTCAGGGCAAGCTCTCGGGCATCCTGTACATGGAGAACAACCTCGCCGAAAACGCCTTTACTCCGGAGCGGCTTGAGCTCCTGCGCATCATATCGGTCCAGGCCGCGATCTCGCTTGAAAACGCCAAGCTTTTTGAACTGGCCACAACCGACGGCATGACCAAACTGTTCGTTCACCGCTATTTTCAGCTCCTTCTTGACAGCGAGATCCAGCGTTCACGCCGTTACAGCCGTCCGTTCACCCTTGCCATGGTCGATATAGACAACTTTAAAAAGTTTAATGATATGTACGGCCACCAGCTGGGGGATGAGGTGCTGAAGCAAGCCGCGCGGGCTATCCGCAAAAGCACCCGCCCGGTAGATATTTCCGCCCGTTACGGCGGCGAGGAGTTTGTCATTGTCTTTCCCGAGACAAGCGTTGAACAGGCCATGGTCGCCGCAGAAAAGGTGCGCGCGGCTGTTGAGCGGATCAGTATTCCCTTTGAAAACCGGAATCTGGGGGTGACTGTCAGCATAGGCCTTGCTGAGTTTCCGCGTCACGCCCGGACCAAGGACGATCTTATACGATACGCGGACGCGGGCCTGTATGCGTCCAAACGTGAAGGCAAGAACAGGATCAGCGTGGGCGGGAAGATCGAGCCCGGAATTTCATCCTAGGCTCGTAGCGCGCTGCGCGCCTACGGAAGATTGTTGGTGCAGGCAGAAACACTAAAAATGCCGCTTTGCTGGCGGCATTTTCAGATTTAAGGAGGTGTTTTATGAAAAAATCTGCGACCTGTCTTTGATATTAAGAGAACATTCCCGGCCCCTTTTGGTTACAAAAATTTATTTGACATTCACCGGAAAAATCCTACAGCTACGCTATATGCGGCATCGTACCCGTTTTCGGGCCGGCATCAATTCCCTTTTTGAGGTTATCAATGAAACAATACGCGAACGGCAAAATAAATGAATATCTTTCGGTCGCGGGAAACGCGATTTACCCTGCCTACCTGGTCAGGGGCACTGAAAAGTCGATGCAGATCGACGCCGGGATCAACCTGTTCGGGCCCCTTTACGTCAAATCGCTTGATGAACTGCTCGGTGACCATGTCAGGCTTGATTACCTGTTTATCACCCATTCCCATTACGACCACCTGGGCGCGTCGCCGTATTTGAAAAAAAAGATACCGGGCCTTAAAATCGGGGGCCACGCCCGCGTCGCGGCGTTGATGAAGAAAGAGTCGGTTCTGCGGCAGATGACCGGCCTGAGCGAAATCCAGCGCGGCCTGTTCGCGCAGGTTGTGGGTGATGAGGATGTTTCGCTTGAGCCGATCGACCTTGACTATGAACTCAAAGAGGGCGACAGCTTTGACCTGGGAGGTCTTGAGTGCCTGGTCTACGAAGTGCCGGGCCACACCAGGGACTCGCTCGCCTTTTATTTTCCCGAAACGGGGATGCTGTTCCCGGGCGAGTCGATCGGCTATGTCGAGGACTCGCCTGAGGGCGGCGTGCAGGTCGAGTTCCTGTCGTCGTTCGACGACTACGTGGCCTCGCTTGAAAAGATGATCGCGCTCAGGCCCGCGCTGATCGGCATGGGGCACGGATGGATCTATACCGGGGACGACGCGGCCTGCTTTCTGGACCGGAGCCACGCCGCGACCTTTAAATACCGTGAACTCCTGGAGCGGTATCTTGACAGCGTTGACGGCGACGTTGACCGCGCCATTGAAAAGATCGCGTCGATCGAATATGACCAGAAAGGGACCATCCGCCAGGAGCGCAACGCGTACGTGATGAACCTGACCGCGCAGGTGAAGCATATCGCGGGGTTATGTAGGGAACGGTCGCGACCGTTCCCTACATAACCCCGCGACCGTTTCCCGCAGGGAAACAAACCGTATCAGGCGAGCTTGATGATGTCGATCACGGTCACGTACACCGTGAGCAGGATGATCATCCCCCATGAGAGCACGCTCAGGGGAACGTGCAGCTTCACCAGTTTCGGGTGGGCCTTTTCCAGCAGATACAGGATGATCTTTCCCCCGTCGAGAACGGGCAGGGGAAGCAGGTTGAACACCGCGAGGTTGAGGTTCATGATCGCGGTGAAGCCGAGCAGTTTCATCCCGCTGCCGCCGATATAGGCCGAACCCTGGGACACGATGCCCACGACCCCGGAGAGGTTGTCCGGTTTTGAAAAAATGGCGGGCAGGGCTTCGAAAAAGTGAATGAAAAACGACCCGGCAGCGGCCACGGGCCCCACAACGGTGCCGGTAAAACTAAAGCCCTGCTGCAGGGTGTTGATTATTCCGAGTATGACAATCGCGGCCGCGATGTTTCCCGCCGGCCCTCCCAGGGAAAAAATGATCCTTTTGCCCGTGGAGAAGGCGAAGAATTCCTGTTCATCCGCAACATCCGGCAGAACATAGCCCCCGAGCGGGATTATGGAAACGCGGAATTCGGTGCCGCCAACGGGTTTTTTCCACAGGGCAGGGCCGAAACCGATGGAAAATATCTTTATACGTATGCCTGCCGCGCGGGCGGCAAGGAAATGCCCCGCTTCGTGAATGAGAATCATGAGGCTCAGGGCCAGGATTACGGCTATATATGACATGTTCGTTCCTTTTTAAAAGCTTAATTTTTACTTGAAAATACAGGGCGGTCCTTTTAAAATCAATCATAATTTACCAAGAAAAAATAATATTAACAAGAGGTCGTCATGTCGTTACTTAATGCCCGTCCTGAAAATTTTAAGAAGGCTTTCCCCTCGTCAAAAGTGCTGCACGTCAACGGAAAGCATATTATACAGTCCGCCATGAAACCCGGGAGCAACTGGGTCGCGATGGCGGTCAATACCCGTCATGAAATCGCCATCCCCGGCATTGTAAAAGCTTCAATGGAGCTCGACGCGCCGGTCTTTTATGAGCTTGCCCTTTCCGAGAGCGACATGGGCGGCGGCTACACCGGCATGGACCCCGCGGCTTACATCAAAACCGTGGTGCGCATCAACGAGGAAATGGGAAATGCCGGCGAAAAGGCCACGCCCTTTACCGTGCACCGCGACCACACCACGGTGCAGAAAGTCACGCGCGCCGCTTTTGACAAGGCGGATGAGGTCATCAGGGCCTCAATACTGGCCGGTTACGGCGCGTTTTCGATTGACGTTTCGTTCCTTCCCATGGAGCAGAACCTGGCGCTGAGCATGCTGCTTTCGGAGCAGGTGATAAAGGCCGGGCTGATGTATGAATCGGAAGTCGGCGAGATCGGGGGGAAGGAAGGCAACTCCACCGTGGCCGAGGCCGTGACCCTGGTCGAGACCATGGCGAAAGCCGGGCTGTGTCCTGACCTCATCGCCATAAACAACGGCACGACCCACGGCAATGTCAGGGGCGAGATCGACCTTGAGCTCAGCCGCCACACCTTTGAAGCGATGAGGCCCTGGGGCGTGGGAATAGCCCAGCACGGCACGACCGGTACCCCCATCGAGGAAGTCGGCAAGTTCTATCTGGACGGCATATTCAAGGCGAATGTCGGCACCAACTGGCAGAACGTGGTCTGGGGCATTGTCACTGACGAAACAGGAGTTGCCGTGAAAAAAGGCGATTTTTACGAAAAAGACCCGGGCAAAGGCATCTCGGCCGAGCTGTGGAAAAAGATGGAAGACTACTCCGCGCAGAACGGGATCAAGGGCGGCAACATGAAAAAACTGCACAAGCCCTTCAAGGACGCAATGATGGATGAGTACAAAGGCAACGCCAAAATACGCGAGCGGGTCGATGAGGCCGTTTACAGTTCGGCGGTTGATTTTTTCAAGGCGCTCAAGGCTGAAAAGAAAGGTGAGGACGTCAGGTCCATCCTGGCTTCGGCGAAAGAAGGCGGAGCGAAGAAGCAGGCGGCGGCGTCCCAGGCGCAGGACGAGGGCACTGTTGATTAAGAGTAAATAGTGCTATAAATTGATGATTCCGGATTTTGACTGTTTCCCATGGAGGGCAACTATGAAACATCCGATTATTTTTTTGCTTTCCCTGTTTATTGTTCTCGGTATCATGGCGGGCGTTGACCTTAAAGCGTCCTCTATCGGGTACAAGGAATTCAAGCTCGGCCAGACCATGGACGAGGTGAAGAGGATCCTGTCAACCCAGTATTCAGGGAGCAGGGTCAAGTACCTCACCGGCGGGGACATCGACCTCGAAGTGTCTTCTGACGGGATGGTGAACGCGAAGCTGTATTTCAACCACGTCAAGGTGCTGTACCGGATCAATGTGAGCATCAAGTACGGCGAAGTGTCGAAGGTGAAGAGCAGGCTGATCGAGTCTTACGGCCAGCCCAATGATTTCATCAATGAAGAATATTACGACTCGGACAAGAGGTTCCTGGTCGCGCGGTGGTTTTTTGACAAACAGTACAGGGTCATGCTGTGGGAGGGATATTACTGCCGCAACCAGGTGATGATCCCCTGCGTGATCGAGGTCCATTACCTCGACGTCAAAGGCAAGGAAGCCAAGGAGATGCATGAGCGCAGCGTCAAGGAAGAGGAGCAGCGCCAGAAGGACAAAAAGACGTATGATGGATTTTAATGAATCCCGATAACTATTTCTGAATTTATATCGGTAACTCCCGGTCACGCGCCGGGAGTTGTTGTTTAAAAGGATTTACTTATAGCTCGTCAGGTCTTTACCGGATTGAATCAGTTGCCGGTTATCTCTTCGAATGGCGCGGCATGTTGTTTCATGTTCGTACTGCGGAAATTTTTCGGAGAAACTCCGGTGATCCTCCTGAACCATTCATAGAAAACCGTGGTTGAATTGAATCCGACAGTATAGGCTATTGAGGTAATAGTTCGGTCAACTTCGCTGAGAATAATTTTTTTGGCTTCTTCAATGCGGTATTCGTTGATGAAGTTCTTGAAGTTTTTATCGAAACGGTCATTGATGATATGCGAGAGCTGGTACGGTTCGATCGCGAGCTCCGCTGCCAGGCTGTTTACTGAAAGCTCCTCGTTGCAGAAAATTTTTTCTTCTTCCATAAGGGACTGTAATCGTGACAGCAGTGAGGGGACATCCAGGTTTTTCACTTTCGAAGTTTCATAATGCCTCTTTTCAATCTCTGTATGCAGAAGCTTGAAAAAGTTGATGTTCTTTTTTTCCATTATAAAGACGACCAGTGTCAATACAAACGACAGGGCCGTCAGCGACTCAACAACACCGAAGAAAAAGAACCCGGGGTGCGAGATAAAACTCAAAACAATCAGGCTCCCGAAGAAAATAATTTCCAGCGGAAAGTTTATGACCATAATGATCATGAGGTAGGGGGATACCTTTTTTTCCCTGATCAGTCTGAAATTCAGCATGAAAAAGCATTCCCTGACAAAGTAAATCTGGTATCCGAGAATATTCACGATCACTGCCACGAGCAGGCCTGAATACAGCATAAAGAGGGGATTATTGCCCGAGTCGGGAGAGAGAATGACAAATGACACTTTTGTCGCCGCGTCAAGCCCCGCCAGGGGAACAAGTAACGGTATCAGTATAATTCCGAACGCGAAATGAAGATAATCGACCGGCCTGAACCTGAACGCATCATTGTTTGCCGATTTAAAGGAAAAAAAGAACAGCGGCCCGAGCAGGGCCATGAACGGAAGGAACCAGAAGATCAGAAATGAATATTCGCGGAGCTTGCCGGTCACGAGCAGTCCGTCAATCAACTGGAGGCTCCCGAGACAGAACATCAGTGCGGAAAACAGATAATGATACGCCTTCTTCTGGTTTTCAAGAATCAGGCCGAGTGCGATCGTCCATGACATGAACCCCGCGAAAAAAATGAAAAAATAACATAAATCATCGATCATAACAATATCGTTCCTCCCGGTCATTTAAGAACCAGTATTGTCACGTATTAATAACTGTTTCCAGTTGCGGATATGGTTGAAGTTTAATGTGGCTCTGTGCTCATTGAATGGAACCTCTGTTGCCTAAAGCATTATTTATTTTTTTATGATCCGCCTCTGTATTTGTCGGCATAATTCGTTTCCGGACGGTGTATCATGAACATTGCTGATGTATCGCCCGGGAAAGGGATGTTTGTAAATATTTATGTACCGGTTATATTGTCAATATCTTTCATGAACAAAAACCGTCATTATACGGAAAATATGCTGCATTGGAATACCTGTTATATGTTTATTATTATTCAAAAATGAAATTATGCCTGCTTCGTCAGAGATCAGCCATATAGGTAAAAATTTAAATTAATTTTATAAAAGATGTCCGGATTTAGAAATCCTGATGATTAATAACTGAACATGAATTATATTCTGATCAAAACCAGCTAGACGGATTTTAATTGATTTTTAATAATTTATCCTGACAGCACTATTACAATGATTTATCGGTGAAAACAGGGGGTTCGTGATGAAAAGGCTTTTATTGATTCTTGCATTTGTGGCAGCCTGGGGTTTTATGCTGGCATGCGATGATGTTCAGGCGCCGGATTCCGAGATTTATTCGGCCATTGAAACAACCGATGATACCATAAACTCGGACAGTAAAACAAGCGGAACTCAGAGCGGTTCAACCGCTTCAGATGAAAGTTCAACCGTTACCCAAATGACTGCTGCTGAGCAGAAGGAATTTTTAAAGACCTATGTCTCTCTCGGCGACAGCCTTACTCATGGATGCCAGGGCATCAATGTGGAAGAAAACAGGCAGTATTACAGCTATCCGGCACAGCTTGCCAGGGCCATGAACACTGAATTCAACCAGCCCCTGGTCGAGTTTCCCGGCATCGGAATGCCAAACCCTGAAGACTCATTTAAAAACGGATGGTATGACACCTGGTCTATCACTATCTCAAAGCTTATTAAAACCATGCTGTACTGGTACCGGGTTGACCGGTATGACGACCAGGCCACGCTGAATAATTTCGGCATATCAGGAGCGACCCTTGATGATATCATATCATACGATGGAACAAAGAAAATCAGCGATATTACGGATTCCCTGCTGATAAACCTGGTCGGTTTAATGAACCCCTTTATATGTTCCGTGGTCGGCCTTAACCCGGCGAAAGTAAAATCCGCGCTTGAACAGGCACTTGACCGTGACCCGAGCTTCGTAAGCGTCTGGATCGGCAATAATGACACCATATTCGCTACAATAATGGGCGACGACGGCTCGCTTCTTATGACTGAAGTCGACAAGTGGAAGGCGAACTGGGATATCCTGGTCGCGAAAATAAAGGCTAAAAAATCGGTCAAGGGTGTACTTCTCATCAATCTTCCGGACAACACTCAAATCCCGTATTTGCAGCCGCTCGATAACGGATATACCGAGATAACCGAAGGTGCCGACATTCCTGAAGGGTCCAAGGTGCCGGTCTTCTCGACACGAGTCAGCTGTGCTGCTGATGTCATCACTCCGGAGCAGATTGCGACGGTCCAGGACCGAATTATCGCGATCAATGAAATAATCAATGAAACAGCTGAAAAAGAAGGATGGGCGCTGGTTGATGCCTATACCATGATACGCACTGAATTGCATAGCGGGGTATACCTGACCAAGGCTGATGGAACAAAAAGCAACATAAAGGTTAACGGTGATTACGCTACCGGCGGGTTCATGTCACTTGACGGCATTCATCCCTGTTCTACCGGATACGCGATAATCGCGAACAGATGCGCAAAGGCGATCAACGAAACATACGGCACCAGCATTCCCGTCATAGACGAAGTGGCGGTATGGCAAAAGGATACCCTCTGCCAGGACCCCATCGATCCCAGGGACTTTCCCGATCAGATGGGAAACCTGACCTATATTGTTAATACCATGGTCAGGCTGATGGCCCAGTTCATGTAGACTATTTGATACCATGCCTGCAAACGGCTGATAATTGAATGATTTGATTTACCCGGGTGCGCCAACATCCGGGTAAATTTTAATATCGAGGCTATGAAAATGACCGCGCAGTACTTATTCTGTTCTGATCGCACGGCAAATACCCCGGCCCAAAACTGAAAAGGAAAAATAATGAATTTCTCTGAACCGGATTTCATCAGCCGATTCCTGTATCAGAGAAATGGATGAGAGTCATAACATGTCAGAAAAAAGATTCACCAGGAAAATGTCATACAATGACCGTTTATTTTCTGCGGCAGGAGAGGTATGCCCGCCCGGGCTGAACCAGTTTGTTGCTGAAGGTGAGGGAATCATAGATACGCAGAAATGGTGCGATGCGGTAAAAATTGCGTCTGAAGCGAATCCCGGAAGCAGGATCATACTGAAAGGGCACCTGGGCAGAAGCAGATGGGTCGATTCAGGAATGACCCCTCCGGTTACGGAGGTTGACGGCTCATACTGGGACGGCATGGGCCCGGATGGGGCCCCCTTCCTGGGCAAGGAGCTTGACCTGCGGCAGGGGCCCGCTTCCGAGGTGCTTCTCATCCATGGCAGCCCGCTGAGGATATGTTTCAGGACCCACCACGCGGTCATGGACGGCATGGGGCTGCTGACCTGGATGGAGGACATCTTCCGCGTACTCAGGGGAGAAGAACCCAGAGGGTCAACATCCGCGATCACGGATATGGAGCTGGCACGGGCGAACCAGTCCGAATACCGCAGGCCCTTCCCGAGAAACAACATCGCTCCCACGGGAAGACCTTCGGGCGGGGTACGAGGGGTCACCTGGAAACGCATCATCATCCCGGGAACTTATAAAAATACGCTTGGTCAGATCGTGGTGCTTTCCGCGCGTGAAGCATGGAAATACCGGGAAGGGCCGGTGCGTTTCGCGATCCCGGTTGACCTGCGCTTCAGGCAGCCCGGCCTTCGCTCGACCGGCAACCTCGCGATCGCCATATATGTTGAAGTGAAAAAGAATACCACGCCTGAGGATATAGCAAACGATATAAGAAAACAGATCGCTGAAAAACGCGACTGCATGATTGACAGGATGGATCCGTTTATGCGGTATGTTCCGTTCAGATATCTGGTTAAAAAAGGAAATTCCCGGATTGAAAACTGCAATAATACGGGATTGTACGGGTCTTCGGGCCTCATCAGTAATATGGGCCGGGTTCCGGTACAGTATTTTTCAGGCGGCGGATTCAATACCCGGTTGGTCTGGGGCATACCCCCGAGTATTGAAAGTATTCCCTTTTTAATCGGATTTGCCTCGTACAAAGATGAGGTGACGCTCAGTCTGGGTTTGCCCGAGGCCCTTGCAGGGGATGGCCGCATGGATTCGTTTTTAAAGAACCTTAAAGAGGGGCTGGTGCCGGCCGATTCGGTCTGCGATAAAAACTGATACATGAATGCAAGCCTCGCGGCTGTTTGAGAATTAAAACAGAAGGGGGGATGTTGTTCAGGCTTTCACCGGAACCCGGTGTACATCCAAATATTGTCCTGCCTGTGTAACAAAAGCCGTTTTTCAGCCACAATTAAAAACAATAGCCGAAAGAAAATATTTCATCATTTTTTAGTGGACAAAATAATTCGTCATCTCTTGAATATTTTACTCTTAAATAGATAATTCTGCATAAGGGGAGTTCCGCCTATGGATTACGCCGCGATTGAGAAAATCACCGAATCGGTGAAACGAGAAAATTCGTTTGTTGAAGCGATTAAAGCCGAAGTGGCAAAGGTCATCATCGGCCAGGAGCGCCTGATTGAGCGCATTATCATAACCTTCATCTCCGGGGGCCATATCCTGCTTGAAGGGCTTCCCGGTCTGGCCAAAACGCTCACGGTCAGGGCTTTTTCACGGGCCATTGACACTGATTTTAAAAGGATACAGTTCACGCCGGACCTGCTCCCCGCGGACCTTATCGGCACCAGGATCTATAATCCGAAGGAGCTCGACTTCTTCACCAAAAAGGGGCCCATCTTCACCAACATCCTTCTTTCTGACGAGATCAACCGGGCCCCGGCAAAGGTTCAGTCGGCCCTGCTCCAGGCAATGGAGGAGAAGCAGGTCACGATCGGCGACGAGACCCACGCACTCGGCCATCCCTTCATGGTCATGGCCACGGAAAACCCCATAGAGCAGGAAGGGACCTATCCGCTTCCTGAAGCGCAGCTCGACCGTTTTTTCATGAAAGTTCTGGTCGATTATCCCTCGTTCAGGGAGGAGCTCGAGATCCTTAACCGGTTCAAGGAGATCGATGTCAGCGTTATCAATAAGGTTATCACTCCCGCGAAAATTTCAGAAAAGGCGAAGCTCGTTGATTCCATATACATTGACGAAAAGCTTATTGAATATATCGTCACCCTCGTTACCGAAACGAGGCAGCCCTCGCGCAGGGAGCTGAAAAAATACATCGAGTTCGGCGCGAGCCCCAGGGCTTCGATCGCGATCATGAAGGCATCGCGGTGCGTGGCGTTCATGCGGGGACGGGGCTTCGTCACCCCTGACGACATCAAAGAGATCGGGGCGGACGTTCTGAGGCACCGCATCATCCTCACCTACGAGGCCGAGGCCGACGGCAAGGGCCCTGATGACGTGATCAGGTTTCTCTTTGACTCGGTGGAGGTGCCCTGATTGGAATCGCGGGAACTGGCGCTGCTCAAAAAGATCAAACTCCAGTCGCGCAGAAAACTCAACACGCTTTTCATGGGCGAGTACCGTTCTGCCTTCAAGGGCATGGGCCTTGCCTTCGAGAGCGTGCGGGAGTACAACTTCGGCGACGACGTGCGCAGCATCGACTGGAACGTTTCGGCGCGCATGAACCATCTCTACGTCAAGGAATTCGTCGAGGAGCGGGAGCTTTCTGTGGTGCTCATGGTGGACGTTTCCGGGTCGCAGGAGTTCGGGAGCGCGAGGACGAAACGTGACCTTCTCCTTGAAACGGTGACCCTTTTCCTCTATCTGGCGCAGATGAACAATGACTCGGTCACGGTCATCCTTTTCAGCGATTCAGTGGAAAAGGTCATCAAGCCTCTTAAAGGAAGAAAATACATCCTCAAGGTCCTTGACGAGATTATGAAACACGAGCCCGGAAGCCGCGGCACCGACATTTCCGCGGCTGTCGACACCGCGCGCAGGATTTTAAAGAAGCGCAGCATCGTTTTTGTGATATCGGATTTCCTTGACGAGAGCGGGGATTTTTCCCTGAAGCTGCGCCTGCTCTCGCGCAAGCATGACATCATCCCCGTGCAGATAT
>ERZ795048.89-NODE-89-length-94664-cov-9.846410_pt1 | contig 94664 bp, 89 predicted proteins | sample MGYA00375132_ERZ795048 | MGnify/ENA primary metagenome ERZ795048 (study PRJEB30177, sample SAMN05720225) | activated sludge metagenome | isolation source: Anaerobic digester | place: Hong Kong | collected 2014-12-17 ...
AAGGATATCCCGAACCGGGGATTATTTTTCTCGCCGGACTTAAAATTGTTATATGAGGATGCGTGAATCACCATGACCAATCAGCTTTTTGTCGGAATATTTGATTCAATACCCACCTGGGTCATGATACTGCCTATAATATTATGCTCGGTGCTGCTTCTGGCAGTTTTCATCGAAAGGATGATTTTTTACAAGAAGATTAATATTGATTATCGTCTGCTCATGGCGAGCATAACCGAAAAGATCAGGCAGAAAAAGATTTATGATGCCCAGTCTTTATGCGGCCGAAATGACGGCCCTATCTGCAGTATGATATTCCTATTTCTTCAGCGCTGGGACGAGGACGAGGACAAGGAAATAGTACTCAGGGACCTTTCTGAAAAATCAATCCGCTCAATAGAAAAATTCGGCGGGCTTGTCTCAACGATAGCCACGGTTGCGCCCATGCTCGGCCTTCTTGGTACGGTAACCGGGATGATGAAGTCGTTCAGCAGCCTGTCAAAGTTCGGCCCGTCCGCCCGTGACCTCCTTGCCCAGGGTATAACCGAAGCCCTGGTGACTACTGCGCTCGGCCTGCTCGTGGCTATTCCGGCAGTTATTTTTTATAATTATATGGTTTCTCAGGTTGAACGCTTTGTGAGGGAAGTGGAGTATATATCGAATATAATGAATGATCAGTCGCGGTAGAGGTATAGTCGTGGCGATGAAATTCAATTCCAGGCTGAAACACCGTGCGGTTATTGATATAACTTCACTGATCGACCTTGTTTTTTTACTGGTTGCTTTTTTTATGGTAACATCGAGCCTTGGATCGGAATCATCAATAACAGTGCATCTGCCAAAGGCGGTTCAGAGCGGTGAAGTCAAAAAGAACAGTATGATCATCACTGTTGACGAAAAGAATACTGTTTACATCGATGATGTTCAATTTAATGAAAATGATCTTTTACAGGAATTTTTGAAACGAAAAAATAATCTTGAGGGTAAATACGTTATAATCAGAGGTGATAAACGAGCTGATTATCAGACTATTATAAAAGTAATGGATAACCTGAACCGGGCAGGAATCCCGCAATTTGTACTATCCACTACCCAATAATAAACATTAACTTACACCCGTTATAGGTTCCGCCTTTCCAGATCATCGGGCGGGTGATATGTATATTTTCTTGACATTCGGCCAGCTTCAATATAAAGGGTCGAAGAATTAAAAATAATGAATCAGATGCAGGCATTATAATCAGAGATTTTTTACTTTCTCCGATGGGGAAAATCGTAATACATGGGATTACGCGTCAGAATGGATGAGTAATTCGAATAGAAACATCTTTATGCCATTAACTTGAGGGTCAAATCCCCATCATTACAGGATAGGCGAATGAAAAAAGCGATCATATCAGTTGTAACGGTTTGTACGGTATTAGTCTTTCATGGGTCATTCTCTCAGCCCTCAAAATATGAAAATAAAACAGTCAGAAAAATTTCTTTCGCCGGCCTGATCAACATCAACAAGGAAGATTTAAATGAAATAATGACCACAACAGTGGGTTATCCACTGAAATCCATAGAAGTCCAGAGAGATATTAAAGAAATATTTAAAAAAGGAAACTTTAAAAGTGTTGTTGTGGATATACAAGAATATGAGGATGGCGTAGAACTCCGTTTTACCTGTGAAGAACGTCCCCAGATCAAAGAAGTTATTTTTAAAGGGTCTGATGAAGTAATGGAATCGGATCTTGCATCTGTTGTTTTAATGAAGGAAGGTGATCCGCTGAGAAAGGATTATCTGGAAAAAAGCGTTGAATTGCTGAAGGAAAAATATGATTCAGAAGGGCTCTTCAATGCGGTAATCACCTATGAAGTGAAGGAAGTTGATAATAAAGAAAACACGGTCGATGTAATTTTCGTCATTGATGAGGGTGAAGAGATCAAGGTTCATAAAATATCAGTTCTTGGCGCGATAAATGTTTATTCGAAAGTACTCACCAGCCTGATGGATACCAAAGAGGACGGTCTTTTTGCTGATGGTGATTTTAAAGAAGATGTATATGAGGAGGACAAAGGAAAAATCCTTGCTTATTATCGCGAAAAGGGATATCTCGATGTCCAGATCGTTCAGGACACGGTAGAAAACCAGTGGATTAATCCAGAGAAGAAGGAAGAACGGGGAATATTCATTACGATTAAAATTTCCGAAGGCGAAAAGTATTACTTTGAAGGCTATTCCATGACCATTCATGGAGAAAAAGAGGAGACGGTCTTTAAAGCGAAAGATTTTTTTGAGGAGTTTGAATTAAAGAAAAAAGGTGAAATATTCAATGACACCAAGTTCATGAAAGACCGGCAGATGATAAGCTTTAAGTATTCCACCAAGGGGTATATCTTTGCCAGGGTAATTCCGGAACGGACCGTAATTGAGCGAGAGATCGATGTTGATGGAGCAAAACAAAAAAGGAAATTCGTTAAGATTGATTTTACCATTGATGAAGGGACCCAGGCATACATTGACACTATCATAATAAAAGGTAATTCAAAGACAAAGGATAAAGTCATTAGAAGGGAGGTCTTGCTCAAGGAAGGCGATCTCTTTGACTCAAGAAAAGTCCAGCTGACAAGGGAAAAAGTTTATAACCTGGGATTCTTTAAAGAGGTCAATATTGATGTACGGCCCGGAAGCAGGGAAGGGTACATGAACCTCATAATTGATGTTGAAGAGCAGCCAACAGGGACCATATCCCTTGGAGGAGGCTATGGAACTACTTCCGGTTTTTCGATTTTTGCCGATGTCGGTGAAAAAAATCTCCTCGGCAACGGGCAGCAGGTCGGGGTCAAGTTTGAATACGGGCCGCTCAAAACATCGGTTACTCTTTCCTTTTATGAGCGATGGCTCTTCGGGTGGCCGGTAGGTTTTTCCGCATCGATTTTTTACAGCCTGTATACTTTTGAGACCGGGGACCTTTTTAATGGTTCTTCCAACGCGACTTATGAAAAGCAGTCAATCGGGTACTCACTGGGGCTTGCATACCGTTTTCTCTATTATTTTGCCGCAGGCGTGACCTGGTCACATACTTTTAAAAATTACCTGAACCCTTCAGGTGACTGCCCGGACTCAATATGGAAGAGTTCAAAACTGGGATTCCAGGAGAAGAGGACACTGTCATATTATATTTACCGTGATTCAAAGGACAATTATCTTAATCCTACCACGGGTGGGCGCATCGGCCTGACCCTTGGCATCACGGGAGGAAGAATGCTCGGCGGGGATGACCATTTCCTTCAGTGGTCGCCGGAATTCGCGTGGTACCTGTCGCATCCGAAAGTGCATATACCATTTTTGAAAGACCACAAACTGGTCATAGAGATCCGTGCGAGCGGGACGTTTATCACCAGGCCGCTGGGAGAAGTTCATCAAAATCCAGTGAACAATCCCTGGCTTGAATCTGAGGACCGGCTTTTCCTCGGCGGCCCCGAAACCCTTCGCGGCTGGGAGTATTATGACAATGATTTTCCCGACTCATGGCGCTATATCGGGTTGAACCACCAGATGCTCTTCGGCGTGGAACTGCGCATCCCCCTTCATCCGCAGATGCTCTGGATGGCAGTATTTTTTGACGCCGGCTCCCTGTGGTCAGACCGTTACTGGGAAAATAAACTCATCGAGGAGTTGAAAGATACTGTTGATGAAGACCTCGCTGACGGGAAACTGCACCGCCTTGATTATATCGGCAAGATGAGTTTTGAAGAGTTCTTCAGATATTTTAAGTACTCCTACGGGTTTGGTTTCAGAATTCAGATTCCCATGCTTCCGCTCAGGTTCTGGTTCGGAAGAAAATTTGTCTTTGAAGGTTCAAAGGTCAAACACCTTAATGACCTCACCTTTCAATTCGGCATTGGAGACATGAGATTTTAACCGTGAAAAAAAGCGTCACTATTTTACTCGCGGCGATTATTTTCTGTTCCTGTTCCTCTGTTAACAAAGACAAAAAGGGGGACGGTGCTGCGATAGTGATACGCTATATAAACCTGCGGACTGTTTATGCTTTCCTTCTAAACAAAGATGAAAAGGCAAAGCAGATGGATGAAAAAAGAAGCAAGCTTGAGACCGCACTTGAAGACGATAAAAATCTTCTTCTGAAAGAGGAAGGGGACAAAGAAACACTGTACCAGAGGATTAAAAGTAATCGGCAAAAACTGCAGGAGCTGGCTGTTGACGAGGAGAATCACAAGGCCAAGCTACTCAATAAAATCCAGGCCGCGGTCAAGAACATTGCAGAGTCAAGCGGCGCTGATTTCATTTTCAATATCGGTGATGAAGTGATTTATGCCAAAAAGAAATATGATGTGACTGAGGACGTCCTCAGCGAACTTGAACGACTTGAGTCACGGTCAGATCCGGTATCACGATAGGATTAATATGAAATTCCTGGCACGTATAAATTCAATTATTTTCACAGTGGCCCTGTGCCTCTGCGCCGCTGCCTTAACATCCTGCTCTGCAAAAACCGCCGAAATGCAAAAGGCCTTTGAATCGTTCAAGGGCAATTATATCGTCTTTGTGAGTAAAAAGAATTTCATGCTTGAAGTTTATGACCGGAAGATGATAAAGGTTGCCGTGTTCCGAATAGCCTATGGCCTTAACCCGGATGGCGGGCAGAAAATGCACGCAGGGGACAACCGCACTCCCGAAGGCACATACCGGATAACCGAGATTTTAAGTATGGATGCTGATAAAAAGTCATCCGCATATAGTAAGCTGAGAGACATGAACAGTACTTATTTTAAGGCCGCTGATGGCCATTCTAAATACGGCCATCCCGATGTTGACCTGGGCTACAATGCCTATGGCCCGCGTTTTTTCAGGCTGAATTATCCGGTTAAAGAGGATGTTGAAAGGTACAACAGGGCGGTAAAAAACGGCATTATTAAGCCGATTAATGGGAAAATCCCTGGAATCGGGTCGGGAATCGCCATTCATGGTAATGCAGACGAAGCCTCAATCGGCCATTTATCTTCAAGCGGATGTATCAGGCTTTATAACACTGATCTCGTTAAGCTCGATCAGTTTATCATTATCGGAACACCGGTACTTATTAGCGCCGATTGAACGGTTTTGATCTGGCGGAAATCATTTTTTAGGGGTAATCCGCTGATTATAAGTTGACATAATAGTTTAAATTATCATTATTGAATTTAATTTTTTTACAGGAGCTGTTTATCATGACAGGAATTGCTTATGCCCAGGCCAGCGGTGCTGCCGGATCAGGATCTTCACTGTTAAGCCTTGTGCCGATCGCTTTAATGATCGTAATATTTTATTTTCTCCTTATCCGACCACAGCAGAAAAAAGAGAAAGAAAGAAAAGGAATGATTGACGCCCTTAAGCAGGGTGATAAGGTCCTTACCGCCGGCGGAATATACGGCACTGTTGACAGTTTTAAAGATCAGGATATTGTCGTTCTAAAAATATCCGGAAATACAAAGGTCGAATTCACAAAAAGCTCAATACAGGCCAAGGTTTCCTGATTGTCTATGAACAGGAAGATATATACATATTTTTTTGTATTATCGTTTATATTTTTTTCTGCTGCTTCTCTAATGCCGCAGGAGCAGTCCGCTGTTGATCCGGATCAGCCTGCTGCAGAAAACGTTCAGCCTGCCGATAATACTTCAAAATCGACTTCTTCCCAAACTTCGACAAAGACTGAGGATGTTTCTCAAAACCAGGCCGGGGAAAAAGAAACTGCGGAACCGAAGAAACCATCGCCCGCACCGGCAACGGTTAAAAACAATGTGCCTAAAGAGGAACAACCTGTTGCACAAAAACCTTCTGTCAGGCAGACAGCAACAGGTGTAACCGGACTTCTAGAACTCAATGACGATGAACTGAAATTCATACGCATTCCCGGTCTCGTTTCCGTTAAAAGCGTAGAACCGCCTGCGGCTGTTGAGACAGTTGAAGGAGATGCCGTTAAAACAGCTGAGGCTGACAATGTTGCAGATGAAAGTAAAGACGGCATTATGGGAATGAGCAAGGAAACCAGTGATGTGGTGACACGGATTGCCCTTGTTATGCTTATAGTGATCATTTTTGTACTATACCGGTTGAGATCGCGGGGCGGAAGCAGAAAAGTTTTGCGAAGCTATCCCAAGCGTTGAACATAATTTTATCTCTATTCAGCAGAGGAATTAAATGACCAGAGGAATGATATATAAGTTTTTATTCATTTTATTCATCATTGTTTTTTCAGTGGCCCTTATACTCCCCACTGTTGGTGAAAAGAGAATGCAGGTCAGCTTTTTTTCTGATCCTGGCACCGAACTGATGCAGAAATTTGAAAAGCGTTTTCCTGCTGATGCGTATAAAATCGATAAAGAAGGCACATCACTTATCATATCGGGTCAGAACCTCACTGATGCAATTATGAACGAAGTCAGGACCTATGATGGTGTCAGGGATGCAGTTTTTCTGAAGCACTGGGCGGAGGATTATCTGCTTGCCAAGAAAATCAATCTCGGTCTTGACCTTCAGGGAGGTATGCATCTTGTCCTGCAGGCGAATTTTGAAAAGATCGAAAAGAAGATGGGCAAGCCCCTCTCGGACAGTGATAAAAATGAAATTACTCAGCAGGCACTGGAACTTCTCAGAAACAGGATCGATAAATTCGGCGTTTCAGAACCTTCAATTCGTCCGAGGGGTACTGAAGCCATCGAGATACAGATGCCGGGTGTCAAGGACCCCCGCGGTGTTAAAAAAGCGATTGGTACCACCGGCCGCGTTGAATACAGGCTCGTTAACGACCGATATTCCAAGCTCGCTACCGAATGGCTTCCGCAGAACTACAAAGGCAAGTCCCTGCCTGAAGAAAAAGATGACCTGGAAAATCTTTTAACTGATATTTCAACAGGAATAAAGTTGCCCGATACCCTCGAAGTTCTCTATTATTACGTCAGAGAGGCAGATACTAAAAAGATTGTTCCTTCATATCCCATTATTCTTGAAAAGAAAGTCTCCATCGCAGGCGATGATATTAACAAAGCCTGGGTCGGCAGGGATGAATACGGCGGCCTTGCCGTCCACTTTACCACTACTCCTGAAGGTGCGACCAAGTTTGCCGAGGTTACCGGCCAGAAAAATCACGGCAAAAGGCTTGCGATTGTTATTGATGATAAAGTTCGAAGCGCTCCGAGCCTTAATGTGCAGATCACCAGCGGCCAGGCAATGATCAACGGCGACTTCACCCAGGAAGAGGTGCAGACCCTGGCCAGGATTATCAAGGAAGGGGCACTGCCGGTTGACCTTCGAATCATCGAAGAGAGGACCGTAGGCCCTTCTCTGGGCCAGGATTCAATTGAAGCCGGAATCAAGGCTATTATCCTTGGCCTTGCCGGAGTTATGGCTTTCATGATTCTTTATTATAAAGCCGCGGGTATTATCGCAGATTTCGGCCTGGTCCTCAATACGATATTTATGCTGGCGCTTTTATCGTGGATGGGATTTACCCTTACCCTGCCCGGTATCGCCGGTTTTATTTTGACCGTCGGTATGGCTGTTGACGCTAATGTTATTATATATGAGCGCATTAAGGAAGAAATTCGTAATGGAAAATCGGTGAGAATGTCCATTGTATACGGCTTTGAAAGGGCTTTCTGGACCATATTCGACTCAAACCTTACAACCCTGATCGCCGCCTTTATTCTGTCACAGTACGGTACCGGCCCGATAAAAGGATTCGCGGTGACGCTTTTTATCGGTATTCTTTCGAGTATGTTCGTCGCCCTTTTTATCACGCGATTTTTCTATGAAGTAATTTCTTTAAACAAGAAGATTAAGAAATTGAGTATATAAGGAGTCCGGTGTTGAAAAGTACCATTGATTTTTTAAAGTATCGCTGGATAGCCATAGGTTTTTCCCTCACGCTTTTTATTGTGTTCATGACCATGACCGTTTACCGAGGCGGGATCAACATGGGGGTCGACTTCGTCGGCGGTGTCAAGATCATCGGGAAATTTTCAAAAGGAATTGATGAAGGGAAGATAAGGGAAGTGCTTAAAGACTATAATCCCATGATCCAGCAGATCGGCGCTGATGACAAATATGAATACATCATCTCGACGAAATTAAAAACAGATAAGGAAACCTCTGAAATCGAATCTGAAAAGATCAAAAGGACCCTTGCTGAGAAATTTCAGAATGTTGAATTTTTGAGTGTGGAAAATGTCGGTCCCGCGATCGGTGATTTTTTGAAAAAATCCGCCCTTAAGCTTTTTTTTGTTGCTATAATATTAATGGCGGTCTACCTCGCCTTCAGGTTTGAGTTCAAGTATTCTATAGCCGCGATGGCGGCGATTGTCCATGATATCACCCTTTGTTTCATGTTCTGCGGCTTTACCGGGATTGAATTCAGCGTGCCAATCGTCGCGGCGCTGCTTACCATATTCGGTTATTCGATGAATGACACCATAGTCATATTCGACCGCATACGGGAAAATATTCAACTGCAGACAAAAACGAACTATCTTGACCTTGTCAATAAGTCGATAACGCAGTCGCTGTCAAGGACCCTTCTCACGTCCTTAACGACTCTTTTCGCAGTTTTGGCCCTTTACCTGATCGGCGGCGAAGGAATAAACGATTTTGCCCAGGTTCTTCTTTTTGGTATTGTAATTGGTACGTATTCAACGGTTTATCTCGCTTCCCCGGTTCTTGTTGCCTGGGAGCGGATCAGGGCACGGTAATTCATCAGGCGGGAACGGCCTTTCATTACCCGAATACCTTTTTAAGAGGGTCATTTTTAATGATCCTTTTTTTATTGCTTTACTTGATCTGCCGGTTTTGTGAGCTAAATATTATTGACAAAAGTTTAAAACAGGAACAAACACAACAATCATATCTGGATACCATGAGACCATGAAAACCGGCGAGATAATGCACCGTGCCCTTGGAATTGCTTTCGACAGGATGGGGACAACATCCCCTAATCCCGCGGTCGGAGCGGTGATCGTTAAAGAGGGCAGGGTGATCGCATCCGGGGGGACCTGCCCCTATGGTTCAAGCCATGCTGAAATAATGGCTATCAACGCTGCACGTGAAGACCTCGGCGGCGCTGAAATGTATGTCACGCTTGAACCATGCAATCACTATGGGAAAACACCCCCGTGCACTGAGGCCATAATTAAAAGTGGAATAACAAGAGTATACCTGCCGATTCTTGACCCGAACCCGCTCGTTGCCGGAAAGGGAGTGAAGCGCCTTAAAGAAGCGGGCGTGGATGTGATTATCATGAATGAGTTTGCACCTGCGGCAGCAGATTTAATACGGCCGTTCAAGAAAAACATCCTGCGAAAGACCCCTTTCATCCTTCATAAAAGCGCTATTACCCTGGACGGGAGGATCGCCACAGAGAAGGGGGATTCCCGGTGGATATCATCCCCGTCGTCGCGCTTCATTGTTCACAAACTTCGCGCGAAAGTTGATGCGGTCATTATCGGCAAAAACACGGTTGCCGCTGACAATCCGTCACTGACGGTGAGATTCGATGATTTTGATGATGCAGCGCGGAAGATTGTCACGGATCCTGAAGCTGCTATTCAGGGAAGGAAAAATTTTTTCATCCGTTCACTCCTTGAAAGGGAAATTGAAACATGCCGGCAGCCCCTGCGGGTACTTGCAGGGATCCCTGATTCGCTGGACAGCAGTGCAAGTTTTTTATCAGATGATAATTACGTTGTTTTTGAAAAAAAATCCAGGCTTGAGACCATGCGGGAAAGGGATGAAAAAAAATTTCTTTCAAAATTGAATCTTGTTGCAATTGAACCTGATGATCAGGTAGGCTATATAAAATCTCTTCTTCGCTGGCTTTCCGAAAAGGGCATTATGTTTGCCATGCTCGAGGGAGGAGGAAAGCTCGCCGGGTCATTCCTTGACGCCGGTGAAATTGACCAGTTCACATATTTTATAGCGCCGCGAATTGCCGGAAAGGGGATCCCTTCAATTGCGGGGGCGGGAAGTGATTTTATGGCTGACACGTTAATGGTCCGCGATGTATCGACCGTGATGATCGGGGATGACATATTCTTCAATGGCTACAGGGAAGCATATAATTTTGAGATGATGTGAGGTATGCCGTGTTTACAGGTCTCATCGAAGAAATTGGCTCAGTGACCGGAGTCAGGAAGAGCGGCGATGGAGCAATTATTCACATTAGATGCGCCGATGTTCTTCAAGGAACCCGGATAGGTGATTCCATCTCAATAAACGGTGCCTGCCAGACAGTCACGGATATCGGCGACGGGTTCTTTTCAGCATTCGCTTCAAGGGTCACTCTGTCGGTGACGACACTCGGCCGCTTCCGGCAGGGGACCAGGGTAAACCTGGAAAGGGCATTGTCGCCTCAATCGAGGCTTGGCGGCCATATTGTTCAGGGACATGTCGACGGGAAAGGCATCGTTTCTTCTGTTGACAGGGATTCGAGGGGATCGTCTTATGCTGTTTCCTGTGGCCGCGAACTGAGTAAATATATCGTCGGCAAGGGCTCTGTCGCGGTTGACGGCATATCATTGACCGTTGTTTCCGCGCATGAGCGGGGCTTCAGCCTTTATCTGATTCCGGAATCGCTTGACAAGACCACAGCGGGAGACTGGAAGAACGGCGATGAGGTGAACATAGAGGTTGATATCCTCGCGAAGTATGTCGAGAAGATGCTTTCGGTTAGGGATGAAAATGAAACTGAAGCGCGGGACCTGATTTTTAAAAAGAAACTGATCGAAGAAGGATTCGTTTAAAAGTCGATTCCGGGGTAGTTGTCCCGCAGTTGTGCGATCGTCTGGACCGTAAAGAACCTGTCAAGATATGCCCGTTTGAAGATTTTTGTTATCGGCTCGGAAAGATTGTAGATAATAATTTTACCGCTGTGAATTTTTACCCTGTTGTTGAATTTTATCAGGGCCCCGACCCCTGACGAATCGATGAACATGAGTTTTGAAAAATTAATGAAGAGCACAGAGATTTCATTTTTAACGCATTCAGATGTTTTTTTTTCGAATATTTCCACTGATTCAATATTCAGCTTGCCGGAAAGCCAGATAACGGAACCGCCTTCATGTTTTTTAATAATGACGTCCAGCTGGTTCATATCCTTTCCCACAAATTTCTTTCTTCGATAATTTTAAAAAATTTTTTTTCAAAGCTGTCGACTTCCTCAAAATTGGGGGTTTGCGGGTTACCCCTGAATATTACCGTGTATTTGCCGATAAACGTAACCGCTCTGCCCAGCTGTCCGTTTTTTATCGCTTTAAGAATTTCATGGTAAATAATAACGGCCGCGGAATCCATAACTTCTTTTTTCAGTAATTTGAATTTTTTTTCATGGGAATCCATTATTTCATACAGGGGCGTGTGCATGTCTGGATAAGTCGGTGAAGAATATTTCAACAGGTGGGATATCATCTCCCTTTTGATTTCGTTTTCATTACTGTGTCTGACAATTTTTTTTATGTGATCAAGATGATTCTCAGCGGTGGTGCTGATTCTTGCGCGGTCCGCTTCCATTCCTTCATGGGTTTTGATCAGTTTTTCAACCTGTACGGTTTCTGCGGTTGTGATTTCATCGGTAAATTTTTTATTCATCCGTTTGAATTCGAGCTCAGAGTATTCTTTAAAAGGGGTGCTCAGGATGTTGATGAATTCAAGAGCCTCGTCAGATTTCGTGAGACGGGGGATTTCCTTCATTGACCGCAGAAACCTTATAGAGATAGTCCCCGGTACCGAAAGGTCAAGCTGTTCGGGTGAAACTGATTTAAGCAGAGCCATCTTGTATATAAGGGGAAGCTTTTTGCTCTCTTTCTTTTCTCCTTCATCGAGCATGCTTATCAGTTTTTCGATGCTTTCATAGGGAGTTAGCTTAGACCAGGTGGTAAGGGGATGGATGAGATACTGCTGATATACTGCCCGTCCCCTGGAAGCAAGGCTTTTTATGATTCTGGTAAAATTATCAATGAGCGGAAGTCTGATGCTTGTGATTGATCTCTTCATAATAAATGCCGGACACCTGCCCAATATGAGGAATAAACTGAATTATTGAACATTTATCAAAAATGTCAAAGCGTTTTTCAAAAGCATTCAATCCAGGGAAAAAATTTTTTTCAGGTTAATTTTATTTCTGTTAACGGGCAGCGGGATCTCCTTGCCGTTAAGGTGCGCGGAGTAATAAATTGAGTGAATGGTTTCAACAGCACGGTAGCCGTCGATACCGGTCGAGCTAATTTCAGTTTCTTTGTTGTTTAAAAGTTTTTTTGTCTGCCGGTATAACTCGGTAAAACAGTTGTTATTATTATATGGAGGAAAAGGCTTTTCTGCAAGATCGTAAAACCCGGTATATAAGCGCGATTTTTTCTTTAAAAGAAGTTTCTGGTAGCCGTTCCCGATTATGATTTTTCCCCTGGTCCCGGATATCTGCAGTTCGAAAATAAAGTATTCCCTGTTTCCTCCGGCCTCAAGAAAAACATCGATGCCGCCCGCAACTTTCAGCCACGCGGCAGCCCGGTCCTCATATCCCGTAATTCTCTGGCCTCTTTGAAACGAACCCCGCACTGAGTCGATTTCACCAAAGAGAAACCTTATTATGTCGATGATATGGGTCCCGTCATGCATGAGAGGCCCTCCTCCCTCGGAAGGTGATGATTTGCCGCGGTATCCCCCGGTTAACATCGATGCATGAACGGTTTTAACCTCGCCGATAATGCCATCGTTTAAAATTTTTTTCAGTTTGATATAACGGCTGTCATACCGCCTTTCATGATTGATGAGCAGAGAAGTATCATTTTGTTCACATGCAGTGATGATTTTTGCGGCGTCATTGAGGCCGGAAGCTGCCGGCTTTTCAAGGACGATCACCCGTGCTCCTGAATGTGCCGCGTTAATTGCTATCGGAGCGTGACTGTCAGTCCAGGTGGCAATGATTACCATTTCGGGTTTGTTTTTTTTCAGTAGTTGCCGGTAATCAGTATAACAGTTTTTTTCGTGGACCCCGGTCAGGGATGAAAATTCTTTAAGCCTCTGCGGGTTTATATCGCATGCCAGGCTGATTACAAGGCCTGCGGCAGTTGCCCCTCCCCAGTGAGTGCACGGCTTGTACCTGAGCGGATCATATTCCAGTTTGAAACCGATTCTTCCGCATCCGATCAAAGCGATTTTCATTACCTGAATCTCCAGATGCGGATTGAATGTGATGCCACGCGCAGGTGAGAGGCCGTTTCGGGATAAAGACCGTCACAGTTTGGGAAGGTATTCATTGATTTCATAATCGGTAATATAGCTGTAATACCGCTCGAGTTCAAGAAGTTTATTCTCTATGAAATTTTTGTGTATGATTTCTCCGAGGGTTTTTTTCATCAGTTCGCTTTTTTCAAACGCAGCAAGAGCCTCGTTCAGTTGAGTGGGAAGGCTTTTCAGTTTTTGAGTGGCGAGTTCTTCTTTTGAAAGTTTTGACGTATTGGCGTTAGTAGGTTCCTGGAGCTTGTACTGGTTGTCAATGCCAGCAAGCCCGGCGGCCAGTATTGCTGAAAATGCGAGATAAGGATTACATGACGGGTCGGGATTGCGAAGCTCGACCCTCATTGAGGCGCTTTTATCAGACCGGCACTGGGGTATTCTTACAAGGGCAGTCTGATTGGTGTCACTCCAGGTGGCGTGTGTCGGCGATTCAAAGCCGGGAACAAGGCGTTTATATGAATTTATCCACTGATTGGTTATCGCAAAAAATTCGTTACAGTGGGTCAATAATCCCGCTATATAGCATCTGCCTGCGGGAGAAAGATGGTTTTCCGCTTTCGGGTCAAAGAAGATATTTTCATCTTCCCTGAACAGTGACTGGTGAATATGCATGCCTGACCCGTTCTGGCCTGCGAGAGGCTTGGGCATGAAAGAAGCGTATATATTGTTTGACTGCGCTATTTCTTTTGTTATGAGCCTGAAGCTCATGATATTGTCTGCGGTGGTGAGGGCGTCACCATGCCTGAGATCAATTTCGTGCTGGCTGTGTGAAACTTCATGATGTGATGAAATAACGTCGATCCCCATCTTTTCAAGGACCAGAACCATCTGGCGCCGGTAATCGGCCGCAACATCAAGGGGAGTCAGGTCAAAATATCCGCCTCTGTCCAGCGTTTCCGGGGATGAAAAGTTTTTAAAGAGAAAGAATTCTATCTCCGGTCCTGTATAAAAGGTCAGGCCTTTTTCAGCAGCGATTTTCATGTTGCGTTTTAAAATATAGCGCGAATCGCCTTCGTAAGGCGTCATGTCCACCTGGTATATATCGCAGAACATGCGGGCAACCGAATCTTCTTTCGGCCTCCATGGTAGAACCTGGAACGTGGATATATCGGGAATGGCGATCATTTCGCGTTCGTCCGAACGTATGAACCCGTGCAGGGTCGAACCGTCAAAACGTACGCCTTCTTCAATAGCATCTTCCAGCTCATCAATGGTAATGGCAAAGCTCTTCAGGAACCCGAGAATGTCGGTGAACCATAATCTTATGAATTTGACATTATTTTCGTGAGCCAGTTTGAGAGTATATTCTTTATCGTGTTTCATGAGTGTTTCCGTTGTTTTATAAGGGATATGATTGTCACCAGCTTAAAAATATAAGCACCAGAAAGAGTGTGAGTATTACCATGAAAAGTACGAGTAAAACAATAGATCCTTTGGATATGCTGGGTTTCTGAGCGTCTCCCTGCTTGCTGCCGATAGTATCGGGAAATGGTCCCAGGTCTTTTTTTATTACCGGTCCATCAATAGCCGGATTATACATTTTAAGCCGAATCTGCTGTTCATCTTCTATGAGCTTGCCGTACAGGCCGGGGCCGATTTCAACCAGGATTTCCACCGGGTCTCTTTTCCCCGTCCCCTTTTTGATATCGATGACTTCAGCAGGAGTGGGTTTTATTTTTTTTTCGTCTCGCTGGGTATCATCCCTGAGGCCAAGGAGATCAATAAAATAATTCGCCCTGTCAGAGCTGGCGAGGATGCGAACCATTATTTTATCGCCGATTTTCAATTCGTAAATTGCCTTTCCTCTGACAGGAGCGACGATTGCTTTGATGGGCAGAATTACGGATCCTTCGGCGAGCTGTGATTCAAATTCATTGGTGACTTTATTGTCTTCGGGGATGTCTTTATCCTTTCCCCTGTTTTCTTTTGTTTTAATGAAATCTTCCTGGGAAAGTTCCTGAATCCCGGTTTCAAGAATGAGGTTTTTATCATGTACGATCCGGTTGATCAGATCATAAAGGGTGATGTCCATGTTGTCATAATCATAGTTATAGGCATTATCAAAAAGCAGTTCCACGGCCTTTTGTTCATCAATAAGCTTTTTAAACTGGTCCATCAGGGAACTGGTCATGCTGGCGTTAAAATTGCCTTTCCACTTGAGGTTAATTATATTTTCCTCGAATTTTTCCCATCCAAGATGAGGTTCCAGATCATACGCTTCTGAGAAACTTGATACCACAATATTATATGATTCGAATTGTTTCTTATTGTTGAAGATTATCAGGAACTGACCGAAGATGTTCATTGAACTTGATTTAAAACGGCCTTTGATAATTATAATATTATCTTCCGAGTATTCCTTCATCTCTGAGTTATTCATGATTTTTCCTGTGGCCCTTATTTCACAATACTGTTTGCATTTATCCGCTGATTGATGATGCTTAAAATGAACACCCGGTTCAACGAATAGGAATTATACTGAAAGAATCAACTGTTTTTGGATTCAACCCTTATAGTTGTTGTGATAGTATTAACAATAAACTTTCATGTGTCAATCAAAAATATTCACCTCATACGATGAGATGAAAATGAAAAAATGATTGATTTAGTTTAGTTAATTACGATAAATATAGTGTGATCATAGTACATTTTGTGTTCTCGATGATTTTATCTGACACGTGATATTTTTCTGTGAAACGTCCGGTGATCTATTATTAATTGGAACAGAGGGCAAAATGAGTACGGCAAACGATAATAACAATGTTCAGTCGCAAAGCATCGGTGAAGATGATGACAACACTAATTCATCTTCTGACCTGAAGGGAGGATTGAATTTAAGGAAAAAGGCCGTAATTATAGGTATTGCCATCGGATTTATCGGTGCCGGATTTTTATTATTTTATGTTTTAAAAACAGGATTGAACAGGGCGGATTTCATCCTTTCAAATACCGAGATCACTGATTTTGATGATACTGACAGCATAGAAACAATTAACGCGGGAGACAGAATCTATTTTTCCCTGAAACATAAGAAAACCCCGTTGAATGCGGATGATTTTGTACTTATTATTGAAAAGAAAAATAACGGAGAATATACATCCTATAAGAAAATCACTTACGAGATAGAGAAGACATTCCCCAGGATAAATTCTTATATACCCCGTGAATACTTCAGCGTTAAGGGGGGATACAGGATCCGGGCGCTGCTCGACGGTAACGAGGTTGCTGCGGGCGAATTCACTGTTACAGATCAGCAGCCCTGAGAAAAGACAGAGAGGATCGGTTGACCATGAAAAAACTTTCTTTTGCAATAGTTAAAATTATATTCATCACCGCCATAGTGTATTGCCCGTCCGGTGCCTTTGCCTTTTCAGACCAGACAACAACAGAAAGAATATTAAAAGAAAACAGATATTTTGTGAATTTCATAAATATTTCAGTAACGAATTTCGCTGATGATAAAAAAGAAGAATTAAAAAACGCGTATGAGAAGCATTTTAACGGGGAGATCGCTTATCTTCAGTCCGATTACCGGCGCGCTTTCAAAAGAATTTACGCCAGCCAGGGTGACATGGTAAAACTTTATGAGGATGTGCTGCGGGACCATTATCTCGAGGCAGCCAAGTTTATTCTCGATTCGCTGGCCCCGGGAATAATAATGTCAAAGAACGCGCGGGCCCGCCTGTATCTCACTCTTGGATATCGGGACAGGACGGTAAGCTGGACGCATTATACAGTCGGGGAAGCATCGAATCCCAAGCTTCATTCCTATAAACTGTTCAAATATGAAGAAGCGATAAAGATGGCCCGGCGCGCCAAGCGATATGGATTTCTTGCGCTTTTCGAAAGCCAGACCGATGAGATAAAAATTCAGATTTATAATGATCTGATGATAAAAGAAAATGAAAAGGAGAAGGGTTTTTTCAGCCGTTTTATCGGGCTTGATGAGAAGGGGATAATCGATGAGCTGGGAAAGTCCTATGATGATTATGAAAAGGAACTTAATGAAAATAAGCAGAATCAGACTGAGAAGGAACAGAGAACATTTGATAACAAAGTCGCACGAAGAGTCAGATTCCGTCATGAAGTCAGAGTAGCGCGCTATCTTCTGAATCATGAATTTGACCAGGCAGAAGATATAATGAGAAAATATATCGAGGACTTCAACTACAAGCTTGCCCTCTCAACCTTTGATGTTCTCATTTCTCGGCAGAGCAATGTAAAAGAGGAAACAGCGCAGGCCCCACAATCCAGAAACATTAATTATGAGCAGTATAAAATTCACCTTATGGATAACTATCAGCGGCTTGCCAGGGATTCGTTTCTCAATGTGCTTATTGACGAGGTTAAAGTTGAGGATGAAGTAAAAGAGAAAGAGGATGTCCCGCCATTAATTGAGACTCTCGGCGAGAGAACCGGGAACAAGCCTGCCGGCGATACCGATAAAGAACAAGAAACCCGGAAGGACCGTGAAAGCAACGCGAACCAATCCGACCAGAAATAAAAGGTGCGCATAAAAACTGCTTGCAAAAGTCCCCGTTCATCAGGGATAATAGAACATCCTGTATATTAAAACACATGTCCCGGTGTATGGTATGAAACGAAATTTTTTGATCACCCTGGTCTGTATTCTGGCTCTTCCCCTTTTTATTTCCTGTTTGAAAGAAAGTAACTTTGGACGTCTCGGTATCGAGGTCCCTACCGGTGAAGGTAAAATCAGCGATGAAACCCCTTATGTTATCCATAGTGTTTATGAAGGGCCGGCATTTGATGCGGGAATTAAAGCTGACGATGTCATTGTGCAGATTAATGATGTCCCGCTCAGGAAAGGGATGACTCATGAGTATGTCTATAATAATCTTCTCCTTGGTAAAGCCGGAACCAAGGTGACCCTGGTGGTAGACAGAAAAGGTGAACGCCTTGTTTTTGAAATTGTCAGGGCCTCCCGGTGATTGATTATGATCACGACATTAAAAATGATTGTTATTGTTCTTTCTGCGGTATATTTTATTTTAACCATGCTTGATATTGTATACTGGTTCAGCTATTAACAGAATGGCCTCTTTTATATACGCATAAATAATAATCTTTATATCTAATAATATATTGCACGTTTTTTAAAATGTGCGATACTTATTTATAGTGAACAATTTTATGCAATTGCCCACTTTATGGCTGTGATGATTATTAATATTTTACTATCAATAACTGCCTGCTGGCATTTCTCCGATGGATGGATAATTATCCAGACAGCTGCAGATTGATTAAATAACGAGGTATATCATGAAAAGATTATCAATAGGCTTATTGCTTGTTCTTGTAGCTTTAATGGCAATAAACTGCAAGGATAAACCTCAACAACCGACCCAGAACACTGCGAAAGTCATTTTTTTGATCGGTGATGTTCAGGTTAAAGAATCCGACAACTGGGTCACTGCAATTGAGAACATGATTCTCTACCAGGGAAATGAAATCAAAACTGGCGATATGGCCCAGTGTAATATAGTGATCGGGGACAATTCGTTCATTTCAATTAAAGAAAAGTCCCACCTTTTATTGGAAAGCCTTTATAAGGACATCAACGGCAATGAAAATAATTCCCTGAATCTTCAGGTAGGCAAGTCGGTCATTAATCCGAAAAAACTGCTCAAGGGTGAAGAGTTTCAGGTTAAAACGCCGACCGCAATTGCTGCTGTGCGCGGGACCAAGTTCGTGGTTGAATCACATCCTGCCGGGAAAATGAAAGTGGCGGTTGTTGACGGGAAGGTCGAACTGCAAAGGCGTATTCCGGCCCTGGAAGAAGTTGAAGAAAAAATAATCACCCGATCAGTCGCGCTTGCCGGCCTTAAAGAAAAAGTTGAGCTGGAGAAGCTGGTGGTTGATGCGAATGAATCGGCTTTTATCGACAATAAAAAGGCTGAGCGCGAAAACAAGGCAATCGAAAAGATCATCCTGAAACATGTTGAAGAAATTAAAGAAGTTGAAGCGATCGAGAAAGAGAAACCTGAAAAAGAATCCATGGTGACCGCGCTGGAGGAAAAGAAAACCAGGGCAAACGAAGTACTTAAAACAAAAGACCTGGTCGTTAAGGACCAGTTGAGCAGCTTCCTGATCATGAAAAAAGAAAAGGATGAAGTGGTCCAGATAAAAGTTGAAAAGCAAGTGGAAGTTGAGGATGTCAAGGCCATTAAGGAACTTGATTCAGTGATCGAGGAAGTAAAAGAAAAAGAGCAGAAACAGGAACCTGTTGCCCAGGTTGAGCAGGTTGAACCAAAAGCTGAACTCGTGATAACATCCCCGATAAAGAAGAGTGTCATTTATATAAATGACAAATTTGTCGGCCATGACCTTATCAGGCTCAATCCTGAACCGGATGAAACTATCGCGGTTAGAATTACTGCTGAAGGATACGAGGATTATATTAAAAGTTTCAAATTGAGAAAAGCCGAGAAAAAGACTGTGACCGTTGAATTTGTTGAAAGCCCCAGGGTGACCATCGTTTCACCGGTGAAAAACAGCAGTATTTTTGTGGATTCGAAATATGTAGGCCGCGATGAAGTGACCGTCCCGATCAAGGCTGGAACAAAGGCCACGGTGTCAGTCAGGGCGCGCGGTTTCAAGTCATTCACCGCTGAGGTTCCCGAGCTGAAGGTTAAACAGACGATATCGATAACGGCTGACATGGAAAGGATTGTGGCCCTTGACAGGGTTAAATGGAGCAGGAATATCAAAGCCGATCTCTCACTCAAGCCTGTGTATCACAGCGGTTTGATAATTATCGCTACCAATAACGGGACGCTCGTAGCGATGAATAAGGCCGGAAACAAGCTGTGGGAGATTGACCTGAAACGCCGTATTGAGTCAACGCCGCTTGCGTCAAAGGGAAATGTGTATGTAATAACCAATAGCGGTGATTTCTATTCCCTTGCTGTTTCAACCGGCGCGATTAACTGGAAAAAGAAAGTTGAGGGTTCGCTTCTTTTCGGGTCTCGGCCGGTCCTTGACAAGTCGAATATTTATCTCGCCACAAGTTATGGTAAAGTGTATGCCATGAACCTTAATGGTAACGTGATCTGGCAGAAAGACCTTGAAAACGGTATCTATTCTTCGCCGGTAGTTGATAAAGGGATTCTGTATGTGGGAGCTGAAGACCAGAATGTCTATGCTTTATCCACGGCCAAGGGCTCGATCAACTGGATATTCCAGGTTGACGGACGTATGGTTTCTTCAGCGCCGGTCGTTGAGGACAAGGCCCTGTATGTCGGATGCTACAGCGGCAGTTTATATGCCATTGATATCGTCAGGGGTAAACAGTTATGGAAGTTTTCTGCCGGAGACTCAATTCTTTCAACGCCGATTGCCTGCCAGAACGGCCTCTGTTTCGGTTCTAATGATGGAAATGTGTATTCACTGTCACTCGACAGCGGGAAGGTGCTGTGGAAATACCATACCGGAAACAAGGTATTCGCACAGCCTGAAGTTTCAGGGTCAACAGTATTCATTACCAGCGGCAGCAGCCTTTATGCGCTTGATGCCTCTTCCGGAACTGAACAGTGGAGCCATGCATTCAGTAAAGCAGTGAAAACTTCCGCAACTGTTTTAGGTAATGATATTATCGTTGGAATTGACGGCGGAGAGGTCGCCTCGGTTAGGAATTCCCTGACAAAATTTTATGAATAAAAATTAAAAGCGAAAGACCCGGGTGATGATGCCCGGGTCTTTCGCTTCGCCTTATCTTTCGCTTATATTATACTCCCAGAGTTCAACGAGCTTTTCAAATTCTTTGTCCCGCGGTTTCCCCTCGTAAGCGTAATTTCTTCTTTTAATGAGATATTTCACAATTGAATCTTCAAGGAGATAGGCTTCCCCGAGTGTATTGAGTTTGATGATCAGGTAGTTGAGATTATATGTTTGAAAATCACCGATAACCTGGGATGATGCGATAGTCGGTTCATATTTGATTAACAGTTCGGTGAAATACAATGCCTGTCTCCATGAGTCAATGCTTCCCGACAGGCCTGACTTGAAATGCATGCTCAGCTTTTCAAAGAGGTCCATATTCTGATAATATGAATCATAGATGACTTTTATGGTCTCGGGAAACTGATTCTGGACTTCCATAAGGTCTATCGGTTCTGACAATGAGCGGAAGTATTCAAAAATCTCTTCGCTTTTTTTATTGAGCGGCACAGCATCAATGAGTTCAATATACATGTCCTTGATGATGGTGCGGACTTTTCCCGCTTTTTTTAAGTAGATTTCAATTTCCACAGGCTCAACATAATAATTTTTCCCGGGTTCTTTTTGCATCTTTGTATCAACCTGCGATCAACTTTATTTGTCGTATGCGACTGGATTTATTTTTTTTGTATCGTTTTCTCAAGGTTTTTGATTTTTGAGAAATGTGAATCCTTATAGGCATACTTTTTTATTTCGTTAAGGTTTCGTCTTTTAACAGATGCGTCATCAGCTTTCTCGATGATGTCAACCAGTGAATTGAATTTTTTTTCCATGATCACGAGCTTTTTCCTGGCCAGAGCCCAGAGCGTGTCACCCCATTTTACCGTGACACGCTCACCGTCGAGCATCGTGAACACATTTGAAGGGTATATCCAGTCAGGGTTTTTTTCTTTAAATTTTGAATAGCTCAGCGCGTTGTACCCGTTTTTCAGTGCGACTTTATTGGCATAGACATAAATGTCCCTGTCGGCAATGTGGATAGATTCATCCTCAATTTCTGCCTGTTGTTCAGTGATCGGTTCAACGGGCTTAATTACAACATCGGGCTGTTTTTCAAACGATGAAAATTTATAAAACATCAACAGCAGGGCAACCGTGATTACCGCTACGCCCGAAATAATATACACAGGAAAGCGTTTTTTTCGTGTTGTTCTGGTTTTCAACGCGGTCTTAAATGTCGCGCGGGGAGAGGGTTCATCTTCCGGTTGCGCGATGCTGTGTGCCTCGGTGACAGGGGCCTCCTCTGTTTCATGTATGGTTTCCCGTGGCGGAATAAACGATGATATGGCATCACTGTGATACTCTTCCTTCCGTTTTTCGATGAGATGTTTCAGTGAGGTCAGGTCACGTTCTTTTTCGGGTGTTTCCTTTATCTTCTGATAATAGATATCAAGAAGCATCTGAAGCCGCACCCTGTCTTCTTCGATCCTCCGTGAAAATTCCATCTGCTTCTGATCATAATAACCTTCACTTCCCTCATGAGGAAGATACGTATCTTCAAAGAAGTACATCCCCTCGCGGTCAGGGATGATTTCATGAAGTTCATACGCGTGATTGTCACAGAAAACAATATGGGATTTGATCCGTGAGGCGTCGGGTGACAGGGGGGGCCTGTTTCTGGAACTTTTTATTTCGGTGATGATATTTTTCAGATCACGGGCGTATCCCCGGTCAGTTGTGGTATTCAATTCAAGGGTGAGAACTGACTGCAGGTTTAACTTATTTATCGTTTGAACAGTTTCATCCTCTGTAGCTCCTATGCTGCTGATGACTGAAAAGGGGTCCTGTGGCAATGCCTTCAATACTTCTTCAACTGCTGATTTATTCAGGCCCGACAGTTCCCATATGCAGGCGGGGTCTGAAGTGAGGTGAAATTCATATTGAAGGCCTTCCTTGAGGACTATTTTATCACTCTGGCTCAGGCGGCTGATGTTGCTGTTGCCGTCAGGGACAATAATTACCGGAATATCCGATGACTGGAGCAGAAGGTTGACGTCCTCATATGCCGAATAATTAATAATGATGCAGTGAACTTGTTCCCTTATTATTTTATCAATGCCGCCCGGCGTTTTAACAAAGGCGATCGTCAGTTTATCCTGGTCTGGCTGGATGCTGTCGTACCTGAGAATCATGTTATAGGTTCCGGGATAATTGGTGATATCCAGCCCGCTTCTGTTGATTGACATCCCGCTGAACGGTTCACGGATTATTCCTGCATTTGAAAAAAGCTTTTTTATCGGCTCCAGTATTTCTTCATGGTCATGAAAAATCTTTATAACATTTTGAGTGTTATGTATCCATTTAAGGAATTTCGTAAGGTTAATAAAGTTTGTTGATGGATAAATCAGGTCCTGAATGCTGCCGGGGTCAATCCCGAGGCGTGAAAAATCAGTGAACACATATGTCGGGAAAAGATAGGATGCCAGTCTGTTTCTGTGGAAAAAAAACGGATTGTGGTCTATGATAATGATACCGCTTTCATCGAATCTTCCCGTTCCCGCTGATTGTTCGTGTATTTTATCAAATATCGCCTGATAATTCACTGTCTGGCCGGCCAGGGCGTGAAGGTCGAGAATAACATCATCCCCATGAAGAATTTTAAAATTCCCGTTACGGTAGAAAACACCGGTAAACTGATTCTTTTTTGATATCTGTTCCCGGGTTATTTCCGGGATGTCTTTTTCAATATCGACGATTGTGGTGTTGGTCAGGTCAAGGCCGAAAATTTTCTGGAAGTCCAGATACCGGCTTATGATGTTTTTACTTCCGATATAGCGGTTTTCATGCAGCAGTTCTATATCGATATTAAACTGTTCAAGTGAAGGGTTTCCGACAAGTGAGTCGGAAATAATGATATTTTCGACAAGCGGAATGAGTTCAACAGGCATGTTTATCCAGTTGCCGATTCGGATGAACGGTTTCTGGTCTTCCGGTGTATCTCCCGTATAGAGGATATAACATTCGGGATCAACGATAAAGAGCCTGTCCTGATCTGATTTAATGATATCGCTTATTTCCATTATTATCCGCCTTGCTCAATGATAAATGGTCCCTGGCGTGAAAATTTTATTGATAACAGGGCTCAAAGGCGTAATGCTGTCAGCAAATTATGTCATATATAGTCCAGAACTCACAATTAAGCAATAAAAAAATATTCATTCATACGATAGCATCATATATCTTCTCAAAGATGACCTGAATCAAACCCTTTCCGGGGCACAATTCTTGCCATTGTTTTTTAGATTGATTATATTGTTTAATCTGGTTAATGTGGAAAACAATTGAATAATCCGTTAGTGGCGGAAACCTGATCTGACGATAATTAATATAATGAAAAGAATACTGTCATATTTCATATACCTGTATTTCAGGCTCGCGTTCATAAGGCAGATACTGTGGTCAGTCATCATATTTTGTTTCTTTATCGTGATGGCCGCGCTCTTTTTCAGGGGGGGAGAGCTCGAAACCAGTCCTGTCGGCTGGGAAAAAACTTTTCTTGTGTCGTCATATCAGATCACCGCGCGTAACGTTAATGTCACTTCAAAAGGGAATTTTATTCTGGCTGTTTATGAAGCTCGCAGAGATAATGTCAGCGGGCTGTACACTTCGATGTCTTTTAACGGCGGAGACTCTTTCCTTCCCCCGGTCCGGGTGGCGGCGACTGATTATAATATTGAGAAAAAACCCTGCGCGGCGGTTTCGGGATCCGGGAAAATTGCCGTCACGTGGCATGATTATGTTGAGCGGGACTCGGCGAACAGGATTTTTTTGGCCACATCGGATGACATGGGCGCGACCTGGTCAAGGCCGGTTCAGGTCCCCTTCGGCCAGGAAATGGAAATTCTTCCCATGGTATATTATGACGACAGGGACCGGCTTCATCTGTTTTACCACGGCCTTAAAGAAGGAAACTTTAACCTTTATCACTCCGTGGCGGGTAATGAAAACGTGTTCAAGACTTCCGACAGCCTGATTAATCTTAAAGAGCGGATGAAAGGGGCTTTCTTCCCCGCGATATGTTTTTCCGGCAGCAATATTTTCATTGTATGGCAGGTGAGGGGCACTGATTTCAGGGATGACCTTTATTTTATTAAATCATCCAATTACGGGATGACCTGGGGATGGGCGGATAAGATCATTAAGAGCCCGGGAAGCAATATCGCGCCATCCATAGTATTGTATAAGGAAACCCTGTATGTTGCTTATCAGAATAATGATGAAAAGGCGTGGTCGATCAAACTGATAGCGGGTAAAGATTTCGGTAAAAAGTGGGATGACCAGAAGCCGCTGCTCATATCGTCAACTCCGGCAAACTGTTACAGCCCTAAAATAGCCCGGAGCGGCAACAAGTTATACATCGCATGGTATGATGAAAGAGAGAAATTGGCGCAGATATATTCCCGGAACCTCAATCTGTCTGACGGGGCCCTGTCCGCTGAGGTCAAACTTTCCCAGAGAGATATACCTTCAATAAATCCGCTCCTGGTATATTCCGGGAAAAAGATCGTTGCCCTCTGGGAGGAGAAGGGCCGGGTAATGGCGAAATATTCGGATGAAGATGTGCCCTCTCCCGTTGTTTATTCTAGGAGTAATCCTGAGAATTCATGGTCTAGAAGTTCTTCTGCTGTTATTGAATGGAAGCAGCCCCAGGATGAGTCAGGAATCGCCGGTTTCGTTACCGTGGTTAATAAGCTCCCTGAATTTAACCCTCCTGATATCGTCAATACCAAGTCAAACGCTTCACGAAAGGTGCTTGCGAATCTTGAGGACGGCGTGAATTATTTCCACATTAAAACAATAGACGGCGCCGGAAATACAAGCAGGACGGTACACTATAAAATTCAGGTGTCGTCAACGCCGCCGCCAATGCCCCTCGTATTTTCTCCCACTCACAAGGAAGGCGTTGATACTGCATCCGCTTCGCCTGTTTTCAGGTGGGCGGTCGATGATACTGACCGGGTCAAGGGATTTTATTACGGTGTTGCCAAAGACGGGATAGCAACCCCTGATATCTATACGTCGTCATTTGAGCTCAAGTTCGATGATATGGAAGAGGGCGGATATTTCTTTTCTATCAGTTCTGTGGATAAAACAAACCAGATCGGCCCTCCTGCGACTTATTATTTTATCGTTGGCCATGCGGAACAGATCGACATTGAAAAAATTAAAAACATCGCCAAACAGTCAATTATACAGCAGAAACGCGTGATCGTTGCGCAGCCGGTGGTTAATATTATTTTTCCCTTCAATACTTCCGATTTTTTCACTGCCAGTTCGTTTACCGCAAGAATTAAAGTCGCGAACATTCCTGCTGAGCACATCGCCGGGTTCGCTTTTGTTAATGGAACGACTGCACAGGCGATCCCGGAAAGGGTTGGCATTACCGAGCCGGTGATACATCTGGCGAACCTTGCTGACGGTGAATACTATCTCGGGGTGAAATGCAGGTATTTCCGGGAGGTCAGGGGAAAGCTTAAGTATTTCTGGACAAAACCTGTTTACCGGTCTTTTAGAATTGAACTTCCCAGTGAAAGGGATCCTTTTGAATATATTATCGCGGATCTTCTGGAAAAGATTTCACGGAAGAGTTTGCTGCTGTCGTTAATGGTGTTGTTCGCAACAGGCATAACCATGGTTTTTGGTTTCGGGTCACGGGTCGTGTTTTATACCCGACTGATGCAGTTCAAGTTTATTACGATTTTCAGGATTATGATCGGATGATGGTGTAAAACCGGAACAGGGGTGCATGGAAAAAATAAATGAGCGGGTGACGAGAGTCGAACTCGCGACGTTCAGCTTGGGAAGCTGACATTCTACCACTGAATTACACCCGCTTATCCGGATCACTATGGAAAGACCGGTATAAAAATTCAAGGATTTTTCAATTATTAAACGAAATATTACGCCGGCATCAGGATTGATGAATGAAAATGGCAGGTGACATGGGATATCATGACAAGAAACACCGTTTTTTAAAAGCGGTCGTTGCGCTCGTAGTAGTCCTGATATGTACTTTTCCCGGCGGTTTTTCCCAGTCAGTTGATTTGAAGCAGCTTGATGAACAGGCTGAAGCTTACTACAAGGAAAAGGATTATAACAGGGCTGTTGCCTTGTGGCTGAACATACTTGATAGTGAACCTGATAATGAAAAAATTCAGAAGAAAATTGAGTTAATTTATGAGCTCAAACAGCAGAAGGACATCGAGTACCAGAAGTCGAAACTGTATTATAAAATAACGAAAAAACGCTTTTCTGATGACCGGCTTAAAGAAGGCATTCAGTCTGGCAATTCATCAATGGAAAGTTTCATAACCGCATACCGGATTGACCCCAGGGACCCCGAGTTAAAGGGGATGCTCGACGACATGAAAGAACTTGAAAAGGAAGTGAACGCTGCTAAAGAAAAAGTGCGGGTATCTGAGGCCATGCGGAAGCGTTTTGAAGAATTAAAAGTGCTGGCAATCGCGGAAATGGACAAGGAAAGCTATGAGGCTGCGCTGAAACTCTGGGAAGAAATGCTTCGCATTTTTCCAAAGGATGTCGAGGCGGCTGAGGGAAAAAGAAAATGTAAACTGGCGATAGAAAACAGGCTCAAGTTTGAAAAGATCAGGAATTTTTTCGCGCAGGGGAAAAAATTGTATGAAGCAGAGCAGTATCAGCTTTCGAGGGTTGAGTTTAATCAGGTGCTGAAAATTGATCCGACGAACAGAGAGGCTAAAAATTACATCAACGATATTGATGAAAAACTTGAAGAAAGAAGGCTCTACCAGGAAAGGCTCCAGCAGGCTGAAGATTTTTATGTTTCAGGTATCAACAATATAAAGGCTGAAAATTATGATCTTGCCCAGGAAGACTTTGAGAGCGCTCTGGCGCTGATCGATAATTATAAAGACGCCCGGGACCGCCTGAACAGTATTGACCGCCTGAAAAAAGAATACCTGGAAAGGGAAAAATACAGAAAAATTGAAACGATCAACAGGGAATTTCAGGATGGGCTGCTTGCTCTGTCAGACGGACGTTTCAATGACGCAATCGCATCCTTCAGCAAGACCCTGTATCTTGACCCGGAAAACAAACAGGCGCAGAAATATCTTACCCAGGCAAAAGACGCTCAACGGCAGCTGGAAGAGGAAATCGTCGACCGGAACTCCCCTTACTACGATATCATAAACGCTCTTGCCGTATCAGGTATTGATCTTTACCAAAAAGGCCGCTATCAGGAGTCAATGAAAAAGTGGGACCAGATCCTCGAACTTTTCCCAAAAAACAGGGACGCCAATATATATCGTTTGAAATGTTTCATAAAAATAAACCCTGATTCCTATAAGCGTATTACCGAGAACGCTGTCACTGACGGAAATGCGCTGCTGAAAAAAAGGGATTTCAGCGGAGCACTGAAAAAATTTGAACTGGTTAAGGCCATATCAGCCAGATACCCCGGCATTAATAATTTGATAACCAGGGCTAAGTCCGGAGTGACTGTCGGTGAAGTCAAGGATCTCTCTCCGGGTGAAACAGCGAAAGTGGGAAACATGTATCGCCAGGCGCTTTCCCTTTATAAAAAGGGGGGAATGCAGAATTACGCGAAGGCAGCGGAACTTCTTCGCTATGTTGTTGACAAGGAACCGAATAATACTAAAGCTATAATAAGTCTCAATAAAATCGAGGTTCAGCTCAGGGGCGAAACAGTCGGCTCTATAGCGACCAGGGTCAATCTTACGGAAGAACAGAAATTGAAAGCGAAGCAGCATTATTATCGTGGAATCAATTATTATTCCAGCAATAATTACCGCAAGGCAATTGAGGAATGGAGAAAGGTGCTTTCAATCGACCCGGATAACATCAAAGCGAAAAACAACATCAGAAAGACCCTGGTGTTTCTTGGCAGGTAACGCATGGCTGAAAAAATCACAAAGATCGACGATCTGCAAAACGGACAGGGCAAAGACGATAAAAGCATGAAGGTGCGATTCGGTCTGCGTCTTAAATTTTCCCTTTCAGTTATTTCCCTGGTCTCGGTAATTATCGTGAGCATTACCGGGTTTCTTGTCTGGAGGGAAAGCCGGCTTCTGAGGGAGCAGATATTTCAGCTTACTGAGCGTGAGATCATTCATCTTGCCAATACGGCCCTTGAATCAATAGGCGCAGATGAACTTGCAATCATCGCCGCAATGAAAGACCTGGAAAAAATCCCTTACCTCCGGTACGCCTTTGTACTGGATAAAAATGATAATATCATCCAGTATTTTGATAAAAGAGAGGGCAGAGACATCGGAAGGCCCCTGAATGACGGCATCAGCCGCAAGATGGAAAGCAGGACCGATGAGCAGATAATGATAGTATCAGTACAGGACCCGCTTGACCGGAACGGCAGAATATATGATTTTTCGCGCCTGGTTTTCAGCAAATTCAATAATAATAAAATCGGTTCTGCCCTGATCGGCCTTTCCGATGAAGTGATCCGGCATGAAAGAGAGAACCTGGTAAAAATCGTCATCCCCATTTTTCTTCTTTTCCTGGGCATTTCAATTCTGGGTTCAATTGTCCTTGCCACAGTGACCATTAAACCCATACGGGAGCTGTCCCATGGCGCGTCAATAATCGGCAAGGGGGACCTCGATTACCGGTTAAACATCAACCGCTCGGATGAGCTCGGTCAGCTCGCGCGTGAGTTCAATGTCATGACCGCCATGATCAAGGAAGCAAAAGACCGTGAAATCGAGTCACGCATCATGGAAGAACAGCTTGAAATGGCGCGTGACATACAGGAAGGGCTGAATCCCATGGGCTTTTACGATAAAAACGGGATACAGATCAAGGGATTCACCAGGGCGGCCAAGGGCGTTGGCGGTGATTATTTCGATTACATAGATATCGATGAAAACAGGGTGGGCGCCCTGATCAGCGACGTTTCAGGGAAAGGCGTTCCCGCTTCACTGGTCATGGTCATGATCCGGACCGTTTTTACTTCATATATTTCAAGGAAGGATGTTGACTGTTCAAAGGTAGTCAGGGCGATCAATGATTCTCTGAGCGCCGATTTCGCGATTGATAAGTTCGCAACGCTGTTTTTTATGATATATAATCGCAAAACCGAGGAGCTGGCCTTCGCGAATGCCGGGCACGGGCCTCTTTTCTGTTACCGGGCGGCCATGGGGGCCTGTACCACCACCAAGCTTGAGGGTGTCCCGATCGGGATCATGGAGGATGTCGAATATAAGCAGGCCAAGGTCAAACTCAACCGGGGCGATATCGTGGTCATGTACACTGATGGCATCACGGAAATGAGGAATGTTGATAAGGAGGAATACGGGCTCAAGCGTGTTCACCGGCTGCTTCTGGATAACTCACGCTTGAACGCGAATGATTTTGTTGAACTTATTGTCAATGATGTCGATTCATTTCGGGGAGAAGCAAGCCCCCATGATGATATGACCGTACTTGTTTTTAAACGTGAAGATTGAGTATTAAATCAGATCGTCCTCGGTATCATAAATTTTAAAGAATTTGTCCAGTGTAGCCAGTTTTAAGATATTGAGCACATCGTCGTGAATATTAATAAGGGCGAATTTGCCGTTATGGGCTTTCATTTTTTTCTGGCCGGCAACAAGGGCGCCGATGCCGGATGAATCCATATAATTTACGTTTTTCATGTCAACAACAACACTGGGATATTTACCGTCAGTCACGCTGAAAAGGGCCTTTTTCAGGTCGCTCACATTGTAGAGATCAACTTCACCGCTAACCGCAATTATCTTGTGCTCTCCGTAATCTCTGAATTCAATATCCATCCTCACCTCCAGAAACTATCCACAACATCTAATAGAGATGTAAAAATATCAACAAAATTTTTATGTCTGCTCATTATAAATTATTAATAGTAATACTGTTTTTTTCCCATGTAAAGCAGAATTTTTATTTTAGGCCATCAGCTGATATATTTCTTCCCCGCAGAGATGCCAGGCGTGAGGGATCCCGGGCATTGTTGAGAAATAGTTATTATGAAGTATAATCCAGAAACAGTTTATCAATAAATTTAGACAGGTCAAGGAAGTTGTTTACTTCTTTCATCTCCCTGCAATAGGGGATATATAATGAGGCTATGCTGTCACTCCAGTTCCAGAGGTGTTTTTTTTCCGGGTTAAGCCAGAAAACGTTACGTGCCTTTTCACTGATTCTTATGAATGAGTTGATTCCCGGGTCCTGATTGTTGTTTCTGGCGTCACCGAGGATCAGAACCGTGGTTTTACTGTTCAGGGAATCGCTGAAATTTTCCATGAACTGGTCAAAACTTCTGCCGTAATTGCTTCCCCACCCGAAAGTGAAGTCGGTATCATGAAAGATCGTGTTGATGGCGCGTTCAGGGTCCATTTCCATGAAACGGTCGGTTATTTCCACGAGATTGCTGATAAAAGCGAAGGTCCTCACTTTGGAAAAAAGGCTTTGCAGGGTGTGGGTGAGCAGAAGCATGAAGCGCGTATACTGGTTTACCGAGCCCGATACGTCACAGAGGACCACGAGCTGGGGACGGTCGATTTTTTTATCCTTGAAAAAAATTTTAAAGGGGATGCCGCCGAACTCGAGGCTCGAACGGAAGGTCCTTTTGATGTCAATGCCGCCGTGTTTGACCCTTTTTTTTCTGAGTGAAATGCGGTTTTTCAGTTTCTGGCCGAACCTTCTGACCAGCTCCCTCATCTCTTTCACTTCGTCAGGCTTGAGCTGGTAAATATATTTGTTCAGCAGATACTCTTCGCGTTCCCGGATCTCTCTGCCGACTTTTCTTTTTTTCATTTTCTGGTCGATCATGCGTATCAGTATTGTTTTCAGCTCGCCCAGGTCGTCCCCCTCCTGTCCTTCCTCTCCCTGCCCGTACTGGGTGCGCACCCGGCTTCTGCTGGTCTGAAAGATCGCCATGCCCGAACCGCCTGACGAAGCCGATTCCTGGAGCTCTTCGATAAAAAGGGCGAAAATTTCCTGCGGGTTTTTTTCGAATATCAGGTTTTCGCCGAGTGATTCGATAAAGTCGTCAAGGCGGTTTTCAATGTCTTTTATCTGTTCGGAGGTGATCGCGGAATTTTTTCTCAGGGCCTCAAGGTCGTCCACGTCGGTGATCACGCCGCTGATGCCCTCGAAGAACTGAGTGAAGCACCGGTCGAATACCGGGATGTCGGTGTAATCTTTGATAAGGGACGTTTTCAGGGCCTGCCTGAAGATCGTTTTGTCATCCGCGGGAACATGGGGCAGGGCCTGAAACAGTGCAAGCACTTCATCCGTTGAGATGGTGACATTCGCATCCCGGAGGACATCGATGAATTCCAGGAATTTTCTTTGCATACCGGGCCCTTTCCTCTGCGTCAGTGGAAAATTTCTTTGGAATGTTTTTTGGTCAGTTCAATGTCCTTTTCGTATTTAAGAATGAAGTTCAGGGTGTCAATGGCGATGTCGTAGTCGATTTTTTCGTATCCGAGCAGTACCAGCGCGCGGGCCCAGTCAAGGGTCTCGCTGATGCTGGGCTCCTTTTTAAGCTGAAGGGTGCGTATTTTATGCACCGCGTTAATGATGCTTCTCGCCAGTTCCTTTCCGCAGTCCGGGACTTTCAGCGATATGATTTTTTCTTCGAGATCCCTGGTCGGGTAATCGATATACAGATGCAGGCAGCGGCGTTTCAGCGCGTCCGACATTTCACGCGCGTTGTTCGAGGTGAGGATGACAAAGGGCTTTATGTTTGCCTGGACCGTGCCGATTTCCGGAATGGTCACCTGGTAGTCTGACAGGACCTCCAGTAAAAAGGCCTCGAACTCGGAGTCGGATTTGTCTATTTCGTCGATCAGGAGCACGCTCTGCCGTTCGCCGGAAATCGCTTTGAGGATCGGCCGCGGCAGCAGGAACCTGTTTGAAAAGAACACGTCCTCTTCCTCGGTGAGCTTGTTCACCGCGTCTTTCAGGGTCTCTTCGCCCTCCATGATGCAGGTGAGCTTGTCCTTTAAGATCTGGGTGTACAGGAGCTGTTTGGCGTATTCCCATTCATACAGGGCCTTGGATTCATCCAGGCCTTCGTAGCACTGCAGGCGGATGAGGTCGAGCCCCAGGGCGCTGGCGACACATTTGCCGAGTTCTGTTTTACCCACGCCTGCCGGGCCTTCGACCAGAACCGGTTTGTCCATTTTCAGCGCAAGAAAAACCGTTGTCGCTATTTCACGCGAGGCAATGTATTGTTCCCCTTCCAGGGCTTTTATGGTGCTTTCTATGTCCTTAAACATACCGTTTTCCTGTGCTCACATAATCAGTGACTGCATGGCTCACTATATCAGCATTCTTTGGCAGGTGCCCTATTTTGGCAAGGAAATTATTTGCGCTTTAACTGAAAAGCATGGCGAGGTTTGGTGAAGCATGGTATTGTTCCGGGCAAGTAGCAGGTGCAGTTATTCAGCTGTTTAGCGGCTTATTTTAAGCATGAAGTTGAGGTCGTTGAATCGCATGCACAGCTCTTCTGAAAGGCCGGCCCGGCTGTCGGCATAAAACTGGCTCAGGTTTTTTAGAAATTGTGCGGACTGCTGAAAAACCGGGTGTTTTTCGTCAATCAGGTCTCCGGCAAGAGCCGAGTCGATCTGTTCGTGTACTGTTTCATTCTGCGTTTTTATGGCCGAATCCAGTTCATCTTCTTCGATAACCATGGTGCCGGTTTCTCGAATTATTGCCCGGTTGATATACTGCATCAGTCCCAGAAACGACTGCATGATAAGGCTTCGCTCAATGATGCTCCAGCGCTTGATCGATCTTCGGAGCGGTTTCCTTTCGCAGGGGATGATGCATCCGTCCGGCACGGCGAAATCGGACAGTGTAAGGCGTCCGTGGCTTACTGTTTTCAGTGAACCAAGGTCGAGATCAACAAGAGATCCGGGGGGGATGTCCCTGGTCCGCACCATGACCAGGTGTGATATCTTATCATCCGCCTTTTCCCTTGAAGTGACGAAAATGAAGTCGGACGAGGTGCCTCCGGTAATGTAACGCTTGGTCCCGTTGAGCATGCATCCCTGTGAGAGGATGACCGGCCTTTCCCGGTCGTCATTGTGCGCCAGCGCCCCGATCGCGGCAGGGCCTATTTCGCTGAACAGGTTGTTGTTATCTGCCTGATCCGCTGTTATATCGGCGATAAGGCCGCGCACCAGGCTCGCCTGCACGATCCAGAGCAGGGCAAGACCCAGATCACCCGCGGTCATCGCCATATCCAGCGATGGGGCAGAAGGCGACGAGCTGTCGAGCCGTGGCGGATACGCCTCGCATATTTCGCGCCACAGTGACGCGGGCATTGGCGGGGCAGCGCATCTGCCGCTGAATGTTTTTTCAAGCTCAGAAAGGATCGGTAACATGGCTATTTTTTTTCATCAGGATTGAAAAAATCAAGCAATAAAAATCCCCGCAGCAAGCTGCTGAAAAGCCCAAATTTAAAAACCGACTTGTCGGTTTTTTTGGTTGACAGGAAAAATGCCAGTGAGAATTTTAGTCATGACATAAAAATTTCATTTTTCCTGAATGTAACAGAGGTCCTGACCATGAGAAAAAATTTTATTGCGTGTGTTCTGTTTTTTCTGCTTGGTCTGGCAGCAGTAGTGAGCACTGAAGCCAGAGCGGGGGGTACACTGGATGAGTCAGTTAAAACCGAGATCGAAGGCGATCTTGCAAAGGCCGGGATACTGGGATGCGTTGTCGACATTAACCAGCGTATTGATGTCCCGGTTTCCGAGAACCCTTATATCGAAAGCTCTCAATATGCGGATGACGAGGCGGCCGCATCCCTCTGGGCCCTGGTGATAAAAACGAAACGGGCGCTCACCACACCGCAGCCGACCATTCTCATGGCTACCGCATACCGCCGTGAAATAATGGGAGCGATAATCATCCCCATGGTATCTTACGGATACAATGTGGTGGTGGTTGACATGCGCGGAAGCGGCTCTTCTGAAGGCCACTGGAACGCGATGAGTTTTATCGAGACCTATGACGTGAAATACGTTATTGACCGCTGGATACCGTCACAGTCCTGGTCGGACGGTAAAGTCGGCATGGTCGGGCCTTCATACATGGGCATTCTGCAGATGCTGGTCGCCGGTATTGTCGATGTTGATGAGAACGGGGAGCCCGAGCACTTCAAAGCCAGTGTGGCCCATGTCCCTTTCAGCGATGTTTACGCGGACATTACCATGCACGGGGGCAACTTTGACCTTGAATTCATAACCTTCTGGATCCTTCTGACCGAGACCCTGTCTTCCCTGCCGGGCCTCACGTTCCTCGGAGAAGACGCCCAGCTTCCCTATTATGCGGTGAACACCGATCTCGACAACCTTCAGGAAGCCGTCAGTGAACTCTTGACGTCAATTAACAATTATACCGAACCTTTTTACGATCTGATACTGCTTTCAGAGAATGACTTCAGAAATGACGATTTTCAGCAGAGGTCACCGTTCATATTCTGGCCTGACAAGCCCGTTGGCGGATGGAATATCGGTGATTACAATGAAGGCGAGCGGGTGTTCCCGTCAAAGCTGCCCACGGTCATTACGGGCGGATGGTTTGACATCTTTACCCGGGGCTGCCTGAACCAGTACACGTACGGCCTGAAGAACCATTCAGATTCTGACAAGGCCCTGATCGTGGGGGACTGGTACCATGCAGACGGGTCCATGATGCTCGGCGTTAACAGCGCCCTTACCGGCGCCTTTTACGCCCGCTGGTTCAACTGGAAGATCCGCGGCGAGGAAGACTGCTTCATGAAGGAATACCCGGTCATGATCAGGGTAATGGGCACTGACCGGTGGCGCGCTGAAAAATCCTGGCCGCTTCCTGAAAGCAGGGTGAGCCACAAGTCGTTGTATTTTTCCAAGAAAGAGGCAGAACCGATCGAGGATGACGATTTCACCAATGACAGTGACAACCAGATATACTCCCTTGAGTGGAATAAAAGCGACTGTGACCTTGATTCGGACAATCCGGTCATGAAACACACCGCTGTTATGGGCGCGCTTCACGGCGAAAATTCCCGATCATCCGCGCGGTGGCTGATGGGTATTCCCGCACTGATCGCGCAGGTATCCAAGTTTTATCTGGGATACAATATTGACAGCGCACGGTATTTTGAAGACGAACGCTCGGATGACTGGAAGATCCCGACCTTTACGACCGAACCTCTTGAGGAAGACGTTGAGATCGTGGGCCCGGTTTGCCTGAAGTTCTGGGCAAAAACGGATTTCAGAAGCAGGGGCGTTCTCGAGGCAGCTTTTGAAGACTGGATTTTTGAAAAGCTCGGGACCATGTTCGGCCTCGACCTGACTGACGGTGTCCTAGACCGTGGGATGTACCAGAACGACGTCCAGTTCGTTGCCGAGCTGGATGATGTTTTCGAAAACGGCCGGGCGCGTAATATTACCTCCGGATGGCTCAGGGCGTCTCACCGCCAGCGCGATGACGGCGAATCATCCTCCACAACGGAACACGCGCTTGACCCTGATTATACAGCCTTTGACCCGTTCTACCTTGAGCCGGATTACAATCCCGAGTTGATCACTGAAGGAGAACTGTATGAGTATTCAATAGAGCTGTGGCCGACCTGTAATGTATTCAAGGCCGGGCACCGTATCAGGGTGACGCTGACCGGCTCCGACTGGCCGCACCTGCTTCCCATACTGATCCCCTCGTGGAACGAGATCGTTATTGACGATGACCACGAAGCGCGTATTGATTTCACGATGACAAATACCCAAAATGAAGGGAAAACATGGAAATGGCTGACGGATGAAAGCTATGGCCATTACGCCTTTGATCAGTACCTCCTGAACCATGAGGACACTCCTGATGCGGATACATCCTCTTCATCAGGCGGCAGTAGCAGCAGCGGTACCATCAGCAGCACTGACGCTGACGGGAACATTTCCGGTGACGAAGCTGAAGACAGCTCCTCATTTAATACCAGCACGTCGGTATCGGGCTGCGGTTCTGACGCTGAAGCGTCGGTCATGGCCGGCGGAAAGCGCCCGCTGCTTCCGGGCCTCTTCAGCACGCTGATCATGATGCTGATCCCGCTGGGATTTATGGGCCTGCACCGCAGGATCAGAAAAAAACGATAATATAACGTCAAGTATTTAAAAATAAAAAGCCCCGGACATGGATCCGGGGCTTTTTTTGTGCTTTTTTTTGTATAAAACCACGAAAATAGTAATGAAAACTTTTTGTAAAAAACCGACTCGTCGGTTTTTTTTGATTGACTTATTCGGCTGACTTAAATAACTTATACTCAAGTATATAAAAATAGTTTCCACATTGTTAAAGTATTCCAAAGGAGATGACCATGAGAAAAACAATCATTGTATGCGCCCTGTTTGTTCTTCTTGGACTGGTTGTGGTACTTAGTACTGAAGCCAGGGCAGGGGGGACCATTGACGAATCAGTTAAATCTGAGGTTGAGAGCGATCTTGCAAAAGCAGGGATACTGGGCTGTGTTGTCGATATCAATCAGCGTATTGATGTCCCGACATCCGAGAATCCATATCTTGAAGAGTCGCAGTACGCTGAAGATGAAGTTGATGCCTCTTTGTGGGCCCTGGTAATAAAAACGAAACGGGCGCTCACCACACCGCAGCCGACCATACTCATGGTCACCGCATACCGCCGTGAAATAATGGGAGCGATAGTCATCCCCATGGTCTCTTATGGATACAACGTGGTGGTGGTTGACATGCGCGGGACCGGTTCTTCTCAGGGCCACTGGAACACCATGGGCTTTATCGAGTCCTACGATGTTAAATATGTGATTGACCGCTGGATACCGTCACAGTCCTGGTCAGACGGCTCAATCGGAATGGTCGGCCCCTCGTACATGGGGATTCTGCAGATGCTGGTCGCCGGCATTGTCGATGCTGATGAAAACGGGGTTCCTGAGCACCTGAAAGCCTGTGTGGCCCAGGTTCCTTACAGTGATGTTTATGCCGATATCGCCATTCATGGAGGCAACTTCGACCTTGAATTCATCACGTTCTGGATACTTCTGACCGAAGTAATGGGTGCGATGCCCGGGTTGACCTTCCTCGGCGAAGATGCCCAGCTTCCCTATTACGCGATCACGACCGATCTGGGCGATATTCAGGAATCTGCCACTGAATTGAAGGAATCGATTCAAAACTTTACTGAACCTCTTTATGACCTGATATTCCTTTCTGACAATGATATGCGCAGTGAAGCGTTTCTCCAGAAATCTCCTTTCATATACTGGCCCGACAAGCCTGCCGGTGGATGGGACGTGGGAATAAAAAATGAAGGGGAACGCGTGTTCCCTTCAAAGCTGCCCACGGTCATCACGGGCGGATGGTATGATATCTTTACCCGTGGCTGCCTGAACCAGTACACGTACGCTCTGAAAAACCATTCGGATTCAGATAAAGCTCTTATCGTGGGTGACTGGTATCACATAGACGGTTCCATGGGACTTGGCCTGAACAGTTTTCTTACCGGCGCCTTTTACGCCCGCTGGTTCAACTGGAAGATCCGCGGCGAAGAAGACTGCTTCATGAAGGAATACCCGGTCATGATCAGGGTCATGGGCGCTGACCGCTGGCGCGCTGAAAAGTCCTGGCCGCTTCCTGAAAGCAGGGTGAGCCACAAGTCGCTGTATTTTTCCAAAAAGCAGGCCGAGCCGATCGAGGATGACGAGTTCACCAATGACAGTGACAACCAGATATATTCCCTGGAATGGAATAAAAGCGAATGTGACCTTGATTCTGACAATCCGGTCATGAAACACAGTTCGGTTATGGGCGCACTTCACGGCGAAACTTCCCGCTCATCAACGCGATGGCTGATGGGCATACCGGCACTGGTCGCGCAGGTATCGAAGTTTTTCCTGGGATACAATATTGACGGCGCACAGTATTTTGAAGACGAACGCTCGGATGACTGGAAGATCCCGACCTTTACGAGCGAGCCCCTTGAAGAAGACGTTGAGATCGTGGGCCCGGTTTGCCTGAGGTTCTGGGCAAGCACCACGTTTCATGCGAGGAGCTGGATCACCAAAGCATATCAGGATTCAATCGTTGACATGCTTGGCGTGATGTTCGGTATTGACGTCAACGAAGGGATCATTGACCGCGCGATGTATGATAACGACGTGCAGTTTGTCGCCGAGCTTGACGATGTTTTCGAAAACGGTCGGGCAAAAAATATAACATCAGGATGGCTCAGGGCGTCTCACCGCCAGCGTGATGATGGCGAATCATCATCCACAACGGAACACGCGCTAGACCCTGATTACACCGCGTTTGACCCGTTCTATCTCGAACCGGATTATAATCCCGAGTTGATCACGGAAGGGGAGCTTTATGAATACGCGATAGAGCTGTGGCCGACCTGTAATGTATTCAAAGCCGGACACCGTATCAGGGTGACCCTGACCGGCTCCGACTGGCCGCACCTGCTTCCCATACTGATCCCCTCGGCAAACGAGATCGTTATTGACGACGACCATGAAGCGCGTATCGATTTCACGATGACCAATAGTAAGAATGAAGGGAAAACATGGAAATGGCTGACGGATGAAAGCTATGGCCATTACACCTTTGATCAGTACCTCCTGAACCATGAGGACACTCCTGATGCGGATACATCCTCTTCATCAGGCGGCAGTAGCAGCAGCGGTACCATCAGCAGCACTGACGCTGACGGGAACATTTCCGGTGACGAAGCTGAAGACAGCTCCTCATTTAATACCAGCACGTCGGTATCGGGCTGCGGTTCTGACGCTGAAGCGTCGGTCATGGCCGGCGGAAAGCGCCCGCTGCTTCCGGGCCTCATGAGCACGCTGATCATGATGCTGATTCCGCTGGGATTTATGGGCCTGCACCGAAGGATCAGAAGAAGGAAATAGGCAGATAAATATTACTGATAATCATGAATGGGGCTGTCCCAAAAGTCGTCTCGATACTAATTTCGTAACGCTCATTGAGTGATTTTGATGGAGAAAACATCAAAATCGTATCGAAATGAGCGGGAATACTGTATCAACTTTACGAAATTCACTCGACGAACGTTTTTTGGGACAGCCCCATTTTTATATAGTTAACATAGCTATTACGATATCATATGCGGCAGATAATGCCGGGTCGGTTTAATAGGGAAATTTTATTGAAGATATCGTGTTACCGAACTCTTTTTCATCTCCAAGATTTTTTACTTCCTCCTGCGCTGAAAGCTCGATGTAGCCGCCCTTGTAGTCTTTTCCGCTGTAGACCTTGACCTTCATTCCGCCCTCGTAGCTGGGACCGGCGTATACCTTCAGGGAGTTTGCCTTGTCATTGAAACAGTAGCTGTCAAGATCAGGCGTATCAACCGCTATCACGATTTTTCTTCCGCCGAAGTTTTCTTTTTCATAGAGTTCAAGAACCAGCGGTATCTTTTTATAATTTGACGCAGCGGTTTTTATTGCTGCGGCGGTTATGATCAGTAAACTCAAGGAGATAAAGAGTGCCAGGTTTTTTTTCATGGGAAACCTCCATTGCCATGGTTTTTCAGAATTCAGCAGGCGTGAAAATACTGCCTGCACGGGGCATTAACGGGAATCATGAATCTTCTCATGGGAGGCGGTTCCTGTCAATACTTTCCTGAATCATCGCGGTCTGGTTAATGCTGGGCCGTTATGGTTTTCACGGTTAAAGTCCCCGGACATACCTGAGGCAGCGGTCAAAGAGGAACGGGTAGTCTCTCTCAACCCGCTTCTCGAGTCTTTTCATGAGCACCGGGTTTTTTTTTGCTCCGCCGATAAGGTGGGTATAGCCCGCCTGGCGGGCTGCTTCAGGAGTAAACGCTTCTTCGGATGATCCGAATATGTAGGCCATTTCAAGGGGGCCGAAGCGTTTTTCCGGGCTGCTCCGGTGAAATTCGAAACATGCGGAGAGGAAATACTGTTCCACCAGTATATTGTCGATGCCTATTTCGGGCCAGAGCATTTTATTGACCGGATTCTGAACAAGGTTAATCGCTCTGTCAGCGTAGTATGATATGAACTCATTGCCGGTTCCGCCCATGACGCCGCAGCATTCGGCCTTTTGCCTGACCCCCAGTGACCTGAACCAGTCGAGCTCTTCCGGGATCCATCCCCCCCTGTTTTTTATGAGGTCGAATTTTTCCGGGTGGTACCAGGATTCGCCCACCGTGAAATCTTCGGGGTTCTGCGTGATCACGGGCGCGCCAAGGGCCGCGTCCGGAAGGCCGTTCCACAGGTACACGTCGCTGTCAATATGAATGAAGGGGCGCGCCTGGGACCTGTAGGCGTACAGTTTTCCGAGCGCCCACCACTGCGGATCAATGCCGCTCAAAGAATCAAGCTCGGTTGAAACTTGCGTAACGTTCAGGCCGACCCCGTCGATAAGCATCCGCGCGCCAGCGCTGTCAGTTACCAGAGATGTTTCAGGAAAGTATTTTTTTGCGGTTTCAACTGAAAGTATCCATGAGAGAAGGTGGTGCAGGGGAGTGGCCCAGGCTGAATGGCCGAATTTCAATGCCGGTTCAGACCAGAACGACCACAGTGCGATCATAAAAGGTCACCGCCGATGCCGATATAATCGAAATCACCTTCAATATACCCCTGAGCAGTATGGTGTTCTTCAGATTTTTTTTGAGTGGAGTACGGATGTTCCCGGTAACAGGAAGTGTCCTTTTTTTGCTTTGTATCTTCTTTCATTGAGGAACAGGTGAATCAACAGCGCCCCTCCGTGTCCGGCGGGACGCTGTGAGCGGTCCGCTATTTTCTTTTATTCCTGAGCAGGGCCTCGACCTTCAGGGGCAGCCCGAAAATATTCATGAAGCCTGACGCGTCTCTCTGGTCGTACAGTTCGCTGGCGTCAAAGGTCGCGATATCGGGTTCATACAGGGTTACCGGCGATTTGCGTCCGACAACGATACTGTTTCCTTTATAAAGCTTTATCCTGACTGTTCCCGTGACATTTTTCTGTGTTTCGTTTATGAATGCGTCCAGCGACTCTCTCTTCCTGGTAAACCAGAGGCCGTAGTAGACCAGGGTCGCGTATTCACCGGCAAGCCTGTCTTTCAGGTGCTGGGTCTCACGGTCGAGCGTGATTGACTCAAGATCACGGTGGGCCTTGAGCAGTATGGTTCCCGCAGGAGTTTCATAGACGCCGCGGGACTTGATCCCTACGAGCCTGTTTTCAACGATATCGATTCGTCCGACACCGTTTTCACCGGCGAGCCTGTTCAGTGTTTTCATGAGCTGAACCGGGCCGAGCTTTTTGCCGTCAAGGCCAACCGGGACTCCCTGTTCGAAATCGATTTCAACATAGGTTGCCTTGTCAGGGGCCTTCTCGGGTGATTTGGTCAACAGGAACATGCTTTCATCAGGCTCAAAAAACGGGTCTTCGAGCACGCCGCCCTCGTAAGAGATGTGAAGGATGTTGCGGTCCATGCTGTAGGGCTTGCTTTTGGTCACCGGTACGGGTATCCCGTGTTTCTCGGCGTAATCAAACAGTTTGGTGCGCGAGTCGAGGTCCCATATTCTCCAGGGAGCGATGATTTTCAACTGGGGCGCCAGGGCCTTGAAGGTCATCTCAAAACGGACCTGGTCATTGCCCTTTCCGGTCGCGCCGTGGCATACCGCGTCAGCCCCTTCCTTTAACGCGATTTCAACCTGCTTCTGGGCGATTATGGGGCGCGCCAGGGAGGTTCCCAGCAGGTATCGGTCTTCATAAATGGCATTCGCTTTAACAGCCTGGAACACATAGTCCTTTACGAAATTTTCGGTAAGGTCCTCGATATAACATTTACTGGCACCGGTCTTGATCGCTTTCTCTTCCAGGCCGTCGAGCTCTTCTTCCTGGCCGACGTCCCCGGCGAAACAGACCACTTCACAGTTATAGGTGTCAATAAGCCATTTTACAATGATTGATGTGTCCAGCCCTCCTGAATAGGCGAGAACGACTTTTTTTACATTCATGGCAACTCTCCTTCGTCCGCTAATAGACTTATAATTTATTCAAGCCGTAATAATGCGGCGTTTAAAACATGGTTATCCGAGCCTGAAACGGGACCTGTTTTTCGAAAGGAGGGAACAGATGATCGCCTTCTGCACGTGCATCCTGTTTTCGGCCTGGTCAAAAATAATCGAATGGTCAGATTCAATGACATCGTGTTCGATTTCTTCCCCCCTGTGCGCCGGAAGGCAATGCATTACAAGACAACCTGGCGCTGATTTCTTCAACAGGTCAAGGGTAATACTGTATCCGGCGAAGATTTTTTTCCTTTTCGCGCTTTCCTGTTCCTGTCCCATGCTGGTCCAGACATCGGTGTAGAGATAGTTGGCCCCTGCGACCGCGCGGTCAATGTCATCGGTTATTTCAATACTGGCGCCGCTGTCCCGGGCGATAGAAAGAGCCTTTTCAAGGATTGCCGGTTCCAACTGGTACCCTGTGGGCGCCGCTACCGATATCTTTGAGCCGAGAAGAGCCGCGGTGAGCACGAGTGAATTGGCGACATTGTTGCCGTCCCCTACATACGTCATCTTGATATCGGAGAAGTTTTTATTGCGCTCATAGATGGTAAAGTAGTCGGTCAACGCCTGGCACGGATGATAGGTATCGGTAAGGCCGTTAATTACCGGTATATCCGAAAACGTCGCGAGGCTGACCACCTTGTCATGTTCGAAAGTCCGGATCATGATGCCGTTGACATAGCGGGAGAGGACCCGGGCCGTGTCCTCAATGGTCTCGCCCCTTCCCAGCTGAATGTCCGCGCCGCTGAGGAACAGGGCATGGCCGCCCAGTTGGGTCATGCCGGTTTCAAAGGAGACCCGTGTCCTGGTTGAGCATTTTTCGAAGATCATCGCCAGCGAGATGTTTTTCATGTAATTTTTGTAAACGCCTTTTTTGGTGTTTTTTTTCAATTTTCTGGTGAACCGGAAAAGGGCGAGTATCTCGTCACCGGTAAGGTCCGTTACCGTGAGAAGATGCCGGGTTTTGAATTGAGGTATGTTCATCCTTTCCTGACCTCCTCCATAAGAACGTGCTCAAACAGTTTCATGCCCTCTTTGACCGTGGCCATGGGTATATTCAGCGGAGGCATTATCCTTATCACTTTTTCTGACGTGCAGTTGATAATGAGTCCCTGTGACAGGGCTTTGCTTACGATTTCGGTTCCGGGACGGTTCAACTCTATGCCGATATGCAGGCCCAGGCCCCTGATCTCACTGATAAAGGGGATTTTTTTCTTCATGGACTCAAGTTCCGAGAATATGAATGCACTGGTTTTCATAAGGCCCTTAAGAAAGGCCGGCTTCTTTATTTCCTTTAATACAGCTGCTGCGGCGGCGCAGGCAAGGTGGTTGCCGCCGAAGGTTGTACCATGGCTCCCCCTGGTCAGGGTCTCGGCCAGTTTTTTTCTCGCGTGCATCGCGCCTATGGGCACTCCTCCGGCAAGCCCCTTTGCGAGAGTTATGATGTCGGGCTCTATGCCGTAGTGCTGATAGCAGAAATGTTTCCCGGTCCTTCCGATGCCGGTCTGTATTTCATCGATTATGGTGATGATATTGTTTTTTCTGCACAGTGAAAACACGCCGGAGACAAATTTTTTGTCGGCGAGAACAATGCCGCCTTCCCCCTGGACGAGTTCAATCATGACCGCGGTTATGTTTTGGTTCCCTTCAACTTCACGGGCGAAAGCGTCAAGGTCGTTGAACGGAAGGTATTTGAACCCGGGGACCAGAGGGCCGAAGCCGCCATGGATTTTTTCCTGGGCAGTGGCGGCCATGCTTCCCATCGTCCTGCCGTGGAATGAATTGTTAAAGGAAACAATGTGATACCGCTCACTGGCTATGCCGAGGCCATGTCGCCGCGCCAGTTTTATTGCCGCTTCATTGGCTTCGGTACCGCTGTTGGTAAACAGGGTTTTCCCTTCAAAGGAGAGTTCCGATATAAGGCGCGCCGCCTCGATCTGCTGGCTGTTGTAAAACCAGTTCGATGAATGGAGTAGGGAATCCACCTGTTTGTGAAGGGCCTTCTGCAATGAGGCGCATGAGTATCCCAGCCCGGAAACCGCGATGCCAGAAAAGAAATCGATGTACCGCTTGCCGTCCTGGTCAAAGAGAAGCGATTTTTCCCCGGACTGGAAACAGACGGGAAGCCTGTCGCCGTAGTTCTGGAAAAGGTATTTTTTGTCATCCTGCATGATTTTTTTTAGTTTTGCGCTCATGGTGGACCGCCTCAAAGATAAAATAAAAAATCGGGAAATGTTTTTCCCGATCATGGATACAACTCCTTAAAATACCGATATTGTCAATCAGTAAAATAGCATGGTAAGATTAATTATTAAAAATTACATCCGAGTGAACCATAGAGGCCCATTCCATGAAAGGGTTCATCAGCGTAGAAATACCCTCGGTAAGAACAGCCAATTCTGAGGACGACACAGGAGAGATGAAAACCAATGGATGCTCCGGTAATGATACCGGGGTCAATGGATTTTTTATCTGACAGCGGGTCCATGTAGGGATTATCGTCAGTGGAAGGATCTGCAAAACGGATATAGGTAAAGGACAGGCCCCCTGAAGCGGAAACCATCACATCAAAATAACGCTTGAAACGATAGGTGTAATACAGCCCGAGAAAGATGGTGTCTATTTCCATGGTTGAGTTTGTTCCGCTATCCATGTCGTCATTGTCAGTGGAGAAATAATCATACGAGAGGTTGATCCCGATATAGTCACGAATATTGAGCCTGAAGTAGGGGCTGACAAACTGGGACCAGTTGTAAAGGTCGTCCCATTTCCCCAGTATAAAGAGTTCACCCACTTCAATGCCGAAGCTGAACCGGGTAAAGAACCGGTGAGCGGGCAGGAATGGTGAGGGCTTCATGTGCTCACGTCTGTTTGATTCATAAAGGCTGAGTTTGTTCTCGATTTCAGCTGTCCCATTGTCAATTACGTCTTTGAGAATCACGCCGATTTCCCTGCTGGTGAGGTTAATCGTATCAAAGCTCTGGTCAAACAGATTAAACACCTGAATTTTAATTTTCAGGAGCAATTCGTTTTTGCCGTTAACCAGGACCTGGGGATTTTCAACAATTTCACAGAAGCCGGTAATTACATAATCAGAATTGGCTTCCCTGATTCTATCGAAATAGTCCTGCTTTTCTTTTCCTGAAGCGTCTGCAGGGAGTATGGCGAAAGTTTCATCGGTGGTTTCAATGTTAAAAATTTCGTTTCGTTTCAGGCTTTTAGCCAGTGTTTTGGGAATGATTGATGAATAGTACTGGTATTTGCCTGAATTGTCCAATGGAACGAATGAATAGATAAATACTTTTTTTTTGGCCACCTGAGCAGTTTCGGGCTTTTCTTCCGCCCGGAGACACGTTACTGAAACCAGTAAAATCAGCCCTGAATAGAGAATTTTTTTTATCATCTGCCTGTTTATCATTTAAATTTTTTGTACCATACTAACTCTTAATTAAATTGTCAACAGCAAATTTAATAGAGTCCTTTCATGTGGTATATTCGGCGTTAATTTTGACATAATCATAAGAAATATCCGTTGTCATCATTGATGCCTCGTGCGGGCCCAGCCCGATATCCACGGTTACGGTGAACTCTTTTTTTGCCATGATCATGGCCAGCGATTCTTTGTCTGTCTCCTGGGGCACGCCTTTGAGCAGCAGGGGGATGTCCCCGTAGTAGATTGAAAGATGTTTTTCCTCGAGCAGTGCCCCTGAATATCCCGCGGCCGCGCCGATTCTGCCCCAGTTCGGATCGTTTCCGAAAAAAGCCGTTTTAACCAGAAGTGACTCGGAAACCGCGCGCGCGGCGAGAAGCGCGTCCGATTCGCTCGCCGCGCCGGTCACCCGGACGGTTACCACCTTGGTGATGCCTTCGCCGTCACACACCAGCATTTTTGCCAGGTCGAAGAGGACCGCGTCCAGGGCGCTTTTAAACGCCTCAAGGTCTTTATCGCTGCGCAGCGGTGATTCCGAAACAGGCGAGAGTATCAGGGCCGTGTCATTGGTTGACATGTCGCCGTCAATGGTGATGCGGTTGAAGGTCTGGTTAACCGAGTTTCTGAATGTTTCCGCAAGGGTTTTCCGGTCTAACGGCGCGTCAGTCAGAATAAAGGCGAGCATTGTTGCCATGTTCGGCGCTATCATCCCCGAGCCTTTGACTGTTCCCGCTATGGTGTATTCTTTTTCGGATGTTGCAAAGGAGTATGACACGCGTTTGGGCACGGTATCGGTGGTCATGATCGCCTCTGGTATCATGGAGCCGGCTTCACGGGAAAGGGACGCTGCCATGGTGTCATGAGAACCGGTCATTTTATCAACCGGGAGCTGGTGCCCGATGATACCGGTTGAACACATGAGCACTTCGGCTGAGGTGCATCCGAGCTTTCCAGCCATATCAGCAGTGATGTCCAGGGCATTGGCGTAACCCCGGTCACCGGTACAGGCGTTGGCGTTCGTGGCATTGATCAGGATGGCCCTTATGGTGTTATTGATGCGTTCGCGGCACAGCCTGACCGGCGCGGCAAAAAGTTTGTTCTGAGTAAACATCCCCGCTCCATAACAGGGTTTTTCCGCCGATATCAGGCAGTAATCGAGCCGCCCCTGGTACCTGATCCCGGATTCAACCGCTGAAAAGGTGTATCCCGGCACATTTTCAAGACCGCCTGCCAGCTTTTTCATAATTGCCTCGCTGATATTTGCATGAGATTAAAACCAGACCCATGGTTTAATCTCCTATCTGATGGCCCCTGTATTGTCAATATCATTAATTGGTTGACTCATTTTATGCTGTCGGTTAGGATTTTGACATCTTTCAATTTTCGGTTTGCTTTTTATAAATCAAGGATGTGTGGTGTGGAAGTATATGCTGAAAACAGAGATGATGTTCTCTATATCAGGTACAATAAAGAGTTCAGTATCAGGAACATCAAAGATGTTGAAGTGATCTGGGAAAAGGCGAAAGAGGACAACATCCCCCTGGTTGTGTTTGACTGCAAAGGCCTTGAATTCATTGATTCATCCGCTATCGGAACCCTGGTGAAATATTTTAACGAAGCGGGTAATTTCAATATTAAGATGGTCATTATCAATACCAGCGACGCCATACTGAAAATTTTTAAGACCGCGAAGCTTTCACGCCTTTTTGTTATCCTCACCGAGGACCAGTTCAGGGATGAGTATATTGTGAATAAAAAGCGTCATGATACGAATTAATCTTTTCCTGCTCGCTGTTGTGGTATCGCTCTGTTTTCTTTCATGTGTCCCGACGTTGACTTTTCGTGATTCCTGGCTGAATGATTCTTTCATTGCGGATGATATTGGTCCTGAACGCGAAAGCATTCTCGTTACCGCGAGAAAATATCTCGGAACCAGGTACCGCAGGGGCGGAAGTTCTCCTTCGGGTTTTGACTGTTCGGGTTTTGTTCAGTATGTTTTCGCGAAAAACGGCATAACCCTTCCGCGTTCAGCGAAGAACCAGTTCAAGGCAGGACGACCGATCAACTATGAGGGGATGCGGCCCGGCGATCTGCTCTTCTTTAAAATCGACAGGACATCGATATCCCATGTCGCCATATACGTCGGGGGCAACCGTTTTATTCACGCTCCGAGCAGCGGGAAAAAGGTCTCGTACAGCTCCATGTATGAATCCTGGTGGCAGCAGACCTATGTGGGGTCAGTGGCCCTGATCGAATGACATCATGCATTTAACGATAACCGCTCTGGACATAGTCATACTGGCCGTTTATGTGCTCGGCACGAGGTTCATCTTCGGCTGGTATATCACGCGCAGGGCAATAAAGGAAAGCTCTGAAAAATATTTTCTCGCTGACCGGAACCTCGCCTGGCCCATTATCGGGTTCTCCTTTTATGTTTCCAACATGAGCGGAAGCAGTTTCGTCGGGCTTCCCGGAAGCGGTTACCACGACGGGATCGCGGTGTACAATTATGAATGGCTCCCGGTTCCCATTCTTGTGTTTTTCGTCTTTTTCATCCTTCCCTTTTTTCTGCGGGCAAGGGTCTTTACCGCGCCGGGTTTTCTCGAGCAGCGCTACGACAGCAGGTCAAAGCTCGCCTTTTCAGGATTTCTCATAACGGCAAATATTTTCATTGACGCGGCAGCTGCGCTCTATTCAGGGGGGATGATCGCGAAGGTGCTTTTTCCCGGCATACCCCTGTGGCAGACCTGCGCGGTCATTTCGTGCATTGCCGGAATCTATATTTTTTTCGGCGGCCTTGACGCCGTGGTGCTCAACGACGTGCTGCAGGCCGCGATGATCCTCCTGGGGGGCGTGATCATAGCGGTCATGACCTGGGTAAAAATACCGTCCTGGGACGCGGTTATTGCGGCTGCACCGCCCCATGGCCTGGACCTGGTAAGGCCGCTGTCAGACCCTTTTCTGCCGTGGCCGGGGATCGTTTCCGGCGTGCTGATCGTGGGCATCTATTTCTGGTGCACCAACCAGTTCGTGATCCAGAGGGCCCTGGGCGCCCGTTCCCTTGACCACGCGCGCCGCGGCTCTCTCTTTGCCGGGATTCTAAAGCTTCCGAACCTGTTCATACTGGTGCTGCCCGGAGTCATGGCCCGGGCCCTGTATCCCGATATTGAACGGGCAGATATGGTGTTCCCGGCGCTTGCCTTTGACATACTTCCCCTTGGTGTGCGCGGCCTAATGCTCGCCTGCCTTACTGCCGCGATCCTTTCAAGCCTTGAATCGATCTATAATTCGGCCTCGACCCTGTTTACCATGGATTTCGTGAAGCACTTCAGGCCCGCCACCGAAGACCGGAACCTGGTGCGCACGGGCAGGGCCGCGACCCTGGTGTTCATGGCTCTTTCGGCGCTCTGGGCGCCCCAGATTGAGCGCTTCCCCACGCTGTGGCAATACCTGCAGTCGATTCTTTCCTATATCACGCCCCCGGTCGTGGCCGTGTTCCTTGCCGGAATTTTCTGGAAAGGAGCGAAAGGCACCGCGGCCTTTCTTACCCTTGCAGGGGGAGTGCCTCTGGGAATCGCGGCCTGGTTCGCCAACGAAATTATGGGAGTGTTCGACATCCACTATCTCTACGCCAGCGGGATCATGTTTGTGGCAGGGATTTGTTTCATGATAACACTGAGCCTCATGGGCAGGGGTGAACCGGATGAATCTGCCGCGTCGCTGGTGTGGCGCCCATCCTTCTGGAAAAGTGAAAGCTCTGAGCTGCAGGGCCTGCCGCCATACCTGAATTACCGCTGGCTGTCCCTGGCCCTGCTTGTCCTGTGCGCGGTCCTGGTTGTCTGGTGGTGGTGACGGGGGCGGGCCGAAGTCAGGGGATTTCTGCACCACTAATAAACTTCATCATGACTGCCGACATCTACTGGAATTATTTTATCATCTTCGATAATGAAATCTATACAGATACGATAAGAAATATTTATTGAAACAGAATATAGTTCTGAGAATTTTCCATGTAATCTATGTAACCGAAGTGAGGGATGATTGGGATTAATTTCCAAAAGCTTTAAAGTCTTTCCATATTGAGAGAGTAAATCAGGATGTTTTTTAATAAATTTTCTGGCCCTTTTAGTATAGCTTTCAGTATAAATAATTTCAGCCACGGGTAATTCTCTTAATATGCTTTTCCACTGATTCTTTGCGAAACCTGCCATTTTTAATATCATTTTTCGATTCGTGCAAAGCAGCCTCTAATTCACACTCTCTCAGATAGTTATATTTTTCAATAGAAAGAACTACGTATTTATTTTTTCCTCTTACTGTGATAATTACTTCGTTACCTGTTGAGGTTTCTTCATTTAGTATCGAAATACCTTTTGTTTTTAAATCATTTGCGGTTATCGTTTGTGCCATTTTTTTAGCCCTCATATTAGTACTATTTATCGTATTATGATGAAGGATTTTTTGTCAAGTTTTTGAATACCAATAAAAGTATTTTTTTTACCAGGCCTGTGCATGCCATGTCTTTATATGCCGGGCAGGGCCTTTTGGCAAGATACAGGCCTGATCCTGTATTCACTCTCTTTAAGCCGAATATTACAAAATCTTCCGCGCGCCTGTTCATTTAACTATTGACAGGTATGTTCAGGTCAGCAAGGATTTGCCCTGATAATTTAGGGCTATCAGGGCCGGAGGTATTTATGATCAGCATTTCCATTCCCGGTTTCGGCGAGCTTACCCTGGAGCACCTGGTTCTGGATTACAACGGCACCCTCGCGGTTGACGGCGAGCCCGTGCCGGGAGTGATCGAGCGCATCAATCGCCTGAGTAAAAACCTGCAGGTTCATGTGGTCACTGCCGACACCTTCTGCACCGTGGAAAAACAGTTTGCCGGCCAGCCCTGCACGGTGCAGGTGCTGGGAAAAGAAAAGCAGGATGAAGCGAAGCTGGCCTATGTGCGGGCCCTGGGAGCGGGGGTCACCGCGTGTATCGGCAACGGCAGAAACGACTGCCTCATGATCGAGGCCTGCGCCCTGGGCATGGCGGTCATCCTCGCCGAGGGGGCCTTTTCTCAGGCCCTGCAGCAGGCGGACCTGGTCTTCACCAGCATAACCGATGCCCTGGACGTTCTCGCGCATCCCCTTCGCCTCACCGCGAGCCTGAGAAGCTGATGCGATGAATCATCTCCGCGATATTATCTTACCGGCGGCTTTCTTCCCTTTCTCCTGAACTTGTATGCGATCCGTGACGTGATAAAACACCATGCCATGCCGGTGAAGGATATTCGGTCAAGGGCAGGGTTTACCACTGCCATTATGGCGCGGCCGGCCTCGCGGCTGTCAATTTCCCGGACAACTGATTTAATGGAATCACGCATGAAAGCCGGGTCATGTTCCTGCAGCCTGTTGAGCGTCCTGAGTGAAGAATTGACGCCGCGCCCCAGGGATGAGGCGAGGCTGTCGCGCACCAGGGCAATAATTTTGGCCCTCACGTCATCCAGCTCCATGAGCTTTGACATCATCCCCCCGTAAACAGCCAGGGCCCGTGAGACGGATGCTGTATCAATGCCGCCGATGACCTCGCCCATGTAGTCCCTGAGCAGGCCGGGTTCAATCTTGTCGTCAATCTGTGCGCCCATCTCCTCAACGGCGGATATCACGGAGTTCACGATCAGGGGGAGCGCCCCGATCATGGAAAAGAAAAACTCCATGTCCTGCCACATGATGTTTTTGATCACGTCCCGCGAGGATGATGACCGGGCGCTGTTGATCGATTCGCGCAGCATTTCCTTGATAAAGGGCGTTGCCAGTATCTCGCTGATCACGCCGCCGCTTCCGTTCCCGGTGATCACGGGCTCCCGCTCTGTTTCATGCAGTGATTCCTGCCCCGATGTCGCGCCGGTGTTTTCAATGGCTTCGGTCTTTTGCATATGCCTACCTCGGTGTGTCGTTTGATTTTTGCTTATGAACTTCCCGTGACGCGGCGGTCACGGATGAGAGCACGGGTTCGACCTCTTGCCATATTTCCAGGAGATTCTGTTTAACCTGCATGGCTCTTTCAATGTCGATATCGCGGGCCAGGGTCTCAATAAATCCCCTGAGCAGTTCCGGGGTTATTTTATCGCGCACCTGGTTTACGATCTCATCAGCCAGCAGGATGAACGTGTTGGCGATAGCGGGCAGGGCCCCGACCAGGCCGAACATGAATTCCATGTCCTGCCAGAGCAGGGTGCGCGCCAGTTCAGGCGCGGCCCCGGCATCGATATTGTTGAGCACCTGGCGGACGTTGTTTTTAAATGAAGGCCGGTTCAGCAAAACCTTTAAAATTCGGTTTGTCATGTCCACAAGGCCGCGGTTGTTTTCGTTAACAGGATGGTTCATTCGCTCACCTCCTACAGCGTCTCGCAGTTGAAATAATAGCGCGCTTTTTCCATCTGGCACAGCTGCTTTCCTCCGAGCCAGAGCTGGATCATTTTCAGGTCCCGCCAGTGCTTCTCGATGTCCCAGACACGGTCGCACCCGTACGCGCCCAGTATGTCCATCGCCCGCCCGCTTATCTCGACCGCCTTGTCGCAGATGAATTCCTTTATATTGCGGGCCTTCGCGGTGGTCTCCTCCGAATAAATGGGGCTTCCCCAGGGTTTGTTGCGGTCATCGCCGAGCCTGACCACTTCATACGCAAGTACCCGGCAGATGTCAACGGCCCCGGCAAGGTCACCCAGCATCGCGGCAATGGCGTCGTTTTCCTTGAGCAGGCGGTTGCCGAAGGTCCTGGTTGATGCGAAGTCATACAGGATCTCGTAAATGTTCATCAGGGCACCGACAGCGAAGCCCACGCTTCCGAGCTGGCCCATATAGATGAGCCCCTTGAAGGCAAGCGCGTCCGTGCCGGGCCCGTGCACGCGGTAAGCCAGGGGCACGCGGACGTTTTCAAACCATATGTCCCCGTTTTTGTCCGCGGCCATGCCGGCCTTGGCATAGGGCGTGCTCTGGGTCACTCCTTCCGTGTCCGCAGGGACCATGATGTAGGCGAAATCATCCGGATCGTCCGATCCCGGTTTCGTGGTGCAGGGAACGCCGAAGATGGTGGCAATGCCTCCTGAATTGGTCGGCCAGAGCTTGTGCCCGTTGATCACCCAGTGGCCGCCTTCCTGCCGCGCCGTGGTGGTGATTGTTTTTCCCCTGATGAGGTCCATGTTTTCTATGTCAGACCCCCCCTGGGGTTCGGTCATGGCCTGGCACCCGATGCATAAGGTGTCGCCGGTAAACAGGGGCGCGAGCCGCTTCGCCAGGTCCATGTTCACGAGAGGGGGGATGAGAAAGGTGCACAGGGGCCACAGGGAACAGATGCTGGACAGCGAAAGCGCGCTGTCGCCGCGCCCCACCTCTTCGGCAATGCAGTAGGCCAGGGCCATCATGTAGTCCGACTGGCCAAGGCTCCATCCGCCGCATTCCTGGGGGAACAGCGCCTTCTGTATCCCCAGGTCCACGCAGAGTTTGTGGATCACGGGCTCGATGTATTCGTGTTTTTCCCAGTCTTCGTCGTACTCGCGGCGGTGCGGCATGATTTCTTCGTCAACAAGACGGCGCAGCAGGCTGCGGAAGGGACGTTCCATGGGAGAGATCGTTGACCGGGGCCGGGAAAATTCATCTATGCTTTTCATGGGTTACCACCTTGGATGATTGATTTCAGGCTACAACAGCGCTGTCATAAAAAAACCGGGCCATGTCCATGTGTACCGGCACCTCGGATGCCACGCCGCACAGCACGGACTGGATGGTTTTAACGTCCCGCCAGTGTTTTTCCGCGTGCCATTCCTTCGCGTATCCGGCAGAGGCCATGAGCTCCATGCCGCGGTTGATCGCATTCAGGGCGCTCTGCTGTATGCGCTTGCCGAACATCTGCGCTGCCATGAAGATCACCGGGTTTTCGTGCCCTCCCCAGACTTCTGTCCTGCCGAGAAAGTTGCTGATGTTGTACACCAGAATTTTCGCCAGGCCGATTTCCTCTGCGACTGTTGCCAGCACCGAGGCGCACAGAGGATTGTTTTTCAGAAGGCCCTTTCCCTTGATAGTGCGGTTCTCGGCCCAGTTCCGGAGTATTTCAAAAAAATTGAGGCAGGCCCCAACGCTGACCGCTCCAAGAAAAAGATTGAGCCATGTGTACAGTTCTCTTACCGCGTCGTCATTCATGACGACGTGCTCTGACGGGACCGGCGTATTGTTGAATGAAATGTCGGCGTTCAGGCACGCGTCAAGCCCGGTCTGCCTGATGGACTCGCCGCGGACGATACCGCTCCTGTCAGCGGTGATAAGCGCGATACCCGCTTTACCTTCGGGATTCGCGCAGACCACGCCGAAGATGTCGGCAATGGCCCCGTTCCCCACAGGGCGGATCCCGGAACCGTTGAGCAGGTATCCGCCCCTGTGTGGCTCGATACGGGCACTTATTGACCTGCCCATGAACAGCGGATCATCCCTGCCTGCCGTGCCCGGGCCGGGCATGAGAATTGATACGGTCTTTAATTCTGTGCCGCAGAGCAGGGGCGCGATAAGGTCGCAGATTTTGTTATTAACATTAGGTTCCATGGCTGCTACTGCGGAAAGGGAGTACTCCAGGGCGGACATAAAGCCCATGCCCGCGTCAGCCCTGCTCAGTTCGCCCAGGATGGTCACCAGTGCCGGGGTCTTTTGCAGGGAATTGAAGCCGCTGCCCCCGTACTCTTCAGGGAAGATGATTCTCTGGAATCCTATGTCAAGATTATGCGAACGGCGGCGCTCATTAAAGAGCCGGGCATAGGCTTTCTGGTATTCCAGCCGGTTATTGATGATTTCATTGTCGGCCCATTTGTGTATGGCGGCCGCAATGGCCCTGGTGTCGTCATCGACCCAGTTTCTCGGATAGGGAAACAGTTCACTCACATCATACGCCATGGAAATTTTCCTCCTTGTTCTGTATAGATATGTCTTTCGTGCAAATAAAACGATGCTGCTGCTGGATCCTGTTGATTTTAGATACAGGTCCGCCTGAACAGTCGTTACTGTTCAGCTACCCGTTATTTTCTGGAAATGAAATACTGATACTAATGGAGAAATGTCGACAATCTGCATAATGAACGAGTTTGAATAAAAATCAATGCTTTTTTACTGATTATACATAATAAATCACCACGCCGCTGAATTATAATGCACGACCGCATCCTGGCCTCCGCCTTATCAGAGAAGAGGTATTTTGTTTGTATGGGGCGCCCCGCCGTATTTCAGGGATTGGCCGTTCTATAACCTGCGAATGTTATCCGCGAGAGCGCCGCAGGAACGCGATGACCGCGCCGGAGATATTGTGCCAGATCGAAAAGAGCGCTCCGGGAAGCGCGGCAGCGGACGAGAAAAATTCAAGCGCGAGTTTTACCGACAGGCCGGAGTTCTGCATCCCGACCTCGATGCCGATCGTTATGGAATCCCTTTCATTTATCTTGAGCAGCCGCGCGATCCCGTAAGCCGCGCCCAGGCCGGTGAGGTTATGGGCGACCACCCCCGCGCATACCGGCAGAATATCGCCGCTCAGCCTGTCACGGTTGACATCGATGATCACGGCGATGATAAACGCGATGGCGATCACCGATAGCAGCTGGAACGCCGGCTGGATCGACGCGACCTTTTTGCCGGCAAGCGAGTGGACGAGCACTCCCGCGGCGACCGGCACGATGATAATAAGAACTATGGATATGAACATGCTGAGGTACGGGACCGTGACCCATTTTGACGCGAACAGGCCGGTGAGCAGGGGAGTCATTACCGGCGAGAGCAGGGTCGAGATGGTCGTCATGGTCACCGAAAGGGCGACATTCCCGCCCGCGAGAAACGTGATCACATTGGATGCCGTGCCCCCGGGGCATGACCCGAGCAGGACAAAGCCCGCGGATATTTCATGGGTGAACCCGAAAACCTGCGATATCATCCACGCGATGGAAGGCATGAGAACGAACTGGAGGCACAGCCCCAGTATGACCGGCGCGGGATTTCTGAAAACAGGCCCGAAATCGGCAGCGGTGAGCGTCATCCCCATGCCGAACATGATGACGCCGAGCCCGGGGTTGATCAGCACCACGCCTTTTGCGAAAATACCGGGGAACAGCCACGCGGCCAGGGAGAAGAGCAGCACCCATACCAGAAAAAGCCTGGAGAGAAAAAGAACGGTTTTCATGATCAGGATGACGCGGGCTTTTTAAGCCTGCCGTAATAGGGCGCTTTTGAAAGATACACGGCCGCCAGGGGATTGTGGCCGGTAACACGGTCTTTTACCGCAAGCACGGTGCTGGGGACCCTGCAGTGCTGCATAAAAAGCGTGTCATGCCCCACGCACAGCCCGAGCTGCACGGCAAGGTCAACCTGCTCTGCATTGATGATCTCCGCCTGCGCGATCGGGTTGCACATGGGTTCGAACAGGGCTGGGGGCGAGATCTTCTGGTCCGGCTGGATCCCGATGGATTCCTTGGGGACCCGGCCAACCTTGCAGCATACCGAGACCACGTCGAGCCCTTTTGCCTCGAAAATTGAGGCAACCAGCCGCGCCTCTTCACGCAAGCCGATACAGAACGCGATGCCGATCCGGGTAAATCCGCATTTTCGGGCGAACTGAATGATCTCTTCGATGCGGGGAATTCTGGTTTTAATGCCGTCAGGGGTCATTTCATAGCATTCAGCTTCCTGGATCGAAGCCAGGCGCGCAAACTCACGGGTGCGGGTCTCGGTGTACGCCGACTCCGCTGCGGCAATGACGTCAGGGTGCTGCCGCATGGGGCAGAAGTCAGGGGCCTCTTCCAGTGAGGGCGGAGTATCGTCAACGCCCATGACGGGATAGCAGGTCTTGCCGGCGCACTGGACGCAGCGGCTGCTGTTTTTTGAATTTTCGCTCATCGGTCAGCTTCGTCCTGAAGTTAATTTTTTCAGGACATTGTTAGTTTTTTTTTACCGGCATGTAAAGGACTTTTCGGCATTAAGAGCCTGTTGACGTTTTTCAATTCATGCAGCGGCAACAGCGCACGGCCTAATGGCGGATTTTCGCGTTCCTCCTGAAAGGCACGGTGAGCTGCATCAATGCCTTTATAAGTGAATGATAGATGAGCTTCAGCATGTTGCGGCTGTCAAAGGCGGGGCTGCTTATCCTGAAGCGCCAGAGCAGAAAGAGCATGAGGTCCTTTACCTTTACGGGGCAGCCCTTTATGCGGATGATTTTCCCCGCCTCAAGTTTCCCTGACACGCCGGCGCAGGTCCCGATGAGCGCCACGGTCTCACCCGGATGGATGACGTCCCCCTCGTAGTATCCCATGACAATGGCCCCCGGCCGCGCCTGCTTCAGTGTACCGGGGGTCTTCTTGTCTGCCGTTCCCAGCACGCCCTTGATTGAACAGATGCACCCGCCGAAGCAGATGTTGCCGCTCGCCTTGTTGCATCCTTCGTAAAACCGGACCGGCGTGTCGAGCTTCTGAAGATCCTGAAAGGGGGACACGATGTCCCTGGTTTTCTCTGCCAGCTCGGCAATGGTCACGTCTCCGGCAACTTCGATGTCCGTGATGTCAATGGACCCGTAACCCCGGTCACGCGCCTCAACCAGGTGGCCGACTTTCGAGGGCTCGTAGCTCAGGATTCTGGCTGCAACCACATCAATGGCAACCGGGTCGTTGGAGAGAATAAGGGCCCCCAGGTGGAAGGGCGTGGGGCTTGACTCGAAGCCCATGCCGCAGGTGACCGCGTCCGTGACGATGAGGTCAGGGTATCCGATCTCCAGCATGTCCACGACCTTTTCCAGGAGCCGGTCATCGTGGTACAGGAAGCGTTCCTTGTGCGTCAGAATGCCGATGTTGAGCTTCAGGGCGTTGGTGATGTCCGTGACGATGTGGTACTTGAGCTTGGGCATCCAGATCTTGAACTCAGCCTCGTAAAGGGACTTTGCCACCTGCATGGTTTTGTGCCATTTCGCCTTTTTGAGCTCCACCTTAACGGTCTCTTCCTCGTTGAAATCAACCAGGGGGACCTTGATCCGTTTTGCCATTTTTCTGAAACCGGAGTCTGAAAAGAAAAGGCGCGTGGGGATGCCTATGCCGCCCGATTCTCCCACGGTGATGGTATCGCACCCGAAGGGGCCGCGGAGCGTTGATACCATGGCCTCAACCATGCGCGGTTCGGTATACGCGTGATGGATGTACTCGGTATTGGCGGTGACCACGTTGGGCTTGATAAGCACGTTGCCCCCGGGCGTGAGGCCCAGTTCCTTGATGCCTTCCTCGATTATCCTGCTGATCTTGTGAAGATCGTAATCATCGCAGCGGCGTATGATGACTTTTCGTTTTCCCGGTTGTTTTTTCATAGAATCAATATACGTATCAGGGCCCTTTCGGGCAACGAAAAGATCGCTAAAATCGGGGAGGGCTGCTGTATAATGGCGGCGGCATATGGCCGCGGGGATTTTTATTTTTTCTTCTTCGAATAGAGCGCCTTTAAGATAAGGTCCCTGTTCGTGCTCGAGCGTTCCGTTGTCAGGGTTTGCAATCCTTCAACATCAAGAGCACTGATAAGGTGAAGCATATTTTTAAATGTTATTAAATCGTAATAATAGTGTTACATAAATGTTGTTGACAGAATAATAAAGAATGTTATTATTGCTGTGACTGGAGTATCTTAGGAATCTATGCGAATTGGTATATATCCTGGATCTTTTGACCCTTTGACGAATGGACATCTTGATATAATCCAGAGAGCAAAGGGATTATGCGATACATTAATAGTCGCTGTAGCAAAAAACAGTGAGAAAAGGCCTCTGTTCAGTGTGTCAGAAAGAATAGAGATTATTAATAGGTATTGCCGGGATTTTGGTAATATTGAGGTAGTATCTTTTGATGGATTATTGGTGGAGTATTGCAGAAAAAAGAATGTTTCCTTTATTATCAGGGGACTGCGATCAACCACCGATTTTGAATATGAATTTACTATTGCGTCAGCAAACAGTAAATTGGCTCCTGAAATAGAAACGGTTTTTCTTATGACCAAGGGTGAAAACTTCTTTATTTCATCCAACATCGTAAAGGAAATCGCAAGCTATCATGGAGATATTACCCCTCTGGTTCCCCAATTCGTAGTTGAAAGAATCCAGCAGAAGTATTCCAGCATGTAGATCGATCGCCGCCGGAAGTAACCCGGGCGTCATCGAATCCTGATGTGTGCCCATTCCGGCTTGTCCCTCTGCACGGGGCAGAGGCATGAGTTTTCTGGCGGTCCGTGATCTTTTAAAAATTACGTGTAAGGGGGATAAAGGATGACTCTTACAATAATCTTGATTATTGCTCTCCCGGTGGCAGGGGTTATCGGTTATGGTGTGCGGGCTTATCTGGGAAAGATAAAGCTCAGTTCGGCAGAGGCAAAATCGCACAGGATTTTACAGGATGCCATTAAAGAGGCTGAAAATAAAAGAAAAGAGCTGTTGATTGAAGCCAAAGACCAGCTGCTGAAAGAAAAGAATCTTCTTGAAAAGGAGATGAGGGAACGCAGGCAGGAACTTCAGGTCTCTGAAAAACGCCTGATCCAGAAAGAAGAAAGCATAGACGTTAGACTGGAGGATATTGACCGAAAGGAAAAGATCTTATCGGTCCGTGAACAGGAAAATACTGAAAAAGAAGAAGAGCTTCGAAAAGAATTTGAAAGGCACAGAAAAGAACTTGAACGTATCGCCGGAATGACGTCCGACGAGGCGCGTGAAGTACTTTTAAAAAACCTTGAGAACGAGGTGAAATTCGAAGCGACCAAGTTGATCAATAAAATCGAAGAAGAGGCACGAAGGACGGCAGAGAAGAAGGGGAAGGACATCATCATCTCCTCTATTCAGCGGAACGCGTCTGAATATACATCTGAAAGCACGATCACGACCGTGTCTCTTCCTTCAGATGAGATGAAGGGGAGGATCATCGGTCGGGAAGGACGAAACATCCGTACCCTGGAAAATCTTACCGGCGTGGACATGATTATTGACGATACGCCCGAGGTCGTGGTCATTTCAGGTTTTGACCCGGTGCGCAGGGAGATCGCGCGCCAGTCCCTGGAGCGGCTGATCCAGAACGGCAGGATACACCCGGCAAGGATCGAGGAGATCGTGGAAAAGGTTACTGCCGAACTCGAAGAATCAATGCTCGAAGAAGGTGAAAAGGCTGCCTATAAACTCGGCCTTCCGGGGATCAGCAAAGAGGCCCTGTACAACATCGGTAAACTCAGGTACCGCACCAGCTATGGCCAGAACGTGCTCAGCCACAGCATTGAAGTGGCCAACCTTGCGGGGATGATCGCCGGTGAGCTGGGCCTTGACATCCAGCTTGCCAAAAGGGCGGGGCTGCTGCACGATATCGGCAAGGGCTGTGAAGTCGAAGGCGAAGGCGCGCACGCGCTGGTCGGCGCCGAAATGGCCAAGAAGTTCGGCGAAAACGACAAATGCGTCAACGCGATCGCGTCCCACCACAATGACAAAGAACAGGAGTCGTTTGAAGCGGTCATTGTCCAGGTCGCTGACGCCATTTCCGCCTCACGGCCGGGCGCGAGGAAGGAATCCCTCGAGACCTATTTAAAGAGGCTTGAAAACCTTGAAAACATCGCCACCAGCTTTAAGGGCGTTGATAAATGTTACGCCATACAGGCCGGCCGCGAACTCAGGGTCCTGGTTGACAACGAAATCATTTCTGATGATAAAGTTGAAATGGTCGCCAGGGACATAGCGACAAAAATTGAATCTGAACTCAAGTATCCGGGGATTGTCCGCGTGACGGTCATCCGTGAGAAGAGAATAGTCGATTACGCGAAATAGGACATTGCGCGCGGGCGGCCCTCGCGGGCTGTCCGCGTATCATGTTTATAGTAAAAGAAGCATGCCGTGAAAATTCTTGCCATCGGTGACATAGTCGGGCGTACCGGAAGGAACGTCCTCCAGAGCAGAATCCAGGGACTTATTGATCAATACCGAATAGAGCTGGTAATAGCCAACGGTGAAAATGCGGCCGGCGGACGCTCCATCACCCAATCCATAGCCAGGGATTTTTATTCCTGCGGCGTTAACGTGATCACCTCGGGAAACCATATCTGGGACAACAAGGACATCTACGGTTTCATCAATGACGAGGTCGCGCTGCTGCGTCCGGCCAACTACCCGCAGGGTGTTCCGGGCAAGGGGTATTTTCTCAGTACCTTCAAGGGCGTTTCGGTCTGCGTGATCAATCTTCTGGGCCGCGTGCACATGGAGCCGGTTGACTGCCCGTTCAGGACATTCGACGCTATCTATGAAATCATTAAGGACAGGTCGGATATTATTGTCGTGGACTTTCACGGGGAGGCGACGTCAGAGAAAAGGGCGTTCGGCTGGTATGTTGACGGCCGCGCCTCGGTCGTATTCGGAACCCACACCCATGTCCAGACCGCTGACGAGGAGATACTTCCCGGCGGTACCGGTTTCATAACCGATATCGGCATGACCGGCTCTTTTGATTCGGTCATTGGCATGGAGAAGCGCCAGTCGATCGAAAAGTTTTTGACACAGATCCGTCCCCGCTATGAAGTGGCAACGGGCAACCCCGGGATCAACGCGGTTATTTTTGATGTTGATAAAAACGGAAAGACCCATGCTATAATGAGAATACGGAACTGACATGTTTCTTGAAAATATCAACAGCGTACGGGACCTGAAAAAACTCAGGGTGAATGACCTTGACCCGCTCGCGGAGGAGATCCGCGAATACATCATTGACGTCGTGTCAAAGAACGGCGGTCACATCGCGTCATCGCTTGGCGTGGTCGACCTGACCATCGCGCTTCATTACGTTCTCAACGCGCCGCATGACCGCATAATATGGGACGTGGGGCACCAGTCATACGCCCATAAAATTCTCACCGGCAGAAGAAAGGACTTCGCTGACCTGCGTAAACACGGCTGCATGAGCGGTTTCCCCAAGAGGAAAGAATCGTCCTTCGATGCCTATGATACCGGGCACAGCAGCACCAGCCTTTCCCTCGCGCTGGGTGAGGCCGTGGGCCGTGACCTTTCGGGAAAGAAATACAAGGTCGTTGCCGTTATCGGTGACGGATCGCTCACCGGCGGCATGGCCCTTGAAGCGCTCAACCACATAGGCCACGTTGACAATGACGTGATCATAATCCTCAATGACAACGAGCATTCCATATCGAAAAATGTGGGCGCCATTTCACAGTACCTCACCAGGATGATAACCGGGTCGTTCTATAACCGGTTCAGGCGCAGGTCCATGTCCCTGATGAAGAAGATTCCGGTAATCGGCGAAGGCCTGTACACGTTCATTTACCGGTTTTTTACCAATTTCAAGGGGATGATCACCCTGGGCCAGTTTTTCGAGGACATCGGGATCCGTTACTTCGGCCCGGTTGACGGCCATAATATCCCCCTGCTTGTTGAAGTCCTCAGGGGGGTGAAGGAAATAGATAACGGCCCCAAGATCATTCACGTGATCACCAAGAAGGGCAAGGGATACGTCCCGGCAGAGCACGACCCGGCGCGGTTTCACGGCATCGGGCCCTTTGACCGGGCGACCGGCGTTGCGCTGAAAAGCGGCGGCGGGATTTCGTACTCGGAGATCGTTGGCCGGACCCTGGCCCATCTTGCCGCTACTGATAAAAAGATCGTTGCCGTAACCGCCGCCATGAAACTGGGGACCGGTTTGTACGAATTCGAGAACAAGGCCCCGCGGCGTTTTTACGACGTGGGCATAGCCGAGCAGCACGCGGTGACGTTTTCTGCGGCGCTGGCGTCAACCGGATACAAACCGTTTGTGTCGATCTATTCAACCTTTTTACAGCGCGCGTGCGACCAGCTTATTCATGACGTGGGCATCATGAACCTTCCGGTCAAAGTCTGCGTTGACCGCGCCGGCGTCGTGGGGGATGACGGTGAAACGCACCACGGCCTGTTTGACGTTTCAATGATACGAAGCATCCCCAATTTTGCCTTTCTCGCGCCGGCCACGGGTGAAGAGCTCCGAGACTGCATTTATTTCGCCTCAAACTATGTGCAGGGCCCGATCGCGATCCGGTATCCGCGGGGAGGCATCAAGTCTCCAATCTCCATTGAAAAACAGGGGACTGTTGCCCTGGGAAAAATCAGAAAGCTTTCCAGCGGGAAGGACGTCGCTATTTTCGCGCTCGGTGACATGGTGGACGTGGCGCTTGAGTGCGCGGGCCTGCTCGCCGGAAAGGGGATAAAATCGGGCGTGGTCAATATTTTTTCAATCAAGCCCCTTGACATCGCGGGCATTGAAAAGGTGATCAGCGGAGTGAAAGGCTTCATAACCCTTGAGAACGCCATGCTTTCCGGCGGGGTCGGCGAGGCCATAGCCTTCTCGGTAAAAAAACCATTAAGAGGCAGACTGCTTTTTAACGCGGGGTTCCCCGATGAGTTCATTCCCCACGGACGGGTCGGCGAGCTGTTCGCCGATTACGGCCTTGACGCGAAAAGCCTGAGCGACCGGATCATCAGGGCGCTGAAGAAGTCCATAAAATAAAAAAAGATCAGCCACTGAGACGCAGAGGGCACAGAGAAGAGAAGTCTGACGAGTCATAAGAGAGTGAAAAAGGGGCCGAAAAGAATAAATCTATTAACCTCTGTGTCCTCTGTGCCTTTGTGGCCTTCTTCCTTATCAGCAACTATAAGATGTATGAAAACACGCCTTGACACATTCCTCGCGCAGCAGGGCCTTTCTCAATCCAGGGAAAAAGCCAGGGCCGAGGTCCTTTCCGGGTGGGTGAAGGTCAACGGTGAAACTGTCCGGGAACCGTCGCGCGGCCTCACCGGCGAAGAGAACGTCACGGTGGAGCGGCCCGGCGGCGTTTTCGTGAGCCGGGGCGGTGAAAAGCTGTCTCACGGCCTCAGGGAGTTCGAGATCGACCTTGCCGGGAAAACCGCGCTTGACCTGGGCGCCTCGACCGGGGGGTTCACCCACTGCATGCTCTCCGCGGGAGCGGCCAAGGTATACGCGGTGGATGTGGGATACGGCCAGCTCGATTATTCACTGCAGAGCGACCCGCGCGTGGTTGTCATGGACAGGACCAATGCCCGTCACCTCAAAGAGGGCGATGTTCCCGAGCCGGTTGATTTTATTTCCATGGACCTTTCATTTATTTCAGTGCTCAAGGTCTTTGACACGGTAAGGTCGCTGTACGCGCCCGCGCGCGGGATCATGCTGATAAAGCCCCAGTTCGAGGCCGAGAAGAGCGAACACAAAAAGGGCGTGGTGCGCAGGAAGGAAAACCACGAGGCCATCCTCAACCGTACCGTCACCGGTCTTATGGACCGGGGCATGGTTATGCTCGGGCTCGTCCCCTCGCCGATAAAAGGGCCTGCGGGGAACATCGAGTTTCTGTGTTACTTCTCCCTTGACCCGCAGGAGCAGGGCATGACGCCGGAACAGGCGCGCGGAGCGGTTGAACACGCGCTTGCCCTGGCCCACGGAGAACTTGAGGGCCCTTTATCGAAGTGACCTGTTTGAGTATTTTGCCGCATCCCGGTTCTTCCATCCTGCTTTTTTTATTTTTTTATTCGGTAAAACCCTGTTCAACAAATATTTGTTGACCCCACGCTCTATTTTTGATTCACTACAATGAGGCGGTCATAAAACATCCCCTCATCCCTTGATAAATGTTGCCCGGTACATGAAAAAAGAAATAGTTATATTAGTTTCCACTCTCGTGATCCTGTTTGTTGCAGACGCGCTTTTCGCCCTTGATGCAGGTAAAATCATTGCCTATCCCGTCCCCTTCAACCCGAGAAGAGGGGAGCGCACCCTGAAGATCGGCATTGGCCAGCCCGAACCCTCGGCCAGTTCTTTCCGGCTTAAAGTGGAAATTTTTGATGTCAACGGCGACCTTGTTTTTAAAAGGACGTACTATAACGCGCTTCCCGCCATATGGAACGGCCATAACCGCAAGGGCAACCTGGTAAAACCCGGTTTATATATTATGAAAATTGACCTGGAAAATACGGCAACCGATGACCACAGCCAGGGAAAAAAAATCATCAGGATATTGATCAATTACTGATTTTATTCGAGTGATTGATGCGGGGATGTTACAAGACGCGCACCGAAAGGGACTTATTGAAGTACATTATATGAAAAAAAGTCTTTATACAGCAACTGTTTTGTTGATCCTGGCCTTCGGTTCCTCGCTTTACGCGAAAGGCGTGGGCACGAGCCGTGCCGCGTATACGCGAAGCGGTTGGGTCGGGGCCCGGTATGTCGCCATGGGCATGTCTGCAGAGGTCAGGGCGGATGATGTGTACGCCCTGTACTGGAACCCCGCAGGGCTTTCGGAACTTCGCGGAAGAAAGACCCTGACCATGGCCGAAATAAAAAAGAAGGCCCAGGAGGACAAGCCCGAGCAGATATCCGAGGAAGACCTGCTGAAGTTTTCCGAAGATGAAGAGCAGAAAACCACCTTTCACCTTGCCATGACCGGCGGGATTCTCGATATGGACCGCAACTCTGCCTTCCTGGGAACCGCGTTTGACCTTCCCAAGGGAGTCATGGGCATCGGGTTTTACTCGGTGTTCTCCCTCGGCATCGAGGGCCGTGACGAGACCGGCAAGCGCAAATCTGACCTTTACTATATCGGTTCCATGGCGAATTTTTCCTACGGCATTTCACTGGGGGTCGCCTCCCTCGGCGTCACGGTCAAATGCCTTTACGAAGCCATTGGCGATGTCAGTTACATGGGTATCGGCGCTGATATCGGCACCCAGGTGTATGTGCTTCCGTTTTTAAAGATCGGGTTCGTTATCCAGGACCTGGGTACCGGGCTGTACCCGGTGGATGATTATGCCGGCGTGTCAAAGCGGTATGATTTCGCCTATCCCACGCTCAGGCTGGGGATCATGCTCAGTACCGACGCGGGCATATCGCTTTCGTTCAGCGTGGTGAAAAAGATCGAGCAGGATGATTACGGGTTCTGTTTCGGGGTTCAATATGATATTGTCAGGTATTTTTCCCTGTTCCTGGGCATGAACAACGCCAATTTTTCCTGCGGCGCGGCGCTTGAAGTCTATAATTTCAAGCTTTCCTATGCCTTTGCGATTGACAATATAGACTTTGGGTATAATCATATAATTTCACTGGCAATGATGTTTTAAAGAGGTTAGAATGAAAATAATGGGGATCATAAATGTCACGCCTGATTCGTTTTATGACGGCGGGAGATATTATGACCGTTACCGGGCTGTTGAGCACGCGGTGCAGCTTGCCGAGGAAGGTGCCGATATTCTTGATATAGGGGGCGAGTCGACCAGGCCGGGTGCTGCCCAGGTTTCCGAGCAGGAAGAGATGGACCGGGTATGCCCGGTTATCGAGGAAGTGGCGCGCCGCACCGCACTGCCCGTTTCAGTTGATACGACCAAGGCGGCGGTGGCCGAGGCGGCCCTGAAATGCGGCGCCTCAATGATCAATGATATCAGCGGGTGCACGTTCGATGCCGGGATGGCTGACGTGGCCGCCCGCTTCGGCGCTGGAATGGTTCTCATGCATATAAAAGGGAGGCCCGAATCAATGCAGAACAACCCGCTTTATGACGGGGATTTCCTTTCAGAATTGTATTCGTTTCTCAGCGATTCGGTTGAGAGGGCGCTGCGGGCCGGGGTTTCAGCTGAGAGAATCATTATTGACCCGGGTATCGGTTTCGGGAAGACCCTTGAGCATAATTATCTCATTATAAACAACATCGGTTATTTTAAAAAAATGGGATACCCGGTTCTGATTGGCCTGTCACGAAAATCGTTGATAAAGAATCTATACAATAACGGCAGCGACTGCCTGCCCGCGACCATAGCCCTGAATACGGTGTCGTACATGAATGGGGCGGATATAATCAGGGTCCACGATGTACGGGAGCATAGACTGGCCCTGAAAAGCCTTGATATGCTAAAAAAGGTTTCCTGAACCATGGAAGTTATATTTGAAAAAACACTGACCGTCATAGCTTCTTTCTGGGAATATATCAGAAATGTCATTGATATATTAATTGTCGCGTTTATTTTTTACTGGGTCTATTCGTTTTTAAATAATACCAGGGCAATTCAGCTCGTCAAAGGCATAGTGGTGATTTTTGTTGTTGCGGTGCTTTCCAAGCTGCTCCGTTTCGATACGCTTGACTGGCTGATACAGAACCTGACCACATCCCTGGTTATAACGGTTGTCGTGCTTTTTCAGCCTGAGCTCAGAAGGCTGATCACCCAGTTCGGTCAGAAGAACTGGCTTTCCACCGAGGAGCAGAAGGAAATCTTTCCTCTTGATGAAGTGGTGAACGCGCTTATATCAATGGCGTCTGAACGTGTCGGGTCGCTTATCGTGATTGAGAGAAATACCGGACTCAAGAGTTATGCCGAGTCCGGGGTCGTTGTCAATGCCGATATTTCAGAAGAGTTTATAAGGACGGTTTTTTTCCCTCTGACTCCGCTTCATGACGGCGCGATCATTATTCAGGAAGGACGGATCGCCGCTGCGGCCTGTTATCTCCCCCTGAGTGATTCAAAGCAGCTGAAAAAGCAGCATGGCGCGCGCCACCGCGCGGCCCTCGGGATCGCTGAAGAGACCGACGCGCTGGTACTTTTAACATCCGAAGAAACGGGCAGTATCAATATCATGGTAAACGGTAAAATATATCCGAGGGTCAAACAGGTTGATCTTAAAAACATGATACTCTTTTTTATGAACCCGAAAACAGCCTATGAGGAGAACTATAAGATTTCATGAAAAAATTCATGGAAAAAATATATGGGATTATCAGGGACAAAGACTTTCTCGCAAAAGTGGTCTGTCTCGCTCTTGCCATGTTTTTGTGGGCATATATCAGCAGCACAAAAACAAGCGAGTTGAAATTCAAGGTCCCGCTTGAAATAATCAATCTTCCCGCCTACCTTACCATTGCTGAAATGCCGGAAAAGACAATTGAACTCACCATTGAAGGAAAAAAGGAACTGGTAAAAGCAGTGAGCACCAGGAGCGTGAGGGCCGTTGTTGACCTGAAAAAGCCCAGGGTGAACATCTCTGCCCGGTATCCTGTTGAGATTATCAGGACCCAGATCCCTGAAAGCATTACCCTTACTTCCGGGGTAAAAAAGATATCTCTCACCGTCGAACGGAAGATTGAAAAACGGGTCCGCGTAATTCCCAAAATTGTCGGCAATGTTCCGGAAGGCTACGTGATCGGGAAGTATTCTGTTGAACCGGAATTCATCATGATCAGCGGGGCGCGTTCTCTGGTGGAGAATACGGAAAGTCTTTTCACGTCGAATATCTCCATTGAAGGGGAAACCGATCAAATTGTGCGTGAAGTGGAAATCAACAGGGACAATTTAACCAACATTGATACCAGTGAGAATGAAGTTAAAGTGACAATCCCCCTTTTGCAATACAGTTCCCTGCTCAGCATGGAACTCCCCATTACCATAAGGAATATGAAAAAAAATTTCCGCTATACTCTCAAAAAAGATAAAATAACCCTTTACCTGAAAACCCCCGGGAACGTTAAGATAACTCCTGAGTTGTTTGTTGTTTATGTTGATGCGGGCACCATAGACCTTAAAAATTATAAACAAAATCCGAAAGGCTTCCGCAAAGTAGAGGAGATTGGCATTAATGTGTTGTTTAAAGACGAAATTGATGAAGTCGAGATCGTATCCCATACTCCTCAAAAAGTCATGGTGAAGGTGACAGCGAAATGACAGCTTTTTTTCTTGTCATCCCGACTGGCGCTTGATATTTTGTCATTTTTATTATCTTTAACCCTGAAGGGAAGTTAATGTCCGATATCAAACTGTGTGTGAATATTGACCATGTTGCTACGGTCAGGCAGGCTCGTGGCGGCATAGAGCCTGACCCGCTTGAAGCTGCCCGTATTGTCGAAGAAAACGGCGCCGCAGGTGTTACGGTGCATCTGCGTGAAGACCGCCGGCATATCCAGGATTCAGATGTTGTAGCATTGCGTGATATTGTCGTAGGCACGTTAAACCTGGAAATGGCCCTTTCAGACGAAATAATCGATTTTGCCCTGAATATAGTTCCTGACCAGATTACCCTGGTCCCTGAAAAAAGACAGGAGTTGACCACCGAGGGGGGACTCGATGTTAAAAGCAATTTTAATCGAATTAAAACCGCTATTGATCTCTTTCATAAAAAAAAGATCATTGTCTCACTTTTCATTGAGCCCGATTTAGAAACAGTTGAGCTTTCGAAAAAGTGCGGCGCTGATTATATCGAAATTCATACCGGGACGTATTGTAATGAGTTTTTTCGGGGGACTGAACGGGTAAGACATGAACGGGAAAGGATATATCTGGCTGCAGAAAAGGCGGTATCGAGCGGCATAGGCGTTAATGCCGGCCATGGCCTTGACTGCAGGAACCTGCCATCGCTGCTTGACGCGCCCGGCCTTGATGAACTGAATATCGGATTTTCAATAATCGCGCGTTCAGTGTTTATCGGACTTCCTGCAGCGGTTAGGGAAATGCTTGATACCATCAGAGGTTCTAAAAGTTAAACAATGTTTCTGGCAAATTTTTTTAAATTAATCTTTTTTATCCTGTTTGTCTATTTTATCTATTCTTTATTCAGGCTCATTCTTTTTTCAGCTAAAAATTCATGGGAGCACAGCGAACGCATGAGAAGGGAACATGAAGAGAGGAAAAAAATGGAAAAAGAAAAGTCGAAATCAAAAAAAGGGGATAAGGTAATAGAGCTGGACAAGGATCAATACAAGGTCGAGTAGCCATGAAGAGTGTTGTTCCGGTAAAACCTTTGTTTATCTGCTTGCTGCTGGTTTTTTCAGTCTCATGCCTGAAGCTTAAGGGTGAATTCGCACTGAAATTCGCCATGCAGGACAGTTACCGGCGTATTACCGCTCCGGTACAGATCAATAAAAATGAAACGGTTCAGTGGTTATACCAGCTTGACACCATGCCTTCACAAAAAGTCCAGATCGGCATTATACTTCTGAAAAAGGAAGTGATCTGGGTCGATGTGCTGGTACAGGATGATATCATCGGGATGGATGTCAATGTTGTTTACGGAACGATAAAAGACCTGGATGAAGGCCAATACCGGCTGGTGCTTACTGACGTTAAAAAGAACGCTGAGATAGATTCATTTGAATTCACTGTATATTCTGATGATGCGTATTAATTGATTCATCTGCATTACCGCTGTCTTTCGAAAGCGCATCCCTTACTGTACTGTCCGTAAAATTCATGAGTAAAGAATGGCTTATGTCCTTCAGTGTTTGCAGATGGGATGCCCCTTCGCGAATTATATCCTCCCTGTTCTGAGGCATGGATCTGCCGGTGTAAGAGAGATAACCCGCATAAAGTGTCAGAACAACAAAAAGAAAAAAAGCTGCCTTAACCAGCCGTTTCATTATTGCCCAGAGCAGCATTATTCCTGCCAGCACGGCCAGTGTTGCATAAATCGGATTTGACGCGATAGTATCGATGAAAGTATTCATGGTTCGATACATAAATCGGCCGTGTCCGCAGGAATGTTGAGTGATTTCTGCAATAAAAAAAGGGAATGCTTTCGACATTCCCCTGATTAGCGAGGGAGGGACTCGAACCCCCCACACCGCGGATATGAGCCGCGTGCTCTAACCTACTGAGCTACCTCGCCTTATGTAGCGCGGGCAGGATTTGAACCTGCGACCTTTGGGTTATGAGCCCAACGAGCTACCAACTGCTCCACCGCGCGATCTTGCCGTCAACGTATTAAAATAGTCAGATAGTGTCAAGATTTTTTCTCATAAGCATTTTTTCCGGTTCAATACCGTCCCGTTTATTAAGGCATGTAACATGCTAAAAATGATTTGACCTGAATATTTTACAGGGCTATGGTATCACATTAATTTAAATTATCCGGGGTCTTCCTGCAGGAAAAGCCCCGGGCCAAGAAATTTTATGTTAAATCCGTTGCGTTTATTTAGAAACACACGAGTGGGCCTTGCGCTGGGAAGCGGCGGGGCTAAAGGAATGGCCCATATCGGCGTGATCGAATACCTTCAGGAAATGGGCATTCCGATCGACATGATTGCCGGTTCGAGTATCGGAGCGGTGATCGGCGCTTTATACTGTTCAGGCGGCCTTGCTTCTTTTAAAAATGACCTGATAAAAATGTCGCGCAAAGACCTCCTTGGGTATTTCGACCCGGTTTTCCCGACGTCCGGCCTTCTCGCGGGAAAGGAGATGATGAGCCTTCTGTTCAACTATATTCCTGAAAACACCAGGATCGAGAATTTCTCGATTCCCCTGGCGGTGCTGGCGACTGATTATAACACGGGCAGGTCGGTGATCTTTCGCAGCGGGAACGTGCATGAGGCGATACGCGCGAGCATCTCCATTCCCGGAGTGTTCACCCCGGTGCGTTTCAGGAGCACCCACCTTATTGACGGCGGCGTTGCGGCGCCTCTACCGGTGAATGTAATACGGGGGATGGGGGCGGGACTTACGATTGCGGTGAATCTTCATCCTTCCATTGAAAAGAGAAAGTGGAACAGGAACATTAAATCCGCGGTTAAAAACAAAGGCATCACGGTCGATTCCCGGGACATCGAGATCCTTGAAGAAAAGAAAGCCCCGGTTGACCTGTCGCGCGGGCAGACATTCCAGAGGGGGCCGGGATGGTTCCAGTCCCTTGAACGGTGGATCAGGCCTGAAAAAAAAGCGAGGGATGATTCCACGCCGAACATTTTTGAAGTCATTGGCCAGACCATTGACATCATGGAATACATCAACACCCAGATGCTGCTGAAATACAACACCCCAACCGTTCTTGTGGAACCCGAAATGGCAGGCGTGGGCACGCTTGATTTTACCCATTCCGGAAAAATCATCGCTGAAGGCCGCAATGCCTGCGCAAGGGTAAGGGGAGAGCTTTCAAGAAAAATCAAAATCTGGGTGTGAATGCATCCTCATCAGGTGAACACGGAGCAGTAAGATGAAGGGCAGGAAGAGCGGGATCCGGAAGCGTTACGATGAGCTGGTTGATCTCATTAAAGAGTATAATCGTCATTACTACGATCTTGACAGCCCCGCTGTTGACGACGCGACCTATGATGAACTTTTAAAAGAGCTCATCGATATTGAAACAGGCTATCCTGATATAGTGCGAAAAGACTCACCCTCAGGCCGGGTGGGAGGGGAGGTCTCGGCAGCGTTTTTCGAGGTTTCCCATGACCCTCCCATGCAGAGCCTGGGGAACGTGTTTGACTGGGATGAGCTTCGCGAGTTTCACAGCCGGTGCCTCAAGGGCACGGGGCGCGGCGGCCTGGTGTACACCGCGGAACTCAAGTATGACGGCCTCGCGGTCGAGGTGTTTTACCGCGAAGGGAAGATGGTCCAGGGTGCCACAAGGGGAAACGGCCTCACGGGGGAGGATGTTACCGCGAACCTGGCGACAATCCGCGCCATTCCCGGGAATCTCGGGGGAGGCGCGCCGCCCGGGTTCCTTGCGGTTCGGGGCGAGGTTTATATGCGCCAGAGCGAGTTTGAAAGAATAAACGCCGGACGCGAGGAAAAGGGTGAATCTCTTTTCGCGAACCCGCGCAATGCCGCGGCCGGGTCCCTGCGGCAGCTCGACCCGGCCGTGACGGCCCAGCGTGAGCTGGACGCGGTATTTTACGGGATCGGCAAAATCGAGGGCGCGCCTTCAATCGCGACGCAGGAGGAACTCTTCGGTTATTTTGAAAAGACCGGCATCCCGGGACCGCCGCGGTGGATCATCGGAAGCATCGACCGGGTGCGGGATTTTTACCTGCACTGGCTTGAGAACCGGCACACGCTTGATTTTGACATTGACGGGGTTGTGGTAAAAGTGGATGATTTCTCATTGAGGGATATGCTGGGGTCGACCAGCAAGGCGCCCCGATGGGCCACGGCGTGGAAGTTTCCTGCGAAGGAAGGGATAACCGTCCTTGATTCGGTTGACTTCCAGGTGGGAAGAACAGGGATCATCACCCCGGTCGCGAACCTCAGGCCGTTGAATATCGGCGGCGTTGTGGTGAAGCGGGCAAGCCTGCACAATTTCAGCGAGATCCGCAGGCTCGGCGTCAGGATCGGGGACACGGTGAAAGTGATCCGCGCCGGGGATGTCATCCCCAAGGTCACCGAGGTCCATTCATCCGGCGGCGGCGAGATGATCATCCCCCCTGAACGATGCCCCTCGTGTTCTTCCGAACTCAAGCGGGAAGACATCTATCTTCGATGCGTTAATCAGGGGTGCAGGGCAAAGAACCTTGAAGTCCTGAAATTTTTTGTTTCAAAGGACGGCATGGACATTGAATTTTTCGGCCCGGAACTGATACAGCGGCTGTACCTGGCCGGGAAGCTCAGCGGGCCCGCGGATTTTTTCCGCCTGACCAAAGAAGGCCTCCTGGCTGTCGAGAGAATGGGAGACAAGATCGCGGACAAGATCCTTGAGTCAATTGATTCACGGAGAAGGGTGCCGCTTTCACGGTTCCTGAAAAGCCTGGGGATCCGCAATGTGGGTGACCACCTGGCAAAAGTGATCGCGCAGCATATATCATCCCTTCAGAATCTTTATACCATATCGCGGGATGACCTGATGAAGATCCACGAAGTCGGGCCGGGCGTTGCCGATTCGGTTTACGATTTTTTCCACAGCGAGCGATCACTTTCGCAGATACGGGCCATGCTCGAGCTGGGCATTGTTGTCGAGGACGAAAAACGGGAACAATCGGGGACGGGCCTCATTGCCGGCAGGACCTTCGTGTTCACCGGTACGCTGGAGACAATGGGAAGAACGGAAGCTGAAGAGCTGGTCGAGCGGCACGGGGGAAGGGCGTCGTCATCGGTGAGTAAAAAAACGGACTATGTTGTTGCCGGTGAATCTTCGGGTTCGAAGCTTGAAAAGGCCAGGGCCCTTGGTGTTGCCGTACTCAGTGAAAAAGAATTTATCGAGCTGGTGGGACGCGATGGACAATAAAGTTGTTTCTTTTTGTAAAAAGAATTATTACCTGCTTACCGCGCTGCTGATGTTCCTGGCATATCCGAATTATAATCTTGTGCTTTTAAAGGCGGGGGCCGCAGCCGCGTGGATCGCTTTTGTTCCCCTGTTCGTGTTCGTTAAAGATAAAAAGCCCGTTGACGTGTATTTATATACCTTCGTCGCCGGACTTGCCGGGAACTATTTGTGTTATTACTGGATCGGCCAGTTCGGCGGCCATGTTTCATACGGCCCCGCGGTGATCCTCCTGTTCCTGATCCCGTACCGTTCCATGTTCCTGGGAGTAAAGGTGCTGTTCGCGGAAACGCTTTCACGCCGGTACGGGAAACTGGGGATCGTGATTTATCCGTCAGCATGGATTCTGGTGGACTGGATCGAGTCAATCGGGTTTCTCGCGTTTCCCTGGTCCTACCTGGGGTATTCGCAGTACGCCTTTCTGCCGTTCATCCAGGTCGCTTCGCTTACGGGCATACTGGGCATTAGCTTTATTATCGTCCTGGCCAACCGCTCGCTTGCTGATCTGTGGGTCAGGAGAAAATCATCCCCCTCATTAAAGCACCTGCTGCGTACGGGCGAGATGAAGGTTGTCTCGGTAGTGGCCGCGCTGGTTTTTGCCTGCATCGTTTATGGCAGCATCGTACTGCTTGCCGCGAAAGAACCGCAGAAGTCCGACCTCCGCGTGAGCACCATCCAGTCATGTATTTCTCCGTGGGAGAACTGGGGCAGCAACCGTTTCCGGTATCTCGCTGAACTTGAAAGGATCACCACGGAATCCCTGGCTGATAATCCCGATTTGATCGTGTGGTCCGAATCAGCGACACTGGAAGGCATCTCATACGATTATGATTCCGGTTCGCTGAACGATTTTGAAAAAGAGCTCCTGGGTTTTGTGAGGACCATCGACCGCCCCCTGGTCACGGGTGAAATCGGTTATATTGATGACCTGGAAGGTTTCATCCCGCAGCGTTATCCCTTGAACAGCGCGGTTTATATTAACCGCTTTGGTGAAGTGATTGGCAATTACGCAAAAATTCATCTGGTGCCTTTTGGCGAATGGTTTCCTTACGGAAAGTGGTTCCCGTTTGTTTCGGAAATAACCCACCAGTTCGGGGGATCTGATTTTATTCCCGGAGACCGGCCGTTGCTGTTTGAAGAGAAGGGTCATCCCTTTGGCATTTTGATCTGTTATGAAGGCATATTTTACCGGCTGTGCAGGGAATACAAGAATCTGGGCGCCCGTTTTTTTATTAATATCACGAATGACGGCTGGACCGACTCCTACAGTGGTCACATGCAGCACTTTTCAGCATCCATTTTCAGGTCGATTGAAAACGGGGTATGGTACGTGAGGGCGGGGAATACCGGTTTCAGTACCATAATCGATCCCTACGGCAGGATCCGCAGTTCGATGCCTATTCTGCTTAAAGGCCATGTGACCGGAGACATGGATTTTTCCCTGAACAGAAATACTTTTTATTCCCGGTGGGGTGACCTGGTGTTGTACGCGGCACAGGTCATGCTGGCGGTTCTCGTCCTTCATTATATATACGGTATGGCAAAAATATGGAAAAGCCGCAGGAATGAGGGATGAATGGTGGGGCGGGATTTCATGTTTCGGTAAAAAACCGGATATGAATGACATTCCTATAGTGTAATATTATCATATCTGATGAAAATTATCCTTGCTAAATAAGAAGATGAAATAATACTTAGTAATAATGTGGTAAATAACGGTTGCTTTATAAGTGGCCTTGCTTATAAAGTTTATGGATCAGCTATAAAACTGTTAATGGAGGAAGAAAACTGTGGCTGAGGGAAAAATCAGAAACAGACGGAAGGGACCGGATATTCTCGTAAAAACCATTAATAATATCGCTATCCTGTCATGGATCGTGATTTTCGGCATTTTTATTACTTTTTCCATTGCAAAGCCAAGGCTCATGGGCGTTGCGCCCGGACACACGTCAAGTCTCGGCGGCTGGGATACAACCTTTATTCAATTTGCTTTTTATCTTATGATAGTGCAGGCCTTTCTCTGCGCTTTCGGCCTGGCGATAAACGCGAACCGGCTCAAGCGTAAAACAGACAGGCTGAATAAGTCACTGATTATTTTCGGTTGCCTTTCCATCCTGGGCATCATGATTTATATCATTCTGGGATGACGCGATATAATACACGCGGTTTTTATAGCAGATCACGAAACAATTAGTACATTGTCATTCCGGTCGTAGCGTTAGCGAAGTACCGGAATCTCATACAAAAAGACTATCCTATGAGATTCCTGCATGCGCAGGAATGACAAAAAATGCTTTAATTTAATCGTTAACCGCTATAATTGATATAAAAGAACAGCCTCTCACCTGCCACTGGTGACGGGTTGATTAAGTAAAAATTTTTTTATCGCTGAGATGGTTTTTTCCGGCTGGTCCATATAGGGAACGTGCCCGCAATCATCAAGGACCACCGTGGTCAGGTCTTTAACAGCCGCTGAATACCGTGTGACCCCTGATACATGCATGAGCTTATCGTCCTTCCCCCATATCAGCAGTGTTTTTGCCCTGATTCCCGGAATTACCGGTTCAAGAATATTTTCCCTTGCCATCAGGTCCTGTTTGAATATTTTTTCATGCAGCGCAAACTGCTTCTTTTCTTCAGCTGCGATATAATTCTTGATGTGGTCGGGAATTTCGGGCGGCCTGTTGACGAGTAATGACATTAAAAAATCGAATTCGTCTGCCGACCGGTATACGATGGTTTTATCGTCATCCTTGTTTTTGTCCCGCATCTGCTGCGTATAGCTCTTTTCGGGGGACAAAAGGCCGAAGGGGCTCATGAGGATGAGTTTTTTTATTTTTTCCGGGTACAGCGCGGCATAATAGGCGGCGATGCCGCCCCCCATGGATATCCCGGCAAGGTTGACTTCTTTCAAGGCCAGTTTGTTGATAAAGCCATTAAGGCGAATGGCCTGAGAGGGGATGTCATAGCAGTTTTCCGCATCCTTGGTGCTTTCTCCAAATCCGGGGAGGTCGGGGATGATGAGTACATTGTTTCCCGCAAGCGAGGCGGGAATATCATCCCAGAGGTCTTTGTTCTGGCCGAACCCGTGAAGGAGAACAAGCGGCTCACCATTTCCTCCCTTGAGATAGACCCAGGTATCCTGATCAATGGTAACTTCATATTTTTTCAGGCCTGCCCGCTTCTGCTTTGCCCAGTAAGCGCCGCTAATGATGACTCCGGGAAAAAAGTAATAAACAAGGGCGAAGAGAATAAATATAAACCCTATGGATGTGCCGAGTATTTTATTAATTTTTTTCATGGAATCCCCCAGTGATTGTTTTTCCCGGACGAAATGTGCTGGCGTGAATGGTACTGAACCCCGTTCACTTGGCAATTTACGTATCATGACGTATAATGTGATTATTTCAATATATTTTTGAAATATGCTTTTCAAATTTTAATAGATAATGCTACCATAGTAGGGACACAAAGGGGTGCGCAGAGTGAAGATATAGCGTCACGAACTGTTTATCGGGAGGGGAGAAATCGATAAGCAGATATCGTGCAATCCGTGTTGAAAAAAATCTGACAGTGATGAAAAGGCCATGATGCTAATGTATAATTTTTATAAACCTCTGTGTTCTCTGTGACTCAGTGGCTGTCTTATCCCATAATTTTGGAAAGAATGATATTTTTAAAAGGAATAATTCTATGAACAGTACTCATCAATTTAATTCGGCCGATTTATCAAGGTATGAAAAAGATATCAAGAGGTTTACGTTCACCTTTATTGCCTCAACGGAATTCATCAGCTATTTTCTTATCGTCCCCCTTCTGTTCATTTATATTGTGGTAAACCTTGATTTTAATACCAATGAACTGATTCGTTTTTTGAAAATATGCACGGTTGCGTTTACGGTTTCTTTAAGCACGACCCTGATCAATAATATTATCGTTGTGGCACCGATAGTCAGGTATTTTAAAGCCCTTCTCAATAATGAACAAATATCACAGGATGAATACGCGCAAGCGCAGATGCGGTTTTTCAACCTTCCTTATTACCATGGCATTGGCGCATTTTTCAGATGGATTCTGGGCCTGTCCATGGCCTTTGTTCCCTTTCTGATGACCGGGTCGTATACGTTTGTGCAGAAATATAATGTGTGGATGCTTGTCGCGGTCATTGCTCCGTTCGGCGGGATCCTCTATTTTCTGCTTACTGAATTGTTCATCCAGAAGCTGTTGACCAGGGGCGTGTTCCCGGTTGTCGTCATTAATAAGATGCAGTACAGTATGAATTTTGTGAAAAGAATTATCATTTCAGTCATGTCGATCTACCTCCTCCCGGTGCTCGCGATCATCGGCTACTTTCTGCTGGTTCTCGAACATGCCAACCCGGGTGAGTATTTTTCTTTTGTCAGGCTGGCGGGGATCATCTTTTTCGGGGCCATGGTGGCGTTCACGCTTGGCATTGCTCTGATTAAGACGATACATATGAAGATCACTCTTATTATGGGTATAGTTGATTCTATGGCAAAGGGCGATTTTTCGGCTGACCGGCAGCTTATCGCGGTTATGGATGAGTTGACAAAGGTGACCCAGATCATCAATGCCATGAAGGACAATGTCGTTAAGATGCTGCTCGGCATTAAGGAGGAATCCGACAGGCTTTCTTCTTCAACCGATGAAATATCATCGATTGCCGACAGTTTTTCGGCTGAGACCCAGAACGGGGCCGCGACGGTTGAAGAAGTGACCGCGACAATGGAAGAGATTTCGGCGTCGCTTGAAAGCATAGCGTCAGGGGCACAGCAGCAGATAACATCGGTCGGCTCTCTTTCTGAACGCATCAGGGATCTTTCGGGGTCAATTCATGAGATGGAGCGGATGACAACCGGCGCGCAGGACATGGCAGGGATCATATCCGGGCAGGTCCAGACCGGAGAACAGTCGCTGAAAAAAATGGATGAGAGCATGAAGAATATTTCCGAAAGCTCACAGAAGATGACAGCAATTATCGGTATCATCAATGATATTTCGGACAAGATCAACCTTCTGTCCCTGAACGCGTCGATTGAGGCCGCGCGCGCCGGAGAAGCGGGAAGGGGCTTTGCCGTTGTCGCTGATGAAATTTCCAAGCTGGCCGATAATACGGCAACGAGTGTCAAGGAAATCGACACCCTGATAAAAAACAGCGAAGCGGAAATAACCCAGGGCAAGGTCTATGCAGCGGAAGTGGTGACCGGCATGGGAAAAATTATTGATGGCGTTGAACAGATCAACGGCATGGCCACGGGAATTTCCGGTTTCGTGAACGACCTGGTGCATCACAATAAAATGGTCGATGACGAACTGAAAGGCGTGAAGGTGAAATCAGAAGAAATTGAACGGTCAACATCGGAGCAGAAAAGGGCAATGACCGAAGTTCTTGAATCAATATCACGTATTAATGAACTCACCCAGTCCATCAGTGCGGGAGCAGAGGAGATCGCGGCAAACAGTATTGAGCTTGCAACCATGGCCGATAACCAGAAGGGGATGGTGAACCGCTTTAAGCTTACCAGGGACAATCCGCACAATTCGGTCACCGTGGTATAAATCCGGCTTTTTGCAGAAGAGTTTTCCCCTCTTCCGAAACCGTAAAATCGATAAAATCCTGCGTTTCTTTTTTCAGGCGCTTTTTATCGGTATACATATATAGCTTTCGTGAAACAGGGTATGTCCCGTTAATGCAGTTTTGTATCGTGGGCTTAACATTGTTTATGCTCACCGCCTTGACTGATTTATCCAGGTAGCCGTAACTGATATACCCGATAGCATTGGGATTGCTTGATACTGCATAGACCATGGTCCCGTTTGTTGCCTGAAGCATTGCCTTTCTGGTAATTTCTTCTTTTTTTATAACAATCTTATACCATATGCTGAAGGTGCCCGAAGATGAGTCCCGAGAAGTCACGACAATGTTCGAATGTTCCCCGCCGACCTGGCCCCAGTTAGTTATCGCGCCCCGGTATATCTCCTGTATCTGGCCCAGGTACAGATTGTTCACGTTATTTGAGGGATGGACAATGGGAACGACCATGTCATAGGCTATGGGTGTTTCTAGAATATCGATCCCCCGCGAAATCGCCTGGTCAAGCTCTTCTGGTGTCATGGCGCGGGATGAATTGGCAATATCGCAGGTGCCGTCTATAAGTGCGGTTATTCCATTTGCCGATCCGGTGCCTGTAACCGATATGGCAATGCCATGCTTATCGGCGAACACTTCAGCAAGGGCCATCGCAATGGGAAGAACGGTTGATGACCCCTTGATCACGATCTGTTCCTTTTTTTTACTGCACGAAAAAGTAAAAATCGACAGGGTGATCATTGCCCCTGCGATCAAAGTTTTTATGTTCATTAATATTCCTCCTGGCTGTGATTGAAAACAATTTGCAAAATAACGTATAACGCCCGGCAAATGATTTTCCTTAACAAATCAACCTATTGTAAAAAAAATATTATTTCTTTATAAAAAAAGTGTTAATAAAACGTGAGACTATTGTTAATGTCGCATTCGTTTTCCCTTCACGCCGCAACCCTGATAACAATTAATAACCAAAAAACAATAATATCTTTAACAAATCTTTAAATCCCCGGTGCATTGTTCAGTCAAAATTTATTTTAAAATTATTCGAAAAGCAATCAGAACCTGGAGGAAGCATGAAAGAATCTGTAGGTCAAGGCAGAAAAAAGGCCATTGGAATAATGGTCATCGCTCTCGCGCTATTGGCGGTCATATGTATAGGCTTCAGCATGACAGCAAACGCCCAGGAGGAGCAAAAAGGCCGGCAGGCTGCGGTTGAGCAGAAAACTAATAATGAAGAGAACACGGTCTCTTTTGAGGCAGTTTCAGAAAATAAAGAGGAACAGAGTGAGGCCGAAAAAGAAAGCGCTGCAATCCCTGAAGAGGAGAACGCCAACACATACCTGGCTGAGGCCGGTGAACTTTCGGTGAAAAATTTTGACTTCACCGTATGGCTTTTAATCATTCTTTTCAACCTTGCCCTTGCAGTATCTATCGAACGGGGAATGTATCTTTATAAGAACAGGGGGAATAACGCCGAGCTCGTAAATATAATTATTAAAGGAATCAGTGAAAAAGTTGATGATCTTGGCGAACTGATCAAAAAGGTGAAAGGCCCTCGATATGGCATGGAGGGCAGGGTCACGGCCAAAACACTGCAGGGATGGAATTACGGCGTCAGGGCGATGGAGGAGTTCTCGCGCGCTGCGATTGAATGCGAACAGCGCCTTCTCGATAAACGGCTCGTGGTGCTTTCAACGCTGGGCAATAACACGCCGTTTATCGGCCTTCTGGGGACTGTCCTCGGCATCATGAAGGCATTCAGGGACCTCGCCATGATCGGCGATGCCGGGCCTGCTGTGGTCATGAAGGGCATCTCCGAGGCGCTTATTGCCACTGCGTTCGGTCTCGCGGTCGCTGTCCCCTGCGTTATCGCTTTTAACTTCTTTTCGAAACAGGTCAAATCGAAACTGTCAAACGCTGAAGAAATCGTGAAAATCATTTCAGGAATCCGCAGCGCTTTCGAGCGGAAGGGCCACGAAGGTATCCAGGATTTTGCGGATGATGACGAGAACCTTTTTACCGCCGGTAACGATAAAGAGACGCCGGTAAAGACCGGCATGGCCCCTGAAATGGCCTGATAAAACAATGAAGAGAGGTCTATCATGGCTGGATCAGTATCCGGAAACGACACTGAAATAAGCGGCATTAACATAACGCCGCTGGTTGATATTATGCTGGTGCTGGTGATTATTTTGATGGTAACTGCAGAATTCACCAAGTACCGGACCGTACCTATCGCATTGCCCAAGGTCAACGCCGCAGCGGTCAAGAAAGAGCCGCAAAAGGTCGCGCTTACTGTCCAGATGAACGGTGACGTGATCTGGAACGACAGAAAAATTGACGATATCCAGAAGCTGCCCGCGATGCTGAAGACCGCAAAGAAACTTCAGCCTGAAGTCGCGGTAATTCTCAGGGCAGAGGGAGAAATTCAGTACCAGAAGCTTCTGGATATTCTTGATGAAGTTAAAATGGCCGGTATCGCAAAAGTCGGCCTTGCGGTGGATTCAGCAAAAAAAGACAGGCAATTGCGTTAAACACAGGAGGACGATAACGCATGACTGAAAAAAACGATTTCATTCATGGAGTGGAAGGGTCGGTGGCGATTTCCGCGCTTCCTCTGTATAATTCTTTTGAGAACCTTGCAGCCGAGCCGTGGTTTAAAAGGCATTCCGTTGTCGGAATTTTTTTAATAACCGCGCTTGTCGGCTATACTGCTTTTTCGATAAACTGGAATATCCTCGATGATATAAAGAACCGGAAATACGACCAGATGGCGGTCACCGTTGTCGATTTCGGCGATTTTGTGCCCATCTCAAAGAGAAGGGCCGGCGCCAATTATGTTGAGATCGACGAGGTATTCGGCAACCAGTACATCAAGAAAGACGCAAAAGAGCTTGACCCTGACCGGGACATTGTCGATCCGCGCATAGGCACGGCCGTGAACCATGTCATGGCCAACGCGACCGCCCCCATTGACCTGAGCCCCCAGATCGCACCGGAGTATACCGCGCGCGCACGCGCGGCCGGCATCGAAGGGACGATCATACTTGAGCTCATCATCAGTGAGGACGGTGAAGTGCTCAGGGCAAAACCGGTGGGGAAGATCCTGGGGATGGGCCTTGAACAGGCTGCGGTGCAGTGTTACGAACGCAAGCGGTTCAAACCCAGCATGAACAGCGACGGGAAGACCATAACGGTCAAGATATACCAGCCTGTTCGTTTCGAGCTTTTATAGCACACATGAATATTTTTTACAATGGAGTTCGCACAGATCATGAAAAAGAAAACATTGGGAAGTCTGATTTTTGCTCTGGCAATCGCATTGACGCTGGCCTATGCCCAGGAAGCCGGAACGATACGAGGGAAGGTGGTGGATACTGCCTCGGGGGACCCGATCATCGGCGTCAATGTCATTGTCAAGGACAGGCAGGTCTACGCGGTCACTGACATCAATGGCGCATACATTCTCAGCGGGGTGCCCACGGGCGAACAGGTCATCCTGTTCCAGATGATGGGGTATTCCCAGACGGAGTCAAGGATCACGGTAATGGCCGGTGAAAACGATCCCCTCAATATTGTGCTTACCTATAAGACCGCGGAAGAGGTGGTGGTCACGGCAAAGAGGATATCGAACACCGAGGCCGCTCTTCTCAGTAAAAGAAAAAAAGCGGCTGTCGCGCAGGACGCGATCAGCTCGGAGCAGATATCCAAGACCCCGGACAGTGACGCAGGCGAGGCTGCCAAAAGGGTCACGGGGGTGAGCGTGGTTGACGGAAAATACATCTGGGTGCGGGGACTTGACGAGCGGTATTCATCGGTATTTTTCTCAAACAGTATCATACCTTCACCTGATCCGGAAAAGAAGATCGTCCCCCTTGACATTTTTCCCGTGGGGCTTCTTGACAACCTGATCGTCATTAAGTCATACACCCCCGATATGCCGGGTGAATTTGGCAGCGGGCTGGTTCAGATCAATCCCCGTGATTACCCTGAATCGCGTTTTGTCACCATTTCTGTCGGATCAGGCTGGCAGATCGGAACGACCAATGCTAAGTTTCTGACCTATAAAGGAGGGGACTGGGACTGGTTTGGCGTGGATGACGGGACACGGGAAATGCCCAAGGGGATCAGTGACAAGCCCCTGGGTTCTTCAACCTATACTGCGGCAAAAACCGAGAAGATCGGCGAGGATTTCAGCAATGTGTACACGCCCACAAGCAAAAAGGGAGAGCTTCCCTCGAGTTTCAGCCTAACGTACGGCGATCGCTACGACCTGGGAAAATTCGGGACCATCGGCCTGATTTTTTCAACTATGTTTAAAGAGAGCTCAAAGACCGTTGAATACGACATACGCAGGGTCAACCGTAACTTCGTTGATCTGAAGAATCTGGAAACCATTAAGTCAACTTATTCCACGACCAAGGGACTCCTCCTTTCCCTTGGCTATAACCCTTCGAGAAATCATAAACTGCGACTTACCAGTTATTATACCCACAGTTCAAAGGACAGTACCTCAATTGAGGAGGGGTTTCTATCTGACCGCAACCAGTCCGCAGATCCTCTGAACCTCGATGTGTCGAAAAACTACAAGCTCCAGTTTGTGAATACCGGCCTTTTTTATTCGCAGCTTTCAGGCGAGCACCACATTGAAAAGGCAGCGGACATGATCATTGGCTGGGAAGGAACCTATTCGTTCGCCACCTATGATGAGCCGGACACGCGCACCACCGAGCTTCTTGATAGTGAAGGCGATGGAAATTTCTTTCTCCGCAGGGCTGATTACGTAAAACGTCTGTTTAACGAACATGAAGAGACTGTGGTGACCTTTTCGCCGGATTTGATTTTGCCCTTCAAACAGTGGGACGGGCTTCAATCAAAAGTGAAGGTGGGAGGATCTTTTACCTACCGTGAGCGTGATGCGGGAGGAAGGATCTTTACCTGGGAAAACGGGGGAGTTATAGGCAGTTACCCTGTAAGTGGAACGCCTGTTGAGGATTTATTCACTTCTGATCATATAGTCGGCAGTTCTTCTGATGTCAGCGACGTTGATTACATGATCACTGAGTCGTCTGGTGTCAATAATACCTATGGTGCGCTCCTGTATATTTATGGCGCTTTTGCTCAGCTCGATCTGCTCCTGATAAGGGATTTACGCCTGGTCACCGGAGTCAGGTACGAGTATGCTGATCTTTCACTGGAATCTTATGATCCCTATAAAGGTGGGATCAGTAAACAGGACGAAAACCCCTATGCCAGGCATAATTATATGCCTGCACTGTCGCTCACCTGGGAGTTTGTCAATGACATGAACCTGCGCTGGTCTTTCAGCAAGACCGTGGTTCGGCCTGACTTCAGGGAATGCACCAACACGAAATACAATACCCTTGTTTCAGGTGAGACGATCAATGGAAATCCCGACCTTAAACAGGCGGACGTATACAGCGCTGATATGCGCTATGAGTGGTTCCCCAGCGCCTCGGAGATCATTGCGGTTTCATTTTTTTACAAGTATCTGCTGAATCCCATTGAGATGCTTCAGACGGCAGGGACAGGCGGCACCGAGTTCAGGTACCAGAACGCTGAATACGCCCATAACCTGGGCATCGAGCTCGAGGCGAAAAAGGACCTGAGCTTTATCACAAAGGCCCTTAAAGACCTCTCGATCGGGGTGAATGTCGCCTATATCTATTCCCGGATACACGTGGAGGATCTTCCCACCGCGGACTACACGACAGAAAACCGGGCACTCCAGGGACAATCGCCGTATGTGGTAAACGCTTCACTTGAGTACAGCAATGACAAGGCAGGTTTTACCGGTACCGTGCTTTTTAACATTAACGGCAGGAGGATTGTCCGCGTGGGGATACAGGGCAACGGCGACGTGTATGAGGAGACAGTGCCGAAACTTGACCTGGTGCTTAAACAGAAGATTGATAAGTGCGGCCAGTTCAAGCTGACATTCAAGAACCTGATCGACGAGCCGATTGAGGAGACCCAGGAACAGAAAAATTCAATCACCGGTAAAAGGAAGACCTTCGTGCTGAAAAAATACCGCGAAGGGCGAAGTATCGGTCTCGGTTATTCCTATACCTTCTGATGGTTAAATGGGAATGAGAGAATTAACAAAATATTTAAAACATCTTCATTATTTAATTAATGGCTTAAAGTACTAATGCTGTATCAGATTATTTTACTAAAGGAGTTAACTAATTATGGAAAAATTTCGTAAAATTTTTTCAGGCATGTTCAGGATGTCCCTGGCGTGTGTGATGGCGATCGGAATCGGAATGTTCGTTATCGGATGCGACGATGATGACGACGACGATAACGGCGGGTCGCCAATTTCTTATTGCGATGACGGTTATACGACTCTTGCCGACGGCGGGACCCTTAACGGGGTTTACACAAGCTGCATTGAAGTTGATGAGGATGCTGAAGTGACACTGAGAGGAAAGGTTGTTTTTACAAGGGGAACCATCCTCAAAGTGAACCCCGGCGTTACCTTCAGGGGTTACATCGATGCGGACGATGCTGATTTTGTTTCCTATCTCATTATTGACCGCGGAGCACGAATTGACGCGGAGGGAACCGCATCAAAGCCTATTACTTTTACCAGCAGCAAAAGCGACGGAGAACGCGGACGTCAGGACTGGGGCGGACTTATTGTTAACGGTTACGCTGATATCAATAACGGGACCGAAGCTTACGGCGAAGGCGACAGCGGGCTCTACGGCGGCACCAATGATGCTGACAACAGCGGCGTTATGAAATACGTCAGAATCTTTTTTGCAGGAAAAGCCTTTACTCCCGACAATGAACTCAACGGCCTCGCTCTTCAGGGAGTTGGTTCAGGAACCGAACTGGACTATATTCAGACTCATAATTGTTATGATGACGGTATCGAATTTTTCGGCGGGAACGTGAATGTTCAGCACCTGGTCTCAACGGGTAATGGAGACGACCAGATCGACAATACCGGCGGCTACAGAGGAAAAATACAGTTTGCCATATCCGCTCCCATAGATTCCGATACGGCCTTTGAACATGATAATAATGAAGATGACTTTGCAGCGAGCCCGATTACCGCTGTTGACTATTATAATGTTACTGCCCTTCGTGGCGACGGTTCTGCAGTACGCGGCGCAAGAATCAGGCGCGGGACTCAGGCAAGCTTTAGCAACGCCTATTTTGCCGGTCACCAGGATGCACGATGTGTGACAGCCGAAGATGCTGGAACTGCCGTAACCCTTTCAAGCGTTGTTTTTGATGATTCCTGCGGTGTCACTGCATACACCGCTACATCCCCTGCAACGATTACCGAAACGGCAAACGTCACCCAGAACGTGTCGACTGATTATTTTGATCTGGGCGATTTTGCTACCCTTGCTGCACTTGAAACAGCAGGCGCGGATGCTTTTATTCCTTCAGCAACAATAGCCGGAACAGCAGCAACTCCTCCTTCAGATGGTTTTTATGATACTTCAGCCAATTATATCGGTGCGGTACCGGCAAGCGGAACAAACTGGCTTGCAACATGGACGGCCTTTCCGGCTGATTAATGGTAATTTGACTTATTGCAGTATGGGGATGTAATGCATCCCCATACTATTTTATTTACAGAGTGCAATCATGCGATTAACTTCATTAAAATTTTTTCGACGAATCTTCTTCGCTCTTTTCAGTGTCATTTTGTTTGTTTTTTATTCTTCCTGCTCTGTAGAAAAGTCCTTTAGTTCAAAGGATGATCTTGCAAGGACCGTTGTCTCTTTATTGCATGAGGGTGGCGCGCGAAAAATAAGAAACATGCTTGTCGATAAGGACGATTATATTAAAAATATGCACAGCCTTACCAGCGCGTCAAACCCGGAATACGGCATGAACGGCGAAGACTACTGGCGCATATTCATTGGCCAGCGCCGCCTCGTGGCCCTTGATTCAAAGGCGCACCGGTATGAAGGCAAAATTATCAAGCTGGTGAAAACAGGCGAACCATCCAAGAGTATCAATTGCGGTCCCTTTGTGATGCACAGAAAAATACCCCTTACCCTCATTGTTGAAGACAGGACGCAGCAGAGCATCCAGGTGGTAGACGATGAGATACTTGGCATAGTAATCGAGCAGGACGGAAGATTCAGACTTTTTAATATTTTCAGATAGCGCACTGAGTATTGCCTGACCGCGTCTTTCAGACTTCCCTATAAATTATGCCTTTCCCCCGTTTTTATTATTGAAACGGGGGAAAGGTTCTTTTATTCAGGATGAAATCCTTCGATTTAAAATGAACATGATAATAACTTTCTATGAAGAGCAGGAGCTGGTATATGAGGTCAAGTAAAACCGGTTCATAGAAGTTTTCGGGCCTGATCGAGGTGAATTTGTTCTGAAGGGCCTGCATGATGAAATCCATGGCGGTCCGGGGGAGCATGTTCCCGGTTTCCAGGCAATTAGCGCACATTACTTTAAGATCGGTTTGGTTCAGCGTAAAAAAGTCATAATCGGTTTTCCCGCATTTGTCACACGACCCGGATATCTCCAGAAGGCCGTGAAACTTCAGCAGGTGAAGCAGGTATGCCGCGGTCAGGTGCACCGGCGAATCCGTGGCTTCCATCCGTTCCAGGGCGGCGTGAAGGTATGCGTAAAAATTATTTTCCGAATCATTGATTCCGGTTGTGCTGTCGGTCGTTTCAAGGAGGATGTAAAGGTGATAGATTTTCGCCAGGTCTCTGCGTATGCCGGGGAAGTATTTTTGAACTGAAAAATCATTCACGATGGATGAATCTTTCTGCTCGTGGTAATAGTATTGCAGCGAAGAAACCGATCCCGGCTCTGCTGCGGTATGGGACCTCTTTCTGCTTTTGCGCAGTCCTTTAAAGATGAATTTCCCTTTACCAAAATCCCTGGTCAGGATGGTGCACAAAACATCCGCCTCTCCGTAATTGCGGGCGGACAGAACAATACCCGTGGTTTTGCGTATTTCCATTATTTGGGCTTTGACAGGGTGACAATGATCCGGTTGATAACCGTGCCGCTGATATCCTTGATTTTAAACGTCAGGTCGCCGTCGCTTACGGTCGCTCCCTGTTCGGGAATTTTGCCGAAAAGATCGAAGACATAACCTCCGACCGTATCGAAATTTTCAGTGGAGAGGTTAAGATTAAACATTTCATTGAAATCGTCAATCGTCATCCGTGAATCAAGTTCATAGGAATTTTTACTGATCTTTTCAATTTCCGGGAGCTCGTCAGGATCATATTCATCACGGATTTCACCGACGATTTCCTCAAGGATGTCTTCCATGGTAACGATGCCGCCCATCCCCCCGTATTCATCCACTACAATGGCGATATGCAGTTTGCGCAGTTTAAACTCAAGAAGGAGCTCATCCAGGGGCATGGTTTCAGGAACGAAGAATGGGTCATGAAGTATTTTTTTCAGCTGAAATTTTTTGCGTGAATTATCGAGCAGCAGCTTCAACAGGTCTTTTACGTAAAGCACGCCGATAAGATTATCGATTGTTTCTTCATACACCGGGACGCGTGAATGCCCCGCATCGCACACGATTTTTACCAGCTTTTTGAGATCGGTTCCAACCTCAACTGCCACGAGATCAACCCGTGGAATCATTATATCCCGTGCAATCTCGTTTGAAAGCTCAAACACACCCCGGATCATGTCTTTTCGCGGCGTGTCGAGATTGTCAAAGGCGTCTTTATCGAAGATAACTTCTGATTTTTTTTGAAGTGGTTTTTTTATGAGACTGGTTATTTTTGTTATCAGGCCGCGCCTACTGCCAGGGTCAGCATTATCTGATGTCATTCGTTATTATCAATCCTGCTCTTAAGTGTTGATAAGCATAGCAACAGACATCTCCCCGCATTTGTCAACATCAATTTTCAGTGGATTTATTCCCATATGTTAAATTTTTTAATTGTCTCCAAAATTTTTGTGGAGGCTTCCATTGCGTTATCTTTGGTCAGGCTGCAGTCATTGTACAGGCTGTCAGCAATGAATTTTTTTATGGCGATGTAAACGTCCTTTGTGGGGTAGAAAATAAAGGAAAAATAGTCCTGTGCCTTTTCAAGGATGGTGAACGAGGAGTGGAGCGACATGTGGTCCCGGGGAACCATTATTTTTTCACTTTTCGTGCCGTTTATTATGGTCAGTTCATTAAACCGGTAGGGGATCGAGAGGCCTTCTTCACGGTGTACCGGTTCCATGTGTTTTTTTGAGTAAATGGCCGGCTCGACCAGAAGGTGGGTTCTGTTTCCATCTGTTTTAAAAACAATCCCTTCAGGAGTCCTGTAGATATCTTTCACATTGCTGTACGCGGTGATTTCATAGATCGTGTAAGCTGACCCGCTCTGGAAAAAGGCCGTTATTATGAATCCCCCGTTGGGTGGTATTGTTTCGGAAAGATACGCTTTTAAAAGGGACGTCGCTTTTGCCATTTCCTTCACTCCTCATATTGATTGTGTTCTGCATTAATTTTATATATTTTAATTTTTAATTCAATCATAATTTTTAGCATTATCTCTCAAAGACATGTTTTTTTATTGATCAATTTTACTTGTGTTTCAATGCTGGTGAATGCTATAATCTGTATTCTCGAGCAGAAGAATTAAGGAATGACTGTTTACAGGCTCAGTACCGTTGACGGAGATGCATAATGAAGCCATTTTTCAAGCCTACACCGGTGATATTCGCGCGAAGGGGAGGGATGCCTTCTCTGCCGGCCGATTCACCTGAAGCATATCATGCGGCAATAGCATCAGGTGCTCATGTGATTACTGCAACAGCGCGTTTATCCGCTGATAACGAACTTGTTCTGGTTCGTGAAAATAATGTGTTATCAATGACCGGAATAGATAAAAATATATCCGATATGACTCTTGCGGAAATTAAATCTCTTGATGCTGCATATACTTTCAAAGACCCGTTAACCGGTGAATACTCATACAGGGGAAAGGGGATCTCTTTCATGACACTGAAAGAGGCGCTGGAAAAATTTCCTGACCAGCGTTTTAATGTTGAACTCATGGATAAAGGGAAGGCTCTTCCCGCTATTTTCTGTGATATAATTGAAGAATTTAAGGCAGTTGACCGGATACTGGTCTATTGTTCGTATGGATCATCTCTCCGTATAGTAAGGAAAAGGCTCCCCTCTTCTGCTACCTCGCTTTCCCTGATGGGTATAATCGGCATCTATGCACTTTTCAGGACAGGCTTCCTTTACTTCACTCCCGGATTCAGGGCTGATGTTCTGCAGGTTCCTGAAATGATCGGCCCCTCATTCATCGGAAACCAGGCACTGATACGCGAGAGTTCCGCTAAGGGTATCAGGATAATTATTTCCCTTGATGACAGCCCGGTTCAGGTAAAAAGGCTTTACGAGTCGGGCGCGCATGGTTTCATCACCAACAATGTCCCTGCCCTGACTGCGGTGCTTGACGAGATACCCGTGTAATCGCTCATTTTTCATCCTGTTTTCAGGGTCTTTGAGCAGCCATTTTGCCGGATTGTATCTGAAAGAGGGGAGTCCCGGAAGCATTTAAATGCGAGTTGCCCAATGAAAGAATACAACATCGTTGGCATGTTATGATCACTTCCGGGACATGGCTCTGTGACGGTCAGCTGTTTTGCGTTTCCGCGCTATCGTTTGCCTGATCCTTTAATTTCAGTTTGCCGGGGTTTTCCAGGAAGCGGATTTCATTGCCCACGATTTTAATCCTGGATTGGGTCTTCCCGTCTTTGCCTTCCCAGCGGTCCTGCCTGAGCCCGCCAATCACCAGTATGCGTTTGCCTTTTGCTATGTTGTTCGAGCAAACCTCGGCGATTTTTTCCCATGTTTCAACTTCAATGTAGGAAACCTTCGGATTATCGTCCATTTTGGTGTAGTGATTGACCGCAAGAGAAAAGGTGCATACCGTTTTCCCTGTTTTGGTTTTCTTGAGCACCGGATTCTGGGTAACAAAGCCTTCGATAGTTGCTGCTGCTACATTTTGCATAATCGTCTCCTTTTATTACATGATTTTTCAGGGATTTTTTCCCGGCTGAAATTTTTCCTTTGTGGTTATACGAATAAAGGAAGATGATTATGAAAAAATTTTTTAATTCCGGATTTTTTTATGAACAGGGGGATGTGTTTTACTGCAAGTTTTCCGGGTAAGGCATTGCCTGATTATTTCGTTGATATAGCGACGGTACCCGATTATTACATCCTGCTCGGGCAGTTCTTCAAGAAGCATATGCATGCCCTGCATGTCTTCTTCGTATAAAAGGATGCTGTTTGCCGCATCGAGAATATGAATGGCTGAATTTTTTGTAAGCATTGATTCAACCTCTCTAACGCTTATAGTATCGGCCGGGCAGAGTTTTTTCTGAACACTTTCGAGTATGTGTTTGCCATGAAAAAGCATTGACTGCCTGTACGGGCAGGATGTTATCATACATGAAAAACTTTCTGATCCTTGTGGGAGGATGATCATGTACAAACTCTGTTTTTATGTTCCCGAAACTCATGTTGAACTGGTCAAAAATGCTGTTTTCGAGAGCGGAGCGGGAAGGATCGGAAATTACGATTCCTGTGCGTGGCAGGTCAGGGGGGAAGGGCAGTATCGCCCTCTCGAGGGCAGCAACCCCTTCCTGGGTACACTTGACCGGATCGAGCGTGTTCCCGAGTACCGGGTCGAGATGGTATGTGATGACGGGTTTATTAAAGATGCGGTCAGGGCTTTGCGGGAATCGCATCCTTATGAAGAACCGGCCTATGATGTGTGGAAGCTCGATGAGTTATGAGAGGTCAGGATCATCAGTTACCCGTGTTTCACGGGTTTTTTATTTTTTCGATCACCATTTTCAGCAGGTTAAAGTAGTCTTTTTCAGCCTGGATAAAAGATTTCACGATGGGTTTATTCTCAAACCTGGTTTTCAGGAATTCATGTTCAGAGGGGGAATCCATCCCCATCGGTTGCCCCTTTAATGCCTTTTCGTTCAAATCCTGCCCCATCATGATCAACTCTGAAAGCAGGTCTTTTGCTTCCTGGTCATTCATGATCTGACTCAGGCATTCTTCGTATTTTCTGGTAATCGGATGTTCTTTTATGAGGAGGGATAATTCCTTCGTTTTTTCGATTATCAATTCCTGAGAAGCGGTCATTTACCAGAGTACCTTTAAAGGATTTATCAGTTTATTATAGTGCCACAGAGTAAAATGAAGATGCGGTCCAGTCGAAAATCCTGTTGATCCAACGCGCCCAATGAGGTTCCCGGCTTTGACGTATTTTCCTCTCCTGGTGCATATTCTTGAAAGATGGCCGTACAGGGTTTTATACCCGTTATCATGCTGAATTATTACCGCCTTCCCGTAACCGCCCATCCAGCCGGTAGCGATGACCCTGCCCGCTCGTGCGGCGCCGACATAAGTCCCGGTCCGTGCGGCGATATCAATTCCATTATGAAATCCCTGCACGTGAAAAATAGGATGCATCCGTCGGCCGAAAAATGAACTGAACCGCCCTCCAAGGGGTGACCTGAATTTTTCACGCAGTTCATACTGCTGCGCCAGTTTATCGTGCATGAAATCACTGCATGGTTTTGCATTTTTAATGAACACCGCAACCGGTTCCTGTATGTCTGCAAACGCGTGGTAGAGCCGGTACAGAAAGGGAAGGTCCTGGATGATGATGTCATCTTTTACTACGGAGTATAATTCCGGCAGAGATGATAGTTCATCAAAGGATTCAATAAAATGGATTGTCCCGTTTTCCGAGGGCACAAGAATTTCCTGGTCAACACGGGCAATAAGACTGTTCCAGTGCGGGTTCGCCCCGATCAGGGTGTCAATGGTAATCCCGTGTTTTTTCGCAATCTTCCAGAAATTATCGCCTTTACTAATCGTTATGACGTCTAAACCTATTGAGTCAAAGGAAACATTATTTTTTATGAAGTCAACATAATCGTATTTATAGAACATTTCGTAAAAATTTTTTTCTTTGAAGAATTCTTCGGTGTCAGGCATGGAAATCAGCGGTTTTAAAAGAAATACTGACGTAAGTATGATAAAAAAGGGTACTGTAATATACAGAATTTTTTTATTCATGCCATGTTCCTCAACGTTGGTTTTTGGGGTCTACGTCTCAACTCTTGAAAGATTAAATTAAATACCATAATTTTTGTATTAAATTGTTTCGATTTATTCAGATTTGTTTACATATTCTCATTTTCGGAGTCAAGGACAAAATAATTTAGTACGTGAATAATTAACTGCGGGACAATTTTTTTCGGGTATTTCTCATTGTTATCCCATCCAGGGCGCATAATGCGTGAGCTTTTTCAATATTTCCCCGGATCCTGCACGAACTCAAATCAGTGGATTTATTGAGGGTCGTGATTGAATTTTCGGGAAAGAATTTACCGGTTTCCCTGTGCTGAAGTACAGTTTTATCTCTGAGTTGAGGGTAGCAGTATAATTTTGAGGGTAACGTAGTTTTGTCATTCCGGTTTTGCATC
>ERZ795048.90-NODE-90-length-94477-cov-14.475832_pt1 | contig 94477 bp, 95 predicted proteins | sample MGYA00375132_ERZ795048 | MGnify/ENA primary metagenome ERZ795048 (study PRJEB30177, sample SAMN05720225) | activated sludge metagenome | isolation source: Anaerobic digester | place: Hong Kong | collected 2014-12-17 ...
CGCCGCCTCGCTTCCTCTGGTGCCGTTTGATGGCCGAGAGTACGGACACGCTGCGGGACATCTCGTCGAAGACCGGTATCCCTATGGATTCGAGCCCCCTTCTCCATGAACGCAGGGGCTCGCCCATGCCGGCAAGCCAGGCAACCACGGGTTTTCCGAGTTCGTCCTTGAGTCTGGCCAGGTCCAGGAGGACGGTGCTGTCTGTAGTAAGGTTGGTGTATATATGAATGATGACGGAGTCCACCCCCTCGTCATACATGAGGGCGTTGGAAACGGTTGTGTAAACCTTTGCCATGCCGCTGTGCTCGATGGCGGGCCAGATGTCCACGGGGTTTGCCGGCTCCATCCACGGCGGGAAGACCGATTTCAGGACGGATAGGGTTTCATTGCTGAGCTCCGCCATGCTCAGCCCCGATTCATGGAGAAGGTCCGTGGTAACGATGCCGCCCCCGCCCGAGAAGGTGACCACCGCTGTACCCGCATTGTCATGGACGCTGCAGTGGGTGGTCTTGGAGAAGCCCCGCAGGAAGTCCATGAGTTCGTTCATATCGGTCACCTCCACGATGCCAGCCTGCCTCATGGCCGAACGCAGGATCGCATGGTCGCTTGCCATACTCGCGGTGTGACTCATGGCGGCCTTGGCCCCCATGGGGCTCCGACCGCCTTTGAGCAGGACGATGGGTTTATCCGTGCCGGATGCCAGTTCGATGAACCTCCGGGGGGCGGAGATGGATTCGGCATAATGTCCGATCACATCCGTGGAGGGGTCATTGATGAAATATTCAAGGAGTTCTGTCTCGTTCACATCGCACTTGTTGCCTATGGAGCACATCTTGCTGATGGACAGCCCTCCTCGTTCGAGGACCATCATGAGGAAGCCGGCCGAGAGCATGCCGCTCTGGACGGTCATGGACACGTTGCCGGGCTTCATCAGGGTTTTCCATACGTCCGTATACATGAACGAAAATACATGGCCCAGGTGGGCATCCAACAGGCCCATGCAGTTGGGGCCCCAGAGCCTTATGCCGTGACTTTTCGCCAGGGAAACACACTCCTCCTGCAGCCTTACGCCGTCCCGTCCTGTCTCGGCAAAACCCGCAGACTCGATGATGATGCCCTTTACGCCCTTCTTCGCACATTCCTCGATGGTCGACGGCAGACCCGGGGCAGGGATGAAAAAGAGCGCCAGATCGAAGTCGCCTGGGACGGATGAGATATCCGGGTAGCATGGGACATCCAGGATGGAGTCAACCCTCGGATTGACCGGGTATACCTTGCCCTTATAGCTGTGCAGGGTGTTTCTGAAGAGATGGAAGCCGCCTTTGCGCTGATTGTCGCTTGCTCCTATGACCGCTATTCCCTCTGGGTTGAAGAAGAAATTCATCGATGACCATCCCTCTCATGTCTTCTGAATTTACTGCACAATTTGTTGTGCATAGATGATTTGGCCCCCCTTGTCAATTATGGCCGATACACCAAACTATGGTGCAAATGCATAAGGAATTCAGGTAAAGGGTGGGAGACATTCAGGGGTTAGAATAGTCCAACTACTGATAATTCTAAGTAAAATATCCTACTCTCAAGGTGGCATGGCTTTCGCAATTGACATGCACATCCCATCAAGCGGGGAATACGGGTGGATTCCGAAGACACGACAAACAGGGCCTGTGGCATATGCAACGCGCAGGATGCCGTTACCGAGTGTGACGGCTGTCTCATCCCCCTGTGCAAGAAATGCCGCAGCATAGAGATATGGCGCACCCCTACTGAGGAGGTGGTCATCCGTTATTTCTGTCCGCAGTGCAGAGAAAATGCGAAGACACATCCCCGGGGAAAGAGCAAAAGGGTCTTCGGGCTCGGCCAGGTTACGGACATGGTCAACCAGGGGCTGGGCAAGGTCAGCAGGTTTAAGATCAAGCTCAAGGTATGATGGGTGGATACCCACAAATTATGGTTATAACACCATAAATCAGATTTTAAATTTGGGTGGTATCGCCACAGTCTGGGGTTAAATATAATAAAATATAAGTTATTACTGAGAGATAGAAGAGAGAAGAGAGTGGCACACATCTCGCAATAAAGCGAACAAAGAAAAGACGGCCAACAGCACGAGAGGATACATCATACGAAAAGGTCGTATAAGGGTAGACAAGGCACAGGGGCCAGAAAGCAGTAAAGGAAGGAAAAGACAATACTCAAGAAGACAAGTTCTTAACTGAAACCTCCTTTTTGATGCCAGAAGAAGGGACACACCATTCCGCAACCGTCCCCACACCTGATTCTTCTGGCATTTTTTTTATTATGAGCACAAGGTATCCTGCAATTCGAGGAAGCACCAATAATGCAATGATCGATCAAAGTTTGAAGCCCTTTTTCCTTGACAACCACGTACAATTTCATTAATAGCTCACCATTCTAAAAGTACAACCATGGTTTCGAGGTGCAACATGTATGCGGTTATAAGGACAGGCGGCAAGCAGTACAAGGTTGAAGAGGGCGACATTCTTCACGTGGAGAAGCTCGAGGCTGAAAAGGGTGACTCGGTCACCTTCGACGAAGTCCTGCTCATCGGTGGGGAAGACTATACCATCGGTACGCCCACGGTCAACGGCGCAAAGGTCAGCGCGTCGGTGGTCAGGCAGTTCAGGGACAAGAAGATCATTGTGTTCAAGATCAAGCGCCGGAAGAGATACCGCAAGACCCAGGGCCACAGGCAGTATCTGACCGAAGTACGCATCACCGGTATCACGAAAGACTAGGAGGCGTTGTCGAGCCATGGCACATAAGAAATCAGGCGGAACGTCACGCAACGGCAGGGATACCGCCGGAAAGCGGCTGGGAGTCAAGAGGTTTGCAGGCCAGCAGGTCAAGGCGGGGAGCATCCTCGTGCGCCAGCGCGGGACCAAGATCCATCCCGGCGAGAATGTGGGATGCGGAAGGGACTACACCCTTTTCGCCCTGAAAGACGGCGTAGTGAAGTTCGAGACGCAGCAGAGTTCGAGCAAGAAGGTGAAAATCGTATCCATTACCGCGTAGCCTATGGACTTCATTGACGAGTCCAGGATCTTCGTCAAGGCAGGCAACGGCGGCAACGGTTGTTGTTCATTCAGGAGAGAGAAATTCATCCCCAAGGGCGGTCCCGACGGGGGTGACGGGGGCAAGGGCGGCGACGTCGTCATAGAGGCGAGCCCCCATTACCATACACTCCTCGATCAGCGATACCATCCCCACTACAAGGCGAAACGCGGTCAGCACGGCAAGGGTAAGAACTGTACCGGCCGGTCGGGCGAAGATCTTGTCATCTCCGTGCCCGTGGGCACCCAGGTCAAGGACATTGAGTCCGGGGAGGTCATTGTCGACCTGGTGGAGGCCGGACAGCGGGTGATCGTTGCCAGGGGCGGCAAGGGCGGCAAGGGCAATGCGCGGTTCGTCACCTCCACCCGGCAGGCCCCGAAAATCTGTGAACCAGGCGGCGACGGCGAGGAGAAGTCCTTCCGCCTGGTGCTCAAACTCCTTGCCGACGTGGGTCTGGTGGGCTTCCCCAATGCAGGAAAGTCGACGCTGATCTCGAAGATATCCAGCGCCCGGCCCAAGATAGCCGATTACCCGTTCACCACGCTGGTCCCGAACCTCGGCATGGTTCGATGGAAGGGCGCCGATTTCGTGGTGGCGGACATACCGGGAATCATTGAGGGCGCGCATGAGGGGACAGGGCTGGGACTGCGATTCCTGCGCCATATCGAGCGCACGCGCATCCTGCTCTACCTCATCGATCTCTCTCCCGAATCGGGGAGGGATACCGCCCGCGAGCTGGAGATCCTCATGAACGAGCTGCGGGAGTATTCGCCGGAACTTCTTGAGAGAAAACAGCTCGTAGTTTTCAACAAGTGTGACCTCAATGGGGCACAGGAACGCGCCAAAGAAGCTGTTGCCTTTGTGCAAGACGCAGGTTATCCTTTTTTCATGGCATCGGCCTTAAACGGGTTCGGGCTCGAAGAGGTGCTGAATCATATCGTGAAGGAACTCTATGAAGTCAGGGACGAGGGCGGGACTGAAGAAGTGTAAGCGGGTCCTCATCAAGATCGGCTCGCAGGTTCTCAGTACGGGACACGGACTCAACAACAGGGTCATGGAACGCATCTGTGACGACGTGTCCCTCATGCGGGACAGGGGCAGGGAGTTCGCCATGGTATCCTCCGGGGCCATAGCCGAAGGCAGGGCCATCATGAACATCGGCGACACCAAGACCGCCCTGTCCAAGAAACAGGCCCTTGCAGCCATCGGGCAGGGAAGCCTCATGCGGGCATATACGGATGCGTTCCGGAGATACGGCTACACTGCAGCCCAGATCCTCATCACCAGGGAGGACCTCGATGACCGCCGCAGGTACCTGAACATCCGCAACACCTTCTCGTCGCTCTTCGACATGGGGGCGGTTCCCATCATCAACGAGAACGATACGGTGGCCGTGGAAGAGATCCAGTTCACGGACAACGACATGCTCGCGGCCATGATCCTTCCCCTGGTGGAGGCGCACATACTCATCATCCTCACGGATATCGAGGGTGTCTACTCCAAGGACCCCAAGGCCCATGAGGATGCCGCCATCATCCACGAGATCCCCGAGCTCAGGTCAAAGGATCTGAAGGTGTACGGCGACGGCGGCAATCCCCTGGGAAGGGGCGGCATCAGGTCCAAGCTCGAGGCGGCCTACCGCGCCTCCATGCTCGGGGTGCCTACCATCATAGCCTCGGCGTATACACCGCAGGTCGTCACCTCCATCCTCGAGGGCAGGGAGATCGGCACCTTCGTGCACCCGAAAAAGAAGGCCGCGCTCACTCAGAAGGACCACTGGCTCGGCTTCGTGTCCAGGCCCAAGGGAAGGGTCATCGTGGACGACGGGGCCGCCACCATGGTGCTCACCAGGGGGAAGAGCCTGCTGCCCGTGGGGGTGGTGGATGTCGAAGGGAGCTTCCAGGCAGGGGACCCCGTGGAGATCGTCCAGCGGGATGGCGAGGCCATCGCAGTGGGGCTGAGCAACTTCGCCACAGAGGAGATCATCAAGATCATGGGCGCCAGCACGAAGGATCTCGCCCAGATCCTCGACTACGAGTGTGATGAAGAGGTGGTCCACAGGAATAACATGATCCTGAGAAAGGAGATCCTGTAGTGTCCAGTGAAATGATCAGGGGCATAGCCGAGTCGGCCAGGAGGGCATCCCGGACCCTGACCGGACTCTCCAGCACCGCGAAGGACCAGGCGCTCAGGCGGATGGCCGATTCCCTCAGGCAGGCCTCACCGTTCCTGCAGCAGGAGAACGCCAGGGACCTCGAGGCCGCGAACAGCACCGGCCTGAGCTCCGCCATGATCGATCGGCTCACCCTGAACGGGAAGGTGATCGAGGGGATGGCCAGAGGCATGGAGGAGATCGCTGAGCTCCCCGACCCGGTGGGAAAGATCACGGGCATGGCCAGGAGGCCCAACGGGCTCATGGTGGGGAGGATGCGCATTCCTCTCGGCGTGGTGGCCATCATCTACGAGTCACGCCCCAACGTCACGGCGGACACGGCTGCCCTGTGTCTGAAATCCGGCAATGCCGTGATCCTTCGGGGGGGCTCGGAAGCCATCAACTCCAATGCAGCCATCGTGAAGACCCTCAAGGAGTCCCTGAATGATTCCGGGATCGACCCGGACGTGATCGGGTTCATCCCAGTCACCGACCGCCAGGCCATCATGGATATGCTCAGGCTGGAGGACCTCATCGACCTCGTCATACCCCGGGGGGGCGAGGGCCTTATCAGGACCGTGTCCGAGAACTCGCTCATCCCGGTGCTCAAACACTACAAGGGGGTGTGCCATATCTTCGTGGACCGTCAGGCCGACCTGGAGAAGGCATACCGTATCTGTCTGAACGCCAAGGTCCAGCGGCCCGGAGTGTGCAACGCCATGGAGACCCTCCTCGTCGATGCCCCCGTAGCAGGCATCTTCCTCCCGAAGATGGCGGAGATCTATCGAAAGCACGGCGTCGAGCTCCGGGGTTGTCAGAAGTCCCGCGCCTACCTCCCCGACATGAAGCCCGCCACCGAGGATGACTGGTATGCGGAGTTCCTCGATCTCATCCTTGCGGTCAGGATCGTGGAAGATCTCCACGAGGCCATCGACCACATCGAGAAGTACGGTTCCAACCATACCGAGGCCATCATCACGGAGAACTACACGAGGGCCATGGAGTTCCTGAACCATGTGGACTCCTCCACGGTCCTGGTGAACGCAAGCACGCGTTTCTCCGACGGGGGTGAGTTCGGCCTGGGCGCCGAGGTGGGGATCAGCACATCGAAGATCCACTCGTACGGACCCATGGGTATAGAGGATCTCACCATACAGAAGTTCATCTGCTTCGGCGACGGACAGATAAGGCAATGAGGCCAGGTATCTTCGGCGGCACCTTCAATCCCGTTCATGTCGGGCATCTGCGTGCGGCCGAAGAGGTGAGAGAGACCCTCGGGCTGGAGAAGGTCGTCTTCGTCCCGTCCTCGATTCCCCCTCACAAGGAGCTGGACGACAATGTGGAAGGCGCCAGGCGTCTCGAGATCGTGAGGCTGTCGGTTGAAGGGAATCCCTTCTTCGAGGTCTCGACCTTCGAGGTGGACAGACCCGGCAATTCCTATTCCATCAGGACCATCGAGCACTTCCGGGAGATATACGGCGGTACGCCGTACTTCATCATCGGGCAGGACGCGTTCAACGAGATCTCCACATGGTACCAGGCGGAAAGGCTCTTCTCCCTGACCCACTTCGCCGTCATGTCGAGGCCGGAAGCCGCCAGGCCGGTCCTCTCAGACATTCTCGGCGGCGCGGCTGCCCGGTATCGTCCGGCCGGAGAAGGGAACAGATATGTCAATGATCTCGGTAACGAGATCGTGTTCGTCGAGGTCACCGCATATGCGGTTTCCTCCTCCCGGATACGGCAGCTGTGCCGACAGGGAGGGTCCATCCGCTACCTGGTTGCCGAAGAGGCGTATGAGTATATAACGAAAGAGAGGATCTACCAATAGATGAAGCCCACCTGGGACATACTGGTGTCGGCCCTGGAGGACAAGAAGGCCACGGATATCGCCGTGCTGGATGTTCGCGGCGCTTGCACCTTCACGGATTACATCATCATCTGCACCGGCATGTCGGACCGGCAGATCCGGGCCATGGCAGAGCACGTCGTGGAGACCTTCGGAAAGCCCTTCGGGAAGGAGGGGGTCGAACAGGGCAGGTGGGTGCTGCTGGATTATGTGGATGTGGTCATACACATCTTCCAGGCTGATATCCGGAAGTACTACGACATGGAAGGCATGTGGCTAGAGGCGAGGAGGATCAGGTAGATGAAGCTGGTCTTCTGCTTCACCGGCAAGACCCATCAGGGACCCATCAGGGAGTCCGTTCAGGATTATATCGGGAGGATCAGGAAGTACGCGCCGGTGGAGGTCATAGAATCCAAGACGCTCAGGCCCCAGACCAGGGAAGGGCGGCACGTCATACTCGCGTCCGATGGGAGCACCCTGAGCTCCGAGGGCTTTGCACAGCTCCTTGAGCGTCAACAGAACGCCGGGACCAAGCACCTCTTCTTCTATATCGGGGGACCGGAAGGACTCCCGGCCGAGGTCCTGACCAATGCTGACATGTCCCTGTCGCTTTCCAGCATGACCTTCAACCATCAGCTGGTCCGCATCATGCTGCTGGAACAGGTCTACCGGGCCTTCACCATCATCAGGGGCGAACCCTACCACAAATAGTTCACGTCTTTGGGCCGGCCCGCAAATACCGGGACTTGTCCGTATTTCCTCGGTTTTTCATCCTTGCCCTCATGCCGCGAATCGATGTAGTATGGAGGATAATGGCGGATAATGCATCAAGGAAGGTATCCGTCTCACATGCAAGAATGGAGGGATCATGATCTACCTGAAGATTATGGAGGTGCTCAAGGCCGATGCCGATCAGTTATCCCGGAGGGTCGTCAGTGATCTGATGAACAGGGGTGAGACGGAGTATCACAAGAAGTACTCGGAAGATATCATCTACGAGCGGGTATATGACGTATACAGCACTCTGAGCTACTGGCTGGACAGGGCGCGGCCCAAGGAGGAGATCTACAGGCATTTCCGCGAGTTGGGCAGGAAGCGGTTCGACGACGGTATCCCGCTGCATGAGGTGATCATGTTCCTCATGCTCATCAAGCGCCACCTCTGGCTCTATCTTCTGGAGAAACACTTCTTCGAATCCTCGTACGAGCTCATGAAGAGTCTTGAGATGAACAACCGCGTCGTGCTCTTCTTCGACAGGGCGATCCTGGCTGCAAGCATGGGGTACGAGGAGGAGTTGATGAAGTATGTGGAGGTCTCCAAGGAGCAGAGCCTGATCGGAAAGTTCTTCAGGAAAAAGTAGCTCCTTCCCTCCCCGGGGGAGAATCTTAACAAGGTTAAAAAAAAGAGAAGGATTCTCTTCCTTTACCCGTATAAAGCATTATTATAATTCCGTAGAGGGAACATAATTCCATCAATGAGGGAGGCCGTATGATATCCGAAAAGATCGTTGACATGATCAAGGAGAATGCCGACACCCTGACCAACCGGCTTTGCAAGGATCTTCTGAGTAGGGAGGAGACGAAAGGCTACCGAGCGCTCGACAAGGACATCGTCTACGAACGTGTTTACGATGTGTACAGCCGCCTCGACAACTGGCTCGCAGGCAACAAGAAGAAGGGAGAAGTCAAGGAACACTATAGGAAGCTCGGTATGACAAGGTTCCATGAGGGTATTGCCCTGAGTGAGGTGGTCATGGCGCTCATGCTCATCAAGAGACACCTATGGCTCTATGTGCAGGAGACGCACTTCTTCGACTCATCGTTCCAGCTCATGCAGGCCCTCGAATTCAACAACCGCGTCGTGCTCTTCTTCGACAGGGCCATCTTCTTCACCTGTATAGGCTACCAGGAGGAAGAGCAGAAGTGCCTTGGAAAACCCAAGGAAGGATTCATATCCAGGGTATTCAAGTAAGAGGAACAGGGTTACTCGAGATCGAAAGCGACCCTTATCTTGAAGATTTTCCGGGCGGGCAGGTCCAGGACCGTGGTGTCCAGGGCCTGCCCGATCTCGTTCATGATGTCCTCGGTGCGTCTTCTGTCCGGGGCGATGATGGTGAACCAGCAGTTGGGCTTCCCGTCCCGTACGTAGTTGTGGGTTATCTCACGGAACCTGCGCGCCAGGGTATGGAAATCCCCAATGCGCCCTTCGGGGATGTCAGCCGCGCAGAGGGTGGAAGACCACCCGAGCTTCCTCGGATCGACGACCGCCCCGATGCGCCGGATGACACCCTGTTCCTTCATCGAGCCGATGCGCGCTATGACCTCGTCCTCGGTGATGCCCGCATGCCGGGCGACCTCGCTGAAAGGCCGTTCGCTTAAGGGTAGGGCCTTGTTGACAATGCTCAGGATGGCGCGGTCCACATGGTCCATGGGTCACTCCACGGGATACCAGCAGATGGGGTCGGTCTCCATGACATCGCCCAGCACCTCGTAGGCCCGTGCCCGGCAACCGCCACAGATATCCGTGTAGCCGCATCGCCCGCACTTGCCCTGGAGTCCGCCCATGTCACGGAGCCTTGCCAGGAGAGGTGATCCTTGCCAGATCTCCTCCAGCGGTGATTTTCTGATGCTCCCGCAGTCGATCTGAAGAAAGCCGCAGGGCTGGACCGTTCCGACGGCGGAGACGAAGCCGAACCCGGTGCCCGCGAGGCAGCCCTTGGTGGGGCTCGATCCCTCCCTCTCGAGGAGCATGCGGTAGTACTGCGGGGCACACGTGGCCTTGCATTCGATACCTGCGGATTTAGAGACGGCATGGAAGTTTTCGAGCATCTCGCGGTACTGCCTCACCCTGGCAGGCTCTACGTTCTCACCCCTGCCCGTGGGCACCAGGAAGAAGACATGCCAGGCCGTCACCCCGAGGCCAGCGAGAAATGCAGGGAAGAGCTTCATCTGAGAGATGTTCATGGCCGCCACCGTAGTGTTGACCTGGACCGGTATGTCTTCGGCCAGGAGTGTCTCGATGCCCCGGACGGCCATCGCGAAGGCACCGGGCATACCCCGGAAGGCATCGTGGATGTCGGGCGTCACCCCGTCGAGGCTAACCGACACCCGGACGATCCCCGCTTTCCTCAGGTTCACCGCCGTCTCGGGGGTGACCAGGGATCCGTTGGTGGCCAGTGTCATGCGCAGCCCCAGTCCCGTTCCATGTGCTGCGAGCTCGAACACGTCGGGCCGGACCAGGGCCTCGCCCCCGGACAGGATGACGAGGCGGGTGCCGCCCGATGCAAGATCTCCGAGCAGGGACATGCCTTCCACGGTGGAGAGCTCGCCCGGCCCCGGCTCGCTGGTTGCGGAAGCCCGGCAATGCACGCAGTTGAGGTTGCATGCCCGGGTGAGCTCCCAGGCGAGGATGTGCGGCAGCTTCATGAGAGAAGTTCGGCCAGTCTCGGGGCGAAGTAGGTGATGATCAGGTCCGCCCCTGCGCGCCTGATGGCGACGGCCGACTCCAGGATGCAGGCGTCCTCGTTCATCCAGCCCCGCTCGCAGGCCGCCTTGATCATGGCGTATTCGCCCGAAACCTGGTAGGCCGCCAGCGGGACGTCGAACTCGTCGGCGATGCAGCGGAGTACATCCAGGTAGGGCAGCGCCGGTTTCACCATGATCATGTCGGCACCTTCCTCGATGTCATAGGCGGCCTCGCGCATGGCCTCCCGGACATTGGCCGGGTCCATCTGATAGCCCTTCCGGTCGCCGAAGGAGGGGGCAGATCCCGCCGCTTCGCGGAATGGCCCGTAGAAGGTGGAGGCGTATTTCACCGCATAGCTCAGGATGGGGATGTGCTCGAAGCCGTTCTCATCGAGGTCTTCCCTGATGATTCCCACACGGCCGTCCATCATGTCCGAGGGTGCGATGATGTCCGCGCCAGCCCTGGCATGGGACAATGCCACCGTGGCGAGCACCTCCAGCGTGTCGTCGTTGCTGACCCGGCCCTTCTCGTCCAGGATGCCGCAGTGGCCGTGGTCGGTGTATTCACACAGGCACACATCAGTGATGACCAGGAGGTCCGGGGCTGCGTCCTTGATGCGGCGCACGGCCTGCTGCACCACGCCGTCCTTGTGGTGGGCGGAGGTACCGGTGGAGTCCTTTCTTCCGGGAATTCCGAACAGGAGGACCGCAGGGATCCCCAGCGCGGCGATCTGTTTCGCGAAGCCCGGCAGCTGATCGGGGGAGTGCCTGAATTGTCCCGGCATGGCCTCGATGGGCTCCCTAAAAGACTTGCCTTCCTTCACGAAGATCGGGTAGACGAGGTCATCCACACGGACGTGGGTCTCCCTGACCATCCTCCTCATCGTATCAGTGCTTCTCAACCTTCGGGGTCTGTGCTCCGGGAACATATCATCCTCCGATTTTTTATGCTGACGGGAGAGTTATATATCCTCAACCCGACGGGTGCAAGCTAGGGAATTCTCATCAGCACGGGCGCGATTCCGGCTGTGTGCAGGCGCTCGAGGAAGAGGAAGATCATGTAGATGAGCGGGAACCACATCACGCTGAAGAAGGCGCGCCTGAAATATCTGGCATTGACGGGGTACTCCGCGGGTTCCGCATATGCTGAGAACCGGGGCAGGAAGGCCGGGACCCGGGCTTTGTACCCACGGAAGCCCTCGCCGTGCACCAGCTCCAGGTGTTTCTCCTCGGCCCTGATGACCAGCGGGTAGTAGACGGCGAAGGCAGCCATCACGGCGAACAGGATGAAGACGCTCTTCGTGACCATACCTATGCCGACGGCCCCGATGAGGCTGAAGAAGTACAGAGGGTTCCTCACGACGGAGTATGGCCCCTGGGTAATGAGGTCCCTGGTCTTGTGGCCGCTGATGTAGCTCAGCGCCCAGAGCCTGCCGAAGGCGGCCGTGAGCACGAGGATGAAGGCCGCAAGGTCGACGGCGACGGAGGCGGCCGGTCCCGGTCTCCAGACGGGCCCGGAAAGCAGGATAGCCAGAGCGACGATCCCCAGCAGGATCCGCGTGAGCAGGATACGGTATCTCTTGGTAAAGGACAGCAGCTGTTCCATGGCGTAGCGTTAGGTTCTAAGTCGTTCCCGCTGGAAAGTCAAAGGTTTTCGGAACAGAAAGTGAACCTCAGAGGTCTTTTTATGACCTGCCCTGGGAAGCGCCTTCCTCGTATTTTTGAGGGAAGGCGCTTCCCAGGGCAGGCTGAAAGGTACATGGCGGGCCGGCGGGCGATCGTTTCATCGGGGCGGTACATTTGTCCATGGTGTGTCCTCCTGTTTATGCCGAGTTCACCGATGAAGACGGTGAACTCGGCATAAACAGGAGGTAAGGGAAAGCCTCGGTTGAGACAGAGAAATGTACGGGACACTCTGCCGACGTTTCCCTCTTGACGGAGGGGTCAAAGAGGTCATTATTATGAGATCAGAATTGCAATGTTCACCGAGATATTTCATGAAAAGGGGGGTTCTATGGTAATCAAAAGGGTTCTGCTCCTTGTATGGATTTTCAGCACGATGTGTGTTTCGGCCGCATTCGCGCAGATCGACAACCTCACCAACATGAGCGCCGAATGGATACGCATGTCCAACCGCAATGCCGCCACCGATGCGCCGGACCTCGTGATCTTCAACCCGGCCGGTGCAGTGAGCCTTTCGGAGGGGTTCCACCTCGACATCGGCAACCAGTTGCTGTGGCGCATGCCCGAGCATTCCTTCACCGATCCCATAACCGGCAGTCATGACAGCTACGAACAGGATAGCCCCGAACTGTTCGTGCCCAATGTCTGTGCGGTCTATACCCGGGATAAGTGGTCCGTCTTCGCCGGTATCCACATCCCGGGCGGCGGCGCGACCCTCGACTACCCCGACGGATCTTATACGACCCGGCTCATCGGTGCCAGCCTTATAGGACCTGACGGGCCTTATTACGGATACTACACGGAAATCACCAATGACAGCCTCAAGGCGGAATCCCTCTATCTGGCCACAACCATCGGCGGGGCCTACAAGGTGACCGACAAGGTCTCCGTGGCTGCCGGGATCCGCTACATGAAAGCGGATAACAGCATTGAAGGAAAGCTCACCATGTCCGGGGGCGTTGCAGGAGACGACACACCCGATATCCCCCTAGAGGTGGATGTGGACCAGGATGCCTCGGGATGGGGCGGAATCATCGGCGTTCAGGTAGCCCCGACGGACAGACTGATCCTGGCCATGCGCTACGAGACGCAGGTGAAGCTGGATTTCGAAGACGACGTGAACACCGATGACATTGGTCTGTTCGTCGACGGCGAGAAGCACCGGAGGGATTTCCCCGCCATGATCGGCCTGGGGGCGTCCTACAAGCTCACCCCGCAACTCCGCTGCGAGGCGGACTTCAACTGGTTCTTCCAGAAGAACGCCGACTGGGGTGAAAACGAAGACGGCAGCGACAACGCCGCCGATGCCGGCGATGTCTGGAGCATCGGGGCCGCCGCGGCCTACCAGGTGTCGCCCGAACTGGAGGTCAGTACAGGATTCCTCTATACGAAGCACGACTGGTCCGATCTTGATGCCTACTACAATAATAACCTTGGGGCCATCGAGGTCCTGTATTCCACCAACGTGAACCTGAGCGCGGGATTCGCATACAAGGTGCGTCCGAACATCAAGCTGAACTGCGGCTTTTCCTACACCTTCTGGGATGATGAAGACATCAACACCCCCATCGGGGTCGTCTCCACGGAGAACGACACGTTTCTGATTGGTCTGGGCGTCGATATCGCCATCCCGCGCTAGATGGGATCCCGAAACACCTGATCAACGGGCCCTGCGGAAAGTTTCCTCCGCAGGGCCTCCTGTTGTATGGTATAATATTATGAAATCTTTGTAGGATTACAGTCTGCTTCCGTTGTTTCCGATAGATCATGCAGGAGGAAGAGAACCATGGCACTTCAGGTCGTAATCATGGCAGGCGGCAAGGGAGAACGGCTGTGGCCGGTCTCCTCGGGTCAGACACCCAAGCAGCTCATTCCTTTCGAGGGGGAGAAGAGCCTCCTCAGGTGCGCATTCGAGCGCTCGCTCAACATGACCCCGCCGGAAAACATCTATGTGGTGACCTCGGCGGACCTTTGCCTGAAGGTGCAGGAGGAGCTTCCGGAAATGCCGAAGGAGAATGTCCTGGCAGAGCCGGTGGGCCGCAACACGGCACCGTGCATCGGGTATGCGGCCGCCCTTATCGCGAAGAAGGATCCCAAGGCCATGATGGCTGTGTTTCCCTCCGATCACCTCATCCGTGAACCCGAGAAGCTCAAGGAGGCTATCCTCTTCGGCGCAGGTGCCCTGGAGTCGCACCCGGATCTCCTCATCACCCTGGGAGTCGTCCCTGACCGTCCCGAGACAGGGTACGGGTACATAGCCCCAGAAGTGGTGCTTCTGAGCCAGGGGGGACTTATCCTGAAGAGGGTCAGGGCTTTCCATGAGAAGCCTGCCCGCATCCTGGCGGAGCAGTACCTAAAGAGCGGCTATTTGTGGAACGCAGGCATGTTCCTCTGGAGGGTGGACACCATCCTCGACATGTTCTCCCGCCACATGCCGGAACTTCACGGCGAGCTCATGAGCCTCAAGGAATCCCTGGGCAGGGATACCGGATGCGTGGAGCGCTATTACAGGGCATCCCCGTCGATATCCATCGACTACGGCATCATGGAGAAGGCCGACCGCGTGGCCGTGATCCCGGTGGATTTCGGCTGGAGCGACGTGGGAAGCTGGGATGCCATGGGAAACCTCTTCGCCACGGATGCTCAGGGAAACACCGTGAGGGGCTCGGCGGAGCTTATCAATGCGGACAACAACGTGATCTGGTCCATGGACAAGCGCATCGTGCTCATCGGTGTCAATGATCTGGTCGTTGTGGAAGGCCCCGATTCCATCCTGGTCTGTCCCCGGTCCCTCTCCCAGCAGGTGAGTTCCGTGGCCAAGAAGTTCGGCAAGGGAGACGGCTGAGGTTTGAAAGGTCGTCGTGATCAGGAAGCCTTGAGCCTCCTCGTCCCTGTCATTATTCCCGCATGACCCGCGATGACTGAAACGAGGAGGTCATCGGACATACCACACCCGTGTTCCCGCCAAACCCTGTTACAGTTTGCTGCCGGAAAAGCCGAAGAGAAGAAAGATCGGCTCGCACAATGGTGTGGAAAACGAAAGGTGTTTCAGGTAAGGATCTTACAGAGATGAAGATCGAAGTCCTTGGTTGCAGCGGATCGGTGATGCACGGGTTCGATACCACCAGCATCCTGGTCAACTCGAAGATCCTGATCGATGCAGGCTCCGTCATGTCCGTATTGCCGGAAGACGCCCTGGACGAGATCAGGATCGTCCTCATCACGCATCCGCACATCGATCACATCAAGGAACTCCCGTTCCTGGTGGATGCCCTGTTCACGAGAAAGGCCCGCGGTATAAAGATCATGGGAAGCGCGACCACGGTGGAAGCACTGAAGGCCCATGTCTTCAACGGTCTCATATGGCCGGATATCGCAGAGCTGGACGCTGACAGGACCTTCCTGAGCATCGAGCCCGTACCGGACGGATGGTTCGATCTCGACGGTATCCGGTTGATGGCCTTTGCCGAGAACCATACCGGCGGGGCGCTCGGGTATGTGATCGGCGAAAATGGCAACTATGCCCTGTTCACCGGTGATACCGGTTACCATGAGGGACTCTTCGATCTCATCAAGACCCTGGGTCCTGACCTGAAGGCGTGCTTCATCGAGGCATCCTTCCCGAACAGGATGGGCGAGTTGGCCGCAGTTACCCAGCACCTGACCCCCGAGCTGATCATCAAAGGCCTCAACGGCTGTCTCTCCCCCTCCACCCGGGTGATCGTGTACCACATGAAGCCCTCGTACCTGAAAGAGGTGATCGCGGAGCTTCCCGAAGGGTTCGAACACATCCAAGGGGGGGAGGTAATTATTCTTTGACCGAGATACTGGACATCGCAAAAAAGGACGGGCGATGGACCGAGTGCCCTTCCTGTTCCGAGACCATCATCACCGACAAGCTCAAGGAGAACCTCTGGGTCTGTCCGCACTGCGACTACCACTTCCGTATCGGCGCCAGGGACCGTATCGCCGTAGTGTGCGACGAGGGATCCTTCGTTGAGATGGAGGTCGTGCCCACCCGCGGAGAGGAACAGACGTCCGCTCCGGATGAGGCCGTCAAGGGTGGACGGGCCCTGATCCAGGGACAGCAGTGCATCCTCGGGGTGATGGACTTCACCTTCAAGGGGGGATCCATGGGCGTGGCGGTGGGGCAGGCAGTGGTGGATATGATGACGGGCGCCCATCGGAAGGGGCTCCCCTTTGTGGTCTTCTGCGCATCGGGAGGCGTGAGGGTCCAGGAGGGTATCTGGGGACTGTTCCAGATGCTCCGCACGGTCCATGCGCGGACGCAGACCAGTGACGTCCCCATGATCACGGTCTTCACCGACCCCACCACCGGGGGGGTGAGTGCGAGCTTTGCCGGCCTGGCCGATGTCATGCTCGCCGAACCCGGCGCGCGTATAGGATTTGCAGGTCCCCGTGTGATCGAGGCCACCATGAGCTGTACCCTGCCGCCGGATTTCCAGGATGCCGGCAGGCTCATGAGCAACGGGTTCATCGACATGGTCGTGCACCGTCACCGGATGCGTGAAACCCTGGCCCTTCTCTTGAGATGGTTCTCTCAGGCCTAGACCAGAACCGTTGGTCCCTGGGGCTCGAGCGCACGAACAGGGCGCTGGACACCCTCGGCCATCCGGAAAAGGCCTATCCCCATGTGCTCGTGGCAGGGACCAACGGCAAGGGATCAACGTGCGTCTTTCTCGAGAGGATACTCCTGAGTGCCGGGTTCTCCACGGGAACCACCCTGTCCCCGCACGTGTCGCGGTTCACCGAGCGGTTCAGGGTGGACGGCGTCGAGGTGGACGCCGGAGAGCTCGGGAAGCTTCGTGCCGAGCTCGAACCTGAGCTGGCGGATATAGGGCTGACCTACTTCGAGTGGTGCGTGGTGCTCGCCGTGGTCCTTTTTGCCCGCAGGGGCGTCGACCTGGGCATCTTTGAGGTGGGGCTCGGGGGAAGGTATGATGCTTCCAATGCCCTGGACCCGCAGGTCAGTCTGATCACCGAGATATCGTCGGACCACACCGATTACCTTGGGAAGACCATTGCAGAGATAGCGGGCGAGAAGGCCAGGATCGCCAGAGCCGGGAGACCCCTCCTGACCGCCGCTACCGGGGAAGCGCTCGCGGTCATCAGGGAATACGCCCTTTTCTCAGGCGCTGTTCTCCGTGTGGTGGATCGACCGTGCGCGCTGCCCGTGGGGCCCAGGGGGGCGCATCAGGGCCTCAATGCGTCACTGGCGCTGGAAGCGGCGCGGATGCTGGGGGGCTGCCCGGATGGAGGGCGGATAGAGCACGCCCTGTGGACGGCCTTTCTGCCCGGCAGGGTTGAAAACCTGGACGGGCGCGTCATCATGGATGTGGCACACAACGCTTCATCTGTGCTAGTCCTGGTGGAGTACCTGAGGTCCCATGGTTTCGATGGGGTAGGGGTCGTGGGCATCCTCGCCGACAAGGACTACCCGGCGATGATCTCGAACCTCCTCCAGGTGTGCTCCCGACTGTTCATCGCCCCCGTGGCATCCCCGCGATCATGGGGCCCCCTGGAGATGAATCAGGTGAGAGACATGGGCGCGGTAACGTTGTGCGCGGATGTCACCCGGGCCTTTCACGAAGCGCTGCAGACCGGACGGCCCATTGCGGTAACCGGTTCTTTCCATACCGTCTCAGAGGTGAGGGAATCACTCATATGCAGAGGCTGGCCTTCCTGACGACAGTCATGATCGTCCTTCTCGCACGGGCAGCATCGGGTGTGACACTCGATGTGGAGGCGGACCGTCTGCAGCGGGAAGGGTCCCGCATCGAGGCCTCGGGAAACGTGGTGGTCAAGGGAGATGACCTGGTTCTGAAGGCGGACTACATCATCTACGACACGGAATCGGGGGACATCTGGGCCACCGGTGAGTGCATCCTCTCGGACGCCGACTCCGAGGTAAGGGCATCGTCCATCTCGTACAACACGCTTCGGAAGGATGTGCACATCCTGGACGGATCTTTTCGGTCGAATGACGGGACCATGCGGATATCGGGCGCATCCATCACACGGTACGGGTTAGACTACATCCAGGGTCGTGACGTGGAATACACCCCGTGCCTGGGCGATCCGCCGGACTGGTCACTGCGGGTGAGAGAGCTCGACATCCCGGTGGGCGGATACGGGGCGGGCAGTGATGTCCATTTCATGGTGAGGCGGTGGCCCCTGGTCAGACTCCCCTATCTGTTCTTCCCTGCCAAGCTGTACCGGCACTCGGGTCTGCTCTTCCCTGAATTCAGCCATGGATCCGATTATGGATACCGGTTCGGGCAGCCCGTCTATGTGGTGCTGGGAAGGTCCGTGGATGCGACCGTCACCCCCACCTGGCTCACGGACCGCGGACTCCTGGCAAAAAACGAGGTGCGGTACAGCCTCGATCAAGACAGGACCGGCATGATCTACCTGGAGGCACTCAAAGACAGAAAGGGCGGAGACCCGAGCGAGGGTGGGGTGATCGATACCGTCCCGTCCTCGAGGTGGTTCGTCAGGGCCCAGCAAACGGGCGAGGACCTGAACTGGGACATCAACCTGGCGAGCACGGCGGATTATTTCAGAGACATCGGGGCCTTCACCAACACTGACCCCATGCAGGGGCAGGGTTTTTCCCGGGACCTGAACGTCCTCGACGACTCGCGGCTGGAAGAGCTCATTTCCCGCGGACAGTGGGTCGACTCACGATGGGGGATGTCCTTCGCGGTCTCAGGGCAGTTCAAACAGGACCTGACACGGGAGGACAACGGGCAGACCATACAACAGCTGCCGAGACTCACTGCCCGGCTGAGGCAGCGCCCCATACCGTTCATCCCGCTGACGACCTCGGCCGAGTACAGCACGGTGCGCATCTCCACCACCGACTGGATCGAGGCGTTCAAAGACAATGCCGACATTGATGTGTCTCTGCCCCTGTCGATATACCCCTATGTCACCTTCAGGCCGTTCTTCAAGGAGTTCTACCGTGATACACGTTTTTCGCAGACCCAGGACCAGTACTCCGACTCCAGCTACGCCGAGCACTGGTCGGAGCGGGGGGCATCGCTCATCACGACCCTCTACAGTGGACGTTTCCTGAACTCCCTGGAACATCAGATGGTCCCCGGGATAACCTGGACGTACCGGTCCCGCTACGGGGGGAACTACGACCCCCTTGATGAAGAGGATCTCTTCCCGCAGATCCTCCCGGATGACGACTGGCGGAAGACCTCGGAGATAGAGGCGAGCCTGGCGAATTATATCCGGGACAGGTCGGGCATGTCGCTGGCGGACCTGACTGTGGGAAGCGTTTATAACTGCATCGAAGAGGGCTGGAGAGAGATCAGAATCGAGACGAACCTCCGTCCGGCACCATGGATCACCGCATCGCACAGGAACGTCCTCGACAGAGAAGACAAGGGTCCCTATGCCACCACGGAGCACACGACCAGGGTTACATTAACGGATGCACGTGGTGATGCCTTCTCCCTGGGGGGAGAATACAACCGGCTGGACACCAAGCTGCTCGTCGCAGACATGCGTGTGGACTTCGGACTGGGTCTGAGCGCTGGCCTCGACACCAGGTATGACTATCTCGAGCATGAGTTCATCACCCAGACCCAGGACATAGCCTTCACGTCCCAGTGCTGGTCCGTCCGGGTCGAGAGGAAGGCGGAGGCGGCGGATGAGGACACCCCTTCGAATACCACCTGGTCAGTCAACGTGAGACTGCTGGGCATGGGGGACATCTTACAACCGAGGCGGCCTGTGGCGGAGGGAGGAGGGCAATGATCCCCACCCTTGACGAATCTCTGCGCCTCATCGAGCTTCACAGGATGCCCGGCCACATCTTTGCCCATTCGATCATGGTCCGCAGGGTGGCCCTGGCCATCGGCTCGTCCCTTCTGGCATCGAACCGTGACATCGATCTGCGGCTGGTTGGAAGCTCAGCGCTTCTCCACGACATCTGCAAGATGGAGTGCATCGGAAACGGAGGAGACCATGCCCTCAAGGGCATGGAGCTGTTATGCCGGTACGGGTATCCCCGTGTGGGGGACGTGGTGGGTCAGCACGTACGGCTCAGGACGCTTGCCCTTGACGAGGCCATGGTGGTCAACTATGCGGACAAGCGCGTGATGCACACGAGGGTGGTTTCCCTGGACAGGAGGTTCGTGGACCTCATGGCACGCTACGGGACCGATGAAGGCAGGCGCGAGAGGATACTGGGGCACCACAGGGTATGCCTGCAGATGGAAGACATGATCGTAAATGCCTGCAATGCCGACTTAGAAGGCCTGGAAGGCCTAAACCTCATACCGGTCGATCAGACGCTCGATGGTGGATGAGGTCTCCTGGGAGAGCACCGATCTCTTGACGAGCAGGATCAGGGCGAAGATCTTGAAAGGATACAGGATCACGAGCCTGCCCTGATCGATGAAGGTCACCTTCTTGGGGCGTGAGGGACAGAGGTCGCCCAGGGTCTCGGGCAGGTTCATGTAGAACCGGGTGACAAAGGGGACATCGATCTCTCTGGCGATATTGCCGTTCTGGTACAGGATTTCCTGGTCGGATCTCACCACGGCGATGCCCGCGCATTCATTGAGGGACGAGAGGTTCTTCACGAGCATGCGGGTGGACTCGTCCACCGGTGCGATCTCGGCCTCTTCGATCTCGCCCCTCTCCAGGGCGAGGCTCATCTCATCGGCACGGCGCATGCCTTCGATGAGGAGGTATTCCCAGTTCGTCGTGATGCTGTTCCTGGGGGCCTTCATGCCGCCCACGAACTTGAAGACGCCGGTGGACCAGGAAAGGATGGTGAAAAGAGCATCCTCGCCCTCGATGGCTCCCACCTCGGCATGGGTCATCTGGCCGTCCTCGAAGTAGATGCAACCCTTGCGTTCGTCCTTCTGCACGAACAGGGCGGTGGTCATCTGGCTGAGGCAGTTCATCTGAATGAGGTCGGCCAGCTGGAGTCCCGAGACGCTGCCTGCGAATCCGCGCGCAGCATCCTCCTTGAGGGCCTTGAGGATAAGGCCCCGAAGCTGCTCGATCTCGAAGGGTTTTTCGATATAGAACAGCGAACCCCGGGCTTTGGCCTTCTCTTTTATGTCGGAAGATCCGTAGGCGGTCATCATGATGACCTTGGTGGCGGGTTTCTTCTCCTTGATGTGCAACAGGACGTCAAGACCGTTTATGCCGGGGAGCCTGATGTCGAGCACTACGACGTCGAAGGTCTGCTGGTCGATGATCGAAAGGGCTGTCTCGCCGTCGTTCACCGTGACGACCTCATAGGTTTCCCGATCGTGGGCAAGGGATTTTGCCAGAGACCAGGTCAAGGTTTCTTCGTCGTCACAGATGAGTACCTGCTTGGGCATGCTATCTCCTTGTGATGATCTCGAGGGCTATTTCCAGCGAAGCCTTCAGGCGGAGATACGACTCTGCGAAGACGGCCATCTTCTTGCCCGAGGGCTCCTTCAGTTCGTACTCGAAGTTGCCCAGGCTCAGCGCCTCCATGGCATCGATGATTTCGCGGGTCGGGTTTACCACGATCCTGGCTATGACAAAAGAGATCACAAGGGTGATAAAGAACCCTACCGCGAGGAAGATCGCCGTAAGCAGCATGATGTTCTTGGTGGCCGCTTCGATTTCCTGCTCCTGCTTCAATACCAGACCCTTCTCCCATGCCTTGGGCTTGAGCGCTATGAGAATCTGGTCCGTGCTTACCGGGTGTATCACCACCATGTAGGCTGCGGTGTTCACCGTAGACGGTGCGCCCGTTTTGATGGCCTTCGTGATGGCCGACGCCTGATCAAGGAGCAGGGGATGACGGTAGAGCGGAAGCCCTCGATGAGACGGATTGGTCGACGCCGTCACCTGGAGGTCAGCGGCATTGGTCAGAAAGATCTCCGCCCACGACTCGGGAAGCTTCATGGTTTCAAGCTTTTCCACGGGGACCGTGGACAGCAGCATGGAGAGTATCTTTGCGTCCTCCTGATAGAGCGAATCGGAAAGGGTATCCAGGTTCACCGACCGGATGGACCGCATCTGCGTATAGAGGAGCGCCGAGGACAGAAGCATCATGATGCTTGCTCCGAAAAAGGCAATAAGGAAGACCTTGATTTTCATGGGAGATCAAACCTCCGCTTTCAGCCAGTCGGTCATGTCGTCCAGGAATTTCAAGGACATCTTCTCGTTCGGTATCTTGCCGGAGATGGTCTCGATGAGGTAGGCCTTCTGGTCGGTGCTGTCGGTGAGCAGGTCCGTGCCCAATTCACCGGCGGTTTCCACGATCAGGTATGGGGCTATGGGACCCACGGCACGGGTGAGGGACTCCTTGAGTGAAATGATGAATTCGGTTTCGGGCAGGTGAATCGACCTGCGCTCGTTATGGATCTCATGGGGTGCAGCATCTCTGAGCAGGCCCATCCTGAGCAGGGTGTATACGATTTTCATGGCGTCGGAAACACCGAACCCTATGGCCTGCGCGATGTCGGCGATGGAGGTCTTTCCGTCTATGGCGGCGAGCACCTTCCACTGGATGGATTTGAGCTGGATCTCCTTTTCCCGGATGTCGGGCTCGAGGGCATAGACGGCAGCCGAGGAAGGGATGAGCGAGGTGATCTTGTCCATCTGGCGGAGATGGCCGGTGATCTCGGAAAGGACCTCGTCCACGGCCATGATGATGGTCTGCATGTCGGCTGGTTCATCCACAAAGAACCGGTATTCCCCCGATGTCCATACCGCGATCTCGTGAATGGCCTTGATGCCGGTCAGCGTTGCGCACTGGGCATGGACGACTTCACCTTCGGAAAAATAGATGTTGCCCGTCTCGGCCCCGTTGGTGAGGTAGAGCCTGCCCGTACGCTTGCCCAGTGAGAGGATCTTTATGATCTCGGGGCATCGAGTGTTTGCAAGATCACCGCTGATTTCCTGTTTCATGGTCTTATTTTCTACTCCTTGCCCAAATTCGCAATGATCAGCTTGCCGGTCATTCTGAGCAGGGCCTGATTGACCCGCAGGCTCGACAGCACCAGAAGCATGGTGTTCCCCGAAAGAAATGCCGTCATCAGGGTGTCATCCAGAAGGATCTCGACGGTATTGCCAGGGCGCTTATCGTCCTTGGAGAGATCATGGTACAGATGCATCAGCCTGTCTTTCGCCGATGCGAATCTGTGTTTTGCAGGCAGCTTGATCTGGATGTTTTTCCCCTGTGCAACGACATAGCCCTGCACGCCGGGGATCTGCAAGAGGTCCTTAATCGTGCCTTTCATATAAAATGCCCTATCGGCACGGGATATACGATTCTTTACGCACCGCAGGCTTCCTCAACTTTTGCATGCCAGGACCGATAAGTCCAGTAGCAAGAGAATACTGAGGCGGTCAAGAGAACATGATTATCTATACGTTGAGGGCCATCAAGAGACTCTGGATGCGCTGGCTGGGGAATCCTTTCCACGGGGTCAAACTCTACCACATCACCGACGAGGATCTGTGCTTCGATCCCGATGTGGAGAGGATGATCAGGGAATGCGAACTGCAGGATGCATTCAAGAGTTGTGGCAGTCTTGAAGATTACAACAAGGATTTTGTGAACTTCTTCACATCCAACCGCAGGCAATTCCACCTGGACTACTCGCAGAAAGACGGTCACTTCAGGGTTTAGCCCGGGGCTTTTTCCCTGTGTTCCTCGCCGTAGCATATGCACTGTGACGTGGTGCGTTTTCACTCTTGTGGTCGGATGCTTTCTCGCTTATATCATTCAGGGGCTGATATACAATGGATAAGAAGATCGCATCCATCATACAGGAAAACCTTGAACTCCATGGCCGTATCGGCCTGCTTGCGCCATCCATCGCACAGGCGGCCGCCATGATGATCGACTGCCTCGGTGCCGGGGGCAAGGTGATGTTCGCGGGCAACGGAGGATCGGCCGCCGATGCCCAGCACCTGGCCGCCGAACTGGTAAACCGGTTCCGCAGGGAACGCGCCCCTATGGCGGGTCTGGCACTGACCACCGATACCTCGGTCATCACCTCCATCGCGAACGACTATTCCTTCGACGAGCTGTTCTCCAAGCAGATACGGGCGCTCGGCAGGAGAGGTGATCTGTTCGTGGGGATCTCCACGAGCGGGGATTCGCCGAACATTATCCGTGCCTTCCAGACGGCCCACGAGATGGGCATCTCCACCGTGGGCCTGACGGGGGAGGGTGGTGCCATCAGAGATCTCGTGGACTGCCCCATCTGTGTGCCATCGAGGAGCACCCCGAGGATCCAGGAGGTCCACCTGCTTATCGAGCACATCCTGAGTGAGCTTGTGGAAGAGGCTGTAAGTGGATCGATTTGACAAAGAAGAGCATCAATACTATGAGAGGTATGTCGAACTGGGGGCGTAATGGGTTCGACGGGGGCAGTTGAGGCCCGAGGAGCATGCCGAGTTCTGCTGACTCGTAAAACAGGCAGAGACACATTAAGTGCCGACGATTACAACTACGCACTGGCTGCCTAAGGGCGCCACATCCTCTTGGAGCTCGCCCGTTGGTTCCTTTTGAGGGTGTCAAATCAGACGGGCACACCTGTTGACCCTGCCCCGGGGTCATCGGGAGTAAGAGGGGCAAGGGACATATGAAGCCTGTCTGCGGGCGGCATGTGTCCGACTCGAAAACACAGACTAAGCATGTAGCCGCCTTTGGTTGAAGGCCTTCGGACGGGGGTTCGATTCCCCCCGCCTCCACCATTAATTGATGAATGTTATGGATTGATGTCTTTTTTATAACAATCAACAACTAATAGCGCCTGACTGAAGACAAAACGCCGCTTGTTGAGTTTCTTGCCGATCCCTGCGCCTGGAAAGCCAAGGGGTAACCGATCGGAAGATTGTGAAGCAATTATCCTTTCCCTGAAAATTAAATAATAAATAATGACGGCATTTCCGAAACGTCCAGAAAGAAAACATGGCAGCGGGGAGAGAGATTGATCATGCATAACATCACGACTGGAAAGGTTAAATGCCAGATCTGCGGCAGTGAGACGGCATTGCTTGATGTCGTGGATTTCAATAAAAGCTGTGAAGAAGCGAGGGGTAAGTACCTGCCGATCTCCGGGATCCCCATCTACTATACCCATTGCCCGAATTGTTCGTTCACCTTCGCCCCGGAATTTGGGCAATGGACAGAGGATGATTTTCTGAAAAGGATCTATAACGAGCGGTACATCGATGTCGACCCCGATTATCTGGAGGTAAGGCCGCGGACAAATGCAGAAGTCATCTCGAATTTCTTCAGCCAACAAAAAGGTATGATTAAGCACCTTGATTATGGCGGTGGGAATGGAAAGTTAAGCGCCCTTCTGAAGGAAAAAGGATGGGACTCCCTATCGTATGATCCATTCCCGCGCAACGATATCGACATCAACGAACTGGGGAAGTTCAATTTCATAACAGCCCTCGAGGTGTTCGAGCATGTCCCTGACGTGAATCGGCTAATGAACAACTTATGCATGCTCATGGACAATTCGTGCCTGATATTGTTTTCCACCATGACAACGGACGGGAATATCAGGCAGAACAACAGGATCACCTGGTGGTATGCCTCTCCGCGAAACGGTCATATCAGTCTTTTTTCTAAAAAGAGTCTGATGATATTGGGGAATAAGTATGGATTAGGTTTCAAAAGTATCAGCAATGGTGTTCATTGTTATGTAAATCAAACGCCGGTTTGGGCAAGAAACCTGATAAACTGAATTAAATCCCCAGCATCACTTTCAGATGCTTTCCACGTAACGGCAGATCATCTCGGTCAATTCCTCGATGAGTCGCTCTTTCTCAAACGGCGATTCGAGAAACTTCACGTAGTGCGCCACGTTCTCCACGGCGCTGTGGATGACCTTGGCCATGGCCTCCAGGTCCCGCGGCGTGCTGCCCGTACGGTAGTACTCCAGCAGTGTGGAGATGATCACAAGCTGTTTCTTTTCCACCTCTTCGAAGAGCCTCCGCACGTCCGGGTCGGTGAATTTCATGACCAGGGCCTCCTTGTGGAACGAGGTATGGAGGTCGAAAACGGCAAAGGCCTTGACTATGTGGCCCCGGATGTTCTCCCTCATGGTGATCGAGTCGTCACGCTGGAGCGTGTAGATGCCGGTGACGAAGTTGTCGAGGTGCTCCTCGAGGATCTCCAGGAACAGGGATTTCTTGTTCTCGAAATAGCTGTAAAAGGTCCCGATGGACACACCTGCGTTGCCCGCGATCTCGTTCGAGCTCGTGCCCTTCATCCCCTTCTGTGCGAACAGGGCAAGGGCCGTATCCATGATGCGCTGTTTCCTTTCCCTGCTGCGGTTCTGTTTCGGTATGCGGATACGCATGATTACTCCATCTCATGCGAACCTAATACCCTGATGCCGGGGAGTCAATAAAAATATGAGTATCAACTCATATTAATGTTGACAATGTGAGTTGCCACTCATATTATTTCCGAAATAGTTCTTTCCATTCGCGGTTTAGATGACACATACTTGCATGGGGGATGGGGAATGAATGCACTGGTTACCGGGGCAACCGGGTTCATCGGTTCGGTGCTTGTCAGGGAGTTGATCGATCAGGGATGCAGGGTCAGGGCGCTGGCGCTGCCCGGCGAGGATACGGGAAGGCTGGAGAAGCTCGGCATCGATGTGCAACGGGGAGATCTCACCAGACCTGAGACCCTCAGCGGTGTCTGCAGAGGAACGGATGCCGTTTTCCACTTGGCAGGCAGGGTTGTGGACTGGGGGACCCGGGGACAGTTTTACAGGGCCATCTACCATGCAACGCTGAACCTGCTCCTGGAGGCATCCGGAACCGCCTCCAGATTCGTGTACATCAGCTCCATCGCAGCCATCGGCTTCGGCCGCCACATGAAGGGCATCAGGGAATCCGACCCTGTCTTCAAATCCGGCATCCCTTACAATGATGCCAAGCTCGATGCGGAAAGGCTCGTCTGGAACTTCCACAACACCGGGAAGATCAGCTGCACCGTCATCAGGCCGGCGAATGTAACCGGACCCGGGAGCGTCTGGGTGAAAGACATCGTCGAGAAGATGCTGAACATGCCCATGCCGCTCATCGACGGCGGGCGTCACAGCGCCAGCCTGATCTATGTGGACAACCTCGTGGATGGCATCATCCGGGCCGGGACCAGGGACATCGCCAGGGGTAAGACCTACCAGCTGCGCGACGACTGGGACGTCACGTGGAAGCGGTACATCGCGGACCTGGGCAATTTCATCGGCCAGAAGCCGTCGCTCAGCATCCCCTACCTCCCTGCGAGCATCGCGGGGAGGTTCATGGATCTCGTCTGTACCCCTCTGGGAATACGGCCGCCGATCTCCCGCATGTCCGTGGACATCGTGGGCAGGGACAACGACGTCGACACCTCGCTGGCAAAGGACGAACTGGAATGGCGGACACGAGTCGCGTACCCCGAAGCCATGGAGCACATTGGGGCATGGGTGCGGCAGAACTACGGAAGAGGTTGAATGTTCGGCATGATGCCGCAGGGATTATTCTCGGTTTCCACATACTACCGTGAAGGGGGTATCCATGAAGCTGTCGTTTCTCCTGTTTGTGCTGTACCTGAAGCTCAAGAGAGCCGCCAAGACGAACAAGGCGTTCAGGAACTACATCGGCACCGTTCAGCTCAAGATTCTCATCAGGACCGCTGACGGGAAGTACGGAAGGCTCTTCGTCTTCGACAAGGGGAAGGTGTCGTCCCTGGCCGGGGCCAATCACAGGTGTGATGCCGCCCTCGTCTGGTCGGACTCGAACACCGGGTTCAAGGTGATGCTTGCCGGCAGCGACGAGGCGACGTTCATGGCGGCCGCGGACGGCAAGGTGAAGGTCGAGGGGATGGCATATTATATCCAGTGGTTCAACGACGGGGTGAAGCTCACCATGTAGGTATGGCCGCGGCACGGGACGGGCGGCAGGGTCGGCAAACGCAGGAATGATGGAAAATAGAAGAGAAGAGGGGGTGTCCATGACCAATATATCCGGCGGTCATCTGGTTGGGAAATATCTGAAGGAAGTGGAAAGTGTCGACACAGTCTTCTGTCTTTCCGGAGGCCATATCGAGGCCATCCTGGACAGCTTCACGGAATACGGGATACGTGCCATAGACGTGAGGCACGAACAGGCGGCCGCCATGATGGCCCAGGCCTGGTCTGTCTACGCCGGACAGACAGGGGTATGCCTGGTAACCGCAGGGCCGGGGTTGACCAATGCACTGACCGGCATAGCCAACGCCTTCCTGGACAATGCACCTCTGGTGGTGCTGTGCGGGAGGCACCCCCTGCGTGACGACCTGAAGGGTGCGCTCCAGGAGATCAACCAGATGGATCTGGTCAAGCCCATCACCAAGTGGTCCGCCACCTGCTTCGAGACCAAACGGATTCCCGAATACCTCACTCTGGCCTTCCGGCATGCTGCAGAGGGGAGACCGGGGCCGGTATTCCTCGAGCTCCCTCCGGACATCCTGAACATCAAGGTGCCCTTGGACAAGGCACCCATGCCCACCCACAAGGCCCGCAAGTATACGGTCCATCCGGACGACTGGGATCTCAAGCAGGCCGCCGAGGTCATCAACGCGGCGAAGAAGCCCCTGTTCCTGGGAGGCAGCGGGGTGGGGCTCAGCTGCTGCGGCATCGCCCTGAACCAGTTCATCGAGCGTTCCGGCATCCCCTTCATCCTCATGAACTACGGCAGGGGCGAACTCCCGGACAACCACCCCCTGTCGCTGTGGGATATCGGGAATGTGGGGATTCAGCTGGGCATCACCCAGGCGGACGTGCTCATCGCCGTGGGCCTGCGCTTCAACTGGCTCCTCCAGTCCGGGGCCATCATCCCGCCGCAGACCAAGGTTATCCGTATCGATATCGACCCCCATGAGATCGACCGGAACAGGCAGGCCGACGTGGGTCTGGTGGGTGACGCCTCCTCCGTGCTCAACCAGCTGCTCCCGCTCATCAAGAGGGCTGACCACGGGACCTGGATAAAGACGCTCCGTGCGGCGAGCAATGCCTTCATCGACCCCGAGCTGAAGCTGAGGGCCTCACCGTCAAGCCCCATCCACCCCATACGGCTCGTGGCACAGATCCAGAAGGTCGTGGGAGACGATGCCGTGTATGTGGTGGATGGCGGCGACACCCAGTATTTCGGTCTGGTGGGCTTCACTTCCCGGGAGAAGGCCGGGGTCATGGCCACAGCATCAGGGCTTCTGGGCTGCCTGGGAACGGGTATCCCCTTCGCCATGTCCGCCAAGCTGGCCCGGCCCGACAAGAAGGTCCTCCTCCTGCAGGGTGACGGCTCCTTCGGGTTCAATTCCATGGAGTTCGACACCATGGTGCGCCACAATATCCCGGTGGTCTGCGTGGTCAACAACGACACGGCCTGGGGCATGATCAAGCACAGCCAGGAGCTCTCCATCGGCTGCGACCGGCTCAGCTGTTCGGAGCTGGGAGAACGGCACTACGAGAAGATGGTGGAAGGCCTCGGCGGGTACGGGGAGTTCGTCACAAAGGACGAGGACATCATCCCAGCGGTCAAGCGTGCGTTCGAATCGGGAAAGCCCGCCTGCATCAACGTGATGACCGATCCCACGGTAACGAGCCCGGCCACGCCGCTGTTCTACCAGGCCCTCAAGATGGAGTGACACCATGAAGGCCCTCCTCTTCAATATCACGGTGCCGAACTATCTCGCGCTGCAGGTGCTGGGACGGATCAGCAGGAATTACTACTTCGAGGGTCCCTTCGCCACGGTGCGTCTCAGGGATGTCCCCGAACCCACTCTGCCGAACCAGGACTGGGTGAAGATCCGGGTGCGGCTGTGCGGTTTCTGCGGCAGCGATCTCAACCTCCTCATGGTGAAGGACTCGCCCATGGCGTCGCCCTTCACCTCCTTTCCCTGCATCTTCGGCCATGAGCTCTGCGGTGATGTGGTGGAGACCGGGAGATCGGCGGACACCTGCGCTGTGGGCGATCTGGTGACCGTAAGCCCGCTGTTGAGCTGCGTCCCGAGGGGGCTCTCGCCGGTGTGCCCGGTGTGTGAAGCCGGAAGGCCGGGGAACTGCGAACGGTTCGCCGAAGGCGGCATGGCTCCGGGTATGTTCACCGGCATCTGCAGGGACGTCGGCGGGGGGTTCGCCGAATACATGGTGGTGCACAAGAGCCAGGTATACCGCATCCCTCCGGGCGTGAGTCCCGAATCGGCCACCCTCACCGAGCCGCTGGCCGTCGGCCTCCAGGCCGTGCTCGACAACATGCCCAAGGACAATGACAGGGTCCTCATCATCGGGGGAGGGGTCATCGGCGCCATGGTGGTCAAGGCCATAAGGGGGCTCGGGAGCGGGTGCGCCGTCACCGTGGTGGAGCCGTCGGCCTTCAATGCGGACTATATCAGGGGGTCCGGCGCGGATCACGTGGTCTCCGGAGACATCATCGGGACGGCCCTGAAGATGACCGGAGCGAAGGTGTACAAGCCCATGCTGGGGGAACGGATCGTCCAGGGCGGGTTCAACAAGGTCTTCGATACGGTGGGCCACTCGGACACCCTGCAGCTGGCGCTCATCGTCACGGCCGGGTGCGGGACGGTGAGCCTCGTGGGCATCGGCAACAAGACGACCTTCGACCCCACGCCACTGTGGCTCAAGATCCAGACCCTCAAAGGCTGCTACGGCTATGGGTACAACGATACCCCCTCAGGGCGGAAGCACGCCTTCGAAATCGCCCTCGACCTTATGAAATCAGGCAAGGTCCATGTGGAGGACATGCTCACACACAGCTTCCCCATTGACAGGTACCGGGACCTCATCGAGGTCAGCATGAACAAGGGCGCCCACCGGGCAGTCAAGACGGCGGTGAGGTTCTTCTGAGGGGTGTGATGCCGGGAGGTGAAGATCCTGCAGAACCCCCCTGTTCGTCGTGTTTGAAAATTGGCTCCTGGATTTCGACGACTCACTCGATAAATCCTGAGTGAGTCGTCGAAATCCAGGAGTTCAGGAAAAGTCTCGCATGAAGATAATGTTCAGTATCCGGGTTCTTTCCTCTTCAACCCTGACGATTTCCTTTTAAAAACCGTCAGGGTTGAAGAGGAAAGATTTTTCATTCCCCTGATTTTTCGCATCCAGCTTATCCCTTATTCCCCTTGCGCGCCATTGATATTCACGATATTACAAAAGCAGCGGTTACTTGGGGTTGGTTATGACATCTGTATTTTTTCCATGAGAGGAAATGTCGGGGGATAGGTTTATTCATGACTGATGCGTTCTTTTCCTTCTTTGAGAGCTTCCGTCTGCAGGACTTTTTTGACATCCTCATTATCACATCACTCATCTACGTCATCCTCATATGGTTCAAACACACCACCTCCCGGTTCGTGTTTGTCGGCATGAGTCTCCTAGGCTGCATATACATCGGTGCACGTCTTTTCCACCTCTACCTTACGACCCTGGTCCTCCAGAGTTTCTTTACCGTGCTCATCATTGCCTTGGTGGTGATCTTTCAGGAAGATATCAGGAGGTTCTTCGAGCGCCTTGCCACCCTGAGGTCGCTGGGGAGGAATCACAGAAAATCCTTTGCAGCAGGCAACAACACTGTTTCCGCCATCGTGGAGAGCGTGGCGGAATTTGCATCAAAGAGAACCGGCGCCCTCATCGTTATCCAGGGGAACGACCCCCTGGACCGCCAGCTGACCGGAGGATACAGCCTTGACGGCGTGGTGACAAAGCCCCTTCTCATGAGCATCTTCGATCCCCATTCCCAGGGACACGACGGGGCGGTCATCGTCAGCAACAACCGTATCGAGAAGTTCGGGTGCCACCTTCCCCTGTCTACGAGCATGGAAAAGGTCGGAGAGTTCGGATTACGGCATACCGCAGCCATGGGCCTTTCAGAGCGTTCCGATGCCCTGTGCATCGTCATTTCGGAAGAGCGCGGCACCATATCGGTGGCCAGGAACGCAGAGATGATCATCCTGAAGAACGCCGCCGAGCTGCGTGCCTATATCGAGAAGTACTATCAGAGCAAACAGCCGGAGCGTACCACGCCACTGTCCGGCGGGTGGTTCCGGAAGAACACCCTTGAGAAGGCCCTGGCCCTCATCCTGGCCGTCGGGCTGTGGTTCGTGTTCGGGTACCAGAAGGAATCAATCCAGAGGGACTACATCGTACCCATTGAATACCGCAAGATATCATCGGAATGGGAGATCGAGGAGTCGCGGGTGACGGACGCCACCATCACTCTCCTGGGATCCTCCCAGGCGTTCAGGCTTTTCGACCCCAACAGCCTCAAGATCTCTATTGATCTCTCTTCGCTGTCGGAGGGCAGACAGGTAGTAAGCCTCACCGCCGACATGGTGAATGTGCCGTCGAACCTCACCTTGGTCAAGATCAAGCCTGATCGCATTACCATAACGGCACGCCATCTCTATCCCAGGGACATCAGGGTGTCAGTCGACACCGTGGGGAAAGTCCCGGACGGGTATGAGCTCAGGGACATCACGGTGGATCCCCAACACCTTACAGTGCTTGCCCCTGTTTCCCTTTCAGTCAACATGATCTCCATCGCCACCGAACCTATCGAACTGAAAGACATGACAGCCCCTCAGACCGTCACGGTCAAGGTCGTCCCCTCCACATCGAAGATAAGGTTCAAAAACAACCAGACACCGTCAGTAAAGGTGATGGTGGATGTACAGGCCCTCGAGGAAAAAGTCCCCAAGGACCAGAAGAGACACTAGCTCAGGACGAATCCTTTCAGGGGCTAGTCGACAACGAGGTAAACGTTGTCTCCCGCCCGGGTCTTGTCCTTCACCTTGATGCCGATGAGATCGCCGGCCTTCGCCTCGGTGACGGCCTTGTTGTCGATCTGCATGGAGTCGATATCTTCCTCGAAGGTCGTCGTTGCGCCCTCGATGGAGATCTTATCGCCGACTTTCAGTGTGTCGCTCAGCTGGATGCCCGCGACACTGATCTTGCTGAAGAAATGGGTGACCTTGCCGATCAGTTTTTTCTCGCCAGCCATTGTCGCACCTCCTCTTGAATATTTCTATTATAATGCGATGCTCACGGGGATCTCAAGGGGAAATTCGCCTGTGATCACGGGATGATCAGCCCGGGCGAGCGAAACATCCCTGTCAGTCATATTCGTCGTTGATTTGTCGAGGCAATTCGGTGCGTTGGACAACAGGATCTTTCCCGAAGACCGGTCTACGTCCGGTCCTTCCCGCCGGCCTCATGGATGAGCAGGTGCGCAAAGGCAGCCACCACGAGGCCGTGGGTGATCTTCTGCTCCTTGATCATCCGGGAGAGCTCTTCCTTTGCCACGAGCTCTACCTTGATGGACTCGGTAGGGTCCAGCGACTGGCCTGACGCAAGAGAGCAGTTCATGGCCAGGAAAGAGTAGCACCGGTTGGTCTGCAGCGCCGGGTTGGGTTCCACGGTCCCGATATGCACCACGTCGGTGCTGATGTAACCGGTCTCCTCGGTCATCTCACGGACGGCCGCCTCCATGGGGCTCGAATCCTCTTCAGAAATGAGCCCACCCGGGATCTCTAGGGTGTCCCTCCGCACGCCGTGGCGATACTGGCGGATAGTCACCACGAGACCGTCTTCGGTGACCGGGATGATGTTGACCCAGTCTCCCAATTCGAACACGGTGAAGTCCTTGATGATATTGTTGGGCAGGAAATGATACTTGTCCTGGCGGACATTCACGAGCCGGTTCCGATACACGGTCTTGGAGTAGAGGTAGTTCCAGTCCTTCTTCATGGATGCCTCCGGGATTCCTGTGATAGTACCATGGAAGAAGACGCATATCCATAACGTGTTTATTCCATATTCATGCCGCCCTTGTTGCCGCCCATGACGCTTTTGTGGTAGGTAGAGACAGGAGATACCCATGAAGTGCGTATACATGGATGAGCAGTGCTACCGGTTCCACGATGACGACCATACCGACAGGTGTTTCCTGTGCAGCCAGAATTCACAGAAGCTCTTCATCGTACGTCAGGTCTCCAGCATGAAGATGGTGCACATGTGCGGGGAGTGCATGGTCAACAACGGCGAGGAGTATCTGCTCGACAACACACGACCCTGGGAGGGCCTCAAGGGGAAGAGTGGGTAGGGCCCCTCAGATTTCGTAGAGCCTCGGGAACTTCAGCGTGAAGGTCGTTCCATCTCCTTCCCTGGAAGCAACCTCGATCTTGCCCGAATGGGCATCCATGATCTTCCTGACAAAGGTCAGGCCCAGTCCGGAGCCTTTCTGACGTTCTTCCTTGCCTCTGGCCCGGTAGAAGGGCTCGAAGATGAACGGCAGCTTGTCGGGCGGGATGCCTTCTCCGGTATCCGAGATGCTCACATAGGTGTAGTAGTCGTCATAATCCATGACCACGGTTATCTTGCCGCCGGGTGGCGTGTATTTCGTGGCATTGCCGATGATGTTGGTGAAGACCCGCAGCAGACTTTCCGGATCGCCCAGGATCTTGGGCATGTCCGCCTTGCCCGAGGACTCGAGGGAAAGTTCACGCCTCTGGCACAGGGGGGTGAGTTCCTCGATGCTCCTGTCCACGATATCCGTGATCACCAGGGGGACCTTCGCCTCGGAGAATGACCCGTCTTCGATGCGGGAGAGGTCGAGCCAGTGGTCCACCAAGTCATGCAGGGATTGAAGCCGCTTTTCACAGCGGTCGATGATATCCCTGGTGGACTCGCTCAGCTCGGAGTCGGCGATGACCTTGAGCGTCTCGAAGTACTGCATGATGGTCACCAGGGGGGAGCGCATTTCATGGCTCACGAAGGTGATGAAGCTCCGTTCCATGCGCTCCTTCTCTTCACGGAGCCGGTCGGCCTCTATCTTGAGAAAACGATGATCGAGACCGCGCTTGGTCACGGCGCGGATCTGATCGGGGGTGAAGGGCTTGGGCAGGTAGTCGTAGGCACCCTTCTTCATGGCCTCCACCGCCGATACGATGGAGGCATACCCGGTGATCACGATGAGGACGATGCCAGGCATCTCCTTTGACAGGAGCTCGATGATGTCCATGCCCGAGCAGCTCGGCATCTTCAGGTCGATGAAGGCAAGGTCCGGCTTGTTCGAGCGTGCCAGACCTATGCCTTCATGACCGTTCGAACTCGTCACTACGGAATAGCCGTTTTTTTCAAGGGCCTGCCTGCATCCATCCAGAATGGATTCCTCGTCATCGATGATGAGGATCCGGGCAGGGTCTGCCCCCGCATGATCCATGGACCGTCACCGAAGGAGGTTGCCCACGTACCTGAGCAGGTCGTCCGCCTTGATGGGTTTGTGGAGTACCAGGTCCACGGTGGGGAGATCCTCCGGCGGCTCGAAGGACTGGTACGGCCCTTCCAGGTCCACGGCGCTGAGCATGATGAGCGGGATCTGCTTGCCTGTTTCCGATGTCCTGAGCCTCGATACCACGTTGAACCCCTCGCTCCAGGTCTCCATCATCATATCTATGATGGCCAGGTCGGGGGTGACGGACTTCGCCATGTTGATCCCTGATTTACCGTCCTCGGCCAGGAAGACCTCATACCCTCCCTTTTCCAGGATGAGCTTGGTGGCCATGAGGAAATCCTTGTCGTCATCGATCAACAGAACCTTTCTTTTTGAGTCCATTGTTTGTACCTCCTTCAAGGATTTCGTACCGGAGGAACAGCAAGGAGGATGCCACTTTTCAACCTGTTGAAATGATGACCATAATGAGAACACCAGGGAGGGGGGCACGTGACCGGGATGGGGTGAAACTCCCCACAGTGGAGAAAGATGTCCCTCAGGGGATCTCCTCAGTCGTCATCGGTACCATCGTGGCCGTTCACGGCGATGCCGTAATTCCTGATCTTGATACGCAGAGTCTTGCGGTCTATGCCCAGAAACCCGGCAGTCTTGTTCATGTGGTAGTTGAAGTGCTTCAGGGCCTTCTCAATGTGGTCCTTTTCCACGTCAACCAGGCGCATCCTACCGGAGAAGGAGTCCACCACCGGTGCCTTGGCCCGGGTATCCTGGCCGTAGTACAGGATGTCCGATAAGGTTACCTCGTCATGGTCGCACAGCACGCACAGCCGTTCGATGGTGTTCTTCAGCTCGCGGACATTGCCGGGCCAGGCATAGGTGTTCAGGGATTTCACGGCCTCGGAGGAGAAGTATCTCGCCGAGGAGTTGTGCTTTTCCCGGTAGATCTCGAGGTAGTGTCCAGCGATCTCGATGATGTCGGAACGATGCTCGCGAAGCGGTTTGATGTGGATGGGAACCACTGAGATCCGGTAGAAGAGGTCTTCCCGGAAGCTTCCCGCCTCCATCTCCGATCTGAGGTCCTTGTTGGTCGCCGTAATGAGCCTCACATCAACCTTCTCGGGGATGGAGCTTCCCACCCGGGGGACCTCCTGCTCCTGGATGACGCGCAGGAGCTTGGCCTGTATGTCGAGGCTGATGTTGGATACCTCATCGAGGAAGAGGGTACCCTTGTCGGCGATCTGGAAACGCCCGTCCCGTGATTCGACGGCGCCGCTGAAGGCACCCTTGATGTGGCCGAAGAGTTCGCTCTCCATGAGGTTGTGCACCAGCGATGAGCAGTCAACGGGAACGAAATGCATGCCGGAACGTCTGCTCAGGTTGTGGATGGTCCGCGCCACGAGTTCCTTGCCGGTGCCGCTCTCGCCGGTGATGAGTACCGAGGTGTCGGTCTGGGCAATGCGACGTACCGTCTCCTTGAGGTCCTTCATGTAGTCGCTCCCGCCGATGAGCATGGCGAGGGAGTCCTCCCTTTCCCTGAACACCGTGGTCTCCAGGCACTCGTTCACCGCGTTTCTCAGGTCGCCGGCACCGAACGGCTTGGTGAGGAAATTGACCGCCCCCAGGCGCATGGCCTCCACGGCCAGAGGGATCGTACCGTAGCCCGTAATGATGATGATCTTTGCCGAGATGTCCTGTTCCTTTTTCAGGATCCTCAGGATCTCGAGCCCTTCGATCTTGGGAAGCCTCACATCGAGGAGGATGAGGTCGAAGCGGCCTGCAAGAGCAAGACGCAGACCGTGCTCCGCCTCACCGGTGCTTTCCACTTCGTGGCCCATACGGGTGAGGATCTGCTGGCAGCCGTCACGGATGGACTCTTCGTCATCAATGATCAGGATGTGCTTGGATTTTTTAGCCAATACTGCATTCCTCCCGTGACGTCGTGGTATTTTCAGTCGACGGATTGCTGGCGGGCGGCAGGGTGATGGTGAAGGTCGTCCCCCTGCCGGGCTCGCTTACCACATCGATGAAACCGCCGTGTTTCTGGATGATGCCGTAGGTGATGGACAGACCAAGGCCGGTACCCTGACCGGGATCCTTGGTGGTGAAAAAAGGCTCGAAGATGTGGGGAAGGTATGCCTTGTCTATCCCTTTGCCTGTGTCCCCGATGGAAACCTTCACTGCGCCGGTGCTGGAGAGCCTGCTCGATATGGTGAGCGTTCCCTTTCCTCCCATGGCGTCGGTTGCATTGATGAAGAGGTTCAGGAAGACCTCTTCCAGCCGGGAGAGGTCGCCCATGACGAGCGGGAGTCCCTCGGCGAGATCGGTCTTCACCTCGATGCCATGGAAGATGGACTGGTCCTTGACCAGATTGAGCGAGGTGAGGACGACCTCGTTGATGGACAGCCGGGTCATGTCTCCGGAGGGTGTCCTGGCGAAGTCCAGGAGGTTCTGAACGATCTTCTTGCAGCGCTCGGTCTGGTAGATGATCTTCTCCAGGTTCTGGCGGGAGGGGTCTCCAGGGTCCATCTCCTCGAGGACGAGGTTGCTGTAGAGGAGGATGCCTCCCAGGGGGTTGTTGATCTCGTGGGCCACGCCTGCCGCCATCTGGCCCAGCGAGGCAAGACGCTCGGTAATGGTTATGCGCTGGAACGCTTTTTGGAGCCGGTCGTCGCGGTCTTTCAGGGAGCGGGCCATGTTGTTGAACGCCTGATCCAGCATGTCGAAGCCTGATGAACTGCCCGGCGGGAGCTGGTAGTCGAGGTCTCCCGATGCAATGGCTTCGGTGGCCCGGTTGAGGACCCTGATCCTGCGTATGATGCTCTGGCCCAGCCGGAAGGAGAAGAAGAAGGCGATTACCATGCCGACCGCAGTGACACCCAGGAAGATAAGAACGGTCCTCATCATCATGTCGCGGTACTTCGCCTCGAGGATGCCGGTATAGAGCATGCCGATGATCCTGTTGTCGATGTCCCATATGGGTGTGTACGAGCTGATGTACCAGTCATTTACCACGAATGCCCTGCCGATCCAGTCCTTTCCCTGGCCGATGACCTGGTCGTACACCTCCTTGGAGACGATGGTGCCCACGGCACGCTCGTTCTCCCTGGTCATGACGTTGGTGGATATCCGGACGCCGCCGAGGAATATGGTGGCAAAACCCATGTCCCGTCCCCGGTACCGCTCCGCACGGTACACGGTCTCCTTGATGGTGTCGACGATGCTGTAATCGCGGTTTAGCAGCACGCCGCCCACCAGGGCGCCGAGGAGCCTGCCGCGTCTGTCGATGATGGGGTAGGCGGCCCTGAGCACCATCCCGTCGGTGAGGACCTTTTCCTTGATCTCCACGGATTTCTCCGTCTTCACGATCCCGATCTTCACCCTCTCGGCAAGCTTGGGATTCTGGGCCAGGATGACGTCGTAGGGCATGATGATGGCCGAGGACGCGGGTTTCCTTTCCTTGAGGCAGGTCCTCACCACGGAGTCCCAGAGGATGACGTCGCCCTTGGCGTGGGGATTGGCTGCGCGGTAGATCACCTTTCCGTTCGTGTCCACCAGGGTGAGCATGTCCAGTTCCATGTGCCCGGGGGTCACGAAGGTCCCGCTCCTGATGAGCACCCTGAGATCCTCGAGGGGTTCGAGGTTGCCGCTGGTGATGGCGTCGTGGATGGGGGACCGCAGGGCGATGAACTGGAGCTGGTATTCGAGCCGCTCCAGGTTGTGCCGGTACACGAGCTTGGCCGTGTTGATGTCCTGCTGGACCTTGCGCTGGACCTCGTCAAGGGTGGACTTGTTGATCATGGTGATGCCCACCACCGATGCCACGGCAGCGGTGAGGCATGTGGCGATCAGAAACCCGATGACAAGCCGGCTCTGTAATTTCATGGTATACGCACGTTCACTCCCTGTTGCGCGCAAGGGGGATCGTCCTCATTATTACTATAACACCCTGAATTGAAACGATCAACGGAACATGAATCTTCTTTTCACGATCATCTTGCATTCAGAGAGGATATGGACTAAGTCCTGCCCATGATAGAAGCGGCGCCGAGCCTCGTCTTCGCCGATGATAAAGGCAATATAATGGATTTTCCCGGCCTCGCCATGGTCGGGCGAAGCGGAGACTACCTCGTGCCCGTCGACGGACAGGACACCATCCCTCTGCCTGCCGGCGCCCAACTCTACGTCATGCCCCATCGGTATCCCGTGGGGATGGACCCCGACACAGGGGAGATCGTCGTCCTGCGGGAAAACCCCTATGACGGATCGCAGCCCGTGTTTGCCGTGGCTGCGTTTCTCCCCGCCGCCCATACGCAGACGTTCCTCGCGGCATGGGAAGGCCGGGGTGATGCCGGGGAGCTCCCGTTCTTCGCCTACACGGCCCTTGGCTGGAAAGACGGGTTCGTGACCACGGCCATGAGGACGGACCCATCCCACAGACAGGACCCCGACAGGTTCGACCATGCGAGGGTGGAAGAGGGGATACGGCAATGGAGGAACGAGTTCCCCGGCAACCGACTCGTGGACCACCTCACGAACTGCGCCACGTGTTACGGCTGCCCGGCCGCGCTCAATCTGTTCCAGGGTAGAGAAGAAGCTCCACTTCCAACCTCTCCGGCGTGCAACGCCTCCTGCGTCGGGTGTATCTCGAAGCAACCCTGCGACAGGCCTCCCTCACCCCAGGAGAGGATCGCCTTTGTGCCGAGGCCGGAAGAGATAGTCGAGGTGGCGCTGAAACACATCTCCACGGTTGACGATCCCGTGGTGAGCTTCGGCCAGGGCTGTGAGGGGGAGCCGCTCATGGTGGGAGATACCATTCGTGAGGCCATCAGGCTCATCAGGGCTGCAACCTCGAAGGGAACGATAAACCTGAACACCAACGCGAGCCTGCCCCAAAAGGTGGCAGAGCTTGCCGATGCAGGTCTCGACAGCATGCGTATCAGCATGAACTCGGCCAGGAGGCAGACCTACGAGGCGTATTTCCGGCCCACGTACCCCTTCGAAGCCCTTGCCCGGAGTGCCTGCGTGATGAAGAGCAGGGGCAGATTCGTCTCCCTGAACCTGTTCGTGTTCCCCGGACTCACCGATGCTCCCAGGGAAGTGCTGGCACTGAGACGATTCATAGAGGAGACAGGTGTGGACATGATTCAGTGGCGAAACCTCAACATCGATCCTGACGTATACCTGAACATGCTCGGGCAGACCCTGCCGGCAGGCATCGGCATCCGGGATCTCATCGGGAGCATCCCCCTGCGGAGGGGATATTTCAATCCATACCTGGGGGGATGATCAGAATTCCACGAAGCCGCCCGATCCGTCATCGGCCGGCATGGGTGTGTCGGCGCTCACCTCTTCCCAGAACTCCAGGAGGATGACCGTGAAATCGTCATCCAGTGCATCCCTGCAGTTGAATGAACGCACATCGGTTTCAATGGCATCGATGATCTCGTTTCCCCGCAGAGACTGGACGGCCTTCCTGAAACACTTGATGAGACGCTCCTTGCCGTACTGATTCCCGTCGGCATCTTCTGTTTCAATGAGGCAGTCGGTATACATGAGCAGGGCATCTCCCATCCCGATGCCTGTCTCGGCCTTTTCCTCATACCCGCCGTCCTCGAAGGAACCAAGGAAGAAACCGTCGGTATCGAGCTCCTTGATTTCGCCGGTCGCCCGCTTAAAGAGGAGGGGGGTGGGGTGGCCGGCATTCGTGTAGGTAATGTTCTTGCCGAACCGGTCCGTCAGGACGAAGAAGGCGGTGATGTAATCCTCGTCGAGGACCGGCTTCAGGTCGCGGTTGAGCATATGCATGAGGATGGTGGGGCTTGCCACTGTGGCTGCAAGTGCATGAAAGCTCATCTTGAACATCGACGAGATGAGGGCCGCGGCCACGCCGTGTCCCGATACGTCCGCAATGATGAATCCGGTCTGACCTCCGCCCAGGTCGACTACGTCGTAGAGGTCCCCACCGATATGAATGGAAGGAATGTACTTGCAGGTGAAGCTCACACCGTTGAGGTTTTCGAAGGTATCCGGCAGCAGACTCTTCTGGAGCCGGGCGGCCATTTCCAGCTCGCTGACCATGCGATGGTTCTGCGCCCTGATGATCTCGTTCTTCTCATCCATTTCTGCCAGGGTTATGGTCAGCCTGGCCGCCTGTTCCTCCATAAGATCCCTGGTCTCGGCGCTCTCCATGAGGAGACGCTCCATATCCTCTTTCCGCCGTATCTCCTCTGTCACATCAGTGAAGAGTACAACGGAATATTTGCCTCCCTCCTTCGGTTCCACCGTGTGCAGGGTCTTCTCTATGGTATGTACGTCGAGATCTTCGGTCTGCAGGGAAACCTGCCGGCTCTTGTTCGAGAGGAGGTCCCTGACGACTCCGGGGGCCTCTGAGACGGATTTGCCCATGAGGTCTTTTGACCTCAGGGAGGTTATCTCCTCGGCCTTCCTGTTCCACATGATGATGCGCTCAAGATCCGAGACCAGGAGGAGGCCGGACGGAAACGTCTTGGTGAGCTGGACGATGAAATCGTCGCGTATCATGGGGGCAGGATACGCCACCCTGCCGGGGGCTGTATCCCTGCGGTAAATGAGTCGCACCTTGTTGCCGCATCCCTCGTAGATAACCTGGTTGAAGAAGTTCTTGGCGATCTGGATGCCGAGACCGCTTCCGATGTGTGCATGGGGATCGGGATTGAATTCTTTTCGGTAGTCAAAGCCGTTGCCCTGGTCGGTGACGATATATTCCAGTGTGTCCCTCTCCATATAAACCTGGAGTGTCACGACACGGTTCATATAATCTGGATTTTTCGCTCTCTGCTTCAGAAGTTCCTCGAAGGATCCCTTTTTCACTGCCCTGGCCTTTTCTTCCAGGGAGATGTTCAGGTTTCCGTGCTCCACGGCATTGAGGAGGATCTCGCCAAGCGCCATCTTGAGCATCTCCACATCGGGACACACGGCCCTGGCGTTCAAGACCGCCTGGTTGATGAAAAAGGGGAGCTTGTCTATATCGTTACCGAACCGGAGGGCCTTCTGCTCACTGAGGACGCAGTCGGTATCAGGCATGATGCCGATACACAGGGAACGCTGGTGGTCTTGAATCCGTATGATACATTCCAAGAGCTTATCGACGGAGACGGGTCTTATGAGGTAATCCAGGACGCCCATGCGTATGCATTCAAGGGCAAGGAAACCGTCAACCTTGCCGGCGGCTACGATGAGCAGGGCGCCGGGACAGCTGCCGTGAATCTGTCTGAGGGTCTTCAGCCCCGTGTCGTCCTTGGGATCAAGTGCGACGAGGACGAGGTCGGGCTTTTCCTCCATCAGGTGGACAAGACCCTCACCGGGGGAGAAGACGTGCAGTGCACGATATCCTTTCCGGGAGATTCTCTTTGCAAGCTCTCCGGAGGACTTTTCAGGATCGATGATGAGGATGCTCTGAATGACCTTCATGGTTGTTCCGGCCCGTATGGCCGCTCAATGCATGGAAACGAAGCGTGATTCTCAGCACTTCTCATTTCGAACCATGTTCATGATGGTGCCGGCGATGGAATGCAGTGATACGATCTTGGACACCCCGCCCATCTCTATGGCGACCTTGGGCATACCGAACACCACGCAGCTCTCTTCATCCTGTGCTATGGTGAAGGCGCCTGCATCCTTCATTTCCCGCAGGCCCCTCGCCCCGTCGTCACCCATACCGGTGAGGATGACCCCCAGGGCATTGGGTCCCAGTGTGTTGGCCGCCGACCTGAAAAGGACATCCACTGAGGGAATATGCCGGTTCACGGGAGGACCTTCCTTTACCCGCACGTAATATCCCTTGGGACCCTTCTGGACGATCATGTGCCTGCCGCCGGGGGCGATCAGTGCCTGACCCTGCTTCAATTCGTCATTGTCCCTCGCCTCGATGACATTCATGGCGGAAAGCCCGTTGACCCGTTTTGCAAAGGAGTTGGTGAACACAGGCGGCATGTGCTGTACGATCAGGGTCGGAGGGGCATCGGCAGGCATCTTGTTGAGTATCTGTTCGAGGGCGACGGTTCCCCCTGTCGATGCGCCGATTATAAGGATCTTTGATCCATCCCGCACGGAGATCAATCTTTCCGATTTGATTACGGCATCCATGCCCAGCTTCGGGGGAACGATGAGATTCGGGGGGGAGACGGCCTTTTTCAGTTTGGCCGAGGATGCCGCCCTGACCTTGGAACAGAGATCGATCCGCAGGTCTTCTATTCCTTCACTGATCTTCACCTTCGGCTTGGCCAGGAAATCGATGGCGCCTAGCGACAGGGCCTTTACCGTGGCATCTGCACCCTGTTCTGTGAGCGAGGAAAACATGACAACGGGCATGGGTGATGAGCGCATGAGCCGGGAGAGGAAGGTGAGGCCGTCCATCTTGGGCATCTCGATGTCCAGGGTCAGCACATCGGGTTTGAGTTCCTTGATCTTGCGTATGGCAATGAGTGGATCCGGTGCCGTTCCCACCACCTCGATCCCGGGGTCGGAGTCGAGGATATCCTTGAGGAGTTTCCTCACCAGGGCGGAGTCATCAATGATCAATACCTTTATTTTTTCCATATCCGTCTCACTCGAAGATGGTCAGCTCGCCACCTTCCGCATGGAGTTTCTCCTTCTCCTGGAAGAGCTTGGTCTTGTATGCCTGTTCCGCCTCGATGATCCGGGAGTCGACCGTCGATTTGAGCCTCTTGAGCAGGACCTTTGCGGTATCGGGAAAGTACAGGATCTTCCTGCCCGCGTAACCGCCCACATCCTCCTTCACGATCTCGATCTGTTCCATCTTCAGGAATGCGCGAACGAAATCGATGTTGGACTCGGGAACATTGCCGTCGGTCTTGCGGAAGTTCAGGACATGTCCGCCTCCGAACACCTTCGCCTGGAAGTGTTTCTGGGAGCCTCCCTTTTTGATCATCTCATTGATCAGCTGTTCCATGGCGAACATACCGTACTTGGCGGACTCGGAAAGGAACATCTCTTCGGAACGCACGTCGCCGGGGAGCATGAAGTGGTTCATGCCGCCAATGCCGGTCTTTGTATCCTTGATGCACACGGATATGCATGAACCCAGGACCGTGGCGATGACATCCGAGGAACTCACATAGAACTCGCCAGGATAGATGATCACCATGGTCCGTTTGAATTTATCACTGTGTCTTCTATACATGTTACACCTTCTGATACACCGTGTGTTTCAGGAACTTGAAGAGGTGTTTCATGGACATGAGGGATTCCGAATGGCCGATGAACATGAGCCCCATGTCCTTGAGGTGAAGGTGGAACTTCTGTACCAGGTCCGACTTCGTCTCTTCGTTGAAGTAGATCATGACGTTTCTGCAGAAGATAACGTCGAAGGATCTCTTCATGGGAAAGAGACGGTCCATGAGGTTGAGCTTGCGGAAGGTGATCATGTTTTTGATCTCCTTGCTCGCTTCATACCCTTCGACGGTGCGGACCAGGTACTTCGTGATGTAGTTCACTGGCACCGGGGCGATCTGCTGACTGGAATAGACCCCCCGGGCCGCCTTGGAAAGGATTTCGGTATCAAGGTCCGTCGCCAGGATCTTGATGTCCCAGCCTCTTTCCTCCCGGAGGGCGTCGGACACGGTCATGGCAATGCTATAGGGTTCTTCCCCCGACGAGCATCCTGCTGACCATATCCTCAGACGTCTCTCGCGGCCTTTTCTGGCCACCTCAATGAGGGTGGGAAGTACCTCGTCATGAAGGAACTCAAAATGATGCTTCTCGCGGAAGAAGTCGGTCTTGTTCGTGGTGACGCGGTTGATGAGATTGATGATCTCGTTACCGGCATCGGAACTTTCTTTCAGGTACTGATAGTACTCGGAAAAGTTTTTTAAATTCAAAAATCTGAGTCTTTTAGACAATCGTGCGACAACCAGATTTCTCTTCCTGTCGGACATGTGGATGCCCGTCTCCCGGTAGATGATTTCCCGAAAGAGTTGGAACTCCTTGTCGGAGATACTGTATGATTGCGCGCACAGCGTTGAATTCATACGCCATCGACCATATTAAGCTCCTCATCCGAGAGCAGTCTGTCAACATCGAGGAGGATCACGAACTTGTTGTCCTTGATGCCCATGCCGAAGATGAATTCGGTGCTTACCCCGGTAGAGAAATGCGGACGAGGCTTGATGTCCTCCTTGTTCAGCGTGATGACATCGCTTACGGCATCAACCACGAGCCCCATGATCCTCCCCGATACATCCAGGATCATGATGACCGTGAACTGGTCGTATTCCTTGATCTCCATGCCGAAGCGCTCGCGCAAGTCGATGACCGGGACGACGATTCCCCTGAGGTTGAGCACGCCCTTGATGAACCTCGGCACATTGGGGATCGAGGTGCAGCTCTGATATGCGATGATCTCGTTGAGCTTGAGGATGGAGATCCCATAGGTCTCCATCCCCAGTTGGAAGGTCACATACTGGTTTGATAGCGCCTTTGCCGTTTCGTTCTGCTGAGCCATGGGTGTACTCCCCATTAGAATTCCTCGAAATCGTCTTCGAATTCGGATACTGTTTCGGTTTTTGCCGGTTCCATGCGTGTTTTGTGCTGGGGCTGTTTTTTCGTTGGGGATTTCTTTGTCCTGGTTGATTCGGTCTCGCGGGTGACCTTGAAGCGGTCCACGGTATCGGCCAGGTCTTTGGCCTCGTTGCTGAGGCTGTCCGATGTGCTGGCGAGTTCCTCCACCGTGGAAGCGTTCTGCTGGGTGGTGGTGTCGATCTGGGCGATGGCCCGGTTCAGCTCGTCCACGCCTGAAGCCTGCTCGCTGGATGCCGCGGCGATCTCCTCCATGACCTGGGAGAGGTCCTGGATGTGCCTGATGATCTGTTCCAGGGACTCCCCGGATTTCTTCACCATGATGTCGCCAGCGGCGATCTTGTTCACCGTGTCCTCGATGAGGGCCTTGATCTGGCGGGCGGCCTCCGCCGACCTTTGGGCCAGTGCCCGTACTTCTTCGGCGACCACGGCGAATCCTTTACCGTGCTCGCCAGCCCGGGCGGCCTCGACGGCGGCGTTGAGGGCCAGGAGGTTGGTCTGGAAGGCCACCTCGTTGACCGTGACGATGATGTCGCCGATCTTCTTGGATGCGGCGGAGATCTCGCTCATGCCGAGGACGAGCTCCTGGGCGGCTTCTCCGCTGGAGCCGGCCATGCGCACCATCTCCGTGGCCTTCTGGCGGCCGTCGGTGGCGTTCTCGGCGTTGTGTTTGATGGAGGAGGTCATCTCTTCGATGGTGGCCGCCACCTCTTCGATGGCCGATGCCTGCTCCTGGGTGGCCTGTGAGAGGCCCTGGGCTCCGGCGGCCACCTCCTTGGTGGCGGAATCCACCTGGAGCGAGGAATCCTTCACCCTGGTGATGACCTCTTCGAGGTTCTCCACGAAGGTGTTGAACCAGGATGCGATCTCTCCCACCTCATCGGTGGAGTTCACCGGCAGCCGCTTGGACAGGTCGGCCTCGCCCTGCGCTATGTCCATCATGCTGGATGATATCTCCCGAGCCCTCCTGGCTATCTTGCCGGCGAAGAGTGCGCCGAGCACGGCCACGACGATGGCGGTGATGAGGAGGAAAATCAGGAGCTCCATCTGGAGGCTGCGGACCGCTGCGAGGGCCTCGGATGAGGGGACGGCGGCCCAGACGATCCAGTCCAGGGGTTTGATGTATGCAAGGTAGCTTATCTTGCTGACCCCGCCGAAGGTGTAGTCCGATCTTCCCTGCTTCTTGTCGACGGCCGCCCTTACCCAGTCGTAGGTCTCGTAAAGGGTCTTGTTGTTGCGGAGTTCCGCCTTCGGGTGGTAGACACAGGTGCCGTCGGGCTGGAAGATGGCAAGGTACCCGGTGTCGAAATACTTTTCCTTGGCGGCCTCCTTGATGAGGTCGGCCTTGAGGGACTTCATGAGCTGTTCCTTGATGATGTCCAGGTTACCCTCGATGGAAGCGCTTCTCACCTCGGCCATCCTGGCGTAGGAATCCACCTTCACCTTGAGATACTCGAATGCCTGGTTCTTCAGATGTCCGCTGATGCTTATGCCTACATAGATGATAACGACAACAAGCGGTATCAAGCCTGCGGAAAGGATCAGGGCCGTGAGCTTCTCGCGAAGTTTCCATCGTATGCTCATACTGTGATCTCCTCTGTGTATAGACTCATTCTAGAATTCCTCGAAATCGTCTTCGAATTCGGATACTGTTTCGGTTTTTGCCGGTTCCATGCGTGTTTTGTGCTGGGGCTGTTTTTTCGTTGGGGATTTCTTTGTCCTGGTTGATTCGGTCTCGCGGGTGACCTTGAAGCGGTCCACGGTATCGGCCAGGTCTTTGGCCTCGTTGCTGAGGCTGTCCGATGTGCTGGCGAGTTCCTCCACCGTGGAAGCGTTCTGCTGGGTGGTGGTGTCGATCTGGGCGATGGCCCGGTTCAGCTCGTCCACGCCTGAAGCCTGCTCGCTGGATGCCGCGGCGATCTCCTCCATGACCTGGGAGAGGTCCTGGATGTGCCTGATGATCTGTTCCAGGGACTCCCCGGATTTCTTCACCATGATGTCGCCAGCGGCGATCTTGTTCACCGTGTCCTCGATGAGGGCCTTGATCTGGCGGGCGGCCTCCGCCGACCTTTGGGCCAGTGCCCGTACTTCTTCGGCGACCACGGCGAATCCTTTACCGTGCTCGCCAGCCCGGGCGGCCTCGACGGCGGCGTTGAGGGCCAGGAGGTTGGTCTGGAAGGCCACCTCGTTGACCGTGACGATGATGTCGCCGATCTTCTTGGATGCGGCGGAGATCTCGCTCATGCCGAGGACGAGCTCCTGGGCGGCTTCTCCGCTGGAGCCGGCCATGCGCACCATCTCCGTGGCCTTCTGGCGGCCGTCGGTGGCGTTCTCGGCGTTGTGTTTGATGGAGGAGGTCATCTCTTCGATGGTGGCCGCCACCTCTTCGATGGCCGATGCCTGCTCCTGGGTGGCCTGTGAGAGGCCCTGGGCTCCGGCGGCCACCTCCTTGGTGGCGGAATCCACCTGGAGCGAGGAATCCTTCACCCTGGTGATGACCTCTTCGAGGTTCTCCACGAAGGTGTTGAACCAGGATGCGATCTCTCCCACCTCATCGGTGGAGTTCACCGGCAGCCGCTTGGACAGGTCGGCCTCGCCCTGCGCTATGTCCATCATGCTGGATGATATCTCCCGAGCCCTCCTGGCTATCTTGCCGGCGAAGAGTGCGCCGAGCACGGCCACGACGATGGCGGTGATGAGGAGGAAAATCAGGAGCTCCATCTGGAGGCTGCGGACCGCTGCGAGGGCCTCGGATGAGGGGACGGCGGCCCAGACGATCCAGTCCAGGGGTTTGATGTATGCAAGGTAGCTTATCTTGCTGACCCCGCCGAAGGTGTAGTCCGATCTTCCCTGCTTCTTGTCGACGGCCGCCCTTACCCAGTCGTAGGTCTCGTAAAGGGTCTTGTTGTTGCGGAGTTCCGCCTTCGGGTGGTAGACACAGGTGCCGTCGGGCTGGAAGATGGCAAGGTACCCGGTGTCGAAATACTTTTCCTTGGCGGCCTCCTTGATGAGGTCGGCCTTGAGGGACTTCATGAGCTGTTCCTTGATGATGTCCAGGTTACCCTCGATGGAAGCGCTTCTCACCTCGGCCATCCTGGCGTAGGAATCCACCTTCACCTTGAGATACTCGAATGCCTGGTTCTTCAGATGTCCGCTGATGCTTATGCCTACATAGATGATAACGACAACAAGCGGTATCAAGCCTGCGGAAAGGATCAGGGCCGTGAGCTTCTCGCGAAGTTTCCATCGTATGCTCATACTGTGATCTCCTCTGTGCGATAATTCATGTCACCCTCGAAGCCATAGGAGAATTTCAAATGTGTTGACTTGTTGACCTGGATTGCTTCCAAGGACGCAACCGCCAGGTCCTTCAAGATCATGAATGAAAAGCTCATGGGTTCTTCTTTCGCATATGCACTAACATCATGGGCGCCTCATCATGCCTGGAACGCCATACGTTCGATGCTGTGTACGTCCAGGATGAGGGATACCCTGCCGTTGCCCAGAATGGTCGCGCCTGAAGTTCCTTCTATCTTCTTGAAGTTCTTGTCGATGCTCTTGATCACAGCCTGGGTCTGGCCGAGAACATCGTCCACCAGGATGCCGAACCTGCTGTCAGCCCCATGGAGCACCACCACAAGAGCCTGGGTGGGATCGGTCTTCTCGGAAGGCAGGTTGAAGAGGTGGTACAGACGGACGAGGGGAAGGTAATCGCCTCTGATGTCAACGAGTTCCCCTTTGCCTTCAACGGTTTTGACCTCGGTCCGTGAGGGACGCACCGACTTGTCAATGACGGAAAGAGGGATGGTAAGAACCTCATCTCCAACCTTGACCATCATGCCGTCGATGATTGCCAGCGTGAGCGGAAGCTTCACGCGGAAGATGGAACCTTTCCCGTCTTCCGAAGAGATCTCCACGCTCCCCCTCAGATCCTCTATGTTCCGCTTCACTACATCCATGCCGACTCCCCTGCCGGAGAGCTCGCTGACCTTCTCGGCAGTGGAGAGCCCAGGAGCGAACAGCATATCGAAGATGTCTTTTTCGGAATAAGACCTGCCGGCATCAGCCTGACCTTTTTCGATCGCCTTTGCCAGCACCTTTTTCTTGTCAATGCCCTTGCCGTCGTCCGATATCTCGATGAAGATGTTGCCTTCGCGCTGGAATGCCTTGAGCCAGATGGTTCCGACCTCAGGTTTGCCGAGGCGGCGCCTTTCATCGGGAGGTTCGATGCCGTGATCAATGGAGTTCCGGATCATGTGTTTCAAGGGATCGCTGATCTGCTCGATGACGTTCTTGTCCAACTCGGTCTCGGTCCCGCTCATCTTGATCTCGATCTTCTTTCCCAGTTCAAAGGAAAGGTCCCTGACAACCCTGCGGAAACGGTTGAACGTGCCCTCAACAGGAACCATACGAACTCTCATGACCTGTTCCTGCAGATCCCGGGAGATCCGCTCCAAAGAGGAAGTTGCCCCCTGTAGTGAACGGGTCAGGGAGGCATCGGTCACCTCGCTGGCGCACTGGGACATGCGGGCTACGGAGATCACCATCTCCCCCACCAGGTTCACGAGCTTGTCAAGCTTGTCGGTGTCGACCCTGATGGTGGACGATTTCGCTATCTTTCTGCTCTGGGATTGAGCGAGGGCCATCTTCTCCACTGCTTCCTTGGAGACCTTGCCCTTTTCCACCAGAGCCTGACCGGTGGTCTTGTGCTCCCTCAGAGTCTCCATGACATCGTCTTCCCTGACGAATCCTTTTTCCACGAGGATCTCGCCGATGGGTTTTTCGGCCAGGGTAAGATCGATACCTTCCTTGTATTGTGACGATATGTCGACGATCACGATCTCATTTTCATCCATGACAAAGATGAAGATGTTGTTTATGTCGGAAATCGTTCTGGTCGTGCGAAGGATGATCTCCCAGGATGTATAACAGGTGGTGGGCACGAGATTGTAGAAGTCGGGGATCGTCCCGGTGAAGGCCCGTGACTCGAGGATCTCTCCGAATTCTCGCAGCTCTTGTATGAGCATGATGGGATCCTGGCCGGTGGAGAGGATGTCCGCACGGAACTTCATGTTGATGGACAGCACCTTTTCTCCGGTTCTTTCCTGGGGTTTCCTCTGGCTTTCAAGTGTATCGCCGGTCCCTTGTGCTGTGCCGGAGAATCGCTTCAGAGTCTGGACGGATTCCTCGATCTCCTTGCTGTCGATCTCTTCGCCTTCGCTTCCCGCGGCTATCATCCTTTTCAGAAAATCCACGGAGGTGAGCAGGGTGGAGATGAGCTTTTTCGTTATGCTCAGTTCCTTTTTACGGATCCTGTCAAGGATGTTCTCGATGGTATGGGTGTAATTGCTGACATTCTCGAATCCCACTAGCCCTGCGGAACCCTTTATGGTGTGGGCGGCGCGGAAGACCCTGTTGATGGTATCTTCGTCCCCGCGTTCTTCTTCCAGTTTGATGAGGCCGTTTTCGAGCTCCCGGATCTCATCCTCGCTCTCTTCCATGAATACCTTGACGAGTTCATCCATTGCCATGGCTTACCTCATGAATTTTTTTGTGACATAGACCAGCTGTTCAGGTTTGAAAGGCTTTACGAGCCATCCTGATGCCCCCGCCTGCTTGCCTTTGAGCTTCATCTCTTCCTGGGATTCGGTGGTAAGCACCAGGATAGGGAGGTACCTGAACGGTGTTTTCTTCACCTCTTTGATGAAGGTGATGCCATCCATGACCGGCATATTGATATCGCTGATGATCATGCCGATCACATCACCGTGTTTGTGGGCATCGGTGAGTTTCTCCAGCCCGTCCGCACCGTTGACCGCATTGATCGTTTCAAACCCGGCGGCTTTCAGCGTATAGTTGACGGATGCCCTCAGAGTGGCAGAATCATCCACCACGAGGATCTTTTTCTTGATCATGGGAGGGCCTCCTTCAAGGCAATGCTGAACCCCGAGATCTCGATGATTTCCCGAATGGCAGGATTGATTGCCCTGATGCGCATGGCACCGTCCGCATCGAATGTTTTCTTGAGGGAGTACAGAAGCTGGAGTCCTGAAATGTCTATCTCCTCAACCCCATCAAGATCCAGGGTGATGACCTGCGATGAATCTTCCAGGAGCGACTCCAGAGAAGAATGAATGTTCTCGATGTCCGAAACCACGAGATTGCCCTTGCAAACGATTGCACCCTGCCTGTCTATGATGATTTCCATTGTCATCACCTCATGGATATGGGGAATAGCTTGTCCAGCTTCACTGCTTTGAAGATGTTGAAGAGATTTTCGTGGATACCCTTGATCTCGAAGCTCGCCTTTGCACTGTCAAGGCTTTTGAAGAACATGAGGATCTTGCCTATGCCTGAAGAACCCATGGTCGGGACCATGGCGAGATCCATTATGACCTTCTTCGGTTTCTGGCCAGCGATCTTGTTGAGCTCGGTACGCAGGAGTTCCGCGGCTGGAGTGTCCACAGCTCCTGTGACCTTCACATAGAGGGTGTCTCCCGATGACCTGGTTGTAACATCCATACCATATCTCCTTTGTGGCAGTTGAGCTTGATAGTCCGAGGATGTGCCATCCCTGTTACACCCCATCGGAAATTCAAAAACCAATCTTTATGGAAAGTCTTTGGGCAAGCTGAATACCTTTGGGTGAATGTTTGGGCAAGGTTCGAAGAGAGGAGAGATGTGGTGCATCGGACGCGGTGGATATATTCGGTGCCTGATGATGAAGGGGTGTGTAAAAAGAGTGCAGATTGACCATGTGATGGTTCTCATGGAGAGAACATGCGCATTGACAGATACCTAAATGAGTTATATCTAGTACCGACGTATGTGATGGTGTGTCTGGAATGATGAATAATAAAAACAATGAGTTAAGTGAGTGTTGTGTGGTTTCGGAAACGGATAGACTGAAGAGATGAAGAACGCATTCATACTTGTCATCACCGGTCTGTCAGGGTCCGGAAAGTCGACGGCTCTCAAGGCCATTGAGGATGAGGGCTTCTTCTGCATGGACAACATGCCCATCGACCTCATGGACAAGTTTCTCGAGCTCTATGAGTCGGCGTCCTTCACTATCCACAAGGTATGTATATGTATGGATGCCAGGGCAGGTGCACCATATTTTGCCCAGAAGGCCCCCTTGCTCATAGCCCAGCTTCGGAATCTGACGGAGAATGTACGGCTCATCTTCCTGGAGTCAGGCAAGGAAAATCTCCTGAATCGGTACAAGGAAACGAGGAGGAGGCATCCGTTGAGCGAGTCGTACCCGAACCTGCTCGATGCCATCGAGGCAGAGGTAGACCTGCTGGCGCCGCTTCGAGGGATTGCCGATTTCATCGTGAACACCTCACAGCTCAATGTTCACCAGCTTGCAGCAAGGATCAAGGAGATCATCTCGACGGAAGATCGGTCCAGAGATATGTACATTGAGGTCAGTTCGTTCGGTTTTAAAAAGGGGATCCCCATGGACTCCGACATCGTCATGGACGTCAGGTTCCTCCCGAATCCGTATTTCGTCGACGAACTCAAGGATAAAACCGGGTCAGACAGGGAGGTAAAAGACTTCCTGCGGTCGTCAGAAGTCTATGAACAATTCCTCTCGAAATTCAAGGACCTCATCAGTTTTATCCTTCCGCTCTGCAAGAAGGAAGGCAGGTCCTATCTCAATATCTCCATAGGTTGTACCGGCGGAAGGCACAGGTCTGTAGCCATTGCGGAAGAGATCAGGCAGGCAATAGAGGATGCCGGGTATCCAAGCAGGCTGAAGCATCGTGACATCGTATGAGGAGGTTTTAATCTATGGTCGGTATCATTGTTGTCGCGCACGGTGATCTTGCACGTGCATTCGAGGAAACAGCCCAGATGATCGTGGGGCCGACAGAGGCCTTCAAAGCCTGTTCCTTTGTGCAGGGTACGGACGTAGATGACCTGAGAAGGCTGCTGAAGGCATCCATCAAAGAAGTGAACAGGGGTGAAGGTGTCATCATTCTTACTGACATGTTCGGCGGCACCCCGTCCAATATCAGTCTGTCATTTTTGGAGAATGGGAAGATCGAGGTGATCACCGGGGTTAATCTCCCCATGGTGATTACAGCGCTTACCAAGAGAAAAGGGAAGGAAATATCTGAACTGGCTCGCTTGTTGAAAGAAGGGGGCTCGAAGAATATCCATATCGCTTCAGAGATCCTCGCAACGAATGTGGCTGAAAAATGAATGTATTGCTCGTCAGAGTGGATGACAGATTCATTCACGGGCAGATCCTTGAATCATGGATACCTCACCTGAAGGCCCAGGGCGTCATCGTTGCCAATGATGGTCTTGCTGGCGATCAGTTTCAGAAGACCATCATGTCCATGGCGATCCCCGACAGGATAAAGCTCAGGATCGTATCTCTGGATGAGGCCCTCAGACTGAGGGATGACTGTGATTTCAATGAAAAACGAATCTTTGTCATCGTGTCCAGCATAAAGGATGCCCACCGTCTGTTTGTGGGGGGTTTTCCATTCACCCGGCTCAACATCGGGAACAACAAGTCCACGACTGAATCAAGGCAGATTTCCTATTCTGTTTGGGTCGACCGCGAAGATCTCCGGCTTGTCAGGGAACTCCTGGACAAAGGGCTTGAGGTGACGCTTCAATCCGTTCCCCGTGAGCGTCTTATTGACATGAGATCTATTCTTGATATGGTAGATCTATGATCTTGACCGGATTTTTCGGGGTGCTCGCCGGCGCCCTTCTGTGGATGGACAGGGTCTTCGTGTTTCAATTCATGATCAGCAGGCCCATGATCATGGGTCCCTTGATCGGCCTTGTCATGCATGATCTGCATGCCGGGCTCTTGGTGGGCCTTTCCCTGGAGCTTCTGTGGCTGAATGCACCACCCGTTGGTGCATATCTCCCCAATGACGAAAGCTTCTGCACCGCCGTAGGAGTCCCGGCGGCTGTTCTTGCCGGGTCTTGGGCTTCACCGTCTCAGGCGGCGGGATTGGCCATCCTCCTTTGTCTGCCGGCAGCCCTCGTGGGGAGGACTCTCGACATGCGGCTGCGGACAATGAACGAGGAGCTCTTGGATGTAAACGAACGCATGTCCGAGAAAAAGATATCACAAGCCATGGTCAAGGCGGTCCTCCGGTCTTTCATTCTTGCCCTTGTGACGCTCTGTGCATGTGTCATGATTGCCGATGTCATGGTCATTCACGTCGGGAAGATTCTCCCTGATGCGGTTCTCGCCTCGCTCCCTGTCGTTCCTTTCGCTTGCGTGCTGATCGGTCTGGCGGCCCTCGTATCCCGGGAAATGCCCAGGAGGTCGCATGTAGGCATGTTCGCCCTGGGTCTCAGCCTGGTGCTCCTGCTCACATGGATCGTATAATTGTTCGGACGGCGCTCCCTGAGGACATCGCCGATGTCGTTGCCATCGAGCGCAGATCCTTCACATCACCGTGGGACGAGGAGACTTTCGCGACGACCCTTGAGGACGGGCGGTCTATTGCAATCCTGGCCATGGATGATGACGTGGTGATCGGATATTGCATTGCGCTGAGGCTGACTTCCATGGTTCATGTTCTGAACCTGGCGGTTCACCCTGATCGCCGGGGAAAGGGGATCGGAAGAAGGCTCATCCAGGAGATCTTGAGGGAAACAGCAGCACATGGCAAGTTGTGTGCAGTGCTCGAAGTGAGACGGTCCAACGTTCAGGCCCGGTCTCTCTATACATCCATGGGATTCTCGCATGTGAGCACCTGGCATAGGTACTATTCAGATACTGATGAGGATGCGGCTATTATGGTGAAGGATTTAAGACCACAGACGGCCCATGATGTGACATGTGCCATCGCACATAATGTCGAGGTGGCGGATGGCACATTTCATCTCGTGCTTGAGGGTGAGGTTCCTCGAGGGGATCCCGGGCAGTTCGTCATGGTGCAGGTAAGCCAGGGCAGCGAACCGTTTCTTAGGAGGCCTCTGGCCATACTCGGGCAGAAAAGCTCGGAGATTGAATTACTCTATAAAATTAAAGGTTACGGAACTCGACTGCTCTCGCGGAAAAGAGCCGGTGAACTGGTGAGGGTGCTCGGACCCTTGGGAAAGGGGTTCGGCCGGAGAGCTGCAGGACAGATAATCTATATGGCTGGAGGAACAGGGCTACCCCCCTTGCTGGCTCTTGCGGAACATGTCCGACAGGGGGTGTTCATCCTCGGGGCAAAGACGAAAGGTGATCTCCCTTTGTTGGAAAGGATACAATCGATACCGAACACCCGCAATGTCATCACGACTGAAGACGGGTCATTCGGATGCAAGGGGCTGGCGACGTATATCCTGAGAGATCTTCTCTCAGATATGCCTGAAGGTGATGATATCATCCTGTATGCATGCGGGCCCGAGGGCATGCTTCGAGAAGGAGCACGGATGGCTGCACAAAAGGGGGCTTACTGTGAACTGTCCCTTGAAGAGCGCATGTCATGCGGGTTCGGAGCGTGTGCCGGGTGTGTCGTAAGCACAAGAAAGGGAACCAAGAGGGTATGCCGCGAAGGTCCTGTATTCGCGGCCGATGATATCAACTGGAGCTGAATATGGATACTTCTGCAAGGATTACACCCGACCTCATATTGAAAAACCCTGTCATGAGCGCATCGGGAACCTTTGCATACGGCGAAGAGTTTGCCGAGTTCTTTGATCTGGCTCTCCTCGGGGCTGTGGTGACCAAGGGATTGTCGCTGGCTCCCAAGACCGGGAATCCTACGCCGCGCATTGTGGAGACTGCGTGCGGAATGATCAATTCCATAGGCCTTGAAAACATAGGGATACCAGGATTCATCAAGGACAAGCTCCCCTTCCTGATGCAATTCGATACCTGCGTAATAACCAACTTTTTCGGAAGCACCGAAGATGACTATGTTCGAGCGGCAGAGGCCCTGAATGTGCATGGTGTCTCGGCTCTGGAGATGAATGTGTCCTGCCCGAATGTGAAACAGGGCGGTATCGAATTCGGACGGGACCCGGATGCACTTCACACCCTCGTGAAGAGGGTAAGACAGGTATGCGGGAAACCTCTCATCGTGAAGCTCTCCCCCATGGTTACGGATATAAGGATGAACGCATTGGCGGCAGAGGAGGCAGGGGCCGACGCACTCACCTGCATCAATACTGTGCCGGCAATGGCCATAGATGAAAAGGTCCGAAGGCCTATGCTCGGAAACATTACCGGTGGACTCTCAGGCCCTGCCATCAAGCCCATCGCCCTCAAGATCGTATGGGATGTCTCCAGGGAGGTCTCCATACCCGTCATTGCGTCAGGAGGTGTTCTGACAGCACAGGATGCCATTCAGTTCATGCTGGCAGGAGCCACTGCCGTACAGGTCGGCAGCGGCGGCTTGAGGGATCCGCTATGCTATCCTGAGATTATCAAAGGTATCAGCACTTATCTTGATGAGAACCAGATACAGGACATATCAGATCTCATAGGAGGTCTCCTGACGGATTGATCTGGATCCGGTTCATGATTTCATTGTTATGGTATTCTTCCTCTGATTGCTTTGATCCATACCCTGCCTGAAGGAATTCATCACATGTGAAGCATGGGATTTTTTCCGGGGGGGGGGGATCATACGTGTTGCGTGATATGGGCAGGAACCATCCTTTTGTTGTTGTCGTTGCAGGTCTGTGCTGCGGAATGCTTGTCAGATGGGCTGATGGGTACGGCATTGCGTTCTGTGGTGTCCTGCTTGTTCAGCTGGTGTCAAGAGAACGGTTCATCCATGCTCTCATCGGGATATTACTCGGATGTGCCGCGGCATGTTTCGCTCCGGTTTGGATTCAAATCGATGATGGTCCCCACCACGTCAGGGGTATTGTGGCTTCTACGGAATTTAGCGGGGGTTCTTTCCGCATGGCCCTCAGGGATGTAGCCGTCGACAGAAGTCACATCAGAGGCAACGCCTTGATAAGTGTTTATCGGAACCCGCCCATGGTTCAAGCCGGTTCCCGGGTGTCCGGTGTGGTTGACATACGGCAGCCGAGGGGCCTGGGGAACTTCGGTGAGTTTGATTATAAGAAACATCTCCTTGCAAAGAACATCACACTGAAGGGTTCTGTGGATGATGGTTCTACGCTGACAGTCTCTGGGGGTAAAGCGGCTGCGGGAGTCAAGAAGAGACTGCTTCTGGTCTTTGATCGTTATGCACGCCCTGAGGCTGAGCTCATCAAGGCGATGATCCTTGGGGACAGGTCAGGCATCACGAACTCTTTGCAGGACAGGTTTAACTCACTCGGCATCATGCACCTTATAGCAATTTCGGGGCTCAATATAGGTATAGCCATGGCCATAGGGTATGGTATTTTGTTCAACGTCCTGAGGTTCCTGACTCCCATTTCACTCCGGATAGACGTTCCGCTGGTTTCCGCTATCGGCGGCATGGGTGCAGCGATTGCCTATACGGTCTTTGTAGGCCCCGAGGTGCCGACCCTCAGGGCATGCATAATGGCGGTAAGCTGTACGATGGGGATCTTGTTTCTGAGAAGATCAGACGTTTTTGATGAGCTTGCCTTAGCAGGGTTGATTATCCTGGTGCTCTGGCCGGGGTCTCTGTATTCGGCGAGCTTTCAGCTCTCTTTCAGTGCAGTGCTCGGGATTGTCGGTATTGTGGCAAAGACGGGGAATGCCCCAATTTGGTTCAGATTTGCAGTCGTAACACTGGCGGCAGGAGTATTCACGATGCCGCTCGTGGTCTACCTGTTCGGATTTGTATCTGCTGCGGGACTCCTGGCGAACTGTATCATTGTGCCATTCTTCAGTCTGGTCATCATGCCCCTTTCCTTGATCGGCATGGCAGCGCATCTTATCTCGGCCCCTCTGGGCAAGATCATTTTTTCATTATGCATGGACGCAACACATCTCCTGATAGAAGCATGCGATCATTTCGGTTCCCTGCATCCGGTGCCAAGGCCTTGGGTCGTCTGGGTCTATCTCAGTTACATCGGCCTTCTGACAGCGTTCTTTGGCGAGAAAACCCCATGGAGATCGTATGTGCTCATTGCCTTAAGTGCCGGTGTCATTGCTTTGCCGATCATACAGCACGCCATAAGGAACAATAGTCCCATGTGCTTCGATTTTCTCAGTGTCGGGCAGGGCGATTGTTCTCTGGTCACTGAGGGGCCTCATGCTGTTCTCATCGATGCAGGACCGGCCTATTCAAGTTTTGATGCAGGCAGGCAAGTCGTCAGTCCTCATCTCCTGCGAAGAGGGATCACCTCGCTCGATGCAGTGATCGTTACCCACATGCATCCCGACCACTGCGGTGGCATTCCCTACATCCTTGAGCGGTTCCCGGTCGGGCAGCTATGGCTCAATGCCCCGCTGGAAAATAATCCCTGTTTCCAAGAAGTAATACGCATCACAAAAGAGAAATCAATCCCATTGAGATATGTTTGTCGTGGTGATAGTCTCCGGATCGGAGGAATAACCATGGATGTCCTTCATCCGCAGTACAGGCTTGATCATCATGAAGGCGGAATGGATCAAAACTTGCAATCCATTGTGGTGATGATACATGATAAGCGTATGAAGGGTCTCTTTATGGGTGACGCAGACATGTATGGCGAACTAATACTGGTGCATATGCAGAAGAACATAACAGCTGATGTCCTCAAGGTGGCACATCATGGAAGCGAGAAGTCATGCCTCGATCCGTTCCTGGGTGCGGCTTGTCCGGAAAGAGCGATCATAAGCTGCGGATTCCGGAACAGGTACGGAGACCCATCGAGAGAAGCCCTTGCGAGACTGGAAAGGCACAGCATATATGTCTACCGTACAGATATTCATGGAGAAGTCATGGTAACATCTCTTCCTTCAGGGCCGGATGTTAAGTCGGTTCGTGAACCTGCCGATATTCAATAGGATGAACAAGGAGATTGGTTTGTATACGGCGTCGGGCCCTGCAAGGATTATGACCGGAACATCAGGAATGACGCTCATGGAGGTCATGATCGTTGTGGTGATTATCGGCATCCTCGCTGGCGTAGCCATGCCCGGAATGATCGGGTGGTTCAGCAAGAGAAGCCTGGACTCCGCATCGAGGGAGATGTTCTCCAATTTCCAGAGGGCAAGGAGCGAAGCGATCACCCGCGCCACGAACGTTCAGATCCAAATTGATTCTGGCAATGAATGGTACAGGATTCAGGATGCCAACGGCAATGTGATCGTGCCGCAGACAAACATGCCAGAGGGCATAGATCTGGAATCCGCAGCCACGACGACGGGGTTTACCTTCCGTGGTTTTTCTACAACGCCGGAAATTACGGTTACCATCACGAGCGAGGATGCGCCTGCTGCAGACAACTGGAGAAGAATAAGACTCAACCCCGGCGGAACGGTGAGTATAGAGCCATGAAAAGGTTAATGGTACTGGCAAATAGCAAGGGACTTACCCTCATTGAGCTGATGATAGTCCTGGTTCTGTCCCTTCTGCTCATGGGGGCAGTTTTCATGACCTTCCAGCTCCAACACAACTCGAGCCGTGCCCAGACCCAGGTGGCCGCCACCCAGCAGGATCTCCGGGCTGCGATGGACGTTATTGCCATGGACATCATGCATGCAGGTCTGTGTCAGAACCCATCAAGTAGTATTCAAGGCATACCGACAGGAACCAGCGGCACAAACACCCTTCAGCTTCAGATGGATTATAATGATGACGGAGCAACTACCGGAACAGGCGAACTTGTTACCTACCGGCTGAATAACGGCAACCTGGAACGCGTCGATGTGAATGCAGGGGTTACCCAGGTCATTGCAAGGAATGTGACGGTTTTGACCTTCCAGTATCTGGGCAGGACGAAAAGCAACAGTACACAACAGATCGACCCGGGCGGTGGAACCCTCTCCCAGGCACAGGCCAAGGCCGTGAGGTTTATCGATGTGACAATCACCAAGGAAGGCGAGCAGGTGGACTCCCAGACAGGGAATGCAGTGCAGAGGACTCTGTCGCGCTGGGTCTGCAGGAGGAACGGTGCTATCGATGAGCTCTAGAATGACGGCGGGTATGGATAAAGGACCTGCAGAAGGGTGTCGCTCCGGTGGATTCACCCTCATCGAGTTGGTCGTGGCCATCCTTGTCTTTGCCCTCGGCATCATGGGTATCCTGAAGATGCACCAGGCTTCCGTTCAGGCAAACAACTTCAGCATGCAGCTCACCGAGGCAGTCAATGCGGCGGAAGACCAGATGGAATTTCTGCGGGGCCTGTCGTTCGACCATAACTCTATGAGCATCGGAGCGCACAATACCACCACGACGATTTCGAGGAACATCCCGTATAACGTTTCCTATCAGGTTGCTACGACGCCCGGTACCGGGGGCAGCGGACGGACGGTCACCATCAGTGTCACCTGGCAGGAGAAGAACTTGAATCATATGTTCACATTGCCTCTGGTGATGGACGAGCTGGATTAATGCCCATTGAAGGCGGCAGGGAGCTTCAAGAGATGAGGATAAAAGAGATTCTGAAGGATAAGGATGGTGCGGTGCTTATCCTGGTGCTCATCGTTCTGGTGGCTGCCATCATCCTGGGTGTCATGATGACCAGGTCGGCGACCCTTGAATCGAGGATGGCCGGCAACGAACGCCGCTATATAACTGATTTCGCAAATCTCGAGACTGCCGTGAACCTTGTCCTCATACAGAATACCGCTGCTCTGGCGGCCGTCGCAACGACCTCGGGCAATTCCTATACATATCCCGATGGAACGCTCCCGGATGGCACGAGTGTAACGGTCACCCTTGAAGACATAAGAAAGCCACCCGTGGGTTCCGGATTTGATCCTTCCTACAAGGCAAGGTACTATCTCTTTGAGGCCACGGACGACGGTGGCAACCAGAACCTTTCAGTAGGTGCATACAAGGTGTTCCCGCCCATCAATGACTAGAAATGCCTGGGGACAAGATCAGGCAAAGGAGTGGTGATATGAGCAGGAAGAGTACATTGCTGGCCATGATCATGGTTCTCCTGCACTGGGGTTGTTTCGTTGGGTTATCACATGCCGATGATACGGAGATATTCGGAGGGGCTTCCATTAATGTTCCACCCAACGTTCTGATTATTTTTGATAACTCAGGAAGTATGGCGGAGAATGTCTGGGTTCAGGCCAGTTCCGCCGATTATGATCCCGCTGTCGAATATTCTGGAAGCTACAGCCTGTCAAGGGTTTACAGTCAGGATTGCAGTGGATGGGGATGGTGGGATAACTTCGCAAATATCGGATCGAACCACATCGTGGATTCCACCGAGATCTCCTGCACGGAAGCCAGGGAAGCGCTCAATACATACGGGCACTGGCAGGGGCAGATCAGTGGATCGGGAACCCATGCATGCGGGACAAGCTATTCGTGCAGAAATCTGAGGACAGGCAATTATCGGAATTATCTCGCATCGACCTCGGGTCATTATGAACAAAAGATCTCTGTGGCGAAGACGACCATAAAGAACCTCATCAACACCACAGACGGCGTGCGCTTCGGCATCATGGTCTTTAACGACAGTGAGGGCGGACATGTACTCGCACCCATCGCGACCCGCTCCACTGCCACCGAGAAGGCTACCCTGACCACGCTCATCGACTCGCTCTCCGCCCAGACATGGACACCTCTGGCCGAGACCCTGTCCGAGGCCGGGCTGTATTATGCGAGGAAGCAGTCGTGGTTCAATACTGGAGTGGACTATGCAACGGCGTATGACCCGGCGATCCAGTATAGGTGCCAGAAGAATTATATCGTTTTGATGACTGATGGTGAGTCCACGCAGGACAGGAACAGCAAACTCTGGAGCACAAACTATTTGAACAGTAAAGTCATCGGAGACTACGACAATGATGCCAGCTCCCACGATGAGTACCACAACAGCGAAGGTGATGCTTATGACAGCTACGGCAGCGATTACCTCGACGATGTGGCCAAATTTCTCCGCGATGAAGACCTCCTGACGGGGGTTTCCGATCTAAGCGGGGTTTCGTTCGATGCAACGGATTTCCCTTCACAGAATATCATAACCTATACCATAGGGTTTGCCATCGATCATGTTCTCCTCACCGAGGCTGCAGATTCAAGCCACGGGCAGGGTGATTACTTCACTACTTCAGGCGGTGTCAGTCTGCAGGACATCTTCGAGTCCATCATCGGGAGTATCCTGGAGACCAATTCCCAGTTCATCTCCCCCGTGGTGCCCGTGAACAGGCTGAACAGGACCTATGCCGACAACGGATTGTACATCGGCATCTTCGCTCCCGACTCGGATACGGATATGCAGGGGTTGTGGAAAGGCAACCTGAAGAAATTCGGGTACAGCAAACAGGGGGAGATCCTCGACCGTCACGGCGTGTTAGCCACAAGCAGTACCGGCGCAATCCTCGAGGGTGCACACTCCGTCTGGGGCACAGAAGTGACAGGCACCGAGGGCATGACTGTTGACGTCGGGGGCGCTGGTGCGGTCCTGTTGACTCAATCATCGAGGAACTTCAAAACGAACAGCAGCACGGGTATGGTGCCCTTCAACGCTTCGAACGTCACCGCCGCAAACATGGGTTTGAGCACGGATGCACAGAGGAACGACCTCATCGACTTCGTCACGGCCGGAGGCATATACGCACCTACATACACTGGCACGGATGGAAAGAACCGTGTGTGGATTCTCGGGGATATCATCCACTCCCAACCCGCAGTATACTACGACAAGGTAAACAACCGGAACATTATCTTCGTCGGGACCAACGACGGTTTTCTGCACTGCTTCCTGGATAACGACAATGGCACGTCCGATTCGCTCACCGACGATTCAGTCCAGGAATCGTGGGCATTCGTCCCGTGGGACCTCCTCCCGAATCTCCAATACCTGCCACCAGCGGGGTATACCGCTGAAATCGCGGGCAACTCCACTCACGAGTACTTTGTGGATGGATCACCGGTGGTCTACAAGAGCGGGAGCAGCACCTACCTAGCCTTCGGCCTGAGGAGGGGCGGGCTTAATATAACCTCCGGAGGTGAGCTCACGAACCAGTACTTCATACTGAACATTGACAACTATCAATCCCCGAGCTTCACGGCATCGATATCAAAGAGCATCCTGGGTACAAGCTCAGAGCAGCTCGGCCAGTCCTGGAGCACCCCTTATTTCAGCACCATCAAGACCGGGGCCAGCACAAGCAGCAAACAGGACGTACTGATCCTTACCGGAGGGTATGACACGAACCAGGATAATGACGACCCCGGTACTGCAGACACCAAGGGCAGGGCGGTCTTTGCCGTGAACGCCACTACGGGCGCCCTGATGTCCAACCTGAACTTCAACTACAATAATTATTCAAAGATGCGGTATTCCATGGTGGATCTCAGGGCTTATGACGACAATGACGACGGCTGCACCGACGTGATCTATGCGCCTTCCGTCGGAGGTGACCTCTTCGTATTCGATGACAGATCAACGGCCACAGGCACGCCATATGACGGCGTATGGACGAAACGTTTGCTCTTCAGCGCTGCAAACCGGGGCAGCACGGCGAAGCTCAGGAAGTTCTTCTATGCCCCCGGCATCGCCCAGGAGACCTGGGGGGACTGGGTCTACATCGCCAGCGGAGACCGGGAGCACCCGACCGATGCGACCGGAGAGGAAACCACCCCCGCGTATAACCGGTTCTATGCGCTCCGCTACACATGGCCTGCTACCTGGAGTGACGAAGACGATGCCCTGACAGATTCGGACCTTACCGACGTGTCCACGGACACCCTCCAGGGGACCACCTCGACCCCGTCTACATTGACCGAAGCCGAGAAGGCAGCCCTCCGACAGGCACTTTCTTCCAGCGGCAACGGATGGTTCTTTGACCTTGACCACTCAGGAGAGAAAGCGGTATCGACCCCCCTCGTGTACAACAAGGTGGTTTACTTTACTACCTTTACCCCGAGCACGGCAGTATCTACGAGCAGCACCGATCCGTGCGGAACCACGGGTGCAGGTACGGCGAGGCTCTATGCCGTGGACTACGAAACCGGTGAAGCGGTGTTCTCGGATTTCGACGGCAATTCATCCTCACTGACAGAGGAAGACAGGTCAAAGACCATAGGCTCAGGTATCCCCTCGGAACCCACCCTGGTGGTGACCGAACAGGGCACGTTCATTGTTGTGGGTACCGAGGAGGGACCCATCTCTGTTGACACGCAGGAAAAACGTAGCCTTAACCGCTATTACTGGTTGAAGCAATAGCCACAGGAGGACCCGTATGATTGCAAGACCTAATCACAGAACATGCATGCTGTGGGGATTGAGCATGATTCTTCCCTGTCTCATCTCTTTCACCAATGTGCATGCGAGTACTCTTGAAAACGGGTTGAAGGAGTGGTATCCTGTTTCCGTCCAAGGGTCCATCATGGATGTCAAGGGTGATTATCTAGTGGTTTCAGAGAGATGGATAGCGATCATGGACACCTCTTACCATGGAAAGGCCATCAAGACCACCATCCATGACGGTAAGGGTGTGGAAAAATCAAAGAACGCTCTGAAAAAGGGGACCATCGTTTTTGTCAGAGGCGGCCTTGCCCGGGATGAGAAGATAAGCACAGACGTACTCCTTGCAACGGAAGTCGTGGTTCTGGACAAGCCAATGAACCTGAAGGACGAAAACCAGCTGAAACAATACAACGATCCTGCAAAGCCGTGGTAAGTCCTGCAATCGGCAAAGCACAAGGCGCCGGATGTTTCTCGGCGCCTTTTTTTCATTGCTAGGGATTCAATATGCGTATGTAAGCGGTGTCTCCCTCGATGGCTATATCGGCAGAGACGACATTCCTCTGCCTGAGGCTTTCCATGGTATCCTGCAGGTTGCCCTTGAGTTGAACGACATGGCAGATGGTGTGTCCCTGGATACGGGAAACAGTGATCTTCGAAACTGTGTCCATGGAACGAAGGGCGTTGATGATTATCTGATAGGTATCATTATCGAGGATGCCCTCTATACACAGTGCCTTCTCATTAACTGAGGGGTTTACTGCAATAACTTTTTTCGCGATCTCCGCCCTGATCTGGACCATGACGGCCGTGATCAGCAGCTCATTCATCATCCGCTGATCCACCGTTCCCTTGAGCGAGACCGATTCTGATATGAGATGCTGCCTGGTCTTGGGATCCACCAGGGATATATCGAGGCGTGAATCCAGAGTCGCTGCATCAATAGATTTATGAGTGATCAGCCCCGATAAGACGAGGTCAATACCTTGGGATCCTCCCAGGATCACTGCTTTATCCGATCCTGAAGGAGGGGGGGTGATTTGCTGGGGGGGGTCTGCAATATTTTCACCTACATTCCTGAACATCGTTGCCATCTGTGATTCAAAGGGAGAGTAGCCCTTCGGCGTGCTCGTCGTCCACCACTCGTACCGATCCGACGGCCCGGGTCCGCGGCATGTTATGACGAGAAGTATTCTAGGTCTCATGGCATACGGTGTCATAAGTGATTGTCCCTGAAGCCAGTTCCTCAGGGGCGTGTCATTGAGAGTGATGTCAATGGTAATCATCAACAGGGTATCCTGTTGTGACCGTGATACGATCTTGTATTGAATGATATCCTGGATCCCCCGGGAGGATACAAACCCCTTGAGTTTCTGGGTCAGTTCAAATGATGAACTTCCGGGGACAACCCTGAGGGCAAGCTCGAGATAAACCTTGTATAATGCATCATCAAATGCTGTCTTCTCGGCCTGGGAGGCATTGTTTGCCACAAGAGAACTGATGCCTGTAGCTGTCAATGATACATCGGCTCGTGCGGGATTCTGGCTGAAGAGTATCAAAAACAGCCAGAGAATCCCGCACGTGCATAGGCGGGGTAGATTCATCCTGCAAGAAAATCTTTCAATTTTGAGTTGACCTCGGCTGGTTCGATCCTCCCTACTGCATGCTTATAGATAAGGATCGGCTTTTCTGTCTGGATTAATATACAGAAGGGATCGAAGCTTTTTACAAACCCTTCAACCTTGGTGTTGTCTACAAGGGTTACGATAATCGGAACTCTTTCCTTCCGTGCCTGATTCAAAAACTGGTCCTGCACGTTAAACACAACTTTGCCCATTGCAACCTCCTTGCGGCGAGAACTCATTCGGTTATTCCAATCGTCTTTTCTGTTGTGTTATTTTCGCTGCGTTTTCCTAACATTTATGAATATTAATCATAAAGATCTTTTGATCAAGTCTTTTTTATGTTAGAGCACGATTTTATTGGGAAAGGCTTGCCTGATAGGCGAACGGTGAAATACATGGCCGATGTGCCGAGCAATTTCATAGGGCGTGTCGAAGAGCTTCGCCGCCTCCTCAACCACCATAACTACCGTTATTATGTGCTCGATTCCCCGGAGATCTCCGATGGCGAGTATGATCAGCTTCTGAGGGAACTCCAGGAAATCGAAGGACAATTTCCTGAGCTTGTTGCAGATGATTCCCCCACTATGAGGGTAGGGGCAGCCCCTCTGAAGGAATTTCGGCCCATGGTTCACCGTGTACCCTTGCTGAGCATGGATAACGCCATGGATAAGATTGAGGTGGAAGCCTTTCATGGAAGAATTGTGCGCTGGTTGGTCAAAGATGACATAGCCTACTGTTGTGAACCAAAATTTGATGGACTCGCAGTTGAGTTGGTATACGAGAATGGCTTTTTCGTCAGGGGGGGCACCAGAGGAGATGGGTCCACTGGAGAAGACGTCACACAGAACCTCAGAACCATCAGGAGCATCCCCTTGAAGATCATAGGAGAGACGACGACTGATCTCCTGGAAGTAAGGGGTGAGGTGGTGATGTTTAAGAAGGATTTCCACAAGCTCAACGTGGAAAGATCCGTACACGGCGAACCGTTCTTTGCAAATCCCAGAAATGCTGCGGCAGGTTCTTTGCGGCAGCTCGACCCCAAGATCACTGCCTCCCGATCCCTTGTTTTTTTCGCCTATGGCATTTCTGATGCTGCCCAACTCGGAGTCCATTCCCAGTTTGCAGTCCTTTCACGCCTTGAGGAAATGGGGTTCAGGATCAATCCGAACAGGAGACTCTGCAGGAGCGTTGACGAGGTATGGAGCTTTGCCGGAGAGTTGCAGGGAATGCGCGAGGTACTCCCTTATGAGATAGATGGAGTCGTGCTCAAGATAGATTCCCTGGGCGACCAGGAAATCCTCGGGATCAAGGCGAGGTCACCACGGTGGGCGGTTGCCCTCAAGTTTCCGCCCACACAGGTCACAACGGTTCTCCAGCGAATTGAGCTCCAGGTGGGCAGAACAGGGGTGGTAACCCCCGTCGCTGTCCTTGATCCGGTGAGGGTAGGTGGAGTGACGGTGAGCAGGGCAACCCTGCACAATGAAGACGAAATTCTCCGGAAAGACCTGAGGGTGGGAGACACGGTCATTATCCAGCGGGCAGGCGATGTTATACCCGAGGTTGTCGGACCGGTCTTGTCTCTGCGTCCATCCGATTCAAGAGTCTTTGTAATGCCGCCACAGTGCCCCGTCTGCAGTTCGGCTCTGGTGAGGGATGGAGTTCAGTACCAATGCGTTAACATCTCCTGCCCGGCTGTTGTCAGAGGAAGGATCTATCACTTCGCATCCAAGGAAGCCCTCAATATTGATGGGCTTGGAAGGAAGATCATCCACCAGCTCGTGGAGAAGCACCTGGTCGAAGACATTTCAGACCTTTACAATCTTACCAGGGAGGATTTCTTGACCCTTGATGGTTTCGCCGAACTCTCCTCGGAAAATCTCATAACAGCCATACGTCTCAGCAAAGTGACCACCCTTGAAAGGTTCATCTTCGCCCTGGGTATTCCCCATGTAGGAAGTGTGGCGGCTCGTGACCTTGCGCGGACATTCGGCACACTGGATGCCCTCATGCAAGCCGACATCGATGAGCTTACGGCGGTCGCAGGCATTGGCCCGGAGATAGCACAGTCGATATGCTCGTTCTTCACCACACAAGAGAATAGAGGGGTTCTTGAAAGGTTGAAGCAATGGATTCGGTTCAAACCCGCAGTGCAGAAATCCAGACCCCGGACATCCCTGACCGGCAAGACAATATGTTTTACCGGCACGCTTACATTCATGCCGAGGGCTAAGGCCAAGGAGAGGGCGGAATTTTCAGGCGCTCAGGTGACCGACTCAATTACGAAAAACCTCGATATCCTGGTTGTCGGGGCTGATCCGGGATCAAAACTCGACAAGGCCAGGGCGCTGGGTGTGCAGATTCTCTCTGAAGAGCAGTTCATGAAACTCATCGAGGAGGTGTGATGCCATGAAGGCTCTCCATCTGACGATCCATGGCAGGGTTCAGGGTGTCTGGTTTCGCGCCACTACCCGGGAAATGGCCCAGAAATACAGAATAATGGGATGGGTGAGGAATACCACTGACGGATCTGTCGAAGCCCATATTCAGGGAGAGGAATCCGCCGTGGACAAGATGTTGTCCTGGTGCCGGCAGGGGCCACCCGGTGCACGGGTTGATGATGTGGATGTGAGGGATGTTGATCTCATGGACGATTACAAGGCGTTCAATATAAGGTATTATTGAAACGATCCGGACATCTGCGGCACATCCATTTCATGCTTGCATAACAAAACATGATGGGATATGGAATGTTCGCTCCTTGCTCCAAGAGTGGGGCTATAAACCATAAGGAGGGTTTAATGAATCTCTATGAGATCATGTTCATCCTCAACCCTGACATGGGGGACGATGAGCGGGAAAAAATGATTACACGCCTCAAAGGTACCATCTCCAAGAACAAGGGAGACGTCATCCGTTTCGATGATCTGGGATTCAAGACGCTCACCTACAAGATCAAGAAGAAGTCGCGAGGACAGTACTTCCTCATGTATCTTGACGGACCGGGGTCCATGGTCGCAGAGATAGAGCGTTTTCTGCGTATCGATGAGAATGTCATCCGGTTCGTGGTGGTGAAGCTGGACAAGCATGTCACCAGGGAATCCCTTGAGCCGAAGGCTGAACCCCAGCCCGAAGAAGCACCAGCAGCTCAACAAGAAGAAACAGGAGCCTAACATGCAGGACAGACCGCCGAGATCCCATTCGAATCCTAAGCAGAAGCCGTATTATAAGAGGAAGACATGCAGGTTCTGTGAGGAAAAGACACTGCCCATCGACTACAAGGCTCCGCATGTGCTCAAGGACTTCATCACCGAACGGGGCAAGATCCTGCCCAGGAGAATCACCGGGACCTGCTCGTTCCATCAGAAGAAGCTGGCGACCGAGATCAAGCGGGCCAGGATCATGGCCCTGATTCCCTTTACGGTGCACGACTAGCGCATGTTCCTCGTGAGCGGAGGCGGGAGGACCCGATGGATTGCAACGGGGGTCTTTCTGCTCTACTCTGTTCTGATCGTCATGGCATCGGACGTAATTCTGCCTGCGGCAATGCTGTATCCGGGAGCCTACTGCCTCTACGCGAGGAGGATGCCATTGAAATGGGCCTTGCTCGTGGCGAGCTCACCCCTGGTGCTGGGCGTTATTCCGGCCTTTACCATGGGTGCCTTTCTCTATTGCGTCCTGTTCGTGTCGGCCATGACCTTGCACATGTTTCTCAGGAGGGGCAGTGTCGGACTCGCCATCGGTGTTCCGGCCATGCTCATATTCGGATTTGTCATGGCAAGTCTTTTTTCCCTCGCACGGGAGAATGCAATATCTGTCCAGGGGGTGATCTCCCGCTGGGCCGATACAGTGGCGGGAGAATCGCTGAGGGCATCTGAGACTATGCTCTCCGGTGCGGAGTTGAACGAGTTCAAGGACATGATCTCAGTGATGAAGGAACGGATCATCATGCTCTTCCCTTCGATAGTCCTGACGGGTTCGGCCTTCTTTTTATGGCTTAACCTGGTTGTCGTATCCGTCTGGACGCACGGACTGTCCCTGAGAGAATGGAAAAGCCCGGACTGGCTGATCGGAGGATTCATCATTGCCGGGGCTTTTACGGTCATACCCCTGGGCAGCCTGCCGGTCATAGGGATCAATCTCCTCATCATCGTCTGTGTAGTGTACTTTTTCCAGGGTCTTGCCATTATGTCGGTCTTCATGGGAGAAAGGGGATGGCCTGCCTTTATCCGCTGGCCTATTTACATTTTAATCTTGATCCAGATATATATGATGGTTATTGTAGCCGGGCTCGGATTATTCGATGCCTGGTTTGATTTTCGTACAAGGATACGAACACCAAAAGGAGATAAAGAATGAAGGTAGTACTTTTGGAGACAATCGAAGGCCTGGGCAGTGTAGGCCAAGAGGTGAAGGTAAAGGACGGCTATGCCCGGAACTTTCTTGTTCCGAAGGGGCTGGCTCTTCTGGCGACAGATAGAAACCTGAACGCATTCAAGGACAAGATACAGGCGCGCATCCGTTCAGAGGCAAAATCCCGCGAGCATGCCATGAAGCTTTCGGAAGAGATCTCGTCCGTGTCCCTGAAATTCGCCGTGAAAACGGGGCAGGAGGGTAAGCTTTTCGGTTCCGTCACTGCAACGGACATCTTCGACGCCCTCAATGGGAAGGGGTTCGATGTAGACAAGAAGAAAATCCACCTGCAGGAGCCCATCAGGCATGTGGGGACCCACGAGGTTGCCGTCAGGCTCTTTCCCGAGGTGACGGCGCACATCAAGGTGGAGGTTGTTCCAGAATCACAGGGCGAGTAGAATGGAAACTCCGCCGGTATCCCTTCCCCACAATCGGGAAGCGGAAGAGTACATACTCGGCGGCATCCTGATGGATAATGCATCCCTGGATGCCGTAACTGAAATCATCTCTCCCGAAGACTTCTACGCCGAGCGCAACCGGATCCTTTTCGATGAGATGCTGCACCTCATGGATAGAGGTCTGCCCATAGACCTCGTCTCGCTCACCGAGGCAGTGGAGGGGAAGGGCCGGCTCGAGAAGGTGGGGGGGGCTTCCTACATATCCCAGCTTGCCGACAATATTCCCACCTCCGCAAACATCGAGTACTATGCCAGGCTTGTCAGGGACAAGGCGGTTCTGCGATCATTGATCAGCGGCGCCGGTGACATCATACGCAACGCCAGGACTCCGGCTGGAGAGGTTGCAGACGTGCTGGAGTCGGCGGAACAGATCATCTATGCCATCAACAAACAGGTCAAGGACAGGAAAGGCGGTCTTACAAAAATAGGAGTCCCGCTCCACGACCTGTATCACAACCTCAGCCGCATGGCAAAGGGCGAGGTCGACCAGGGCATTGTACCCACCGGATTCGGCGACCTCGATAACCAGCTTCTTGGCGGGCTCCATAAATCGGACCTCGTCATCGTTGCAGGCAGGCCGTCCATGGGGAAGACCTCCCTGGCCATGAACATCGCGCAGTATGTCTCCGTCGTAGAGCAGCTCCCTGTTGCGGTGTTCTCGCTGGAGATGGGCATCGATCAGCTCGCCTTGCGCATGCTGGCCTCGGAGGCATGGATCAACCAGAGCTATGTAAGGTCTGCAACGTCTCTTTCCATGCTCAAGAAGGAAGACTGGAGCAAGCTCCTTGAGGCATCGGGAAAGCTCAATGATGCACCCCTCTACATTGATGACACGGCCGGTATTTCACCCATGGAGATCAGGGCAAAGATGCGCAGGCTCATTTCCCAGGCGGATGTGAGGATGGTGGTCGTGGACTATCTCCAGCTCATGGCGTTAAAGACGCGCACCGACTCGCGGGAACAGGAGATATCAGAGATTTCCAGGACGCTCAAGGCTATTGCGAAGGAATTCAATATCCCGGTCATAGCCATCAGTCAGCTCAACCGCAGGGTAGAAGAGCGCGGCGACAAGAGACCCATGATGTCCGACCTCAGAGAATCGGGGGCGATAGAGCAGGATGCCGATGTCATCTGCTTTATCTACCGGGACGACGTCTACAACTCCGACAGCCCGGAAAAAGGAATAGCGGAGATCATTATCGCCAAGCACAGAAACGGCCCCACGGGCACCATAAAGCTCAAATGGCTGCCCGAATACACCAAATTCTGGGAGCTGGACGCCCAACACTAGGTCCCGAGTGGGCCACTTTTCCTAGAACCTTCTCCTTCGCATTGGGTACTCATGCCCTATATGGAGGTCCTCTGCCAGGATGGAACGCTGTTTCTCAATGGCCTCGCGGATCCTCTGCAGGGACCGCATCTCGATCTGGCGGACACGCTCCCTGGTAACCCCGATCTGAGTTGCGATATCCTTCAAGGTCGCCGGGGGATCGCTGAAAAACCTCTTTTCGATGATGAAGACCTCCCGTTTGCTCAGGATGGGGGGGTCGCATCTCAGGAGGTTCACCAGGTAGGCGTGTCTCTCTTTGTATGAGTAGAAATCGTCCTGGTCGGGGCCCTCGTACAGAAGATGGTCCAGAAGACTCTCTTCATGGTCCGTCTCGCTGGGTATGGTGCTGTCCAGGGAGACGAGACCTTTGGCATGGGTGAGTCTCCCGGTATGGACCTGGTAGCTCTTATGGATGAAGTTCTTGATGTATGCCTTGATCCACCAGATTGCATAGCAGATGAAACGTACCCCCATGTCAGGATCAAAGCGCGTAAGGGCTTTGACCAGCCCCATGTTACCCTCCTGGACGATTTCCAACGGCCCGTAACCCAGATGGAAGTAAGGCTGGGCGATCTTTACGACAAAACGCAGGTTCGAGGTGATGATCCTTTTCCCTGCACTGATGTCGCCCTGCTTGTACTTGCGCGCCAGATCGAGCTCTTCTTCAGGTGTGAGGAGGGAGTAGTCCTTGATTTTTCGGGTATAGTTCTCGAAATCCGATGACGGATATCTGCTCCCCATAGACCCTCCCGAAAATGGGAATAGTATATCTTACCCTATAACTTTCACATTAGTCAAGGTGTTATCCATGAAAAATTTGAATAAATAAAAATGCAGTGATAATGAAGGGTAACACGATACTAAATGTAACTCATTGATATTATATTTCACACAATGAGATCTCATTCAGTAAGATTGCGGAATTACTCTAATGTCTTGATAAGATATTCTTTCTGTACTGGCGGATATAGATGATGAAAACGACTGCCATGACGGCCAGCACCGCCATGAGAGCCTGCTGCGAGTATTGCCTGACCAACTCCAGATTGTCTCCCACAAGCTTTCCGATATAGGCAAGGATGGTCACCCAAAGGGCGGACCCCAGGGCGGTATACAGGCAGAAGCGCATGAGTTTCATGTGGGCCAGCCCGGCGGGAAATGAAATGAAATGGCGCAGCCCGGGTATGAGCCTGCCGGTAAAGGTGCTGATTTCTCCGTGGCTGAGGAAGAAGGAGTTCACACGCTCAAAACGCTCGGGGGGGAAGAGGATGTATTTGCCGTATTTCAGGAGGATAGGTCTTCCTAACCACACGGCGAGCATATAGTTGAAGAGTGCTCCCAGGATGCTTCCCGTGATGCCGCAGACGATGACCAAAACCATGTTCATATCACCTTTGGCAACCAGATACCCTGCAGGGGGGACGATCACTTCGCTGGGGATCGGCACAAAGGTGCTCTCCAGAAACATGAGGAACAGGATGCCGGCATAACCCAGCTGCCCTATCTTATCGACGAGCCAGAGGATGATTTCTTCCATGATGCGATCATATAGGAGCTGTGAGTCCATTGCAATAATTCATGGGAAGGATTACATAGGATGGGATTCCATCTGTTATCAGGAAAGATCGTGAGAAATGAACCCTGAAGAATGTATCATTCATATCGATTCCATGTCCTACGGGGGCAGGGGGATCGGCAGGCGAGGAGACGGTAAGGTGGTGTTCGTTCCCCTGGTCATTCCTGGGGAGAAAGTCCGGGTATCCGTCCAGAGAGATCACAAAGGGTACATCGAAGGTGAAGCCGTCGAGTTCCTTGAGACGTCGCCATGGCGAGTGGTACCACCCTGTCCTTATTTTTCGAGGTGCGGCGGATGCGACTGGCAGCATATCCTCTATGAGACGCAGATGAAGCTGAAGGATGCCATCCTGAAAGAGCAGCTGAAAGGAAAGGGAATCGAGGTTTCCGAGGTGGGTGAGTCCCTGCCTTCGCCGAGAGAGACCGGTTACCGGTGCCATACGACCCTCAGGTGTTCCCATGACGATGGTTTACTGATCGGTTTTTACAGGAGGAAATCAAATGATCTTGTCCCGATCGACGGGTGTCTGATCCTCAATGAAGCATGCCGTGATATCCTGGAGAGAATTGGGAGAACTCTCCAGGATGACCCGATCGTCGGTCTGGATGCCATCGACATCCATGCACCCTCTGATGAGATCCTGGTAAGGTTTGTCCAGCGGGGCAAGATCGACAGAGAGAGTCTGGAACGCATGAACCATATTTACCGGGCCCTCGGTCTGAGGGGGCTTTCCGTTGTCTTCCCGGATTCGGGGAGGCAGGAATACATTCTCGGCGAGACATTCTGCTCATATGGGATGCCACTTCATGGACGCAGGATCACCCTTGCAGGTAGCTTCGGCGGATTCATCCAGGCCAACCTGGAGGTGAACCGGGAGATGGTGATGGAAGTCCTTGAGAAGGCATCGGGATCGAAAACTATCCTCGACCTATATGGCGGGGCCGGTAACTTCGGCATCCCCCTTGCCCTGAATGCTGAACGTGTTACGGCAGTGGAGCAGGACAGGTCACTGGTGAAAACCGGGATCATGCTCGCCCGCAAGAACGGATGCAAGGGAATCCGTTTCGAGAATGAAGATGCAGCCCGCTTTGTGAAAAATCTCCAACGGGGTGATGCCCGTTTCGATACAGTGGTTCTCGATCCTCCCCGGGAGGGGGCAAGGGAGGTCGTTCAGTCACTGACCCGAATGAGGTCGGGCAGGGTCATATATATCTCCTGCAATCCCTCCACCCTTGCCAGGGACCTGGCGGTTCTCGTCGACGGAGGCTTCGCGGTGAAGTCGGTCCGGCTTTTCGACATGTTTCCCCAGACCTACCATATCGAGTCCGTGACGGTACTTGAGAGGTGAAGAATATCTCCAGACCGTGCAGGATGGTTTCTTCCCCATCGTTCATGAAACCTTGCAGCATGTGTCCCCTTTTTCATCTGGACAAAGGACGAATGCGGCTTGTATATGTTGCTTGATGATCGTCGGGGTCATATGCAAAGAGGATAATCCTGAAGCCCTAGCCCTTTCCAGAAGGGTGACCCAGTGGATCAGGGACAATGAGCTGCCCTGCCTCACCGAAGATCATATCTCAGACTTTCTCGGCACAGAGCGGACGAATGACGTCTGGTTGAATTCCGACATCCTCGTGGTGCTCGGCGGCGATGGGACCATCCTGAGGGCAATCCGTACGTCAATGCCCAGGAAGGTCCCCATTCTAGGCATTCATATGGGATATCTTGGCTTCCTCACCGAGGTCACCGAAGACGAGGTCATCAAGGCGCTGGAGGACATGAAAACAGGCAGGTATGTCCTCGATGAGAGGACCATGTTGGATGTCAGGCTTCTCAGAGGGGATACCGTCGTTGCGTCCCAGCACGTGCTGAACGACATGGTCATCAACAAGGGTGCGTTGGCGAGGATCATCGATATGGAGGTCTGGACCAACGACGTCTTCATTACCAGCTACTGGGCCGACGGGCTTATCATATCCACCCCCACCGGTTCAACTGCCTACAATCTTGCAGCGGGAGGACCCATCGTTCATCCCCATGTGAGCGCCGTTGTCCTGAATCCCATCTGTCCTCATGTACTCTCCAACAGGAGCATCGTACTGCCCGACTCCCAGGAAGTGACCATTGTGGTGAAATCGGGGAAGGCCTCGGACAACATCTACCTGACCCTGGATGGCCAGAAGGGATACCCTCTCCTGGCCGATGACAGGATCCGGGTCAGGCGAGGCTCCCTGAAGGCGGTCATGGTGAGGTTCCCCGAGAGGAACTATTTCGAGATTCTGCGCAGTAAACTGAAGTGGCAGGAGAGATGATCGAATTTCTCAAGATCTCTTCCATGGCGATCTTCGACGAGATCGAGATTGAATTCACAGGAGGACTTAACTGCATCACCGGCGAGACCGGGGCCGGAAAGTCCCTCATCCTTGATGCGCTCACCCTGCTCATGGGTGCCAGAGCCGGACGTGATCTGGTCCGTCCCGGTGGTGCGAAGGCCGTCATCGAGGCCCTGATGAATGTGTCCGGCCGGGAGATGGTCCTGCGCAGGGAGATATCTCCTACCGGCAGCAGTCGGTGCTATGTCGACGGCAAACTGTCCACGGTGTCGTCCCTGGCCGAGGTATCTTCCGGTCTCATCAATATCTACGGCCAGCACGATTACCAGGATCTCCTGAATCCGAGGCAGCATATGCGGATTCTGGAAGATCATGCGGGCCTGAGCAGGCAGGACGTCGAGGCGGCATATGCCGCATACATCGAGGCTCATTCTGCGCTGACCAAGATCGAGCAGGATGTCCGCGCATATACCCAGGATCGCGAATACCTGGAACACTGTCTGCATGAGCTGAAGTCGACCCGGATTGAAGAGGGGCTCGAAGAACGCCTCCATCAGGATCTCCAGACGGCGTTGAAGGCCACCGATCTCAGGGAATCCTCCCAGGCCGTACAGGACCTCATCTATACCGGCAGTCCCTCCGTCATGGACCTTGGCGCCCAGGCCCGGCAGCTGATCGGCCGGATGGCACACCATGATCCTTCCATGGAGAACCTCATCCAGGACATGGATGACATCCTGGCCCGTCTGGAAGACGTCCACGGCAAGCTCAGGGGCAGGATGGATGCCTACGAGGACGATCCCGAGCGTCTCGGCCGGATCGAGGAACAGCTCAATACAATCAGGGAACTGAAGAGGAAGCACCACACCGACGAGGCCGGCCTTATGGGGCTCGCCGGGGAGATGGGCCGGAAGCTCCTGCTCCTCGATGAATCGGGGCAGAGCACCCGGGAGGCAAAGCGGGCTCTTGACCATGCCATGGAACGGTACCGTAGCGCGGTGAAGGATTTTCTTGAAAAGAGGAGAAGTTCGGCGCTCAGACTCAGCAGGAAGATCAACAGGGATCTCGGAGATCTCGGCATGCCCGGCACCGATTTCAGGGTGGCCCAGATGGAGCCGGGTGATCTCGATGCAACGTTCTTCGATGCCCAGGGAGGAGGTTCCTCTCCTGCTGTCCTGCTCAGGGGGGAATTTCTCGTATCCACCAATGTGGGGCAGCATGTGCTGCCGCTCACCCGAATCGCATCAGGAGGGGAGCTGAGCCGTATCATGCTTGCCATCAAGGGGCAGCAGAACACATCCACAGATGCGACCATGGTCTTTGACGAGGTGGACTCGGGCATCAGCGGCCAGACCGCCTTTGCCATTGCCAGGAAGCTCAAGGAGATATCAGGCCGGGCGCAGTCCATTGTGGTGACCCACCTGCACCAGGTCGCATCAGTGGCGGACACCCATCTCGTCATAACGAAGGCTGTTCATGGCAAGACCACCTCGTCGACCCTTGAACGCTGCACGGGGTCAAAAAGGGTAGGGGAACTCGCACGGATGATGGGCGGAGACGATCCGAGCCGCACGGTGATCGAACATGCACGAGAACTGGTCTCGGCTCATGAGGGCAAAGGGACCGCATCATAATAACTGCGTCAGGGAAAAGACTTACAAGGCATAGGTCTACCCTCTGCAGTGATTTTCATTTGACTTTTGAAGAGGTTCAATGGTCTATGGAGTGAAACTCACCAGGAAGCTGCGAGGTCATGATACGTAAACCAGCTATAGCCGAGGCGGACCAGATCAAGAGTCTCATCGACCCCTTCGTGAAGGAGGGGCTTATCCTGCCGAGGTCTCTCCATTCGCTGTATACGACCATCAGGGATTTCTGGGTGGACGCCGGGGAAGAAGATCCCGGGTTCATCACAGGCTGCTGTGCGCTCCACATATCCTGGAACGACCTTGCGGAAATAAGGACCCTGGCCGTTCGGAGGGAATTCCAGGGGAAGGGGGACGGCATCGCCCTGGTGGAGGCCTGCCTTCGGGAGGCCCGGGCCCTCGGCGTCAGGAAGGTGTTTACGCTCACGTATGTACCTGAATTCTTTAAGAAAGTAGGGTTTTTCGAGGTGGACAAGTCCAAGCTTCCGAACAAAATCTGGGCCGACTGCATCCACTGCCAGTATTTCCCGGACTGCAGGGAAATAGCACTGGTCTATGACCTGTAGAGGTGTCCATGGATCTTTCAGAGACTATGGAAAGGGCGCTCACGCTCCTGAAAAAGAAATCAATCAGTGATTTCGAAGTGTTCGGTATTGCGTCCGATACCATTCGTGCCGAGGCCAAGAAGGGAGAGGTGGACTTCCTCACCAGGTCCAGTGAAACGGGCATCAGCCTCAGGGTGCTCACGGAAGGAGGGATGGGCTTTTCCTATGGGAGAGAGGCGGACGAGGGGCTCATCGATGCAGCCGTCACCTCGGCGAGATATCAGTTCAAGGATGAGCACAATCTTTTCCCCGTTCCCCAGGGACAATATCCTGCTTCCGATGCCTTTGACCCCGTCATAGCAGCCCTGGACCCCGATGGATGCAATCAACGGGCCGTGCTGCTCGAGCAAGCCGCCCGGGATGCGGACCCGAGGGTGGAGCATATCAGGAAGGCTTCCTTCTCACGATCGTGTTCTCAGGTGCGCATCCTCAACTCACACGGCATAAGCTCGCGGTTCGATGTCTCCTCGGTATCCGCGTCGCTCATGGTGACCGTCAGGCAGGAGGGCGATGTGCAATCGGGATACGACTTCGACTTCAGCCATGACCTGGCCGCATTCGACGTGGAGAGGGTGGGAAGATCCGCCGTAGAGCATGCCGCAAGGCTCCTGGGAGCCAGGCAGCTCAGGACGGGCAGGGTGCCCGTGCTCTTTGACAGGGAAACCACGGCCGAGATCATGGAATTCATCGCAGACTCCTTCCTGGGAGAGAACGTTATCAAGGGAAAGTCGGCATTAAAGGACAAAATGGGAAAAACCTGCTTCTCGGATTGCATCACCATATCGGACAACCCCATGGACAGGAGGGCTGCGGATGCATGTCCCTTCGACGGGGAGGGAGTTCCATCGAGTAGGACGGACCTGGTCAAAGACGGAACGGTCCTCGCCTATCTTTATGATTCCTACTGGGCACACCGGGCCGGTACGGTCTCCACCGGCAATTCGGTGCGGGGAGGGTACCGTTCATGGCCTTCCCTGGGCATCAGGCATCTCTGCCTTGAGTCTTCCTGCAGGCCCGTATCCGAAATCATGGCAGACCTGCCCGTGGTCCTGAAGGTCACGGACATTATGGGCATGCATACGGCGAACCCCATCACGGGAGAGATCTCCGTCGGGATAAACGGTATTCTGCTGAAAAACGGCGAGCAGGCGTTTCCCGTCCGAGAGGCCGCCCTGTCGGGCAACGTCTATGAGATGCTCGGGCGCGTGCTGGCCGTGGGGGACGAACCCAGGGGATTCGGGCATGTGCTCTGTCCGTCGATGCTTGTCGATGCAGTGGATATCAGTTCCCAGTGATCCTCCCCTCTATCCCGGTGACGGGGCAAGATACCTGTTGAAATGGAGCGGATGCTATTCTATGTATCTAGCCTGGACATGTTTCACTAGAAAGGCAGAGGCCCTTACCTATGTTTGAATGGCTGATCAAGATATTCGGCAGTAGGAACGAACGCGAGCTCAAGCTTCTCAGTCCGCTGGTGGACAAGGTGAATTCCTTTGAGGATGCCATGCGGGCCCGGACCGATGCAGATCTCAAGGCCATGACGCCATATTTCAAGGAAAAGCTCGATGCGGGCGCGAGCCTTGACGACATCCTTCCCGAGGCCTTTGCCACGGTCAGGGAGGTTTCCCGGCGGACGCTGAGTATGAGGCCCTTTGACGTACAGCTCCTGGGCGGCATGGTGCTCCACCAGGGCAAGGTCTCGGAGATGAAGACCGGCGAAGGAAAGACCCTGGTCGCCACCATGCCCGTGTACCTGAATGCCCTGGCCGGCAGGGGAGTGCACGTGGTGACGGTGAACGATTACCTCGCCAGGCGCGATGCCGAATGGATGGGCACCATCTATCGTTTCCTCGGACTTGACGTGGGCATCATCATCCATGGCCTGGACGATGCCCAGCGCAAGAAAAATTATCAGGCAGACATCACGTATGGAACCAACAACGAATTCGGTTTCGACTTCCTGCGGGACAACATGAAGTTCGCATTTGCCGATTACGTGCAGAGGGACTTCTACTATGCCATCGTGGACGAGGTGGACTCCATCCTCATCGACGAGGCGAGGACCCCGCTCATCATTTCGGGACCTGCCGAGGAATCCACGTCGAAATACTATGATGCCAACAATGCCGTCATAGACCTCCTGCGCCGGAGCAATGCGGAGGATATGTACACAAAGGACGAGAAGGCGAACAGCGTGATGCTCACCGAGGAGGGGGTAGAATTCCTCCAGAGGCGGCTCGGCAAGGACAACCTCTACGACCCCGGCGAATTCGAGACCGTCCACCATCTCAATCAGGCGCTGCGGGCCCACCTGCTCTTCTCCCGGGATGTCCATTACGTGGTCAAGGAGGGCGAGGTGGTCATCGTGGACGAGTTCACCGGCAGGCTCATGCCGGGGAGGCGCTATTCCGAAGGTCTCCACCAGGCTCTCGAGGCCAAGGAGGGCGTGAAGGTCGCCAACGAGAATCAGACCCTGGCATCCATCACCTTCCAGAACTATTTCCGCATGTATGAAAAGCTTGCCGGTATGACCGGAACCGCCGAGACCGAGGCACTGGAATTGAAGAACATCTACGGTCTCGATGTCATGGTGATACCGACCAACCTGAACATGATCAGGAAAGACCACCCGGATGTGATCTACAAGACCGAGAAGGAGAAGTACAAGGCTGTGGTCAGCCAGATCGCCGCTTGTCATGAGAAGGGCCAGCCCGTGCTGGTGGGCACGAGCTCCATCGAGAACTCCGAGAAGGTGTCGAGCCTGCTCAAGCGCAAGGGCGTACCGCACAATGTCCTCAATGCCAAACATCACGAGCGTGAGGCCGAGATCGTGGCCCAGGCCGGCAGGAAAGGGGCGGTCACCATTGCCACCAACATGGCGGGCAGGGGCACCGACATCAAACTCGGTGGAAACCCCGAGTTTCTCACCAGGCAGCGCATGACTCCCGAAGACGAGGGATATGGAGAAACCCTGAATAAATTCAGCGTTCAATGTGATAAAGAGCACCAGGAGGTGGTGGATGCCGGCGGCCTGTTCATCCTGGGAACTGAGCGGCATGAGAGCAGGCGTATCGACAACCAGCTCAGGGGGAGGTCGGGAAGACAGGGCGACCCCGGTGAATCACGTTTCTACCTGAGCCTTGAGGACAACCTCATGCGGATCTTCGGCTCCGAGCGCATCGCTACGATCATGGACAAACTCGGCGTCCAGGAAGACGAACCCATCGAGCACAACCTCATCAGCAAGAGCATCGAAGGGGCCCAGAAAAAGGTCGAAGGAAGGAACTTCGAAATACGCAAGCACCTCCTCGAATACGACGACGTCATGAACAAGCAGCGGGAGGTGGTCTATACCGAGCGACGGAGAATCCTGTCCGAAGAGGATCTCAAGAGCGTGGTGGAAGAGATGCTCGACGAGGTGCTCAACGAGGCCGTCGAGACCTATATCCCCCGGAAGGGTTCCACTGATGCATGGGATGTCGAAGGGTTCAAGGCCTGGGTGAAGAACACCTTCGACCTGGGCATCGAAGTATCCGTGGATAAGGGCTCCGACCGGGAGGAACTCTACCGCAAGATTCGTACGAACGTCATGGATTACTACAACATGAGGGAGAATGAGTTCTCTTCCGAGGTGATGCGCATGGTGGAGCGACATTTTCTCCTGCTCACCCTGGACACCCTCTGGAAGGACCACCTCCTCTCCATGGACCACCTCAAGGACGGCATCGGACTTCGCGGCTACGGCCAGAAGAATCCCCTGCGGGAGTACCAACGGGAGGGATTCGACATGTTCCTGAACACCCTTGCCCGCGTGCGGGAGCTTTCCCTGGAGAGGCTCTTCAAAGTACAGATCCAGCGCCAGGAGGACGTGGAGAAGGTCTCCCAGCAGGAGCGCAAGCAACGCATGCACATGGGCAGGGGGCCTGCCGACAAGGCTCCCACGGTCAAGAGGGAAGGCAAGAAGGTCGGCAGGAACGACCCGTGCCCCTGCGGATCGGGCAAGAAATACAAGCAGTGCTGCGGGGCAGGGGCATGATACCCAAAGGTTTTTCCTTTTCCGCCATCAATGCAGGGATCAAATCTCCCGACTACACCGGCCTCGATCTTGGGCTCATCGCAAGCTCCTCGGAGTGCGTGCTGTCGGGAGTCTTCACGCGGAACCTGGTGAAGGCTGCACCGGTGGTGATCGGCATGGAGCAGGTAAAGCGCGGAAGCGTCCGGGCCGTTCTCGCCAATGCCGGCAACGCCAATGCCTGCACCGGCAATGTCGGGCTGGCCCACGCCAGGGCTATGATGGAGGCTGTGGCAAAGGAGCTCGGGATCGAGCCCGGTGATGTCGTTCCCATGTCCACGGGAACCATCGGCGTGTCCATGCCGACGGAGCGCATTATTCCCGAGATGCCCCGACTCGTCAAAGGCCTGTCGCAGGATGCAGAATCCTTTGCCCGGGCCATCATGACCACCGACACCTTCCCGAAGATGGTATCAAGACGGGTAGGGGAGGCATGCGTCCTTGGCTTTGCCAAGGGTGCCGGCATGATCGCTCCGAACATGGCGACAACCCTGGCCGTGGTCCTCACCGATGCAATAATTACCAAACAACAACTTGATATTATTATAAAAAAAACCATAACATACACCTTCAATGCCATCACCATCGATGGGGACATGTCCACCAACGACACCTTGCTGGCACTGTCTTCGGGGCTCGTCAAGGCAGACGCATACGAGCTCGACCGTGCAATGGACGAAGTCATAGGAGAACTCGCCCGGATGATCGTAAAGGACGGTGAAGGCGCCACCAAATTCGTTACCATAAAGGTTGCAGGCACGGAAAACGATCGGGATGCCAGGACCGTCGCCATGGCGGTGGCCAACTCTCCGCTCGTCAAGACGGCGCTCTTCGGAGCTGACCCGAACTGGGGAAGGATCGTGGCCGCCGTCGGATATGCGGGTGTCGATATTGATCCTCGTGAGATCGCGGTGAAGATCCAGGGGTTGGATGTGGTGGACAGCGGTCTCCAGGCAAAGGCATTCACTGAGGATTCCCTGCACCGGGCACTGCTGGAAAACGAGATCACCATGGAAATTACCGTGGGACCGGGACAGGGGTGTTTCACTGTCTGGACCACGGACCTGTCCTATAAATACGTGGAGATCAACGCCCAGTACCGGACCTGACGGATATATCATATTGCCTTTGTAATTCAATCGGAAATGGCGGAGCATTAATAAGGCCGATAATATATGTTATGTTAAATAATAAATCCGGCGATCTGCCCCTCCATTCGCTTTCGATATAAAACCTTGGACGCTGAGGGCGGACAATATCCATGTCCCCCATGTCCGACCATAACGGAATGTTCTGCATAAACGATCCGACATTCCCTCCCCCCTTGTCGAAAACCCGGAAATCACCATTGGAGCTGTTATATGACATTCCGGGGATGATGGAACACCTTGCCTCCTCCCAGGGAATGCATTGTGGGCCAAATAGCGAAGAAAACCTGTGAAACGGCTACTGAAGCCAATATACGGGTATCTGGAGTGAAAGAGACGAAAAAAGTCAGATGCTCCCTGAAATGGAACGGTCAATGATCTCGTCCACAAGGGCCTGAACCTTCGGCGGCAGACCCTGGATCTTGATGTCGAGAAAACCCCGGATGATCAGAGAGCGTGCCTGGTCCTCCGTGAGGCCCCTGGTCATGAGGTAGCTGAGTTCCTCATCCGAAATCCTCCCGATGGCGGCCTCGTGGGACAGGTTAATGTCGGGGTGTTCGCCCCGCAACTCGGGGACAGAGTGGATGACGCCCTTTTCATTGAGAAGCAGACCGCTGCATTCCATATGGCCGATAGATCCTTTCGTGTTTCCTGAGATCATCTGGCGGGAGATAACGGTGCCGCCCTCGGACACTACCCGGCTGATGATCTCACCGCCCGCACCGTCCCCCTCGAGCACAGTCTTTGCACCGGTGTCGAAACAGGATGCCTCTCGAGCATAAATAATAGAATAAAAACGAGCTGTTGCATGGGGCTTAACAAAGGCCGTGGGGTAGGAAACGATTTTCTTTACCGAGGTCATGGCAACATAGTTCGAAAGGTATTGAGCACCCTCTTCCACCATGGCCGCACCGACCGGGAATACCTCCATGTCCTTTCCCCAGTTGTGGAGCATGGTGTAACCGAGGCTGGAATCCCTGCACAGGTATGTCTCGGTGATTCCGATATGCCTTCCCGTGTGACATCCTGATGCCGTCGTGCATCCGTTCACGATGTTGAGCATCGCGCCAGGCCTGAGCTCGATGATGTTATGGATGATCTGCACAGGATCGGTGCCACCGAAGAGGAAGGCCGCCTGCATCGGTTCCTCGATCCGGACCCCTTCGTCCACGAGCACATAGTATCCCACCGGCTCGGAGCTGGCGGCCAGCCGGGTGAATTCGTTCCTTTCCCTATCCACGAGGTGAAAGAAGAGCCGGTCTTTTACATGGGGATACCGTTCAAAGGCCTCGTCCAGGGGGATGACATGCAATCCTTTTATTTTGCTGGTCTTCTCAAGGATCGTATGGTCGAGAACCATGAAGGTGCCGCAGCTCGCAGCGCAGGAGTCGTAACCGATGGTGAGCAGTCTGTCGGAGTCAATGGCCTGCATGTTCATAGATCCTCCACGCACATGTCGCGATACTTCTCGGCGAAGCAGGTTCCGCACTGTTTGTAGCCATGAGTCTTGATCTCGTCGAAGATATCACCGGGAGCCCCGCATCCGAGGACATGTCCGTCCATGATGACAAAGGCGATGTCTGCCTTGATGTAGTCGAGGATGAAACCGGTATGGGTTATCATGATGGCCGAACGGCCCCTTTTGGAGATGGGCTTTTCTTTTTCAAGCAAAATGCGCAGGGCGTGGGCAATGACCGAGATGTTCTCGATATCCACGCCGGATTCAGGCTCATCCAGAAGCAGTAGGTCGGGCATCTGGATCATGAGCTGAAGGATCTCCGAGCGCTTCCGTTCTCCCCCGGAGAAGCCCACGTTGATGTCCCGGCCGAGGTAGCTCGTCATATTGAGGAGATCCGCATGACTCCGGACAAGGTCTTGGTCGCCGCTCAGATTTTTCAAAAGGGTCTCGAGCCGCACACCCTTGACGGCTGGCGGATACTGGAATGCCATGCCGATTCCCATCCGGGAGCGTTCATCAACAGGCATGTCCTTGATACTCATGCCCTTGAACAGGATGTCGCCCTGGGTGATGATGAAGCCGGGGAGGCCTGCAATAGCTCCGAGGAGCGTACTTTTTCCCGATCCGTTGGGTCCGAAGATGATGGCCGTCCTTCCCGTCTCAACCGTGAGGTCCACCCCCTTGAGGATTTCCTTTCCGCCGGCGGACACATGAAGATCGCGTATCTCCAAGAAATTCATACCGTATCTCCAGGTGATGTGATATGTTCACGAATCAGGTCCTTGTTATTGATGATGAACTTCGAGAAGTCAAGGAGTTCATGGTATTGAATCATGACGGAAGGATGTGTTCGGCACCCTGTGAACTCCCCCCTACCCTTGTTCTTAGCCGTTGCGGGGGAGATCTTCCAGTGGTGGCAGGTGCAGGAACGGGCAACCGGATTGACACGATATGGATACCTATGACGTGATCATAGCAGGATGTGGACCGGCAGGTGCCACTGCAGGGTTCATTCTCGCAAGGGCCGGCCTTTCCGTGGCCATCGTCGACCGACACGTCTTCCCCCGGACCAAACTCTGCGGCGGGATGCTGCCGCTCAAGACCATGGGCCTGGTTGAAAGGATCTTCGGTGTGAACCGGGAAACCCTCCTTGAGCACGGGATCGTAAACTACACCTCATACGGGTACAAGATCTTTTTCAGGAAGAACCTGCTCGTTCACAGGACCGCTCACTACCCGTTCTCGTTTGTGAACAGGGATGACTACGATCATTTTCTGATGGATCAAGCCCGATCACAGGGTGCCCATATCCGCCAGGGGGACAGGGTGAACCGCGTCGATCCCGCAGGAGGGGTGCTGCAGACCGAATCGGGCAGGCGTTACAGTGCGCGGTTCATCATCGGAGCAGACGGCGTCAACAGTGTAGTCAGGAGGTGTTTCCCCACAGAGAGGGCCAAGCACTGGGTGCATGACCTCGCAGCTGCCCTGGAGGTTTTCGTTCCCCGTTCGGTTGCCTCCCGGGATGTCGAGTTCCCCATGGTCCACCTCGGTTATGTGAACTGGGGTTATGGGTGGGTATTCCCGAACAGGGATCGGATCATCATCGGACTGGGTGGGCTCCCCGAGAAGAACGGCAAGAGGTTCAAGCAATTGTTGCATGGCTACCTGTCGAACCTCGACCTCGTCGAACCTGACGTGATGGGAGAGTTCAATGTCCATGGACACGCTATCCCCTATGGCAATCTGATCAGAAGGCCGGTGTACCATAAGGTAGTCCTGGTGGGAGATGCGGCAGGGCTTGCGGACCCCATCACCGGCGAAGGAATCTACTATGCCCATAGGAGTGCGGAGATAGCGGCGGTGAGCATTCTTCACGCACTGAGGGAGGGGGTCTCCCTTGAAGAGACATGTTTGAAGCTCCTGCGGCGGATCATCTTCCCCGACCTTCTCTGTGCCCGGTGGCTGCGCTTACCGGTTTTCCACGCCCTGAGGATATGCCCCCCTTCGCTGATCAGGCGGTTCGTGGATCGGGGAGACACGAGGGCCCTGCAGGTCATTCATGGGCTCAGGCCGTACCCGTTCAACTTCAGGTCCCGGGAAATGCATGGGGATATTCAAGTATAAGGGCAGTGGCTTCTGGACCCAGGGAGGTATTCATGAGGATTGTTGAGAGCATGCTTTTTGAAAGACCCGGCCGGCAAAACACGGACGACTGCATCGAAGCGGTGAGGCAGTATGTGGAAGGGCATGGTGAGACCCATGTGGTGGTGGCCTCCACCACAGGTACCACTGCCATGGCTTTCTGCCGGGCTCTCAGCGCCACCAGGGTAAGGCTCGTGGTAGTTACCCACAGTGTGGGGTTCAAGGAGCCGAACAGGGACGAGTTCGACCCGGAGGCGCGGAGGTTTCTGGCAGCCGAGGACATTCCCATCCATACCGGAACCATCCTGACCCATGCGCTGGAGAAATCCTTTATGGACGACTTCCACGGAGTCTATCCCGGTGCCATCATCGCAACTACCCTGCGCCGGTTCGGTGAGGGCACCAAGGTGGCCCTGGAGATCGTCATGGAGGCATGCGATGCGGGCCTTGTCCCCGAGGATGGTGAGGTGCTCGCCGCGGCAGGCACCGGTTACGGCGCTGACACGGTGCTGCTCGTCAAGGCCAAACCGTCCAAGCGCTTCGGCAAGCTCGAGGTCCTGGAGATCCTTGCACGCCCCCGGGGGAGATGATATCACCCTGGCCGGTATAAAGCAGAGGGTGCCTTGATCCGGATCATGGGGGTGTCCTTCCCGGGCCTTCATGAGGGGGATCCGGCGAGGTCCCGGAGGTCTGAATGACCGTCACTATCACCTGCCCGGTGGTGGCCCTGCCGCCGTTTCCCGTGGCTGTTATGGTATAGGTCGTGGTCTCCGACGGGCAGACCTCGATGGAACCGCTGGGTGCGACCGCCCCGATTTCATTGTCCAGGAACGCTCCGTCGGCATTTCTTGATGTCCATGAGAGCATGCATGGCCTCCCTGCCTCAACGGTATTCGGAAAGACGGCGATGATCACCTCCGGGGTCTCAGGCACGGTCACCGTGACGCTGGCGGTTGCGATGCCGCCTTCACCCTGGATCGTCAGGGTATAGGTGGTCGTCTCGCTCGGGGCGAGCACGATGGTGCCGTCCAGGTTCACCTCACCAATCCCGTTATCCAGAAATGCCTTATATGCGTTTTGAGATGTCCAGCGCATGGTGGATGTCTGTCCCGGTTCCACCACGGACGGTTCCGCAAGGATGCATACCTCGGGTGGAGGGTGCACGATAATGGTTACCATGTCCGTTGTCGTTCCCGACGGCCCCTCGGCTGTCAGGGTATAGGTGGTGGTCGACTGCGGGGAGACCTCCAGGGAGCCGGAGGGATCCACCGGACCGATGTCCTGGTCGATCCAGAGATGCTGATCTCCAGAGGAGGTCCACCTGAGGACGGAGACCTGACCTCGGGCAATGGTCGAAGGGGATGCCTCGATGTCGGCGAAGGTTCCGGGCAGGACTTCTATGGTTTCGGTCCTGGCCGATGATCCTCCCGGTCCACGGGCGGTGATGGTGTACCTCGTCGATTTGTCCGGTGCGACCGTGATCGTCCCTTCCGGCATTACGTCACCGACGCCCTGATCGATGGTGACGGTCTCGGCACGGGAACTGGTCCATGCGATCGCCGCCGTTTCCCCCTGGCGGATGGCATGGGCAGTGACGGTGACATCAAGAACGGGAGGTTCGTGCACCATGGCCACGACCGTAGTGTCAGTGGTGCCGCACCTGCCTCTTGCCGTCAGGGTGACGGTCGTGGTCTTTTCGGGATAGATCATCAGCGTTCCCGATGTCCCCACCTCGCCGATGCCCTGATCCATGGTGAGGGTATCCGCCTTCTCGGAGGTCCATACCAGCAGACAGGGTTCGCCCGGCTGAACCGCTGAGGGGTTTATGGACAGGTTGATCTCCGGTGCCAGGCATTCACCGACAGCCACGGTGGTGGACACCGTGGATATCCCTCCGTTGCCGTCGATCACCGTGAGCACCACGGGGTACGTCCCCGACGCGGCATAGGTATGGATGGGAAGTGCACCGGTGCCCTGCTCGCCGTCCCCAAAGGCCCACACGTAGGAAAGGTGCGTGCTGTCCGGGTCATACGACCCGGACCCATTGAATGAGACCGGCTGGTTTACCTCTGCCGTGTAGGGACCGCCGGCATGGGCCTGGGGCAGCTTGTTCGGATCAACAGGATCCTCCACCTCCAGGATGAAGGTCTGGGTAGTTTCATCTCCCTTGCCGTCCGTTACCCTGACCGTGATGTGATGGTCGCCGGCCATCTCGGGAAGCCATTCGATCAGACCTGTCCGCGGATCGATGGACATCTCCTCCTGGGGGTTGTCCAGGGAGTAGGTCAGTTCATCCTCCTGCGGATCGACTGCCAGGATGTCATAGGTGTACGGCAACCCGGCCTGTGCGGTGGCAACAGGCAGAGAGCAGATCACCGGCGGATCGTTCCACCGGGGAAGCATGCCGTATGGGTGAGCGGCCCTGATGGTGGAAAACGACCACTGCCCGTCTTGCAGGACGGCGACGGCATAGAGGTATACGGTGTCGTTCACGGCGCTGTCCGTGTAGGTCAGGGTGTCGGGGGGGAGCTGCGCTATTCTCCTCATTTCTTCAGGCTCGGCTGCCGGTGCTCGATAGATATCCAGGCGCTGGGCCTCTTCCGTGCGGGGCAGATCGAGGATGACCTTCCCCCTTTTCGCGTGGAGGCTGAAAGAGACGGTTGGCTCCACCCGGACATAACAGGTGAGGGGCGTTGGATGGCCCGTTCCGTCGATGGCCAATAGTGAAACCGCATGTGTTCCTTCGGGGATGACCGCATCCGGGTTAGGCCCCGATGCAGGAGTGAACGGCCCGTACCACTCATAGGCGACCGGATCCCCTTCGATGTCCTCGAAAAGGGTTGTATCCAGAGTCGTATCACATCCGATCGGGAGGTTCTTCGCCAGGACGAGGCAGTCCTCCTCATCCCGGGGAGAGGCCGATGCCATGGATCCCAGGGACAGAAAGGCGGTGCCCATCATGATGAGCACATAACAGCACACGACCACACCGGTGAACGCCATGCCGAACAAGGCATAGAGCGGTAGCCGCGAATAATCTTTTCTTTCGAGAATATCCTCCTCCAATGCTCCCGGACAACGTGAGGGTGTGAAATCAACCCCACGAATCCGATGCAAAAAACATACGAACAGACCGGATGCAGGATTTCAAAGGGTTACCAGAAGGCCCTGGGCGATGCTGCAATTTTGAGGGGAAATCTTTTTCTCGAACAGGGAAGCCCTATTCCATTCTGACCCGTTTCGACAGGGGCCGGCACCTTGTCTCACTGTCGAAAGAGTCCCCTGTTCGAGGATATCCCTTAACCGGTATGCAGGGTTATCCGGTAAGGAAAAGGGATGGGTGTAGGAGGGTGGGCATCTTACATCCAGGACACGAAGATCAGGAGGGAAAAAACCAATATGCTGATGGTGAATACTGCTCTCATCTCTTTCTCCAGCGTGAGCTGCGTTTCAATCTGGCGCTCACATATACTACTGTTTTGAAGGTTGCAAGAGGATTTTTCGGCAGAATAACAGAGAAGATTAAGGACGAACAGCGAGGTTTCCGGAATGTATCAGAGGGAATTCAAGGCCTTTGATAGGACATCATTATTAATTAGAAATAACAGCTGGTTGCACATGGTCAGTCATTCTGTGACCAGTGCTGCAGTTCGATGATGTTGCCCTCTGGGTCCCTGGCATAGGCGAAGGTGATGGTCCCTGCCTCCGGGATTTCATGGGACACCACCCTGCCCAGAATCTTTCCCCCCTGTGCGAGCACCTCCTGTAATGACTCCCGCACATCGTCCACCACAAAGGCGAGGTGTCCCAGGCCGGGCCGGTTGATGGCAGGGGCAGGCCCGGGTTCCACCGTATTGTACTGGAAGATCTCCAGGGTCGGACCATCCTGGCCGTGACCGGGCATGCGCAGGTGCGCCCCGCATATCCTGGCGCCCTTGACGCCTGTGCCCTCTTCGATCCAGGTGCCCGACAGGTCCCTCTCCGGCGGTACGGGCGTGCAGCCGAAAACCCTCTCATAGAAGCCGGAAAGCAGCTTCCAGTCGCGTGCGACGATGTTCGTATGTGCGTACCTGGCCTTCAGCATGCCGCGGTTATTTCCCGCCCTTGTTTTTCAAGAGAGTTCCCAGCTTCGCGAAGGGGTTGTGGGTCATGGTGTCGGTCCGTTCCTCGGGGAACTCTACGTAGTCTCCCGTTTCCTCGTCGTACCTGCCGTGCTCCGCGTCGTGGCAGTATATGCACAGGTGTTCCCAATTGCTCCCGTCCGGAGGGTTGTTGTCGTGGTTGTGGTCCTTGTGGTGCACGGTGAGCTCCTTGAGGTTCTTCAGGGTGAACTGCCTGCCGCACCGCGCGCACACCCAGGGATGGATCCTGAGCGACTGCTCGCGGTAGCCCTTCATACGCTCTTCGTTGAGCTGCCTCGCCTTGGCAAGGAATTGATCCATTTCTTCCTTGCTGAGCTTTGCCGGACCTGCGTTCGGAGGTTTTGTTCCCTGGGAAGCCATGGTTTTCCTTTCAGTGAGGGTCGATGCCGGGAGGCGTCGTGCCTTTGCCGAAGCTTCGTATCAGTTCCAGTGCCTTTTCCCGGTCTTCGGGACGGACCACGTGCAGGGACGGGTTCACGAGGTCGTAGGCGGTTTCGTGGAGGCGCTGCATGCCCATGCCCTTGATATACACCTCGATGCCGTTGTCCTCAAGGAGGCGCTTCATATGACGGATCTCTTCTTCGGAGGCCGATGTGAAGACGAGGTCGGACTTGGGGGCGAAGAAGAATACGTAGCAGAGGAAAAAGCAGAGAACCAGCATGAAGGCAAGAATACCGAGTTCCATTCGGACAGCAGATTATCAGATAGGCCTGAGCTTGTCCATATGCCGGTGTGGTTCGGCTGCAGGTTTCGACGCGTGCACAGGGTGTCATTGGTATGTGCGGACAGGCGTCCGGGGAGGTTCTCGAGAAGTCTTGCCCGGGTCCGGCTTACTTCAGGCACTGGAACACATCCATGCACCACAGGCATGCGGCGCATGGCTCGGTGTTGATGTAGCAGTCCTGCTCGAAGGATTCGCCTTGTACATAATCGCACAGGGCAAAGCTGCAGTTGAAGCAGAAGGGGTAGTCGTATCTCAGGACATTCTTCCGGAACGTCGCGTAGGCGGGGTCGTTCCAGATTTGGAGCACCCCGCTGTCTTTGAGGTTCCCGAACCTTTTCGGTCCCACCGCTTTCTCCAGGCCGTTGACGTAACACCGGTACCGGTGCCACAGGAAATAGCAGGGGTGCACCCAGCCGTCCACGGAAACGAAGGCGCAGCCCTCTTCCACGAACTCGCACCTGCGCGTGCTCCTGGGCATCACGCCTGGGAGCCTGAGGTCGATGCCCCACCTTCCTGCCGCGTCCCGGGCCTCTTCGAAGACGGACGCCGTCTTTTCCTGCAAGGAAAGGTCCATGGCGAAGAGCTTCTCGAGGTTGAGCGTCACTCCCCTGGCAAGGGCTTCGGCCACCATGGCGTCCACCAGGTTCCTGACTCTCTCGTCGCTGTCCGTGGTGAGATAGCGCGTATAGGCGTTGCGATAGCGCCCGAGGACCAGGTTTTCCCGTTGTGCCATGTTTGAGTATTTCCGGTAGACGTTCACCGATTCATCCAGGTTCGCGTCATACACGGCCTGTTCCGCGAGGTCCGGGTGGTAGGGGAAGAGCTGGGTCACCACGGCGAAGTCCGCGCCGTTTTGGCCTGCCCAGTGGATCGTCGAGGGCAGGTCCGCGAGGTTGTCCCGGCGGAGGACGAATTCGATGCCGATCTGAAGGGGGGCGTGGAGCCTGATCCGCGCGGTCCTCAGTGCCGAGAGCGCCCTTTGAACGCCTGCGAGCTCGCCGCCGGTGCGGATGAGGCGGAATCCTTCCGGGTCCACCGCGTCGATGGACAGGCAGATGCGGTCGAGCCCAGCCCCGATGAGCCGCTCCGCCCTTGCGGCATCGATCAGGTGGCCGTTGCTCTGGAACCCCACCCATCCGTGTGCGGGCATGCTCTTCCTGGCGGAGCCTATGAATTCCTCCAGCTGCGGATGCATGAGCGGTTCGCCGATGCCGTTGAGCACGAGGGCTTCGATGGAGGGGAACGCCTCCCGCAGGGCGTCGTAGGTCCCCGTGGTCATGTCCGCCTCATGGAAGTCATGGCCGCAGACATTCTTCATGCACATGGCGCACTGCAGGTTGCAGCGGGTCGTGGTCTCCACGATGAGCTTGGATGGGTATGGCTTCAGGGCGACCGGATCCCCCGATGACATCGCTCGCTATTCCTTGATGGGGATGTCCGCAAACTCCATGTCCAGGAGATTCACGGACAGGAGCCTG